>Ga0256404_1000090_pt1 | contig 210434 bp, 177 predicted proteins | sample RumenRJG_01DNA_FD_185990 | JGI IMG/M metagenome (GOLD analysis project Ga0256404, IMG submission 185990) | Bovine rumen microbial communities from Lethbridge, Alberta, Canada - RJG_01 | ecosystem: Host-associated > Mammals > Digestive system > Stomach > Rumen | place: Canada: Alberta...
GTGGAAGCATGGCAACATGTGGAGCTGACTGTTACTAATAGGTCGAGGGCTTAATCTGGTTAATAACTGAGAAAAACAAGTACAATGAAATACGGATTTTGCAGATGTGTCTGCATAAATCTGGATTAAATTGGACGCAGATTTGCGAAGCAAATCCATCGAGATGAAGCGAAGCGGAATCGAGATGATTTTTTCGGTGTGGATTACAGAAAAACAAATCAAATTGTATGAAGTTTTGAAGATACAAACTTATTAAATATGAATTATTTAAGACATCCAATGAGATGTCTTTTTTTGTGAAAAATAATAAAAAATAATGAAATAATAATTAAAAACTGCTATAATGTTTTCAGTTACTTATCGAAAATATTAATTTATTAAGGAGGTTGTTATGGAACAAAAGAAACAGGAGCCAATTCGTGATGCGAGGCAGCTTGGAACGGCCAAGATGCTTATTCTTGGTTTGCAGCATATGTTTGCTATGTTCGGCGCAACAATTCTTGTGCCTATTCTTGTATCAGGATATTTTCAGAAGGCTTGTGGGGAGCCGCTTACCAGAGGTCTTTCTGTATCGGTTACCCTATTTTGTGCAGGCTTTGGCACGCTTATATTTCATCTGTGTACAAAGTTTAAGGTACCTGCTTTTTTGGGCTCGTCATTTGCTTTTTTAGGAGGCTTTTATACTGTTGCAAATCTTGACAGTGGCATGTATGCAGATATGGCTGTCAATGATAAAGCAGCGTATGCGTGTGGTGGAATATTTGTTGCAGGTATGCTTTATTTTGTGCTTGCACTGATTATTAAGCTGGTTGGAATCAAGCGTGTAATGCGCTTTCTTCCACCGGTTGTGACAGGTCCTATTATCATATGCATAGGTCTTTCACTTGCCGGGTCAGCTATCAATAATGCTTCAACAAACTGGGTGCTTGCAATTATTGCGCTTGGAGTCATAATTATTTTTAATATTTGGGGGAAGGGCTTATTTAAGATTATTCCTATTTTAATGGGCGTAATTATTTCATATGTGTTTGCACTAATCATGAATGCTGCCGGGATTACAAATCCTGATGGTTCAACAATACTTGATTTTACATCAATTGCATCATCTGCCTGGGTTGGAATACCTAAATTTCAATTTATGAAGTTTGATATTACGTCAATCCTTGTTATGGCACCTATCGCTATTGCGACAATGATGGAGCATATTGGCGACATGTCAGCTATTTCTGCTACAGTAGAGCAGAAATTTATTGCTGATCCGGGGCTTCACAGGACACTTATAGGTGATGGAATTGCGACTGCATTTGCAGGGGCTATTGGTGGACCGGCTAATACAACATATGGTGAGAATACAGGAGTACTTGAGCTGTCCAAGGTATACGATCCGAGAGTTATCCGTATTGCTGCTGTTTTTGCTATTGCACTTTCGTTTATTCCAAAGTTTTCAGCCGTGATTTCCACTATGCCTTCAGCAATCATTGGTGGAGTTTCATTCATGCTTTATGGAATGATTTCAGCAATAGGAGTCAGAAATGTGGTTGAAAACAAGGTAGACCTGACAAAATCAAGAAATCTGATTATTGCGGGTGTGATTTTTGTATGTGGTCTGGGCTTTGGAGATGGACTTACATTTACAGTAGCAGGAACATCAATTACTCTGACAGCACTTGCCATTGCAGCAATTGCCGGAATTTTCCTCAATGCCGTTTTACCGGGAAATAATTATGAATTTGGTAAGAATCCGGATGGGGATGCCAGCCGTGGAGTATATATGATGAATACAGATGATGATGACGATGAGGTATAAAAAGAAAGTTATAACGATGAAATAAACAAATCAGAATAGGAATTTATTACAAATTTCATTAAACATTAAGAAGTCATTAACAATATTTTACTTGATAAAATCAGGTATATTATCTACAATAAACTGGTGTGGTGTTCTTTATAGGTCACGACACCAGTTTTGTTATTGGAAAGGTAATCTGTTTCATGGATAAGAAAAAAATATTCTGGGCAATTGCGTCAGTTTTTATAGCTGCTTTAAGTATATGGGCTGTTATATCACAAAGCAGGAATTTTTCATTTGATACATTGAAAAGCTTTATTTCGGGAGCTGATAAAGGCTGGCTTCTTGCAAGCTTTGTATGTACATTTGGATTTATCTGGTTTGAAGGATTTGCGCTTGTCAGAATTGCAAGACATTTTGGATATAAGACCAATGCTTTGGATGGAACGGTTTATGGTGGAGCTGATGTGTATTTTTCTGCAATTACACCTTCTGCATCCGGGGGACAGCCTGCAAGTGCGTATTTTATGATGAAGGACGGCATTCCAGGATATGCGACAACAGTAGCATTACTTATCAATCTTGTAATGTATACACTTGCGCTTTTGACAGTCGGAATTTTTTCTATAATATTTAAATATCCTATGCTTGAAAATTTTTCTGTTTTATCCAGAGTGTTTATAGGTATTGGAATCATAGTGCTTATATTTCTTGCCTTGGTTTTTTACATGCTGCTGAGGAAAGGAAAGATATTGTATGGCATATGTGATGCAATAATTCGTCTGATGGAAAAAATACATGTCATCAGACACGGTGATAAACTTAGAAAAAAACTTAAAAACACAATGGCTGAGTATCAGGAATGCTCTAACAGCATTACAGGACAGACAGGGTTTCTTGCAGAGATTTTTTTCTGGAATCTGATGCAGCGTATGTCACAGCTTTTAGTCTCATTTATGATATTTATGTCTATGGGAGAGGGTGTGAAAAAGGCTATGGACGTCAGTGTGATACAATGCTTTGTTGCCATGGGCTCTAATTGTGTTCCGATTCCGGGGGCAATGGGGGTTGCTGATTATATCATGATTGATGGATTTAAACAGCTTGTGGGAGACAATGCAGCTAATATGGAGTTGTTGTGCAGAGGAGTAACATTTTATGGAAGTGTATTGACAAGTGCATTTATTATTTTAATTGGATACATGTTAAGAAGAGTAAGGAAAAAATAATTTGGTACTTTTGTGCAAAAAAAGGTTGTTAAAGCATGGTAATTGTGATATTATTTCTAATATAGCTATTGACATGTAACAATTATATTTATGAAATGTAGAAAAGTAGATAGAGGGTTTTTATAAATGGAGTACAGCAGTTCATCAACAAAGGAACAATCCTTTGTTCTCATGATGAATAAAGCATTTCTTGCCATACATATTATGTTTTTCCTCCTGTTTACATCTATAGGTGTTAACCTGATGGCAGGAGTGAACATGATTAGTATATGTTTTTATTTTCTGGGATTTAATATTGCAAAATTCAAAAAAATAAATATATATCTGTATTTAGTGGCTGTAGAAGTGCTTATTCATATGGTATTAGCAGTTATTAGTGTTGGTATGGAGTGCAATTTTCAGCTTTTTTTGATAGATGTAATGTACTATTTTTTCGTGTTGGATTATGTGATTAAGAGAAAAAAGAAGAAAAGCTACAGCGCAATCATCTTAAGCTGTATTTATTCAATTACGATTATTTTGTTGTATACATTTGAAGACATGGTAAATCCGATTTACAAGCTGGATCCAATGGTTACCAGGTGTCTTTCAATAGCGATTGTATCAATTGTATTGTTTTCAATTATTATTACCATGCTTGTTTTATCTAATTTTCTCGCTTCAACAGAAGGTGCTATGGAAAAGAAGGCGCAGTTTGATGCATTGACAGATTTGCCGAATCGTTTTTACATGATGGCACAGCTTAAAAATTTGTTTGAGACTAATTCGCAGGGGGGGTATTATCTTGCGATGATTGATATTGATGATTTCAAAAAGATAAACGATACCTACGGTCATAATGTGGGAGATGATGCTCTTAAGATTCTCTCACGTACTATTGTGGAGAAGGCCCGTGGAACAGAGCTTAAATACTGCAGATGGGGAGGAGAAGAGTTCCTGCTCCTTGGAAAATGTGTGAACGGAGAGGTTCCAAAGGATTATCTTGATGAAATAAGGATTGCTATAAATGACAAAACGATTTGGACTTCTCTGGGCAGTGGCAAGATGACCGTAACCATCGGTGCGGGGAAGTATAAGGTTGGACAGGATTATAAGGAATGGATCAGTTTTGCTGACAAGCAGCTTTATGTTGGAAAATGCACAGGTAAGAATAAGGTTGTGTGTTGAGATATAATTCAAGGTCTTCATATATATTGTTAAAGACACATATTAAAGATTTTATCGAAACAATAAAATTTATAATGAAATTTATATTGAAATTACAAATTCATAATGAAATTACAAATTTTAGTTGCATGAAGTCAATAACTGTGATAGAATATTGACTGTTCGTAAGACGCCGGCATGTCGGAATGGCAGACGATGCAGACTCAAAATCTGTTGGGCGCAAGCCCGTGTGGGTTCAAGTCCCACTGCCGGCACTATTTGTAAAACCCCGTAAATCCAAGATTTTCAGTAAAATCAAGGGTTTGCGGGGTTTTTCTTTACTTACAATCTTTCAAAAAATTAAAGAAATTAGGGTACTTTTAAGAAAAATTTGCCCCAAAATTGTACCCAAAAAGGTACCCAAAAATCTGCCATATAGGCTGTAATACCAGATAGCAAACAGGAGCATTATGATGATAAAAAAGATTTATAAAAAATATGAAATTATATTCAATGTTATATTTTTCTCGATTTTCCCGATTACGGCTTTTTATCTTATGGAGTTCTACGAACATAATCCTTTTGAAGAAGTCAGATTTATGGCGGGATTTTTTAATATTATTTTGTTTGAGCTGATTGCCTGGATTCTTTATTTTGTTACGGGCAGAGCGAAATGGGCACTTCGTGCAGTTTTTATCGTGGCCATGGTTTTTGGACTGATTAATCATTATGTTATGCTTTTCCGCTCGACTCCTTTTGTTCCATGGGATATTTTTTCAATTGGCACGGCGACAAGTGTTGCATCCAATTATGATTTCGCACCGACTGCAGGAGTAGTTGTTGTTACAGTTATATTTATAGCTCTTATTATGCTGATGTATTTTGTTGATTTCAGAATTAAGTGGAAATTCAGGTTCAGACTAATTCCGACAGTGCTTGGATTACTTGCGCTGTGTCTGTTTGTGAATGCCCTGCAGGATGAGGATTTCCAGACGGACAATTACCTGTATCCGTTTCTCTTTACACCGGCATATATGACAAAGGTGAATGGAATGGCGGTGACCTTTGCGATGGATCTTAAGTTTGTGGCGGTTGATAAGCCTGATGGGTATAGCAGACAGAAGGCTAAGGAGCTGCTTGACAGCTATGCCGGTACAGATGATAATTCAGATGCAGCTGCCGCCTCAGATAATTCTGCCACTATAGATGAAGAAGCTGATAAAGATAATGCAACAAATAATGCAGCTAATAATACTGCAATTGCAGATAAAAGTGATTATCCGAATATTATAGTTGTGATGGATGAGGCATTTTCAGACCTGTCAGTGCTCGGTGATTTTGATACAAATACAGACTATATGCCGTTTGTACACAGTCTTGAAAAGGGCAATGAGAACACTATAACAGGATATCTGAATACGTCTGTATGCGGTGGAAATACCGCCGATACCGAGTTTGAGTTTCTGACAGGCAATACGATGGCTTTTCTTCCGGTAGGAAGTATTCCTTATCAGCAGTATATAAAGAGCACGACACCTTCCCTTGCAAGCTATTTAAAAAGCATAGGCTACGCAACGTATGCACAGCATCCGTACTATGGCAGTGGATGGAACCGGGATACGGTCTATCCTCTTTTGGGATTTGACAATCTTTCGTTTATGCAGGATTATTCTAATCAGAGGTTTGTGCGCAAATATATAAGTGATGAGACATCCTTTGACAGGATTATTGAGACCTATGAGAACAAACCGGATGGTCAGCCGGCATTTATATTCAATGTCACTATGCAAAACCATGGTGGATACACGGATACCTACTACGGCTTTGACAATATGGTGACAGCTGATAAGCTCAATAATTCTGCGCTTGATCAGTATCTTTCTTTGATTAAGCTGACAGATGAGGATTTAAAGAGCCTCATTGAATATTTCTCAAATGTGGATGAGAAAACTATAGTGGTATTTTTCGGTGATCATCAGCCAAATGATACTGTGGCAAGCTCTGTTCTTGCAGCAAACGGCATGGATTATAATAATTTATCAAATGAAGAGCTTAAGCTGCGCTATCAGGTGCCGTATGTTATCTGGGCAAATTATGATATTGATGAGGCTGCAGGAAAAGACACGAGCGTTAATTATCTGGCTGCAAACGTACTTAAAGTGGCAGGTGTGCCGACAAATGACTATCAGAGCTTTCTGCTAAAGCTGCAGGAGGAGTATCCAATTATATCAGCGGTACGCACGGATAAAACTGCAGATAAGACATTAGATAAAGCATCAAATAAATTAGACAAGGCAACCGGCAGCAAAAACAAGCAGGCCGATTCGGATATGCTAAACGATTATAAGCTTTTGCAATATTACAGACTGTTTGACTGGGAGGATAAATGATGAATTTTGTTAAAAAGCATCCACTTTTGACAGCGTTTTTAATTCCGTTTTTCATATGTATAATCATCTGTATAGGAAATGGTGTATATCCATTTGGCGATTACTGCCTTTTGCATATGGATTTGTATCACCAGTATCTGCCTTTCTTTAATGAGCTGTGGGAGAAGCTAAGAAATGGTGCGAGCCTCATGTATACATGGAATATCGGGCTTGGCAGTGATTTTGTATCGGTATTTGCCTATTATCTGGCGAGTCCGTTAAACTGGCTTGTGGTGCTTTTTCCAAAGAGCCATATTATTGAGTTTATCGAGCTGCTAATTATTTTTAAAATTTCGTTAAGCGGAGCAACATTTTTTTATTTTTTGAAGGAGCACTTTGTACTTCTTGGAAAGGATAACAGATATCACGATAATACATTTGTGCCGGCATTTGTTTTTTCTACAGCATATGCACTTTCCGGCTTTGTAGCTGCGTATAGCTGGGATGTCATGTGGATGGATGTTGTGGCGGTTGCACCGCTTGCGATAGTAGGACTTGAGAAGCTTGTGCGGGACAAAAAGCCGGTGCTTTACTATGTATCACTGGCACTTTGTATATTGTCAAACTATTATCTGAGCATCATGCTTTGCATCTTTTTGGTATTCTGGTTTGCATGGCTTTTCTTTACGCAAAAGGGCGGTAAAATGGCTGCAATTGTGAGATTTGCCGTTTACTCGCTTTTGGCTGGAGGCACTGCGATGGTGCTAATCATCCCGGAGCTTATCATTTTAAGCTACAGCGGTTCGTCGGGCATCGAGTTTCCAAAGCAGATAGAGTGGTATTTTAATCTCTTATCAGAGGTCGGCAGGATGTGCACGACAGCAAGCGTCTATGAGGGGGCAGAGAACTGGCCGAATCTGTATGCCGGAGCTTTTAGTGTGATGCTTTTGATACTGTTTGTGCTCAACAAAAGGATTAATTGGAAGAAAAAAATAGCTCCTGTATTGTTTGTGTTGTTTTTCATGGCAAGCTTTGCCAATAAACAGCTTGACTTTATATGGCACGGACTGCATTTTCCGGATTCGCTGCCTGGCAGACAGTCGTATCTGTATGCATTTCTTGTATTGACCATAGGCTATGCTACAGTAAGAAAGTGGCGTGGCATAAGATTGTGGCATATTGGCGTGGCAGTGGTATTTGCATCGGCGCTTATGGCAGTAAGCACGATGTTTGCCGATGAGGATGTGACAGAGTATTATGCAGTTATCATAAGCATATTGTTTGTTGCGCTGTACGGCATTATGACAGTACTTTTAAAGCTTGCAGCAAGGAAAAACAGGGAGCTTTTGATGGTCATAACATGCGGTATTGCGATTGTGGAGCTGGCTGTCAATATAGCTGTGACAGGACTTGGATGTACCGGCAGAAGCAGCTACAATGCCAATGTGGACGATATGCAAAAGGCACTGGAGCTGGCAAAAGAGGATGCAGCTGACAACGATGTACCATTTTACAGGGTTGAGGATACAGGCCGACTTACTAAAAATGATGACACACGATACGGCTATGCTTCTGGAACACAGTTTTCTTCCCTGATGAATATAAATGTGAGCCATTTCTATCAGGCTCTTTATATGGAGGGAGGCAAGAATTTCTACTGCTATAACGGTGCCACACCTGTCACGTCAGCCATGCTTTCGGTCAGATATATGGTTACAAAATCAATACAGCCACAGAATGAGCTGACTACACTTGTGGGAAAATGCGGAAATCACTATCTGTATCGGAATAACTACACGCTTCCGCTTGGCTTTATGATGGATGAGGGAGTGATTGATGAGTGGAAGCCATCATCGTCATCGAAAATCTATTCGATTAATTCCCTTGGCAGGCTCCTTGGCGCAGCAGATGATACGCTGACCCTGACAGAGTGCATTCAGGACGAAAATCCGGGAACTACGACTCTCACCTTTGACCATGACGGATATTATTATGCAGCATACGATTCGTGCAGCACTGACAGTCTGACATTCAGCCACGGAGAGTATGAGACCACATACTCGAAGACCACTCACAGGTATCTGTTTGACCTGGGATATGTGAAGGCGGGGGAGACAGTTTCCGTCACAAACACTGATGCCGATGCTGTGAGGTTTAATGTATACGAACTTTCCATTGCTGCAGTTGAGAGTGCTTACAATACACTCAATGAGCAGACACTCTCGGTGGATGATTTTTCAGATACACACATAAGCGGACACATTGATGTGAAGCAGGCAGGACAGCTTGTGCTTTCTATTCCGAGTGAAAAGGGATGGACTATGAAGGTGGATGGGAAGGATGCAGAGTATGAGGATTTTTCAGATACCTTTGTGAGCATTCATCTGGATGAGGGAGAGCATGAGATAGAGCTTTATTATGAGACACCGGGGCTTAAGGCAGGTGCAGCTATAAGCGCAGGCTGTGTGTGTATTTTTCTGCTGCTTTTGTTGGCGCGCCAATTAGTTAAGAGACGCAGCTGTTTAAAGTTTAAAGCGAACAGTGACAGATAGCGAATGCACTGACAGACAACGCATACTGTTCATTTATGCGAAACACAGAATGTTCAAATTGTAATAGTATAATTCAATAATAAAAATAAAACAGGAGATTAAAAAAATGAACAAACAAAACAAAAAAATCGCACAGGAAAAAAGAAGAATCGAGAGAGAGAAGGCAGAAAAGAAGGCAAAGGTTGTGAATCTGCTGAAATTCTGGGTGCCGGTAGTGGCTGTTGTTGTGGTAGTCATAGTGCTAATCTGGGCAGTTGCGACATCGGGCGGTTCATCGTCAAATGGCACTGATGGTACAGAAGCTGCATCACAGACCACAGAATCACAAACATCCGAGACACAAAGCAGTGATTCACAGACCAAGGCAGCAACACTGAATACCGAGACTGACACGGTTGCGGCAAACGGAGATAAGGTAAATATTGATTACACCGGATATATGGACGGAGAAAAATTCGAGGGTGGAAGCACTGATGGACAGGGCACAGACCTCGTGCTTGGCTCAGGCAGCTATATAGATGGCTTTGAGGAAGGAGTTGTAGGTCACAAGGTGGGAGAAACCTTTGATTTAAACCTGAAATTCCCGGATGATTATAAGGCAAATACAGAACTAGCCGGAAAGGATGTTACGTTTGAGGTGACTCTTAACGGTGTATATAAATAAAGAGGATAACACACATATATGGAAAAATCGTTTGAAGAGGTACTGGTACAGTTTTATGTTGACCAGTACAGGGAGAATGCGAAGAGAAGTACAGGTAAGCCTGTAAAGCTGGCACACTATATTCACAGGCTCAATAACAAAGCAAAATCAATTAAATATGCGCGATTTTCAAAAAATGAGACTGTGGCACTCAACAAGCTGCATCAGGAAATAAAAAGGCTTGCATTGATTACCTACTATTCCAACAATAAGAATGCAAGGCAGATTTTAAATAGAGAAATCCTTCCGCAGCTCGTCAGGGTGGATATGGAGCAGTTTGATGAGAAGGAGGCAGAGTATCTCACAGAGGATTTTCTAAAGCTTTTGCGCAAGGAGTATATAGGGGCGATATGTACCAGAAGCATGAAAGAGCTTTATAATGAGTACCGCAGCAAGGAGCTTAGAAGAGAGATTGTCACGCTGGTTCCGGCACGGCCTGAGCTTGAGTTTCCAAAAGCACAGAGCATGAAAAGGCACTTCATACTTCATATAGGCCCGACTAACAGCGGTAAGACATATCAGGCGCTTGAGAGGCTTAAGTTGGCGCAAAATGGAGTTTATCTGGGGCCACTTCGCCTTCTGGCACTTGAGGTATATGAGAAGATGAATGATGCAGGTATACCATGCACCATGCTTACAGGCCAGGAGTGTCTTGAGGTATCAGACAGCAGAATTATAGCATCGACAGTGGAGATGCTTGACTGTGATAAGGAATATGATATCGCAGTGATTGATGAGGCACAGATGGTTGCAGATGATGACAGGGGACATTCGTGGACCAGGGCAATTCTTGGTACACTTGCTGGAGAGATTCACATATGCATGAGCCCGGTGGCAAAGGATGTTGTCATCCATCTGATTAATCTGTGCCACGACGAGTATGAGATAAGGGAGTATGAGAGAAAGACAGCGCTAAAGCTGGAGAATAAGCCTTTTTCATTTCCGCAGGATGTGAGAGAGGGCGATGCCTTTATCGTGTTTTCAAAGAAGTCGGTACTCAATATAGCAGGACGTCTTGAGGAAAACGGCATAAAGCCAAGTGTCATATACGGAAGTCTGCCACCGGAAATAAGACGCAGGCAGATGACGCTTTTTAATGAGAAAAAGACACAGGTTGTCGTGTCAACAGATGCGATAGGAATGGGACTCAATCTGCCGGTCAGAAGAATTGTATTTCTGGAGGTGGAAAAGTTTGATGGAGTATCAAGACGTCCGCTTGTCATCTCTGAGATAAAACAGATAGCGGGCCGTGCAGGCAGATTTGGTCTGTATGATACAGGCTATGTGACAGCTTTGGGACAAAAGAATCTGAATTATCTGAAGAATACGCTAAATATACCGGAGCAGGATATTGATATAGTAAGTCTTGGCTTCCCGCAGGTGCTCCTTACAATGGATGCGCCGCTTGATGCGATAATTAAGCTCTGGCATGAGGCAAAGCCATCAGCACCGTTTAGGAAAATCAATGTCGATGAGATATTGTTTTTGTATGGATATGCGTATAAGGAGCGATACTTTATCGCAGATTTTGATGACAAATATCTGCTTTACAAGATGATTACATGTCCTATAGATATAAAGGACAGGGAGCTTGTCAGACAATGGCTGCGCTACTGCATGTCGTATACATCTGATATCTCTCTTGACAAGCCTGATAAGCATTCAAAGTATCAGGGGCTCATGAAATACGAATCCTATTACAAAAAACTTGATTTGTACTATCAGTTTTCAGTCCGCATGGGCAAAATTGTGGATGAGGACTGGCTTGAAAACGAACGCGACAAAACACAGGCAAAGATTATGCAGCTTCTATCAAAGAACAAGGATGAGTATATTATCAGATGCCGGTATTGCGGCAGAATACTTCCGATTGGAAATTCACGCAATATATGCAGAGACTGCTACAGCATGATACGCAGGTAGCAGCCGGTTTATATTTTACGGTCAAGTCGTTGAATTTAGCTGTCCAATGTGGCATAATAGAAATAAGACCAAAATATGAATGGAGGAAGTTTTTATGGCAAACAATGAGTTACAGATTGCCGGCTCACAAGGTGAACTTAGAATTCGTCCTTACGAGCACCACGCAAAGTATTATGAAACAGATCAGATGGGTATAATCCACCATTCAAACTATGTCAAGTGGATGGAAGAAGCAAGACTTGATTTGATGGATCAGATAGGACTCAACTACAGGCAGATGGAGGAGATGGAAATCATAAGCCCGGTGCTGTCGATATCGGTAGAGTATCACAGTATGGTACATTTCGATGATACGGTCGTCATCTACACAAAGCTGCTTAAGTATAACGGAATCAAGATGGAGCTTGAGTATGTCATGAAGGACAAAGAGACAGGCGAGCTTCGAACTACAGCAAAAAGCAGCCATTGCTTTTTGAATAAATCCGGCAAACCAATCTCATTAAAGAGAATGTATCCGGAATTAGATACAAAATTTTTTGAATTTAAAGAGGCATAATAAAATGATACAGGATAGATTAAAAGCATTGAGAAGCGAGATGGCAAAGAGGGGCATCTCGCTGTATGTGGTACCTACTGCTGATTTTCATGAGTCAGAGTATGTAGGAGAGCATTTTAAGGCACGCAAATATATTACAGGCTTCACGGGCTCAGCAGGAACCGCAGTCATCACTATGGATGAGGCAGGTCTATGGACAGACGGCAGATATTTTGTGCAGGCGGCTGCACAGCTTAAGGATACCACTGTAAAGCTCTTTAAGATTGGCGAGGAGGGCGTACCGACAGTTGATGAGTATATAAAGGATACTCTTTCGGATGGCGGTGTAATAGGCTTTGACGGCAGAGTGGTAAATGCCGCATGGGGCAAAAGGCTTTCTGAAATCGCAAAAGAAAAGCACGGCAGCATGTATGTAAATGAGGATCTGATTGACCTTATATGGACTGACAGACCACCTATGTCAAAGGAGGCTGTCATGATTTTTGACAATAAATATACCGGTGAGGATATAAGTTCAAAGCTTAAAAGAGTCAGAGAGCAGATGGCACAAAAGGGTGCAACACTTCATCTGATGTCATCACTTTACGATATCGCCTGGCTTTTAAATGTCAGGGGAGGCGACATAAGCTATGTGCCTGTAGTGCTTTCATACCTGGCACTGTCACAGGACAGCTGCATATGGTTTTTGCAGGAAGAGGTTGTGACAGAGACTCTTAAGGCATACCTCGATAAGAATGGTATACAGACAAGACCTTACGATGATTTTTATGAATATGTGAAGCATATTGATGAAAAAGAGACAGTGCTTTTAAATACATCGATTGTAAATTACCGCATCTGCGACAGCCTGCCGGATGGTGTTAAGGTGATTGATGCGGAGGATCCTACAGTTGTCATGAAGGCCGTAAAGAATGAAGTACAGCTTGAAAATCTGCGCAAGGCGCATTTAAAGGATGCAGTTGCGATGTGCAAGTTCATGTACTGGCTTAAGACAAATATAGGTAAGATACCTATGACAGAGATTTCGGCTTCAGATTATCTTGCATCGCTTAGAGCTGAGCAGGAGGGCTTTCTTGATTTGAGCTTTGCCACAATATGCGGATATGCTGATCATGGTGCTATTGTGCATTACTCTGCAACAGAGGAGTCTGACAGGCAGCTTAAGCCTGAGAGTCTTCTTTTGGTTGATTCAGGCGGACATTATCTGGAGGGAACCACAGATATCACGAGAACCTTTGCACTAGGCCCGGTGACTGACGAGATGAAGGATATGTTTACGAGAGTGTGCCGCTCAAATATGAACCTGGCAAATGCAAGGTTTAAGGAGGGCTGCTCGGGACTAAACTTTGATATTCTGGCAAGAGAGCCTTTCTGGGAGATTGGCATGGACTACAATCACGGCACCGGACACGGTGTGGGCTATGTGCTCAATGTGCATGAGGGACCAAACAGCTTTCACTGGAAGCAGTACCCGGGCAGAACTGCAGAGCGTGTGATAGAAGAGGGCATGGTCACTACAGATGAGCCGGGCATCTATTTAGAGGGCAAATTCGGTATTCGTACAGAGAATGAGCTGATTTGCCGAAAGGGCGAGAAAAATGAGTATGGCCAGTTTATGTATTTTGAGAATCTGACATATGTGCCTATAGATTTAGATGCGATTGATCCAAATCAGATGACAGACAGGGAAAAAGGATACCTGAATGCTTATCATGCGAGAGTTTATGAGCTTGTTTCACCATTTTTGAATGATGAGGAGGCCCAGTGGCTTAAGAAATATACAAGAGCTATTTAACGTTATTGCCTGCACTGCAGTGTGACCGGCAGCGATTACAACAATATTATAATTGACAGTAAGGAAAGTATCAAAATGAGTGAAAAGCTTGTACTTATAGACGGACACAGTATTTTAAACAGGGCATATCACGGGCTGCCTGATCTGACCAATTCAGAGGGGCTTCACACAAATGCAGTCTATGGATTTTTGAATATCATGTTCAAGATTCTTGACGAGGAAAAGCCTGACTATCTGATGGTGGCATTTGATGTGCATGCACCGACGTTTCGCCACAGGATGTTTGATGCGTACAAGGGCACGAGAAAGCCTATGGACGAGGAACTCAGGCAGCAGGTGCCTATGATAAAGGAAATGCTTACTGCCATGGGCATTAAAATCGTGGAAAAGGAAGGCTATGAGGCCGACGATATACTTGGAACTTTATCTGTCAGGGCAGAAAAGGCCGGTATGGATGTCGCCATCATTTCCGGAGACAGAGACCTTTTGCAGCTTGCGACTGACCATGTCATGGTAAGGATTCCAAAGACCAAAAAGACAGGAACCGAGATAGAAAACTACAATACAGCAGATGTTATCGAAAAGTACGGCGTCACTCCAAAGGAGTTTATCGATGTAAAGGCTCTGCAGGGAGATACGTCTGATAATATTCCCGGGGTACCCGGTATCGGTGAAAAGACAGCAGGCGCACTTATAGCAAAATATCACTGTATAGAGGCAGTACATGAGGACGCTGAGAATGTAAAGCCGCCAAGGGCTTCAAAGAATATAGTGGAGTATTGGGAGCAGGCGCTTATGAGCAAGGAGCTTGCGACAATCATACTTGATGCGCCGGTTGACTATGAATTTTCTGATGCAAAGCTTAGTGACGGAGTAGAGTCGCTCTACACTGAGGAAGCCTTTTTACTGTGCAAAAGATATGAATTCAAAAACATGCTGTCACGGTTTAATGTGGAGGCTCCTAAAAACAATGCCGAGGAGCATTTTGTGGTAGTAAGGGACTTAAAGACTGCAGAGAGTGTGTTTGAGAAGGCAAAGGACAAGGAGGTCGCTTTTGCGGTAGTACCGGGAGAGTCTTTGAAAAACAGCGAAAGTGATGGACAGCTAAGTCTGTTTTCGGAGCCGGTTTCTAACGATTATCTTGCTGTTTCGATTTGTTTTTCAGAGGAGGACATTTATTTTATCTGTACAGGTGATGAGATTTCAAGCAGCTTCCTGGATGAAAAATTAAATACCCTGGAAGTAAAGTCATGGATATCACCGGATTTAAAGACAAATCTGCACAGATTTAAGAGCAAAGAGATAAAGGCAGATGACAGAGGCAGATATTTTGACATGATGGTGGCTGCATACCTTATCAATCCACTTGTCGGGGAGTATCCCTATGATGCGGTTGCAAAGGACTATCTGGGGCTTATGCTCTCATCTAAAAAGGATTATCTGGGAAAGCTTGATTTTACTCAGATGATGAAGGAGGATGAGAAAAAGGCAGTGGACTGTGCCTGCTACGAGGTGTATACTGCCTGGAAATCAAAGCCGGTTCTTTTGCAGAAGCTAAAGGAAATGGATATGCTTACTCTTTACAGAGATATCGAGCTGCCACTCGTTTTCGTGCTGTATGATATGGAAAATGAGGGTATAAGGGCTGATGGAATAAAGCTAAAAGAGTATGGAGACAAGCTTGCTGTTTCAATAGCTGAGCTTGAAAAGAAAATATATGAGGCAGCAGGTGAAGAGTTTAATATAAATTCGCCAAAGCAGCTTGGAGTCATTCTCTTTGAGAAGCTTGGTCTGCCAAATGAAAAGAAGACAAAGACAGGTTATTCTACTGCGGCAGATGTGCTTGAAAAGCTGGCACCGGAGTATCCGATTGTTGCAGATATTCTGGAATACAGACAGCTCACAAAGCTAAAGAGCACATATGCTGACGGACTTTCGGGATATATTGCATCCGATGGCAAAATCCATACTACCTTAAATCAGACAATCACTGCGACAGGCCGTCTTTCAAGCACAGAGCCTAATCTGCAGAATATCCCGATAAGGATTGAGCTGGGCAAGCTTATCAGAAAGGTATTTCTGCCTGAGGATGGAGATCTGTTTGTTGACTCAGACTACTCGCAGATCGAGCTTCGGGTGTTGGCAGCGCTTTCAGGGGATGAAAGGATGATAGAGGCCTTTAAGAATGGTCAGGATATCCACAGAAGTACAGCATCCCTTGTGTTTGACACACCGTTTGATGAGGTCACAGACCTTCAAAGACGAAATGCCAAGGCGGTAAATTTTGGTATCGTATATGGTATCAGCGCGTTTGGTCTGTCTAACGACCTGGGTATCTCAAGGAAAGAGGCACAGGGCTATATAGACAGCTATTTTGTCAAATATCCAAAGATTAAGGAGTTTTTGGATCAGACGGTTTTGGATGCCAGGAAAAACGGCTATACAAAGACTATGTTTGGGCGTATCAGACCGATTCCCGAGCTGAACTCGAGCAATTTCATGCAGAGACAGTTTGGAGAGAGAGTTGCGATGAACTCACCTATTCAGGGTACAGCAGCCGATATCATAAAGATTGCCATGATACGTGTGCATGACAGGCTTCTTGATGAGGGCTTAAAGTCAAGGCTTATCCTTCAGGTGCATGATGAGCTTTTAATTGAGACAAAGGAAGCTGAGAAGGATAAAGTGATTAAGCTTCTGGAGAAAGAGATGCGTGGTGCGGTGGACATGAAGGTATCCATGGAGGTGGGCACCGAGTGTGGCTATGACTGGTATGATGCGCATTGATGACAGAAAAGGAAACAGTATGATTTTTATAGGAATAACAGGTGGTGTAGGTGCCGGAAAATCGGCAGTGCTTGGCTATCTTAAGGAGCTTGAGGGCATAAGGGTCATGCTCTCCGATGAGATAGCCCATGAGCTGATGGAGCCGGGAAGCGACTGCTACAACAGATTAAAGGAATTGTTTGCGGGCGAACCGATATGGCTTGAGGACGGGCATTTTGACAGACCGGCACTTGCCAGAGTGATTTTTTCGGATGATAAAAAAAGAGAGCTCCTAAACGAAGTAGTACATCCGGCAGTAAAGGAATATGTGCTTAATGCAGTTAAAGAGGCAAAAAAAGAAGGTCTTTTCATGCTTGTGCTTGAAGCAGCACTCCTTATAGAGGAGGGATATGGTGAAATATGCGACGAGCTGTGGTATATTTATGCAAGTGAAGAAGTCAGAAGAAAAAGACTTAAGTCATCAAGAGGCTATTCAGATGAGAAGATTGACAGCATCTTTGCAAGCCAGCTTAAAGAAGATGAGTACAGAAGGCACTGCAGGGAGGTTATCGATAATGACGGAGATATCGAAAACACGATAGCTTCAATAAATAAAGCGCTTAGCAAATACAAGGAGTAGTGGAAATGAACAATGTATTCGGTTTGGATATTGGTACAAGAAATGTCGTAGGAACTGTTGGTTATCAGACTGATGATAATGAATTTGTGGTTGCAGCACAGTATGTCAGGGAGCATGAGACCAGAGCCATGCTTGACGGTCAGATACATGATATAGGCAGGGTGGCAAAAACCATTAAGGAAGTAAAGGATGAGCTTGAAAAACAGATAGGACAGCCTCTTGAAGAGGTGTGTATAGCGGCCGCAGGACGAGTATTAAAGACTGTCACGACACATGTGGAGTATGAGTATGCACAGGAGTCTGTGGTGACAGGTGAGGATATACATACGCTTAATCTGCTTGGTATAGAAAAGGCACAGGAGGCACTCAAGGAGGTTAACGATACAAGCTATAAGTTTTACTGTGTGGGATATTCTACAGTAAAATTCTTTTTAAATGATGAGGTGTTTATCAGCCTTGAGGGTCATAAGGCAAACAAAATAGGCGAGGATATCATAGTTACATTTCTGCCTGAGGATGTGGTAGACGGACTGTATGCGGCAGTGGGACAGGCCGGGCTTAGTGTAGCCAATATGACGCTGGAGCCTATCGCCGCTATCAATGTGGCAATTCCAGAGAACTATCGTATGCTTAATATCGCACTTGTCGATGTGGGGGCCGGAACAAGTGATATATCAATCACAAGAGACGGAAGTATTATTGCCTACGGCATGATACCGCATGCAGGAGATGAGCTGACAGAGGTTATTGTGCAGCATTTTCTCGTGGATTTTAACATGGCTGAGCACATAAAGCTTCAGTCTACGACCGGGGATACGGTTACATACAAGGATATCATGAGTATCGAGCACACGATTCCGGCAGAGGATGTGTGGGAGGTGGTGGCACCTGTTGTTGACAATATTGCTCATGAGGTATCGGCTAAAATAATAGAGTTAAACGGTGATAAGACAGTAAGCGCCTGCTTTGTAGTCGGAGGCGGAGGCAAGATACATAGCTTCACGGAAAAGCTTGCGGAAGACCTTGACCTGCCGGAGGAAAGAGTCGCTCTAAGAGGTGAGGAAGTGCTTGGCGATGTGACTTTTGAGCAGGAGGATATTAAGAAGGATCCGCTTCTTGTCACTCCAATTGGTATATGTCTGAATTATTATGACCAGAGAAATAATTTTATCATGGTCAGATTCAACGGTGAGAGAATAAAGCTCTATGACAATAACAGGCTTACAATAGTCGATGCGGCGCTTCAGGCGGGATTTCCAAACAATGAGCTGTTTCCAAAGCGCGGCACACCGATAAACTTTACGGTAAACGGCGTGGCAAGGCTTGTAAGAGGCGAGGCCGGAGAGGGCGCAGTGGTGACCATGAACGGAAAGCCAGCAAGCATCAACACACCGCTTGAGCCAAACAGTGAGATAGTCATCGAGCCGTCCACAGCAGGAGAGGCAGCAGTGTATAAGATATCGCAGCTTGATGAGTACAATCATTCTGTCATTACATTTGTCATAAATGGCAGAAAGGTATCATGTCCAAGGTTTGTCCAGGTAAACGGAAGGCTTGAGCCGGAGGATTACAGCATCAGGGAAAACGATGTGATTGAGACAAGAAATTACTATACAGTGCGTCAGATTGCGCAGTTTATGGATCTCGTTATTGATACAGACCAGATGATATTTGTAAACAATGAAGAGGCGGATCTCGACACTCTTGTATATGAAAATTTCTCTGTTGAGTGGAAAACAGATGAATATGGTGTTGCAAGAATCGACAATAACACTTATAATGACACACAAGAGTCTGATACAGATGAGGCTTCGGTCACGGCTGAACATGATGAAAATGCTGACTCAGTTCACGAAAAAACGGATGCAGATACAAATGATGCTTCGGTCTTAGCAGAGCCGGATGCAAACAGCACAGAGTCAGACAACACAGTGTCCAGAACATCAGAGCAGATGATGAATCAGGTGCTCGATGAGCTGCATGATGATTTTGCTAAAGAAGCTGAAGCATCTGCTGTGCCGGAAAACGAACTGCCGGAAAATGAATTGCCAAAAAATGATATACAGGAAGAAATACAGGAAGAAGACTCATCAGAAAATACAATTACAGTAATTGTAAACGGTGAGCCTGTAGAGCTGTCCGGCAAGGATACATATATATTTGTCGATATATTTACCCATATCTCATTTGATTTACAGGCAGGAAAGGGCAGGGCAATAGCCACTATAATAAATGGCAGGGATGCCCAGTTTTCCGAGGAGCTTCATGAGGGAGACCAAATAGAATTATACTGGAAAGAGAATTAACATGTTAGAATTATGCAGCATTGCCAGCGGCAGCAGTGGAAACTGTATATGTGTGGGCACAGATGATTGTCATGTGCTCATAGACGCGGGCATCAGCGGTAAGAAAATAGAAAACGGACTGAATGAATTTGATATGACTGCCACAGATATGCAGGGCATTCTTGTGACGCATGAGCATATAGACCATATCGCAGGGCTTGGTGTCATGGCAAGGCGCTATCATATTCCGATTTATGCCACAAAGGCCACAATCGGGGCCATAAAATGTACCAAATCCGTTGGAAATATAGATGATGAGCTATTTCATCCTATTGAGGCAGGCGTCGATTTTACAATAGGCGATATAGAGTTTGAGCCGCTTCACATATCACACGATGCGGCTGATCCTGTCGCGTACAGATTTAAAAACGAAAATCATGCGATGGCGGTCGTGACAGACCTTGGCACGTATGATGACACACTGGTTTCAAAGCTTCAGAACCTGGATGGTCTTCTGCTTGAAGCCAATCATGATATAAATATGCTCCAGACAGGGGCGTATCCTTATCCGCTCAAGCGCAGAATCATGGGTGACAGCGGGCACTTGTCGAATGAGAGAAGCGGGCAGTTGTTATGCGAGCTTCTTCATGATAAATTTGGCTCAGTAATACTGGGACACCTTAGCAAAGAAAACAACTACGAAAAGCTGGCGTATGAAGCCGTCAGACTTGAGGTCACAATGGGAGACAATCCATATAAGGCAAGTGATTTCCCTATGTATGTGGCCAAGAGAGACAGGGCATCAGACCGCATAGCCGTAGAATAAGAGAACAGGAGAATAAGTTGTTATGGATAACACAAAGAACAAAGTAATCATCACAGTTGTCGGAAAAGACACAGTAGGAATCATCGCAAAGGTATGTACATATCTGTCAGAGGGCAGTGTAAACGTGCTTGATATCTCACAGACTATCGTTTCAGGTTATTTCAACATGATGATGATTGTTGATATGGCAAATGCTACAGCATCATTTGCAGAGATTTCTGACCAGCTTGATGCACTTGGAGAAGAGATTGGTGTAACAATAAAGTGTCAGAAGGAAGAAATCTTTGAGATGATGCATCGAATCTAGTTTAGCATAAAAATGTCATACACAGTTAAAGGAGAACAGCAAAATGATTAATATTGGTGAAGTAATTGAGACCAATGACATGGTGGAGAAGGAAAATCTTGACGTGCGTACAATCACACTCGGTATCAGCCTGCTCGACTGTATAGACTCAGACCTTGCAAAGGTAAATGAGAATATCTACAACAAGATTACAACACTTGCAAAGGATCTTGTAGCAACAGGAAAAGAGATAGAGAACAACTACTGTATCCCTATCGTAAACAAACGTATTTCAGTTACGCCTATCGCCCTTGTCGGTGGTGCGGCATGCAAGAGCTCAGAGGATTTTGTTACCATAGCAAAGACACTCGACAAGGCGGCAAAAGAGGTAGGTGTCAACTTCATCGGTGGATACTCAGCACTTGTGTCAAAGGGCATGACAAAGGCGGATGAACTTTTAATCAAATCCATCCCTCAGGCAATGCTTGAGACAGACCTGGTATGCAGCTCTGTAAATGTTGGCTCTACAAAGACCGGAATCAACATGGATGCAGTAAAGCTGATTGGCGAGATGATAAAGGAGACAGCAGAGGTGACAAAGCACCTTCCTGTATCAGGCTGTGCCAAGTTTGTTGTATTCTGCAACGCTCCTGATGACAATCCGTTTATGGCAGGAGCCTTCCATGGTGTGACAGAGGCAGATGCCATCATCAATGTAGGTGTCAGCGGACCGGGAGTAGTAAAGACTGCCCTTGAAAAAGTAAGAGGCGAGAACTTTGAGGTGCTCTGTGAGACAATCAAGAAGACAGCCTTCAAGGTTACTCGAGTAGGACAGCTCGTGGCAAAGGAGGCTTCAAAGAAGCTTGGAGTGCCATTTGGAATCATAGACCTTTCACTTGCACCTACACCGGCTATCGGAGACTCTGTAGCAGATATCCTCTGCGAGATAGGCTTAGAGAGAGCCGGAGCTCCGGGAACAACAGCAGCACTTGCACTCTTAAACGATCAGGTGAAAAAGGGCGGTATCATGGCATCATCATATGTCGGCGGACTATCAGGTGCCTTTATTCCTGTATCGGAGGATCAGGGAATGATAGATGCCGTAAATGATGGTGCACTCACTCTCGAAAAGCTTGAGGCTATGACCTGTGTGTGCTCAGTGGGACTTGACATGATTGCAATCCCGGGCGATACAAAGGCTACCACAATTTCAGGAATTATCGCAGACGAGATGGCTATCGGTATGATAAACCAGAAGACAACAGCCTGCAGACTGCTTCCAGCAATCGGAAAGGATGTAGGTGATGTGGTAGAAATCGGAGGACTCCTTGGAAGTGCACCGGTTATGCCGGTAAACAGATTCTCTTGTGATGCATTTGTAAACCGCGGTGGAAGAATCCCGGCACCTATTCACAGCTTTAAAAATTAGTAAATAATGGCATTGTTTACAAGCATGTACTTATAAGAATAACTTATAAGTACATGCTTATTTTAAAGTGGTACTTGACAATGACAAAAATACATGCTTAAATAAAGACAGTTATATGACTGACGGAAGTGGATAACCACATGGAGTATAACAGTTGATTGCCGACCGTCTGGGCGCACATTTATATAAGTTTTCTGCAGAACTTTATATTATTATGTGTGTTCAGACGGTCTTTTTTATTCCGGCAGGCCCGAGTAATTTGGGGATGCAGACCACATTATCAGAAAACATGGAGGATGACATGGAAAGAGTATCATTAGCAAAGGAATTATCAAGCACAACATACCCTGGCAGAGGTATCGTAATCGGCCGCACAAAGGATGGTAAGAAGGCTGTAACAGCATACTTTATCATGGGCAGAAGCGAAAACAGCCGCAACAGAGTATTTGTAGAGGATGGCGAGGGCATCAGAACACAGGCATTTGACCCTTCAAAGCTTGAGGATCCAAGTCTTATCATTTACGCACCTGTAAGAGTGCTCGGCAACAAGACAATTGTCACAAACGGTGACCAGACAGATACTATCTATGAGCTGATGGACAAGCAGCAGACATTTGAGCAGGCATTAAGGACAAGAGAGTTTGAGCCTGACGCTCCTAACTATACACCAAGAATTTCAGGAATCATGCATATTGACAATGGCGAGTTCAACTACGCTATGTCAATCTTAAAGAGCAACAACGGCAATCCTGATGCATGCAACAGATACACATTTGCATACTCAGCACCGGTTGCGGGAGAGGGACATTTCATCCATACATATATGGGCGATGGAAATCCACTGCCAAGCTTTGAGGGTGAGCCTACATGGGTAGACATCGATGGAGATATCGACGAGTTTACCAATATGGTATGGGAGAACCTTAACGAGGACAATAAGGTATCACTTTTTGTAAGATATATTGATATCGCAACAGGCGAGTATGAGAGCAGAATCGTAAACAAAAACAAATAAAACACTATATAAACGGTCAAATATACAAGATAAGCAGATAAAAACAGGAGAACAGAAAAATGCAGGAATACGAATTAAAATACGGATGTAACCCAAATCAGAAACCGGCCAGAATATTTATGAAGGAGGGAGAGCTTCCTATAAAAGTGCTTAACGGCAGAGCCGGATATATCAACTTCCTTGATGCCTTTAACGGATGGCAGCTTGTAAGAGAGCTTAAGAAGGCTACAGGTCTTCCGGCCGCAACATCCTTCAAGCATGTTTCACCTGCTGGTGCAGCAGTTGGACAGCCACTTTCAGATGTGGAGAAAAAGATTTACTGGGTTGATGATATGGATATTGAGTTTACACCGCTTGCTAATGCATACATCAGAGCAAGAGGAGCTGACAGAATGTCATCATTTGGTGATTTTATTTCACTTTCAGATGTATGTGACAAGAGCACTGCACTTGTAATCAAGAGAGAGGTATCAGACGGTGTTATCGCACCGGGCTACACAGACGAGGCTCTTGAGATTTTAAAGGCTAAGAAGAATGGCAATTACTGTGTTATCGAGATTGACCCGGCATATGAGCCGGCACCTATCGAGAGAAAGGATGTATTTGGCATCACATTCGAGCAGGGTAGAAATGAGCTTCATATTGATGATGATTTCTTCTCAAATATCGTGACAGAGAACAAGGAACTCACAGAGCAGGCTAAGATCGATCTGGCAATCTCTATGATTACTTTAAAGTATACACAGTCCAACTCTGTATGCTATGTAAAGGGCGGCCAGGCAATCGGTATTGGAGCAGGCCAGCAGTCTCGTATCCACTGTACCAGACTTGCAGGCTCAAAGGCAGACAACTGGTGGCTTCGCCAGTCTCCACAGGTGCTTGGACTTCAGTTCGTGGATGGCATCAGACGTGCAGACCGCGACAATACTATCGACCTTTATATCGGTGAGGATTATATGGATGTGCTTGCAGAGGGCGAGTGGCAGAAGTTCTTCAAGGTAAAGCCGGACGTATTTACAGCAGAGGAGAAGAGAGCTTGGCTTGACAAGAATACAGATGTAGCACTTGGCTCTGATGCATTCTTCCCATTTGGTGACAACATTGAGCGTGCGCACAAGAGTGGTGTGAAGTATGTAGCCCAGCCGGGTGGATCTGTGAGAGATGACCATGTTATTGATACATGTAATAAGTACGGTATGGTAATGAGCTTTACAGGAATCAGACTTTTCCATCACTAATCACAAGGTATAGCGGTTATTAAGCTGAATTGAAGCACAATAAGTGATTCAATAATAGGAGACTTCATGATATAATTACAGTATACATTTTATACAGTAGTTAATCATGGAGTCTTTTTATGTCATTACAATTTATCACAGGTAATTCAGGAAACGGAAAAACAAAATATCTATTTAACAGGGTATTGAAAGAGGCAAAGGCAAATCCGAGGGATAATTATCTCGTCATAGTGCCTGAGCAGTTTACAATGCAGACGCAGAGACAGCTTGTGGATTTGTCGGAGAACAAAGCCATAATGAATATAGACGTATTAAGCTTTAAGCGTCTGGCATACAGAGTGTTTGATGAGCTTGGAATCACGAGGCTTACGGTGCTGGAGGAGACCGGTAAAAACCTGGTGCTCAGGAAACTCGCGGGCCAGGAGGCGGATAAGCTTGGTGTGATAGGCAGAAACCTAAACCGTATCGGCTATATAAGCGAGGTGAAGTCACTCCTTTCTGAGCTTGTGCAGTACAATATATCGCCACAGGATCTGGAAAAATATATTGCCTCCGGCAGGCTTTCAGATACGCTTTCCGGTAAGCTTAAGGATGTACTTGTGCTGTATGAGGCATTTGAGAAGTTCATGCAGGACAAATATATCACGGCAGAGGAAATACTTAATGTGCTCTGTGATGTGGCAGAGGAGTCTGCTATTCTTAGGAATTCAGTCATTGCATTTGATGAATTTACAGGATTTACACCTATACAGAATCAGCTCATGAAAAAGCTCTTTGTCATTTCAAAGAAAATATATGTCACACTCACAATTGACTGTCGTGAGGACATTTTTAAGAGCAGGGGCATGCATGAGCTGTTTGACATGCCCAAAAGGACAGTAAAATCACTCACTGAAATGGCAGCGTTTTATGGAATAGAGGTTGAGGAGCCAATTATACTTGATAAAAATTACAGATTGGCAGAAAATGAGGAGCTAGGCTTTATGGAGCAGCAGCTTTTCAGAAAAAGCAGGCATGCCTTTGAAAAAGCACCAAAGCACATTCATATAGATTGTCTGCGTGATCCAAAGCAGGAGCTGACAAAGATAGCCAGAACTATAAATGAGCTTGTCAGAAACGAAAACCTGCGTTATCGTGATATTGCGATAGTCACGGGAGATGTGAATACATATGCCGGTTATGTGCGGGAGATATTTGACAAATACAATATTCCATACTTTATCGATGCTACACAGGAGATACTTTTTCATCCGTTTATTGAGTTTATCAGATCTATTCCGGATATTGCGGCACAGAATTTTTCCGCTGATTCGGTGTTTAGATTTTTGCGGTGCGGGTTTTGTGAGCTTTCGGACAGCGAAATAGACATACTTGAAAACTACGTGCTCGCCTGTGGTGTGAGAGGCAAAAGCGCATGGGACAAAAAGTGGGTCAGGCTGCCAAAGAATAAGGCGTGCTATGACCTTGAGCTTTTAAACAAAAGCAGAGAATATATAATTGAGCTTCTAAAGCCGGTATATCAGGTGTTTTCCGGTAAAAACTCAAAGGTTAAGGACTATGTGCTGGGGATATATAATCTGACAGTTTCACTTGATATACCTGATAAGCTTGCAAAAAAGGAACAGACACTGCTTGAAGCAGGAAATCAGACCGCATCAAAGGAATACGGACAGATATACAAAATAGTCATGCAGCTCTTTGAAAAATATGTGGCGGTGCTTGGTGACGAGTGCATGGATGCTGAGGAATTTACACAGATATTGGATGCAGGGCTTGATGCAGCAGAGGTGGCAGTCATACCGCCGGGATACGACACAGTGACTATTGGAGATATTGAGAGAACGCGTCTGACCAATATAAAGGTCATGTTTTTTGCAGGTGTGAATGATGGGATTGTGCCAAAGGCAGCAGGAAGAGGCGGCATCATATCACAGTATGAGAGAGAGGCGCTTAAGGAGATGGATATAGAGCTGGCGCCGGGTGCCAGGGAGCAGGCGTTTATACAGAGGTTTTATCTGTATCTGAACATGACGAAGCCATCTAAGGAGCTTTATATCAGCTACACCAGGCTTGACAGTGAGAAAAAGGCTGCCCAGCCTTCGTATCTCATAGGTATATTAAAGGGAATGTTTCCAAAGCTTGTGGCGACGGAAACAGAGGATGTAGAGCAGTTTGTGGACCTTTCAAGCAAAAGAAGTGCCATGGACTATCTGATGTCAAACGAGGTGGATGACAGATGGTGTGAGATTGCGGCAGCATTGCTGCTTTGTGATGATACAGCTGCGGATGATGAGGCCGGTAATGAGGCAGATGATAAAGAATATGATAAAGGATATGTTAAGGAAAATGCAGTGGAGCGGCTCATTGAGGCAAGGTTTGAGCATTATTCCAAGGATCCGATAAGCCGTAATGTGGCAAGAAGCATATATGGCAGGCATATGGAGGGCAGCATCACGCGTTTTGAGCAGTTTGCAAGGTGTGCATATGCTCATTTCCTGAATTATGGACTGAGACTTAAGGAGCGCGAGGAGAGCGGATTCTCATCACTGGATATGGGAAATATATATCATGAGGCACTGGAAAAATACAGCAGGAAGCTTGATAAAGAAAATGCTGACTGGTTTAATGTGTCTGATGAGCTGCGAAAGGAGCTTTCCGATGAGTCGATAGATGAGGTGATCAACGAGTATGCAGCCTATGGAATATTTGATACGGCGGAAAGCCTGCACACGGTCAGCCATATGAAGGCAGTTTTCAGACAGACGGTATGGGCACTCACGGCTCAGATACGCAAGGGCAGCTTTGTGCCGGAGAAGTTTGAGTTTGACTTTTACGAAAGTCTTGATATGGAGGGGGACGTCAGAGTTGATATAAAGGGAAGGATAGACAGGACTGATACCTATACCGACGATGGCAGGATGTTTATCAAGGTGCTGGATTACAAGTCCGGAAAGACAGTATTTGACCTGGTAAAGCTATATTATGGAACACAACTGCAGCTTGCTGTGTATATGGATGCAGTGATGTCGCAAAAGGAGGAGGTACTGCCTGCTCTTTCTGTGGAGCCTGGAGGAATGCTTTATTATCACATAGATGATCCTGTGATAGACCTTAAGGATGTTCCGCCGGACGAGGAACTATCAGAGGATGATATCAATCAGATGATACTCAGGCAGCTAAAGCCGGACGGACTCATCAATTCGGATGAAAAGGCATATAGGGGCATGGACAGCGATTTCGAAAAAAGCTCGGATGTCATTCCTGTCACCTTAAAAAAGGATCAGACGCCAAATGCATATTCAAAGGTTGCATCAGGTGAGGAGTTTGAGGTAATAACGCGCTTTGCGCGCGCAAAGCTTAAGGAGATTGCAAAAGACATCTATGACGGCTGTGTGGATGTCAATCCTATAAAGAACAAAAAGATGGATAGCTGTGCATATTGCGCGTTTGAGTCTATATGCAGGCATGATTCAAGGCTGCCGGGATTTGCCGACAGAACATATAACGGTGATAAAAAGGATGATGTGCTTGACCGTATGCGCACACAGACGGCGGCGCTTGAACACAAAAATGAGTATGGAGACAAGTCATGAGTGTAGAATGGACCAGTGAACAGAAAAAGGTTATAGATTTAAGAGACAGGGATATACTTGTCTCAGCGGCAGCAGGCTCCGGCAAGACAGCGGTGCTTGTTGAGAGAATCGTAAACAGAATATGTGTGGACAATCCCCCTGTGGACATTGACAGAATGCTTGTGGTGACTTTTACAAAGGCGGCTGCAGCAGAGATGCGCGAGCGTGTCAGCCGCGCAATAGAAGCAAGACTGCAAAAGACACCTGACGATGAAAATCTGCAAAAACAGGCGACACTTGTCCACAATGCACTTATCACGACAATTGACTCATTTTGCCTTTTTGTAGTGCAGAACAATTTTTCGCAGATTAATCTGGACCCGGATTTCAGGATAGCGGACCCGGCGGAGCTTAAGCTTATGCTAAAGGATGCGCTTTCGGAGGTGTTTGAGGAAAATTATAAAAGACAGGACAATGAGGCATTTCTGAACCTGGTGGATACTTACAGCAAGGGACGGAGTGATGCAGCAGTCAGAGAAATGATAGAGGCTATATACTATAAGGCAGGAAGTTCATCCTGGCCTAAGAAATGGATTAGAGGCCTGTCAGGCTTATATGAGGTGGCATCTGTAAAGGAATTTGAAAGGTCAGAGGTGATAAAGGAGCTTACAGACTACTGCAGGGTTTTGATTTATGAGGCTGTGCAGGAGCTTGAGCAGGCAAGAAGTCTTGCATTAAGTACCGCAGGACTTGAAAAATATGCCATAACACTAACGGATGATTTAAAGCTTTTTGAGGGTCTGGATGAGGCAGAGGATTACAGCAGCTTACAGGCACTTGTGAAAAAAATAGCATTTGGCAGGATTGCCATAATAAAAAAATTTGACGGCGATGCGAAGCTCAAGGATAGAATAAAAACTATGCGCGATGAAGCCAAAAAGAAGGTGGATGGCATACAGAAGAAGTATTTTGGCATGTCTATTGAGCTTATGTACGAGCAGCTTGTGAGACAGAAACCGTTCATTGATGAGCTGATTCGACTTTCCCTTGAGTTTTATGAGGTGATGGAAGCAAAAAAAATAAAAAAGAGAGTGTTTGATTTTGCTGATATTGAGCATTTTGCACTGCGTATTCTTGTTGATGAAGATACACTCCTGCCTACAGAGACGGCGAAGGATTTTTCAGCTCATTTTGAGGAAATCATGATAGATGAGTATCAGGATTCAAATCAGGTACAGGAGGATATTTTAAGGGCTGTATCGGGAGAGCGGCATGGCAAAAACAATATGTTTATGGTGGGCGATGTAAAGCAGAGTATATACAGGTTCAGAATGGCCCGTCCAGAGCTTTTTATGGAAAAATATAATTTGTACACGACTGATGACAGTGAGCATCAGAGGATTGACCTGCACAAAAATTTCCGAAGCAGAACTCAGGTATTAGATTTCACTAACGACATTTTCTACAAAATTATGTCAGCAGATTTGGGCAATGTGCAGTATGATGATGACGCAGCGCTGTATCCGGGAGCAGGCTATCCTGAGGCAGATGATGATATGAAGCCGGAGCTTCTTTTGGTGGATTATAAGGACGAGGAGCTTTCAGATATTGTAGAGGATGAGGAGGGGGATAAGGTTCAGATAGAGGCTTTGATGATAGCAAACCGCATAAAGGAGCTTATGGCCTGCGGTAAAGTTACAGACAAGGAGACAGGGGCGCTTAGAAGTCCGCAATACAGGGATATTGTCATACTGTCCAGAAGCGTTGCAAGCTGGGGCAATACGGTATCACAGGTGCTCAAGGACTGTGACATTCCGGCACATGTTGAGTCAAATACGGGATATTTTTCTTCTTATGAAATACAGGTGATTTTGTCGATGCTTCGTATACTGGACAATCCACTGCAGGATATTCCGATGGCAGCAGTCCTTGCATCTCCTATTGTCGGGCTTGATGATGAGGAGCTTGCACAGATTAAGGCATTTTATCCCGGGGAGAGTTTTGCTCAGGCGGCACTCAGGGCAATGGCAGGCGAAGCTGACTATGAGGACGAAAAGCTTAGGCACTTTAATGAGGTTTATGGAAGGCTGCGCGCGGCAGTTGCTGATACACCAATCCATGAGCTTTTGTATATGATGCTTGATGAGACCGGCTTTTACAGCTATGCCTCTGCCATGCCGGCAGGCAAAAAGCGCCGACAAAACATAGATATGCTCATAGAAATGGCTGTGTCATATGAAAAAACAAGCTATAAGGGACTGTTTCATTTTGTGAGATATATAGATATACAGCAGAAATATGAGATAGATTACGGTGAGGCTGATACGGCAGGTGAGAATGATGACGTGGTGCGCATCATGACCATACACAAGAGTAAAGGATTAGAGTTTCCGATAGTGTTTGTATCAGGGCTTGGTAAAGGCTTTAATACACAGGAGCTTAAATCAGACCTTGTCATACACAGTGATTTGGGGCTTGGGCTTGTCGAAAAGACAAAAAGTCCAAGGACGAAAAGACCATCACTGGTGAGAAATGAAATAGAAAGCCGCATCAAAAGAGAAGACTCAGGTGAGGAGCTTAGAGTACTCTATGTGGCTTTGACAAGAGCAAAGGAAAAAATTATACTGACAGGTGGTATTTCAAATGCGCAGAAGGCATTTGAAAAATATCGCGGAAATGTCAATAAGGGGCAGCCGATAAGCTTCGGACAGAGGGAGAGTGCGGGCTGCTATCTGGACTGGATAATTCCCGCAATGCTGTCTTATCCTGATAAATACACGGTTTCAACGGTAGATGCCACAGAGTTTGCCACCAGAAGGGCTGTTGATATGGCTTCAAATGATATATCAAAGGCGACTCTAGCCGACAGAATATCAAAAGTCAGTAAGGAAATCACAGAGAAAATAGCAGCAGACTTTGATTTTGAATATGCATACGCTTCGGATATAAGCAAAAAGAGCAAATATTCAGTATCAGAGCTCAAGCACGATTCAATGGTGGAAAAATATGACAGTACAGAAAAAGAGGCTGAAATTCCTGAGTTTCTGCAGGAAGAGAAGGACATATATGTCCCATCGTTTGAGCAGAATACGACAGATATCAATCCCGGAGCATTGCGAGGCACTGCAATGCACCGCGTGATGGAATGCCTGGACTTTAAGAGTATATGTGGCATTGATACATCAGACAGAGAAGGTGTAGGCACGTTCGTGAAGCAGGAGCTGGATAGAATGCTTGAAAAGGGGCTTATCGCGGATGAAATGTATAGGCTTGTAAATCCAAAGCTGATAGAGGGTTTTGTGGCATCAAAGGTAGGACAACGCATGGCAGAAGCTGCTGCAAGAGGCGATTTGTTTCGTGAGAAGCCATTTGTCATGGATTATGACGGAGTGCTGGTGCAGGGAATTATAGATGCGTTCTGGCTGGAAAATGATAAAATAGTGCTTCTTGATTACAAAACAGACAGAGTAAATGAAGAGCATGAGCTTGTAGACCGCTACAAGACACAGCTTGATTTGTATGCGGATGCGCTTGGCAGGATATTTTCTGCGGGTGACAAAAATGCAGAGATTAAGGAAAAGCTTATATACTCATTCAGATTGCAGAAAAGTATTGGCATTGATAAGTAATATATTATATAATGGTCTAAGTTTATAAACATATTCACAGGGAGGAACTTATATGTACGAGTATGACGAAGAGGTATTAGATACATTTTTGGAGAATCAGTCACAGCTATTTCCGGAGAATGTTGCAGATACACCGGAGGCCGCAGAGGAATTTCTCGAGGACTGTATGGCTGTCGTATGTAAAAATATAAAGGATGTAAGAGACTATTTCGATGAGGCAGGGGCTGACATATCAGGCATGTCCGATGATGAGCTTATTGAGCAGAGCGAAGTGTTTTCTCTTCCGAGCGGCAGATTTCTCATCGTGGAAGGATAAATGAGACTGATGAAATATTTTAAGAAAATTGCGTGTGTACTGCTTACAGTCGTAACAGTTCTTACAGGCTGCAGCATCGGCGGCAGGGAGATCGTGATGGACATCAACAGCTCGAGCGGGCACACGCTTTTGGTGATAGACAAGAAAAAATGTAATATAACCGAGGCAAAGCTGTATCTGGCAAACTACAAAAATCTTTACGGAGATGTGTATGGGGTGAACCTTTATAAAACAAAGGATGCTTCAAAGGTCGAAAAATACGTAAAGGATGTCACTGTAGACGAGCTTGCCAGAGTATACTGTATGGTTGCGATAGCCGGTGAGAAAAAGATAGCTCTGAATGACAAAGAAAAAAAGGCAGTTTCAGATGCCGCAAAGGAATATTATAAATCTCTTTCGGATGCTGAGCGTGATTTTATCGGGGCTTCGCAGGCTGATGTTGAGGAAGCATATGACAATTATGCCATTGCAAAAAAGCTGTACAATTCCCTTGCAAAGGGCGTGGATACGGAAGTGAGCGATGATGATGCGAGAGTTATGCACATTCAGAAAATATTTGTAAAGGACGCAGAAAAGGCTGAGACAGTAAAGGAAAAGCTTGCGTCTGGAGATGATTTCGCAACGATTGCAGGTACCACAAACGAGGATAACCAGACAGATGTCTATGTGGACAAGGGCATGCTTCCGGATGAAGTAGAGGCAGTGGCATTTGAATTAAACGATGGTCAGATCTCTGATATGATAAAGACCGATGATGGATATTATTTTATCAAATGCATATCCAAGCTTGATGAGGAAAAGACAGATAAAAACAAAGAAATAATACTGCAGCAGAGAGAACAGGAGCAGTTTAACGATGACTATAACCGCTTTGTCAAAAATGCAGACTTTGAGCTTAACAGCCAGCTATGGGATTCGATAGATATTAAAAATGAAAACGATCTGAAAACCAACTCATTTTTTACTATATATAATAAATACTTTGAAGCTGATGATAAGCAGTAGGTTCTGACTGCTATGCAAAACTTCAAAAGAATAGGAGCGTATAAATATGGAATGGGAATTTGACTTCCTATATGCACTTCAGGGTATAAGGACTCCGTTTCTGGACAGAATCATGGCACTTTTATCCACTCTTGGAAACGCAGGAATACTGTGGATTGTGACAGGAGTGGTGCTGTGCATCTCAAAAAAATACCGGCGCGGTGGCATGCAGATGCTTTCAGCAGAGCTCTTAAGCTTTATAGTTGGCAATCTGATAATAAAAAGCCTGGTCAACAGATTAAGGCCTTGCCAGATAGACGAAACAGTCAGCCTTATAGTAATGATACCGTTTGATTCGTCATTTCCATCGGGCCACACGTTAAACGGCATAACAGCAGCAGTAACACTGATGTTTATAGATAAGAGAATGGGAATACCGGCGCTTGTGCTGGCGATACTCATTGCTTTTTCAAGGATGTACAACTTTATGCATTTTCCGACGGATGTGCTTGCGGGAGCTTTGCTTGGAGTGGTGTCGGCTGTGTTTATGAATTATGTGTTTAAGCATAAAATACCGGAAAAATAATATTAGTACACAAATATTGTGGAAACGGTTTAATATAAAAGTGAGGTATATTATGAATAAAAAAAGTTATTTAATAGCACAGATTATTGCAGCATGCTGCATGATATGTGCATGCGGAGCCGGACCGGATGGGACAGAGACGGCTTCTGATACAAAGCTTGTCTTAACCGGATATACTGTTGAAAATGATACAATGACAACTGAAAATCCGGATTCGGCAGAAACAAATGATAATATTAATTTTTCCAATGCAGCATTAGGTGATGTGCAGACAGAGAATGTCAGATTGAAAAAATCAGCTGTGATATACACAAAACCCGATGCAAATGCTTCACAGCTTGGAAGCCTTGATAAAGGAACCAAAGTAAAGGCAATTGGCGAGGCTGATGCAAACGGCTGGCTGATGATTGATTATAACGGACGTGCAGCATATGTGGAGGCGGATAGAGCCGGCGTATCATCAGCAGCAGATGATACGGATAATGTAGATAATACAGATGATAATAATGAGTCAGACAATGATTCAGCAGCTGATAATAAAAAGAAGACATCATCTGTTAATAAAAATAATACAGATAAAAAAACGCAGAATAAGACTGATGATATAACAGAACCAACACCGGACCCAACACCAACACCGGATCCGGAACCAACACCTGATACGACACCAACACCGGAACCAACACCGGATCCAGAACCAACACCGGACCCAACACCAGATCCAACACCAACACCAGATCCAACTCCGGCAACGGAAGACCCACAGGGTGAATAAAAATTTTAAACGAGGCAAAAAATGAAAAATTTATTAAACAAAATAGTATTAATAATAGCAGCTTTCTGTCTGACAGTCATATTATTTTATAATCCGGCAGATGTATATGCAGCATCAGGGAGTGTGACATTTGGTTCAGAAAGCTATGAAGCAGAAAATAATTCACAGTTTCAGATTGGCGTATATCTGAAAGGTGATTCCGGCATGGGTTCTTACCATGTGGAGCTTGAATATGATAATTCACGGATGGATTACGTTTCAGGTGCAGAATCAGAGGCAAATGGCGTGATTACAATGGAAGGAATCGCTGTCTCAAATGAAGTCAAATACATGCTTTCATTTAAGACAAAGAGCGGTGGAGATGCATATGTAAAGATTAAAAATGCAATAATATACACATCAACCGCAGGAAGTACAGAGAAGCTTGAGATTGCACAGCTACCGGAAGCAGCAATTAAGATTTCAGGAGAGGACACAGGAAGTCCAAGACAGGAGGAACAGACGCAGCAAATACAGTACACAGGTCCGTTTGAAACGGATGTGCCGCATCTTGAGCCTGCAATAAAGATGAACAACACAGAATATTATGTTGTTGATTCTAATCAGTCAGTATCTGAGGAAATAGGATGGAGCTATAAACTTGTTCCGGGGAAGCTTGGAAATCTGGATGTGATGTTTATTTCGAATGAAGAAAATGATATCTTTCTGCTTGGATTGGTCAATGCAAATGGAGAGACTAGTCTGTACAGCTACAGCAATTCAAAAAAACAGCTATTTGATTGCAAGTCTTTGCAGATGGGCAGCACAACCTATATTTATACATCCCCATATGCAAGTGATAACTTACCAAAGGGAATGACTGACCGTGTTATTAACCATAACGGAATTGTGTATGCGGTTAAAAATGATGGTGAAACTGGTTTTTATACGGTTGAATCTGGAAAACTAAAAATTTGGAATTCACAAAAAACGCCTGAAAACACTAAAATTACAATAATAAAGAAAGCTACTTTGGGTGTAGTTCTTATTCTTGTCATATTGGCTGCACTGTATTTTGTGATTAAAGAAATAAAAGCAGTAAAAAAGAGACGTGGATTAGACTTTGATGATGATGATGAAGATGAGCTGGAATATGATGATGACGATGATGATCCGTATGCCGCAGAGTTTGAGATAACGGATGATGATTCGGATGAGGACGATTTCAGAGTTAATGTGAATTTTGATGATTTTAAATCAAACACGGATGATGAGAAAGATGAAGATAAGTTCGAACGTGAGATAGATTTTAAGGGTTTCATATCAGATGATGATAAAGAACAGGATGATTTTGAATCGGATGATGACGAAGAGCCGGAAGATAGTACAGCGGAAGATGATACAACAGAAGATAACGATTGATAAGTTTATAAATTTATAGAATTACAAAATTACAGTGTAAGATAAACAGAAAAACAGGAACTAACATTTTAAAAATTAGTTCCTGTTTTAATTTGTATATGAGAGTATTAGTGTATGCTTTTATTTTGTGAGAAGAAGCATGATATCATTACTTCTCTTTACAAATTTAGTCATCTGGTCAACTGAAAGCGGCTGGTTAGAAAGCATTGCAAGGTCGTAAAGCTGCTCAGCAAACATTGGAACATGCTCAGAATCCTTGTTGTCTAAGATGTACTTTACAAGCTCGTTGTTGGCATTTAATGTGAGTGTCTGGTCAGCGGCAAACATGCTTGGATCCATTCCACCCATGCCTCCGGCTGCGTACATCTTCATCATATCCTGCATACGTCTGCCCTGTTCTGAGAGTGTGAGCACAGATGCTACATCTGCGTTCTTAAGGTTCTCTACCTTTACAGTAAGCTTGTCGTTGTTCAAAGCCTTCTTGAATACCTCTGAGAGAGTAGTGGTTGCCTCTGTGAGGTCTGCACCGGATTCATCCTTGAGAGACTCTGTGAGGTCTGCATCTATTCTCATGAACTTGTAGTGGTCATTTCTCTGCTCAAGCTGTGTGATGAATGATGTATCGATATTGTGGTCAAGGATAACAGCGTTCATGCCCTGCTCCTTGAACAGCTTGATATACTGACCCTGCTGTACTACATCTGTGACATAGTAAACTGTATTTTTCTCAGGTTCCTTGTTTTCATCAGTGTTGGTTGAGCTGTCTGCATTTGCATCAGTATTGTCAGCTTTCTTTGTATCATCAGAATCATCGGCACCTTCTGCATCTGTTTTTTCATCCTCCGCAACAGGTGCGAGCAGCTCAGGAAGAGTCTGATACTTGTCATTGATGTCCTTGAAAAGAATATAGTCGTTTATCTTGTCGCAGAACTTCTCGTCCTTTAAGCAGCCAAACTTGATGAATGGGCTGATATCATCCCAGTATTTCTCATAGGCTTCCTTATCTGTCTTGCACATACCGATGAGCTTGTCAGCTACTTTCTTGGTGATGTACTCAGAAATCTTCTTTACGAAGCCATCATTCTGGAGAGCAGAACGTGATACGTTAAGTGGTAAATCAGGACAATCGATAACACCCTTAAGGAGCATCAAAAACTCAGGAATGACCTCTTTGATATTGTCTGCGATAAATACCTGGTTGTTGTAAAGCTTAATAGTTCCCTCGATTGAGTCGTACTCTGTGTTGATCTTAGGGAAGTAGAGGATACCCTTTAAGTTGAAAGGATAGTCCATATTCAGGTGAATCCAGAAAAGAGGCTCCTTGTAGTCTAAGAATACCTTTCTGTAAAACTCCTTGTATTCCTCGTCGGTACACTCATTCGGGTTCTTGGTCCAGAGTGGGGTTGTATCATTGAGCGGAACAGGGCGCTTAACGATTTTGAGCTGATCCTTTGCAGGAGAGACCTCTACCTGCTCCTTCTCGCCCTTGTCATTTTCTTTTTCCTCGTACTTGGCGTCTTCATGGATTTCCTCGATGACAGTGTCAGTGTCACGCTTGTCGTCCTTGTCTATTGTCTCGTACTCCTCAGGAGCATTTTCCTTTGCAAGGTAAATCTCTGTAGGCATGAAAGAACAGTACTTTTCGATAACCTCACGTGCGCGGTACTCATTTGCGAACTCAAGACAGTCGTCGTTTAAGTAGAGAGTAATCTCTGTTCCGATGTCGTCCATGTCGCCATCCTCCATGTTGTACTCTGTGCCACCGTCACATGACCAGTGTACAGGTGTAGAGCCCTCTTTATAAGAGAGAGTATCGATTGTTACCTCGTCGGCTACCATGAATGCTGAGTAGAAGCCGAGACCGAAATGACCGATAATCTGGTCATCATTTGACTTGTCCTTGTATTTCTCGATGAAGTCTGTAGCACCTGAGAAAGCAATACGGCTTATGTATTCCTCAACCTCATCAGCTGTCATACCAAGACCGTTATCTATAATTTTTATTGTTTTTTCGTCAGGGTTTACGAGTACCTGAATCTTGCCCTTGTAGTCTGCAGGAAGGGAATATTCACCCATCATGTCGAGCTTTTTGAGCTTAGTGATGGCATCGCAGCCGTTTGAGATGAGCTCACGATAGAAGATATCGTGGTCTGAATATAACCATTTCTTTATAATAGGGAACAGGTTGTCGCTGTCAATTGAAAGATTGCCGTGTTTTTCTGTCATTTTTACACACTCCTTGTTTTTTATTTTATATTTACACCGCGGTTATGGGCTGTGGGGTGCGGTGTAGCAGCCAATAATTCCTCAGAGAAAATAAGCATAATAAAATAATAGTTCGCATTATCGGAAAAGTCAATAGAAAATTAGCACTCAAAAATAGTGAGTGCTAACAAAACGACAGAAAACCGCGTGAATTGGGCATTTTTGGAATTGTGAAAAGTTTATAAACTTATTTTTCACTGGACATTGTGGCGTAAAAATGCTAGGATTTATTTTATAATATAGATATAAGGAGACTGATATGTTACAGGCAGGTATTAAAGGTAAGAAAGAGATTACAGTGACTTTGGATAAGACAGCGAAGGCTATGGGAAGCGGCACGATGGATGTGTTTGCTACTCCGGCTATGATTGCGCTGATGGAAAATACAGCTTTTGAGAGTGTTGCGTCTGAGCTTGAGGAGGGAAGTGGTACTGTCGGTACTGCACTTGATATTAAGCATGTTTCGGCTACACCGGTTGGCATGAAGGTGACCTGTGAGTCAGAGCTTGTGAAGGTGGATGGTAGAGCACTCACTTTTTCTGTAAAGGCTTTTGATGAGGCAGGACTCATTGGTGAGGGTACTCATGAGCGTTTTATAGTATTTGAGGAGAAATTCCAGAAGAAGGCAGATGACAAAGCAAAGTAGAACGGATTTAGGTAGTAAAACACCGGAAATCAAAACGGAGAAACGTAAGGCCGTAGGTGGTGATTGTAAAGAATCTAACATCGAAGGAAAAAGTGCGAGGAAATACAGCAGAAGATGGGATATCATTGTGACAGCCTTTGATTTTGTGACCAATTTTTCAGAGAGCTCTATTTCTGCATACGCAGGGCAGGCAGCCTTCTTTTTGATGCTGTCGTTTTTCCCGTTTTTATTGTTTTTCTTTTCGTTGCTGAGCTGGACACCGCTTACAGAGGCTGATTTTTTGATGTGGGCCAGCTCGTTTATTCCGGAGTCGTTTGGTGACATCATGAAGGATCTGGCTAGTGAGGTGTATGCCAGCGGCACAGGCAGGCTTTCTATCACGATGATTACAGCCGTGTATTTAAGCTCAAAAGCTTTTATTTCGTTTCAGCTTGGACTTGATGATATGTACCATGTGAAGGAAAACAGAAATTTTATTTTGCGGCGCATATATTCGGTGATTTACAGTATCGTTTTTGCACTGGCGCTCATTTTTTTACTGGGTATCGTGGTGTTTGGAAATAAGCTGAGAAAGTTGTATTTTTCGAATGTTCATCATATAATTGGAAGTATAATAGGCAGTGTGGTCGATTATCGTCTGGTAATCTGCCTGCCGGTGCTTATTTTATTTTTCTGGGTGATTTATGTGTTTCTGCCAAACAAGAAGCATAGGGCAAAGTACCAGCTGCCGGGAGCGGTATTTGCGGCTGCTGCATGGATGATTTTTTCGGGAATCTTTTCTGTGTACGTGGATAAATACAATAATTATTCTTCATTTTATGGCACAATGACCACTATTGCGCTTATAATGGTATGGTTATATGGTTGCATGTATGTGCTTTTCATAGGCGGTATAATAAACCGCACATGGGAGGAGCGTATGGATGCCAAAAAATATTATAATAAATAGTTACAATAAATAGTAAATTCGGAGGCTTCGAATATATGGATAATAATAAAGAAATGATAGAAGGGCTTGTATCACAGATACTTGACGATTATCATGATGACAAAATCATAAATCAGCAGGCACTATTTTCACAGCCAGACAAGGAGGCTGTTTGTGATCTGCTCTCAAAGCTTATTAAGATAATGTATCCGGGCTATTTCAAGGGCACGAGCTTCAGATATTACAACCTGGACAGCCAGATTGCTGTTCTTTTGGAGGATATCATGTACAATCTGCGCAAGCAGGTGGTGCTTGCCCTGCCGCAGAATCCTAAATACAGGAGCTTATCACATCACGAGCTTGTAAATATGTCTGGGAAAATCAGCAATGATTTCTTTAAAAGGATTCCAAAAATCAGAGCTTTGGTGGAGACTGATGTGGCTGCGTTTTTTGACGGAGACCCTGCAGCCTACAATTACAATGAGATTATCCTTTGCTATCCGGGACTGCTTGCCATCACTACAAACCGTATAGCCCACGAGCTGCATCTGCTTGGAGTACCGCTCATCCCGCGTATGATGACAGAGTACGCACACAGCAAGACCGGTATTGATATCCATCCGGGTGCCACTATTGGCAAGAATTTCTTTATTGATCACGGAACAGGTATCGTGGTCGGTGAGACCACTATTATCGGTGACAATGTCAAGGTATATCAGGGCGTGACTATCGGAGCACTTTCTACCAGAGGCGGTCAGAAGCTAAAGGGCGTGAAGAGACATCCTACTATCGAGGATAATGTCATCATCTATGCAGGGGCTTCTATACTTGGTGGTGAGACTGTCATCGGAAGAGGTGCTGTCATCGGAAGTAATGCATTTATTACCTCATCTATCGAGCCGGGGGCTCGTGTGAGCATCAAAAACCAGGAGCTTTCCATCAGAACAGGAGAGCGAAAGGAGCTTGTGGCCAGCGAGATGGAGACTGATTCGAGCTGGTTTTACGTAATATAATATTATAATATATTTTTTTTGACTGAGGTCGGTACGCGCGGCCCGGGAACCGGGTGTCGCACACGTACTCTCCTGCAGGCTACGCTTTACAGTTAAGACACTGTATGAATTATGCTTTTTAGGGTTTCTATGTTTGAAGAAACCGTCGAACCGCGCCGTCCATGGCGCGGTTCTCCTCGCTCCTGCGTCCTTGCAGGAGCGTTTCTGCGTTTTGTGGGCATAATTCTAACAGTATCTAAACTGTTTCGCTATGTGCCTGCAGGAGAGTACGTGTGCGCCATCGGTGCCCGGGGCGCGCGTACCGACCTTCAGTCAAAAAAGTATATTTATTAAGTAGGACTAAATTAGCATAATGTACAATAGCCATAGGTTGATAGCATAGTAGGCAGGCCCTTGTGGAGCTGTAATCCATAAAACTTTTAAAACAGCTCCCAGAATCACCCCAAAAGCCGAAAAAAATCCAGAAAAAAGTAGCTGAAACCGCAGAAATCCCCAAAACAGCTCCCAAACCCAACCCAAAAGCCGAAAAAAATCCAGAAAAAAGTAGCTGAAACCGCAGAAATTCCCAAAACAGCTCCCAAAACCAACACAAAAGCCGGAAAAAATCCGAGAAAAAAGTAGCTGAAACCGTAGAAATCTCCAAAACAGCTCCCAAACCCAGCCCATAAGCCAGAAAAATTGCGTGAAAAAGAAGCTGAAATTGCAGAAAATCCTATCAAGCATAATTTAGTACAGTATCTTAGCAGCGAACGCGAGAGTACTAAGCTGGTGAGACTCCGCGAGCAAGCCCGATGGTACCGAGTCTTGGGGCCCGACCTATTAGCCACAACTGAAAAAAGTAAGAAAAATCTAAAAAATATTATTGACATCTAAGTAACGTTAGAGTATACTAACAGCCGTAAGAGATACCGAATGATGTTTTTTATCATTAAAGACGTGAAAAGACGTGAAGAAAAGACGTGAAAAGAGGTAAATATGATGCCATTATCAATGAGTGGTGCCGGGGAGACACAGATAATCAAGAAAATCGGCGGAAAGGAAGAGGTGAGATCTTTCCTTGAGAAGCTGGGCTTTGTAGCAGGCACAGAGGTGACTGTCATCTCAGAGATAGCCGGCAATATGATAGTCAATGTAAAGGGCGCCAGAGTAGCAATCGGCAAGGATATGGCAAATAAGATCATGGTCTGATATAACATATGTAACAGGCATGTATATAACAGGCATGTATATAACAGGCATGTATATAACAGGCATGTATATAACAGGCATGTATATAACAGGCATGTATATAACAGGCATGTATATAACAGGCATGTATATAGCAGGCATGTATATAACAGGCATGGATATATAGCATGTATGACATATATAACACATAAAACACATACAACACATGCAGCAATGTGCTGTATAAGCTGTAATCATTTAAGATTTAAACGACTTTGTATATGATATTATGCAAACGTTTATATAAATTTTTAAACAACAATAAAATTAAAAAAGGAGTAGTCAGCATGAAGACATTAAAGCAAGCCAAAGTAGGCGAGACAGTCAAGGTTGTCAAGCTCACAGGCCAGGGTGCAGTCAAGAGGCGTATCATGGATATGGGAATTACTAAGGGTGTTGAGATATTTATCCGCAAGGTGGCACCGCTTGGCGATCCGGTAGAGGTGACAGTGAGAGGCTATGAGCTATCACTTCGTAAGGACGATGCCTCTATGATAGAAGTAGAGTAAATTTTTTTTGACTATAGGTTAGTGAATACAAACCATAGACAGAATGAACAAACAAAAATAAGGAGATTAAAACATGGCAGTAAAAATTGCTCTCGCAGGAAACCCGAACTGCGGAAAAACAACACTGTTCAATGCCTTAACAGGTGCCAATCAGTATGTTGGTAATTGGCCTGGTGTTACAGTTGAGAAAAAAGAGGGAAAGCTTATCGGTCACAAGGATGTAGACCTGGTGGATTTACCGGGTATCTACTCACTTTCTCCATATACTCTCGAGGAGGTTGTTGCAAGAAATTACTTAATCGGAGAGCAGCCTGATGCGATTATCAATATCGTGGACGGAACAAATATCGAGCGTAATTTGTATCTGACAACACAGATTATCGAGCTTGGCATTCCGGTGCTTATGGCTGTCAATATGATGGACATTGTAAGAAAAAACGGAGACAAAATCAATATCAAAGCACTTGGAGAGAAGCTTGGCTGTGAGGTTGTTGAGATTTCAGCTTTAAAGAAGACAGGAATCAAGGAGACCGCAGAGAAGGCAATCCAGATTGCAAAGTCAGGTAAATCCGTTCAGAGGGTACATCACTTCGCAGATGATGTGGAGAGCACAATCGCAGGCATCGAGGATAAGCTTGGTCTTGCAGTAGCAGAGAATCAGAAGAGATTCTTTGCAATCAAGCTTTTAGAGAGTGACTCAAAGATTTCTGAGGTGTTAAAGAGTGCTCCAAATGTAGATGCAGAGATTAAAGCTCTCGAGGACAAATACGATGATGACACAGAGAGTATCATCACAAACGAGAGATATCAGTACATATCTTCAATCATCGGCTCATGCGTAAAGAAGGCACGCGCCGGAAAAGAGACAGTATCAGACAAAATTGATAAGATTGTTACAAACAGATTTTTGGCACTGCCTATTTTCGCACTCATCATGTGGGCTGTATATTATGTTGCAGTATCATCACTCGGTGGAATTGTAACAGACTGGACAAACGACACACTCTTTGGTGAGTGGATTCAGCCGGCAGTACAGACATTCATGGAAAATGTAGGCTGCTCTGAATGGCTCGTATCACTTGTAGTTGACGGTATCATCGGAGGTCTTGGTGCACCTATCGGATTTGCACCACAGATGGCTATCGTATTCTTATTCCTCTCAATCCTTGAGGACTGCGGATACATGGCACGAGTAGCCTTCATCATGGACAGAATCTTCCGTAGATTCGGTCTCTCAGGAAAGTCCTTCATCCCATTCCTCATCGGATCAGGATGTGGTGTACCCGGAATCATGGCAACACGTACTATCGAGAACGAAAAAGACCGTCGTATGACAATGATGACAGTAACAAATATCCCATGTGGAGCAAAGCTTCCGGTTATCGCACTTATCGCAGGCTTTATAATGGGTGACGGCTGCTGGTGGATGGCACCTCTTATGTACTTTGCAGGAATCGGCCTCACAATCATCTACTGTATCATTTTAAAGAAGACAAGAGCATTTGCAGGCGAGCCTGCACCGTTCGTAATGGAGCTCCCACAGTATCATATCCCTTCAGTAAAGGGTGTGCTGTTACACGTATGGGAGAGAGTATGGGCATTCCTCAAGAAGGCCGGAACAATCCTCTTCCTCTGCTGTGCAGTTATGTGGTTCCTTTCAAGCTTTGGCATTCAGGATGGCGCATTCGGACTTGTTGACACAGAAAACAGCTTACTCGCAGTAATCGGATCTGCAATCGCAGTTATCTTTGCACCACTTGGATTCGATACATGGCAGGCAGTTGCATCATCACTCTCAGGCTTTGTAGCAAAAGAGGGTATCGTTTCAACAATGGGTGTGCTCTCAGGACTTGGAGAGGTAGAGGAGTATGCAGTAAGCATGCATGATCAGTTTGCAGCATTCTTCCCAACGACAATGGTAGCAGTATCATTCTTGCTGTTCAACCTGTTTGACTCACCATGTCTTGCAGCTATCTCAACAACCGCAAAAGAGCTTAACAACCGTAAGTTCTTCTGGTTTACAATCATATTCCAGAACGTTTCAGCTTACTGTGTAACACTTATGTTTTACCAGATTGTGGGACTTTGCATAGGTGAGGTAGCCTTCAACTTCTGGACAGTAGTTGCATTTGTACTCCTTGCAGGTGTATTATACTTATTGTTCAGAAAAGACCCTAATAAGGCAACAGTAAAGAGCACTTCATTTGCGGCATCAAATGTGTAACGGGTTTTTAAATGAGAATCAATCTGGAATTTAACACAGCAGACCTCATAGCAGTCATAGTTCTTCTATGCCTGCTGGGGCTTGCCGTAAAGATAATAATAGGATTTTTCAAGGAAAAGAAATAATGCAGTAGTATATTTAGTAGCATTTGTAGTGAATAGGAGATGATGACATGCTGGCTGATATCATTGTAATTGCAATTCTCGTAGTGATAGTTGCACTTGTAATCAGGACAATAATCAAATCAAAGAAAGCAGGCAAGAGCCTGCAGTGTGGAATGGACTGCAGCCATTGCAAGGGCTGTCATTAATCCACGGCATGGTGTGTATGAAGCACAGGATGGGCATTTCATGGAAATAACTCATCTGCCGCTTAAGCTGCATTTGTCGGCATCGGTAACGATAGGAGGATGTATGTCGAAAGAAGCAATAGAGCAAAAAGAGGTAATCGTTGGCAAGCTAAAGGACAGCGGATGCAGGATTACAAAGCAGAGACTTATTTTACTTGATGTAATCCTCGAGGGCGAGTGCGGAAGCTGCAAAGAGATTTATTACCGGGCATCGAAGATAGACCACTCTATCGGGACTGCTACGGTGTATCGGATGATCAATACGCTCGAAGAGATTGGAGCGATTGACCGCAAAAATATGTATAGAGTGCAGGTGTCATAAGCCTGGTTTTATAGGAATTGTAATTTTTAGAAAAATCCGCTATACTAGAATGAGTATAGCGGATTTTTTTAGTGGAGGCTTTTATGATGAACACGATGAAGTTACCGATCGGAATCGATGATTTCAGAAAACTGCGGGAATCAGATTTTTATTATGTGGACAAGACAAGGCTCATAGAGCAGATATTACAAAGCTGGAGCGAGGTGACTCTTTTTACAAGACCGCGCCGCTTTGGAAAAACTCTCAATATGAGCATGCTTAAGAGCTTTTTCGAGATTGGTACTGATAAATCTCTGTTCGATGGTCTGTATATTTCGGGGAATAAAGAGCTTTGTGAAGAATATATGGGAAAGTATCCGGTCGTTTTTCTTTCCCTGAAAAGTGTTGAGGGTACATCATTTGATGAGGCAAGATACAGGATTATTGAGCTTATCAGCAGGGAAGCAGAGCGATTTAAGTTTCTTAAGGATAGTGAAGGGCTTTCTGAAAATGATAAAAATCGCTATAATGCAATTATTTCAGTGAATGACGGAAAATATGCCATGGACGAAAAGCTCCTTATATCCAGTCTGCAGGTTCTGTCGCAATTGCTGTTTACACACTTTGGACGTAAAGCAATTATCATTGTAGATGAGTATGATGTACCTTTGGACAAGGCATTTCAGAATGGATACTATAATGAAATGGTCTCACTTATCAGGGGAATTTTTGGAATGGCCCTTAAAACCAATGAATTTCTGCAGTTTGCAGTCCTTACGGGCTGCCTGCGCATATCCAAGGAGAGTATTTTTACAGGTCTTAATAATTTTAGGGTCATGTCTATTACAGATGCGAGGTTTGACGAGCAGTTTGGGTTTACGGACAATGAAGTGAAAAAGCTGCTCGAGGATTATAATATGTCCATGCATTATAATGATATAAAGGAGTGGTATGATGGGTATCACTTTGGCAAGGCTGATGTTTACTGTCCATGGGATGTAATCAATCATGTGGACCGTCTGTGTGATGACAGCGATATAAGACCACAGACATATTGGATAAACAGCAGTGGAAACAGTCTGGTGAGAAGGCTCATCAGTAAAGCTGACTCATCAACAAAGGATGAAATAGAGCGCCTTATTGCAGGCGAGACAATTGTAAAGAGCATTCGACTCGACCTGACCTATGATGAAATAGAAAGCACTATAGACAATATGTGGAGTGTGCTATTCACCACAGGATATCTTACAAAGGCAGGAGATGTAAAGCTGCCGGATAGCGAAAGCTATGCATATAAGCTTGTAATTCCAAACAAAGAGGTGAGAGAGGTATTTATCCTTCAGATACAGGAATGGTTCAAGAGTGTGGTGGCAAATGATAATGATACTATGAAGCTTTTATCAAAGGCAATTATTGATAAGGATGAGACAAAGATTGCAAAGCAGCTCAATATTGTGATGGGACGTATGATAAGCATACTAGATACAAAGGCACCTGATGATATGAAGGAGAACTTCTACCATGGACTGCTTCTTGGTTTGCTGCGAGGAAGTAATCCGGACTGGCTGATTAAGTCAAATCGTGAGTCGGGAGACGGTTTTAGTGACATAATGATTATGCCGGAAAATCCGGATGCAGGAATTGTAATCGAGGTGAAGTATGCAAGGAATATAAAGGAGCTTGATGCGGCCTGTGAGATTGCCATGGCACAGATTAAGGAAAAGAGATATGATGAGGCTCTTCGTAATGAAGGCAGATGTGATATTATAGCGTATGGCATTGCTTTTAGCAGAAAGCGTTGCAAAGCATTGGGGGAGAGGCTGTGATATATCAATAGGTACAATTGTTATAATAAGTGAATTAATGAATTGTATAAAAAGAAGAACGGCAATAAGGAAAGCACACTGAGAATTAAAGATTCTTAGTGTGTTTTTTGTTGCAATTAATTGAGAATAAAAAGTGTAAAAATGGCAAAAAAATACTTGACATATAGGTGCAAGTAAGATATATTTAACTTAGGTTAGAGATAACTAACATGAAAGGAGCCAAAATGTGTCAGGAAGTATTTCAGATTGCTATGAGCATGGATTTAAAGAGCGTGGAAATGCAGCTTGCCCTCCAGTGTGCCCCACTAATTACAGGAGCGAGAATTTCAAATATGCTCATGATAGACAGCGCTGATGAGAGTGCCATGAGAGTGATTCTTAGGGCTTCCGGGATATCGCATTTCAGGCTCGCAGCAAGGAATGAGAAAACCGCCTTCCTCTTATTCCGCAGGAGCCTCTTAGAAGCATATCTGAATAATTCAGAGGCTTTGGACATACTAAAGAAAGCGGGATATGAGGATTTTGAAAAGGCGAAGGAAAGTGTCATACAGCTATTGGCCGAGGATATAGATATGAGGCTGATACTGGAAATATATAAAGAAGAACCGCAGCAGATAGCGGTATAGGAGGAATTAAAATGAGCAAAATAAATCAGAGACAGCATTCGCACTCGGATGCCCTGCAATGGGTGCAGAGGTACTTGAGGAGGGCGAGATGGAGCCGTTTGTCACAGAGCTTGAGGGCTGCGTGGCAGGCAAGACAATCGGTCTGTTCGGTTCATACGGATGGGGCGATGGTGAGTGGATGCGTAACTGGGTAGAGCGAATGACAGCAGCAAAAGCTACAGTGGTAGGCGGCGAAGGTGTTATCTGCCAGGATGCACCGGACGATGATGCAAAGACAGCCTGCGAGGAGCTTGGAAAGAAGCTGGCAGCGGTATAAGCAATCAGAACTATAGCGTGGCCGCGACAACAGGAATGGCCACGAAAAACATATTTTATCTCCGCAAAGTATAAACTTTGCTCCTAGTGTAAATCTGGGCCGGCGAACTTCCCATTCGCCGGCCCGCTCTCTTTTTAATGACATTTGGGCTATTGCATTGTATGGAGTTATTATTATATAATATATATGTCATAGGTTATAAATATAAGAGTATTAGGGAGGAGGAAGAAAATAATACCTAAACCTTTCTGCCTGGGAGAACAGAAAGGAGAATATAATGGCTGACAAAAAAGCAATTATAGATGAAACGCAATTTGAAGCTCAGTATGATGCAGAAGCGAAATTGCTATTAGCACAGAAACCATTTCTAGCAAATATTTTAGTGCGTACAGTAAAGGATTATATGGGATTAAATCCATGTGATGTTGAGAAGCTTATAGAAGGAGAACCTTATATAAGCACAATACCGGTCGAGCCAGGATTTACAAATTCAGTGCAGATTAAGGGGATGAATTCTGAAAATAAAGTTCGAAATGAAGGGGTTGCATATTTTGATATATTATTTTATGTGCGTACATCAGATGGATTATCAAAGGTAATAATCAATATTGAGGCACAAAAGTCTGAACCAATAGATTATGATGTTGAAATGAGAGGTCTGTATTATGCGATTAGAGAGGTTTCATCGCAGTTGGACAGAGAGTTTGATTCTCAGAATTATAATGATATCAAGAAAGTATATTCGATTTGGATTTGTATGAATGAAAAGGATAATATGCTGGAAAAGATATATCTAACAAAGAATGATATTATAGGAATATCACGATGGAAAGATATGTATGAGATTGTTAATGTTGTGATTATTAGACTGGCTAAAACATTGGACTTGCAAACAGAACATGAACTTCATCGGTTTCTGGGGGCTTTGTTTCTGCCAGAACTAAGTGCTGAGGAAAAAAACGATATGCTGGAGAATGAGTTTGATATCAAAATGGAAGGTGACAGAAAGGAGTTGTTGAAATCTATGTGTAATCTCAGTCAAGGAATAAAAGAACAAGGAATCGAACAAGGAATCGAACAAGGAATCGAACAAGGACGAAGAGAAGAGCGAATTTCTACATTGGTGACCTTCTTTAAAAATGATGGTACTGTAGCTGCAGCAAAACAAATGCTTAATTCGTCAGATGAAGACATTAAGATTGCTAAGGAACGTCTTTCGATGATTGAAGAGTAAAGATACAAGAAAACACCTCTATTGCAGTGCAATGGAGGTGTTTTTTTGCTATTGTCTAATCAGAAAGAATATAATAAAAAATTCGCAGATTATTACAATCTGCGAAAATCACCTCGGTTAAAAAACACTAGATATATAATAAAACTTAAGTCGTTTTATGTCAACTATTGTATCTTTTTTTGTATCTTTTTACATTTTTAAGGGAATATTGGGATGTATTTTATATATTTTTTAGTTTTAGATGGTCAAAATTGTGGTCAGAAATAAATTAAATTATATTGACATTATATATCCGATTTGGGTATAATAACAAAAAAAGTAACCAAATTGGATATATTTTTTATGGGAGGTTTGTTATTATGAACATTAAGGAAATACGAAATACTACCGGCCTTTCGCAACGTAGTTTTTCAAAGATGTTCAATATACCAATAAGTACATTGCAAAAATGGGAGCAGGGAGAAAGCTCGCCTACTCCTTATATTATAAAATTAATTGCCAACCAGTTACCGATAGATAATGATAATATGTGTAAAATTGAAGATAATAACGGTAAGATTTATTATTATAACAGAGACGCTGGGTATTTAATTGATTCAATAGGTACAAAAATCAAGATAGGTGAAGATCTTGATGGTGTTAAGGAAAAAAATCTTTCATTATATGTGGCTGATTTGTTTGAATCCTATTATGAAATAGTTGATAAATTTAATCGAGACTGTAGACTTGATAAAACAGAAGATATTATATGGAGTTAATATTCTTCTTCCTATAAATTATATATATACATATATATTTTAAGGAGGAAACAGACATGTCAAGAAGAGGAACCAACATCAGAAAGAGAGCCGACGGACGCTGGGAGGGGCGCTACTACATAGTAGACACAGCCGGCAGTAAAAAGTGCAAATCGGTATACGGCCACAGCTATAAGGAAGTAACAGAAAGGCTGCTTACAGCAAAAGCTGCTTCACTTAATCAAACAGCAGCCCACAAGCAGTCCGCTATCACCGTAAAAGAAGTCGCTGAGAAATGGCTTGAAAGTATAGCATCCAGCCGGAAGTGCTCTACCATTCAAAAGTATTCTACTATATACAACAAATATATCAAACCGAACTGGGGAGAAAGCGTCATAGATCAGTTAAATCAGAATGAAATATTCAAGGAGCTGCCTGAGACAGCCGGTGAGAGCGTTACAAAGAGCATACTTTGTATATTCAACTCTATCCTTGCATATGGAGCTGCCACATATGGCACCGGAGAAATTCATCTGTCGTACAGGGCAAAACGTTCATCCGTCACATCCTCAAACAACATAAATACAATCAATACAACAGACCAGCAAAAGCTAACCGAGTATCTTCTTACCGAGCTTGATATCTATAAGCTCGGTATTTTATTGTGCCTTTTTATGGGGCTGCGTTTAGGAGAAATTTGTGCCCTGAAATGGGAAGATATCGACATGATTAGTCGTACTCTGCATGTCAATCGCACAGTGCAGAGACTTCCGGTAGATACGATACACACATCCGGTTCATCACAAAATAACCACACAGCCACGAGAAAGACTTTTTTATATATAGATTCACCAAAGACTTCAAATTCACTTCGTGAGATTCCTATCCCGGACTTTATATATGACAAGCTGTCAGATTATTATAACACTTCAATAAAAGGTGACTCTTATTTTCTAAAGAAAAATCAGCCTATGGATCCCCGCACTTATCAGAATAGATTTCATATCTATTTAAGAGAAGCAGGTATCGGGAATACTCACTTTCATGCTCTGCGCCACACCTTTGCCACAAATTGTATCAGCAGCGGCGCCGACGCTAAGAGTGTAAGTGAGATTCTTGGACATTCCAATGTAAATATTACATTGAATCGCTATGTGCATCCAAATCTGGAGACCAAGCGCTCCGCAATCAATTCTATAGTTATCCCATAAATGGTCAGAAAAATGGTCATATTTATATAAAATGCTTATTTTATACATAAGGGAGGTTGGATTTCGCAGATTGTAATAATCTGCGAAATCCAACCTCCCTTTTAATGTAGTGTTTCACCCGGAGGCAGCAAATGAGCATACATCTTTACAAACACAACGAAGATGCATACAGAGCAGTCGAAACCATGCTGGAGGAAAAGCAGATGGCAGCCGTCATCCATCCGACCGGCACGGGCAAGTCGATGATAGCTTTCAAGATCGTGGAGCAGCATCCACACAAACACTTTCTATGGCTATCGCCAAGTGAGTACATCTACAAGACACAGCTTGAGAACATAGACACACAGTTCTCAAACATAGAATACATGTCGTACAGCAGACTCATGAAGCATGAGGACAGCATAGACACCCTGCACCCTGACTATATCATACTCGATGAGTTCCACCGCTGTGGAGCCTCAGAGTGGGGCAAGAGTGTGAGAAAGCTTCTGGGAGCATATCCGAACGCAAAGCGCCTGGGGCTCTCAGCGACAAACATACGCTATCTGGACAACCAGCGCAATATGGCAGAGGAGCTCTTTGAGGGCAACATAGCCTCAGAGATGACACTCGGAGAAGCAATCGTGAGGGAAATACTTCCGGAGCCCAAATATGTCATAGCCATGTATTCATACAAGAAAGAACTCGAACAACTGAAAAAACGAATCGAGGGCTTATCAAACCCGGGACTTGTATCGGAAAACGAAAAGCTTCTAGAACAGCTAAAGCGTGCACTCGAGCAGGCAGACGGCCTCACAGAGGTCTTTGCCAGACAGATGACAAAGCCTGATGGCAAATACATAGTATTCTGCTCGGGCAGAGAGCATATGGATGAGATGAAGGCGCAGGCTGCCGACTGGTTTAGCAAGGTGGACAAAAAGCCACACATATACACAGCGTACTACAACGATGCATCAACCAGCAAAGCCTTTGCCGAATTCAAAAAGGACACAGGAAGCCACTTAAAGCTCCTCTACTGCATAGACATGCTGAACGAGGGCGTACATGTGGACGATGTGGACGGAGTAATACTGCTTCGCCCTACAGTGTCACCAATCATCTATCTGCAGCAGATAGGCAGAGCGCTGTCAGCAGGAAGCAAAAACCAGCCGGTCATATTTGACCTGGTCAATAACTTCGACAGTCTATACTGCATAGACTGCCTGAAAAACGAGATGCAGGAAGCATTTTTACTGTATCCGGACACTCACTCGCCAAGAGAGCACTTTGATGACAGATTCCGCATCATAGATGAGACCAAGGACAGCAGGGAGATATTCATGCGCCTGCAGGAAAATCTGGGAAGTGCCTGGGACACATACTATGAGGCAGCAAAGCAGTGGTATGAGGAAAATGGAAATCTCAAGATACCAAAGAGCTATGTCACTGGGTCAGGCCTCACACTGGGAGCATGGATAAACACCCAGAGGCGTGTGAAGTCAGGCAATATATCCGGAAATCTCACCTGGGAAAAGATACAAAAGCTAAACGACATAGGCATGATATGGGATGTCACGGACTCAAGCTGGCAGGAGGTACTGGAGGAACTTAAAAGCTACCGCAATACCTACGGCAATCTGGATATCAAAGCCAAATACGTATCGCCTACAGGCTTCAGGCTCGGCTCATGGATCAACAACATGCGCTTCAAGGTGAAAAAGTACGGACTAGAGCAGGCACTCACCGATGAGCAGAGAAAAGCACTCGAGGAGCTTGGCATGATATGGGACCACAACAAGCAGAAGTGGGAAGAGTACTACAGCGCAGCCAAGGCCTACTACAAGGAGCATGGAAACCTCGAAGTACCTGCAAAGTACGTCACAGCAGATGGTATACCACTTGGACGGTGGCTGTCAAACCAGACTAATAGCCACTCAATGACAGACGAGCAGCTACAGCGCCTGCAGAGCATAGGCTACAGGTCAGAAAGTAAGACTGCCATACAGTGGAACAGAAAGTTTGAGCTTGCAAAAACATATTACGAGAAAAACGGCAATCTGGACGTGCCGGTATCATACTCCACAGACGGAGTGAAGCTAGGGCGCTGGATATCAAATATCAGATGTAAAAGAAAAAACCCGAAGGCCAGCGGCATGGTGCTCGACACAGAACGCATAGCAAGGCTTGACAGCATAGGGATGAATTGGAAATAGGGTAATCAAGAAATTACAGGGAGACACAGAAAAAATGTACAGAAAGAAAGGAAGAAGCTGGACAAAGCATATAGACTTTATGCTCTTAGATGTCCTGTGTATGCAGATAGCATTCATTGTCTCATACATATGGCGCTTTGGACTTAACAATCCATACATAGATAAGGACTACAGGATACTGGCAGTAGCATTTCTGCTCATAGATTTCTTCGTGGAAATAGTATCCGATGCTTTTAAAAATGTATTGAAGCGCGGCTATCTCGATGAGTTCATAGCTACATGTAAGCATGTGGTACTTGTGGAAATAATAACAACCTTCTTCCTGTTTACCACACAGATGGGCGAGATATATTCGCGGGCGTCATATTACATCATGATTCCGGTCTATGTGCTCATAGCGTATATAGGCAGGGTGGTACTAAAGAAAATTATCAAAAAAAGAAGCTTTGCCACATCCAAAAAATCACTCTTAGTCGTAGCGCCGGAAAAGCTCCTTGAGGAGACACTTCACGGACTAAAGGAAAAGAGCTTTGGATATACACAGATTGTGGCAGCGGCAACAGATGCCGACATGAAGGGCAAAACAATATGCGAAATACCAATCGTAGCAAACCATGACGGGATAGTGGACTACGCCTGCGAGGAATGGGTGGATGAGGTGCTTATCCCACCATGTGCGGAGAGCGAATATCCCTACGAAATGGCAGACATATTCCTGGAGATGGGCATAGCTGTTCACAGAGGAATCACCAAAAACAAAGCCATGGCAGGCGGCTTTAATCAGATAGAAAAAATCGGTGACTACACAGTCATCACCGCCAGCATGAACTATGCGAGCACCACACAGCTTCTTGCAAAAAGAGGCATGGACATACTCGGAGGACTGGTCGGATGCATCATCACTTTGATAGTGACGATATTTGTCGGACCGGCAATCCGTATAGCATCACCGGGACCGATTTTCTTCGCACAGGAGCGAATCGGCAGAAACGGAAGAAAGTTCAAGATGTACAAATTCAGAAGTATGTACATGGATGCCGAGGAGCGAAAGAAGGAGCTCATGGCGCAAAACAGGGTGAGCAACGGAATGATGTTCAAGATGGACTTCGATCCGAGAATCATAGGCAACAAGATACTGCCGGATGGAACAAAGAAAACCGGCATAGGACAGTTTATAAGAAAGACATCAATAGATGAGCTGCCGCAGTTTTGGAACATCCTCAAAGGAGATATGAGCCTGGTGGGAACCAGGCCACCAACACTCGATGAGTGGGAGAAATATGAACCACACCACAGAGCAAGAATGTCATTCAGACCGGGACTGACCGGGCTGTGGCAGGTGAGTGGAAGGAGCAATATCACGGACTTTGAGGAAGTGGTGAAGCTGGATACACAGTATATTGGGGAGTGGAGTGTGAAGAATGATATAAGAATTATTTTTTATACAATTGTGGGAGTTTTAAAGAATGACGGAGCCATGTAAAAGGAGAAAATTAAATGAGAATATTAGTGACAGGAGCTAATGGATATCTGGGACAGGGAATTGTAAAAGCAATTATTGAGTCAGGAAATAAAGTAATAGCAACAGATTTTAAATTGGATAATGTGGATACAAGGGCAACAAAAATTGAATGTGACATTTTCTCAATAGAAGATCCATATGAATATTTTGAAAAGCCAGATGCACTATTACATTTAGCGTGGAGAGATGGATTTATACATTATTCTGATGCACATATAGTGGATTTTCCAAAACACTATGAGCTTATAAAGAAAATGGCAGAAAGTGGGCTGAAGCATATTGCAGTAATGGGAAGTATGCATGAAATAGGATTTTTCGAGGGAAGTATCAACGAAAAAACACCATGCCATCCTACTACACCATATGGAATTGCAAAAAACGCTTTGAGAGAACTCACAGAAATGATTTGCAAGCAGAATAATATAGTGTTTCAGTGGCTTAGAGGATATTACATAGTTGGCAATTCTAAATATGGTTCATCCATTTTTTCGAAAATTACTGCAGCAGTTGAAGAAGGAAAAAAAGAATTTCCATTTACATTAGGTCAGAATCAGTATGATTTTATTGATTATCCTGAATTTTGTAAACAGGTGGCGGCAGTAGTAGGACAACAAAGTGAACAGGGAATAATAAATATATGCTCTGGACGACCTGAAAAGCTTGCAGATAGAGTTGAAAGATTTATTAAAGAGAATAATTACGATATTGAACTGCAGTATGGAGTTTTTCCGGATAGACCTTATGACTCTAAGGCTATTTGGGGAGATGACAGTAAGATACAAAAAATTATGAAAAATACGTAAAGGATAAAAATTATGATAATTACAAAAACACCTTTTAGAATGTCTTTTTTTGGCGGCGGAACAGATATGGAGGAGTATTTTAAAGAAAATGGAGGCGCGGTTCTTTCGACTACATTTGATAAATATTGTTATGTAAATGTAAGACATTTACCACGTTTTTTTGACTATTCTACAGAACTTTCTTATGCAAGAACAGAGAGAGTAAATGATGTAAACGATATTGAACATCCAGCAATTAGAGAAGCAATGAAAATGTTGGATATGCATGAAATCAGACTTACATATGAAGCTGATTTACCAGCAAGATCAGGTTTGGGGACTAGTTCATCATTTGCTGTTGGAATGCTGAATGCATTTTATGCACTAAAAGGAAAATACGCAGATAAAAAGAAACTGGCAGATGAAGCAATTTATCTTGAACGTGTTTTATGTGATGAAGCTGGTGGATGGCAAGATCAGATAGCAGCTTCATTTGGTGGATTAAATAGAATAGAGTTCAATGAAGATGGTTATGAAGTAAGACCTATTATTATTAATCCATTAAGAAAAAAACAACTTAATGATAATCTCCTAATGTATTTTACAGGTTTTACAAGATTTTCTTCAGATCTACAGAAGGCAAATAATGTTAGTGGAAGTGAGGATAAAAGAAAAAAACTAAGAAAGATGTATGATTTGGTAAATCAGGCAGAACAGGTGTTGGTAGATTCTGATAGAGATTTAGATGATTTTGGAAGACTATTAGATGTAACGTGGCGATTAAAAAAAGGTACAGGTAGTTCTATAAGTACAGGAAGTATCGATGAATTATATAAAAAGGGAATTGAAGCTGGTGCTCTTGGAGGAAAATTACTTGGAGCCGGTGGCGGTGGTTTTTTATTGTTTTATGTTCAACCGGATAAACAAATGGCAGTAAAAGATGCAATGAAGGATTTGATGTATATTCCATTTAAATTTGAAGATGGTGGAACAAGAGTAATTCATTACAGCCCAGAGGCATATGAAAATAATATTGAAAAGTAAGGTGAAAAAATGACAAAGGAAATAGAAGAACATTTAAATTTATTATTAGAAAGATATCCTGAACTTGAAAAGGAACGTAAGAGTATTATTGAAGCATATAAAATACTAGAGAAAGTATATTTAAGCAACGGAAAGCTTTTAGTCGCTGGAAATGGTGGCTCAGCAGCTGATTCTGAACATATTGTAGGAGAACTAATGAAAGGTTTTGAAAAGCCTAGAATTCTTTCAAATGAGTATAAAAAAAAGTTGATAGATATTAATGAAAAAATGGGAGCTAAGCTGGCAGAAAATCTGCAGGGAACTTTACCTGCAATAGCTTTAGATGGACATACGGCACTATCAACTGCATATATGAATGATTGTGAACCGTTACTTTGCTTTGCACAGCAGGTAAATGGATATGGAACAGAAAATGATGTATTTATGGGTATATCGACATCGGGAAATTCCGAAAATATTTTGTATGCAGCAACAGTGGCAAAAGCAAAAGGTATGAAAATAATTGGACTTACGGGTGCCAAGGATAGTAAATTATCTGAAATAGCAGATGTGACAATTAGATCATCACAGACAAGGACATATATGATACAGGAACATCATTTGCCGATATATCATTGTTTATGTTTGATGCTAGAAGAAAGGTTTTTTGGGAAGTAAAGGTTGGGGTAAATAATGAAAAAGCAACCATTATTAAATACTTATGTAAATAATGTTAATATGTCCGAAACAATTGGCTCAATTAATAACATGATTTTAAGAAATATAAAGAGTTATATAGTCGCTATCAATGTAGATGTTGTTATGAAAATTGAATCAGATTCATATTTAAAGAAGATTGTTGATGATGCAAATATGGTTTTAGTTGATGGTAAACCATTGGTGTGGATTGCTAAGTGGCACAAGAGACCAGTTAAGGCAAAGATTTCAGGGTCAGACCTTGTGCCTGAATTGTGCAAGGTTGCATCGGAGAAACAATATTCAATATTTATTATTGGTGGAAAAGAAGGAGTAGCTGATCGGGCAAAAAATAATTTGGAAAAAAAGCTTCCTAAAATTAATATTGTTGGAACGTATGCTCCGCCTTTCGGATTTGAAAATAATGATGATGAAATAGCTCATATTAATAATTTAATTAGTAATGCAAATCCAGATATATTAATTGCCTGTTTTGGATGCCCTAAGCAGGAAAAATGGGTATATGAAAATTATAAAAAATATGGTGCGACCGTTTCAATATGCGCAGGTGCTACTGTTGATTTTTTAGCAGGAAATGTTAAAAGAGCACCTAAGTGGATGAGTAATCATGGTCTTGAGTGGCTTTATAGAGCTTTTCAGGATCCTAAAAGATTGATTAAGAGATACTTTATAGATGATATTAAAATTATTAAATTGATAAGGAAGTATAAATGAAAAAGTGTTTGTTTATAACAACACAGTTTCCGTATCCATTAGATAATGGTGGGAAAATCGGAGCATTTAATGGATTAAGTGTTGTTTCTGCTAATTATGATGTAACTGTATTATCTTTTTCAGAAGAAATGCAGTATATAAGAGAGGGAGTCAAATATTATAAGGAAAAGTTACCAAACGTTCATTTTTATAAAGTTATAGAACATAATATTCATATTAGAAAGAAACCGGTTTTATTATGCAAAGTAATGGCGAAAGATTATTTATTTGAGATTCCGTATGTTACTGCTAAATTTCAAAATAGACAGATGTTTAGAGCTATTGATGAGATGTTTGACAATCGTAATAAGTGGGATGTAGTTTTTATAGATTATTTGAATATGGGAGTATATCAGGAGTATATTCAAAAAAAATATAAAAATCAATTCAATTTACTTGTCTTAAAAGATCACAATATTGAATATGAAATTGTAAAACAGGCAGCCGATAATGAAAAAAGTATAAAGAAAAAAATACTTGATAGGGAATGGAAAATTACAAAACAATATGAAATGAAATGTATAAGTAGAGCGGATAAAGTTTTTTCTGTATGTGAAGAAAATACAAAATTCTTGAAAAAAAGTAATGATAGCGCTTATACAATGTTACCAACCTTTGAAATGTTACCAAGTAGGGAGCATCCATTAAATCATAATATTTTGTATATGGGTAATTTATCATGGGGAGCAAATTTAGATGGATTGAAATGGTTTATCGAAAAAGTTATGCCATTGATAATAAATACTATTCCTGATGCAAAATTGACTGTTGTTGGAAGTGGACCTAATACTGAGTTTTTTTCTAATTACAATTTTGTGGATTATAAAGGATATGTAAAGGATATTTCACATATTTACGACAACCAAAGTGTGTTTGTTGTTCCTTTATTTGAAGGAAGTGGTATAAGAATAAAGATACTTGAGGCATTTAATAATGAAATTCCTGTGGTCTCTACTACTTTAGGGTGTGATACAATTGGCGCAATGAATAATAAAGAAATTTTTGTTGCTAATAATAGCACTCATTTTGCAAAATATGTGATTGAGTTATTAATTGATTCTAGCAAAAATAAAGACATGTCATATAATGCGAAGAAGTTTTTAAAAAGGATGTATTCATTAAAGATGAGACAGCAAGAATTTATGGAGATTGTAGATGGCAAATAAAAGAATAGCATATCTAGATTATATTAAGGCGATTGCATGTATATTTGTTGTTTTACAGCATGTTGCAACATATGGATATATATAATGGGACAGGAGAATGGAACGATTATTGGGTACAAAATCATCCTGCTAATTCCATGAGTTATGTATGGAATATTATATTTATTGCAGTTGCTAAAACAGCAGTACCATTATTGGTAATGGTTAACGGTGCATTAATGTTACAAAAAGATATAACATATGGAGTTATATTTAAGAAATATATAATGAAGTCGGTAACTATGTTGCTTTTTTGGAACGTAATATTAGCGAGGGTAACTCTAATTGATGGTGGTACAGTCAATGATGTTATGTCAATACTTGTATTTGGTTACCAACAATTTTGGTTCATTTATACCCTTATAGGTTTGTATATTTTGCAACCTTTATTAAGAGAAATTGTAAAAAATGAAAAATTATTAAAAGCCATAATTGTATTTTTTATTGGTTGCATTATATTGAATTCACTTTAGGTAATGTTACCACATAATATTGCAAAAGTTGTTGTACATATTATGCAGTAAACCGGTATTGCAGAATTGCATAAATGGTGTGGATATTATTGTTTTGGTTATTATTTGTTAAATGAAAATTTGAAACATGTGTATCCTAAAGTTTGTATTGGTATTTTTATTTACATTGTTTCAATTATTTTTCTATATATGAAAGTGAAGGTGAATTTTTCGCCTTAGATGGGGTAGAAGTTTTTTCATGTTCGACATTGTTTTTGGCTTTTATAATTTTTTATTTTATGAAAAATAAAAATGTTGAACTAAGGAAGAATAAGTGGAAAATATTGAATACAGTTAATGAAAATTCCTTCTTTATATATGCATTACATTGTTTGATTCTAGAGTTGTTATTGCATTTTGGCATTTCATTGGATTTATTTAATTATTTAGGTTTAGGAACTATATTGTACACATTGTGTATTATTATCTTTCTTATTATTATAAAGAAATTTATTGTTGATAAAATATATTTTATAAAAAGATTTTGTGAGTGGTGATGATGGCTAAAGTTGGTATAGTAATTGTAAATTATAATGGTGAAAAATTTCAGAATGATTGTATTGAGTCTTTAAAAAAAATGGACTGCAAAGATTTTGAAATTATTGTTGTAGATAGTGGATCGACTGATAAATCAATAGAAATGTTAAGAAAAGAATATACTGATGTACATATTCTTGAACAGAATAAAAATGTTGGTGTTGCAGTTGGAAATAACATTGGAATTAATTTCAGTATTAAATTAGGAACAGAATATACATTATTACTAAATAATGATGTAGAAGTTGATGATAAATTACTGTCTATATTATTGGAAAATGCGAATGAGAATACAGTGACTGTACCTAAGATTTATTATTTTAATCCATCTGATAAATTATGGTTTGCAGGTGGTAGAATGAATTGGAAAAAAGCTACAGGTGAGCATATTGGATTAGGTGAAAAGGATTTTGGACAGTATGATATTAGTTGTTATATAGATTATTCGCCTACATGTTGTATGCTTATACATAATTCTGTATTTAATAAAGTTGGGAAGATGGATGAAAGTACATTTATGTATTTTGACGATACAGATTTCTGTGTAAGACTAATTGACAATGGATATAAGATAAGATATATATCAAGCGCAAAGATGTGGCATAAAGTCAGTAGTTCATCAGGAGGAGAAAAGTCAAAATCTTTTGTTTACTATAATACTAGAAATCATTTTTATTTTGTGGATAAATATGTAAACCATATTAAGAATATAACTAAGATATCAATAAGGGTTAAATATTTTGCAAAATTAATAATAAGCCCTGTACGTTATAAAAATGAAAAGTATATTTTTAAAGCATATAAGGATTATAAAAAAAGAATAAAAGGAAGAGTGGATAATATTTAAATGATAAAGAAAATTAGAAAATTCCTTAGTTTATATCTGGATGAAAAATAAACACTATTAAAAGAAAAATTTTTGCACCAATCATATCAGCCACAAAAATTTATGGGAAATTTGGAAAAAATAGTTTAATAAGTAAACCTATTATGATTCATGGTAAGAAGAATATTAAGATTGGAAATAATGTTACTATAAGACAAGGCGCTAGAATAGAAGTTATTAATAGTTGGAATAATCAAGTGTTTGTTCCTAAACTTGAAATTGGAGATAATGTTACGATTGAAGAAAATGTTCATATTGCATGTGCACAGAATATCAAAATTGAAAATGATGTGACGATTTCGTTTGACGTTATGATTATGGATAATGAGCATAGATTTGTAGAAAATAAGAAGATCTTCGATAATCCTATAGAAACTTCTCCGATTGAAATAGGTGCATATTCGTTTATAGGTGCTGGGGTAAAGATTTTAAAGGGTGTAAAAATAGGCAGAAATTGTATTATAGGGGCTGGGGCTGTAGTAAATGATAATATTCCAGATGAATCAATAGCAGTTGGAATTCCAGCAATTATAAAAAAGAAACGATTATAGCAAATATATGAAAGAGAGATATTAAATGTTTAATAATATAAAAATTGGTAAAAAAAAATTGGTTTTAATTTATATTTTCTTTTACCCTGTTTTTGATATGATTTTTACATTAGTTGAAAATGCTGGTGGTTCATTTCCTGTTAGTCCAAATCAGCTTATTAGAGGAATTGGAATGATAGGTTTTTTTATCATAATTAAAAGTATGAAAAATTGGGTAAAAGTAATTTGTATTATTATTTGGAGTATATGTGGTTTATTTGTCCAAATTAAATACTTTTATTCTACATCTTTTTTTACGGATTTGTCATTTACTTTAAAATTTATACAGAATTTTGTGTTTTATTACGCATTTATTCAGTTATTTAAGGATAAGGTTGTTCAATTTGAAGAGGTAATTAAGTATCTAATTTGGTCATCATATATAGCAATTTTTAGTATCTTGTTATCATACTTAGGAATTGGAGCCGCATCATATGCTGGGAGTTCTAGGTTTGGAGTTAAAGGATTATTTACTATACAGTCGACAATTACAGCTTATTTATTGTTAATTTTGCCACTATATTATATTAGATTTAAAAGAAATTTTACAACACAGATGATAGTATGTATTATTGCTTTATTTTCAATTGGCTCAAAAACAGGAGTATTTGGTACAATTCTAGAAATTATTTTTATAACGTTTTATGATTTTAAATATGGGGAAAAAAGTAATAATAGGAAAATAAAATACATGACATTAGGTTTGATGTCGGTTTGTGTTGTTCCATCATTATTAATAAGATATATTTCATATTTATTCAATTTATACACATCAAATAGCTACTATTATAATTTATCCGCATTTTTACTTTCTAATCGAAATGATCAAATTATTGCAGCTAAAAATGGAACTGAAATGATTATGGATAAAAGTAAACAGATATTTGGAGAGATTTTCGGATATGGATATACAAGTATGTCTAAAATTATGTCGCATTATTATAGTTATGAGGCTATAGAAAGAGATTTCTACGGAATATATTATTATTTTGGAATAGTAAGCTCGATATTACTGATGGTTTTATTAGGTGTTATAGTTCTAAGATTACTAAAACTTAATTTTAGATATAAGTTTAAAAATATATATGGGTATGTATCATTTATTATTGTAGGTGTTGGTATAATTTATGGTTGGCTTGGAGGACATATTTTTTATGAAGCAATGAATCAATTGCCGTTTTATATTATAGCGTCCTATAGTTACATAGAATATAAACAAATATGTAGTAAGAATAAAGGAAAATAAAGATATGAAATTTTTATCAGTTTTTCCAGCTTGTGGTGATAACGAAATTCCAAAAGATCCTTTTCAAATTCCATATAATTTGAAAAAAAAGTATAATATAAAAGCTGGATTCGCATGCTGGAACATCTCAAAAGAAAAAACAGAAAAAAATTTGAATGGATTAGAGATTAAAAAAATATTCAAATTGTTTTCTAATGAAAATTTAACTATTCTGATTTATATAATAATTCATGCAAGAAATATAGAATGGCTTAATTTGTATTTTTTGAATAAATCACGTTTGTTAATTACAAGAATATTTAAACGGCTAAATCCTAAAGGTCACGTATACATAAAGATGGATGCAGGAGGATATCTTATAGATAAACTTGATATTTTTGATAAATTAGATAAAGATCAATTAAATAATATTGATATTATTTCTTGTGAATCAAAGGAAATGAGCAAAATTTTCTCTGAAAAATTGAATAGAACTATATTATATGTTCCAAATGGTTTTTCAGGTGAAACCAGAACATTTAATCATAAAAAGAAGAACATTTTTATTACAGTAGGCAGACTTGGAACTACACAGAAAAATACAGAAGGATTATTAGAGGCTTTTGCACTAAGTTCTAAATTTCATAATTGGGAACTTCACCTCATTGGTCCAGTTAAAGAAGATAATGAATGCTCTAGAAAATTTCAGTCTATTATAGATGAATTTTTTGAAAGGTATCCAGATTTGAAGACCCGAGTTATTTTTCTAGGACCTATATATGATAGAGAGAAGTTGAAGAGAGAATACGATGATGCAAAAGTATTATTACTCCCATCTAAATGGGAAGGATCACCAATTGTTATTCCAGAGGCATTAAGTAGTGGTTTACATATTATGGCATCAAATGAAGTAATGGTAGCAAAGGATTTGGAAAAGGTTGGATTTGCTACAACATTGCCGTATTGGGCCACTTCAGCATGGGCTGATGCGATGGTGGAAATGACAAAAAGAGATTGGGATAATGTAAATTATCAGAAAATAGTTGATTATGCAAATGCTGAATATTCGTGGGAGAGTAGCTGTGAAAAATTATATACAGCAATGAAAAAGATAGAAAATGAAAAAAAATAATAATATCTCAATTAATACGATTACAAGTTTGCTGGTACAGCTTGTTGTTACAATACAAGGATTAATAATACCAAGAATAATGTTGGTTTATTTTGGGTCTGGAATTAATGGATTGGTTTCTTCAATGACACAATATCTTAATTTATTTGCAATTATGGAAGGTGGAATATCTGGTGTTATTTTGGCTTCATTGTACAAACCACTTTCAGAAAAAGATAATATGAAATTGTCTGAAGTATTAGTTTCTGCAAATAATTTTATGAAAAAGTTAGGGATTATGTTTGCAGGATATGCTGTTATTTTGGCAGTGGTTTATCCTATTTTTGTAAAAACTTATCATTGTTTTTTTTCTTTTTCATTGACAGTTATTATAGCATTAGCAATTTTTGCACAGTATTTTTTTACATTAATTCCACAACTCTTACTTAGAGCAGACGATAAATTTTATATATGTAATTTTATACAGATTGTTTTTATTATATTCAATATTTTATTATCTATATTTTCAGTAAAAGTATATCCTGAGGTGAGATCCTTAAAGCTTCTTTCATCATTAGTGTATTTAATACAGCCATTTTTATTAACTCAATATATAAAGAAGAATTATAATATTGATTGGAAAGCAAATCCGGATAAAACTTTATTAAAACAACGTTGGGATGGATTTGGAATTAGTTTGGCGAATATGGTTACTACAAATACAGACGTTATTGTTTTAACTGCATTGTCTAATCTTGAAACAGTTTCTGTATATACTATTTATTCACAAATTCTTGTTGCTATAAAAGGGCTGGTTAACTCTGTATCTAATGGTTTTCAAGCACAAATAGGGCTGTTATATGCTGAAAAAAAATCTAGAGAACTAGATAATTGTTTTTTTAAGTATGAGTTTATAACAAATTTTGTTTCTGGAATATTAATTACATGTTGTTCAGAAGTTATTGTACCTTTTATTTTGATTTATACAAATGGCGTTAATGACGTGAATTATAATGTACCAATGTTTGCATTTTTAATCACTTTAAGTATTTTATTTATTTGTATCAGAGAACCTTATATACAGTTGACGTATTGTGCGGGCTATTTTAAAGAAACATCCAAATATGCTTATGTGGAGGCAGTAGTAAATATATTGGTATCTATTTTACTTGTTATTAAATGTGGTTTAATTGGCGTTGCTATTGGAACCATTGTATCAATTTTATATAGATATTTTTTTACAGTTATATTTATTAAGAATAACAATATTTTAAAAAGAAATATGATGTCGTATTTGAAACAATTTGTTGTTGAATTATTAGCATTTTTTTTAGCATATGGTATTGCATATTTTAATAATTGTTTAAGTATAAATAATGTATTTATCTGGATTTTACGGTCAAGTGAATGTATTTTTATTAATATAATTGTTTTTTCGGTGATTAATTATATTTTTTATAAAGAGTATATTATAGGGCTTTATAAGACGATATTAAAAAAATAAAATTATATAGTTAGAAGAAAAGGAAAAGAAAAATGAAAACAGTAATAATGGCAGGTGGCAAGGGAACTCGTATATCTGAACTATTTCCAGATATTCCAAAACCGTTAATTCCGGTAGAGGGTATTCCTATTTTAGAGAGAGAAATTTGTTCTTTAGCGGAGCAGGGGTTTAAGGATATTATTTTAACTGTCTCATATTTACATGAAAAAATTGAAGAGTATTTTGAAGATGGAAGTAAATTTGGTGTTAAAATTGAATATTATGTTGAGAAAACTCCGTTAGGAAATGCAGGAGCATTATTTAAAATTAGGAATAAATTGGGAAATGCCCCATTTTTATTACTAAATGCAGATGCTATGTTTGATGTAGATTTCAATAGAATGGTTTCGTTTCATAAATCTCATGGTGGTCTTGTAACGTTATTTACACATCCTAATTCACATCCATATGATAGTGGTCTGATTATTTCGGACGAGAACAGAAGCGTTCAATCATGGCTTACGAAAGAAGATATTAGACCTAAATATTATAAAAACAGAGTCAATGCAGGTCTTCATGTTATTGATCCTAAAGTTTTTGATTATATCGATATTGAAATAGATAAAATAGGAATGACAGATGAATCAGGTGAAAGTGTTAAGGTCGATTTGGATCGACAAATTTTAAAACCTTTATGTGGATCTGGAAAAATGTTTTGTTATGATAGTCCTGAATATGTAAAAGATATGGGAACTCCAGAAAGATATTATTCAGTATGTTCTGATTTTAAAAATGGTGTTGTAAAAGGAAAAAACTTATCAAATAGGCAGAAGGCAGTATTTTTAGATCGTGATGGAACAATAAATGTCTACAAAGGATTTTTAAGAAATATAGATGATTTTGAACTTATTTCTGGTGTTGCTGAGGCCATTAAAATTATGAACTCTTCAGGATATCTTGTTGTAGTTGTTACAAATCAGCCTGTTATTGCTAGGGGCGAGGTGACGTATGAACAATTATCTGAAATACATAATAAACTTGAAACTGAGTTAGGAAAAAAAGGCGCATATATAGATGGGGTATATTTTTGCCCTCATCACCCAGATAGCGGATATGATGGTGAAATAAAAGAACTTAAGATAGAATGTACATGCAGAAAACCTAATCCAGGAATGTTAATTGATGCTAGCAAAGATATGAATATAGATTTGAAACAGTCTTACATGGTTGGAGATGGAAAAAATGATATTATCGCTGGGAATAAAATTGGATGTAAAAGTATACTTCTTATAGGTAAAGGAACATCTGGGGATAATAGAGATTATGGACAATACGAAACTTTACAAGATTTAAACGAATTTGTAAATAAATATATAAAAAAGGATTGACAGATGAATGATAGGGAACAAAGATTTTTTAGCAAGCAAGCAAGCAAGCAAGCAAGAGAAGAGTGGATTGATGTTATAAAGGGATTTTTGATTTTTTTAGTTGTAATAGGTCATTGTATATTAACAATTAGCGCAGATTCCATATTACTTAAAGCTATTGTGATTTTTATTTATTCCTTCCATATGCCATTATTTTTTATTATGTCAGGATATTTATTTAATAAAAAATATAATTTTAATGTTTTTTTGTTAAAAAAATTTAAATCATTGATTTTACCATATATTATGTTTATTATAGTTGATTCATTAGTTGAGATTCTCTTTGGAGTATATAGTGTAAAATCTTTTGTAGAAAACATTTCTGCTGGGTATAAAGATATTGTGTTGATGACAACAAAATCGCAGTATTCCTCGTTATGGTTTTTGCCAGCTATGTTTTTTGGCATATTAATTGTGTATGGAATTGAGAAGAACATTAACGATAAAATAATTAAATGGGTGATATCCATTTTTATCTTGAGTTTAAGTCAAATATGGTATAAATCAGGTATTGAATCATTTTTTTGTATCAGAGAGGCTATGATTGCTCAATTTTTCATTATTCTTGGTTATGAATCTAGAGATAAGATTAATAATGTATTTTTGAATGCTACTTTTAGTAGACTGATTTTATTTCTTATTGTGTGGGTTATTTCAATTATTGAATGGGTTGGAAATCATAATTCGATAATCAATTATTGGAATTCTGATGTTACACCAGTTTCTTGGTCAATAGTTTTGGCAATTATGGGAAGTTTAGCCTTAATATCATTTGTAGGAATTTGGTTAAATTATCGTCGAATGTTATATAAATTAATGATAATATTGGGAGAAAATTCATTATATATTTATGGCTTTCATTATATTTTTATTAGAGTAATTCCGCAATTGATCTCTAAATATTATAATGCTTATTTATCTGTTGCAATTTCTACTTTTGCTGTATTATTGTGTGCTATGTTAATAACAATAGTATATAGAAATATAAAGAAAATAATTATTTTGAAAGAGTGATTTATTATTATGAAAAATTGTTTAGTAGCACAGTCAGGCGGGCCTACTGTTGCTATAAATGCAAGTTTATCTGGGATTATATCTCAGATATATACATCTGATAAATATAACAAGTGTTATGGTGCAGTTATGGAATATTAGGTGTACAGAAATGAGAGCTGAATTTGGACAAGATAAGAACAGTAGTGGGGCCAGGCACCATTAAATTTTTATTATTTGGTAAAATAAATCCGGGGCAGAAAGCTCCGGAAATGTAATTTTTATTATGGCAATGAAATGAGCAGTTGCCGGACAAAAATGAGAGCTGAATTTGGACACGACAAGGAATCAGAAACAACAGTGGGAGAAGTTATTAATGGAAAAATCACCTTATAACCTAAAGAAACTTTAAGTCGTGAGGTGAGGTGAAAATTTAAAAATTGAATAAAATATACATCTATATGAGAATACATCGTATTTTACTGTTGATTTTCAAAAGGAATTGAGTATAATAGAAATATAAGAACATGGAAGTATAGGTGATGGTATGATAATACAATTCAACTTTAAAAATTATAAATCTTTTCGTGATGAAGCTACATTAGATCTGTCAGCAACAAAAATGACAGAGTTTTCAGAACGTGTAGTCTCTATTGGAGGAGAAAAGATTTTGCCGGTAGCGGCTGTGTATGGGGCAAATGCAAGCGGTAAATCAAATGTGTATGGTGCTTTTGAATATATGTCAGACTATGTCGTAAATTCATTTAAGTACGGGGATGAAGTTAAGAATTTTGATGAAATCAGACCACATCCATTTATGTTTGATTCGGAATCAGAAAATTCAGATACCAGCTTTGAAGTTTATTTTACAGTGCCGGGAGATAAAACAGAGAAAAGCTATAACTACGGTTTCTGTGTGGGAAAAGAGGGCATTACAGAGGAGTGGTTAAACTATAAGGCTAAAACTGCAAGAAAGTATAAGTCAGTTTTTTATCGTGATAAGAAGAACTTGGATTTATCAGGAATTCCAAAAGCAAGTCGAGAGAATATATCGGTTGCGTTAGAGAAGCAGGTTCTGATTGTATCATTAGGAGCAAAGTTGCGTATTGCTAGGTGCAAACTGGTAAGAGACTGGTTTTTGAATAATGAGTTTGCTGATTTCGGAAACGTGATTACGAATTTCTTTATGTCAAGATTGTTGCCAGAGGGCTTCGTGGATGATGAAAAGGTAAGAGAAAAGGTTGTAAAATTCTTTGCATCCTTTGACGAAACCATTAAGGGATTTGAAGTTACAAAACTTCCACAGCAGGATGATTCGAAGGATGAGCATTTTCAGATTGATGCCTTGCATAAGGTGATCGGTTCAGATGAGCTTGCAAAGATTCCTCTGCAGAATGAATCTGCCGGAACATTAAAGATGTTTGCATTATATCCGGAGCTACAGGAAGTATTGGATCAGGGCGGTGTTTTCTTCATAGATGAGTTAAATGCACGATTGCATCCATTGCTTGTCAGAAACTTCATTCTGACATTCTTGAATGCAGAAATTAATGTGAATCATGCTCAGCTTGTTTTCACGACACATGACACCTGGCAGTTATCGAACCAGCTCTTACGTCGTGATGAAATCTGGTTTACAGAGAAAGATAATGATGGATTATCAACCCTATATTCGTTGGCAGATTTTGTCGATGAAGATGGATCACGCATTAGAAAAGACGAGAGTTACGAGAAGAATTATCTGCTAGGAAAGTATGGAGCAATTCCGTCCTTAAAGACAATCGAGTTTTTTAAGGGGGAATAATCTATGGCAAGAAAAGATCGAATGGGAAATCGCAAGACGAGAGAACAGCGTAGTAAGCGAAGAGTACCGGAAATGGGATATTATCTCGTTGTTACAGATACGGAGGCTACAGAGAGATGCTTCTTTGACGGCCTTCATGATAGTTTGCCAACGGATATGCAGAAAAAACTTGTAATCAAGGTTGTGGAAACGAAGACACAGAATCTGATTCAAAAGTGCCTTGAGATGACTGTTTATGACGCACAATATCGTATTCCGTGGATTGTATTTGACCGGGATCAAGTGATGAATTTTGATCAGATCATCAAAGAGGCAGAAAAGGTAGGCATTCATGTAGGTTGGTCGAATCCGTGCTTTGAGATATGGATGTTTGCATATTTTGGAAATATGCCGGCAATTCATGATTCATGGGTATGCAGCTCTAAGTTTGGAGAACTGTACAAGAATAAAACTGGACAGAGCTATTCTAAAGCAGATCAAGATATGTATAAAAGGTTGGTTGAGTGTGGTGAAGAAGAAAATGCTTTGGCAGTAGCAACGCAAAAATATCAGCAATGCCTAAGAGACGGCAAAACTATTCCATCGGAGATGTGTCCTGCTACGAGGGTACATGAACTGGTGAGAGAAATACGGAGAAAGACGACACCAAAGGATTGATTATCATAAACCTTAATAAGGAGATTCATGTAAATGGCAAATTTAAATAAACTTTATTCTCAATTTAACGATAAAATCACCTTAACATCATCAAAAACGGATAGTCTTAGAACTAGTAGAAATGCTTTGAGAACTGATATTAAAAATTGGTTTTCAAATAAAAGCAAATTACAACCGAAGTTCTGCTGGCAAGGCTCATTTGCTATGAAAACGGTTATAAATACAATTGGTGACAATGAATATGACTTAGATGATGGTGTGTATATTCAGGGATATGATGATGTAGAACTGGAAGATTGGCCAGTAGCAAGTACAGTACATAAATGGGTAAAGGATGCAGTGTCAGAGAGAACTAAAAAAGATCCTGCTGATAAAAAGACTTGTATTCGTGTTACTTATGCAGATGGATATCATATTGACTTGCCAATGTACATTGTGAAGGATGATACAGCATTTTTAGCACACAAAACCAATGGTTGGATAGAGAGTGATCCGAAGGCATTTAAAGAATGGTTTGTTTCTAAAGTACAAGATGAGCAATATGGAGATCAGCTTCGACGGTTAGTCAAAGTATTGAAAGCATGGAAGGATTACAACGAAATTGATCTAAAAGGTGTAGAACTTACAATTCTTGCTACCAATGCATTTGATAAATATGATGATCGAGATGACAAGAGCTTCAGAAATACGATTAATAATATCATCTCAAATCTTGAGAATGATTTCAAATGCATTAAACCAGTAACACCGGGAGAGAATTTATTTGAACGATTTGATGAAGATGAGCAGGAAGAGATTATCAGTGCCTTTAAAAATCTGAAAGAAAGTATGGATAATGCTCTGGACGAAGAAGATGAGTCAAAAGCTGCAGATTATTTACGAAATATATATGGTACAAGATTTCCTAAGGGGACATCATCTGCATTAGCACAGTTTACAAAAAGTGCGGCACCGGGGGTGTTAAGACATGATGGACGATCAGCTTGAACAGTATATAGAATACTTAAAAGAGGAAGGTTATTCGGATTGTAATATAGTAGACGGATATATTTTTATTAAACTGAAAATTGAGAACAAAGATATTGTTCTTAAGTGCAATCTGGATTCTCCATTTCCGTATAAGTTTCCCTCAATCTATATAGTTCGAGATCGTTCAGATGAAATAGAGGCAATTCCACATAAAAATGGTGATGATTCGTTATGCCTGTATGATACCGGAAAAGCAATTCCGAATTTTTTTGAACCTCAAAGGCTATTGTTGGAATCTATACAAAAAGCAGAGCGAAACATTTGCGTGGGGATCAAAGGGGAGAATCAATATGATTTTATCACAGAGTTTACAGCATATTGGAAATCAAAGATTGTAAAGGCTGATTCATTCTTGAATGATGAATCAAAAACAAAACAAATAGTTTGGTTAATGCGAGCGAGTAATACTATCAATGCAATCATCGCAGAATCAGAGGAACAGTTGAGACATATAACGTCAATGATATGGAAGGAAAAAGATTCAAAAGGAAACGTTCATGAGGCTTTGTGTGTATCATTAGACGGAAGCAAGATTACTGAAATACCAGAAAACGATGTCCAGGTAATTCGAATGATAATGAGCAGTGCATATGATGTGAAACGCTATCAAAGTTTTATGCAAAAGAACTTAGAAAAGATAAAGCTAATTATAATGAAAATTTACATGCCAAATGGAATTATGACGATAGGGTGGGTTCATTTGGCAGCTCAACAGCAACACGGATTTCGAAAAGGAAAAGCCAATATTACGCTTGCTTATTCTAATAAACAGACAGACGTCGGATTCCCTATTCAGATTAATGATTGCAGTCAATCCAGATTGTATAATCGTGGATCTGATGGACAGCCAGCAAAGTGGGATAGCGTAGCGATTCTCGGCTGTGGATCAGTCGGAAGTGCAGTGGCAGAATTAATGATGCGACTAGGCACAACAGACTATCTTTTGGTTGACAATGAATATTTATCTGCTGAAAATGTTGCACGTCATTACTGTGGATATGATTTGATTGGATTGCGAAAAACTCGGTCTATACAGTTTATGCTGTGTCATCATAATCCGAATATAAGCTGTCAGTGTCTGAATGATGACATTCATTATATTTTAGACCATGAAGTGAAACAATTTGAAAATTATGGAATTATTGTCGTTGCGGTGGCTAACTTATCAGTCGAGCACCATATCGTTGAATATGTAAATAAGGGGATTATTAAGCAACCAGTAATAATATTGTGGATGGAACCATATGGTATGGGTGGCCATGCCCTGTTAGTTAATAAGAAACAGGATTTATATGAGGAACTTTTTTCCAAAAAAGATCTTCAATTTCAGTATGGGATTGTCAAGAATCCAGAGCGATATTTGAAGAGAGAAGCTGGATGTGAATCATCATATATGCCATATTCTGGATTTGCGGTAAGTCTGTTTGCACATTCTATCTTTGAGTATATTCAATCCGAAAAAATCAGTTCTGAACAAAATGTTCTGATAACATGGATTGGTAAGATCTCTAATGCAAGCAATTATGATATTAGTATATCAACAAAACATGAAGACAAAAAAGATTTTGAAATTATAAAAAGAAGGGTTGACTAGTGGTCATTGAGGTAAGAAAAATTGGTGTTAAGGTGGAAATTCCAGATGAAGTCATGTCAAATATGACAAGATATGAACAACTGCCTGCTGAGAATGAAAAAGGCGGTATTTTACTGGGAATGTACGATAAAGACAATCAATATTACCAGATTACAGATTTCACTGTTCCTACAGAACATGATAATAGTGGCCCAAGTCACTTTGTGAGAAATAAAGATGTTGCTCAAAAGGAAATCAATAGGCAGTGGATGGAATCTGACGGTTTGGTAAATTACTTAGGTGAGTGGCATACCCATGCACAAGTAAATCCTAAACCATCTATAGTTGATTTATCACTTTTACGCCAAATAATAAAAGATCATAGTTCTCTATGGCCATATTTGCTAATGCTTATATTGGGACAAGCAGGTTCTGCAATACTAATTGTTGTAGAACAAAAACGCAAAAGGAGAATGCAATTTAAAGTCGAGGTGAATTTTAGCAATGCAGGAGTATGCAATAGATAAAGGAATTAGAGGAAGAGTTACAATTATACTTTTTACGATTTCTATTCTGCTTACAGTATTGATACGCCAATCTGGAATTGGAGATAAATTGATGACTGGTTTTGTCTATATTCTTAAGTTGGGAAAAATAAATGAAACGATCGATATATTAGGGTTTGTTCCAGATATTCTTGGCGTTCCATTTTGGTATGGCGTGATGTGGTGGCTATTTAATAACTATGCCTGGAAATGTAAGATTTTCCAGAAATTTCATTCTGTACCTGACATTTCGGGTATGTGGAAGGGAGAACTGATTTCTTGTTATGACAAATCAGTAAAGCATCCGATGAAACTAAAAGTGAGTCAAACATGGAGTCAAATTCATTTCACTGCAATTTTTGAAAAATCAAGTTCAGAAAGTAACATTGCCGCTATTTTGTCAGAGAATACTGAACATCCGGTAATATATTTCGGATTTCAAAATAGAAGCAAAGATATGGATGCTCATAAGCAAATCTATGATGGGTATAACAGAATTGAATTAATTGATAATAAGATGGATGGAAGTTACTCAAATGATCGACCTAGCAATGATCCCAATCTTAAGGATGGAAATTGCGGAACGTTTACACTTACAAGGGTAATAACAACAAATAAAAAGGGTAAAAGTAAAGCTGAAAGAAAGTGACGAGATGTCAAAATCTGAAAAGCAAAAAGAATTGATTGATGAGAATCATGTATATTTGATTACTTCACAAGCGTTGCAGAGAAGATTTACAAAACCATTTATTTCAATGACCACAGTGGGCAGGCACCATTAAATTTTTAAAATCAACCTGTTTTAGCGGACAACATATGAGAATAATATAGTCTACAAGTGAATATAGATTGATATTTTGAATACCGGTTTCTTTTTTATAGAAATTGCGTACCATTTGGTTATCACTGCGGTCTTCACTTGAATACTGTTGTGATAACTTGAAGTAAACAGAGTTAGAATCCTTTTAAAAAGGGAACTTTATTTCTCTTCTGTGGCAGACGGTCTGACCGCATCAAGGGACTTCTTTTGTGGTATAATGAAAACAGTTTAAGGAGGATTTGATGTTTACTAAATAACAATTCTTCACACACATCTCCGTAGTGAGTAGCAGGCAATAGTTGTATGATTGGCTGAGATGTGAAAGAGGTTAATATTTAAAGGATGCTCTGACCTGTCGAGAAAATGAGTGGTCGAATATAATAGGTGGAAAGTGGATATGAGATTTAAGAATAGACTATATGAAGCATTAAGTTTTTTGTCATTTGCGTTTTATCCCAAAACAACGTTAGTTGTGTGTGTGATATTTTCGGCGATTGTTGTTACAATACTTGGTGTAGCGATGGTAATAACGCCAGAAGAATCAGGATTTTATAATATTGTATTTGCTTTGACTACTGGTGCGGTTGCGTCCTTTTTCGTATCGTTTGTTGTTGAACTGAGCAATAATTATAGACATAACAAACTGGCATGGTATGAATTAAAAGAGTATTATTTGACAGTTATGGGCTATGAAAGTCATAAACAAGTCATGATGAAATTGACCCCACACCAGCGTGCTGAGAAGAAGGCACATGAAGAATTTGTTGCTGCAGGTGGCATAGAAGAAATCGATGAATATGACCAGCCGAAGGATATTATTCAGATTACGTGGGAACAGCTGCCAAACATGATGCCTATCTTTAAGCAAACGTTCAATGACAAAAAACAATTTCTGAGTGATATAGAAATTTATGAACTGGAGAGTATAGTTTCAGAATATAAACAAATCCAGTCCTTTATTCATAATCGAGTTTTGATGTCTCCGATGTATTATGATGTGCTTAACCATCCGGATGAAAATTATTTGGCATCAATATATCCGAATGATATTTTAAAAAATATGCCGGCATGGATAAAAAAATTCCTGTCTAGCACAGAAAGCAAAAAAGCCTGTGAGCGATATGTAGAGTCAATTCTTTCAGATTTTACACTGCTTTCACAGTATATGAAAAATTACGAAATATCGCAAAAGGGAATTGATGCTTATAAAGATGAGCTGGATAATGCAGAAGCAGAACCAGAAGATATAGATTATGATGATGTTGATTTTTCTGAGCCAGAGGATGAAGAAACGTTCAGAAGGCAACGCGAAATCATGTACAAGCAAATGGAACAGGAAGAAATACCGTTTACAAGTTGGGTGATAAGTGAGTCTTGTCTAAAAATAGCTGAAAGCATAGATGCTCTTGAGCAAAGTATCATGAAAAAACCTTATTATGGGATGCAGATAAAATATCTTAGCAATTTTGCGAACGAGTCAATTGACGATATTATGTCGATCGGTACATATGAGTCCGAAAAAAGATGGTTAGATAAGAAACTGAAGAAACAGATGGAACAGAGTGCAAAATAAGAATGCCATATTGAGGACAAACGCGAATGGTGAGTTCTTTATAGATGGAATGCTGTGGAAAAAACCACAGTGGAGTCAGGCACCATTAAATTTTTATTATTTTGTAAAATAAATCCGTGGCAGAAAGCCCCGAAAATGTAATTTTTATTGTGGCAATGAAATAAGCAGTTGCTGGACAGAAATGAGAGCTGAATTTGGACAAGGTAAGAAATCATAAATATTGTATTTTACATGGCATTCCGCTATACTAGTATTTAAGTATAGCGGATTTTTTTGGAGGTATTTCTATGAGACTTAAAACAGGACAAAAGTGCGCATTTGGATTTGGCGCATTTGGAAAAGATGTTGTGTATATGCTTATTTCATCGTATTTGCTCTACTACTACAATGTAGTGCTTGGGATGAGCAGTGTGTTTATCGGCACGGTGATGATGGCGGCGAGGATTTTTGATGCATTCAATGACCCGGTGATGGGTATTATCGTAGCAAAGACGCGTACCCGGTGGGGCAGGTTTAGGCCTTGGATTTTTGCCGGCACAGTGCTCAATGCCGTGACCATCTATGCTTTGTATGCCACTCCTGAGTCTATGGGGGATTCAGCACAGAGAGTGTGGCTTACGGTGTTTTACTTTGCATGGGGCATCACATATACGCTTATGGATATTCCGTTTTGGTCTATGATTCCCGCAATCACTGAGCCGGGCAGCGACAGGGAGCAACTTACATCGCTTGCGAGGACATGCTCTGGCATTGGAGATGCTATCCCTACTGTGCTCACGATGACAGTGGTGCCGATTCTTGGTGCAGGAAGCTCTATGGCTGACTACAGGATTGGATTTAAGTGGTGGGCACTTATTATAGCGGTAGTATTTGTGATTTCTGAGCTTGTATGCGTGGCATGTGTGCCTGAAAGACCGGTTGCCTGTGATGAGAAGCTGGGAAAGATATCTGATATGTTTAAAGCCTTATTTAAGAACGACCAGGCTATGACTGTTGTAGTATCAATCATTCTCGTGTATACCTCACTCAATATCTGTGGCAACCTAGTGCTTTATTTCTTCCGGTTTGATGTGGGAAACGAGGGCGCATATTCCATATTTGCCGCAGTTGCTTTTGCCGCACAGGTGCTTGTCATGATGGTTATACCGCTGCTTCGCAAGAGATTCAGCAAAAGTCAGCTTTTTATATCAGGATTTATTATTCAGATAGCAGGCTTTGCGGTGATACTTATCATGGCATTTGCAAAGCTCTACACGCCGCAGAGCTGGTACATACTCTGCCTGCCGGGTATTTTGATTTATCTGGGCTACGGTATGCTCAATGTTATCATGACTATATTTCTTTCAGATTCTGTTGATTATGGTGAGGTGATGAATGGCACGAGAGAGGAGTCGGTCATTTTCTCAATGCAGACATTTACGGTAAAGCTCGCATCCGGTGTAGCAGTATTTCTGGCTGGGCTGGTGGTTGATTGGATTCATCTGGATACCGCGGCTGCGGTACAGACACAGGATACACTTAATGCTCTTCGTATGTGGATGACGATTCCGTCTGTTATCCTGCTCATCGTGGGCATATTTGTATTTAAGAGGTTTTATAAGCTGGATGATACAAGGATGGAAGAAATTAAATCCAAGCTAAGTTAAAAAATGCTGTCTGATTGATAAAAGAAGGTCGAAAATAAAATGAAAAAGCGAATAATTAATTATAGACTTAAGATTGACAATCTGCTTGACAATCCTGATAAGATATCAAAAGAAGAGTGGAAGAAAATACTGCAGGAGCACCTGACACAAATAGCCTTTTTCCAGCATGAGCGCCTCGTGCACCTCAGTGGTGGTGCCTGGCACCATTAAATTTTTATATTCTTTATTGTGGCAATGAAATCAGCAGTTGCTGGACAGAAATGAGAGCTGAATTTGGACAAGATAAGGAATCACAAACAGCAGCAATCCGGACTGGCTTATTAAGTCCAATCGAGAGTCGGGAGATGGTTTCAGTGATATTTTAATCATACCGGAGGATCCTGATGCGGGCATCGTTATAGAGGTGAAGTATGCTAAGGAGATGAAGGAGCTTGACACAGCGTGTGAGGCTGCGATGGCGCAGATTAAGGACAAGCGCTATGACGAGGCTCTGCGCGATGAGGGTCGGTGTGATATTTTAGCTTACGGCATTGCTTTTTGCAGGAAGCGGTGCAGGGTGGTTGGAGAGAAATTGTAAAGTTACTGTTCAGACGCAAGCTTGACACTTCGCTGTCAAGCTATGCACCATAGTGTTAATTATTATGTGATTACAGTCCCTGCCTCGTAGAGGCATTTTAAATGGGATGTAATTGTTTACGAATTAAGCATTTTGGATATCTCAGAGAAATCTATGAACAGATCATCATATATGTTTACTTTGACTACGGAATCAAATGAATACTGCACACTCAGCATTTCACCTTCAAAATAGTTGACAGTGATAATTTTACGACGTGGGTCCACAATCCAGTATTCTCTGACTCCGGCATTTCTATAGTAGTACAGTTTGCGGATATAGTCATCGGATGCATTTCCGGGAGATACGATTTCTATTATGAAATCAGGGGCACCGTTACAGCGCTTGCCATCCAGCTTGCTTGTATCACAGACTATCATCAGATCAGGCTGTACTATCGTTAGAGGGGTATCCTCCAGCTTTACATCAAACGGTGCATGAAATACCCTGCATGGACCATTTTGACCACGAATATATGTGTTTATGATAGTGGACAGTTCCATTGAGATAGTTTGGTGCTCCTGGGATGGGCTGGACATATTGTAGGCTATTCCACTGAACACTTCTATATGCTTATCTTCAGGAATCTTTTCGTATTCTTCAAGGGTGATAGTTGCCATATCGGATTGTAAGGCGAGTGACATATTCATGCATCCTTTCTTAAAAAGTTTTCTTAGTGCTTATTTACTTAATTATACAATAAATGGTGTCGACAATGCAATGATTTGAATTGTATTTTGCATGGCAATCCGCTATACTAGTATTTAGTATAGCGGATTATTTTTTGGAGGCTTTTATGGCAAATACTTTGAAGTTACCGGTTGGAATTGAAAATTTTGAGGAAATTCGTAAACTGGGTTTCTATTATATTGATAAGACAAGGCTTATAGAGAAGTTTTTACAGAGTTGGGGTGAGGTTATAATTTTTACCCGCCCTCGCCGTTTTGGTAAGACTCTCAATATGAGCATGCTAAAAAGCTTTTTTGAGATAGGCACAGATAAGACCTTATTTGATGGCTTATATATTTCAGGCAATAAAGAGCTTTGTGATGAATATATGGGTAAGTATCCGGTTATTTTTCTCTCACTCAAGGATGTGGAGGGATTAGAGTTCTCGTCAGCAAAGAGAATGTTATGTGTTGTTATAGAACGTGAAATAAATAGACACTATTATTTGAAAACAAGTGATGCTTTGACTGATGAGGACAGAACATTGGTATACTCGATACAAAGGCGCCTGATGCTATGAAGGAGAATTTCTATCATGGCTTACTTCTCGGTCTACTGCGTGGCAGCAATCCGGACTGGCTGATTAAGTCCAATCGAGAGTCGGGAGATGGTTTTAGCGATATTTTAATCATGCCGGAGGATCCTGATGCGGGCATCGTTATAGAGGTGAAGTATGCTAAGGAGATGAAGGAGCTTGACGCAGCGTGCGAGGCTGCGATAACGCAGATTAAGGACAAGCGCTATGATGAGGCTCTGCGCTATGAGGGCAGGTGTGATATTTTAGCCTATGGCATTGCTTTTTGCAGGAAGCGGTGCTGGGTGGCTGGTGAGAAGTTATAAAGTTACTGTTCACGCTGTTAGGTGTGAACAGTAACGCTATATATTTAAGACTATAAGCTGTCATAGAAGATTGGAGGACTGCAATATGAATAAGCTGAATATTCCTGTTGGAATATCTGATTTTGCTAAGATACGTGAGGAAAAGTATTATTATATTGACAAGACAGGACTTATAGCAGACCTTATAGATAAGTCAGCCGAGGTGACTCTGATTACCAGGCCACGCAGGTTTGGAAAGACTCTTGGCATGAGCATGCTGTATGAGTTTTTTGATATTCGAAAGAACAGCCGAGGGATTTTTGCCGGGCTTGAAATTGCCGGGGATGCCATATTTTGTGACAATTGGATGAATAAATTTCCTACGGTATTTGTTTCTTTCCGTAATGTTGATGGGCTGGATTTTGACAGTGCATATGACATGATGACAGTTGTAATTGCAAATCTGTTCAAGGAGCATTTATATCTGCTTGATAGTGATAGTATAAGTGAATTTGATAAGGATATTGTGAGGTCAATTGTCCGGGCAGAGCCTTCTGCTAAAAATTTTAAGAATAGCCTTTTGCTTTTGACTAGGCTTTTACATCAGTATTATGGCAGGCCTGTCATTTTGCTTATGGATGAGTATGATGTACCGGTGGCAAAGGCAAACAGCCATGGTTATTATAAGGAGATGCTTGATGTGATGAAAGGACTGATGCAGGTGATGAAGGACAATGCATCGCTCAAATTTGCTGTTATCACAGGGTGTCTTAGGATAGCTAAGGAGAGTATTTTCACAGGGATGAACAACTTTGTGTCAGATACAATAACGGATTCAAGGCTTAACGAGTACTTCGGATTCACGCAGGCTGAGGTTGATAAATTGCTTTCTGATGCCGATGCAGTAAGTTATGCTGACACTGTAAGGGAATGGTATGATGGTTATCATTTGGGAGCATACGATATTTACTGTCCATGGGATGTTATGAATTATATGCTTGAGCTGCAGTACAATAAGGATGCCAAGCCTGCCAGCTACTGGAAAAATACCAGTGACAATGCCGTTATCCGCTCATTTATCGACTTTGCCGGAGGCAGCATCACACATAAGCTGGAGCAGCTTATGGCGGGGGAGTTTATAGTGCAGCATATTGATGAATATCTGACATATGACTATCTGAATTCCTCAGAGGACAATCTGTGGAGTGTGCTGTATCTCACAGGGTATCTGACAGTGGCAAGGGACTGCAAGGATATACCGGATAATATGACAGCACTTATGATTCCTAATAGAGAGATTAAGGATATTTTTGAGACTACTGTTATTAAATGGTTTAATGATTCGACAGCTAAGTGGGACAGAAGTGCTTTGTTTGATGCAATCTGGAGTGGAAACAGTGAGGCGGTTTCGGCTGAAATGAACAGGCTTTTAAGAAGGACTATCAGTTATCATGACTACAAAGAGGATTTCTATCATGCATTTCTTGCAGGAATATTTACAGGTGCAGGCTATATGGTAGAGTCAAATAAGGAGCACGGAGAGGGCAGAAGTGATATAGTGGTATATGATTTGGCAAATGCACGTGTGGCGGTTTTTGAGGCCAAGTATACAAGGGTGTTTGAAAACCTGCAAGCCGAGTGCGACCGCGCACTTGCACAGATTGACAGTCGTATGTATGCAAAGGAGTTTGAGGAGGACTATGACGAGGTGTTCTGTTATGGTATTTCTTTCTTTAAGAAGAGATGTGTGGTGAAGAATATCCGTTTATAACAGATGTAGTTAGCGGATTATTTTTTGGAGGCTTTTATGGCAAGTACTTTGAAGTTACCGGTTGGAATTGAAAATTTTGAGGAAATTCGTAAATTGGGTTTCTATTATATTGACAAGACAAGGCTTATTGAGCAACTTTTACAGGGATGGGGGAAGGTGACTCTTTTTACCCGCCCTAGGCGTTTCGGTAAGACACTCAATATGAGCATGCTCAAGAGCTTTTTTGAGATAGGCGCAGATAAATCGTTGTTTGACGGCTTATATATTTCTGGCAATAAAGCATTTTGTGATGAGCATATGGGCAAGTACCCGGTTATTTTTCTGTCACTCAAGAGTGTTGAAGGACGTTCCTTTGACGATGCAAGATATATGATTACTGAGCTTATAGGAATAGAGGCAGAAGGATTCAGCTTTTTGGAAGATAGTGAATATTTGTCAGAAAATGAAAAAAAGCGCTACAAGGCGATCATTGCATTGAAGGATGGAACGAATGCAATGGATGAAAAAGCGCTTGTATCAAGTCTGCAGATTTTATCTCAATTATTATATAAGCATTTTGGACAAAAGACGGTAATATTAATTGATGAATATGATGTTCCACTCGATAAGGCATTCCAGAATGGTTACTATAAAGAGATGGTTTCACTTATCAGAGGACTCTTTGGAAAGGCACTCAAGACTAATGAGTTTTTGCAATTTGCTGTGCTCACAGGCTGCCTTCGTGTGTCAAAGGAGAGCATTTTTACAGGGCTCAACAATTTTGAAATTAATTCCATTGTGGATATCGACCATGATGAGCAGTTTGGCTTCACTGATGATGAGGTCATGAAGCTGCTTTTAGACTATGACAGGAGCGAGAGGTACCCTGATGTAAAGGAATGGTATGATGGATATCATTTCGGTAATGCAGATATATATTGTCCATGGGATGTGATTAATTTTGCCAAGAAGCTTGTTTCGGATCCGTCAGCCAGACCGAGTGCGTTCTGGATTAACAGCAGTGGAAATGACATGGTGAAGCGCTTTGTGGACAAGGCTGATCAGACCACGAGAGATGAGATTGAAAAGCTCGTGGCAGGTGGATTTGTGGAGAAGCAGCTTCGTCTCGACCTGACTTATGATGAGATTGACAATACGATTGACAATCTGTGGAGTGTGCTCTTTACTACAGGATATCTCACCAAAATTGGCGAGGTCAAGCTGCCTGACAGCGAGAGCTACGCGTACAGGCTTGTCATTCCGAATAAGGAAGTACGCGAGGTTTTTATCTTGCAGATTCAGGAGTGGTTCAAGGCTGCTGTAGCTAATGAAAATGACACGATGAAGCTTTTATCAAAGGCAATTCTGGATAAAGATGAGAAACAGATTGCCAGGCAGTTAAATATCGTGATGAGCCGCATGATAAGTATACTCGATACAAAGGCGCCTGATGCTATGAAGGAGAATTTCTATCATGGCTTACTTCTCGGTCTACTGCGAGGCAGCAATCCGGACTGGCTTATCAAGTCGAATCGTGAGTCGGGAGATGGTTTTAGCGATATTTTAATCATGCCGGAGGATCCTGATGCGGGCATCGTTATAGAGGTGAAGTATGCTAAGGAGATGAAGGAACTTGACGCGGCGTGCGAGGCTGCGATAACGCAGATTAAGGACAAGCGCTATGATGAGACTCTGCGTGATGAGGGCAGGTGTGATATTTTAGCCTATGGCATTGCTTTTTGCAGGAAACGGTGCAGGGTGGTTGGAGAGAAATTTTAAATTGGCTGTAATCGTTGCTGGTCACACTGTTAGGTGTGAACAGTAACTATCTGGGATGTTGCATCCGGTAATGAAAAATATATTGCTTTCATGGTCAAAGTATGTTACGATACTCCATGGTTACAAATTACAGTGACAGTTATTATATCATTTAAACAAAAGAAAGGTAGGAGAATAGTTATGAGCGACAACTTCAATATGTATGATCAGGCGAATCAGCAGGGCAATCCAAATATACCGCCTATGCCGCCGATGGAGGAAAAGAAGGGAATGTCAATTGCATCTATGGTGCTTGGTATTATCGGTCTGGTATTCTGGTGTATTCCAATCCTTGGCGGACCTATTGGTATTGTAGGACTTATCCTTGGTATCGTAGGCAGGAAAAATGGTGGAAAGGGCATGGCAACCGCTGGTATTGTTATGTCAATTATTACCATCGTACTTGCAATTATCAATGCTATTGCTGGTGTTTATCTGCAAACATCAAATGTCTTGAACCAGTTATAATCACATAACAGGTGATATCTTTAATTGCATTTTATTTTTAATCCGCTATGCCAGAGGTTGGTATAGCGGATTTTTAGATTCAATTATCATTGTATTAAAATAAAAAAGTACGTATTAGGAAAGGTGGAAAATAAAATGAAAAAACGAATAATTAATTATAGACTTAAGATTGACAATCTGCTTGCCAATCCTGATAAGATATCAAAAGAAGAGTGGAAGAAAATACTGCAGGAACACCTGACACAAATAGCCTTCTTCCAGCATGAGCGCCTCGTGCACCTCATAGTGACAGTAACCTTTGCCATACTCACCATGATGTCAATAATCGCATCCATCATGATAAGTAATCTGATGCTTCTGGTACTCACACTGTTATTCTTAGTGCTGTTGGTGCCATATATCATGCACTACTATACACTGGAAAATGAAGTGCAGAAGATGTATAACCAATATGATGAGATATTGAATCATTTAGAATAAGGAAACAACTGCACATAAAAAAGTGGAAAGTTACCAAAGACAGAACCCGGCGCAGCCGGGGCTTTTGCCCTTGACCGCATATACGAAGCTGCTTAGAGTCTGTAGAATTGTATACGAAAACCAACAACGCCCATGCATGGACGCATGGGCGAGGTGTTATGCGCCATGGACGGCGCATAAAAGCCGGTTGTGTCAAAAAGCCACAACCGGCATATGCAATTCGTACAGACACTTAGCAGCGTAGTTCATGCGGGAAAGGGCAGAATGCCCCGGCTGCGCCGGGTTCGTCCCACTAGCAACAACAGTGCAATTCTCTTACTTCTTAAGCTTCTTCTGTGCCGTAGAAAGCATAAGCTTAATACGGTTCAGCTGGTTCACCTCAGAAGCACCCGGATCATAATCGATAGCCACGATATTGGCATCCGGATGATCATGTCTGATTCTCTTTATAACTCCCTTACCCACAATATGGTTCGGTAAGCATGCAAAAGGCTGTGCACAGATGATGTTTGTAACGCCCTCATTGATGAGCTCAAGCATCTCACCTGTCAAAAACCAGCCCTCACCGGTCTGATTACCGCAAGAAACGATAGGAGAAGCATACTCTGCGAGATCCTGCACGTGAGCAGTTGGCTCAAAATGCTTGCTCTTAGCCAGCTCATCCCTTGCATCCTTTCTGAGCCACTCGAAGAAGGCGATAAGTCGGTTGTTCATAAACTTTGCTTTCTTAGAAGCACCGAGATAGTCAGCCTTGAAATTCGTGTTGTAGCAGCAGTAGAGTAAGAAATCAGTCAGATCAGGCACTACAGCCTCGGCTCCTTCAGCTTCGAGCAGGTCAACCACATAGTTGTTTGCTGCAGGCAGGAATTTGACGAGAATCTCACCGACCACGCCGACACGCGGCTTAACCTCATCTGTCATAGGCAGATTGTCGAAATCCCTTATGATTTCGCGGCACATCTTTTTGTATTTCTTGTGAGAGAGCATCTTTGTGTTGCCGACAAAGTCGATGACTCTCTTTTTCCACTTCTCATGGAGTGCATTGGCACTTCCCGGTTCTTTCTCATAAGGACGTACCCTGTAGAGACAGCGCATAAAGATATCGCCAAACTCAAGCGCATACAGTCCGTGCTGGATGAGGCTTGGAGTAAACTTAAAGCCAGGGTTTTTCTCGAGACCTACCATGTTGATTGAGATAACAGGCACATCAGGATATCCTGCTTTTTCTAGGGCTCTACGGATAAAGCCGATGTAGTTTGTTGCACGGCATCCACCTCCTGTCTGTGAGATGAGGATGGCTGTGTGTGTCATATCATAGTTGCCTGATTTAACGGCTGCCATAATCTGTCCCACGACGATGAGTGAAGGGTAGCAGGCATCGTTGTTTACGAACTTAAGTCCCACGTCCACACATTCCCTTGCAGGGATATCCGGTATGACCATATTGTAGCCGGCTGCCTTAAAGGCTGGCACGAGAAGGTCAAAGTGTATAGGTGACATCTGAGGGCAGATGATGGTGTAGTTGTCCTTTTTCATCTGCTCGGTGAATACAACACGCTCGTAGTTAGACGGATTTAATTCACGCTTTTCATGCTTGGTTTCCTTGACTCTTATGGCTGCAAGGAGCGAGCGGATACGGATTCTTGCTGCGCCCAGGTTGTTTACCTCGTCGATCTTCAGGCAGGTGTATATCTTGCCTGAGCCTGTCAGTATATCGTTTACGCAGTCGGTTGTGACAGCATCGAGACCGCAGCCGAATGAGTTGAGCTGGATTAAGTCAAGGTCATCACGGGTTTTTACAAAGTTGGCTGCTGAGTACAGTCTGGTGTGGTACATCCACTGATCCATGACGATGAGAGGTCTCTCAAGCTCGCCCAGATGGGATACGGAGTCCTCTGTCAGCACACAGATGCCATAGCTTGTGATGAGCTCAGGGATACCGTGGTTGATTTCCGGGTCCACATGGTACGGACGGCCTGCGAGCACGATTCCGCGACGTCCGGTGTCTTCCATGTAGTCAAGCACTTCCTCGCCCTTTCGCTGTATCTCAAGCCTTGTCATTGCAAGCTCCTTCCAGCCTGCGGCAACTGCATCACGAATCTGTGACTCAGGCAGGTTGAAATCACCCTTTGAGAAGGTGGCTACGAGCTGCTGCGAGATAGTTTCCTCACTCTCAAATGACATAAACGGATTTATGAATTTAACCTCGCCTGAGGTAATCTCATCCACGTTGTTTTTGATATTCTCAGAGTATGATGTGACAATAGGGCAGTTGTAGTGATTGTTTGCATCAGGAAACTCCTTGCGCTCATATGGCACTGCCGGGTAGAAAATAAAATCTACATTTTGTTTTATGAGCCAGCTTATATGACCATGTGTGAGCTTTGCAGGGTAGCACTCTGACTCACTTGGGATGGAGTCGATACCCATCTCATAAATCTTTCTGGTAGACTGCGGTGACAGCACTACAGAAAAGCCGAGACGTTTGAAAAATGTAGCCCAGAACGGATAGTTCTCGTACATATTCAAGGCTCTTGGGATGCCGACTGTACCGTGTGGAGCATCCTTTGGGTCAAGTGGCTCATAGTCAAATATACGCTTGTTCTTGTATTCAAAAAGATTTGGGATGTTATCCTTGTTCTTCTCCTTGCCCAGACCCTTTTCACAGCGGTTTCCGGTGATGTACTGTCTGTTGTCGGAGAATTTGTTTATAGTTAAAAGACAGTGGTTTGTACAGCCCTGACAGCGTGCGAGCTTTGTGGTGTAGGTGAGCTCGTTTATCTGGTCGATTGTGAGCATTGTTGTTTTGTAATCAGCCTCATGGCGCTCACGTGCGATGAGTGCGGCACCAAAGGCACCCATGATACCTGCGATATCAGGCCTTGTGGCATGTACACCTGCAATTTTTTCAAAGCTTCTAAGAACGGCATCATTGTAGAATGTACCGCCCTGGACTACAATATTTTCACCGAGGTCGCTTGCATCAGACAGCTTGATAACCTTGAAAAGTGCATTCTTTATTACTGAGTAGGCAAGTCCTGCTGAGATATCTGCGACAGATGCGCCCTCCTTCTGGGCCTGCTTTACCTTTGAGTTCATGAAAACCGTACATCTGGTTCCGAGGTCGATAGGATTCTTTGCAAAAAGGGCTTCCTTTGCAAAATCCTGAACTGAGTAGTTTAAGGACTTTGCGAAGGTCTCAATAAATGAACCGCAGCCTGAAGAGCAGGCCTCGTTGAGCTGTACTGAGTCGACGGTCTGGTTCTTTATCTTGATGCACTTCATGTCCTGTCCACCGATATCGAGGATACAGTCTACCTTTGGGTCGAAGAATGCTGCTGCGTAGTAGTGGGCTACAGTCTCAACTTCGCCGTCGTCCAATTTTAAAGCAGCCTTTAATAAAGCCTCTCCGTAGCCTGTAGAGCAGGAGTGTACGATGTGTGCATCCTCAGGAAGCTTTGCGTAAATCTCCTGGATGGAGCGGATGGCTGTCGCGAGAGGGCTTCCGTTATTGTTGCTGTAGAATGAGTATAAAAGGTCTCCGTCTTCGCTTACGAGAGCGATTTTGGTGGTGGTTGAGCCTGCATCTATTCCGAGATAGCAGTTGCCCTTGTATGTAGAAAGGTCACCGGTCTTTACGTGGTTGTTGCCGTGACGTGTTGTAAATTCATCGTAATCAGCCTGATCCTTAAAAAGAGGCTCCATACGTGCCACCTCAAATTCCATCTTTATGCCGTTTGAGAGGCGGTCGATCAAGGATGAGAGTGTGGTGACAGAGTTGTCTTTATAGTTTAATGCAGAGCCTATTGCTGCAAACAGATGAGAGTTCTCAGGAACGATAGTGTGCTCGTCATCGAGATTTAAGGTTCTGATAAATGCTGATTTAAGTTCTGACAAAAAGTGCAGAGGACCGCCAAGGAAAGCAACATGTCCCTTGATTGGCTTACCGCAGGCGAGGCCACTGATGGTCTGGTTTACCACGGCCTGAAAGATTGAAGCGGATAAATCCTCGCGTGTGGCTCCCTCATTGATGAGAGGCTGGATATCTGTCTTTGCAAATACTCCACAGCGGGCTGCTATAGGGTAGATGGCCTTGTAGCTTTTTGCGTATTCATTTAGTCCTGTAGCATCTGTCTGGATGAGAGAAGCCATCTGGTCGATAAATGAGCCTGTACCGCCGGCACATATGCCGTTCATACGCTGCTCCACGTTGCCGCCCTCGAAGTATATGATTTTGGCATCCTCGCCACCTAGCTCTATTGCCACATCGGTCTGTGGAGCATAGTGTGTGAGTGCGGTAGATACAGCTATAACCTCCTGTACGAATGGCACCTCAAGGTGCTTTGCAAGCGTGAGTCCGCCGGAGCCTGTTATCATAGGACAAACTGAAAGGTCACCTGTCTTGTCGTAGGCCTTTCTGATAAGGGACTCAAGTGTCTCCTGGATATTTGCAAAATGACGCTCATAATCGGAAAAGAGGATATTGTCATCGGCATCAAGAAGTGCAATCTTGACGGTTGTTGAGCCGATATCAATGCCCAACTTATGTAAGCTGTTATTTTCCATAGTGGTTCCTCCATAATGTATTACTTATATGTTTTTATATATCTTTCTTCTTATTAAAATATATAACTGTTCTATTATCAAAACAGAGATTATTATACGACAGATATCGACAAATTACAATGACTATAATTATAAAGAATTTGTGAATAATTCGCAGTCTCGTTGACAAAGTAAGATTTAACTATCATAATAAATTTTGTAATAATCGCTGCGCTTTGCACTATAGTGTAAAAGGCAGCAATAATATGACAGGAGGATGCAGATACGTGGTTTTTTATTGCATCAAAACCATGTCTGCTAAAATGTATGAACTGGCTTAACAAACTAGAACAAAAATATGGAAGTAAAGCGATTTCGAATATCACTAGAATATTTATCGCTGCGAATCTGATAGGCAGTGTGCTGCTTTTGACAAAGGGTGATGTGGTCATTTATTATTTGCAGTTTTCTGCCTCTGCTATTTTGCACGGACAGGTATGGCGTCTTATAAGCTGGATTTTTGTGCCGAGCGGCAGCATATCATTTTTACAGCTTTTATTTATATTCTGTCTGTGGACGCTTGGAGACAGCATGGAGTCATATCTTGGCTCTTTTAGGATGAATGTGTACTTTTTCGGAGGCTTTTTGCTGTATGATATAGCAGGCATGCTTATATTTGCAGTGACAGGTGTATCAATCAATCTGACTATGTACTATATACTTATATCCATGTATCTGATGCTTGGTTTTTTGATGCCGGATGCAGAGGTGAGGCTTTACTTTGTGCTTCCTATAAAGATGAAGTGGATGGTGCTTGTTTACATCGTGATGTTTGCATATGATGTGTATACCTATATGAGCTTTGGATGGCCGACTGGATTGGCATATGGCTCAGAAATCGTACTTGCACTTATAAATTTGTTGGTATTCATCTATGGCTGCAAGCACAGGCTCTCATTCAGGCAGAATATGCACCAGAAGAGGAGAAAGGCACAGTTTAAAGCTCAGTTTTCCGAACCTCGCCCGGGCAGTGGTATCTCACGCCACAAGTGCTATATATGCGGCAGAACAGAATTGTCAAATCCTGAATTAACATTCAGATACTGCTCGAAGTGCACCGGCAACAAGGAATACTGTCAGGATCATCTGTTTACACATACGCACGTATAACATACATGCACTACTTTTTCTAATTCATTGACAAAGTAAACTGATGAATTTATAATGGACACAGTATTATTTTCGGAGGAACATTTATGGAGAACGAGGCAACAGTTTCGAAAAATTTTATTGAACAGATTATTGAGAAGGACTTGGCAGAGGGGCATTGCAAGACTGTAAAGACCAGATTTCCACCGGAGCCAAACGGTTATTTACATATCGGCCATGCAAAGTCTATTCTTTTAAACTATGGACTGGCAAAGAAGTATGACGGACAGTTCAATCTCAGGTTTGATGATACAAACCCTACCAAGGAGCGTCTGGAGTTTGTGGAGTCTATCGAGGCCGATGTTAAGTGGCTTGGTGCTGACTGGGCGGACAGGAAGTTTTTTGCATCCAATTACTTCGACAAGATGTATGAGTGTGCAGTAGGACTGATAAAGAAGGGAAAGGCATATGTATCTGATCTGACACCTGATGAGATAAGAGAGTACAGAGGTACACTCACAGAGCCGGGCAAGGAGGATCCATACTCAAAGAGAAGTGTTGAAGAAAACCTGGACCTTTTTGAGCGCATGAAAAACGGTGAGTTCGAGGATGGCACAAAGGTACTTCGTGCGAGAATTGACATGAGCTCTTCAAATATCAATATGAGAGATCCGATTCTTTACCGTGTGGCTCATATGACACATCACAATACAGGTGATAAATGGTGTGTATATCCTATGTATGATTTTGCTCATCCTATAGAGGATGCTATCGAGGGTATCACACATTCTATATGTACTCTTGAGTTTGAAGACCACAGACCACTGTATGATTGGGTGGTTATTGAATGTGGATTTAAGAATTCTCCTGAGGAGTCACCAAAGCAGATTGAGTTTGCAAAGCTCTATCTGACTAATGTTGTAACAGGAAAGAGATATATCAAGCGTCTTGTGGAGGACGGCATCGTTGATGGCTGGGATGACCCGAGGCTTGTTTCTATAGCAGCGCTCAGACGCAGGGGCTTCACACCTGAGTCTATCCAGAATTTTGTTGATCTGTGTGGTATATCAAAGGCAAACAGCTCTGTTGACTACGCTATGCTTGAGTACTGTATCCGAGAGGATTTAAAGGCTAAGCGCCCTCGTATGATGGCTGTGCTTGATCCGGTCAAGGTGATTATCGACAATTACCCTGAGGGACAGGTTGAGTATCTTGAAGTGGATAATAACGTGGAGAATCCTGAGCTTGGAAAGAGAAAGGTTCCTTTCACCAGAGAGCTTTATGTGGAGAGAGATGACTTCATGGAGGAGCCGCCGAAGAAGTATTTCCGTATGTTCCCGGGCAATGAGGTGCGTTTCATGAACGCTTATTTTGTGAAGTGCAATAGCTGTGTGAAGGATGAAAACGGCAATGTTACAGAGATTCACTGTACATATGATCCGGCATCAAAGGGTGGCAACAGTCCTGACGGCAGAAAGGTCAAGGGAACTATCCACTGGGTTTCAGCCGAGTATGGAAAGCAGGTAACTGTACGTCTTTACGAGAATATCGTAAATGAGGAGCTTGGAGTGTACAATGAGGACGGAAGCTTAAATCTTAATCCAAATTCACTCACAGTGCTCGATAACTGTGTAGTGGAGCCGGAGCTTATGAATGCCAAGGCTTATGACAGCTTCCAGTTTGTCAGAAACGGCTTCTTCTGTGCAGATTGCAAGGATTCAAAGGAGGGACAGCCTGTATTTAACAGAATCGTCTCCTTAAAGAGCTCATTCAAGCTTCCGACAGCTAACTAGTACAGCGAATAATAAGTAATTGATACATTGACCGGTCTGCGATTCCGATAGCACATGCCAAAAAGCCTTGACGTAGCCCGTTACGCCTGCGTTTTTTGACATGCACTCTCGAAACCGCATCCTCGCTCAATGTATCAACAACTTAATTTTCGCTGTACTTGTTTTTGACTAAAAATAAACAGAATAGAAGAATAGAGGTAAAATATGGATTTAATGTCAGGCCTTGACAAATTCGGATTGAATCCTGAAGAGATAAATGGCCTGTACGATGATGAAAAAAAGACTGTCACCGGAAATACTCCGGTGGCAGCTGCTGTTCAGACAGAAGATGAAAGGGATTTTGTATTTGCAAAGAGTGTTACATGTCCAGTGTGCGATGATAACTTTCAAACCTTGACAGTAAAAGCATCTAAGGTGCGTCTTGTTGGTTCTGATGATGATTTCAGACCGGTATATAAGGGGATTGATACAGTAAAGTATGGTGTCACCTCATGCCCGCATTGTGGTTACAGTGCAATGAATGGAGATTTTATACATGTGTCGAATATTCAGATAAGGCTTCTTAAGGAACAGGTTGCCGCTAAGTTTAAGCCCGGCAATAAAAATGTGCCTTTGATATATTCGTATGATGAGGCAATAGACAGATATAAGCTTGCACTTTTTTCGGCAATTGTTAAAAGAGCGCCGTACAGCGAAAAGGCATATATTTGCCTTAAGATGTCATGGCTTTATCGTGGTCTTTTGGAAAAGCTTGTGGCTGACGGTGAATCACCGGACAGTGAAGAGCTTGTAAATGCACAAAAGTCAGAAAGCTATTATTATGAGCAGGCATTGGATGGAATGACACGGGCTGTTGAGACAGAGCATTTCCCGATATATGGAATGAACCAGGACACAGTTGATTTGCTTCTGGCCCAGATGAACTTCAGGCTGGAGCACTTGGATGTCGCCTCCAAGCTCATTGCAAGGGTACTTATGTCGAAAAGTGCTTCTAGACACATTAAGGATAAGGCACTTGATTTAAAGAATGAAATTATTAAAAAAATAAGAGATGTGAAATAATTGTTGTTATTTCACATCTCTTTTTCTTTTATTGGTTGTAACAATTAATTGTTTTTCTTGTTCTCAAGCTCAAGAAGCTTCATTGCACGAACCTTGAGTGGCAGACCAAACAGTGTGATGAAGCCGTCTGCATCATGGTGATCATATAAATCTCCTGTAGTAAAGCTTGCAAGAGACTCGCTGTAGAGTGAATATGGTGAAGTGGTGCCGGCCTTGATGATATTGCCTTTATATAATTTGAATTTAACTTCTCCGGTTACATATTCCTGTGTTGACTCTACGAAAGCCTGGATTGCTTCACGAAGTGGTGTGAACCATTTTCCTTCGTATACTACCTGAGCGAGCTTGTTGCCCATTTCTTTCTTGACCTCCATTGTGGCACGGTCAAGGCAGAGCTCCTCGAGCTGGTCATGTGCCTCCATGAGGATTGTTCCACCAGGAGTCTCATACACACCACGTGATTTCATACCTACTACACGGTTCTCAACGATATCGATGATGCCGATGCCGTGCTTGCCGCCGAGACGGTTGAGCTCTCTGATGATGTCTGCTACCTTCATCTTTTTGCCGTTGACAGATGTAGGAACACCCTTCTCAAATGTCATTGTAACATACTCACCTTCGTCAGGAGCATGCTCAGGTGTGACACTTAATACGAGCAGATGGTCGTAGTTTGGCTCCTGTGAAGGATCCTCAAGCTCAAGTCCCTCGTGGCTGATGTGCCAGAGGTTACGGTCACGGCTGTAGCTTGAATCTGTGCCGAATGGAAGGTCGATTCCGTGTGCCTTGCAGTACTCAATCTCAGCCTCACGTGAATCCATTTTCCAGTTGTCCTGACGCCATGGAGCGATTACCTTGATATCAGGAGCGAGCGCCTTGATACCGAGCTCGAAACGGATCTGGTCATTTCCTTTACCTGTTGCACCGTGGCAGATGGCTACAGCGCCTTCTTTTCTTGCAATCTCTACAAGCTTCTTTGCGATGCCCGGTCTTGCCATTGCTGTTCCAAGGAGGTATTTGTGCTCATAAACTGCGCCAGCCTGTACACAAGGTACGATATAGTCCTCACTGAACTCATCACAGATATCCTCTATGTAAAGCTTTGAAGCTCCGGATAATTTAGCTCTCTCATCGAGTCCGTCAAGCTCCTCTCCCTGTCCGCAGTTGATGCAGCAGCAGATTACGTCATAGTCATAAGTCTCTTTAAGCCATGGAATGATAGCAGTGGTATCAAGTCCGCCTGAATAAGCTAATACAACTTTTTCTTTCATAAGTGCGTGTCCTCTTTTCGTTTATTCTTTTATGATGGTAACCATTAACTGCTTTTGTGTCTAAAAGCCTTGAATAATTACTTTAGAATAAATATATACCAGTTCTTTACATATTGCAAGTGAAAAAATATACATTATTCATGCATAAATATACATAATTTTGTATAATTTTTCTCTTTACGGATTGAAAATACTGTACTATATTATTATGTATGATGCGTCAGAACCATTTTATATGGTTATGCAGAAATACAATATGAAAAGAGGAAATACTATGATAAAGGCTGGTATTATTGGAGCCACCGGATATGCCGGAGCAGAGCTCGTGAGAATTTTGATGAATCATAAAGAGGTAGAGATTGCATGGTATGGCTCACGAAGCTATGTGGATGAGAATTATGCCGATATCTATGGAAATATGTTTCAGATAGTTGATGCAAAGTGCATGGATGACAATATGGAGGAGCTTGCAGAGTCTGTTGATGTGATTTTTACTGCGACCCCACAGGGCTTTTTGGCAGGCGTGCTCACTGAGGATATATTAAGTAAGGTAAAGATTGTCGATCTGTCAGCGGACTTCCGTATCAAGGATGTAGCCACATATGAGAAATGGTATAAGATTGAGCACAAGTCGCCGCAGTTTATTGATGAGGCTGTTTATGGCCTGTGTGAGATAAACAGAGACAAGGTCACAAAGGAGACAAGGCTTGTTGCCAATCCGGGCTGCTATACCACATGTTCCATCCTTACAGCTTATCCGCTTGTGAAGGAGGGACTTATTGATACGGATACACTTATCGTCGATGCAAAGTCAGGCACATCGGGCGCAGGACGTGGTGCAAAGACACCTAATCTGTTTTGTGAAGTAAATGAGAGCATGAAGGCATATGGCGTTGCCTCACACAGACATACACCTGAGATAGAGGAACAGCTTGGATATGCGGCCGGAAAAGAAATCCTTCTCAACTTTACTCCGCATCTTGTTCCGATGAACAGAGGGATCCTCGCTACAGAGTATGCGACACTTAAGAAAAAGCCTGATGGAACACTTCCTACATATGATGAGATTAAGGCAGTTTACGATAAGTATTATGCAAATGAGAAGTTTGTCAGAGTGCTCAAAAAAGGTGTCTGCCCTGAGACAAAGTGGGTTGAGGGCAGCAACTATGTGGATGTAAACTTTGTGATTGATGAGAGAACCGGCAGAATTATCATGATGGGAGCTCTTGACAATCTGGTAAAGGGTGCTGCAGGACAGGCGGTTCAGAATATGAATCTGTTATTTGGCTTCGATGAGGCAGAGGGACTCAATATGGTTCCTATGTTCCCGTAATAATAGGAAAGTAATTATCAGAAAGATGCATTATAATGCTGATAGTTATATAAAAATATAAGGATGATTTAATAAAATGAGTAATGAGAATAAATATGAAATAAGGGTTATGACGATAGATGACTATGACGAGGTGTACAGCCTCTGGCAGACCATCCACGGCTTTGGAATCCGTTCTATTGACGACTCAAGAGAGGGAGTCCTTAGATTTCTTAAGAGAAATCCGACTACGAGTGTTGTAGCGGTAGAAGATGGAAAGATAGTTGGAGCCATACTCTGCGGACACGATGGCAGAAGAGGCTGCCTGTATCATGTATGCGTGGATGAGCATTATAGAAAATGCGGCATCGGAAAGAGCATGGTGATTGCCTGCATGAGAGCACTTCAGGCAGAGCATATCAACAAGGTGTCAATCATAGCCTTCAAGGTGAATGAGCTGGGAAACCACTTCTGGAAGGAAGAGGGATGGACATTCAGAGAAGACTTAAACTACTATGATTTCACACTTAACGAAGAAAATATAACAAGATTTAACAAATAAGGAGCAGTACAATGGCAGATAAGAACATGGAACAGGTAATGGAAAAGGCACAGGTGCTCATTGAGGCACTTCCATATATACAGAGATTTAACAGAAAGATTATCGTTGTAAAGTACGGCGGCTCTGCAATGGTTGATGAACAGCTTAAAAAGCAGGTAATCCAGGATGTCACACTTCTCAAGCTGGTCGGCTTCAAGCCTATCATCGTACACGGTGGAGGCAAGGAAATCAGCAAATGGGTAGGAAAGGTCGGTATGGAGCCTGTATTTGTAAACGGACTCAGAAAGACTGATGCCGATACAATGGAGATTGCCGAGATGGTACTGAATAAGGTAAACAAATCTCTCGTCACACTTGTTGAGGAGCTTGGTGTGCAGGCTGTCGGAGTAAGCGGCAAGGACGGTGGCCTCTTAAAGGTAAAGAAAAAGTATTCAAACGGAGAGGATATAGGCTTTGTAGGTGAAATCACTGATGTCAATCCAAAGATACTTTATGACCTGTTAGAGAAGGACTTCCTTCCAATCGTGTGTCCAATCGGTCTTGATGACGAATACAATACATACAATATCAATGCAGATGATGCTGCGTGCGCTATCGCCAGAGCTGTTTCAGCAGAAAAGCTTGCATTCCTCACGGATATTGAGGGTGTATACAAGGACCCTTCGGATAAGAATACTCTTATTTCAGAGCTTACAGTCTCAGATGCAAAGAAGCTTATAGGTGATGGCTTTATCGGCGGAGGCATGCTTCCTAAGCTTAACAACTGCATAGATGCTATCGATAACGGAGTTTCAAGAGTACATATTCTTGATGGACGTATCGCGCACTGCTTACTGCTTGAGATATTCACAAACAGAGGAATCGGAACAGCTATTCTTGGAGATTCGGAGGAGAAATTTAACAATGAGCAATAATATGGATAAACAGTCATACATTGATGAGGCAGAAAAGGAACTGCTTCATACCTACAACAGATTTTCACTTGTACTCGATCACGGCGAGGGAGTACATCTTTATGATACAGACGGCAATGCATATCTGGACTTTGCCGCAGGAATAGCTGTATGTGCACTTGGTTACAGCAATGAGCACCACAAGGAGGTATTAAAGGCACAGGTTGATAAGCTTTTACATACATCAAACCTTTACTACAATGCGCCTGTCATCGAGGCGGCAGACAAGGTACTTAAGGCAAGCAAAATGGACCGTATTTTCTTTACCAACAGTGGTACAGAGGCTATTGAGGGAGCTATCAAGGCTGCAAAGAAATATGCCTTTACAAGAGACGGCCATGCAGGTCATGAGATAATTGCCATGAACCATTCCTTCCACGGAAGAAGCATCGGAGCGCTTTCTGTCACCGGCAATGCGCATTATCAGGAGCCGTTTGAGCCACTTATGCCGGGCGTTAAGTTTGCGGATTTCAATGATTTAGAGAGCGTTAAGGCTCAGGTGACAGACAAAACCTGCGCCATTATTATGGAAACTATTCAGGGTGAGGGCGGTATTTACCCGGCAAAGAAGGAGTTTATCGAGGGAGTGAGAGCTCTCTGTGATGAAAAGGATATTCTTCTTATCCTTGACGAGATACAGTGCGGCGTGGGCAGAAGTGGCGAGATGTTCGCATGGCAGAACTATGATGTGAAGCCTGATATCATGACCTGTGCGAAGGCACTCGGCTGTGGTGTGCCGGTTGGTGCCTTTCTCATGACACAGAGGGTGGCTGACAAATCCCTTGCACCGGGCGACCATGGCACCACATACGGTGGCAATCCGTTCGTAGGAGCCGCAGTAAGTGCAGTGTTTGATGAGTTTAAGCGTCTTGACATTGTAAGCCATGTAAAGGAGGTTGCACCCTACCTGGAGAAAAAGCTTGATGAGCTTGTTGCAAAATACGACTGCCTCACAGCCAGAAGAGGTATGGGACTCATGCAGGGCGTGGAGTGCAGCCTTCCTGTAGGAAAGGTCGCTGCAGAGGCTTTGAATCAAGGCCTTATAGTCATCACGGCAGGCAGCAATGTGCTTAGATTTGTGCCTCCTCTTGTTATCGAAAAGAGTGATGTTGACGAAATGATAGAAAAACTTGAAACAACACTTGTAATACTGTCAAAAAGTCTGTAAAATAGAAACGACATCAATTCTCCTTTGAGATTATGAATACGTAATATTTCATAAGGAGACTATTATTAATGAAAAAAAGAATATTAATTAGTGCGTTAATTATGACAATTGCGTTTGGATTTTGCGGCTGTAAAAAGGATGATGCCACAGTACATTTTGCTTCTGAGACGGAGCAGAAGGCTGTGGTTTCAAGTGGTGTAAACGGACAGAAAGAGGTTTCGGATATCGAAAGCGATTCTGAAAAAAGCAGTTCTGCAAAGGCTGAATCTGCAGATTCTGATTCTACTGAATGGTGTGTCTATATTTGCGGACAGGTCGCAAACCCAGGAGTGTACAGAATAAAACCCGGTTCAAGAATATGCGATCTGGTTGACATGGCGGGTGGTATGCTTGAGGATGCAGACAGAAATTTCTGGAATCTTGCTGAGGAGCTTTACGATGGCGAGATGTTATATTTCCCAACGACAGAGGAGCTGAAGTCTGATCTGCTTCCGGAGAATGGTCGCCCGGCGGCAGATGACGCGGATACTAAAGCTTCTGATGGCAGGATAAATATAAATTCTGCTTCCGTTGAGGAGCTTACAACACTTTCAGGTATAGGTGAGAGCAAAGCAAAAAGCATTGTTGACTATCGCACCGAGAATGGTGATTTTTCTGCTATTGAGGATATTACCAATGTTTCAGGTATCGGGGAAGCGATGTTTAATAAAATAAAAGATGATATAACAGTAAATTAGGAGTATATAAATGGCAAAAAAAGTGCTGGTCGTTGACGACGAAAAGTTAATTGTAAAAGGAATACGCTTCAGCCTGATGCAGGACGATATGGAGGTGGATTGTGCATACGATGGTGAGGAGGCCTTGAATCTGGCCAAATCCAATGCTTATGACATGATTCTTCTGGATGTAATGCTTCCGAAGATGGATGGGTTTGAGGTGTGTCAGGCAATAAGAGAGTTCTCGGAGGTACCTATAATAATGCTCACGGCAAAGGGCGATGATATGGATAAGATTCTGGGACTTGAGTACGGAGCAGACGACTATATCACTAAGCCTTTTAATATACTTGAGGTAAAGGCAAGAATCAAGGCAATAATGCGTCGTACTTCACCGGCAAAGGTAGTAAAAGAGCAGACCTCTGTGATTGAAAAGGGCGATATAAAGCTTGATTGTGACAGCAGACGCCTGTTCATAAACGATGAGGAAATAAATCTGACAGCCAGAGAGTTTGAGCTGCTGGAGATTCTTGTCAAGAATGAGAATAAAGTGTATAGCAGAGAGAGTCTTCTCAATCTCGTATGGGGCAAGGATTACCCGGGTGATGTGAGGACTGTTGATGTGCATGTCAGACGTCTTCGCGAAAAGATTGAGACAAACCCGAGTGAGCCAAAGTATGTGCATACCAAATGGGGTGTGGGTTATTACTACAACCAGAAGTAATATTTTACAGTTTTTTTACAGAAAGGTTCTCGGATGTTTAAGGGAAAGTTACGATTTGCATTTTTAAAAAGTCTGAGATTCAGACTGATTCTTATGATTTTTGTTCTTGTTCTGGTTCCGGAGGTGGTGCTTTGCGTTGGCATATTAAACACCTATGAGTCCAGGGCAATATCTATCCGCGAAAGCGAAGTACTCAGTCAGGCAAAGATTCTCGCAAATAAGATATCTACAAGTAAATATTTTGACAAAGAGGGCGGCGATTTGAGCAATATCGACGCCCAGATAGATATGCTTACAACCATATATGAGGGCCGGGTGCTTATCGTAGACAAAAATTTCAGGATTATAAAGGATACTTATAATCTGGATGATGGAAATACCATAGTTTCGGAGGAGGTTATAAAGACATTTGCCTCATCGGAAATCACAAATTATGATTCGAAAAATCATTATATTGAGTTATCAGTTCCGATAAGTAATCCCAATGACAAGGAAGCAAAGATAGAGGGAGCACTTGTGGTGAGTGTTTCAACGGATAATATTTCGCTCAATATGTCATATCTGACTCAGATAGCTGTCACAGTTGCTATAATTGCAGGTGCTGTGCTGTTATTCTTTGGAATACTTATTCTGCTTCAGATGCTTACTCCGTTAAAAAAGCTCTCTGATGAGATATCTGACATTAAGGATGGCTTTGGCAAGGAGCAGCTTGATGTAGACAATTATACGGAGACGGCTGTGATAAGTCAGAATTTCAATGAGCTTATCGCCGGAATGAAGGTGATGGATGAGTCCAGACAGGAATTTGTATCGAATGTCTCGCATGAGTTAAAGACTCCTCTTACATCCATGAAGGTGCTTGCTGATTCTATAAACTGTATGGGTGATGAGGCTCCTGTTGAGATGTACAGAGAGTTTATGGGAGATATCACAAACGAGATTGACAGGGAGACAAAGATCATCAACGATCTGCTTTCACTTGTAAAGATGGATAAGTCAGCGGCAGATCTTAACATTACAAGCGTAAACATCAATGATCTGCTCGAACAGATTCTTAAAAGACTGCAGCCGATTGCTGATAAGCAGCAGGTTGAGCTTGTATTGGAGAGTTTCAGACCTGTTACGGCGGAGATTGATGAGGTGAAGCTGACGTTAGCGTTTACCAACCTGATTGAAAATGCCATAAAGTATAATGATAATGAGAGTGGCGGATGGGTACATGTGTCCTTAAATGCTAATCACCAGTATTTTTATTTAAAGGTTGAGGACAATGGAATTGGAATCCCTGAGGAATCCCTTGAGCACATTTATGAGAGATTTTACCGGGTTGACAAATCGCACTCCAGGGAAATTGGAGGAACCGGGCTTGGTTTAGCCATTACCAGAAGCTCAATTTTGATGCACAGAGGTGCAATAAAGGCTCACAGTGTGCTTGGGGAAGGTACCACCTTTGATGTGCGTATACCGCTTAACTATATTGCATAGGAGGTTTTTCATGAAAAAAATAATAGCACTTATAGTTGTATGCATCATGATGTTCTCCTTTACAGGCTGTGAAAAAAAGGATGATGGCAATACATTAGACATTTTTTATCTGAATATAGATGCTACAGCCACCGTGCCTGAGAAGTATGAGCTGAAAGGCAGTGATGAAAGTGTTGATAAACAGGTTGATGAATTGCTGGACAAGCTTTCATCAAAGCCTGATGATTCAAAGCTTCGCAAGACTATTCCGGATGATGTTGAGATAAAAAAGCATGAAGAAAACGCGTATTCATGCACTATTGACTTTTCTAAATCATATTATGATATGACGGCAGCAGAGGAGGTGCTTATGAGGGCCTCTGTTGTAAGGACGCTGACGCAGCTTAAGCAGATAACCTATGTGATGTTTACCGTTGACAAGGCTCCGCTTATGAATTCTGACGGAGAAGTGATAGGCAGTATGAATGCGGATGATTTTGTGGAGAATCCGGGAGAGCAGATTAATTCCAGTGTCAAGGAGACTCTGACGCTTTTTTTTGCGGATAAAGAGGGCACCGGGCTTAAAGAACAGACCCGTGTTATACATTACAGCTCAAATATTTCGCTGGAGAAGCTGGTTGTTGAACAGCTTATTGAGGGACCGAGAGGGTCAAAGCTTCAGGCTACGCTTCCAAATACCACTAAGCTTATCAATATTTCGGTATCTGATGGAATATGTTATCTTAATTTTGATTCATCCTTCAGAAATACAATTGATAATAAGCTGACAGAGGATGTCGTGCTGTATTCTCTGGTCAATTCGCTCACATCACTGCCTTCGGTTGATAAGGTGCAGATTTCGGTGGACGGAGAGAATGACGGCACACTGCTATACAATTATAAGTTGAATAACATGTATGAATTTAACAAGGATATAGTGGATGAAGAAGAATCCACAGAATAAGCATTAAATTAAGTTCGGGAGGAAAAGAAGATTAGTAAAAGACCAATGTTTATGTTTGCATTGGTCTATACTGCAGGAATTGTTGCAAAGGAGTTTGGCAGGCTATACGGATATGGGCTTTTTGTGACATGTGTATGCATCATTTTTTGTGAATGCTTCACAGTCAGGGAAAAAGTAAATACATACAGGAGAAGGCTTGGGTGCTTTGTCTTTATGTCGATTATGCTTTTTTTTACAGCACAGGCCAGATACAGTGTGAAGTCTGACTTTCGTGACAGTTATATGCAGTATATGACAGATGATAAGGCTGTCGTTGTCTGGGGAAAGATTACAAAAACTGAATATAAGAACGGCTCATACAGGTTTTATCTGTCAGACTGTACAGTAGCAGGGAAAATGTCACCTGATAGTGAGTTCTCTGTGTGTGGCAGTGTTATTTTGTATTGCGATGAGGAAGCGGCAAAGCTTGGAGATTATGTGAGAGCAGATGGAAATGTGAAGCTTTTTAGCAGTGCGACAAATGAGGGTGAATTTGACAGAAAGGCTTTTTACAGCTCACAGGGAATAGACTTTGGCCTGAAAACCGGAAAAATTAAGGCTAAGCTACCGGAATGTGCATGGTTTTACCATGGACTTCAAAGGCTTAGAGACAATATGTCAGAGGCACTTATTGATGTGACGGATGGGAAGACGGCAGGAGTACTTTCTTCGATGCTGTTGGGCGATAAGGCATTTCTTGACGAGGATATAAAGGATTTATATCAGGTGACAGGAATATCGCATATTCTTGCTATTTCCGGACTACATATATCAATAGTCGGTGTGGCTTTTTACAGGCTTCTAAGGAGAAAAGGAGCAGGCTTTTTTGCTTCATTTCTTTTTGTTACACCTCTTATATTAAGCTATGCTGTAATGACAGGAAATGCTGTGTCTACAAAGCGCGCAGTCGGAATGTTTATTCTCACTATGCTTGCGGCTGTTTTCGGACGTACCGGTGACATGCTCAATTCGCTTGGGTTTATGGTTATGGTGATATTGTGGGATAATCCGTTTACTATAGGGTATACCGGTTTTATCTTTTCAGTTGTGGCAATTCTTGGTATAGGTATTGTAGTTCCTTTTATGATTTCAGATGTCAGGGAAAAGGATAAGAGCAGATGGCTTAAATTATCGGACAAATTTTGGAGTTCGGTGGCGATACAGCTTCCAATGCTGCCGGTTGTTGCCATGAATTATTATGAGATTCCACTCTATGCGGTTTTTGTCAATCTTCTGGTCATTCCGCTTTTGCCGGTTATTTTTATTTCGGGGCTTTTTGCCTCGGCAGCCGGCTGTATTGCTGCGATTCCCGGAAAAATACTGGTGCTGCCCGCTTTTTTTGTGTTAAGATTGTATGAGTTTTTATGTCGGTTTGTTATCACTCTTCCAGGTGCAGACATTATTACAGGCAGTCTGCCATTGTGGAAGCTTTTTGTGTTTTATACAGGGCTTATGCTTTTTATAATAAGTGTTAAGGTATTAAAACGAAAAAAAGATGATAAAAAACAGGAATATATGGTAAAATTAAGAATAAGGAGAGTCGTATGCACTGTTTTTTTAATGTGTGTTCTTGTAATAAAGCCGTCACACACAAAAGAGCTTGATGTACTTGACGTAGGACAGGGAGATGGCATATTTTACAGGTTTGATTCGGGTTGCGAGATTTTTATAGACGGTGGCAGCACAGACAAAAAGCAGGTTGGTCAAAATATCATTCTTCCTTTTTTGAAATATAATGGTGTTTCTCACATATCGTATTGGTTTGTGTCGCATGCTGACAACGATCATATAAGCGGGCTTGCAGAAGTGCTTGAATCCGGCTATCAAATAGAGCATATTGTGGTGGCAGAAACAGCCAGGACGGATGAGGCTATGGCTGAGCTGATTAAAAAAGCACATACATTTGGAGTGGATGTCATTTTTTTGTCGGCAGGAGACGTGATTGAGATGACACATGTAAATGATGACAATCAGGCTGATAAACAGGAAAGCATAGTGTGTCTATATCCGGGAAATGATGATTTTTATGAGGACAGAAATGATATGTGTCTGTCGTTTAAGCTTACAGACGGTGATTTCAGCGGCATTTTTGCCGGAGATATTCCCTCTGAAATAGAGCAAAAGCTTGTGAGTGAGTATGGAGACGGGCTGAAAGCGGATTTTTACAAAGCAGATCATCATGGTTCTAAGTATTCGAGCAGTACACAGTGGCTTGAGGCAATTAATCCAAAATGGACAGCAGTTTCATGTGCTAAAGAAAACCGCTACGGGCATCCGGCTGATGAAACGGTTAACAGGATTGAAGCTGCAGGCAGCCGCATTTTTTATACAATGGAAAGCGGACAGATTAAATATAAAGAGAGTGCTATATATGAAAACAATAGATAATGATATAAAGAATATGGATTTTAAAAAGGCTTATCTTTTGTATGGTCAAGAAAGATATCTCATAAAGCAGTATAGGGATAAGCTTATAAAAGCAATGGTAAATGATGGTGACAGCATGAATTTTTCTTCGTTCGAGGGCGATGGAATCAATCAGAAGGAAATCATAGATCTTGCTGAAACACTGCCCTTTTTTGCGGATAGGAGAGTTATTCTTATAGAGGATGCAGGGATTTTTTCGAAAGCAGGTGATGAGCTTGGTGAATATCTGAAGGATTCTCCTGAAAGCACTCATTTTATATTTGTTGAGGAAAGTGTCGATAAGCGTTCAAAGCTCTATAAGGCAGCCTCGAAATGCGGTAATCCGGTAGAGTTTAAGGAACAGACGGATGATACACTTGCCAGATGGATTAGCATGCGCATTAAAAAAGAGGGAAAAGGCATGAGTCAGGCTGCTTACAATCAGTTTATAGCCAAAACCGGTACCGATATGGAAAATATAGATAAAGAGCTGGAAAAGCTTATTTGCTATTGTATGGATAAAGATGTGATTGAGCTGTCGGATGTTGAGGCGGTCACAACTGAGCAGACACAAAATAAGGTGTTTGAGATGGTTGATGCGATAGCCTCGCACAAGAAGAAGCATGCGCTTGATCTGTATTATGATCTTCTGGCTCTAAAGGAGCCACCAATGCGTATAATGTATCTGATTTCACGCCAGTTCAATATATTGATGACAGTAAAGGCCATGGTAAATAAAGGCTTTGGCAACAAGGATATCGCATCAAAGGCCGGATGCCCGGAGTGGGCTGTACGAAAATATCAGGCACAGTGCAGGGCATATTCGCTTGATGATTTAAAGCGTGCAGTGCAGGACGGAGTGGCCTATGAGGAGGCTGTGAAGACAGGCCGGATGAATGATCAGATGGCAGTAGAGCTTTTTATAGTGAAGTATTCTGCTGATATGACAGATAAGGACACAGAATGAAATAAAATAAACCCCATCGGTATGACGGCACCGATGGGGTTTATATTTATTGCTATAAAGTATTAAGCTAATCCGTTAACAAGCTTTGTTAAACGAGAAACTTTTCTTGCTACGTTGTTCTTGTGGAAGATACCCTTTGAACCAGCGCTTGCGATAGCAGAAGTTGCATCCTTTAATGCAGCCTCAGCAGCAGCCTTATCATTTGCAGCTACAGCAGCCTCAACCTTCTTGATTGCTGTCTTAACTCCTGATTTGATTGCTTTATTTCTTGCAGCTTTTGTCTCTGTTACTAAAATTCTTTTCTTTGCTGATTTAATGTTAGCCAACTTGTACACCTCCAAATATTTAATCTAATGTATGCCAAAACAGACACGGACGCTTTGGCACAAACATACTAGAATATAATATGTCAACCTTAAGGCCATGTCAATACATATTTAAAAAAAAATTGCAAAAAATTAACATATATCTGTTTTTTTGAATAGTATACAGTGGAGGTGCATTGATTTGTCTGAAATAGGATGTCCAATCAGAACTGATCTGGCGGTTGAGACGCAGGAGAGTCTTAAGAAAGCAAATTCTGACATGAGAGGGGTGAAATACAGTGAGAAAAAGCTTGAAAACGGCATTGTTGTAAGTGTTGTGACGATTGATACAGAGAATGCGGTTAAGGCTACCGGAAGACCGAAGGGCAGATACGTAACAATCGAAGCGGGTCAGATTAATGAAGAGGATGAGGAATGTCTTGCCAGGGCTGCAAAGGAGCTTTCGAGAGTGCTTAGAGAATTTGTCAAAAGTGTATGTGATAAAAAGATATACCATGCCATTGTGGTGGGACTTGGCAACAGAAATGTAACGCCGGATGCTTTAGGACCGAGAACAGTTGACAATCTGTTTATCACAAGGCATATAGTAAAGGAATACGGAAGGTTTGCCTTTGGCAATGAAAACGTGAACAGCGTATGTGGTCTTGTTCCCGGAGTGATGGCTCAGACCGGGATGGAGTGTCTTGAGATAATAAAGGGTGTTGTAAAAGAGACAAAGCCTGATTTTGTGGTGACGATTGATGCTCTTGCGGCGAGAAGTACGAAAAGGCTTGGCTGTACAATCCAGCTTACGGATACGGGGATTGTGCCGGGCAGCGGTGTCGGAAACCATAGAGAGGGCATAAACCGTGAAAATCTTGGCGTTCCCGTCATATCAATCGGTATACCGACTGTTATAGATGCTGTCACCATTGTTTCGGATGCGGTAAATGCAAGCAGGGATAATACTGAAAAAATTTTATCACCAAAATTAAACGGGATGTTTGTGACACCAAAGGATATAGATGAAAAGGTAAAGAAGCTTAGCGGTCTGATATCTGAGGGCATAAATATGGCATTTTCGAATGATGAGTATGGTGACGAATAATGAGGCGCAGGCGAGCATAGTATTAATTGAAATGGTAACTATCATTTTCGGATTGGAGACGTGTAATGAAGAAGAGATTAATTATGCTTGTTGCTTTAATATATATTCTGTGTCTGATTTTCGGTGGAGACGGTGTTGGAAAAAGGTTCCTGGAACAAAAGCTTCCGGAACTTACATATTCAGGTTCAAAATGCGTCCATAAAGAAAACGATGATGAGCATATATTGGAGGATGAGGATACAGCCGGAAGCATATTTACTTACGAAGAGCTTGCTGCAATGGAAAATGAGAATGCCAGTGCAAAGAATAGTATGATGTCTGACACGGACCAGCTTGCATCGGTTGATGAAGCTGTAAAGGCAGCAGGGGAAGCACAAAATATTTCCAAGGAGAACAAGCCGGATATGCCACAGGTGGATATGAGCTTTGAAAATCTGATAAAGAATTATTATCAGGTGGACAAGACCACATACATTGGAGCAGACGAATTGTGTGAAAGTAATCTGTTAGGACGTGACATGTCCATAGAGAGGTCGGCAGACGGGCCGGACATACTCATATATCATACACATTCACAGGAGGGTTACTGCGATTCTTCGGACAATTCACAGAGTGCTACGGTAGTAGGAATCGGTGACAGGCTTAGTGAGCTTTTGACAAATAAATACGGCTACAAGGTACTTCATCACAAGGGACAATATGATGTAAATGACCGTGATCACGCGTACTCAAACTCTCTTCCGGAAATTACGAAAATCATAAATGATAACCCGTCAATAAAGGTTGTTATAGATCTGCACAGGGATGGGGTGGCTGAGACTACAAGACTTGCTACGACAATAGACGGAAAGCCGATGGCACAGATTATGTTTTTTAACGGGCTGTGCCGTACTGCTGCAAGAGGCGCAATTGACAGTCTGCCCAATCAGTATCTGGGAGACAATCTGGCATTTTCATTCCAGCTTCAGCTTATGGCAGATGAGTATTATCCGGGGTTTGCAAGGCGCATTTACTTAAAGGGCTACAGGTACAATATGCATCTGTGTCCCAGATCACTGCTCGTGGAGGTCGGAGCGCAGACAAACACCGTGGAGGAAGCGTACAATGCCATGGAACCTCTTGCAGATATACTCGATAAAGTGTTAAAATAATATAGACTTTATTTCACAAATCTGATAAACTTTGATGAGTTATTGAAAGTATTAGGAGGACATATGTCAATAGATCAGAGCAAAATCCGCAATTTTTGTATTATTGCCCATATTGATCATGGTAAATCTACACTTGCGGACAGAATTATAGAAAAAACAGGCACACTTACCAGCAGGGAGATGCAGGCTCAGGTGCTTGACAACATGGATCTTGAGAGAGAGCGTGGTATCACGATCAAGTCTCAGGCAGTACGTATTATATACACTGCAAAGGACGGAGAAGAGTATATTTTTAACCTGATAGATACACCCGGACACGTGGATTTTAATTATGAGGTATCAAGGAGCCTTGCAGCGTGCGACGGAGCCATACTTGTAGTGGATGCAGCCCAGGGCGTTGAGGCGCAGACGCTTGCAAATGTTTACCTTGCACTGGATCATGATCTGGATGTATTTCCTGTTATAAATAAGGTGGATCTGCCGAGTGCACGCCCGGATGAGGTGGCACAGGAGATAGAGGATGTCATCGGAATTGAGGCTATGGATGCACCGCGTATTTCTGCAAAGACAGGACTCAATATAGAGGATGTGCTTGAGCAGATTGTTAAAAAGATTCCTGCACCTACAGGGGATAAGGATGCTCCGCTTAAGGCACTTATATTTGATGCAACCTATGATTCCTACAAGGGCGTTATCATTTTCTGCCGCCTGAGAGAGGGCTCTGTAAAGGTAGGAGACACAATAAAGATGATGGCCACAGGTGCATCTGATGTAGTTACAGAGGTAGGATATTTTGGCGCAGGTCAGTTTATACCATGTGACGAGCTGTCGGCAGGCATGGTTGGATATATTGCAGCCAGTATCAAAAATGTCCGGGATACACGAGTGGGTGATACAGTCACACTCGTTGACAGACCTTGTGATGAGGCGCTTCCGGGCTATAAGAAGGTCAATCCTATGGTTTACTGTGGTCTGTATCCTGCGGACAGTGCAAAGTATCCTGATTTAAGGGATGCGCTTGAAAAGCTGCAGGTCAATGACGCTTCATTACAATTTGAGCCTGAGACCTCACTGGCACTTGGCTTTGGCTTCAGGTGCGGTTTCCTTGGACTTTTACATCTGGAAATCATTCAGGAGAGACTGGAGAGAGAGTTTGACCTGGACCTCGTTACCACTGCACCTAGTGTTATTTACAAGATTCACAAGACAAGCGGTGAGGTGATAGATCTGACCAATCCTTCAAATATGCCGGATCCGTCAGAGATTGAGTATATGGAGGAGCCGTACGTGTCTGCAGAGATTATGGTCACTAGCGACTATGTCGGTGCGATTATGAAGCTTTGTCAGGAGAGACGAGGAGTCTACATCAGCATGGAGTATATAGAAAAGACACGAGCTCTTATAAAATATGACCTGCCTTTAAATGAGATTATCTACGATTTCTTTGATGCTTTAAAGTCACGCTCTAGGGGATATGCTTCGTTTGACTATGAGATGAAGGATTATGAGCGCTCAGAGCTTGTCAAGCTTGACATCTTAATCAATAAGGAGATGGTCGATGCACTTTCATTTATCGTATTCAAGGAGAGTGCATACGAAAGAGGCCGTAAGATGTGCGAGAAGCTTAAAGGTGAGATACCAAGGCATCTGTTTGAGATACCGATTCAGGCAGCAGTCGGTGGCAAAATCATAGCAAGAGAGACTGTCAAGGCAATGCGCAAGGATGTGCTTGCAAAGTGCTATGGCGGTGATATTTCACGTAAGAAGAAGCTGCTTGAGAAGCAGAAGGAAGGAAAGAAGAGAATGCGTCAGGTCGGTAATGTTGAGATACCGCAGGAGGCGTTTATGAGTGTTCTTAAGCTTGATGAGGAATAATCCGGTGTGGATATGTGTTCGAGCCGGACATGGACAGGGCATTTGAGCATAAGTATAGGAGAAATGGATAGTATGAAAAATCTGGAAATTTATATTCATACACCTTTTTGTGTTAAAAAATGTGAATATTGTGATTTCCTGTCATTCCCGGCTGATGATGCAACCCAGCTTCGCTATGTCAAGGGACTTATGGCTGAGATGATATTTTATGGCCCTTTGATGAGGGATTATCAGGTGTCAACGGTTTATATCGGCGGCGGTACGCCGAGCTGGCTGAACGAGGAATGGACGGCAGCTTTGATGGAGGGAATATTTGAATGCTTCAATGTGGCTGAGGATGCGGAAATTTCCATAGAGTGCAATCCGGGCACACTATCAAGAGATAAGCTTCTTTGCTACAGGGATGCAGGTATCAACAGACTTTCTATCGGGCTTCAGTCTGCTAACGCAGATGAGCTTAAGCTGCTTGGACGTATACATACCTTTGAGCAGTTTGTGACCAACTACGAGGTTGCCAGAAATGTCGGCTTTAAAAATATAAATGTAGACCTGATGTATGGTCTTCCACAGCAGAAAAAAGAGCATTATTTAAAAACCGTCAACAAAATAACAAGGCTTCAGCCTGACCATATTTCAGCGTATTCACTTATAGTCGAAAAGGGTACACCGTTTTATGAGAAATACAAGTTTGATATGGTTCGTCAGGAAGCGGGGATGAGAACTGAGTTCCTGCCTAATGAAGATGAGCTTTATGATATGGAAATGGCCGGCCGCGAGGTGCTTAAGGAAGCCGGATACCGACAGTACGAGATATCAAACTATGCCAAAAAGGGTATGGAATGCAGACACAATATCGGATATTGGACAAGGGAAAATTACCTTGGACTCGGAATAGGGGCAGCTTCTCTTATAGAAAATGTCAGATATACAAATACCTCGGATATTGACGATTATCTGTCCGGCTGCAGAAATATTCACGATGTCGGAGAGGAAATCTTTAAGAGTAATCTGCATGTATCGGCAGATGTTATAGATAAAAAGGGACAGATGGAGGAATTTATGTTTCTGGGGCTTCGGATGAATGAGGGAGTCACCAGAGAAAATTTCGAGAAGGCTTTTGGTATTTCCGTCGATGCAATCTATAAGGATACGATGGACAGCTTAAAGAGTCAGGAGCTGCTTGTGGCAAAGGGTGGTCACATATATCTGAGTGAAAGAGGGAGAGATGTGGCAAATTATGTCATGGCACAGTTTTTGATGGAATAACAAATAAGAAGGCTTGTAATGCATAGCAGGTGCCGGTTTTAAAAGTTAAAAATCTGTTGAATAATGTTACAGGTTGTAATATAATAATTCAGGCGATTGCGTAAGCAACGCACGAAGAAACTGAATATGTAGCATAAAGGTGTCGGAGCAGACAAGCATTTGAATCTGATTTATGACAGGCGATGTGAAGCTGGCTCCGGTGAAAAGGGAAACAGGTGCAAATCCTGTACGAACTCGTCACCGTAATTAAGGAGTGACGGCCGATAGGTCACTGGGCAACCGGGAAGACGGCCGAAGCAATGATATATAAGCCGGGAGACCTGCCTTTGTGTTGTACGGAAACAATAGTGTTTCAAGCCACGAGTAACTGGCTGTACGTGATGAAATAATTATAATTACAGACAAGGTTATGATAGCCGTATAGTCTGGGTTAGAAGGATTTTGACATGTATAGCTCTTTGACATAATAGTACAAAGAGCTTTTATTTTTGACGCTTTAAATGTTTTCGTCTTACATATTTAAAACATGTGCAGCTTAATAGCTGCAAGGAGAATGAAAAGGAGAAAACATGAAAAAGAAATTAGTAGTAGTACTGATGGCAGCAGTTATGGCTATGACAGCAGTGACCGGTTGTGGCAGCAAGGCAGATGATGCAAAGAATGATACACAGGCATCTAAGACTTCAGAGAGTGAGACAAGCGCAAACGCAGATCAGGAGGCAGCAATGCATGTGGCAGATTTAATCGATGCAATCTACGTGCAGGAGAGAACAGATGATACAGACAAGCAGTGCAAGGAGGCTAAGGAGGCCTGGGACAAGCTCACAGACGCGCAGAAGGAGCTTGTAGAGGGAGAAAATGCTGATCCTGACTATTTCGGCAGAGATACAGGCGATGCTTCAAAGGATGATCCGAGAAACCAGGATGATATCGGCGAGAACGAGATTCTTGTAGTAAGCTTTGGTACATCCTTCAACGACAGCCGTGTGGCTGATATCAAGGGTGTGGAGGATGCAATAGCAGCTGCAAATCCTGACTGGTCAGTCAGAAGAGCCTTCACAGCACAGATTATCATCAATCATGTACAGGCAAGAGATGACGAGAAGATTGACAATATGGATCAGGCACTTGAGCGTGCAGTCAAAAATGGTGTAAAGAATCTTGTGGTACAGCCTACACACCTGATGCATGGCGCAGAGTATGATGAGCTTTCAGAGGCTGTAGAAAAGTATAAGGATAAATTTGAGTCTGTAAAGATTGCAGAGCCACTCCTCGGTGAGGTTGGAAGTGATGCAACAGTTGTAAATGAGGATAAAAAGGCTGTTGCAGAAATTCTCACAGAGGAGGCTGTAGAAAAGGCAGGCTATGACAGCCTTGATGCTGCAAAGGAAGAGGGCACAGCATTTGTATTTATGGGACATGGAACAAGCCATACAGCAAAGATTTCATACAGCCAGATGCAGAGCCAGATGACATCTTTGGGTTATGATAACGTATTTATCGGAACTGTAGAGGGTGAGCCGGAGGATACATCATGTGAGTCTGTCATTGAGAAGGTGTCAGCCGCTGGTTACAAGAATGTCATTCTTCGTCCGCTTATGGTTGTTGCAGGAGACCATGCCAACAATGATATGGCGGGAAGTGATGATGATTCATGGCTTTCACAGTTTAAGGCATCAGGAAAGTTCAATAAAATCGATACACAGATTAACGGACTTGGTGAGATTGAGGGTATCCAGAAGCTTTATGTTGAGCATACAGCGGCTGCCATGAGCAAGTAGCAGTTACTTAAATGTATAGTGGGGAAGCTATAAAATAACAGGAGCAGTATATCAGACATGAGAAAATTATTCAGAAACAAGTTTACTTATATCGTTGCAATGACACTGGTTTGTGCCATGAGCTTGGCAGCCTGCGGTAATAAGAATGCAAAAGCTGAAACAGAAAGCAAAAAAGCAGTGCAGGACGCGACAGAGAGCACAAAAAAGGCTGAAAAAACAGAAAAGATAGCACTTTCAGATGGTACATATACAGCAGAGTTTACTACAGACAGCTCAATGTTTCATGTGAATGATGCATATGACAACAAAGGTACACTCACCGTGAAGGATGGCAAGGCAACAATACATGTTGCTCTTACATCCACACACATTGTAAATCTCTTTTTGGGAACAGCAAAGGATGCCTCAAAGGACAAGGCTGAGCTTTTAGAGCCAACTGTTGAGACTGTGGATTGTGGCGATGGCACAACGGAGGAGGTCAATGCGTTTGATATACCGGTTCCTGTTTTGGATGAGGAATTTGACCTTGCACTTATCGGTACAAAGGGCAAATGGTATGACCACAAGGTAAAGGTTTCAAATGCCACACCTGCGGACGCAGATGCAAGCGTATCTGAGAGTTATGGAGAGCAGCTTCCTGACGGAACATACAATATCAATCTCGATTTCGAGGGCGGAAGCGGTAAGGCGAGCATTGCATCACCGGCTGAGGTGACTATAAGCGGTGGAGCCGCTACTGCAACAGTGCAGTGGAGCAGTCCAAACTATGACTATATGATAGTTGACGGACAGAAATACATGCCTGTAAATACAGACGGCAATTCTGTATTTGAAATTCCGGTTAAGCTTGATACACCTATGCAGGTTATCGGAGATACAGTTGCTATGAGCAAGCCGCACGAGGTTGAGTACACACTCACCTTCCATTCAGATTCTGCTACAGAGGTGCTTGGTGAGGATGGAGAATAATTAAGCTATGCATGGAAGAAAAAAGATAATTATATATATATTGATATCAATTATAGGACTGTTCTGGCTGTCAGGCTGTGACAGTCCTTCTTCCGATTCAGGGAATACCGAATCGAAGGCTGAGGCAGAAGCACAAAACGGTCTTATATATAAGAGCAGCATGAAGCTTTTATATGCAAAGAATTTTTCTGTTGACTATTATGAGGGTGGATACAAGATACTTATTACAAAGGACGGTACCCAAATACTTACCGTGCCAAAGGGCAGAAAGACTCCAAAGGATATTGACAAGGATATCATTGTATTGAAGGAGCCTGTAAGTGATTTGTATCTGGTCGCATCAGGGGTGATGGATATGTTTGACAAGCTTGATGCAGTGGACACTATTAAATTTTCGGGGCTTGACAGTGATGGCTGGTACATTGACAGTGCTAGAAAGGCTCTTGAGAGTGGCAGAATGCTATATGCCGGCAAATACTCAAAGCCCGATTATGAGCTTTTGGTGTCAGAAAACTGTTCTCTTGCTATAGAAAATACTATGATTACCCATTCGCCGCAGGTAACGGAAAAGCTTAAAAGCTTTGATATCCCTTCAATAATCGAGTACTCAAGCTATGAGGAGGAGCCGCTCGGCAGAGTGGAGTGGGTGAAGTTTTTTGGAGCACTCACAGACAGGGATGAAAAGGCCGATGAGCTCTTTAATGAGCAGGTGGATATTGTAAATCGCATCGCAAAGACAGATGGTACCGATACGGATGATGCCACAAAAAGTGATACCTCTATAAAAAGTGATACTGCTGCAAATGATGATAGCAGACCGACAGTTGCATTTTTCTATATCACATCCAATGGACAGGTTCAGGTGCGCAAAAGCACAGATTATGTGCCAAAGATGATTTCGCTTGCCGGCGGAAAATATATTTTTGATGCATCAAATGACGACGATACAGGCAGGTCAACCATGAATATGCAGCTAGAGGATTTCTACAATGGAGCAATAGATGCTGACTATCTGATATATAACAGTGCGATAGACGGCGGTGTGAAGAATATAGCTGAGCTTTTGGACAAGTGCCTGGTGCTTGCTGATTTTAGGGCAGTCAAAGACGGCAATGTATTTTGCACCACGAACGATATGTATCAGCAGTCTATGTCCATCGGATATATGATTGATGATATGCATTCGATGATTACAGATGCACCCGACAGCGGCATGAAATATCTGTTTAAGCTCAGGTAACTGTGATTTGTGGAATGTATGTGGTGGGCTGAATTGTTAGCGGATATGAAAGAATGCAGGAAAATCAATAGCACAAAAAGATAAAAAGCGGAGCTACAACATGGAAAAAACCAAAAAAATAAGGTGTTTAATAACATTTATTATTCTTATAATCTTAATTATTATATTGCTTATCATGAATGTGTGCATAGGAACTGTACACATATCATTTAAGACTGCATTTGCAACACTTTATGACCACTCAGACAGGGTAGGACGTATTGTGTGGGATATCCGCATGCCAAGAGCTATCGCAGCGATGATACTGGGCGGGGCGTTAGCGCTTGCAGGCTATCTTTTGCAGACGTTTTTCCATAATCCAATCGCGGGACCTTTTGTACTTGGCATATCATCGGGAGCCAAAATGGTCGTGGCACTTGTTATGGTATTTTTACTTGGAAATGCCATACGTGTGAGCTCACTGGCCATGATTGCAGCAGCGTTTTTGGGAGCAATGCTTTCAATGGGCTTTGTGCTTATCATTTCAAGAAAGGTAAGCAGCATGTCAATGCTTGTGGTGAGCGGTGTAATGATTGGCTACATATGCTCTGCGGTGACTGAGTTTGTGGTGACATTTGCAGATGATTCCGACATAGTAAACCTGCATAACTGGTCAAGGGGAAGCTTTTCGGGCATGACATGGGACAGCGTCGGGGTGATGAGCATGGTGGTAGGAATCACATTTATTTTTGTTTTTCTCATGTCAAAGCCCCTTATGGCATATCAGCTCGGAGAGTCATATGCCGTAAATCTGGGTGTAAACATAAAGTGCATCCGGGTGCTTCTGGTTCTGCTTTCAAGCCTGCTTTCCGCATGTATAGTGGCGTTTGCGGGACCGATATCGTTTGTCGGAATAGCCGTGCCACACATAGTAAAAAGCATGCTAAAGAGCACAAAGCCCATATATATGATACCGGCCTGCTTCCTTGGGGGAGCGGTGTTCTGCCTGTTTTGTGATTTGCTTGCAAGGATGATGTTTGCGCCTACGGAGCTTAGTATCAGCACGGTTACGGCAGTATTTGGTGCACCGGTAGTGCTGTTTATCATGATAAGACGCAGCAAGGAGAAAAATGTCTGATGGAATATTATTTTACTGCTCAAAAGCTGGCCGTAGGATATGATAACAGGCCGCTTATTGAAAATATTGATTTTTCCCTGAAAAGGGGAGAGATTCTCACATTAATCGGGCCAAACGGTGCCGGCAAATCGACTATTTTAAAAAGTATTGCAAGACAGCTTTCGCTTGTGAGTGGTACGATATATCTTGATAAAAGTGATGTAGTGACGATGAATGGCAATGAATTTGCAAAGAAAATGGCTGTTGTGCTCACCGATAAGCTAAAGACGGAGCTTATGACCTGCTATGATGTGGTTGCGACCGGCAGATATCCATACACAGGCCGGTTCGGAGTACTTTCGGATGAGGACAAAAAGGCTGTGGATGAGGCGATGGAGCTGGTCAATGTATCACAGATAAAAGATAAGGATTTTACAAAGATAAGCGATGGACAAAGACAGCGGGTTATGCTGTCACGGGCCATATGCCAACAGCCGGAGATTATAGTGTTAGACGAGCCTACCTCATATCTTGATATAAAGTACAAGCTTGAGTTTTTATCAATACTCCAAAGGCTTAAAAGACAGAAGAATCTTACGGTTATCATGTCGCTCCATGAGCTTGATATGGCAAAGCGTGTGTCAGACCATATTTTGTGTATAGATGGCAGATATGTGGACAGATACGGCACTCCCGGGGAGGTATTTACTGACCAATATGTTTCAGGGCTTTTTGGAATTACGGCAGGAAGCTTTGACGAAACAGGAGAGGATTTAGAGCTGGAAAAACCGGATGGAATGGCGAGGGTATTTGTCATAGCAGGAGGGGGCTTGGGCAGAAAAAGCTTCAGGAGCTTACAGCGAAAGGGTATCCCGTTTGCGACAGGAATCATCTATGAAAATGATCTGGATTATCCTGCGGCAAAGGCGCTTTCTGCTGAGATTGTCAGCGCAAGAAGCTTTGAGCCTGTAGACGATGCCCTTATTGAAAAGGCAAAGGAGCTTATTGATGCATGCGAGGGCGTTGTATGTGACAGAACAGAGTTTGGCACGTATGAGCAGTTTAACAGCAGACTTTATGAGTATGCAGTCTCTACAGGAAAAATTATAAAAATTCCTTTTCTTGAGGAACAATTGGCACAGCTTTAAGGAAGTTACTGTTCACACTACAGTTTAATATTCATGATAAAGCAACAGACTACCACATAAATTCAGACAGCAGGTATAGATATGGCAAAGGTAATTATGGTACAGGGTACAATGTCCAATTCAGGCAAGAGCTTTCTTGTCGCGGGCTTGTGCCGTATTTTCAGACAGGATGGATACAGAGTGGCACCGTTTAAATCACAGAACATGGCGCTCAACTCTTATATAACAGACGAAGGACTTGAGATGGGACGGGCCCAGGTGATGCAGGCTGAGGCAGCAGGCATTAAGCCTATGGTCTGCATGAATCCTATTCTTTTAAAGCCTACAAATAATACAGGCTCGCAGGTTATTGTAAACGGAAGGGTGCTTAAGAACATGCCGGCGAGAGAGTATTTTGCATACAAGAAAACTCTCATACCGGATATAAAAAAGGCATTTAAAAAGCTTGAGGAGTATGCTGATATCATAGTGATTGAGGGAGCCGGAAGCCCGGCGGAGATAAATCTGAAGGAAAATGATATTGTAAACATGGGGCTTGCGCATATGGTGGATGCACCGGTGCTGCTCGTGGGTGATATCGACAGAGGTGGCGTTTTTGCGCAGCTGCTTGGCACACTTATGCTTTTAACCGATGAGGAAAAGAATCGTGTCTGCGGGCTTATTATCAATAAATTTCGTGGAGACAAGACGATCCTTGACCCGGGGATACAGATGCTTGAGGAGAGAGGCGGGGTGCCTGTTACCGGAGTGGTGCCATATATGGATGTACAGCTTGAGGATGAGGACAGCCTGACAGAGCGCTTTGACAAAAAGACAGATGGGCTTATTGATATAGCGGTCATCAGATATCCGAGAATATCAAATTTCACGGATTTCAATGTCTTTGAGCAGATGTCAGAGGTAACAGTGAGGTATGTGTCAACGGTAAATGAGCTGCGTCATCCGGATATAGTATTTCTGCCGGGAAGCAAGAATACGATGGGGGATCTTTTGTGGATGAGACAAAACGGACTTGAGGCCGCTGTCAAAAAGCTCTCCTGTGAGATACCTGTTTTTGGAATATGCGGAGGCTATCAGATGCTTGGGGCTTCAATAGCCGACCCCGACGGTGTTGAGGAGGGAGGATATATGCGTGGCATGGAGCTTCTTCCTATAGATACCGTTCTAAAAGACAGCAAGACACGGCTTCAGACAAGCGGTGAAATAGCACATGTAGATGGTGTATTGAGCAGGCTTTCAGGCTGTCACTTTCTGGGCTATGAGATACATATGGGTAAGAGCGCATATAGCACAGCTTCAGATGAGCAGGGGGCTTGTGCTGACAGGGAAAATGAGTTAAATAATGTCATATCTGATGGCAGAAATGTGTATGGCTCGTACATCCACGGCATTTTTGATACTGCAGAGGCAGCCAGAGTGATAGTGGATTATATTGCCGATAAAAAGGGCATTGATGTGAATGACAGCGCTATTGTAAGCTATAAGAGCTTCAAAGAAAAACAGTATGACAGGCTTGCGGATACACTTAGAGAGTATCTGGATATGGATGCAGTGTACGGCATGCTTCGTGAGGCAAAATATGATTGAAAACAATATTATTTCTGACCATTTTACAGTTGAAGAATTAAAAAAATTAAAAATAACTCCACCTGATGCAAAAATGTACAAAAAAATCCGTTCAAACTGGGATTCGGTGGCAAAGCCGCTCGACGGCATGGGTGATTTTGAGCTTTTAACGGCCAAAATCGGCGCTGTTTTGGGAGATGAAAATATAGATATCTCAAAAAAGGCGGTCATAATTATGTGTGCGGATAATGGTGTGGTTGCTGAGGACATCAGCCAGTCCGGACAGGATGTGACACTTGCAGTTGCAAAATCCATGGCAAGGAAGGCTTCATCTGTCGGACGAATGGCAATGACTGCAGGGGCTGATACAATTCCTGTGGATATAGGCATAAACAGCGACGAGAGTGTTAAGGGGCTGCTTCAAAGAAAGGTGCGCATGGGCACGAGAAACTTTGCAAAAGAGCCTGCCATGACAAGGGCTGAGACACTTGAAGCGATTGCAGCAGGTATAGAAATAGTGCGTGGGTGTAAGGCAGACGGCTGCAGAATTATTGCAACCGGTGAGATGGGTATAGGAAACACCACCACCAGCGCGGCAATGGCAGCCGCCATGCTAAGGTGCGATGTAGCCACAGTGACAGGAAGAGGAGCAGGCCTAAACGACAGTGGGCTTGAGAGAAAAATCCGTGTAATTGAGAGTGCAATAGAAAAGTATGATTTATATAATAAGGACACCTTTGAGATACTTATGACAGTCGGAGGACTTGATATTGCAGGACTTGTCGGAGTGTGTATAGGCGGTGCATTATACCATATTCCTGTTGTGCTCGACGGAGTGATAAGCATGGTTTCTGCGTTGGCAGCAGGAAGGCTTCTTTCCGGAGTTACTGAATTTATCATTCCATCCCATGAAGGCAGGGAGCCTGCAGTGGCGCTTTTGTGTGAGGCACTTTCCGTAAGGCCTGTCATAAGAGCATCCCTTGCGCTTGGAGAGGGAACAGGTGCCGTGATGATGTTTGCGCTTTTGGATATGGCACTTAGCGTATACAAAGGACGGACAACCTTCGACGATATCTCGGTATCACAGTATGAGAGGTACGTATAGATGATTACACTTATAACAGGCGGCAGCGGCAGCGGCAAATCAGCATATGCAGAAAAGTATATTTGTCACGTGTCAAATGAAAAGGGATACAAAGAAAAATATTACATTGCCACCATGCAGGTATTTGATGATGAGGGACAGCGGAAGATAGACAGGCACAGAAGACTTCGTGCCGGAAAAGGCTTTATTACTATAGAACAGCCTCTGGATATCCAAAATGCGGTTTCTAAGCTGCAATCAGAAAGCAGTTTAAAAACCGGGCGGTCAGCACTGCTTGAGTGTATGTCAAACCTTGTGGCAAATGAGATGTTTCCACCTGTAGATGCTTCCGGTATGCAGGCTGCCGAAGCTGAAAAAGAGGCTTTGGATGACCCTGAAAATATGAAGGATTATGATACTGCTCAAATCAGCCGTGTGAGTAAAAAGGTGTTAAAAGAGGTAAGTATCTTAAGTGAAAATGTTGCGGAGCTTGTAATTGTGACAAACAATGTATTTGAAGACGGAGTCTGCTATGATGAATCGACGATGAATTACATAAAGGCAATGGGTATTGTAAACAGAGGGCTTGCTGCGATGGCAGAGCGTGTCGTTGAGGTGGTTGCAGGCATTCCGGTGACGGTTAAGTGAAGCAGTGTGGAGGTTAAGTGTATTATGAAGTTAATAAGGTCGTGCATAGTATCTTTTTCCATGTATTCAAAGATACCTATGCCACAATTCAAATGGAATGATGATGACATGAAGTACATGCTGGTATTCTTTCCGTGGATAGGAGCTGTGATTGGACTGCTTCTTATGCTTTGGAGATATATATACTCTCATTTTGGAGTGGCGGATATCTGCTATGTATGCATAGGCGCACTCATTCCGATAGCGGTTACGGGAGGTTTTCACATAGATGGTTTTATGGATACAATGGATGCATTTCATTCATACAAACCGCGGGAGGAAAAGCTTGCAATACTTAAGGATTCACATATAGGAGCGTTTGCCGTTATAATACTTGCAGCCTACGGATTATTATTCATGGGAGCTTTTTCTCAGATAATGAATGATAAAGCATTTATTGTTTTTTGTGCAGGCTTTTTCATCGCAAGATGCTTAAGCGGGATAGCTGTTGTGTCATTTAAATCGGCAAAAAGCGATGGACTGTTATTTATGTTTGCAGACACTGCACACAGAACGATTGTCAGGGCAGCACTATACATCCAGCTTGCACTGTGTATAGCTGTTTTACTCATTGTGTCACTGCCTTATGCGGTGGCTATGATTATTGCGGCAGCACTTAGCTTTTGGTATTATTATGTGAAAACAAAAAAGGAGCTTGGCGGCATCACAGGCGATACGGCAGGGTATTTTGTGTGTATATGTGAGTGCGCCATGGCAGTGGCTTTGGGTGGTGTCTCTTTTATTATTTAGCATATTTGTTTTGAATATAGGAATGGTACGGATAAGAATTTTGATAAAAGTTGTACTATGAATTTTAAACTTTGGAATTGGAGAAAATATGAAGCTTGTGATAGGCGGAGTGGCACAGGGAAAGCTTGATTATGTGCTCGAAAATATGATAGAAAAAACAGAAAAATATGATGTGTACGACTGCTTTTTTCTAAAAGATAATGCCTGCAATGATAAGGCATCAAACATGGACTGGCCATGGGATTTTGCCGTCGATGATGAGAGTATACTCATAATAGATAAATTCCATTATTTTATCAGGGCTGTGCTTGAGAAAAATCTTCCACTACAGGAATATATTTTGAAATTTATGCAGTTTGCAGAGAAAAATAAGGATACAATAGTCATTGCTGATGAGATTGGAAACGGCATAGTGCCTCTTGATGCGTTTGAGAGAGAGTACAGGGAGCAGACAGGCAGAGCAGAGATACTGCTTGCAAAAAAAGCAGACGAGGTAGTTCGCGTAATATGTGGAATCGGTCAGAAAATAAAATAAACTGTATTTTTATAAGACACGGCTGCACTGTCTCAAACAGAGAGCACAGATATCTGGGAAGGACAGATGAGCCACTCGATGAAGTCGGGGTTTTTGAGCTTAAAAATGCGCTAAATAATGGTGTATACAAGGCTTTGGAGGAAAATAGCTTAAAGGAGCAGATAATTATTACCAGTCCAATGAGGCGCTGCAAACAGACGGCAGAGATTATTTTGCCGGTCGCACAGCACCATAAAATTCATACCGTAAAAGAGTTTGCAGAGATGGATTTCGGTGAATGGGAGCTAAAAAGCTATAAGGAACTTAGCACAGATATCCGTTTCAGGGACTCATATCAGGCGTGGATTGACAGTGGTGGAACACTTGCCTTTCCAAACGGAGAGAGCAGAAAAGAGTTTTGCAAAAGAAGTATATGTGGCTTTGAGAGGGCACTCACACAGGCATTAGAGCTTAAGAGGGCTATGCCTGATAAAGAGATACAAATAGTATTTTTTGTGCATGGAGGGACTATCATGGCGATAATGAGCCATTACTGTGATATGGATTACTATGATTACCAGGTGAAAAACGGCTGTGGCTACTCGTGTGAGGTGGCGGTTGAGGGCAATGAGATTGTGTTTAATGAAATAGTGCCCATATCGCTATGATTTATTTAAGAAGGACTAACATATGTGTTATCATATTTTTGCATTTATAGCAGGCTTTGTGCTTGATTTATTAATAGGAGATCCGCATTTTATACCGCATCCGGTCAGGCTTATCGGCTCACTCATTTCTTTTCTCGATAAGAGGCTTAATTGTGATGCCGGATATAATATCTCTGAAAAAAAATTAAATTTAATAAAATATAAAAGAGGCATGCTTCTTGCTTTTACTGTAATTTTTGCAACTTTTGCAATATCGGTAATTATTATTGTGGCAGCATACAGTATAAATTTATATGCCGGGGTAATAGCGGAGGCTGTCATGACGTGGCAGATTCTTGCCACAAAGTGTCTTCGTGTGGAGAGCATGAGGGTGCACTATGCGCTAAGGACAGATGGAGTTGATGCAGGAAGAAGGGCTGTTTCCATGATTGTTGGCAGAGATACATCTGTGCTTGATGCAGCAGGTGTCACAAGGGCGGCAGTTGAGACGATAGCTGAAAATACATCTGACGGAGTGATTGCACCTATGCTTTACACGGCAATCGGCGGGCCGGTGCTTGGCTTTGTATACAAGGCTGTGAATACGATGGATTCGATGCTTGGCTACAAAAATGATAAATATATGTATTTTGGCAGATTTGCGGCAAGGCTTGATGATGTGGTCAATTTCATACCGGCAAGAATCAGTGCATATCTGATGATTGCTGCGGCATTTATTGGTGGCAGGCAGTTTGATGGCAAAAATGCATACCGCATCTTTAAAAGAGATCGTTTCAATCACGCAAGCCCCAACTCAGCCCAGACAGAGTCCGTATGTGCGGGAGCTTTAAGGGTGCAGCTTGCGGGTGATGCAGTGTATTTTGGGAAGCTTGTGAAGAAAAAATACATAGGAGACGGTCTGCGTGAGATAGAGTACGATGATATAAAGCGTGCAAACAGGCTGATGTATATTACTGCGTTTTTGTGTGAGCTTTTATCTGTGGCGGTTATGAGTCTTGTTTTAATATTGCTTTGAATATGAAAAATTGATGCAAGAATAGATGGAGGACTTGAATGAAAAGCATCCATGGCGGTGACATATACAACAATAAAGTAAATATGGATTTTTCGGTAAATATCAATCCTCTTGGCATACCACATTCTGTTAAAGAGGCTATGAGTGATGCACTTTCGTATGCAGACAGATATCCCGACATGGCATGCAGTGGCCTTAAAAAATCGATATCAGAGTATTTCACACAGCAAGGCTGCAGCATACAAAGCGAGGATGTAATTCCCGGAAACGGAGCTTCTGAGCTTTTTATGGCGATAGCTCATGCCATAAAGCCCAAAAAAGCAGTGCTTCTGGCCCCGTGCTTTTTCGGCTATGAGCATGTGCTTCGTGCAGTCGGCTGTGATATCGGATATTTCCTGTTGGATGAGCAGAGTGATTTTTCTCCTGCTGCACGGCTGGATGCTTTAATGGATATGCTAACAGATGATACAGATATATTTTTTATCGCAAATCCAAACAATCCGACAGGGTATCTTGCAGACAGCACTTTCATGAAGCAAATAATAGGGCATTGCAAAGAAAAGCATATTTATGTGGTGGCAGATGAATGTTTCATGGGCTTTTGTGAAAAAAATTATTCTGGTTTGTCACTTTTATGTGACTATGATAATCTGATTGTTGTAAGAGCCTTTACCAAGCTTTTTGCTATTCCGGGAGTAAGGCTTGGATATATGCTCAGTAAAAATGAGGTAGTAAGACAAAAGGTTCAAAGAAATCTGCCGGAGTGGAACGTGTCTGTCCTGGCACAGATGGCAGGAGATGCATGTATAAAGGAATCAGAGTATATTAAAGAAACGGCATCGTATGTGAGCGGACAAAGAAGGCGGCTGTCAGATGGACTAAAAAAGCTTGGTTTTAAGGTATATAAAAGTGATGCTGATTTCATACTGTTTTACAGTAAGCTTCCATTATATGATATACTGCTTAATAAGGGAATACTGATACGGGACTGCTCCAACTATGTGGGGCTTTCGGAAGGGTATTTTCGTGTGGCAGTAAAGACTTATGATGAAAATGCAAGATTATTGAAAGTGATAGGTGAGTGTATTGAAAAAAATTAAACAGTTAGAGCCGATGGAGATTGAAAAGAGGAGCTTTGAGATAATTTCACATGAGCTGTCTGAAATGCAGATTACGCTGCCTGCTGATCAGGAGATGATAACAAAAAGAGTCATACACACGAGTGCTGATTTTGATTATATACAGACGCTTAAATACTCTAAGGACGCCGTTGCTATTGCAAAAAGGCTGATATCAGAGGGAGCTGATATAGTGACTGATACCAACATGGCTCTTTCAGGCATAAATAAAAAATATCTGGCAAAATTCGGCGGACAGGTGCACTGCTTTATGGCTGATGATGAGGTCGCTCTTATTGCAAAGGAGAAAAAGACAACGCGCGCGGCAGTAAGCATGGAGTTTGCATCAAGGATAGATAAGCCTGTGATTTTTGCGATAGGAAATGCACCGACAGCGCTTATAGAGCTGTATGATATGATAGAAAAAGGAATATATAAGCCTGCATTTGTAATCGGTGTGCCGGTGGGCTTTGTCAATGTGGAAGCAGCCAAGGAGCTTATTATGGAGACCGGAGTGCCATACATAGTAAATGTCGGACGAAAGGGTGGCAGTAATATTGCGGCTGCCATATGCAATGCGCTGATTTACAGTCTGGTTGATAGAGGCTGATGCATGAGGAAATTTAGTGATTATGAGATACGGATTTACCACAGGAAGCTGTGCTGCGGCGGCATCAAAGGCGGCGGCATATATGCTTTTAACCGGAAAGGCTAAAAACAAAATAACGATTCAGACACCTAAGGGAATAGCTTACACGGCTGATATCACCGACATAAAAAGAAGTGAAAACGAGGTAAGCTGTGCTGTGATAAAGGATGGAGGGGATGACCCGGATGTGACCACCGGAGCCTATATATATGCTTCTGTACGGATTTTGCATTCCGATACATCTGCTTTATGCAAAAAAAGGCAGGATTTGGTTATCATAAATATAGACGGTGGTGACGGAGTGGGAAGAGTCACCAAACCCGGATTAGACCAGCCTGTCGGAAACGCGGCTATCAATCATGTGCCGCGTGAGATGATTGAAAAAGAGGTAAGGGAGGTCTGTGAGCTTTTGGATTTTAAGGGGACACTTGACATCACAATCTCGGTTCCAAAGGGAAAGGAGCTTGCAGAAAGGACCTTTAATCCAAGGCTTGGGATAGTTGGTGGTATATCAATTCTCGGCACAAGCGGTATTGTTGAGCCCATGAGCTCACAGGCTCTTATTGATACGATAAGGGTGGAGCTTAGGCAGAGATATTCGTTTGGGTATGATTATGTGGCGGTTGCTCCGGGAAATTACGGTCTTGACTTTATGAAGGAAAGCTATGGCTATGATCTGGACAGGAGTGTCAAATGCTCCAACTTTATCGGCGAAACAATTGATATGGCAGCAGATATGGGTTTTAAGAGGATGCTTTTGACAGGACATATAGGAAAGCTCATAAAGGTAGCAGGAGGCATCATGAACACTCATTCGAGGGAGGCAGACTGCAGGATAGAGCTTTTGACGGCATTTGCGTTTAAGTGTGGTGTAGCGCCCGAATACATAAAGCGCATTATGGACAGCCTTACGACAGAGGAGGCCCTGTCGGCACTTAAGGAAAGCGGCAGGCTGTATGAGGTAATGGATTATGCGATGGAGCGCATATGCTTTTATCTGGATAAGAGGGCAAAGGGCAGACTTGAGATAGACTGTATCATGTATTCAAATGAATTTGGTGAGCTTGCAAAAAGCAGAAAGGCAGAAAAATGGTTTACTTTGTTGGCGCAGGAACAGGCGCAGCGGATTTAATAACAGTACGCGGAATGCGTCTTTTACAAAAGGCAGATGTGATAATTTATGCGGGCTCGCTTGTTAATCCAGAGCTTTTGGACTATGCAAGGGAGAACTGTGAAATATATAACAGTGCAAAAATGACACTGGATGAGGTCATCGCAGTTATGAAAGCTGCTGAGGCTGACGGAAAAATGACTGTGCGCCTGCACACGGGAGAGCCAAGCATATACGGCGCAGTGCGCGAGCAGATGGATGAGCTTGATACTCTTTTAATACCATATGAGAGCTGTCCGGGCGTGAGCGCGTGCTTTGGCGCTGCTGCATCGCTCAACATTGAGTACACGCTCCCCGGTATTTCCCAGTCGCTCATCATCACACGCATGGAGGGGCGCACGAAGGTGCCGCCTAAGGAGAGCATAGCAAGCTTTGCCGCACACCACGCTTCCATGGCGATTTACTTAAGCACCGGGCTTTTAGAGAAGCTTACTGAAAGCCTTATTGAGGGAGGATACGCGGCAGAGACACCTGCTGCAATTGTATACAAGGCAACCTGGCCACAGGAGGAGGCATACGTGTGCACTGTCGCTACACTGGAGCAGACTGCGAGAGAGCACAATATCACAAAGACAGCGATTGTGCTTGTGGGGGATGTCATAGCTCACCGGCATTACGAGAAATCAAGACTTTACGCACCGGATTTTTCGACAGAGTATCGCAAGGCTTCAGTAGAGTCAAAGGATAACGATTGAAAAAAGGCGTGAATATATAAATATGGGAAATATATGGAAACTGAAAATATGAAAATTTGCATTGTAAGCTTCACAAAAAAGGGCTATGAGCTGTCATGTGACATAGCTCATAAGCTTGAAAAAAGTGCATATGAGGTGGAGGTTTTTACCAAGTGCTCGAGATTATCGGATGAGAATATTAAAAATTCTACCGATGAAAATTTTAGAAATACCGGCTACATATCACAAAATATATCAGACTGGACAGCTGTACAGATGAGTGAAAAAAAGGCTCTGATTTTTATCGGGGCATGTGGTATTGCAGTGAGGGCTATAGCTTCTTCTGTTAATAACAAGCTTAAAGACAGTCCTGTTATTGTGATAGATGAGCTGGGGCAGTTTGTTATTCCGATTCTTTCAGGGCATGTGGGAGGTGCCAATGAGCTTGCTGTGTTATTAGCAGCACTGATGAATGCCACCCCTGTTATAACAACCGCTACTGATATCAATAATAAATTTGCAGTTGATGTTTTTGCAAAGAAATGCAGGCTTGCAATAGTCAATAAAGATGGCATTGCCAAAGTGTCATCAAAGGTATTGGCGGGGGAAGTGGTTACGATGTCGGTCGACTGGGAGCACATCCCGGCTAAGCACAGAAGCCTTATAAAGGCATTTTTAGATGAAGCTGATATGAGTGCTGATGCAATAAAAACAGTGGATTTCCCACCTGTTTACGGAGCTGATATTGTAGTATCATGTGAAAAAGCAAAGGACCCTAAAAATGGCAGTATTTACTTAAAACCCACACAATTTGTACTTGGTATTGGGTGCAGAAGGGATACAGCGTTTGAAAATATTGACAGGGCAATCAGACAAAGTCTTTTAAAGCTACAAATAGATATTTCGGATATAGACATGATCGCATCAATAGATGTGAAAAAAGATGAACCGGGAATAAAAGAATTTTGCGAAAGAAACAGGATAGAATTTGTCACTTATACCGCGGATGAGCTTATGGCGGTGCAGGGAGAATTCAGTGCTTCGCAGTTTGTCAGGGAGCATGTTGGAGTGGACAACGTGTGCGAGCGTGCAGCAGTGCTTGCATGCAGCAGGGAATGTAATAAAGCAGGAGAACTTATTTATAAAAAACATAAATATGACAGTGTAACGGTTGCGGCAGCAAGGTATCCTGATTAATCATAAATGAGGGGCAAAATACCTTTTGACCTTCATATCATTAAAAAATTACAAATAGCTGCGTGGTTATATAAAATTAGTAGAGATGGAGATTAACATGAATAAAATTTACATAGTAGGTATGGGACCGGGCTTTGAAAGCATGATGACAAAGCAGGCGATTGACGCCCTGGAAGCGAGTGATGTCATAGTGGGATACACCGTATATATAAAGCTGCTTGGAGAAAAATTCCAGACAAAAGAGCTTTTGACCACTCCGATGCGTCAGGAAAAACAAAGATGTCACCTGTGCTTTAAAAAGGCACTTGAGGGCAAAACAGTCTCCCTTGTATGTAGTGGCGATGCCGGAATATACGGACTGGCCTCTCTTATGTATGAGATTGGGCAGGAATACGATAACGTAGAGCTTTCGGTAATACCCGGCATTACAGCGGCAAACAGTGGTGCGGCAGTGCTTGGAGCACCATTAAACCATGATTTTTGTACCATCAGCTTAAGTGACCTGCTCACGCCGTGGGATAAGATTGAAAAGCGCCTTGTGGCTGCTGCAGAGGGTGATTTTGTCATAGCACTGTACAATCCGTCAAGTCACAAGAGAAAGGACTATCTGATGAGAGCCTGTGATATTCTGCTTCGTGCGATAGAGCCGGATAGAGCCTGCGGCTATGTCGAAAATATTGGACGTGAGGGAACAAGCTATACGGTCTGTACCCTCGGTGAACTCCGCAGTGCACAGGTCAACATGTTTACGACAGTATTTATCGGCAATGAGGGTACACAAATAATTGACGGAAAGCTTGTCACAAGGAGAGGATATCAGATTGAGTAAAATACTGATTTTTGCAGGAACAACAGAGGGACGTAAGCTATCAGAGCATCTGTGTGAAAGAGGCATAGAGCATACGGTTTGTGTGGCAACAGAATACGGTGAAATCGTGCTGCAGGAAAATCCGTTTGCGCATGTTCATATGGGGCGTATGGACAGCGAAGGCATGAGAAGCTTCTTTGCGGAACAAAAATGTAAGCTCATAGTGGATGCAACTCATCCATATGCAGCCATAGTTACTGAAAATATAAAGCAGGCAGTTTATGCTTTTAATGAGGCATATGCTGTTACAGACAATCAGGCGGATAGCATCATATCAGAAAATATCGAATATGTGCGTCTTAAAAGAGATACGGATATATCAGCAGATTATGATAATATCCGCTATTTTGAGGACAATGAAGCATGTGCAAAGGCACTTAACAATACAGACGGAAATATACTGCTCACAACAGGAAGCAAGGAGCTGTCAGTGTATTGTAAAACCTCAGACGTCAGGGAAAGATTGTATGTGCGCGTGCTTCCGGGGCTTGAGAGCATAAGCTTATGCATGCACAATGATATTACAGGAAAGCACATTCTGGCATTGCAGGGACCGTTTAGCACACAGCTTAATGAGGCACTTATTGACCAGTATGATATCAGATGCCTGGTCACCAAAAAAAGCGGTGCGGCCGGGGGCTTTATTGAGAAAATAACTGCCGCAAAAAATAAAAATATTCCGGTCTATATTGTGGGGCAAAGCGTGCAGGATGATGGAATGTCATTTGAAGCTGTTTGTGAATATATTGACAGGAAATATAACAGGCTTCATATCATGCTTGCCGGCATTGGAATGGGAAATGATGCTTGCATGACAAAAGCTGTTTCAGATGCAATAGAAAGCGCTGATATTATACTTGGCGCAAGCCGCATGATAGAAAAATACAGTGCGAAGATAGACAAAAAGCCGTATTATCTTGCAGAACAGATTATTCCTTATCTATACGAAATTTGTGCAGATACTGCAAAAATCAGTAATGTTCTTATATTATTCTCGGGAGATACGGGCTTTTACAGTGGAAGCAAAAAGCTGTATCGGGCGATAAAAAATGAAATATCTGAAGGAAAATTAAATTCGGATGTGTCAATCCTTCCTGGAATTTCATCTGTGTCATATATGGCGGCAGCGGTCGGTGAAACCTACAGCGATGCATATATATGCAGCATTCACGGAGTAAAGCTTTCTAATATCACATCACGGATTAGCCACCATGCAAAAACGTTTATGTTGATGTCAGGTGTAAAGGATGTGAATATGCTCGGACACCTATTAAGCAGTGACGAAAGGTATGGTTTACAAAAATGCTCGGTAACTGTGGGATACCAGCTATCATATCCGGATGAAACTGTATCGCAGCTTTCGCCACAGGAGTGCACAAAGCTTAAAAGGGAGGGACTGTATATCTGCATGATAAAAAATCCTAATCCGGTTGCAAAAAATATTACACCGCAGCTAAGTGATGCAGCATTTATCCGTGAAAAGGTTCCGATGACCAAAGAGGAAATAAGGCATGTAAGCATCTGCAAGCTTCATTTGAAATCGGATTCAGTGCTTTATGATGTGGGAAGCGGAACAGGCTCCATAGCGGTAGAGGCCGCATCACTTTCCGATGATATGGAGGTCTATGCCATCGAGCAGAAGGAAAATGCCGTGCAGCTTATCACACAAAATAAAGAAAAGCATGGACTTGAAAATATCCATGTGATAAAAGCAAAGGCTCCTGACGGGATGGAAAATCTTCCGGTGCCGACACACGCATTTATCGGAGGCAGCAGTGGCAATCTAAAGGAAATAATAGAGACTCTTAAAGTAAAAAATCCACATATCCGTATAGTGATAAATGCAATTTCCATGGAAACAATTTGTGAGATGAAGGAAATATTGTCGGCATATGATGTGAAAAATGAGGATATCGTGCAGCTGCAGGTCAGCCGCTCAAAGCAGATAGGACATTACCATCTGATGCAGGCAGAAAATCCGGTGTGGATATGTTCGTTTGAATTTTAACAGGAGCTTTTTATGTTGCACCTCTATATTAAAACATCGAAAATAAAGCATCAAAGGCTGATATTTTTAAGGTATATGATGAAATAAAGGATGAATACATGAAAATAAATCGTTTTATGATAGCCGCACCCAAAAGCGGCAGTGGAAAAACAATGATAACCTGCGCTTTACTGCAGCTTTTAAAGGATAGCGGAAAAAACGTATTGTCATATAAGTGCGGACCTGATTATATTGACCCAATGTTTCACAAAAAGGTGCTTGGCGTACCATCCAAAAATCTCGATACGTTTTTTACGGATGAAAAGACAACAGTGCAGCTTTTCTTAGAAGAAAGAGCCGATGGTGATTTTGCGGTGCTTGAGGGCGTGATGGGATTATATGACGGGCTTGGCGGAATATATGAGCAGGGTTCGTCATACCATCTGGCAAAGGTGACGCAGACTCCGATAATACTCGTGGTGGATGCAAAGGGCATGGGAAAGTCAGTGCTTGCTCTTATAGCCGGTTTTTTGCAGTATGACACGCAGCACTTGATTAAGGGGGTTCTGCTCAATCGGATGTCGAAGGGCTATTATGACATCATAAAGCCACTGATAGAGAAGGAGCTTTCCGTAAAAGTAGTAGGGTATTTTCCGGAACAGAAGGATATCGGGCTTTCAAGCAGACATCTGGGGCTTGTCATGCCTGACGAGCTTTCAGATATAAAAAAACAGCTCAATGAAACTGCCGACAGACTAAAAAAGACAATAGATATGGATTTGTTTATAGAAATAGCAGAAGCGGCAGATGAAATTGGTGACAGCGAAAATGCAGATGTATATAATGAAAAAAAAATAGGTAATTGTGATCAAAATGAATTTTCGCAAAATAAAGCAATAAATACCGTAAACATAGCTGTTGCCATGGACGAAGCCTTTTGTTTTTACTATGAAGATAACCTAAGAATGCTCGAAAAATGCGGTGCAAAATTACAGTATTTTTCACCGCTTCACGATACCAGCCTTCCAGAGGATTGTGACGCAATGCTGCTTGGAGGCGGTTATCCGGAGCTGTATGCAAGGAAACTGAGTAAAAACGTATCTATGCTGAATACCATAAAAAAAGCTTTTAGAGCCGGAATGCCGACGGTTGCAGAGTGTGGAGGGTTTATGTATCTTCACACATATATCCGTAACATCTGTGATGATACAGAGGAGCAAAACAAGCCTGATGTACAAAATAATACAGATATACAAAATGATATGAATAAGTCTAAGCTTGTGGGGGCATTAGATGGTGGGTGTCATTTTAAGGGAAAGCTTGTCAGGTTCGGATATATTGAGCTTGCGGAAAAGCATAGCAATTTTCTACCGCCAAATGATAAAATAAAGGCGCATGAATTTCATTATTACGACAGCACCGATAACGGAGCCGATTGTATTGCGACCAAGCCGGCCACAGACAGAAGCTACGACTGCGTGATAAGCCATGATAATTACTGGCTTGGGTTTCCACACCTGTATTATCCGTCAAATCCGCATTTTGCAGAGAGCTTTGTGAGAAAAGCATATGAATATAGAAGGAAAAATGGAAAACTCTTATAAATACTTTAAAAACAAAAATTGCAAATATTTTCCGTGTCACAAGGGACTTTCGGATGACTTTAATTGTCTGTTTTGTTATTGTCCTATGTATAGTATGCCAAATTGTCCCGGAAGTAAGACCTACATAGAGAAGAATGGCAAAAAAATCAAGGTATGCACAGACTGTACGTTTCCACACAGACCGGAAAATTATGATAAAATCATACAGATTTTGATTAGGAATAATAATAACTGAATTATGGACTTTGGGGAGTATATTTGATAGTATATTTATGGAAATTTAGGTTTTAGAAAGTCAGAGGGAATTAAATTGGAGATTAAATGTGAATACTGTGGTTCCATGATACCGGAGACTGTTGAGCAGTGCCCTTATTGTGGTGCCAGCAATAATTCAATAAAAAGGACGGCAGACGGTACACCGAAGACCATAGCAGAGCTTGCAAAATGGTACGAGGACAGACATCTTCCACCATATGAAATCACACGATTTTTTATAGGAATAGACTACAGACAGCCTAGGGCATTTGGTATTTATCAGGATGGAAATGAATTTATCGTCTACAAAAATAAGGCCGACGGCACTCGTGCGGTGCGATATAAGGGTACAGATGAGGCGTATGCTGTTAATGAGCTGTATCTTAAATTAAAGGATGAGATTTTAAATCAAAAAGCGCATCAGCAGAAGCATACGAATGAGAATTTTGCTCAGGAAACGAAGAAGATGTTTTCAGATACATTTTCATCTAAAAATGTAAATGAGTATATCATTAAGCCATTTATTGCTATGGTTATAGGCATTGTTATGTTCATTGTCCTGATTATAGTTGGATTTGCACTCAATGATACGTATAATGGCATTGGCTGGGATTTGCTGATATCGGGTATTGCCGGTATTGTAGGCGCATTTTTCCTGACAGACTTTATTGAAAATCACAAAAGGTTTAAGCCGTTTGGAATGTACGCAGCATGGCTTAAAAAGCCAAAAGGCAGTGCAATGCGCCATGCCATGCATTATTTTATTACTGTTCTTCTAATTGCACTTGTGCTCATTACACCTATACACAATTATTGCAAAACAGATTACTTTAAGTATAATGACACAGTCTATGTAAACAGTCATTATAGCTGGTTCGAATACGATGACGACAACTATGATTATAATGAAATCAGCCGCTCGGCTGTTCCACAGGAGGTTTTGGATAACAAATCCCTATATGGCTTTGACTATTCAGATCTGGTGTGGGACAGCTCGATTATCAAATTTGAAAATAGCGGCTATTATGAAGACCATTATGAGAGCTCAGGCAGCTCGAGCAGTGATTATGACAGCGATTATGATTGGGATTCCGGTGATAGCTGGGATTCAGGTGGCAGTGACTGGGATAGTGATTGGTGAGAAATTAAAAAATATTTCAGAAAGAGTTAAGGATAGGTGGTAAAATTGATTCGAAAAGCTACTTTAGAGGATATTCCCCAACTTGTGAGTTTGGCAATTCAGATGTGGAAATCACACACAGTTGAAGATTTAACAAAGAATTTTTGCGAACATATAAGAAAAGGAAAAAATATTATTTTTCTTGCTATATCAGAGAAAAATATAGTTGGATTTGCACAATGCGGATTAAGGTTTGACTATGTAGAGGGAACTGATTCTAGTCCGGTAGGATATTTGGAAGGCATTTTTGTTTTAGAAGAATATAAAAAAAGAGGTTATGCGAAAGAATTGTTAGGAGAATGTCAGGATTGGGCAAAGGATCAGGGGTGCGTTGAGTTTGCGAGTGACTGTGAGTTGGATAATGAAGGTAGTTTTAAGTTTCATTTGAAAATGGGGTTTGCGGAAGCAAATAGAATTATTTGTTTTACGAAAAGGTTAACAGATTTAGAGGAGTAGTATGTGATGGCAAAAAACTATAAATATAAAAAAGCAACCATAGCAGACATAGATGAACTTGTAAAAACTAGAATTATCGTCCTTCGAGCAGCTAACAAACTATCGAATGATGTGGATATGTCATTAGTGGAAAAAGAATCCTATGAGTATTATAAGAGTGCATTAGAAACTGGTGAGCATATTGCATATTTGGTGTATGATAACGGGGCATTTGTCGGTGCAGGTGGTGTCAGTTTTTATCAGGTGATGCCGACATATCATAATCCGACTGGTAAAAAAGCGTATATTATGAATATGTATACGGCACCGGGATATCGAAGACAGGGAATTGCAATTCACACATTGGATTTGCTGGTAAAGGATGTAAGGAAACAGGGCGTATCACAGATTACTTTAGAGGCGACAGAGATGGGACGGCCATTGTATGAAAAATATGGATTTGTAAAAATGGAAGATGAAATGGAGCTGATCAAATGACAAGAGTTTATTTCGTGCGTCACGCACAGCCGGAACATGATTGGGAAGAAGACAGGACAAGACCTTTGACGGAAGAGGGTAAGAAAGATTCTGCAATTGTGCTGGAATTTTTGAAGGATAAGAAAATAGATGCGTTTTATTGTAGTCCGTATAAACGTAGTATGGATACCATTGCAGAGGCAGCAGATTTTTTCACAAAAGAGATTATAACAGATGAGAGATTGAGGGAGCGTGAAAAGGGACTTGATGGAAACAACCACGGAATGTTCCGGAAACGATGGGCTGACCATAATTATCATGAAGAGGGTGGAGAGTCCATTGCTATGGTGCAAAATCGCAACATAGAGGCACTGAATGAGATCTTATCAGATAATACGGATAAAGATATTGTTTTAGGAACTCATGGTACTGCCCTTAGTACGATATTGAATTTTTATGATAGTAATTTTGGCTGTGAAGATTTTCTGCGAATTATAGATTGGATGCCATATATTATAGAATTGGATTTTGAAGGCGATAAGTTGGTTGGCAAACAGGAACATTGTTATATAGAGAAGGAATTTAAGGGTAAGTAGCGTGCGGATAAAAAGTAATATTGTTTTATCTGATGGAAGATGAAGAGTTTATAAAGGTGGTAGAGGAGCATCCAAAATTATATCCAGTGATACTTGGTATGAAGAAATAGAAGATTTTTCAAGAGCCGCAATAGGAACAGAAAGAAAAACTCATAAGGAAGAACGTGGGGTTGAACTTCTCCAGGGAGGTGAAATTTTCCAAGGGGCGATTATTATGTGGATGTTTGGGAAGCCTTTATGATGTATTGAACAATATTTTATGTGAAACTAGTATTGCTATTGTGCGGACATTTGCATATAATAAAGACAGATAAAATACTGCTCACGAAAGGAGATGTTTTATATGGCTACAAAATCAGCAAATTTATATGCAAGGATTGAACCGGATGTCAAAGAGAAGGCAGAAAATATTCTGGCTACACTTGGTATCCCTGCTTCCAATGCTATCAATATGTTTTATAAGCAGATTATCTTACAGAGAGGTCTTCCGTTTGAAGTAAAAATACCATCTGCCAGACCTGTTGATATCAGCGCATTATCAGAGGTAGAGTTCAATGAAGAATTAGAGAAGGGATATGCGGATATGCAGGCTGGACGGACAAAAAATGCTAAGAAAGCCTTTTCTGATATTCGCAAAGATTATGGCTTATGATATATGAAATAGAAGTATCAGAACAGGCTGACAGTGATTTGAGAGGAATTTTTGAATATATTGCTTTTGAATTACAATCACTGGAAAACGCAAGCGGACAGCTTGATCGTTTGGAGGAACAGATATTAAGCCTGGATAAGATGCCGGAGCGTTATCGAAAATATGAAAAAGAACCATGGAAAAGCCGTGGACTTCGTGTATTGCCGGTAGATAATTATATTGTTCTTTATATTCCGGATAATGATAAAAAGGTTGTAACAATACTTAGAGTAATGTATGCAGGACGGGATATAGACAATCAGTTAAATATACACACAAAGCAATAAGAAATATGATATAAAGCAGTCTTTCACATTTAGGATCGACTGCTTTTTTGTATCATTTGATGCTAAGCACGAAATAAAAAATTGAAAAAATGGTACAGTAATGGTACAGTAAACGCCAAAATCAATTTAATAGAAAATTAATAAAGCCTGAAACCCCAGTAAAATCAGGGGTTTCAAAAATTTTATTAAAAAAATTAGCACTCGAGGGTTGACATTGCTAATAGGTGGTGGTATGTTATGTACAGATAAAAAATTAGCACTCCAAAATACAGAGTGCTAACAAATTAAAAGCATACTTCAGATGGAGCGTGTGACCAATGGAAAATGAAAACAAAGAACTAGAGTTGAGCGAGAGACAGCTTACCATACTGGATGCAATCATCCGCAATTATCTCGCCACAGGAGAGCCGGTTGGCTCACGTACAATTTCAAAATATACAGATCTTAATCTGAGCTCGGCAACAATCAGAAATGAGATGAGTGACTTAGAGGAGATGGGCTATATAGTACAGCCACATACCTCAGCAGGAAGAATTCCCTCGGATAAGGGCTACAGATTATATGTAGACCATCTTATAGAGACCAATGATAAGAAGGAAAAAGAGCTTTCTGATATGAAGGAGCTGGTCATTGAAAATACCGAGAAGATGGAGCAGGTGTTAAAGCAGGCGGCAAAGGTACTTGCAAACAATACCAATTATGCCACACTTGTTTCTGCACCGGATGTCAATCACAATAAGGTGAAATTCATCCAGCTTTCACAGGTTGACGACCAGCACCTGCTTGCAGTAATTGTTATGAACAATAATATGGTCAGAAACAAGATGCTTGATTTATATGAGCCGCTTGACAATGAGACGATACTTAAGCTCAACATTCTGCTTAACACCTCACTAAACGGACTCGCAATGAACGAGATTAATCTTGGAAACATTGCAAGCATAAAGGAACGCGCTGGTATTCATTCAGGAATTGTCTCTGATGTGATTGATGCATTGGCACAGACTTTCGCTGAGAGTGAGGATCTTAAGATTTACACCAGCGGAGCGACAAATATTCTGAAGTATCCTGAGCTTTCGGATTCCAATAATGCAGCGACACTTTTGTCAGCATTTGAGGAAAAGGAAGAGCTAGCAAGCCTTGTTACTGAATCCCTATCCGATTCCGAGAAGAAGGACAATGGAACTGGTATTCAGGTTTATATAGGAAATGAATCTCCAATCCAGACTATGAAGGACTGCAGTGTTGTCACTGCGACATATGATCTGGGTGAGGGCGTAAAGGGCACGATAGGAATTGTCGGACCAAAGCGCATGGATTATGAAAAAGTAATGGATAATCTAAAGACTCTTAAATCCCAGTTAGATGGAATTTATAAGAAGTCTGAGGATGAAACATAGGAAGGTGGTCAAAAATGCCAGAGGATATTAAAAAAGTAACAATCGACAATGAGACTGCAGAAAACAAAGCAGAAGAGATAGAGATTGAAGGAGCTGATGAGGAAAGCACTCAGGCAGCCGAAGAAGCAAAAGATACAGATATGAATGAAACTGAATCAGATGATGATGCTTCGACTGATGCAGAAGCAAAAGCAGATGAAAAAGCAGATGATAAGTCAGATGAAAAGAAAGGTCTCTTCAAGAAAAAGAAAAAAGACAAGAAGGATGAGCAGATAGAAGAACTTAACGACCGTCTGAAAAGACAGATGGCAGAGTTCGAGAACTTTCGCAAGAGAAGTGAGAAGGAAAAATCCCAGATGTTTGACATGGGAGCAAAGACAATAGTTGAGAAAATCCTTCCTGTAATCGACAATTTCGAGAGAGGTCTTGCAGCAGTACCGGATGATAAGAAGGATGATCCTTTTATCACAGGTATGGATAAGGTCTACAAGCAGATGCTCACAGAGCTTGATGCTGCAGGTGTAAAGCCAATAGAGTGCGTAGGACAGGAGTTTGATCCTGATTTCCACAATGCAGTGATGCAGGTTGAAAATGATGAACTTGAGTCAGGCACCGTAGCGCAGGAGCTTCAGAAGGGCTATATGTACAAGGATTCAGTGGTACGCCACAGCATGGTATCGGTAGTACAGTAATGATGTGTACATCTATCCGGCATGACAGTGAATCAGATTTATATGAATGCAGACAGCATTTAAGGGATTCATGTGAGATAACGGATGGTTACAAATGTATTAAACATGTAAAAACACTATATTTAATAGGAGGAAAATAAAATGGGCAAAATCATTGGTATTGATTTAGGAACAACAAACAGCTGCGTAGCAGTTATGGAAGGTGGAAAACCTACAGTTATAGCAAACCAGGAGGGTACAAGAACCACACCTTCAGTAGTTGCTTTCACAAAGACAGGAGAGAGACTTATCGGTGAGCCTGCAAAGCGTCAGGCAGTTACAAATGCTGAGAAGACTATTTCTTCTATCAAGAGACATATGGGTACAGATTACAAGGTGCAGATTGATGACAAGAGCTACAGCCCACAGCAGATTTCAGCTATGGTACTTCAGAAGTTAAAGGCTGATGCAGAGGGATACCTCGGTGAGAAGGTTACAGAGGCAGTTATCACAGTACCGGCTTACTTCAACGATGCTCAGCGTCAGGCTACAAAGGATGCCGGCAAGATTGCAGGTCTTGATGTAAAGCGTATCATCAACGAGCCTACAGCAGCAGCACTTGCTTATGGTCTTGACAATGAGAAAGAACAGAAGATTATGGTTTATGACCTTGGTGGTGGTACATTTGATGTATCTATCATCGAGATTGGTGACGGAGTCATCGAAGTATTATCTACAAACGGTGATACACACCTTGGTGGTGATGATTTCGATAACAAGGTAACACAGTGGATGATTGACGAGTTCAAGAAGGCAGAGGGTGTTGATCTTTCTACAGACAAGATGGCACTCCAGAGATTAAAGGAAGCTGCTGAGAAGGCAAAGAAGGAGCTGTCTTCAGCTACTACTACAAACATCAACCTTCCATTCATCACAGCTACAGCAGAGGGACCAAAGCATTTCGATATGACTCTTACAAGAGCAAAATTCGATGAGCTGACACATGACCTCGTAGAGAGAACAGCAATCCCAGTACAGAACGCTATGAAGGATGCAGGCGTTACAAATGCAGACCTTGGACAGGTATTACTTGTAGGAGGTTCTACACGTATTCCGGCCGTACAGGACAAGGTAAAGCAGATGACAGGAAAAGAGCCAAGCAAGTCTCTTAACCCTGATGAGTGCGTAGCAATCGGTGCTTCTATCCAGGGTGGTAAGCTTGCAGGAGATGCCGGTGCCGGTGAAGTACTTCTCCTTGATGTTACTCCACTTTCTCTTTCAATCGAGACAATGGGTGGTGTTGCTACAAGACTTATCGAGAGAAATACAACTATTCCTACAAGAAAGAGCCAGATATTCTCTACAGCCGCTGATAACCAGACAGCCGTTGATATCAACGTAGTACAGGGTGAGAGACAGTTCGCCCGCGATAATAAATCACTCGGACAGTTCAGACTTGATGGTATCCCACCAGCACGTCGTGGAGTTCCACAGATTGAGGTTACATTCGATATCGATGCAAATGGTATCGTAAATGTGTCTGCAAAGGATCTTGGAACAGGAAAAGAGCAGCACATCACAATCACAGCAGGATCTAATATGTCTGATGATGAGATTGATAAGGCTGTTAAAGAGGCTGCTGAGTTTGAGGCACAGGATAAGAAGAGAAAAGAAGCAATCGATGCAAGAAATGATGCTGAGAGCTTTGTATTCCAGACAGAGGATGCATTAAAGCAGGTTGGAGATTCTGTTGATGCCGCTGATAAGTCAGCAGTTGAGGCTGATATCGCAGCAGTTAAGTCATTCCTTGATGCACATAAAGAGGCTGAGGCTATGACAGAGGCTGATGTTGCAGAGCTTAAGGCAGCACAGGAGAAGCTCACACAGAGTGCTCAGAAGGTATTTGCAAAGATGTATGAGCAGGCTCAGGCAGCGCAGGGAGCAGCTGGAGCAGGACCTGACATGAATGCAGGAGCAGCAGGGGCAGGACCTGATATGAATGCAGGCGCTTCAAACGGAGCAGATGATGATGTCATCGACGCAGATTTCAAGGAAGTATAATTAAACAGATGCTGCCATAATGATATGAGGATTAATGACCTGTAATTCTGGTTATCAATCAAAGCATCATAATGGCTGCGTAAGTAAAATTACTCGCAAGGTTGGCCGCTTGGCCGGCCTTGCGAATTAGTTGTATAATAAAAGGAATTTTCAATTATGGCAGAAAAAAGAGATTATTATGAGGTATTAGGAGTATCTAAGACCGCAACAGATGCAGAGATTAAAAAAGCCTTCAGACAGCAGGCAAAGAAATATCATCCTGACATTCATCCGGGTGATAAAGAGTGTGAGGAGAAGTTTAAGGAGGCTCAGGAGGCCTATGCCGTATTGTCTGATCCGGATAAGAGACGCCAGTATGATCAGTTCGGTCATGCAGCATTTGATGGCACAGGCGGCGGAGCAGGTGGCTTTGATTTCTCAGGCATGGATATGGGGGATATTTTTGGGGACATTTTCGGAGATTTCTTCGGAGGTGGAAGAAGCAGTGGCAGAAGAAATGGTCCTGCACAGGGTGCAAATGTCCGTCTCAGTGTAAGAATTTCTTTTGAGGAAGCTATATTTGGCTGCACAAAGGAGCTTGAATTCAACTATAAGGAGACATGCTCTACATGTGGAGGCAACGGAGCTAAGCCGGGCACATCTCCTGAGACATGTACCCAGTGTAATGGTACAGGTAAGGTTGTCAGACAGAGTCAGTCTCTGTTTGGAGTAGTGCAGAATGTCACAACATGTCCATCCTGCGGTGGTTCGGGCAAGGTAGTAAAGGATAAGTGTCCTACATGTCACGGTACAGGCTACAATACCAAGAAGGTCAGAAAGACTGTTGAGATTCCAGCCGGTATAGATAATGGACAGTGTGTCAGAATACGTGAATACGGCGAGCCGGGCATAAATGGCGGACCGCGTGGAGATCTTCTTGTTGAAGTTATTGTTTCAGGCAGCAGGGATTTTGAGCGTCAGGATGTTAATATCTTTTCGAAGGTATCCATCTCGTATGCTATTGCAGCCTTAGGCGGAGATATAAGAATCAAGACTGTTGATGGAGATATTATATACACAGTTGCACCGGGTACACAGACAGGTACACGTATCCGCTTAAAGGGCAAGGGTGTTCCTTCAACAAGAAATAAAGCAATAAGAGGTGACCATTATGTCACACTTGTTGTCAATACGCCTACAGGTCTGTCTAAGGAAGCTAAAGAGGCTCTTAAGAAGTTTGATGAGCTTTCAGGTGGCTCTCTGACCAAGGAGGGCGGAGCTTCTACTGATTCTAAAAAGAAAAAAGGATTTATGGATAAGCTCAAGGAGTCTTTGGACGATCTGTAAATAGATGATTTGTAATAGATGATCTGTAATAGATGTCCTATAATATATGTCCCGCCATGTGTGGCGGGGCATTTTTTAGGCTATTTTTACGTATAAAAAAATGGGGCTTTTATACAGCACATTTTTATGGTATTATATGAGATAAGTTGTGGAGGCAGTCGTATGACTGCCTTGTAAAATGTACGGAAATGTTTTGAAATAAAACTGTATTTATACTATGTATCTATTTTATTAAGAGAGGATTTTTATATGAAGTGGAAGAAATACACGATTGAGACAACAACCGCGGCTGAGGATTTCATGAGCAGCATGCTTATGGAGCTTGGTATCGAGGGAATCGAGATTGAGGACAATATTCCCCTGACCAAAGAGGACCAGGCGGATATGTTTATTGATTTCCTGCCGGAGCTGCCTCCGGATGAGGGTATAAGCCATGTCAGCTTTTATATTGAGGATGATGGCAGTGATCAGTCAGATATGCTTAGAAAGGTAAAGCTTGGACTTGAGGATTTAAGAGATACTGTTGATGTGGGAAGTGGTGTAATTTCGTCATCTGAGACAGAGGATCTCGACTGGATTAATAACTGGAAGAAGTATTTTTCATCATTTACAATCGGTGATATATTGATTAAGCCTACATGGGAAGAGGTAAAGCCTGAGGATGCGGATAAATTTATGATAGAAATTGATCCGGGAATCTCTTTTGGTACAGGAAAGCACGAGACAACGCAGCTTTGTATCAAGCAGCTTATCAAGTATATTGAGGGCGCAAAGGAAGCACCTACAGTGCTTGATGTGGGCTGTGGAAGCGGAATCCTTTCAATTGTAGCTTTAAAGCTTGGTGCAAAGGAGGTTGTAGGTACTGACCTTGATGCTGACTGCATGATTTCTACGCGTGACAATATGCAGGTCAATCATCTGGATGAGAAGCTTGGCACATTTTATGTCGGCAATCTCATAGATGATACAGAGCTTCAAAAGAAGGTCGGTACCGAAAAATATGATATCGTTGTTGCAAATATCCTTGCTGATGTCATCATTCCTATGGCACCTGTTATTCCTGACAGATTAAAGGAAGGCGGATATTTTATCACATCGGGTATCATAGATTTCAAGGAAAATGAAGTTAAAGAGGCTATCGAAGCAGCGGGGCTTAAGGTGGTTGAAATCAATCATCAGGGGGAATGGGTCAATATCACTGCGCAGAAGCAGGCTAAATAGTTTGGTGGATTATGTATCAGTTTTTTGTAGAGGAAGAGCAGGTTCATTCTGACAGCATCTCAATCACCGGAGGTGACGTAAATCACATAAAGAATGTACTGCGCATGAAAAACGGGGAAAAAATAAGAGTAAGCTCAAAATCCGGACAGGCATATTTCTGTCACATATCATCGATTCTGGATGATGCGGTCATCGCAGCTATTGACAGTGCAGATGAGACAGGCACAGAGCTTGACAATCACATCGTGCTGTATCAGGGGCTGCCAAAGGGCGATAAGATGGAGCTTATTATTCAAAAGGCTGTGGAGCTTGGTGTATCTGAGATAGTACCGGTTGCCATGAAAAACTGTGTGGTAAAGCTGGATGAAAAAAAGGCAGCAAAAAAGCTGCAGAGATGGCAGGCTATCGCTGAGAGCGCAGCAAAGCAGTCAAAGCGCACTGTGATCCCCACTGTGAAGCAGCCGGTTACATACAAGGAAGCTTTGAAAATCGCTTCAGAGCTTGACATCACGCTGGTGCCATATGAGAATGAGCGTGGCATGGATGCGACAAGAGAGATAATGGGGCAGCTTAAGGCTGGTCAGACTATCGGTGTTGTCGTGGGTCCTGAGGGCGGCTTTGCACCGGAGGAGATAGCACTTGTGGATGAGCATGCTACAATGCACAGAATAAGCTTGGGACGCAGGATTTTACGCACGGAGACAGCAGGACTTGCTGCACTTGCCATGCTTGTATACAATTTGGATGTATAGACAGTAGAGATACTTAACAGTTAAGAAGTAGAAGTTAGGAGCAAAAATGGAAGCATATTTGGATAATTCTGCCACAACCAGATGCTCAAAAGCAGCGGCAGATATGGTTTATAAGCTGCTTACAGAGGATTACGGCAATCCTTCATCACTTCATATGAAGGGCGTTGAGGCAGAAAATTATATTAATGATGCTAAGAAAAAGATTGCAAAGACACTCAGGGTGCAGGACAAGGAGATACTATTTACATCCGGCGGCACAGAGTCGAATAATACTGCAATAATAGGTGCTGCAATGGCTAATAAGCGTGCAGGAAGGCATATCATCACATCTTCTGTAGAGCACGCATCGGTTTTGTATGTGATGCAGTTTCTGGAGGAACAGGGCTTTGAAATCACATATCTGCCTGTAAACCATGACGGCGTGATAAGTGTTGAAGAGCTGAAAAATGCCGTAAGGGAGGATACAATTCTTGTATCGCTTATGCATGTAAACAATGAGATTGGCGCAGTCATGCCGATTGAGGAGGCGGGAGCAGCTATAAAAGAGAAAAATCCTGCCGCACTTTTTCATGTGGATGCCATACAGTCCTACGGCAAGCTTGAAATAAGACCAAAGCGCATGAATATAGACATGCTTTCAGTCAGTGGACACAAGATTCACGGACCAAAGGGCAGCGGATTTTTATATATAAAGGACAAGACTAAAATCAAGCCGATTATATACGGAGGCGGCCAGCAGAAGGGCATGCGCTCAGGTACGGAAAATGTTCCTGCATATGTAGGTCTTGGAGTGGCAGCAGAGGAAATTTACACGGATTTTGATAAAAAAACAGCACATATGTATGAGCTTAGGGATCATTTTATAGAGTCAGTGCAGCGTATTGACGGAGTATCGGTAAACGGACGCACGGACCATACAAATGCCCCTCATGTGGTAAGCGTAAGCGTAGATGGTGTGAGAGCGGAGGTTATGCTTCATACTCTTGAGGACAGGCAGATATATGTGTCTGCAGGAAGTGCCTGTTCATCAAACAAACCGGCAATCAGTTCAACACTAAAGAGCATAGGGCTTAAGCCGTCACTTTTGGATTCCACAATCAGATTCAGCTTTTGCGTGAATACCACACAGGAGGAAATTGATTACGCTGTATCAGTGATGGCAGAGGTGATACCAATGCTGCGAAGATATACAAGGCGCTAATGAGCTGCAAAGAGATCGCAGGTATTAGCATAGCCGGTAACAATGAAGGGCTAAAAAGTTACTCATACAATGAAATATTAAGTAATTAAAAATAATAAATAATAAATAAAACCAGAACAGGAGAGTTACATGTACAAGACATTTTTGATCAAGTATGCTGAGATTGCGATAAAGGGCAAAAACAGATACATTTTTGAAGACGCGCTCGTTAAGAATATCAAATATCAGCTTCGCAATGTGGATGGAAGCTTTGAGGTAAGAAAGGAAAGCGGACGTGTGTACGTGGAGACAGACGGAGACTATGATTATGACGAGACAGTTGCCACATTGTCAAGAATTTTTGGTATCGTGGGTATCTGTCCGGTTGAGCTGCATGAGGATGAGGGCTTTGACAAGCTCTGTGAAGCAGTTATCGAGCATATCAACCATGTATACAAGGATAAGAGCTTTACCTTCAAGGTAAATGCGAGACGTGCCAGAAAGAACTATCCGATGACCTCCATGGAGATAAATGCCGCAGTCGGTGAAAAGGTGCTAGAGGCATTTCCTGAGACAAGGGTAGATGTTCATAATCCACAGGTTATGATCAATATCGAGATCAGACCTATGATAAATATTTATTCAGAGGAGATTCCGGGACCGGGCGGTATGCCGCTTGGCACAGCAGGAAAGGCGATGCTTCTGCTCTCGGGTGGAATCGACAGCCCGGTTGCAGGATACATGATTGCAAAGCGAGGCGTGGTAATCAATGCCACATATTTCCATGCACCGCCATATACGAGTGAGAGAGCAAAGCAGAAGGTTATAGACCTTGCAAAGAAGGTTGCCAGATATTCGGGCAGGATAAAGCTGCATGTTGTCAATTTTACCGATATACAGCTTGCTATATATGAGAAATGTCCTCATGATGAACTTACCATCATCATGCGCAGATACATGATGAAGATAGCAGAGCACTTTGCCGATGAGGATAAATGCTTAGGCCTTATCACAGGTGAGAGCATCGGACAGGTTGCAAGCCAGACAATGCAGTCGCTTGCTGCAACAAACGAGGTGTGTCATATGCCTGTATACAGACCTCTCATTGCCATGGACAAGAATGATATCATTGATATATCAAACAAAATTGATACCTATGAGACATCGATTCTTCCGTATGAGGACTGCTGTACTATTTTCGTAGCAAAGCATCCTGTTACAAAGCCGAATATAAACAGGATTAAGAAGTCTGAGGAAAGACTTAACGATGTGATAGATGAGCTTATGAAGACAGCTATAGATACTACAGAAGTGATTATGGTGGATGCTGAGTAATCAGTGCCACCTTTGAGCAAAATAAAAAGGACCTGAGCTTCAGATCCTAATTAATCAAATCATTGTGTCTGTATTACTTGGCTTCGTCGATGATATATGGCTTTAATACTTCCATAATCTCGTCAAGTCCGGTTTCTGTATGTATAGCGAGCTCTATTGGCTTAGAAAGGTCTAAGCTGAAGATACCCATAATTGATTTAGCATCAATGACATATCTGCCCGATATTAAATCAAAATCGAAATCAAACTGAGTAATAGCGTTAACGAATGATTTTACTTTCCCAATGGAATTTAATGAAATCTGTACTGTTTTCATATTGAAAACCTCCTTAAATAACTACTGTCATATAGATAGTAATAGTTTTTTAAGGAAAAGTCAATTAAATAGGAGTAAAAAAATAAAATGAAAAAAGCAGCCTTACATAATTTAGGATGTAAAGTAAATGCATATGAGACAGAGGCCATGCAGCATCTGCTTGAGGAGGCGGGCTATGAGATAGTTCCATTCACACAAAAAGCTGATGTGTATGTTATAAATACATGCTCAGTCACCAACATGGCTGACAGAAAATCCAGACAGATGCTTCACAAGGCAAAGAAAAACAATCCGGATTCAATAGTTGTGGCAGCCGGCTGCTATGTGCAGACAAGTGAAAAAGAGGTATTAAACGACTTATCGGTGGACATAGTCATCGGAAATGACAGAAAGCATGACCTTGTAAGGCTGCTTGAGGAATACTCTTTGGACAGTGTAAACGATACCGTGGACGATATAAATGATGGAAAGCATGATTTTGAGGAGCTCTTTATAGACCAGACAAAGGAGCACACGAGAGCCTTCATCAAGGTGCAGGACGGCTGTAATCAGTTTTGCAGCTATTGTATCATTCCGTATGCCAGAGGACGTGTCAGAAGCCGTAGGTTTGAAAATGTAATAGCAGAGGTTGGAAGGCTCGCGGCAAACGGCTTCAAGGAGGTTGTGCTGACAGGTATCCATCTAAGTTCATACGGTGTGGATTTTGAGGAAGCTACAGGCCTTCTTGAGCTGATACAGGCGGTGAACGCAGTAAAGGGCATAGAGCGCATCAGGCTTGGGTCACTCGAGCCAAAGATTGTGACAGAGCACTTTGCGAGCGAGCTTTCAAAGCTTGATAAAATCTGTCCTCATTTCCATCTGTCGCTTCAGAGCGGCTGCGATGCAACACTTAAGAGGATGAACAGAAAATATACCACTAAAGAGTACGAGAGAGGCTGTGAGCTTTTGCGTAAATATTTTGTTCATCCGGCCATCACAACCGATGTGATTGTGGGATTTCCTGGTGAGACAGAGGAGGAGTTTGAACAGACTAAGGCATATCTTGAGCATATACATTTTTATGAGATGCATATCTTTAAGTACTCAAAGCGAAAAGGCACCCGCGCAGCAGTAATGCCTGATCAGATAGATGAGCAGATTAAAGCGGCACGAAGCGAAAAGCTCATAGCACTCGGTCATGACATGTCTAAAGAGTTCAGGAAATTCTATATCGGAAAGAATGAGGAGGTGCTTTTTGAGGAAAAGGCCGTAATCGGTGATAAAGAATACTTTGTCGGATATACTAAGGAATATGTCAAGGTCGCTAAGAAAACTGCCGAAAACCTTGAAAATCAGATAGTTTCAGGCCGTATATCGGGTATGCTTACAGACGAAATATTACTCTTCGAATAATAAAAGGTTGTAATTTTATTACATTTATAATAAAATAATATTACAAGAAGGGCGAAACGTATGGAAAAAAATATTAACAACACACAGTTTTTTACAGTTCAAAAGGAGCCTGAGCTTCAGGTAAGCGATGTACTTGAGATTGTGTACAAGGCATTAAAGGAAAAGGGCTACAATCCTGTTAATCAGATTGTTGGATATATTATGTCCGGAGATCCAACATATATCACAAGCCACAATAACGCGAGAAGTCTCATCATGAAGGTTGAGAGAGACGAGCTTGTGGAGGAGGTTCTCAAGACATACATTGAGAACAGCGCATGGGATTAATATGAGGATATTAGGTCTTGATTTTGGTTCAAAGACAGTCGGAGTAGCGGTGAGCGATGAGCTCTTAATCACAGCACAGGGTGTTGAGATAGTGCGCAGGAAGTCGCCATCCAAGCTCAGACAGACCTTGGCACGTATTGAGGAGATTATTGCAGAGTACAAGGTGGACAGGATTGTGCTCGGCTATCCTAAAAACATGAATAACACGGAAGGAGAACGCTGCGAGAAGACGAAGGAGTTCGGGGATATGCTTGCAAGGCGCACAGGTCTTGAGGTCATATACTGGGATGAGCGTCTTACGACAGTCGCAGCCGACCGTTCTATGATGGAAACCGGCATACGCAGGGAGAATCGCAAGGAGTTTGTTGATGAGATAGCAGCGATTTTTATTTTGCAGGGATATTTGGATTATCTGTCAAATAGTCGGTCTTAGTTTTTATGCAGAAAATTAAATTTACTGATCCGCAGACCAATGATGTTGTCGAGTTTGCGGTTGAAGAAGAGACAACACTTAATGGAACACGATATCTTTTAGTTTCCGAAGGAGAAGAAAGCGGAGACTGTGAAGCATATATTTTAAAAGAAGTAAGCACAAAAGATGAAGAGGTGCTTTATCAGATGGTTGAAGACGATGTTGAGTTTTCGGCTATTGCTAAGGTATTTTCTGAGCTTACGGATGATGACACTGCACTTGAATATTAGGATTGCAGTTGTACGTGAAATAAATTTGGAGGTAATATTTTGAAGAAAACAGAAAAACAGAATACAGGTAAGCTTAAGATCATTCCACTTGGAGGATTAGAGCAGATTGGAATGAATATTACTGCCTTTGAGTATGAGGACAGTATTATTGTAGTTGATTGCGGATTGTCATTCCCTGAGGACGATATGCTGGGAATAGATTTGGTTATCCCTGATATCACATATCTTAAGGAGAACATCGATAAGGTCAAGGGATTCTTTATCACTCATGGACATGAGGATCATATCGGTGCTATTCCTTATGTGCTTAAGGAGATAAATGTACCGATATACGCTACAAAGCTTACCATCGGAATTATTGAAAGAAAGCTCGAAGAGCATGGTATGCTCAAGACTGTCAAGAGAAAAGTCGTAAAATACGGACAGCATATCAATCTTGGCTGCTTCAGGGTTGAGTTTATAAGGACTAACCACAGTATCCAGGATGCGGCAGCGCTTGCTATATATTCACCGGCAGGTATAGTTGTGCATACAGGCGATTTCAAGGTAGATTATACACCTGTATTTGGAGATGCAATCGACCTTGCAAGGTTTGGTGAGATTGGAAAGAAGGGCGTGCTCGCGCTTATGTGCGACAGTACCAATGCAGAAAGACCGGGCTTCACGCAGTCTGAGAAGTCTGTCGGAAAGGTATTGGACGGCATCTTTGAGGATCACAGGAAAAACAGAATTATCATTGCTACATTTGCATCAAATGTAGACCGTGTGCAGCAGATTATCAACTGTGCGGAGAAGTATGGCAGAAAGGTGGCCATCGAGGGACGAAGCATGGTAAATATCATTTCGATAGCCTCAGAGCTTGGCTATCTGTCGCTGCCTGACAATATTCTTATAGATGTAGAACAGCTTAGAAGCTATCCTGATGAGCAGACTGTCATCATCACGACAGGAAGCCAGGGAGAGTCAATGGCAGCTCTTTCACGTATGGCAAACGGTACCCACAGAAAGGTATCCATAAAGCCAAACGATACCATCGTATTCAGCTCAAACCCTATACCGGGAAATGAGAAGTCGGTTACAGGTATCATCAATGAGCTCATGATGAAGGGTGCAGACGTTATATTCCAGGATGTCCATGTTTCCGGTCATGCGTGCCAGGAGGATATAAAGCTTATTTATTCTCTTGTCAATCCAAAGTACGCAATCCCTGTTCATGGAGAGTACAAGCATCTTGTGGCACAGGCCAAAATAGCCGAGCAGCTCGGATATGATACAGACCACATCAAGATCCTTTCATCAGGAGATGTGCTCGAAATCAATGAGGACGGTGCCAAGGTGACAGGCAGAGTGCATGTGGGCAATGTCATGGTCGATGGTCTCGGTGTAGGAGATGTAGGAAATATCGTGCTCCGTGACAGACAGCGTCTGGCTGAGGATGGAATCATCATCGTTGTGATGACACTTGAGGCAGGCTCAGGACAGCTGCTTGCAGGCCCTGATATAGTATCGAGAGGATTTGTATATGTGCGCAATTCTGAGAGCCTGATGGATGAGGCGAAATGCGTGCTGGATGACACAATGGAGCGTCTGACAGACAACAATGTGACGGACTGGGGCAAGATAAAGACAGAGGTAAAGGATGCATTGGGAGACTTTGTTTGGAAGGAAACAAAGAGAAGACCGATGATTATACCTATAATTATGGAAGTGTAGGAACAGCTTATGGATTTTAACAAGGCTTTATTTGGTTTTATAAGGGTTGCTTTTTCAATAATGATTGCACTTTTAGTGCTGTTTGCGGGCATAAAAATCTGCAGCATCTGCTATGATTTTGGCTACAGAGTTTTTACTGAGCCTGCCATGACAAATGGCGATGGTCAGGATGTACTCGTTCAGGTGGAAAAAGGCATCTCCGCAGAGGAGCTTGGACAGCTTTTAGAGGACAAGGGCCTTGTAAGGGATCACAATTTATTTTATCTCCAGCTTAAGCTGTCTGCTTACTCAGGGCATATAAAGCCAGGCATTTATACACTCAACACTTCAATGACGGCAAAGGATATGATGGTAATCATGTCCTCCGACAAGAGCGATCAAGAACAGACACAGACTACGGAGCCTTCGGATACACAGTAATTATCCGTTAAGCGCATTTGTGTCAATAATTAGATTAGGAAATACAAGAATGATAGTTGATGAGAGACTTGTCACATATATCAATTCCTTGGACAGAGGCAACACGCCTGTATTAGATGAGATAGAGAAGGAAGCCTTAAGAGACTTCGTTCCGATTATCAGAAAAGAGATGCAGAGCTTTTTAAAGCTGCTTCTTGCAATGCAAAAACCAATGCGTATTCTCGAGGTGGGAACAGCGGTTGGTTTTTCTGCCGTTTTGATGGCAGAGTATGCACCGAAGGGTTGTCAGATAGTGACGATTGAAAATTACGAAAAAAGAATACCTATCGCAAAGGCCAACTTTGAAAGAGCCGGGAAGCAGGAGCAGATTACACTCTTAGAGGGCGATGCAACGGAGATACTTCCACAGCTTGAAGGACAGTTTGACATGATATTTATGGATGCGGCAAAGGGACAGTATATCAACTTTATGCCGCAGGTGCTTCGCCTTTTAAAGACAGGCGGGGTGCTGGTGTCCGACAATGTGCTGCAGGATGGCGATATCATAGAATCGCACTATATCGTTGAGCGCAGAAACCGTACCATCTACAAGCGCATGAGGGAGTATCTCTACGAGCTTACACACTCCGATGAGCTGGTGACGGCAGTGATGCCTATAGGCGATGGAATTACGGTGTCAACAAAGATTTGATGAATACAAAACTGTATGGGAGAAAAAATGAGAAAAATAGAATTACTTTGTCCGGCGAGCAGCCTGGAGGTACTTAAGATAGCAGTTATATATGGAGCTGATGCAGTTTACATCGGTGGAGAGGCATTTGGACTAAGGGCCAAGGCTAAGAATTTCTCAATGGAGGAGATGGCAGAGGGCGTTGCCTTTGCACATGCTCACGGTGTGAGAGTGTATGTTACAGCCAATATTTTGGCTCACAACTATGACCTTGACGGAGTGCGTGAATACTTTACAGAGCTTCACAACATGAAGCCGGACAGACCTGATGCACTGATCATTGCAGATCCGGCAGTTTTCATGATTGCAAAGGAGGTCTGCCCGGAGATAGAAAGACATGTCAGCACACAGGCCAACAACACGAACTACGGCACATATCAGTTCTGGTGGAATCTCGGAGCCAGCCGTGTAGTGACAGCCAGAGAGCTTTCGCTTAAGGAGATAAAGGAGATAAGAGGGCACATAGATGACAGGATGGAGATAGAGACCTTCGTGCACGGAGCAATGTGTATCTCATATTCCGGCCGCTGTCTGCTTTCCAACTATTTCACAGGCCGTGATGCCAATAAGGGTGCATGCACGCATCCTTGCAGATGGAAATATTCTGTTGTGGAGGAAAAGCGCCCGGGTGAGTATTTGCCGGTATACGAGAATGAGCGTGGCACATATATCTTCAACTCAAAGGATCTGTGTATGATAGAGCATATCCCGGATCTGATTGATGCAGGAATAGACAGCTACAAGATAGAGGGACGTATGAAGACAGCTCTCTATGTGGCAACAGTAGCAAGAACCTACCGCAAGGCGATAGATGATTATCTTGAGTCACCTGAAAAATACGAGGCAAATATGCCATGGTACTTAGAGCAGATAAAGAGCTGTACCTACAGACAGTTTACCACTGGCTTTTTCTACGGAAAGCCTTCGGAGGAGACTCAGATATACGATAACAATACTTATGAGAAGGGCTACACCTATCTCGGAATAGTTGGTGCGCCAAATGAAAAAGGTCTCTATCGTATGGAGCAGAGAAACAAGTTCTCAGTTGGCGAGCAGATTGAAATCATGAAGCCAAACGGAGACAATGTGCTTGCAACAGTGCTTGCACTCGTTGATGAGGACGGCAATGAGATGGAATCCTGCCCACATCCACAGCAGGTATTCTATGTAAAGCTGTCAGAGACACCTGATGAGTTTGATATTTTAAGACGTCAGGAGAATGAGGCTATCGCTTTAGATTAAAATAATTGTTTTTTAGGAATGAATCCGCTATACTAAATTATGGTATTGCGGATTTTTTCGTAAAAAAATATACAGATTATTTAAAAATTTTTATAAAAATCTGTGATGCGATCCATGCGTGCCCCCATATTCATAAGCAGTGCATCCGCAATAGTAATTGCAGCCATAGCTTCAACAACAACAACAGCACGTGGCACGATAATCGGGTCATGACGTCCCTTGATGGAAATCTCTATATCTTCACCGGATTTATTTACAGTGCGTTGTGTAGCTGCGATTGAAGGAGTAGGCTTTATGGCAGCTCTGAAAATAAGCGGTGAGCCGTCTGTCATGCCGCCGAGAGTACCACCGGAGTGATTTGTCTCTTTTGAAACAGCACCATCCCTCATAATAAAGGCATCATTGTTTGTAAGTCCTGTAGCCTTTGCTGCATCAAAGCCATCGCCGATTTCGAAGCCCTTTACAGCTCCGATAGACATAATAGCTTTTGCCAGATTGGCATCAATTTTCTCGAATACAGGATCGCCGAGCCCGACAGGAAGACCTGTGATGACACATTCACACACACCGCCTGAGGAATTGAGTGATTTAAGGCATTCCTCCAGATATTCAGAAGCTTTTAGCGCTGCATCGGCATCAGGCATATAAAGTGAATTGTTGTAAATCTCATGGGCATCAAAATTAACCTCATTAATTGTAACAGGACCTATTGATCTGGTGTATGTAAGGAATTTTATGCCAAGGCCCGAGAGCATCTTTACAGCGATAGCACCTGCTGCAACACGGCCTATTGTCTCGCGTCCTGAAGAACGACCTCCGCCTCTGTAGTCTCTGAAGCCGTATTTCTCATCAAAGCAAAAGTCAGCATGCCCCGGACGATAGTACGAAGCAATCTCACTGTAATCCTTTGATTTCTGATTTTTATTCCACACAACCATAGAAACAGGTGTGCCTGTAGTCTTTCCCTCAAACACACCGGAGAGAATCTCAACCGCATCATCCTCCTTGCGTGGAGTAGTGAACTTGGACTGTCCCGGCTTTCTTCTGTTTAAGAATATCTGAATATCCTCTTCACACAGCTCAAGCCCCGCAGGAACGCCGTCCACAACGACACCTAAGCCCTTTCCGTGTGATTCTCCCCATGTTGTTACCTTAAAAATATTTCCGTATGATGAACCTGCCATGATGGTCTCCTTTTTATATAGTATATAACTATTTAGAACCCTAGAGAATAAGAAGCTGATGCGCCATAGTGTTAATTATTGAGGGATTGCATCCCATGCCTCGAAAAGACATTTTAAATGGGCTGTAACCGTTGCTGGACACACTATTAGGTAGGATGAACGGTAATAGCAACGGTCTTTCTTGTTCTCACGGAAGCTCCTATAGTTACAATAATAGGTATATTATAAGTAATACCAAGTTGAATAGTCAAGAAAACTATGATATTATTTTATTTAGATAACTTTCGAACTATGTTTGTATATAATTATGTATATATGTAACTATATTTACATGCCTTTATATGCAAAGCGCAAATTAAGCGAAGCATAATTAAGCAGCATCATTTGTAGCAATTTTGCCACAACGTAAGGCACGTAAGCCGCGGCCCCCGCGAGCGTACACGTGCTGTCCTGGGAGCGAATAGCGAAGCTGTTTAGAGTATGTAGAATTATGCTTCGATACACAGAAATGCACCAGCATGGACGCCGGGGCAAGGAGCTATCGAGCCATGGAGGGCGAGTAGCGACGGTTTCGTCAGCCAGAGAAAATCTATAAGCATAATTCGTACAGAATCTTAACAGCGCAGCGTAGCGAACAGGGCAGCACGTGAACGCTCACGGTGGCCGCGACTTACGTGCCGTCCTCAGAACCACAATGAAGCAATGCAACAACGACTACAATAAAACAGCAAAAGAGGGAGAAAACATGGAATTTAACGGGGTATTTCACCAGGCATACGACAACTACTGTTATCCTTTAAATGAGGATGAATTAATCATAAATATAAAGACCGGTTATGATGTTAAGGAAGTAAATATCATACTCGGTGACCCATTCGCAGCCGGTATCTTAGGCGGTGGGGAGACATGGAATGGCGATAAGCAGCCGATAATATTTAAAAAGAAATTAAAGCACCAGATATGGTGGACAACCACGGTAAAGCCACCATTCAAGAGACTTAAATATTATTTTGAGCTCATCACAGAGGATGAGAGGTGGTTTTACTTTGAGGATGGCTTCGTGAGTGCAGAGCAGATGGCACTTGAGGGCAGAAGCCGCCAGTGCTTTGTATTCCCGTGGATGAATCCGTGTGATATTCCGGTCACACCAAAGTGGGTAAATGACACTATATGGTATCAGATATTTCCGGATAGATTCTGCAATGGAGACCACTCGATAGATCCTGATTATGTTGTTCCGTGGAGAAACAGGGGAAAGGTCAAAAATGAGGAATGCTTCGGCGGAGACCTCGCAGGAATCATTCAAAAGCTTGATTACTTAAAGAAGCTTGGAATAAACGGAATCTACCTGACACCGATAAACGAGTCACCGAGTAATCATAAGTATGATACAACGGATTATGCAAAGATTGACCCGCGCTTTGGAGATGAAGATACCTTTAAGAGGCTTGTGCTAGAAGCCCATAAGCGTGATATGAGAATAATGCTTGACGGAGTGTTTAACCACTGTGGCTATTATTTTGCACCGTGGCAGGATGTTTTAGCAAAGGGGACTGATTCAGAGTATTATGACTGGTTTATGATCAATGAATGGCCTCTTGACTTTAAGCATGGAGCGGCTAAAAAGGGTCAGTTTTATACGTTTGGATTTTTTGACAATATGCCAAAGCTCAATACAAATAATCCGGCGGTGCGAAAATATTTTATCGATATCTGTGCCAACTGGGTAGAAAATTATCATATAGACGGACTTCGTCTTGATGTGGCAAATGAGGTGTCACACCGCTTCTGCAAGGAGCTTAGGGCAAGGCTTAAGGAAATCAATCCGGATATTTACATTTTGGGAGAAATATGGCATAATGCTCTTCCGTGGCTGCGTGGAGATGAGTTCGATGCGGTTATGAACTATCCGCTTGGAGAGAGCATCAAGGATTTCTGGATAGATAAGAGCCAGACGAATCAGGATTTTGAGTATACTATAAACAGATGTTATACCAACTACATGCAGCAGACCAATGATGTGCTTTTCAATCTGCTTGATTCACATGATACAAAGCGCCTTCGCTCTGATACAAATAATCTCGACCAGTACTTTGCACAGCTTGCAGTGCTTTTTGCCATGCCGGGCAGCCCATGTATATATTACGGCACTGAGATTGCCATGCCGGGCAGCTATGACCCTGACTGCAGACGATGTATGCCGTGGGATGATATTGAGGCAGGCAAGTTTAAGGAGCGCATTGAGATGGTATCAAAGCTCATTCATTTAAGGGCGAGTGAGCCGCTTTTAAAGGGCAGAAACTTCCATTTCCCTGACGATTTTGCTGACAATCCAAGGGTAATCCAGTTCAGAAAGATGGGCTGGGTGGATACATATGTGGAGGTTATAGTCAACTGCTCTGATGAGGATATTGAGGTGCCAAAGGACGGCGAGGTACTTTTTGAGAGACATTGCATAGATACCACATTGCTGACTAACGGAATATTAATCAGAAAAATCGTAGGCAATGGCGATAAGTAAAAGAAACAGGAGAATTAAACGAAAATATGGCTAAATATGAGTTACTAAAACAGGAGGGACGTGCCAAGAGAGGTACATTCCATACTGTGCATGGAGATATACAGACACCTGTATTTATGAATGTAGGAACAGTAGGTGCGATAAAGGGCGCTGTCTCTACGGACGATTTAAAGGAGATAAAGTGTCAGGTTGAGCTGTCAAATACATATCACCTGCATGTAAGAACCGGAGACAAAATCATTAAAGAGCTTGGCGGACTGCACAAATTCATGGTGTGGGACAGACCAATCCTTACAGATTCCGGCGGATTCCAGGTGTTTTCACTGGCAGGTCTTCGCAAAATAAAGGAGGAGGGCGTGTACTTCAACTCGCATATTGACGGTGCCAAGATTTTTATGGGACCTGAGGAGAGCATGCAGATACAGTCAAACCTCGGCTCCACGATAGCTATGGCATTTGACGAGTGCCCATCTAGCGTTGCAGACAGACAGTATGTGACAAACTCTGTAAACAGGACCACGCGCTGGCTTGAGAGGTGCAAAAAGGAGATGGCACGCTTAAACAGCTTACCGGATACTATCAACAAGGAGCAGCTTTTATTCGGCATCAATCAGGGAGCTGTTTATGATGATATAAGAATTGACCATGCAAAGCGCATTTCTGAGCTTGAGCTGGACGGCTATGCTGTCGGCGGACTGGCGGTAGGAGAGAGCCATGAGGAGATGTACCATATTCTTGATGAAACAGTGCCTCATCTGCCTGTTAATAAACCTACATACCTGATGGGAGTAGGAACTCCTGCCAATATACTTGAGGGTGTAGAGAGAGGAATCGACTTCTTTGACTGTGTATACCCAAGCAGAAATGGCCGTCACGGACATGTATACACGAATCACGGCAAGCTTAATCTGTTCAACCAGAAGTATCAGAAGGATATGCGCCCTATTGAGGAGGGCTGTAACTGTCCTGCCTGCCGCACATATTCGCGTGCATATATCAGGCATCTTTTAAAGGCAAAGGAGATGCTCGGAATGAGACTGTGCGTGCTTCATAATTTGTATTTCTACAACACCATGATGGAGGAGATAAGGGATTCACTTGATGCAGGCCGTTTTGCCTCATACAAGGCTGAAAAGCTCTATGGAATGACACAGGGAGAGCAGAGCTAGCAGATAAATATAAAAAATCTCGAAAATGATAAAAAATCCTTGCCGTTAGCACGTTTAACGTGTATTATGGTAATAGTGCTTAGAACACATCAATTATAGAATATTTAGGAGGAACAATTGATGACATCAATTTTAGCAAACGGTCAGGCAGGAGGAACAATTGGAATGATTGTCTCGTTAGTAGTACTTTTCGCAGTTATGTATTTTCTTATGATCCGTCCACAGAAGAAGGAGCAGAAGAAAAAGGAGCTTATGCTTAATGAGGTTGCAACAGGAGACACAGTTCTTACAACAAGTGGATTTTACGGTACAGTTATCGATATCGAGGACGATACTGTAATCGTTGAGTTTGGTAACAACAAGAACTGCCGTATTCCAATGCAGAAGGCAGCTATCGCTGACCTTGAGAAAGCAGAGGATTCCGCTAAATAATACAGATTTGTAAAGCCGTCACATAAGTGGCGGTTTTCTTATTATCCCCATCTCTTGCAATAATAATAAAAAACTGTTATTATAGTATGCAGTTATTATAAACTGCAGTTATAAATTGCATGAAAAAGTAAAATATCCCGACATATTGAAATAAGTACTTTAATGCTTTAATATAAGAATATGTATTTTATGTAAAAGAGGTAAGAAATTATGGAATATAAAGTTGGTGTAATTTCCGGAGACGGAATCGGACCGGAGATAGTCACTGAGGCAAAAAAGGTATTGGAAAAAATAGCAGACAAGTATGGACACAGCTTCAACTACACAGACATCCTTATGGGTGGCTGCTCAATTGATGCTACAGGCGTTCCTCTTACAGATGAGGCTATTGCGGCTGCACTTGATTCAGATGCGGTGCTTATGGGTTCAATCGGTGGCAACACAGCCACATCACCATGGTACAAGCTGGCACCTGAGCTTCGTCCGGAGGCAGGACTTTTAAAGCTTAGAAAGTCGCTCAATCTGTTTGCAAATCTTAGACCGGCGTACCTGTACAAGGAGCTTGCTGCAGCATGCCCACTCAGAGCTGATATCATCGGAGACGGCTTTGATATGATGATTATGCGTGAGCTTACAGGAGGTCTGTACTTCGGGGCCAGAGAGACAAAAGAGGTGGACGGAGTTGTTACGGCCACAGATACACTGACATACAATGAGAATGAAATCAGAAGAATCGCAAAGCGAGGCTTTGATATAGCCATGAAGAGAAGAAAAAAGGTCACATCCGTAGACAAGGCAAATGTGCTTGATTCTTCCAGATTATGGAGAAAGATCGTCGAGGAGGTCGCTAAGGATTATCCGGAGGTTACATACGAGCATATGCTTGTTGATAACTGTGCAATGCAGCTTGTAAAGGATCCTAAGCAGTTTGATGTTATCCTCACAGAGAATATGTTTGGCGATATTTTATCAGATGAAGCAAGTATGGTGACAGGCTCAATAGGTATGCTTTCATCAGCAAGTCTTAACGATACAAAGTTCGGACTTTACGAGCCAAGTGGCGGATCTGCTCCTGATATCGCAGGAAAGGGTATTGCAAATCCTATCGCAACAATCCTTTCAGCAGCCATGATGCTTCGCTATTCATTTGATCTGGACAAGGAAGCACAGGCAATCGAGGATGCTGTAAAGCAGGTGCTTAAGGAGGGCTACAGGACAATCGACATCATGCCACAGCCGGGTGAGACTACAGAGGGTATCACACAGGTAGGTACAGCACAGATGGGGGATCTCATCGCAGAACGTGTGTAGCTGTATGACTTATAATAGACAGCTAACAGGTTATAGATATGCAGATTGTTGTGTATACAGTAGTAATGATGAAGTATTCAAAGAAATAGTCGGAGATAAATAAGGAGATAAAATATGATAAGTGATAACGCAAGAGCCGGAATGCAGCAGGCACCGGCAAGAAGTTTATTTAATGCTCTTGGTTTTACACCGGAGGAAATGAAAAAGCCTATGGTCGGAATCGTAAGCTCATTCAATGAGATTGTTCCGGGCCATATGAATATAGACAAAATCGTTGAGGCTGTAAAGCTTGGAGTTGCAGAGGCAGGAGGAGTGCCTGTAGTATTTCCTGCAATCGCAGTCTGCGATGGTATTGCAATGGGACATGTGGGTATGAAATATTCCCTTGTTACAAGAGATCTGATTGCTGATTCTACAGAGTGTATGGCAATCGCTCATCAGTTTGATGCACTTGTAATGGTTCCAAACTGTGACAAGAACGTGCCGGGACTTCTGATGGCGGCTGCACGTCTTAATCTGCCTACAGTATTTGTATCAGGCGGACCAATGCTCGCAGGCCACGTAAAGGGCAGAAAGAGAAGCCTTTCATCTATGTTTGAGGCTGTCGGCTCATACGCTGCTGGTACTATGACTGAGGATGATGTATGTGAGTATGAGAACAAGGTATGTCCTACCTGCGGTTCATGCTCAGGAATGTACACAGCCAACTCTATGAACTGTCTTACAGAGGCACTTGGTATGGGACTTCGCGGAAACGGAACAATACCTGCTGTATATTCAGAGCGTATACGTCTTGCAAAGCATGCCGGAATGGCTGTTATGGATATGTATAACAAGGGCATTAAGGCGAGAGATATCATCACAAAGGATGCAATAATGAACGCACTCACAGTTGATATGGCACTCGGCTGCTCTACAAACTCTATGCTTCATCTTCCGGCTATCGCTCATGAGATAGGCTTTGATTTTGATATCAGCTTTGCAAATCCAATCAGTGAGAGGACACCAAATCTCTGCCACCTTGCCCCGGCAGGCCCTACATATATGGAGGACTTAAACGAGGCCGGTGGTGTGTGGGCTGTCATGAAAGAGCTTGCTGATATCGGACTTTTAAATACAGATTGTATGACTGTTACAGGAAAGACAGTTGGAGAGAATATAAAGAATGCAGTCAATAGAGACCCTGAGGTCATCAGACCGGTAGACAATCCATATTCAAAGACCGGAGGACTTGCAGTGCTTAAAGGAAATCTGGCTCCGGACGGCTCTGTAGTAAAGCGTTCAGCAGTTGTCGATGAGATGATGGTTCATGAAGGTCCTGCAAGAGTATTTGACTGCGAGGAGGATGCAATTGCAGCAATAAAGGGCGGCAAGATCGTAGAGGGTGATGTGGTTGTCATCAGATACGAGGGACCAAAGGGCGGCCCTGGAATGAGAGAGATGCTTAACCCTACATCCGCTATTGCCGGAATGGGACTTGGAAGCTCTGTAGCACTCATCACAGACGGACGTTTTTCAGGAGCTTCAAGAGGAGCTTCAATAGGTCATGTTTCACCTGAGGCCGCAGTAGGCGGACCGATTGCCCTGGTTGAAGAGGGAGATATCATAAAGATTGATATTCCAAACATGAAGCTTGAGCTCGATGTGTCAGACGAGGTGCTTGCTGAGCGTAAGGCAAAGTGGCAGCCAAGGGAGCCGAAGGTTACAACAGGCTATTTGAAGAGATACGCAGCGCTTGTTACATCAGGAAACAGAGGTGCCATCCTTGCACTTCCGGGCGAGCAGAACGCGTAGTATAAATTTTGATAGAAAATTCAGTACGAATAAGGCTTTTACCTATTATCGTAAAGGATTCGTATAAGAAAAAGAGGAATACAAGATGCAGTTAACAGGATCACAGGTTATTATAGAATGCTTAAAAGAACAGGGTGTTGACACAGTATTCGGTTATCCGGGAGGAGCCATCCTTAATGTCTATGACGAGCTCTACAAGCATCCGGAGATTAAGCATGTGCTGACCTCCCATGAGCAGGGAGCGAGCCATGCGGCCGACGGCTATGCGAGAAGCACCGGAAAGGTTGGCGTCTGTCTGGCTACAAGCGGACCGGGTGCGACAAATCTGGTCACAGGAATTTCGACAGCATACATGGATTCGATTCCAATCGTCGCAATCACATGTAATGTCGGAGTCTCGTTACTCGGAAAAGACAGTTTCCAGGAGATAGATATCGCTGGTATCACAACACCTGTTACCAAATACAGTTTCATAGTAAAAGATGTCGAGAAGCTTGCAGATACGATCCGCAGAGCTTTCGATATTGCCAGAAAAGGAAGACCGGGTCCTGTACTTGTGGATATTCCAAAGAATGTTACGGCAGATCTGGTAGAGTACACCAAGCAGGAAATCAAGCTTCCTGAGCGTGAGACAGAAACAATTACAGACAGTGACATTGATAATGCAATTGAACTCATAAAAGCATCCAAAAAGCCATATATATTTGTAGGAGGCGGAGTGGTTCTCTCCGGAGCAAGCAAAGAGCTTAAGGAATTTGTAGACAAGGTGAATGCACCTGTTTGCGATACGCTCATGGGCAAGGGTGCATATGATGGCACAAGTGATAACTACACAGGCATGCTTGGTATGCATGGCACAAAGACCTCAAACCTTGGAGTTTCAGAGTGCGACCTTTTGATTGCGATTGGTACACGTTTTTCGGACAGAGTGCTTGGCAATCCCAAAAAGTTTGCAGACCAGGCCAAGATATTACAGTTTGATGTAGACGCAGCAGAGATTAATAAAAATATCCGTGTTACATCGAGTGTTATAGGCGATGTGAAGGAAATACTTACACGCATCAACAAAAAGCTCACACAGCTTGACCACAATTCATGGGTTGAGCATGTGCTTGCATATGCAAAGACTTTTCCTCTTACATATCACAAAGAGGGACTTAGCGGACCATTTGTTATTGAAAAAATCTATGAAATGACAAAAGGAAATGCTATAATGGTTACTGAGGTCGGTCAGCATCAGATGTGGGCAGCCCAGTATTACAAATACAGTAAGCCGAGAACTCTTCTTACATCAGGAGGTCTTGGTACCATGGGATACGGTCTCGGTGCTGCAATCGGTGCCCAGACAGCTAATCCTGACAGGACTGTAGTCAATATTGCAGGTGACGGATGCTTCAGAATGAACATGAACGAGCTTGCAACAGCTTCAAGAGAAAAGCTTCCTCTTATCGAGGTTATAATAAACAACCATGTACTTGGAATGGTACGCCAGTGGCAGACTCTTTTTTACGAGAAGCATTACTCGGCAACCGTACTCGATGATGGGGTGGATTATGTAAAGCTTTCAGAAGCAATGGGAGCCACCGCACGACGTGTTAAGACCCAGGAAGAATTTGAAAAAGCATTTGCAGATGCCTTAAAGAGCAAGACACCGTTTGTAATTGATTGTATCATTGATTCAGATGACAAGGTATGGCCTATGGTTGCACCGGGCAAGCCTATTGACGAGTCTTTCGATGAAGAGGACTACAATGCGACACAAGGAGGAAATTAGAGTGAGTAGAGTTTACAATTTTTCAGCAGGACCTGCAGTTTTACCTGAGGAGGTATTGCAGGAAGCAGCAGCAGAGATGATGGATTATAAGGGAAGCGGAATGTCGGTTATGGAGATGAGCCACAGATCTAAATGGTTTGATGACATCATCAAGGATGCCGAGAAGGATCTCCGCGAGCTTATGAATATACCTGACAATTACAAGGTGCTTTTCCTTCAGGGTGGTGCTTCACAGTTCTTCGCTGAGGTACCGATGAACCTTATGAAAAATAAAAAAGCAGGATACATTATCACAGGTCAGTGGGCTAAAAAGGCGTTTGCCGAGGCTAAGATTTACGGAGACGCCGTAGAGCTTGCTTCGTCTGCAGATGAGACCTTCTCATACATACCTGACTGCTCAGATTTACCAATCACAGATGATATGGATTATGTATACATTTGCGAGAACAATACTATCTACGGAACAAAGTACAAGAAGCTTCCAAACACAAAGGGAAAGAACCTTGTAGCTGATGTATCTTCATGCTTCTTATCAGAGCCTGTAGATGTATCAAAATATGCTGTTATCTATGGCGGAGTACAGAAGAATGTAGGACCTGCCGGAGTAGTTATAGCAATTATCAGAGAGGACCTTATCACAGATGATTGTCTACCGGGCACACCAACCATGCTCAAGTGGAAGACTCAGGCCGATAATGATTCTCTTTACAATACACCACCATGCTACGGCATCTATATCTGTGGCAAGGTATTCAAATGGCTCAAGAAGATGGGCGGTCTTTCAGTTATGAAAGAGAGAAATGAGGAGAAGGCCAAGATTCTCTACGATTTCCTTGATCAGAGCAAGCTCTTTAAGGGAACAGTAAGAAAAGAGGACAGATCCCTCATGAATGTTCCGTTTGTAACAGGAGATGCAGAGCTTGATGCCAAGTTTGTAAAGGAGGCAACTGCAGCCGGATTTGTAAACCTTAAGGGACACCGTACAGTTGGCGGAATGAGAGCATCTATCTACAATGCTATGCCAAAAGAGGGTGTTGAGAAGCTTGTAGAGTTTATGAAGAAGTTTGAGGAGGAGAATGCATAATGTTTAATTACACATGCTTAAACCCAATCGCAGGAGTAGGCCTTGATCTGTTCTCTGACGATTATAAAAAGGTTGATGATATTAAGGATGCAGATGCAGCACTTGTAAGAAGTGCCGCTATGCATGACATGGAGCTTGGTGACAAGGTGCTTGCTGTGGCAAGAGCAGGAGCAGGAGTAAACAATATTCCACTTGACAAGTGTGCCGAGCAGGGAATCGTTGTATTCAACACACCGGGAGCCAATGCAAACGGTGTTAAGGAGCTTGTGTTTGCCGGAATGCTTTATGCATCAAGAGATATCGTTGGAGGTATCGACTGGTGTCTTGCAAACCAGAACGATGAGAATATTGCAAAGACAGCCGAGAAGCAGAAAAAGAACTTTGCAGGAACAGAGATTTCAGGCAAGAAGCTCGGTGTTATCGGACTTGGAGCCATCGGTGTACTTGTTGCAAATGCTGCAGTACATATGGGCATGGATGTTTACGGATATGATCCATACATCTCAGTAAATGCCGCATGGAACCTTTCAAGAAGCGTTAAGCATATCAGCAATGTTGAGGACATCTACAAGAACTGTGATTTCATCACAATCCATGTACCTCTTCTTGATTCAACAAAGAAGATGGTAAACGCTGATGCTATTGCAATGATGAAGCCAACCGCTATCGTATTAAATTTTGCCAGAGATCTTCTCGTTGACGAAGAGGCTATGGTAGATGCACTTGCCAAGGGAAAGGTTAAGAAGTATGTTTCAGATTTCCCTAACAACACAACTGTTGGAGCAAAGGGCTGCATCGTAACACCTCATCTTGGAGCATCTACAGCAGAGTCAGAGGACAATTGTGCAGTTATGGCTGTCAAGGAGCTGAGAGATTACTTAGAGAATGGTAATATCGTTCACTCAGTCAACTTCCCTGACTGCAGCATGGGTGCATGCACAGCTTCAGGCAGAGTCGGAATCCTTCACAAGAATGTTAAGGGTATGATTGGACAGATTACAACTGCTCTTGCAGAGGCTGATATCAATGTATCTGATCTGACAAACAAGGGCAAGGGTGATTATGCATATTCACTTCTTGATCTTGATTCAGCTATTGATGCTTCTACCGTTGAGAAGCTTTCTGCCATTGACGGAGTGCTCAGAGTGAGAGTTATTAAATAGTGAATTAATATTTGATTTAAATACTGATCCTCCATATTTTATATGGGGGATTTAGTGGGTTATAAGGAAATAACAAATATAGAAAATATATAAGAAATATAAGAGATATAAGAGATATAAGAGATATAAGAGATATATAGGAGATTATATGATTAGACAAATTCTTGGTGAAGTATCAGTGCCGGTTGTAAACACCGAGGTACAGCAGGTTATTGAAAACCCTGGCATTGTAAAGACGTATCTGGAGAAATATATGCCATCGCTTATAAGCTTTCTCGTGCAGCTTGTTGTTGCGATTGTGATACTGCTTATTGGTATTAAGGTTATTAAATCAGTTGTGAAAATAATTAAAAAAGGATTTGATAAAAGCAGAATGGACGCTGCAGTGGCATCATTTCTTGCCAAACTGATTAAATACTTTTTGTATTTTATTCTTGTCATGGCGCTGCTTTCGGGCTTTGGAGTGGCGACCGGCTCTGTTATAGCGGTTCTTGGCTCTGCCGGACTTACTGTAGGTATGGCATTGCAGGGCAGTCTGTCAAATTTTGCAGGAGGCGTGCTTATCCTTTTGATGAAGCCGTTTGGCGTGGGCGATTACATAGTTGACGGTTCAAGTGGTACAGAGGGCACTGTAAAGGATATAAATCTGTTTTATACAAGGCTTTTGACAATAGATAACAAGATGGTTATGATACCAAACGGAAAGCTTGCTGATTCATGTATCACAAATGTATCTATGATGGATAAGAGGATGCTTGATTTGAGAGTAACAGTATCCTACAGCACAGATTTAGCATTTGCAAAGAGTGTGCTGGAATCTGTTGTTACATCAGCAGATACGATGCTTCACGATGAGCCGAGCAATGTGTTTGTGAGTGAGCTGCAGGATTCGGCAATAGAGCTCGGTGCGAGAATCTGGGTGAAGAACGAGGATTACTGGAACACAAAATGGCAGCTTACAGAAGAAATTAAAACAGCATTTGATAAAAATAACATCGAAATTCCGTTTCCACAGATGGATGTTAATATTCAGAAGAGGAGCATAGACTCTGACTTTTAAAGCCGGATGCTGTAGAATATTACTTTAACAGATTTTTTGTGGTAAATATACTTATAATTTAACTATAATATGTAAAAATGTGGTATACTATCATCATCGCATTTTAGGAGGAATAATTGATGACAATTCACGATTTGGCTGAATACGAGATTTTAGATGAGCACAGAGTGGAGGATGTCCAGTCGGACGGATTCATTCTGAGACACAAAAAAAGTGGTGCAAGGATTGCCATTTTATCAAATAATGATGATAACAAGGTCTTTTATATAGGCTTCAGGACTCCGCCGGAGGATGAGACGGGTGTACCGCATATTATTGAGCATACCACACTCTGCGGTTCAAAGAAGTTCCCGGTAAAGGATCCCTTCATTGAGCTGGCAAAGGGCTCGCTCAATACATTTTTAAATGCCATGACATACCCAGACAAGACAGTTTATCCTGTTGCCAGCTGCAATGATCAGGATTTTAAGAATCTCATGGATGTGTATCTGGATGCAGTGTTTAATCCGAATATCACAAAGTACGAGGAGATTTTCAAGCAGGAGGGCTGGCACTACGAGCTTACAGGCAAGGATGATGAGCTTAAGATAAACGGAGTTGTGTACAATGAGATGAAGGGAGCATACTCATCGCCGGATGAGGTGCTTTCAAGCCAGATTTACCGCTCGCTTTTCCCTGACAATACCTACAGCAAGGATTCTGGTGGTAATCCGGAGTATATTCCTAAGCTTACGTATGAGGCATATCTGGACTTCTATCACAAGTATTATCATCCATCCAATTCATACATTTATCTGTATGGTGATATGGATGTTGTCGAGAGACTTGAGTGGCTGGATAAGGAATATCTGAGCCTGTATGATTATAAAAAAGTTAATTCAGAAATTAATAAACAGCCTGCATTTGATGAAATAAAGAATGTTGAGGCACAGTATTCAATTACCATGGATGATACACAGGAAAATAAGACTTATCTATCTTATAACCGTGTGGTAGGAGATACGCTTGATGAGATGCTCTATCAGGCATTTGATGTGCTGGACTATGCACTTGTCAGCTCACCGGGAGCACCTGTGAAGCAGGCATTGATAGATGCGGGAATCGGTGATGATGTGTATGGCTCATACGATGCGGGCATTTTGCAGCCGGTGTTCTCGTTTGTGGCAAAAAATGCCAATGCATCACAGGCAGATGAGTTTGAAAGCATTATAGAGAACACTCTTAAAGAGGTTGTTAAAACAGGAATTAATAAAGAAGCATTGCTCGCGGGAATCAATAGCAGCGAGTTCAAATTCAGGGAGGCTGACTTTGGACAGTTTCCTAAGGGACTTCTTTTTGGATTAAACTGCTTAGACAGCTGGCTGTTTGATGATATGAAGCCTTTTATACATCTGGAGTGTCTTGGTACCTTTGCTAAGCTTCGAAAGGCTGTAGATACGGATTATTTTGAAAAGCTTATACAGGAGTATCTGCTTGACAATACCCATGGTTCATCTGTTACTGTAAAGCCGAAGCGTGGACTTGGCAATGAGAGGGAGGAGGCTTTGGCAAAGGAGCTTTCCGATTACAAGGCATCTCTTTCAGATGAAGAGATTAAAAAGCTGATTGAGGATACAGAGCATTTAAAGAAATACCAGGAGGAGCCTTCGTCGGATGAGGATTTGCGCAAGCTTCCGATGCTTACAAGAGCGGATATGAAAAAGAATGCTATGCCTTTTTCAAACATTGAGGATGAGCTTTTGGATGTAAAGGTTGTGCGTCATGACATAGAGTCAAACGGTATTGATTATATATCATTTTTATTTGATGCAGGTGATTTTGCCCAGAGTGAGCTTGGCTATCTTGGCTTCTTTACAAACGCACTCGGGCTGGTGAGCACCGAAAAGTACAGCTATACCGATTTAGCCAATGCTACCAACATATATACCGGCGGAATCAGCACAGGTACTGCAAGTCACCCGGATATTAAGGATAGAAATAATTTCGTGTTTAAATTTGAGGTGAAGCTTAAAGTGTTGGAGAAAAATCTCGACAAGGCACTTGAGCTTATGGAGCAGATGCTTCTTTCATCGGATTTTACAGATACAAAGAGACTGGGTGAGCTTGTAGCGCAGATTAAGGCAAGGCTTCAGGCTAACCTTAGCAGTTCCGGTCATTTGGTTGCAGCTATGCGAAGCATGTCGAGCTTCTCGCGCTACGCACTTTATCAGGACGAGCTAAAGGGAGTTGCCTTTTACCGCTCTATATGCCGCATAGAAAAGGAACTTTTAGAGTCACCAAAGAGTGTGTCAGATAAGCTTGCTGCAATAGCCAAAAAGCTGTTTGCAAGAAACAGAATGCTTATCAGCTTTACCGGAAATAACGAGGCTTACGGCAATGCAAAGCCTTCGTTGGAAAAAGTTATAGCTGGATTTAATAAAATGAGCGCTGTAGGCAATCAGGCTGAGGTTCATTTTAACACAGCAAAGGAAGCATTTATCGATGCATCACAGATACAGTATGTGGCAAAGACCGGTGATTTCATCTGTGAGGGCTATGAATACACCGGGGCACTGAGATTGCTGCGTATCATCTTAAGCTATGATTATCTCTGGATAAATGTCAGGGTAAAGGGTGGTGCTTACGGATGCATGAATACATTCCTTAGAAGCGGAGAGAGCTACTTTGTCTCATATAGAGACCCTAACCTTTCAGACACACTTGATGTCTATGACAGGATACCTGAGTATATAAAGAGCATTTCGCCTGATGAGAGGGATATGACCAAGTATATTATCGGTACCTTCAGTGCACTTGATACGCCTATGAATCCGGAAGCAAAGGGTAGCAGATCACTGTCTGCATATCTCGAGGGTATTACCTACGAGCAGATTCAAAAGGAGAGAAATGAGATACTAAATGCACAGCCAGAGGATATCAGAAGGCTTGCAGACCTTGTAGAGGCAGTGCTTAAGAAGGACAGTATATGTGTCATCGGCAATGAAAATATGATTAAAGAGTCGTCAGGGCTCTTTGAGAATGTTGAAAAGCTTATATGATTAAAGGGTCACAAGGTATCATCGATGCATGCTTGCATGCAATTCGATGTATACCTTAGTGACCCGCACTACACCGAGAAAGTAGCAATTTGCTGCCCAAATGCAGCAAATTAGCGGATTTCGAGGTGGAGTCAGATTACGGGAATGCGTAGCATGTAGTAATCTGATTAATCATAAATGAGGGGCAAAATACCTTTTGACCCTCATATCCTTATAAATGCAGATTCACATAGGAGGAAAAATGATACAGAATTTCAAATCGGGTTTTGTTACAATAATCGGTAGACCAAACGTGGGCAAGTCAACACTGATGAATAGGCTTATCGGTCAGAAAATTGCCATCACCTCAAACAAGCCTCAGACCACAAGAAACCGCATTAAGACAGTATACACGGATATGGAAAAGGGACAGATAGTGTTCCTTGATACTCCGGGCATACACAAGGCCAAAAACAAGCTGGGCGAGTATATGGTCAATGTGGCGGAAAAGACATTAAATGAAGTGGATGTTGTGCTGTGGCTTGTGGAACCGACCAACTTTATCGGTGCGGGGGAGCAGCATATCATAGAGCAGCTTAAAAAGGTTAATACACCTGTTATATTGATTATCAACAAGGTAGATACAGTGGAAAAGGAAAAGGTGCTTGAGTATATAGACACCTACCGCAAGGTATACGACTTTGCAGAGATTATTCCTACGTCAGCCTTAAGAGGGCAGAATACGGATGATGTTATTAATTCTATATTTAAGTATTTGCCTTATGGCCCACAGTTCTATGATGAGGACACCATCACTGATCAGCCGGAGCGTGCAATCTGTGCTGAGATTATCAGGGAAAAAGCACTCCATGCTCTAAATGACGAGGTGCCGCATGGCATTGCAGTAGGAATTGACCGCATGAAGACAAGAAAGACAAAGAGTGGTTCTATTATAGATATGGATGCCACAATTGTATGCGAGAGAGACTCCCATAAGGGGATCATTATAGGAAAGCAGGGCAGCATGCTCAAAAAAATCGGCACCAATGCGCGCTATGAGATGGAAAGACTGCTTGACTGTAAGGTGAATCTGAAGCTATGGGTCAAGGTAAAGAAGGATTGGAGAGACAGCGACTTCCTCATCAAGAACTTTGGATACAAAGAGGAAGAATAGTATTTTGAAAGTAAGTTTAAGATGTCACAGAGTGTAGTGTTGACCGGTATGGTGCTTTCAGCCATGCCGGTAGGGGATTTTGACAAAAGAATAACGATTCTCACAAAGGAACGAGGGAAAATCACAGCCTTTGCAAGGGGCGCAAGACGTCCAAACAGCCAGCTTATGGCAGGAAGCAATCCATTTTCGTTCGGTGAGTTTGAGCTGTTTGAGGGTAAAAGCGCATATTCTCTTTCAAAGGTCACAATCAGCAACTATTTCAGGGAGCTGACACAGGATTTGGAAGCAGTATACACCGGGTTTTACTTTCTGGAGTTCTGCGGATATTTTTGTCAGGAGAACAATGACGAGAAGGATATGTTAAAGCTCCTTTATCAATCACTCAGGGCTCTTGAATCACCGGCATATAAAAATGAGCTTGTCAGGGCTGTTTTTGAGCTTAAGGCTATTACGATAAATGGCGAGGGTCCATCGCTGTTTTCGTGTATACACTGTCATTCGAGGGAAGGACTTAATGTCTTTTCGGCAAGACGCGGAGGGGTGTTTTGTGACAACTGTGGCACGCAGATACAGGGCAGGCATATACTAAGCGATACACTCTATACCATGCAGTATATTGTTTCAGCTGATATCACGAAGCTGTACACATTTGCAGTGTCAGACGATGTGCTTGAGGAGCTGAGAAGCATAATGAAGGAATATCTTTCAATCTATGTGCATCATGATTTTAAATCAGCAGCTTTTCTGTGATAAATTAAAGCATGAAATTAAATCATGAAATAATTAATAGATACTATGCATGTCGTTGCCCTTTAAAATATGATACTTGAAATCATATATACAAAAGGGTATAATATCATAGATTATATTTTAGGAGGCAGCTATGAATAAAAAGCTATCAATGCTGTTGCCTGTTATTGCGACATGCGGTTTGCTTGCCGGGTGCGGTACAGATTATTATACCAAGGACAGCACGGTGTTTGTTGCAAAAAACGGCAGTGTAGTATCTACAGATGTCGAGGACTTTGATACAGCTGCATACAAGCAGGATGACTTACAAAGCTATGTGGACAAGTCAATAGACGACTACAATAAGAAGAATGACGGTTCGGTCAAGCTCAAAAAGCTGACTGTCGAGAAAAAGAAGGCATCTCTTACCATGAGTTATGCGTCAACCGATGAATACACTGATTTCAATGGGACAAAGCTTTTTTCAGGAACTATTGCGGAGGCTCTGGCAGCCGGATATGATTTCAAGACCGATTTCGCAGCGATAGATGATGGCAAGGCAAAGAAATGTGAATCATCTGAGTTTCTGGATGAAACCGGCTACAAGGTCGTTGTTTACGAAGGCAGCTCAAATTTGCATGTGAAAGGGAAAATATTATATGCATCTGTCGACAAAGTAAAGCTTGTAGATGACAAAACAGTTGCGATTGGTGACAAGTACAGTCTGCTTGCATCGCAAACCACAGGGACAGAGAGTGTCACAGAGAGCACAGAAGCAGTAAAAGCCGATGCGACGGAAGGAACGGAAAACGGAGCGGATGGTAGTGTCAGTGATGATGATATATTAAACTCGGTCAAGCAAGACAACGAGGTCACATTTGACTTTGACAGTGAGGAGGACAATTCGGCGCCGGTGTCATATATCACATATGTTATATATAAGTAGATTAAGGCGTGAATTGTTATTTAATTATAATTTAAGAATACAAGTAACTATTCAGTTACGAATACAAATAAATCATAAGTAAGATAGAGAGGAAACAAGAATTATGGAAAAGACCATGGACAAAATCGTACAGGTAGCAAAAGCAAGAGGATTTGTATATCCGGGCTCAGAAATTTACGGAGGTCTTGCAAATACATGGGATTATGGAAACTTGGGAGTAGAGCTTAAAAACAATGTAAAAAGAGCATGGTGGAAGAAATTTATCCAGGAGAATCCTTATAACGTAGGTGTAGACTGTGCCATCCTCATGAATCCTCAGACATGGGTTGCATCAGGACATCTCGGCGGCTTCTCAGATCCGCTTATGGATTGTAAGGAGTGCCACGAGCGATTCAGAGCCGACAAAATCATCGAGGATTTTGCGCAGGACAATGGTATTGAGCTTGAGACATCAGTTGATGGCTGGACAAACGAGCAGATGGTAGATTTCATCAAGGAGCACAATGTTCCATGTCCATCATGCGGCAAGCACAATTTCACAGATATCAGACAGTTCAACCTCATGTTCAAGACATTCCAGGGTGTTACAGAGGATGCTAAGAATACAGTATATCTTCGTCCGGAGACCGCACAGGGTATCTTTGTAAACTTTAAAAATGTACAGCGTACATCCCGTAAAAAGATTCCGTTCGGTATTGGACAGGTTGGTAAGTCATTCCGTAACGAGATTACACCTGGTAACTTCACCTTCAGAACACGTGAGTTCGAGCAGATGGAGCTTGAGTTCTTCTGTGAGCCGGGAACAGATCTTGAGTGGTTTAAGTATTGGAGAGGTTTCTGCCGTGACTGGCTCATTTCCCTTGGAATCAAGGAGGATGAGATAAGACTGCGTGATCATGATCCTGCTGAGTTAGCCTTCTATTCAAAGGGAACTACAGATATCGAGTTCTTATTCCCGTTCGGATGGGGCGAGCTTTGGGGCATTGCTGATCGTACAGATTATGACCTCGGACGTCATCAGGAAGTTTCAGGACAGGATCTTACATACTTTGATGACCAGAAGAATGAGAAATATCTGCCATACGTTATCGAGCCATCACTCGGTGCTGACCGTGTAGTACTCGCTTTCCTTTGTGCAGCTTATGATGAGGAGGATATCGGTACACCGGAGAAACCGGATGTAAGAACAGTATTCCATTTCCATCCAGCACTTGCACCTGTAAAGATTGGAGTGCTTCCACTGTCAAAGAAGCTCAATGAGAGTGCTGAGAAGGTATTTGCACAGCTTTCAAAGACATACAACTGTGAGTATGATGACAGAGGAACAATCGGAAAGAGATATCGTCGTCAGGATGAAATCGGAACACCATTCTGCGTGACATATGATTTCGACTCAGAGGAAGACCATTGCGTGACAGTACGTGACCGTGACACAATGGAGCAGGAGCGTATCGCAATTGATGAGCTTGATGCATATTTTGCAAAGAAATTTGAATTTTAGAGTTAAAAATTAAAAATAGTAATAAAGTCACACAAAAATTGCGATTGCCTATTGAAATTGTATAGACAATTTGCTATAATATAGTTAATTTAAGACAACCGAAGGTATATTTTATACACTTTGGTTGTCTGCATTTAGGGAGCGTTGGCGGTGAAAGTATGGAAGCAAAAGAATTAAAAAAATTAAGCAGAAGTGAACTGCTGGAAATGCTTTTAGATAGAAGTAAAGAGGTTGAACATTTAAGAAAAGAGCTGGATGAGTCAAAAAAACATATTGCGACGTTGGAGCGTGAAGTTGCAGAATCCGGTGATATAAATGATGCAATAGAAAAGCTGACATCAGCAACGAGCGAGATTCAAAAATTTGCAGCCGTAATATCGATGGTTTCTAAAAATCTTACTAAAAAGTAATTTTGTAAGGTACAAATAGAACAATGTTATGAAATGGATATAAAAATGGTTGAGAAAATATATAAAAAAGTTATATATGCGCTTGCACGCGTAGCAGTAAAATATATTGAATATAAGAAAAAAAGACAACAGAATAAATCGGTTAACTACATTAATTCGACAAAATCCGAGTCGGATATTGAATATAATAAGAAAGCAATTGCTGATAATATTCCGGTAGAGGATATAAGCAGTGTTACAAACATAAACGATATAGATGATTCTATATTTTTGGTACAGAAAAACGATATTGATATTATAGATTTAGGAAAAGATACAGAGCAGGACGAAGCAGAGCCAAAGCCGATGACCAACGAAGACCGACTTGATATGCTGTTGAGCCAGATGATGCCCCCAACTGATTCGGCGATTAAGGTTAATTCGACTAATGCAGATAATACAACGGAAATGGCTGATTCTGTTGATACGGCTAATCCGGCGGAAGAGATTGATTCTGTTGATGTAGTTGATCCAACGGAAACAGTTGATTCGATAGAAGCAGCCGGACAGAAATCTGCGAATGAATATGCAGATACATATGAACAGGAAGATGTTTTAAAATTTGATGAGTCAACAGAAGTTTCTGATAAACTACATAATATTAAAAATGATGAATATACTGATTTAGAAACAAAAATTGTTGAAAAAGCAGAATCTTTTGAGAGTGAAAAGAATGCAAAAACAGATTTTGAAATACTGAAAAATGATGATGTGGACGATAAAACGGATTCAGAATCTAATGATAAAACACACAATGATGAAAATGAAAAATACAGTTATCGAAGTATAATGACAGATGACTATGACAGATATAGCGAAGAACTTGGAATCAAAGCATTAAGGCAGGAGCTTCGCAGGGTGAAGTACAACAGCAAATTTGCGGGAACTCTGTTTAATACAGTAGGAACTCTTTTAGTTGTCGCTGCAATAGCGGTTCTTGTTGCAAATCTGTGGCTTCCGATTCTTCAGGTAACGGGAACCTCGATGTCACCCACTCTTGAAGAGGGACAGATACTTATGGCATCAAAGGGAAACGCTTTTAAAACAGGTGATGTCATAGCGTTTTACCTGAATAATAAAATTCTGGTTAAGAGAGTGATTGCAATGCCGGGTGACTGGGTAAATATCTCTGATGACGGAACCGTGTATGTAAATGACATTGCTCTAGACGAACCGTATTTGAAAGAAAAGTCACTGGGTGACTGCAACATTGATTTGCCTTATCAAGTTCCGGAGTCGAAAATTTTCGTAATGGGAGATAACAGAAGTGTGTCTCTTGACTCGAGAAATACGGCAATAGGCTGTATTTCAGAGGAACAGGTGGTTGGAAAAGTGACTTTGGGGCTTTGGCCACTTACAAAAATTGGTAAAATTTACTAAAATATACGCGAATACAGAATGTGTCTATTGGTAAAAAGAGAGAAAGTGCTTCCGTGTGACCGTTGTGTGACCGAAAAATGATATACTGTCATCAAAAGAAAGAGAAAAGCACATAATAAAACAAATATAATTATTTGAGGAAAGGAGGATGCAGAATGGATAAGGATATGGAACGTCTCGGCAAAGAGCGACTGAAAAGAGTAAAAAGACGTAGACAGCTTGCTACATTCGTTGTTTCTATGGCGGTCATCGTGCTGAGCATTACTATGTACAGACTTATACAACCTGCATCTGCAGAAGATCAGAACAAGTACGAGTTCGAGGTGGATGGACAGAAGGAAACATATACCAACCTGGGGAAACTTAAAAATCCTCCGGTGGTGAAGCTTGAAGGTAATCAGCCTGAAGTGGAATGGGATGGAAAGACATTTAATTATCAGGTTGATATGTCTTTCGCCATAGGCCAGGGTGAGTTCAAGGATGAAAGCGGAAATATAATTAAGAATTATTATATGACTTATGGACAGGATATATCTATTCCTGATGCGGTTTGTGATGGCTGGCATACATATACAGACGAAAGTGGAAATAAGCTTTGCAATTATCGCTTTGTAAAAAATAATGATGGCACATTTTCTGCATTGATTAAATTTGCTGATGATTATATACAGAGCAACACTACTGAAATTAAAGGTGGTGCGACATTTGGCGCAAGCGGCTATAGTGAAGTTAAGGACAATGGTGATGTTGTTGTTAAGATAGGCGGAGATGCTACATTAGATATAAGCAAGGAATATATCCATTGGGATAAGAACCACAGCGCTAATTATGATATTACCGTTAAAAAGTCAAATACAACAGATAATACGCTTAAGAAAGATGACAATGGCAAATATGCTGAGTATGTTGTTGATGTTTCATCTGAAAAAGGTACACCGGATGTTATTACTTTAAATGATGTGTTGCAGGCCGGCAAAATGTCTGTCGATACATCAAAGTTTACTTACACAATAACTAAGAACGGACAGCAGGTTGGCGGTGAATATACTGCTAATGTTACGGTTTCCCAGAATAATGACAATAATAATCATAATTATAATCTTACAGCAACACTGCCTAAGCTTAATGCCGGTGAAAGTTGCCAGATAAAATACAAGTATTATTATGATACATCTCTTTGTGATAGCGGAAACGAATCACAAGCATCTAACAAGGTTACTGGTGAATCAATAAATAAGAAATCTAATGAAAAGGTTATTGATACATCAAGCAGTATTATTAAATACAAGAGAGATGATCTTGATAAAACAGGTACATACGACCCAAACAGTCAGACTGTCAAGTGGACAATCACTGTTAATAAAGAAAGAAATGATATTGTTGGAGCCGTACTGACAGATAATTGCCTTAAGGATGCAAAGAATTTTAGAATGAGCTCTGAACAGGACATCTACTGGAAAGGTGCTAAAATCCAATATGACGAAGAGGGAAGGATTAGCAGTATTAGTTTTGTGGCTATAAATGATAATAAAAATGACAGTACATATGTTATTACATATGAAACACCTGTCACGCCACAAAGCTATGACCAGAATGTTAGCAATCAGGTTGTTTTTAAGAACAAAGAGATATCGTTTGACAAATGGGCCGGAGTACATGTTCCGGGAACTCATGGAGAGATAAAAGTTACAAAGGAAGTGACTGCTAATAAAGAAGAACCTGAGAAAAACAGGTATGAGCTTAGTTGGGAATCAACATTTACCATTCCTTCAACCGGAGCGGATGCAGGTGTAAAGTTTGTTGATGAACTGACAAACACTACTTCAGACAATATGGCTCATTATATGACCTATCAGCAGGTTAAAGATGTATTTGATCAGGCAAAAAACATTTTTGGTGATAAGATATATAAATTTAAAGTAAAATCCGGCGATCAGGAGTATGATTTTAATTCTCTTGACAGCAAAACGGATACTAAGTTTACCGGATTTTCGTTTGAGTTTAAAGACAAGTATGTTCCTTCAAATGATAGTAAAGATGGATTTAAGGTAACTTTGAATTATAAGTCGTATGCAGACTACTCGGCAGGTGGAGAGATTGAATTTAAGAACAACGCAAACTTCTGGGATGTTAGTGCATATGCATCTTTCAAAACAAAAAAAGATATTAAATCATCAATTGTTAAGACTGATGGAAACAATAATACAGCAGATACATATGTAAAGACCACTGATGTCGGATATGATGGAACACTTACATGGATTGTAAAGGTTACAATGGATAAAAAAGCAACCAAATATACAATCACTGATAATATGCCTGAGGGCATCAGCGTACAAAATGTTACTGTACAGTTACAATATAATAATCCAGACCAGGGTTTTACATACCCTACATTGGATGGAAAGAGCTACACGGTAGATAATTCAAACAACAAAACTTACTTTACTGCGGGAATTAATACTTCATGTAAAAAAGAAACAAGCAATGGTCGTGAGATAATAACTACAATTGTAGAAAAGCCAAAAAATGCAAATGTGTTTGGATGGGGAGAGGGTTCTACAATTTTCCTTGTTTACAAATGTAAGGCTGATAGTGCTGAAACCTTGGAGGCAGGAAAGGAGCTTGTGTACAGGAACACAGCATCAGCTAAATCGGACAGTAATGATAAGATTGGTGAATCAAGCCAGACACAGATAATATCTAAGCCAAAACAGGATAGTGAAAATATTCCGGATTCAGGAGATAAAGTTATAAGCAAAAACGGAAGCTGGGATAATGATCAACATAAGCTGAATTATACTGTTCTTATAAACCCGCAGGGCAAGACATATCTGGGTGCTGATAAGACACTAAATTTAAAAGATGTTTTGTCGTACCAAAAAGTAACCTATGATGGTTCTTCGGCAAGGTGGCAGGTAGATTTGATGCCTGGTACAGTTAAGTTCAGAGAGGCTATCAAACAGGATGATGGAACATACAAACCTGGTGAGGTGATATCTGATTGCAAATGGACATATGATTCACAAGAAGCATTATATGATTATCAGTATTCAAGCAAAACAATAAATGCTATTGTTCCTGATGGAAAAGCTATAATGTTGACATACACTTATAGTGTAAAGGCTGATTTGATACAGGAGTGGGGTGATTCAAAACCTAAATTTGATGTATCTAATGCCGCTTCACTGGAAGGCGTTGATAATAGTAAAACAGAGATTAACACTGAATTAAAGTACAATAAATCTTATTCTTCGTTTTATGTATATAAGAATGATTCGTTTATTCTTTATAAGACAGAAGAGGGAAATAACGGAAAGTTATTGCCGAACGCAGAGTTTGATGTTTACAAATATGATCCAAACAGTACAGATTCTACGAAAACATCAGATGGATATGTCCATGTTAATAAATATGTTACCGATAAAACCGGCAAGATAGAGATTAATTTTGATAAATCAATGACATATAACACACAGTATTATGTTGTTGAGACAAAGGCACCTGGTGGCTATGTCCTTCCGGAAGAACCGGCAAAGACTTATTTCTACTTTAGTTCGCCGGATACAGCTAAATATCCTGTGACAGCTCAAAATAACAGCTTAACGGGAACCTGTCTGGCAAACAATTATGATATAGTATATATCGGTGATGAGACTATTCCAACAACAGAAATTTCTGTTGATAAAAAGTGGGTTGATTCCAAGAACAGACCTATAAATAAGACGGATGGAAGTATTTATATACAGTTACATCAGGTGGATTCGTCAGGAAATGATGTTAAGTATGGTGACGCTGTTGAAGTGACACCGGACAAAGATGGAAACTGGTCTTATAAATTTAAAGATCTTCCTAAGACAAAGACAGATGATATAGGTCATATAACCAACGAAACCTATAAGTATTATGTTACAGAGGTTGGAATAGACCAAAATAACAGCGTATCGGGTTATGATGTTTCTTATGTATTTAAGGATACAAATGGAACTGAGATTAAGAGGACTGATGTCAATGTGGCACCGGGAAAGGATATGGCTGTTGATTCAGGTACTATTGAGATTACAAATAAGCTCAATGAGTATGAGCTTCCTGAAACAGGTGGAAGCGGTAACAGATGGTTGTATATGTTAAGTGGAGTTGTACTTATAGCAATAGCTACAATAACACTTTTCTATATAAAACAAAAAACATTATAAAAAAAGGAGAATGCAAAATGAAAACAATCAAACGAAGCATTGCTTTAGTGCTTGCTATGATTCTTACACTTGCAATGAGTGTAACTGTATTTGCAGCACCAAACGCAGACCAAAACACATTCAGTCTTACACTTAATAAGGCTGTCAAAGGACACACTTATGAGGCTTATCAGATTTTATCTGGTGATTTATCAGCAGATAAAGCAACTCTTTCTAACATAAAGTGGGGAGAGGGCATTAATGCAAAAGGACAGGCCACTCTTGGCGATGCTACTGCATATGCTAAGACGCTTGCTGATTTGGGTAACAATTCTGAAGCGCTTAAAGAGCAGGCTCAGATTATCGGTGCAAACTTAGAATCAGCATCAGGTTCAGTTACAGTAACAGATCCGGATGCAAATAATGTAATCAGCGGCCTTAAGCCAGGTTACTACCTTATCAAAGATAAGGATAATTCTTTAAAGGGTCAGGAATCTTACACAGAGTTCATCCTTCATGTTACAGATGATGTAGATGCAAATGTAAAGGCAGATGTTCCTTCTGTAGAGAAGAAAGTTAAGGATACAAATGATACAACTGGTAAGACAACTGGTTGGCAGGATTCAGCCGATTACGATATCGGAGATGATGTTCCATTCCAGCTCACAGCTACATTAGCAAACAACATTGAAAGCTACAAGACATATTCTCTCAAGTTTAATGATACTCTTTCAGAAGGACTTGACTATAACAATGATGCAGTAATTAAATTAGGTGACAAGGATGTTACAGATCGCTTTACACCTAGCTATGATGCAACAGCTAAGACACTTACATTTACATGTGACGATATCTTAGCATTTGGCGCTAAAAACTCAGATAAGATTGTTGTTGAGTATACAGCAAAGCTTAACGAGAATGCAGTAATCGGCGCAGCCGGAAACCCAAATACAGTTTATCTTGATTTCTCTAACAACCCTAACAATGGTGGTGAGGGAGACAGAGGTAAGACTCCTGAAGATAAGGTTATCGTATTTACTTACAAGTTAACTGTAAATAAGGTTGATAAAGAGAATAAGCCACTTACAGGTGCAGAGTTCTCACTTTTCAAGAAAGTAAAGGTTGACGGAAAAGATGAGCTTGAGCTTGTAGAGGTTAAGAAGATTCTTTCTACTAATGCAGAGGGAACAGTATTCGGATTCACAGGCTTAGATGATGGTACATACGTATTACGCGAGACAAAGACACCTGACGGATACAACTCAATCGAGGATCAGACATTTACTATTTCTGCAGAGCATGATGAGAATAGTGATGATCCAAAGCTTACAGCACTTACAGGAGATGTAGCATCTGGTTCAATTATTGATTTAGGTGTTATGCTTGAAAATGGCGAGTTATCTACAAATGTAGTAAACAACAAGGGTTCAGTTCTTCCTTCAACTGGTGGTGCCGGACGTGTAGCAATCTACGTAATTGGTGCTATCTTAGTTCTCGGTGGTGGAATTGTTCTTGTAACAAAGAAGCGTGTTAGATAATTAATATCTGACCGGCACTATTTAGTTTTAAATATTATGCTGCCACAGGTTATAAATCTGTGGCAGCTATAATAGATTTTATTTAGAGTTTATGTAACAGTAAGGAGAGCACTATGAAAAGACGTTTATCTACTATTCTTTTTGGCGTAGTGTTTATCGCAGGGTTGTCCTTACTGCTATATCCGACAGTAAGTGATTATTGGAATTCATTTCATCAGTCCAGAGCCATTGCCAGCTACGTTGATGCTGTAGACAACACGGATGAGCAAAAGCTTGATGAGATGCGAAAAGCTGCACAGGCATATAATGAGAAGCTTTTAAGTAAGCAGGATCGTTATGAAATGTCAGATCAGGATAAAGCAGAGTATGAAAGTCTTCTTGATGTATCCGGTACCGGAGTGATGGGATATGTAGAGATTCCATCTATAAAGGTTTCATTGCCTATTTATCATGGTACAGACAATACGATACTCCAGATTGGAGTAGGACACATTGAGGGATCATCTCTCCCGGTGGGAGGACCAAGTACACATTGTGCCATTTCAGGTCATCGTGGACTCACCTCCTCAAAGCTGTTTACTGATATTGATCAGATGGCAGAGGGAGATATATTTAAATTATATATACTTGGTGAAACAATGACCTATGAAGTTGATCAGATTAGAATAGTTCTTCCTGATGAGCTTAATGATTTAAAGATTGAAGAAGGTCAGGATTATTGTACACTTATCACATGTACACCGTATGGTGTCAATTCACACAGGCTGCTTATCAGAGGTCACAGGATTGCTAATGATGCGCAGGGACTTGTTGTAGAGGATGCAAAGCAGATACAGCCATTACACGAGGCAATTATACTTGGTGTTGTGTTTTTGGTTTTGTATATAATAATATGTAAAATTCTTAACAAGACAATATTGTATAGATTCAGATAGAATCAGGAAGGAGGAAAAATGCACAATAACATTAAGAGGATTGCCAGCATAATGATAGCAGCAATGGTATTTGTTTCATTGCCTTGTGGCAGTATATTTGCAAGGACACATATTGAAACAGATAAAGATTGTTCTATAACAGTTGATATTCCTGATACCTGGAATGATTTGGATACTGTGGATTTTACCGTTGATCTTTACAGGGTGGCAGAGGTAGACAAAAACGGTACCTATGCTGTGACAGATGATTATAAAGAACTGTCAGGCATGGTTGAGTCTATAGATAGTAAGACAACGGCTGATGATTATGAAAAAATGGCTAAGAGTGCATCGGAGATTGTCGATAAGGAAGGTTTATCTTCCGACAAAACTATTGAAGTGAAAAACGGAAAGGGGTCTGTGTCCGGAGTAAAGACAGGATTGTATCTGGTATATACCAAGCCTGTCAATTCAGCACAATATGGATATTCATTTGTACCATATCTTGTTTCGGCGCCAAATAATGAGTTTGCAATGACCGGATCAGGTTCGGATTCATGGATATACGATAATATTACTATAGAGCTCAAGCCGGAGCAGAAGGAACTGACAGGAAGTCTGCAGATTAACAAGGTTTTAAAAACCTATAATACAGAGCTGGGTGAACCAATTTTTGCTTTTGATATAGAAGCATATGATAAGAATGGAAATGTGGTATTTTCGGATATTGCTTCCATTAGATTCGATGGTGTTGGATTTAAGAGTGTAGTGATTGACAACATCCCGGCTGGCTCTAGAGTTGTAGTCAAGGAGGTTTATGCCGCCGGAAGCTACAAGGTTACATCATCAGATAATATTGAGACAACAATTGTTGCCGGCGATACAGTAAATGCAGATTTTACAAACGATTATAACAACAAACTTATTTATAGTACGGGTGTCGTAAATCATTTTGAATACGACGGAACCGGATGGGAATGGGTGCAGAATTAATGAAAAAAATATTTGAGTCTTGTAAAAAAATTAATAAAAAGCATCGTGTTCTGGCGAGTGTGGTCCTTGCGTCGGTAATAATTGTTGGATGTATTTCTGTTAAACCGACACTTGCATATTTTACAACCTTTGCTTCTGCTAAGGGTGGAGTATCAATAGATATTGGACCAACGACACGTGTTAAGGAAAAATTTAAGGATTGGAAAAAGACTATTCAGATTGAGAATACCGGTAAAGTTGATTGTTTTGTCAGATGTAAAGTAATAGCTGCAAGTCAGTTTACAATCACGGCATCCGGTAATAATTGGAGTCTTTCCGATGATGGATATTGGTATTATAGTAAAGTTGTACCGGTTGGTGAAATGACAGAGCCTATTACCGCTTATATTAAGGTTAGTGAAAAAGTAAAGACCAATTTTAATGTTGTGGTGGTTCAGGAATGTACCCCTGTTACATATGATGAAAATGGAAATCCTTGTGTAGCTCCGGATGCGAAATGGGATGCCGAGGCTCAATATGATGATGAGGAGGGCGGTAAGTAATGAAGAAGAAATATCCACTTATACTTGTAGCTTCCTCAGTTATTATGCTTGCAGCATCAACTATTGGATCTACTAAAGCAACTCTGACATATATGAGTGACAATTATCTTGCACAGATTGATATAAAGTCTATCGGTGTAACACTTACCGAGAACGGAAAAGATGTCAGCTGGCGTGATTATAAACATAAGGATGATGCCTGGAGTGAGGCAACAGGTACTTTACTTGGAAGCATGCTAAAGGATGCCGGTGATGAGAAACTTATTCTTGACAAAAAATATAATGAAGAGCTTGCTGTAAAAAACAGTGGTTCAATTGATGAATATGTCAGAGTAACAGTGAGACATTATTGGGTTGACAAAGAAACCGGAGAAAAACGTGGTGATTTGGATCCGTCAAAGATTGAGATTAATTTTACAAACGATGGCTGGATTGAGGACACAAGTGCTAAAACTACAGAAAGAAATGTCTTTTATTATTCAAACATTTTGAAGAAAGGACAGACTTCACCTGATTTTGCTGATAAAATCAGCATTAACAGTGACATTGCAACGATTGTTGGAAGTACCTCAACAACTGATGATGATGGCTATACTACAATTACCACAACATATGAATACGATGGTGCGCAGTTCGTGCTTGAAGCTTCGGTTGATGCTGTCCAGACTCATAATGCACAGTCAGCAATAAAGAGTGCATGGGGTGTAGATGTTGGTATTTCTGATAATGGTGCTTTATCTTTACAATAAAGGGAGGATAATATGAAAAAGAAAATTGCATTATTTGCATGCATATTGTTTATCCTTGGTTCGATAAGCACTGTATATGCAGATGAAAATTCAACAGCCGCCGGTTCATGTAGTTTTACCGGCAAAGAGATGGTCAGCTCTTTTGATTCAAATAAACTGGCAGTCTCTGTTTCGGAAATGCAGCCCGGAGATGAGGTTACATTTTCTGTAAATATCAAAAATGATAGCGACATTTCAACAAAATGGTACATGTCAAATGATGTGCTTAGCAGTCTTGAGGATGCACAGTCTGTAGCTGCTAATGGAGGATATTCATATATTCTTACATTTGTTGGTCCTGATGGAAAAGAGGACACAATATATAGCAGTACCAGTGTTGGTGGTGAAAAACCGACAACGGCCGGTGAGGGTCTTAAAGAGGCAACAAACTCACTTGACAACTTTTTTTATCTTAAAACCTTAGAGCCGGGTGAGAGCGGAAGTGTTAAGCTTTTAGTTGGTCTGGATGGTGAGAGTCAGGGTAATGTGTATCAGGATACACTTGCGAAGCTCATGATGAACTTTGCTGTTGAAGATAATTCAACACCAAATGCTCCTACTCACCCAACATTTACAACTAAGACATCCAGAGTAAAGACAGGAGACGTATGGTCTACCGCTTCTATAGTTGTTTTTGTTATAGGTATTGCCCTATCTATAGCTTCATTTGTGAGTAACAGGAAGGGGGCTGGGAAAAATGAAAAAGTCGCTTAAATATTTCGCTGCTGCTTTGATTATGGTAGTCAGTATTTTTTCACAGTCGACTGATGCCAAAGCATTTTCGTATACCTACACTGTTTCGTTTTCAGCAGGTGGACAGGGCAGCATAAATGGCGGTATACAGGTTAGAAAAGCATCCGGTAACAGTTCATCGGTTTCAATCGAATCAAAAGGTGATAAGGTAGTTGTCAATGGACTGGAATATGGTGATGTTATCAGTTGTGATGCCCAGGGAAATGTTTCTTTAAATGAAAACAGTAAATACTATGTTAAGGGCATAAGACTAAGCGGTCGTGATAATAATACAGTTGCACAGTCTGCTTTCCTTGTATCGGGCGATCAGGATTATGTGGTTGCTTACGGTATACCGGGAGAGTTAGCAGAATATACCGTTAATTATGTTGATGCAAACGGAAATAAACTTGCAGAGAGTAAAACATATTATGGTAATGTAGGTGATGAACCTGTAATTGCATATCTTTATATTGATGGATATATCCCAAGCAGCTACAACCAATCAGGTAAGCTGGTTTCAGATGCGTCAAAAAATATATTTAATTTTGTTTATAATCGTGCCGCCACTAATATGGCCAATAATGGAAATGGTGGTGACAATGGAGCAGGAGCAAACGGAGCTGCAGGCGGAACAGGTGGAGCCAATGCTGCAGGTGTAAACGGGGCTGCAGGCGGAGCCGATGGAGCAGGAGCAAATGGAGCTGCAGGCGGAGCTAATGGAGCAGGAGCTAATGGTGCCGCAGGTGGAGCAAACGGTGCTGCCAATGTTGTAGTTCCTGATGGTCAGAATAATCCTCAGGATGGCGAGGTAACCCCAGAGGCACAGCCAAATACAACTATTGAAGATCAGCAGACCCCTCAGGCAGCTAACAGTGATAATACACATCAGATTGAGCCTGATAAGGTACCGCTTGGTAAGCTCATAAGTGAGAGTGGAATGGTAGTTCCGATCACGGTTGGAGCTCTTGGTGTAGTTGCAATTCTTGCACTTATGTTCTTTATAATTGGTAAGAATTTAAGGGCAAATAAAGTAAAAAATAATAATGTACAAAATAAATCTTCGGATAAAGAAAACAGATAGCAAAAATTAGTTGATATTTGCTGAAATTATGGTATTATTAATGTGTGCGCTTGTATAAGGGCACACATTAATCAAGTATATGGATGGTTTTTTTACCATACCAGAAATAAAGTTTAGGAGGAATTGCAAAATGGCAAACAAGTGGGTATATACCTTCAAAGAGGGTAACATGACCATGCGTAATCTTCTCGGTGGTAAGGGTGCTAACCTCGCTGAGATGACAGAGATTGGACTTCCTGTACCACAGGGTTTCACAATCACTACAGAGGCTTGTACACAGTACTACGAGGATGGACGTAAGATCAATGATGAGATTATGGCTCAGACTATGGAAGGTGTAAAATGGATGGAAGAGGTTAACGGAAAGAAATTCGGTGACCTTAAGAATCCTCTTCTCGTATCTGTTCGTTCAGGTGCCAGAGCTTCAATGCCAGGTATGATGGATACAATCCTTAACCTTGGTCTTAATGATGATGTTGTTGCAGCTATGATCGCTGGTAACCCAGATCCAGCATTCGAGCGTTTCGTATATGATTCATACAGACGTTTCATTCAGATGTTCTCAGACGTTGTTATGGAAGTAGGAAAGAAGTACTTCGAGCAGCTCATCGACAAGATGAAAGAGGACAGAGGTGTTAAATTTGACGTAGACCTTACAGCAGCTGATCTCAAAGAGTTAGCAGAGCAGTTCAAGGCTGAGTACAAGAATCAGTTAGGAACAGATTTCCCTTCAGATCCTGTAGAGCAGTTAAAGCTTGCTATCGAGGCTGTATTCCGTTCATGGGACAACCCACGTGCAAATGTTTATAGAAGAGATAACGATATCCCTTATTCATGGGGAACAGCTGTTAACGTAATGCCTATGGTATTCGGTAACTTAAATAACGAGTCAGGTACAGGTGTTGCATTCACACGTGATCCTGCAACTGGTGAGAACAAGCTTATGGGTGAGTTCCTTATCAATGCACAGGGTGAGGACGTTGTTGCCGGTGTTCGTACTCCAATGCCAATCGCTCAGATGGAGCAGGAGTTCCCAGAGGCATACGCTGAGTTCCTTAAGGTTTGTGAGACTCTTGAGAATCACTACCATGATATGCAGGATATGGAGTTCACAGTTGAGAACAAGAAGCTCTATATGCTTCAGTGCCGTAATGGTAAGAGAACAGCTCCTGCTGCTCTTAAGATCGCTTGCGATTTAGTAGATGAGGGACATAAGACACCAGCTGAGGCTGTTGCAATGATCGACCCTCGTAACCTTGATACATTATTACATCCACAGTTCGATGCTGCTGCACTTAAGGCTGCAACTCCAATTGGAAAGGGTCTTGGAGCATCTCCAGGAGCTGCTTGTGGTAAGGTTGTATTCACAGCTGATGATGCTGAGGCATGGGCTGAAAGAGGAGAGAAAGTCGTACTTGTACGTCTTGAGACATCTCCAGAGGACATCACAGGAATGAAGGCTGCTCAGGGTATCCTTACAGTTCGTGGTGGTATGACATCTCACGCAGCCGTAGTTGCACGTGGTATGGGAACATGCTGTGTATCTGGTTGTGGTGATATCAATATGGACGAGGAGAACAAGAAGTTCACACTTGCAGGACAGACATTCACAGAGGGATCTGAGATTTCTATCGATGGTACAACAGGTAACATCTATGCTGGAATCATCCCAACAGTTGATGCTTCAATCGCTGGTGAGTTCGGACGTGTTATGGCATGGGCTGATGAGTTCAGAAGACTTAAGGTTCGTACAAATGCAGATACTCCTGCAGATGCTAAGAAAGCTCGTGAGCTTGGTGCAGAGGGAATCGGACTTTGCCGTACAGAGCATATGTTCTTCGATCCAGAGAGAATCGCTGCATTCCGTGAGATGATCTGCTCTGATACAGTAGAGGAGAGAGAGACAGCTCTTAACAAGATTCTTCCATATCAGCAGGGAGATTTCGAGAAATTATACGAGGCTCTTGAGGGATGCCCAGTAACAATTCGTTTCCTTGATCCACCTCTTCATGAGTTCGTTCCTACAGAGGAGGCTGACATCGAGAAGCTTGCAAAGGCTAAGAATAAGTCAGTAGAGGAAATCAAAGCTATCTGTGAGTCACTCCATGAGTTCAACCCAATGATGGGTCATAGAGGATGCCGTCTTGCAGTTACATATCCTGAGATTGCTAAGATGCAGACAAAGGCTGTTATCCGTGCAGCTATCAATGTAAAGAAAGCTCATCCAGACTGGGATATCGAGCCTGAGATCATGATCCCATTAGTATGTGAGATCAAAGAGCTTAAGTTCGTTAAGAAGATTGTAGTTGAGACAGCTGATGCTGAGATCGCTGCTGCAAACGCTGACATCAAGTACCATGTAGGTACAATGATTGAGATCCCAAGAGCTGCTCTTACAGCTGATGAGATCGCTACAGAGGCTGATTTCTTCTGCTTCGGTACAAACGACCTTACACAGATGACATTCGGATTCTCTCGTGATGATGCAGGTAAGTTCCTTAACGCTTACTATGACAACAAGATTTTCGAGAACGATCCATTTGCTAAGCTTGACCAGACAGGTGTTGGTAAATTAATGGAGACAGCTATTAAGCTTGGAAAACCTGTTAATCCTAACCTTCACGTTGGTATCTGTGGAGAGCACGGTGGAGATCCTTCATCAGTTGAGTTCTGCCACAAGATTGGACTTGACTATGTTTCATGTTCACCATTCCGTGTACCAATCGCTCGTCTTGCTGCAGCACAGGCTGCTATCGCTGAGCAGGCAAAATAGACAAAGATTTTAATTTAAAAGTCTATATATAAATTTTGCAAGGGAAAGTATATAATACTTTCCCTTGTATTTTATTTTTGAAAAACAGGAGGATTATTAATGAAAATAGCAGTAACATATGAGAATGGTCAGATTTTTCAGCATTTCGGTCATTCTGAGAATTTTAAAATATATGAGACAGAAGGAAAGAATATTGTCAGTGCTAAGGTAATCGGAACTGATGGAGCTGGTCACAGCGCATTGGCAGCTCTTCTTAATGATAACGGCATCAGTGTACTTATATGTGGTGGAATCGGTAATGGTGCGGTTGCGGCACTTTCAGAAGCCGGAATTGAAGTATATTCAGGAGCCGATGGAGAGGCAGATGCGGCTGTTGAAGCATATCTTAACGGAGATTTAAAGTCAGCCGGAGTAAACTGTGACCACCATCACGAGCACGAAGAAGGTCATGGCTGTGGACATTGTGGAAGCCATGAGCATGAAGACGAATTAAACTGCGGAAGTGGCTGTGGCGGTTGTGGTGGAGGCTGTGGCACATTTACACCATCATTTGAAGGACCGAATGTAGGAAAGAAAGTAAAGGTTCATTATAAAGGAACATTTGATGATGGAACACAGTTTGATTCTTCCTACGACAGAGGGGAACCGCTTGAATTCACATGTGGAGCCGGAATGATGATTCAGGGCTTTGACAAGGCTGTTGCCACAATGAATGTAGGAGATGTTATTGATGTCCATCTTATGCCTCAGGAGGCATATGGCGAATCTGATCCAAACGCTTTCATAACACTGCCTATAAGTGAGCTCCCTGGGGCAGAGGAGCTTAAGGTTGATGATAAGATATATCTTCAGAATATGTATGGACAGTCATTCCCGGCAAGGGTTGCTGCATTAACTGATACAGATATTACATTTGACGCTAATCACGAAATGGCAGGTAAAGAACTGAATTTCAGAATCGAACTTGTGGAAGTTTTATAGAATATAGGCCTGTTATTTCTCCCACTTTCTGATATGCACTTCCGGAATTGCCACATTGTCATATGTCAGTTCGTAATCATGTGAGCCTGATTCTTTTTTTGATTTGAAATATTGTTTGATTTTTTTTAACATAAGGGTACTCCTGGTTCTTAAAGTAAGTTGATGAAAAACGTAATTACAAGGCTGTTTAAAAAGTCTGCGAACAGACTTCCTACAATGGTTGTGATTTTCGTGTATTCACATATGTTACGCATAAGTGCCGCTGCAAGCATGGCACCGATATAAATCGGAAAAGTCATACCTGTTTTGGTGAGCAGCATTGAAAAAATGGTTCCGAGACCAATTGCAAGTATAAGCTGGAACACGGCTGCAGCATACATATTGGTATGTCGCTCGTGTTTCTTTTCGTCCTCAACCAACAGGCTGTCATATCTTTGAAAGCTCGTCTATTACAGTGGTTGTAAGCCCGGCTGTACAAAAAATGCGTCAATATCTCCTGATTTGAGTTCGTTTGTGGCATCTATATAATCAAGATTTTTAGTTTGCACGATGGATGACGGCATCCCCGCAAATTCGAGAATATTTTTAGCATTAAGCTCTGTACCGGATTCTTCGGCTCCTATGCTTACTGTATGACCGGCAAGATCATTGAGTGATTGTATGTCTGAATCTGCCCTGACAACGAGCTGACAAACCTCTGTATACAAACCGGCAATGGCTCTTAGATTATTGTTGCTTTTGTAGGCATCACTTATAAGATCTGACTGGACAATACCAATCTCTATATAGTTATCGGCTAAAAGCCTCAGGTTAGCTGAAGAACCGGCTGTTGTACATTATACTGATTTTTCTCTTCATAATTAATAGTTTCCTTTCGTATAATGAAATATATTTAAATTTTACACGTTTTTTGGTGTTATGAAAATATTTAATTCAAAATTTTCGTAAATTGCGTAGACTTGTTTGGCAAAAAATAATATAATATATAGGTTAAATAAAATAAAGGAAGGAATTATTATGGAAATTTTTGACATTATTAAGTCTATTATATTTGGAATTGTGGAAGGAATCACAGAGTGGCTTCCTATCAGCAGTACAGGACATATGATACTGCTGAATGAGGTATTACCTCTTAAAATCGGAAAGAATCCGGATGATTTTTACAGCATGTTTGAGGTAGTAATCCAGCTTGGAGCTATCATGGCTGTTGTAGTATTGTTCTGGAGCCAGATATGGCCATTCGGAAAGAAAAACAACAAAGCACCTTTGGCTAAAACAGGTGTCGGCGCATGGATTAAGACAGACATTTTTGTATTATGGTTTCATATATTAGTATCCACAGTGCCTGCTGCAATTGTCGGAATATTATTTGATGATTTATTTGAAGAGTTATTTTATAATTTTCAGACAGTAGCTATCATGCTTATTATTTTTGGTATTGCATTTATTGTTGTTGAAACAAAACACAGCGGAAGGTCTGCAAGAATCAATTCTCTCGTTGACATAAGCTATACAACAGCACTTTTGATTGGATTGTTTCAGCTTATAGCTGCAGTGTTCCCCGGAACCTCACGTTCAGGCGCAACAATTGTCGGCGCACTGCTTATAGGAGTTTCAAGAACTATTGCTGCAGAGTATACGTTTTTCCTTGCAATACCTGTTATGTTTGGTGCAAGTCTTCTTAAGCTGGTCAAATTTGGTTTCCATTTTACAGGAGAGGAGGCAGCAATACTCATAATCGGAATGATTGTAGCATTTGTTGTTTCAATGTTTGTTATTAAATTTTTGATGGGATACATAAAAAAACACAATTTTATAGTATTTGGCTGGTATCGAATAGTTCTGGGAGTGGTAGTTCTTCTATGCGGAGTTGCCGGACTTTTATAGTAAATAAAGGTTTTGAATAGCCGCAAATAACGTATAAATTAAGATATCTCGTGCAAATTTGAAAGGGTGATAAAGATATGCATGATGAATTGACAGCAAATGATATTAAAAAAATGGAAGAAGAGATAGAGTATCGCAAGCTTGTTGTCAGAAAAAAAGCTCTGGATGATGTAAAGGTTGCAAGAGCTCAGGGCGATTTGAGTGAGAATTTTGAATATAAGGCTGCAAAACAGTTCAAAAATCAAAATGAAAGCCGTATAAGGTATCTTGAGAAAATGATAAAGACTGCTGTTGTAATCTCAGATGAATCTAATGATGACGAAGTTGGCATGTTTAATACTGTAGATGTTTATTTCGAGGATGATGATGAGACAGAGACATATAAGATTGTCACTACAGTGAGGGGAAATTCATTAAAAAATCTTATAAGTAAGGAGTCTCCTCTTGGAGCAGCAATTTTTGGGCACAAGGTAGGAGACCGCTGTGAAGTAAAGGTGAATGATAGCTATTCTTATTTTGTGAAAATTATGAAAATAGAAAATACTGTCGATGATGGCAGTGATGATCTTAGAAAGTTTTAATTAAAAAATGGAGGGGAATTTATTATGATAATACTGACTACGTTTGGACGTTTTCAGGCCTCTGAAAAAAATACCGTGATGGATGAAAAACTGTGGAGATCTGCGAAGGTTGGCCAGCTTTTTGTATATCTTGTCATGAACAGGGAGCGTTCTATTGGGGTGGATGAGCTTACAGAACATTTGTGGCAGAATGATGATCCGACAGATAATCCCGGTGGAGCATTAAAAAATCTTGTATACAGACTTAGAAAAGGCCTGAAGGACGCTTTTGGTGACAGGGAATACATTTTAAGCGGCAGAGGGTCATATAAATGGAATACTGATGTGGCAGTTAAAATGGATGTGGAGGATTTTGAAAAATATCTGAAATCAGCAAGTGTCGATAAATGTACACATACAGAGCAGACTATAAAGCAATATGAACAGGCTGTCGATTTATATAACGGAGATTTCTTGTTGCAATGGACAGATATACACTGGATTGCAACACTTAATACATATTATCATTCACAGTTCATCACAATAGTCAAGTCACTGGCAAATATCTATGCTGAGGAGGAACGCTATAATGAGCTGGAAAAATTATGTAACAAGGCACTAACCTTTGAGTATGGAGATGAGCAGATTTACTGCTATCTGATAGAGGCACGCATGCGCATGAAGAAGGTCCAGCTTGCGTTCGAATCATACGAGAAAGCAAAAACCATAATGGATAAAGAGCTTGGCGTCAGAAAAACCACGATGCTGAATAAAGTATATGATGAGTTGCTTGCTGTCACAAAGGGAAAGGACAGCTATGATATAGACCAGGTTAAGGAGGATATGAACGAGGAAAACATGAATGGTGTGTTTTTCTGCGGATATCCTGTATTTAAGGAGATATATCATCTGGAGGTTCGCAAAAGCGAGAGAACACCTGTTCCTCAGAACCTTGTCCTCTTTACATTTTTCTCTGAAAAGCAGCAAAATCATAACGTATTTAAACTTCGTATACCAAATGCAATGAAAGCTCTCGAGCACGTGCTGAAAATGTGTCTCAGAGTTGGTGACGTGGCGGCGAAATACAGTGATACGCAGTATATTGTGCTATTGTCCAAGTGTGATTATGACGTTGCGCCTCTGGTGGCTGACAGAATAGTCAGAAAGTTCAAAAAGATATTTAGTGTATCAGAGGAAATTAATATCAAATACGACATCGAACCGGTTTCGGCTGAGAACAGCATGGTTAACGACAAGAGCATAGTTGACAATAACAGAGGTGTATAATTGTGAGAAAAGTATTTAGTATAATTACATCGATAATTTTGTTAATTCTAATTTTAATAATCGGAATATTGTTTGTACCTAAGCTATTTGGAATACAGCCAATGGTTGTTGTCAGCGGCAGCATGGAGCCGACATACAAGATAGGCAGTCTCTTATACGTAAAAGAGGACACAGCTGATATTGAGGTTGGTGATGCGATTACCTTCTACAGAAATGGTGAGCTGGTTACCCACCGTGTGGCAGAAATCAACAAAACAGATCACACATATACCACAAAGGGAGATGCAGTGCAGGTTACAGACCCTCAAAGCGTGAAGAAATCCGATATTCTTGGAAAACCGGTATTTGATATTCCTATGGTCGGCTATCTGGCAGGGCTTCTTAACTCGACCGGGGGCAAGGTGATTTATATTATGATTATTATCATAGTTACAGCTCTTATGCTAATCTGTGATATAAAAAGTAAATCATAAATTAATTTTTGTGGACAACCTTTATATATAAACGAGAGGTAAACATATGGTTAAAAAAGTTGTAAGATGGATTTTACTGATAGTTGGTCTGGTACTTGTTGTCTACTCAGGAATCAATTTGTATAAAATATTTTCAGATTATAAAAGCTCCGATGATTTATATGATAAGCTTGAGCATGAGTATATTGCAGAAAGGAAGAACACAGAAAACAATACACAGGAAAAACAGTGGTATGATGATATTTCAGTTGATTTTGCAAGCTTAAAGCAGCAAAATCCGGATGTGGTAGGCTGGATATATTTTGAAAATGAAGATATCAGCTATCCGGTGATGTACTCGGGAGATGATGATTATTACTTGAGAAAAACCTTTGACAGACAGCATGCCACTGCCGGCTCCATCTTTTTGGAGGGCAATAATAATACAGATTTTAATGATTGTCACACCATAATTTATGGTCACAATATGAAAAATCTGTCAATGTTTGGAAAGCTCAAATACTACAACAGAGATGAAAGCTACTATGATGAGCATCAGTATTTTCAGATTCTTGTAGACGGAAAGAAATACCGTTATCAGATTTTTTCATATGAGACCGTAGATGACTCAAGTGAAGAATATACGGTTGGTTTTGAGCCGGACGAGACATTTGGTAAATTTGTGGACAGGATGACAAATTCATCACAAAAAGATACAGGTATCAAACCGACTAAGGATGATAAGATAGTTACGCTGTCTACATGTTCTACAAGTGGAGAAACATACCGGTTTGTTGTTCATGGAGTACGTGTAGATGAACATTAAAGAGCGCAAGTCTTATACAAAACGCAAAATTAAAAGTATAATTAACAAATGGAGCATACAAAATGAAAAAAGAAGATGGATTGCTGAGAGATCTCACTGAAATGATTAAGGATACACAAAAGGGAGCTTTGAAATGGAAGGTAACAGCGCAGACTACCGAATACAATGATGAATCACAAAAACCTAAGGTCACAGAGGAAGGTGTGGAATGGACGGTAGATGAGTGCTTTGTATCATATGAATGCCAATACAAGGATAAGGATTTTGTGATGATTACCTACGAGATGATTCACAGCACGGGAACCAAAAGACAGACCACAAACCTTGTGTTTTTACCACCTCTCGGAATCCGGTATTTTGACATTGATATATTGTTACCGTATTCAGTCAAGGCTTCCAATGTATTGACATATGAGATTCATACACTCTGGGTATTACTGCTTGATATGTATAAGAAGGATAAGACAAGTGTATTACTTGATATAAGCCCAAGAGAACTGACTATCGAGGAATAACAAACTTATAATCTATATAAGAATTGACAGGCTGCCGGTCACACAGAGGTGTGAGTGGTAATTTGCACAAAAAGCGGAAACTCAATTTGTGTATATAGTTTCTTGAAATATTTTATATTTATGGTAATATATACCTATAGAAACTATATGCACGAAATTAGTTTCCGCTTTTTTGAAAGGACAAATTATATGATATCAGAAAAAAAAGAAGAAATTCTTGAGGCAACCATCAATGTATTTAAACTTAAAGGACTCAGATTTACGATGGATGATATTGCAAAGGAGCTTTCTATCAGCAAAAAAACAATATACAAGGTTTTTGATAAAAAAGAGACAATGTTCCTGTGCATGGTCGATTACTGCTTTGATAAAATCGATAACGAAAAAAACAAGGTGCTTATTGATGATAAGTTGTCAACGCTTGATAAAATCACTGCAGTACTCAGTTCTCTGCCTGACAGTTACAGATCAATAGATTTTGATAAACTGTATGTTTTGAAAAAAGATTACCCTTTGATATATGAAAGGGTTGAAAATAGACTTGAAAGCGGTTGGGAAAACACTATAGCTCTTTTGAAGCAGGGGATAAACGAGGGTGTTGTGAGACCTGTTAACCTTCAGATATTTAAAACTATGTTTGAGGTTACGCTTGAGCAATTTTTCAAAAGGGACGTTCTCGTAAAAAACAATATTTCTTACAATGAAGCGCTTGATTCTGTAGTGGATATTATGATTAACGGTATCGCAAATAAATAAGTAAAGGTACAGTTATTTTAGAATGATGTACCGGATAACTGAGGTTAAAATGAATGAGAATTACATTGAACCATAAAAATCAAGGAGGAATGAGTATGTATGCAGTAATAACAGGTGCAAGCTCCGGAATCGGTGCGCAGTTTGCAAAACGGCTGGCAAGAGATGGATATGATCTGATTCTTGTTGCCAGAAGAGAAGACAGGTTAAAGCAGCTTGAGAAAGAAATAACAGCCAGGTATAAAAATATTAACTGTGTGATTTTTACAGCCGACCTGTTGAAGCTCGATGAATGTCAGAGACTTACGGATTACATTGAAAAAATGGATGTAGAAGTGTTTATCAATAATGCCGGTTTTGGTGATTGCGGGAAATTTGAGGATACAGATATTGCAAAAGAGCTGGATATGATTGATTTAAATGTCCGTGCCATGCATTTCCTGACCAAAAAGACGCTTATTCAGATGAGACAAAAGGACAGCGGCTATATCCTTAATGTTGCAAGCTCTGCAGGGCTGATTCCGGCCGGTCCTTACATGGCTACGTATTATGCAACAAAAGCATATGTGGCTAGTCTTTCACGTGCAGTGGCAAAAGAGCTTCGACAGCACAATAGCGGTGTCTATGTGGGGTGTCTGTGTCCGGGACCGGTGGATACAGAGTTTAATGATGTTGCCAATGTCAAATTTGCCCTTAAGGGAATTTCGGCTGAATACTGCGCAAACTATGCCATAGACATGATGAAGAAGAAAAAGACGCTAATAATTCCGACACTGCAGATGAAAGTTGTAACAGCCTGCGGAAGGCTCATTCCTCAAAGCTTATATATTTCATTGGTTTCACATCAGCAGAAGAAAAAATTTCTTTCTCGGGCATAATGACTAAAATAAATTTAAAAATTGGTGGAATTAACATATTTACAGTTTTGAAGATTTGAAATATAATATTCACGAAAATAATCGAAAAGGAATGTGCAAATATGGAGCTTGGGGCAATATATTCAAAAGAAAAAACTGTATTTAGTGTTTTTTCACCTATTGCTGAAGAAATATCAGTAATATTGTATGACAACGGCATAGAGGGAGACGCAATTAAAAAGGTGCCAATGTCTAAATCTGACAATGATAATTCAAACACCTGTCATCCTGACATTTTTACTGTTGTAATTGATGGTGATTTGAATGGAAAATACTATACATATGAAGTTAAAACCGCAGACGGAGTTTTTGAATCTCATGACCCATACGCGAAGGCATGCGGGGTAAACGGTCATAGGTCTATGGTTGTTGATTTGTCAACCACCAATCCCGAAGGGTTTACAGAAGAGAAGATTCCAAAATGTGATGATCCGATGAACATGGTTATCACAGAGGTGTCTATAGCTGATGTGTCGTCAGATGCGTCGGCACATTCAAAATATCCCGGTAAATATAAAGCCTTTACAGAGCCACAGATACTTGGTTATTTCAAGGAGCTTGGAGTCACACATCTGCAGATTCTGCCGTCATATGATTTTGGAAGTATAGATGAAAGCAGACCTGACCTTGAACAGTACAACTGGGGCTATGACCCTTATAACTATAATATTCCTGAGGGCTCTTATTCCACGGATCCGTTTAATGGAGCTGTCAGAATAAAAGAGTATAAAGAGATGGTTCAGGCAATCCATGAGGCCGGAATTGGCGTGATTATGGATGTGGTTTACAATCACACCTACAACGTGTTTGACAGTTGTTTCTATAAGACCTCGGGCAATTACTTTTATCGCATGGATCCTGAGGATGAGACAAAGTATTCTGATGCATCCGCATGTGGTAATGAGATAGCCACAGAAAAAACTATGGTCAGAAAATATATCATAGATTCGCTTTGCTATTGGGCAAGTGAGTATCATATCGACGGATTCAGATTTGATCTGATGGGAGTCATTGATATTGAGACAATGAATTTGGCAAGGGAAGCATTGTTGAAAATAAATCCTGATATAATTATGTATGGTGAGGGCTGGACAGGTGGACCGGGAGCGATACCGGAGTCGTCCCGTGCTTTAAAATTAAACGACAAAAAACTGCCCGGAATCGGAATGTTTTCCGATGATATAAGGGACGTTGTCAAGGGTCATGTGTTTTATATGGATGAGCTTGGCTTTGTAAATGGTGGTAAGGGAAAAGAAGAAGAGCTCAAAAAAGCTATAATATGTCCTGCATGGGCAAATACACCGAATCAGGTAATCAACTATCTGTCGTGTCATGATAATTACACTCTGTGGGACAGATTTATTGTATCAAATTCGAATGAAACCACAGAGCAGAGGCTTCGCATGAACAGGCTGGCTGCAGGAATATTATTTACTGCACAGGGAATACCGTTTTTCTTAAACGGAGAAGAGTTTGCCAGAACCAAGACAGCTAAAGAGGGGGAAGCACCTGTTGAAAACAGCTATTGCAGTCCTCTTTCAATAAATGTCATATCTTATGACAGAGCTGAAAAATACAGTGATTTGAGAGATTATTACAAGGGTCTTATATCACTCAGAAAGCATCACAAGGCTTTCAGGCTTGATACAATTGAGCAGATTCATAAATCCGTACATTTTATAGATGATGTGCCGGAGGGAGTGGTGGCATATACCATTGAGACTCCTGACGAAAATGTGTTTGTAGCATACAATTCATGTAAAAATAAAATCAGCATTAAATTACCTGATAACGCGTCGGGAAATGGCTGGAACGTGCTTGCAGATGACAAACATGCTGGCAGCACAGTTCTTTATACAATAAAAAATCAGGCATCAATACCTGAGGTATCATGCCTGATTGCGGTAAGTAAATAACTGATATTTAACAGTTGTTAAATTAATCAGTGAGTTGACTTGTTGATATAATTTGTCTTGTATTTTGAATATACAATTCTCTGGCTGCGATAGAGACCAAAATATCCTGAAAGCATGTAGCTGAAAGGAATTGCCAGTAAAAAGTAAGGCATTCCATCGTAGCCAAACAGCTCGAAGCTGATAAGCAGCGAGGTGATTGGGCAGTTTGTGACACCACAGAAGAGTGAAGTCATTCCCACTGCTGCACAAAGAGATGGTGAAAAACCTATTATTTTTCCGAACAGGCAGCCAAAGGTTGCTCCTACAAAGAACGATGGAACAATTTCACCGCCCTTGTAGCCGGCACCGAGTGTCAGTGCTGTAAATATAATTTTCAGTATAAAAGCCTCAGGTCTGACAGAGCCGTCAATAGAACTTTGAATAATATTGATTCCGGTTCCGTTATATGTCTGGTTGCCCACCAAAAGTGTTGCCACAATGACAAGACAGCCGCCGACAAAGGCTCGTATATATCTGTTTTTAAAATATTTTTTGTATGCCCACTCTGATGAATGCAGGGCAACACATAAAAGTATACTCACCAAGGCACAGACAATAGCGAGTATTGATATTTTTATCGAATTGAAAATCGTAAAATCCGGTATGTCATCAATTATGAAAAATTTGTTTGTTGCATTAAAATATACTGCTATTCCGTGTGCAATCAGTGAGCTGATGACACATGGAACAAGAGCAATATAATACATTACACCTACACTAATCATTTCCATTGAGAATATAGCGGCAGCCATAGGCGTACCGAAAAGTGCACTGAATGCGGCAGACATACCACACATAATCATTACGTGCTTGTCCTTTTCATCAAAACGGAATACATGGCCAATTGAGTTTCCGATGCTGCCTCCCATTTGAAGAGCTGCACCTTCTCGACCGGCGGAGCCGCCAAACAGATGAGTGATGAGTGTAGATATAAATATGAGTGGTGCCATTTGAAACGGAAGCTTATCATCTGAGTGAATAGCTGATATTACAAGGTTTGTTCCGGTATCGTTATCATCCTTAAAAATATGGTAAAGGAAAACGATAGCCACACCGCCTAACGGCAGAAAATATAAAAGCCATGGATATTTCATTCTGAAATCTGTCGCAACAGATAAACAAAAATAAAAGGCTGTACCGCATAAACCGGCAACTATGCCAACAACAATAGAGAAAATAACCCATTTGATTGATACAATTAAACGGTTGAAATTATGTTCAGCCTTGTGCTTTATTAATTCCTTGGTTATTTGATTCATTATTACACCTCTTTTAACATTTTTCTTTTGTTAAAATGATAGTAACATTATGTAAATAAATTTACAAGCTGTTATTTATGATGGTATGATAATAAAAGATGTGGTTGATGTTCTTTATACATTAACCTGTGAATTTGTAAATATCATATGTGATTACATATGATTAATATAAATAAATATATAAATATATAATTATAATTTAATAATGTAACTAATCAAAGTCCACATAGTTACATATCTAACAAAGGGAGGATTATTATCATGAGAACAAGTGGTATATTAATGCCTATATCATCACTTCCATCGCCATACGGTATAGGAACAATGGGTAAAGAAGCAAGGAGATTTGTCGATTTTCTTGAGAAAGGCGGTCAGACATACTGGCAGATACTTCCAATCTGTCCAACCAGCTATGGTGATTCACCATATCAGTCATTTTCAAGCTTTGCAGGAAACCCGTATTTTATCGATTTAGAGTTACTTTGCAAAGACAAGCTTCTTACCAAAATAGAGTGTGAGTCTTACAAGTGGGGTAAAAAACCACAGTATATCGATTACGGTATCATGTACGTGAACAGATACGATTTGCTCAAAAAGGCATACGATCGTTTTAAAAAGAATGTTCCAGCTGATTATGATGATTTCTGCAAAAATGAAGCTGAATGGCTTGATGAGTATACACTTTTTATGGCATTGAAGGATGCTAACGGTGGAGTAGCATGGTCTGAGTGGGATGAAGACCTCAAGTTCAGAAAACCTGAGGCTATCGAGGCTGCAAGGGAAAAATATAATGACGATATCAATTTCTACAAGATGCTTCAGTATCTGTTTTTCAAGCAGTGGACAGCACTCAAGGCATATGCAAATGACAAGGGAATCAGAATTATAGGAGATGTTCCTATCTATGTTGCAATGGATTCAGCCGATGTATGGGCAAATCCAACACAGTTCTATCTTGACGAGGAGCTCAATACAATCGAGGTTGCTGGATGTCCTCCGGATGCTTTCTCTGCTGACGGACAGCTCTGGGGCAATCCTCTTTTCAGATGGGATGTCATGAAAAAGGATAAATATAGCTGGTGGACAAAGCGTATCAGTGCCATGGCAAAGCTCTATGATATTGTACGAATCGATCATTTCAGAGGCTTTGATTCATTTTATGCTATCCCTGCAAAGGATGACACTGCAAAGAATGGTGTCTGGAAAGAGGGTCCTGGCATGGATCTTTTCAATGAGCTTGAGAAGAAGCTCGGAAAGCTTCCTATCATTGTAGAGGATCTTGGTTTCCTCACACCTTCAGTTAAGAAGCTTCTGAAGGATTCAGGCTTCCCGGGAATGAAGGTTATCCAGTTTGCTTTTGACTCACGCGAGGATAGCGATTATCTGCCTCACAATTATCCGACTCACTGTGTTGTATATACCGGAACCCATGATAATGACACAGTTATGGGTTGGATGAAGACAGCTCCAAAGGAGAGTGTCAAATTTGCAAAGGATTATCTGAATCTCACAAAGGAGGAGGGCTACAATTGGGGTATGATGCGTGCAGCATGGTCATCAGTAGCGGATATGGCAATTGTCCCTATGCAGGATCTTCTGGGACTTGATTCAAAGGCCCGTATCAATATTCCTTCTACTACAGGTGGAAACTGGCAGTGGAGAGCAACACCTGAGCAGATAGACAACAAGCTGGCAAAGAAGCTTCACAGATGTATGGAAATGTATGCTCGTCTGCGTGAGGAGCCGGAAGCTGAGGAAAGCGATGCTGAAACAGAAGACAAGAAGACAGCTTCAAAAAAGACATGCGCTAAAAAAACAAGCGCTAAATAAAAACAATTAATAACAATTAATTAAAAAGAACGCCAACCGGCGTTCTTTTTTTGCATAAATCCCCTGACAAAACAATATACTATAGCATAGTACAGAAAGGGGTCAATTTATGGGCAGCATGGATTTTGATTTATATAAAGATATAAAGTGCCGTACAAACGGTGAAATATACATAGGTGTGGTCGGACCGGTCAGAACAGGAAAATCCACGTTCATAAAGCACTTTATGGAGCTTTGTGTCATTCCAAACATGGACAATGAATACTCAAAAAAACGTGCGGTTGATGAACTGCCGCAATCAGGACAGGGAAAAACAATTATGACAACCGAACCTAAGTTTATACCTCAGGATGCAGTTACGATAGCTCTTGACGACGGTTCAAAGGTAAAGGTGCGTCTGGTGGACTGCGTAGGCTTTACAGTTGGTGACGCGGTTGGCTACTACGAGGGCGAAAACGACAGGATGGTAAAAACACCATGGTTTGACGAGGATATACCTTTTGAGGAGGCTGCCGTTGTAGGAACCAAAAAAGTAATCGAGGAGCATTCGACGGTGGCAGTACTTGTGACAACGGACGGCAGTATAGGTGATATAAAAAGAGAAAGCTATGAAAATGCCGAAAGAGATACTGTTTCATACCTTACAGCATCAGGAAAGCCTTTTGTCATTATAATAAATACAACAAAGCCATATAGCAAAGAAACAAAAATTCTTCAGGCAAAACTAAGCAGGGAATATAATACATCGGTTCTCGCAATAAACTGTGAACAGCTTCAAAATGAACAGATATCCGCAATTATGGAAAAGCTCCTGTATGAATTTGCCGTGACAAGAGTGGACTATGAGATTCCAAAATGGGTTCAAATGCTGCCATCCGACAACAGTGTTAAACAATCTGTTATTACATATGCAAAGAATTTTCTGCTTCGCATAACCAAAATTAAAGACGTTGCAGATATGAACAACATAATGCCAAAGCCGGAGGATGACATTCTCAAAAATGTTACACTGGTGAAGCTCAGGCTTGACGACGGAACCGTAAAGCTAAAGCTGGAGATTGATGAAAAATACTATTATGAAAACATTTCAGCTCTTTGCAATGTAGAAATAAAGGACGAAAAGGAGCTGATTTCCATGATTATTGAGCTGACACGCGAGCGGAATGCATATGAAAAAATTAAAGATGCCTTCACCAGTGTCCAGCAAAAAGGCTACGGTGTGGTAATGCCGGAGCTTTCTGATATCACAATGGAGGACCCTGTGCTCATAGCACACGGCAGTAAATATGGAGTGAAAATGAAGGCAATTTCCCCATCAATCCATATGATCAGGGCAAATATTGAGACAGAAATTGCACCGATAGTCGGAAGCCGGGAGCAGGCAGAAGACCTTATAAACTACATAAAGGATGGAGAAAAGAGTGGCGAAGGAGTATGGGGCACAAACATATTCGGAAAATCAATCGGAGACCTGATGGAGGACGGAATACGCAATAAAATCCTCCAGATGGATGATGAATGTCAGATGAAGCTGCAGGAGACAATGCAGAAAATCGTTAATGACTCAAATGGTGGAATGATTTGTATAATAATCTAATACAGCCTTTTAATGTCTATAGTCTGAAACATCTGCCTGTTGGCAGATGTTTTTAATATTTTTACAACTCAGACTTTCCGGTGCATTTCACCCAATCATCAATATTACCGTTTTGAATAGCAGAGAACAGCCTCTTCTTGACACCCGGATTTTCCAGATTGAGATGTCTGACAAGCTGCTTTACATATTCGCGCCGCGTGTGGCCATCGTAAGGGCATGGATTTTTGCACACCGGCAGATTATATTTATTCTTAAAACCCTTCACATCTGACTCGCCGACATACATAAGCGGACGGATGATGGTAAGTCCACTGCCGTCCAGTTGTGTAACAGGCGCGAACGAATAAAACTGTCCCTCATATAGCAGGGAAAGAAACATAGTCTCTATAATATCATCCATATGGTGTGCATATGCGATTTTGTTGCAGCCGACAGACAGCGCAAAATCATTCAAAGCTCCCTTTCTAAGCTTTGCACACCATGAGCAGGGACTAGCCTGATTCTTAGATTTTTCAAGAGATATTCTTCCAATATCAGTTTTCACCACATAAAACTCCACCGAGAGCTCATCACACAGCGTCTTCACCGGAGACAAATCAAAATCCTCATATCCCAGGTCAACCGCTATTGCTACTAGCTCAAAGGGCACAGGATAAAAGCTTCTGATGCCGGAAAGAGCATAGAGCAGTGTGAGAGAATCCTTTCCGCCTGAGACACCGATGGCGATTTTGTCATTTTCAGTTATCATATTGTAGTCGTCAAGGGCCTGACGGACCTTGCTGTATAATTTTTGTAATTTCATGGTAGGTATTATACTACAAATCTGTAAAAAAACAAAGTTTCGAGTTGCGAGGGCAGACTTTGGGACTCGTAATGTGATAAGCTAGAGCCATCATAAGAAATAAGTAAAAAAAGACCTATTGTTACTTCTTAAAGCAAAATATTTGACATCGCCATAGGAAAATAGTATATTTGAATTATAGGTAATTTCTACTTAGTTGTAGATTAAAGATATCAGGTATTAAAGAAGTAACGTTAAAAAACGTTATTTTTTTACAAGGACGCTAGTTACACATTACATATCTTTATAAAAAAGGAGAGAAATATAAATAACGGAACAAATAACTTTCAGAATTTTATCGGAATTTCTTCTTTGCAGAAGACTCTTAGGAATGCTCTCATTCCAACCGAAACAACACAGCAATTTATTGTTAAAAACGGAATAATTAAAGAAGATGAGCTAAGAGGAGAAAATCGTCAGATACTTAAAGATATCATGGATGATTATTACAGAGGTTTCATTTCAGAAACTTTATCGTCAATTGATGATATTGACTGGACTTCTTTATTTGAGAAAATGGAAATTCAGTTAAAATATGGAGATAATAAAGACACTCTTATAAAAGAACAGGCTGAAAAACGTAAGGCAATCTATAAAAAATTTGCAGATGATGATAGATTTAAAAATATGTTCAGTGCAAAATTAATCTCAGATATTCTTCCTGAGTTTGTCATTCATAACAATAATTATTCTGCATCAGAAAAGGAAGAAAAAACACAAGTAATTAAATTATTTTCCAGATTTGCAACGTCATTCAAGGACTATTTTAAAAACAGGGCTAATTGTTTTTCGGCTGATGATATATCTTCATCCTCTTGTCATAGAATAGTTAATGATAATGCAGAGATATTTTTTAGTAATACATTGGTGTATAGGAGAATTGTAAAAAATCTTTCAAATGATGATATAAATAAAATATCCGGAGATATGAAGGATTCATTAAAGGAAATGTCTCTGGAGGAAATTTATTCTTATGAAAAATATGGGGAATTTATTACACAGGAAGGTATATCTTTTTATAATGATATATGCGGTAAAGTAAATTCATTTATGAATTTATATTGCCAGAAAAATAAAGAAAACAAAAATCTCTATAAGCTGCGAAAGCTTCATAAACAGATACTGTGCATAGCAGATACTTCTTATGAGGTGCCATATAAATTTGAATCAGATGAAGAGGTTTATCAATCAGTGAATGGATTTTTGGACAATATTAGTTCAAAACATATCGTTGAAAGATTGCGTAAGATTGGAGACAACTATAACGGCTACAATCTTGATAAGATTTATATTGTTAGTAAATTCTATGAATCAGTTTCACAAAAGATATATAGAGATTGGGAAACAATAAATACTGCATTAGAAATTCATTACAACAATATATTAACCGGAAATGGTAAATCTAAAGCTGACAAGGTAAAAAAAGCGGTAAAGAATGATCTGCAAAAAAGCATTACTGAAATCAATGAGCTTGTTAGCAATTATAAATTATGTCCGAATGATAATATTAAAGCAGAGACATATATACATGAAATATCACATATTTTGAATAATTTTGAAGCACAGGAGCTTAAATATAATCCTGAAATTCATCTGGTGGAAAGTGAATTGAAAGCATCTGAATTAAAAAATGTTCTCGATGTAATAATGAATGCTTTTCATTGGTGTTCGGTTTTTATGACAGAGGAACTGGTAGATAAAGATAATAATTTTTATGCGGAGTTAGAAGAGATATATGACGAAATATATCCGGTAATTTCATTGTATAATCTTGTGCGTAATTATGTAACGCAGAAGCCATATAGTACAAAAAAAATTAAATTGAATTTTGGTATTCCTACACTAGCGGATGGATGGAGTAAAAGTAAAGAATATAGTAATAATGCAATTATTCTCATGCGTGATAATTTGTACTATTTAGGAATATTTAATGCAAAAAATAAGCCTGACAAAAAGATAATTGAAGGTAATACATCAGAAAATAAAGGGGATTATAAGAAGATGATTTATAATCTTCTGCCAGGACCAAATAAAATGATTCCCAAGGTATTCCTCTCTTCAAAAACCGGAGTGGAAACATATAAGCCGTCTGCCTATATATTGGAGGGCTATAAACAAAACAAGCATCTTAAATCCTCTAAGGATTTTGATATAACGTTTTGTCACGATTTGATTGATTATTTTAAGAACTGTATAGCAATACATCCTGAATGGAAGAATTTTGGCTTTGATTTTTCTGACACCTCCACATATGAAGATATCAGCGGATTTTACAGAGAAGTCGAATTACAAGGTTATAAAATCGACTGGACATATATCAGCGAAAAGGATATTGATTTGTTGCAGGAAAAAGGACAGTTATATTTATTCCAAATATATAACAAAGATTTTTCCAAGAAAAGTACCGGAAATGATAATCTTCATACTATGTATTTGAAGAATTTGTTTAGTGAAGAGAATTTAAAGGATATTGTACTGAAATTAAACGGTGAAGCGGAAATCTTCTTTAGAAAATCAAGCATAAAGAATCCTATAATTCATAAAAAAGGCTCTATTCTTGTTAATAGAACATATGAAGCAGAGGAAAAAGATCAATTTGGAAATATCCAGATAGTCAGAAAAACCATACCGGAAAATATATATCAGGAGCTTTATAAATATTTCAATGATAAAAGTGATAAAGAACTTTCGGATGAAGCAGCTAAGCTTAAGAATGTAGTAGGTCATCATGAGGCTGCTACAAACATAGTAAAAGATTATAGATATACATATGATAAATATTTTCTTCATATGCCTATTACAATCAATTTTAAAGCCAATAAGACAAGCTTTATTAATGACAGAATATTACAATATATTGCTAAAGAAAAGGATTTGCATGTAATAGGCATTGATCGTGGTGAAAGAAACCTGATATATGTTTCAGTAATTGATACTTGTGGAAATATTGTTGAACAAAAATCATTTAACATTGTTAATGGATATGATTATCAGATTAAGCTCAAGCAGCAGGAGGGGGCGCGACAAATCGCACGAAAAGAATGGAAAGAAATCGGCAAAATAAAAGAAATTAAAGAAGGCTATTTATCTCTTGTAATTCATGAAATTTCAAAGATGGTTATTAAATATAATGCCATAATTGCAATGGAGGATCTAAGCTACGGATTTAAAAAAGGTCGTTTCAAGGTTGAGCGACAGGTTTACCAGAAGTTTGAGACAATGCTTATCAACAAACTCAACTATCTGGTATTTAAAGATATATCCATAACGGAAAACGGTGGTCTTCTAAAGGGATATCAGCTTACATATATTCCTGAAAAACTTAAAAATGTCGGTCATCAGTGTGGCTGTATATTTTATGTACCTGCTGCCTATACATCAAAAATAGATCCTACAACCGGATTTGTAAATATATTCAAATTTAAAGATTTAACAGTTGATGCGAAGAGAGAATTTATAAAAAAATTTGACAGTATCAGATATGATTCAGAAAAAAATCTGTTTTGTTTTACATTTGATTATAATAACTTTATTACGCAAAATACTGTTATGTCAAAGTCAAGCTGGAGTGTATATACGTACGGAGTTAGGATAAAAAGAAGATTTGTCAATGGCAGGTTCTCAAATGAATCGGATACAATTGATATAACAAAAGATATGGAAAAAACGCTCGAAATGACAGATATAAATTGGAGAGATGGTCATGATCTGAGGCAGGATATTATTGATTATGAAATCGTACAACACATATTTGAGATTTTTAAATTGACTGTACAAATGAGAAACAGTTTAAGTGAATTAGAAGACAGGGATTATGACCGTTTGATTTCTCCGGTGCTCAATGAAAATAATATATTTTATGATTCAGCTAAAGCAGGAGATGCGTTACCTAAAGACGCAGATGCTAATGGTGCATATTGTATAGCTCTAAAAGGCTTGTATGAGATCAAACAAATTACAGAGAATTGGAAAGAAGACGGTAAGTTTTCAAGAGATAAACTTAAAATTTCCAATAAGGACTGGTTTGACTTTATTCAAAATAAAAGGTATTTATAATGGATGATTTGATAATTATTTCAAATTTAAATGATTTCATTTTTTGTCCGGCTTCCAGATATTTCCATAAATTATATGGAAGCGAGGACACAATTATGTATCAGTCAAAAGCTCAGCTTGATGGAACCAAGGCACATGAAAAAATAGACAATGGGACATATTCAACACGAAAAAATATACTAATTTCAAATGACAAATTACGAACCAGTTTTGCTAAATATCTGTCAAGATTTGGACATCGAATTCAATATTCAGTATTTGAGATTGACAACAGTAAAAGAATTGTTGATAATATAGTTAACGATTTGACGAACACATTTGAAAAACGATTTTCACAATCAGATAGTGTATATATTTTCAAAATGTCATCAAGCTGTGAGGTTCTAAGATATGGTTATGCCAAAAATGAAGAAAATGATTTTTTCATCATAACGTAATGCAAACCTGGACCTTAATTTTATAATAATCTATATTACTTAACATATATTGTGCAAATGTTATATAAAATAATAAAAATAAAGTTGCTTGGCTCCAAAAAATTGTGCAAATACACAAATTTGGAGTTAAGTAATATAGAATAATTTCTACTGTTGTAGATAAAGTGGAGGTGCTTTTCTTATGGCTGTTAAGTAATATAGAATAATTTCTACTGTTGTAGATATATATACAGATGATATGAGGGTCAAAAG
>Ga0256404_1000092_pt1 | contig 210128 bp, 174 predicted proteins | sample RumenRJG_01DNA_FD_185990 | JGI IMG/M metagenome (GOLD analysis project Ga0256404, IMG submission 185990) | Bovine rumen microbial communities from Lethbridge, Alberta, Canada - RJG_01 | ecosystem: Host-associated > Mammals > Digestive system > Stomach > Rumen | place: Canada: Alberta...
ATTTTGCTTGTCTTGATTTGCAGCACTAAGGTAAGTGAAAAATCTGACATGGCAAAATCCTGAGCAACTTTTTGTTGCTCAGGTACTTATAAAGAAAGTTAAACTAAAGTGCTGCGGAATTAAGGATTAGAGTTTTGCTTGTTTTCTTTTTGCAACACTAAGATAAGTGAAAATTCTGACATGGCAAAATCCTGGGCAACTTTTTGTTGCTCAGGAACTTATAAATAAAGTTAAATTATAGTGTTGCGGAATTAAGGGTAAAAAGTGAAAGAATCCCCGAAATTATTGTCAAAATAGTTGCGGGGATTCTTCGTACCTTTGCACACAGATTCAAAACATATACGCAATATGAGAAAGAGTTATCTTTTCGGCGCATTGGCTGTAGCAGCCGTCGCCATCGCAGCAATCAGCTGCACGGAGCAAAAGCAGGAGCCGCAGGGCTTGGTGATTGAGAAGCAGGGCGTGTTCTCGTCGGGCGGACGGGTGACGGAGGCCATTCCGGGCGAGTATGACCCGACGCAGAACTGGCTCGACCCTGAGCGCAAAGGCACGACGACACACGTGGATCATGCCAATACGTTCTATCAAATTCCTGCAGGCGGGAATGGTAATCCCATCGTCTTCCTGCACGGCTACGGACAGACACGCACAGGCTGGCAATCGACTCCCGACGGACGTGAGGGATGGAGCGATATATTCCTGAAGAAAGACTACTCGGTGTTCCTCGTTGACCAGCCACGACGTGGTGCTGCAGGTGCCACGGAGGAGATTGTCAACGACCCTGGTGATGTGGCTAATGGTAAATTCAAGGTGGGCGAACAGGCTTGGTACACCCACTTCCGCATCGGTCGCGTGGCTCCTGAGCGTTATGAGGGTTCGCAGTTCCCCGAGGGCGATGAGGCTTTAGAGGAGTTCTTCTGCCAGATGACGCCGAACACGGGTAACTATGACGAACCTTTGTTCGGCAAGGCACTGAGCGCGGTGCTGAAAGACGTGCAAACAATAACTGGCAAGAAGAGTATCTACGTGACTCACTCGCAGGGCGGTCGCGTGGGTTGGGCGACGGACACGGACAATATGGCAGCCATCATCGCCGTAGAGCCTGGCTTCGCTCCCGAGGTGGGCAGCGACACCTACAAGAAGTTCGTGGCCACAAAGATTCCGATGTTGTTCCTCTTCGGCGACTACATCGAAAACGGCCCCGAGGACATCCAATCGACAGGTTTCTGGAAGATGGTGCTCCAGCAGTGCCGCGACTTCGCCAAACAGTACAACGCTGACGGCGGCGATGCCACGGTCATCTACTTGCCCGAGCAGAATATCAAGGGCAACAGCCACTTCATGTTCCAGGAGAAAAACAACGCCGAGATTGCCGACCTTATCGGCGAGTGGCTGAAGAAGCATAATCTGTAAACAAAGATGAAGAATCATGAACAAGTTTGACTACGATTTTCCTGTCCGCATTCACTTCGGACAGGGATGCTTCGAGGACGCTCTGAAGCAGGAGTTGCAGAAATACGGAAAGAACGTAATACTGGCCTATGGTGGCGGTTCGCTGAAACGCACGGGACTATATGACCGTATCGTGGCGATGCTTACCGAGGCGGGCAAGACGGTGACGGACTTTGGCGGCATCATGCCAAATCCAACGTTGAAGAAGGTGCAGGAGGGACAGCAGTTGGCACGGGAAATCAAGGCAGACCTCATCCTCGCTGTGGGAGGGGGTTCTGTGTCTGATTGCTGCAAGATTGTAGCAATGGGAGATACCCCGACTCCGCTGGGTGTGGTCGTGACCGCCAGCGGTACTGGCTCTGAACAGAACAACGGAGCCGTGATTACCGACGAAGAGAAGAAAGTGAAGGGTGCTATGTGGGGTGTCTTTGCCGACTTCGCCATTCTCGACCCAGACCTGACGAAGACCGTGCCGATGAAGCAGGTCATCAGCGGGGCTTTCGATACGCTCTCGCATTGCATGGAAACCTATTTCGGCCATCCGCACACATGCAATCTCAGCGACCGCATCAACGAGGCGGTGCAGCGTAGTGTCATTAAGAACCTGAGGGCCATCATCGCCAATTCCGATGATGACTTTGCCCGCTCGGAACTGATGTGGGCATCGGCGATGGGCGAGAACGGCATCCTGAAACTCGGCAAGATGGGTGATTTCCAGTGCCACATGATAGAACACCAACTCGGAGCCTACACTGATTGCAACCACGGACAGGGACTTGCCGTATTGCATCCCGTTCTCTATCGCCACATCTACAAGAGCGCAGAAGAAAAATTCCGTCGCTGGGCACAGGAAGTCTGGCTGGTGCAGGATGCCGACGAAGGCATTGACTTTCTTGCCGATTTCATCCGCGAAATAGGTCTGCCCACCACTTTCACCGAAATGGGCATCACCCTTGACGATGACACCATCCGCGCCATAGCCGACAGCACCATCATCACCCCTGGCTGCTGCAAGCAACTCACGCCCGACGAGATTGTTGAGATATTTAACGAGTGTAAGTGATAGTTATGTGTTAATTGAAGAAATTAAATAGCCTGAACTTTTTGCGTGTTCAGGCTATTTATATTTCATTCCAGCATTTTTCTTTATTTTGTCAGACTCCATCATTAGTCTCTTTGCTGTGCAGTCTTTCTTCGCTACTTGTTGTTCCATCTCATAACGACGGCGAACAGAATCCTCATAGTTGATGACGAACTGCTAGCACCAGCGGATACCATCATCGTTCCCTCGCCAGACATTCCGCTCCAGCCAAATGACATTGACGTTATTCGATGACAGGGTAGCACGTAAAGCACGGTACTTCCAATCGCTTAATTCAAGGCGGTCAATCTCCTTTGACTGGTCGTAGATTTGGACTGTCAAGAAGAAAATAAGGAAAAAGAGGACGATGCCGACACCCGCTAACCACCATGTATTTGTAGTCAGGTCATGGGTGATTTTCCTGTTCTGTGGCTTGCTAAGTTGTTCCAGAATGTCGTGCTTCAACTTATGGATTTTATTAGCCAAACCACAATCTTCCTTGTTGGCTAATGCTTGGATTCCCTGTTTGACAGTTGCTAACAGTTCCACCTTATCCTTTTCTGACGGTCAGACAGAATCTCTTACAACTGAACTGGCTCTGGGTACAATTGATTGTAACTCTACCCATCACTGGCACAATGCCGTGGTACCCTCCCCGAGACACTCAGTCTCATGGTCCCTCCCTTCTCCTTACCTCTGTTCACGTAGAACAGTACTGAAAATGTGCTTCTGCTCATGTTTCTTACTCATTTTTAATTCCGGCTGCAAAACTACTATCTTTTCCTGGTTCTGTCACTATGCAAAATATAGCAGTTTGCGGAATCAGAAACGGGTGGTGAGAGGTGCGTCGTTATGCCCTATATTGCCTATCCGATTAACGAAGTTTAACCAGTCAATTTTGATAACAGTTGGGTTACAGATAAGAAACCAAACTACTTCTTTATTCCTCCCAAAATTGCATTCAACCAAAACTGAACTTCCCCATATTTCTCCGTCTTGCCTTTTATTTACGGTCATTCCGCGTTAATTCTCCAAAATCCGTCTTTCGTTACAGACATTTTTCGTAACTCTGAATATCTTCGAAGTTACTCTGTCTCGGAAATGAAAAGAATAACTTGTTTTCCTTTTGCATTTCACTCGACTTTTCGTAACTTTAAATAAGTTACAATGCACTCGGCAAAAAAAAACAAATGAATTTGTTTTGTTCTGCTCTCGTTTTTTCGTAACTCTGAATATCTTCGAAGTTACTCTGTCTCAGAAATGAAAAGAAAAACTTGTTTTCCTTTTGCATTTCACTCGACTTTTCGTAACTTTGCGCCCGAAAATAATAAATTGTTATAAAAAATGTTCATTATGAACCAAAATAACACATTGGTCGGTTCCAAAATTAAGGGAATCAGAGAGTCAAAAAACCTCAGCATCGAGGAGATCGCTGAGAGTAGCGGTCTGTCAGTTGAACAGATCGCATCCATCGAAAATGATCAGAACCTCCCATCGTTAGGTCCGCTGATCAAAATAGCCAGGGCACTGGGTGTCCGCTTAGGAACCTTTATGGATGACAACGATGCGATTGGTCCAGTGGTATGTCGTGCCGAGGACAGGGAGCGCGAGCGAAGCATCAGTTTCTCCAACGGTGCCACCGATGCACGCAAGCATATGGAGTACCATCCGTTGGCACAGCAGAAAGCCGGTCGCCACATGGAGCCGTTTATCATCGACATCAACCCCACCGACAATCTTGAATACCAGCTCTCTGCCCATGAGGGCGAGGAGTTCATCTATGTGATGGAGGGAGAGATCGAACTGGTCTATGGCAAGGACAAGTATTTGCTGAACCAGGGTGACAGTATCTACTACGACTCCATCGTGAAACATCACCTGCACGGTGCTGAGGGCAAATCGGCCAAAATCTTAGCCTTAGTTTATATTCCATTCTAAGAAATAGAATCATTAATAATTGAAGGATTAAAGGATGGAAGCTAAGAAAGTGAAATTGGACATGGCAGGCAGACCTCTGCCCGACCGTACCTACCCTGCTGAGACGGGATCGGCAGGCTATACGCTCCATGAGCGCACGCTGGGTCAGTGGCTGGAACACTGGGCCGAGACAACTCCCGATAAGGAATACATCGTTTACAGCGACCGTAACCTACGCTTCACTTGGAGCAAGTTCAACGAGCGCGTGGATAACCTGGCCAAGGGTTTGATCGCCATTGGTGTGAAGAAAGGTTCGAATGTGGGTATCTGGGCGACCAACGTGCCCGACTGGCTCACGTTCCTCTATGCCACGGCGAAGATCGGTGCCGTGCTGGTGACGGTGAACACCAACTACAAACAGAACGAGTTAGAGTATCTGTGCGAAGACTCCGATATGCAGACCCTGTGTATCACCGATGGTACGTGGGACTGCAACTATGTGGATATGACCTACACGATGCTGCCCGAACTGAAGACCTGCGAGCGAGGTCATCTGAACAGCAAACGGTTCCCCCATCTGAAGAACGTGGTGTATATCGGCATGGAGAAATACCGGGGAATGTTCAACACGGCAGAGTTGCTGCTGTTAGGACAGAACATCGAGGATGAGGAACTCAACGAGATGAAGAGTAAGGTGAACTGCCATGATGTGTGCAACATGCAATATACATCTGGTACGACGGGCTTCCCCAAGGGAGTGATGCTTACCCACTACGGCATCTCCAACGATGGCTATTTCACAGGTGAGAACATGGGATTCACACAAGATGACAAGCTCTGCGTGTGTGTACCGCTGTTCCACTGCTTCGGTGTGGTGCTCGCCACGATGAACTGTCTGACACATGGCTGCACCGAGGTGATGGTAGAGAAGTTTGACCCGTTAGTGGTGCTTGCCTCTATCCATAAAGAAAGGTGTACCGCCGTTTATGGTGTTCCCACCATGTTCATTGCAGAACTGAACCACCCGATGTTCGATATGTTCGACCTCAGCTGTCTGCGTACTGGCATCATGGCAGGATCGCTCTGTCCGGTGGAACTGATGAAGCAGGTGAGCGAGAAGATGTTCATGACCATTACCAGTGTCTATGGACTCACAGAAAGTTCGCCTGGTATGACGCAGACCTGTCTGAACGACACCTTCGAGCAGCGTTGTACCACAGTGGGGCGCGACTTCCCCTTCGTGGAGGTGAAGGTGCTGGATCCGGAGACAGGCGAGGAATGTCCTGTGGGTGTGCAGGGTGAGATGTGCTGTAAGGGATTCAATGTAATGAAAGGCTATTACAAGAATCCTGAGGCCACCGCAGAGGTCATCGATAAGAACGGATTCCTGCATTCGGGTGACTTAGGTGTTAAGGACGAGAACGGCTTCTATCGGATCACAGGGCGCATCAAGGACATGATCATCCGTGGCGGAGAGAATATCTACCCCCGTGAGATTGAGGAGTTCCTGTATCACATGCCCGGCATCCGCGACGTTCAAGTGGCTGCCGTACCCTCGAAGAAATATGGTGAGGCCGTGGGTGCCTTCATCATCCTTGAAGAAGGTGCACAGATGACTGCCGAGGACGTACAGTTGTTCTGTCGCGGTAAGATTGCCCGCTATAAGATTCCCAAATATGTGTTCTTCATCGATCAGTTCCCGCTGACTGGATCAGGCAAGATCCAGAAGTTCAAGCTGAAAGAAATGAGCCTTGAACTTTGTAAGAAGCAAGGTATCGAAGTGATATAAAAAAGATGAGAAATGAGAGATGAAAGATGAGAGATATGATTACCATTGAGGATTTGGCCTTGTGGACTTCCTGCCCAGTAATCATATCTCTCATTTATTGTTTTCCAATTTTCTTCTTAGGAGCCAAGGCGTTACTCACTTTCTCTGTATATTCACTTAAACGCAAGCTGGACTGTCCGGCGATGTCTCTGCTGGACGCTCCGACAGCAAACGAATAGGTGCCGGCCTCGGCCAGCCACTGAGAGCCTGCCTCGTCGAATGAGGCAAGATCACGCTTTGCGATGACCATGGTCAGTGTCTGACTCTCTCCAGGCTTCAGCTCGCGGGTCTTGGCAAATGCCTTCAGCTCGTGGACGGGTTTGGTAAGGACGCCCTTCGGAGCCGATACATAAACCTGTGCCACCTCCTTACCGGCCACCTTTCCCGTATTCTTCACCGTCACGCTCACCTCGATGTCGTGGTTCTTCAGCTCCTTTGCCTTGATCTGACTCATGGCAAACGTGGTGTAGCTCAAGCCGAAGCCGAAAGGATAGACCACGTTGCGCTGGAAGGTATCGAAATAGCGATAGCCCACATAGATATCTTCCTCGTGGTCGGTGTAGTCGTGTCCGGGAACTTCTCTGTTGTTGGCCTTCATCGTCTCAAAGGTATAGAAATCGATGTTGCCAGGGAAATTCTTTGTTGAAGGATGATCGGTGGCAGCGACGGGCCATGTCATCGTGAGCTTGCCCGAAGGTGACACCTTACCCGTGAGGATATCGGCGATGGAGTTTCCACCCTCCTCGCCCGGCTGCCATGCACAGAGGATTGCATCGGGGTAGTTATTCCATGAAGCCGTTTCAATGACCGATCCGGAGTTGATGATCACCACCACGGGCTTACCCTCGGCATGGAAAGCCTGACATACATCAAAGATCATCTGTCGTTCATCGTTGCTGAGGTTAAACTCTGTAGCAAGATCACGGTCAACACCCTCACCGGCTTGTCGCCCGATGGTGATGATGGCAGCATCGGCACCACCAGCCATACGGTTCACGAGAATCGGACTGATGGAGATATCCTGATATTTCTGCTGTCCGAACATCTCTAACTGATACCAGCGGGCTGGATGGCGCTCGGCCTGGAATTTCACCCGTGCATAGTCGATGTATTTCCTGTAGATATCGGTCAGCGTATCAGAAGCCTGGATGCCCACGTTCTGCAGACCCTCCACCATATCAACCACATAAGGTGTATGTACGCATCCTGATCCAGTCCCTCCCGAAAGGAAGTTATACGAACTCTCACCGAAGAGAGCCACTTTCTTGATTTGACCGTTGCTCCAAGGCAAGGCACCGTTGTTCTTCAACAACACGATACCTTCAGCAGCACTCTGACGGGTGATCAGTGCATGGGCTTTCAAATCCGGCGCGTTGGTGTAGGCATAGTGGTTGAAGGCCGGTGTCTTCACAATATACTCTAACATTCGGCGCACGTTACGATCGACATCTTCTATCGAAAGCGTGCCGTTCTTCACACCAGCAATAATCTCTTCGCTCTGCTTAGGCTGTCCGGGTTCTAAAAGGTCGTTCCCAGCATGTACCTCATCCACCGTGCGGAGCCCTTCACGGATACCGATCCAGTCGGTCATCACCATTCCCTTGTATCCCCAATCGTCACGAAGGATCTTGGTGAGCAAGTCGTGGTTTCCCATGGAATATTGTCCGTTCACCTTGTTATACGATGCCATGATGGTCCAGGGAGCACTCTCACGAACAGCGATCTCGAAGCCACGGAGGTACAACTCACGGGCTGCCCGCTGTGACAGTCGCTCATCCACACTGGTGCGATCGGTCTCCTGGGAGTTCACGGCGAAATGTTTGGCACTCACACCCACGTTCTCTCCCTGTACACCACGGATATACGCTGCAGCAATCTTACCTGTCAGCAAAGGATCCTCACTATAGTATTCGAAATTCCTGCCACACAGCGGATTCCTATGAAGATTCATGCCCGGACCGAGGATGACATCACAACGGTATTCCTTCGTCTCGTTACCAATGGCAGCACCTACCTTACTCACCAGTTCAGTGTTCCAGGTAGAGGCCAGACAGGTTCCGATGGGGAATCCGGTGGCATAGAATGTCTTCGTGGTATTGGGACGTGTGGGGTTGATACGCACGCCGGCAGGACCGTCGGTCAGCACCGTCGCTGGGATTCCCAGACGAGGGATGGCAGCCGTTGTTCCTGCAGCGCCAGCCACCAGATCGGCCTCGCCGCCAACTACGGCATTATCACTGAAGAAGTTGTTCGCGCCACCTACCAATAGTTTGGCTTTCTCTTCTAACGTCATTGCTTGGAGAACCTCTTCGATGTTGTCGGCTCTCAACTGGGGTTGTGCATTCATTGTCATGTTACATGTCATGGTTAGTAAACCCATTGTGAATAGTTTGATAGTATTCATATAATATAGGTAATATGATGATAATGCTTATTGATAGTGCTTGCAAAGATACGAATTAGTGAGAAAAGTACAAAATAAAAATGAATTATATTTTTATAAGTTAAATTATGCTTAATCTGTTCATAATCGGGCATTATTTACTAATTTTGCAAACAAAACAACGATTATGAGGAAAATAATGATAGGGGTGATGCTGAGTCTTCCTTTGCTCAGTATCGCACAAAATGTCTGGGAAAGGCCCGACGTTCAAGACTTGAAGGAAAAGAATAAAGTTAAGGAGGTGGTGACCGAGGATCCCAAGTATCTGGAAGGAGCTGTTCCACTTGTTGACGGCGAGGTGTGCTGGACACTCGATCATGATGTCCCCGGAAAAGATGCCCAGCAGATCTACGAAATCATGATGCGTTACCTGACCAATCTCACCAACGAGGAGAACCAGTTGGAGGGCAGCGCCGTTTCACTTGTCAACCGACAGGAGCACATCATTGCCGCTACCATCAGAGAATGGCTGGTGTTTAAGAATGTGTTCCTGGCCCTCGACCGCACAAAGTTTTTCTATACCCTCATCGTGAAATGCTCCGACCAGCACGTGAAGGTAGAGATGAAACGTCTGAACTACCGCTACGAAGAGGAACGAGACGGCAAGGGCTTTGCCTATTCCGCTGAGGAGTGGATCACCGACAAATATGCGCTGAACAAGAAGAAGACCAAACTGTATAAGGGATCGGCCAAGTTCCGCCGCAAAACCATCGACCGCAAGGACTATCTGTTTGAATCTATTAAGAACATTCTCAATTCATAACATTTATGCGCTATCATTCAAGAAACAACGAGGAAGAGAAACAGGATAAATACATTCAGCTGCGACAGATCCTGAACGTGGTGTTCATGATCGGTGCCGTTGTCGGTGTCTTACTCTATTTTTATCAGAGTAAGTCGATCGGTACGGTGGTGATCCTCGTGGCGATGTTCTTTAAAATGGTGGAATGTGTTTTCCGCCTGCTGAAATAAAATGAGGAGATTAGTTAGTATCTTACTTTTTACACTGTGCCTGACCACTACCGTTTGGGCACAGAATGAACGTTTCCAGATCAACGAAGGAGGAGACATCTCACAGGTTGGAAACAGGAACACATCGAACAATAAAGACTCCTTGAATAAGCACAAGGAGATTCCCAAAGGACTGAAGATTTGGACTGTCGATAAACGCTTCGGTGACCGCATCGCAGCCCTGCCCGACACGATGCCCCACATGTTCATGAACACGGTGTTCACCAACGGTCTGCGAGGGGAGTACAACACCCTCGGAAACCTCGGATCCCCTCGTATCAACAGGATCTTCATCGACCAGAGCCTGCCAGAACAGTTTATGTTCACTCAACCATACGACTTCTTTATCACCCCCGTTGACCAGTTTCATTTCACAAACACCTATTCACCGATCACGAATTTGACCTATGACGAATGTGGTGACAAGAACGTAGGTGAAGATCACCTGAAAGCCCTGTTCGCAGTGAATGCCGGCAAACGTATCGGTGTGGGCTTCAAATTCGACTATTTCTATGGCCGAGGCTATTATCAGAACCAAAGCACGGCCCATTTCAACTATAGTCTGTGGGGGTCATATTTAGGCGACCGCTATGAAGCTCAGCTGCTGCTCTCTACGAATCATCAGAAAGTGGCAGAGAACGGTGGTATCACCAATGATGAGTATGTTTCCCACCCCGAGATCTACCGTGAATCGTTCAGGACCAATGAGATCCCAACCATCTTGGAACAGAACTGGAACCGTAACGACAACCAACACGTGTTCCTCACCCATCGTTACAACATCGGATTCAACCGGAAGGTGCCCATGACCGAAGAGGAGATCAAGGCCAAGAAGTTCGCACTCGCCGCTGAAAAGGAGAAAGCAGAGCGGGAGGCGAAGGAGAAGGCACGGAAGAAGGCGCAGCGAGAAGGACGTTCTTATGATGAGAATGAGAGTGGCGAAAGCACATACTCAGGACGTCCCGATGGTGCAAAGATCATGGGGGATGAACCCGCCGACACCCTTTCTGCCGAGACAGGACGTATCGCCGTGAACAAGGAGATGGCCGACAGCTTGATGGCTATGGAGAAGAAGAACACTGAGGATACGGCATGGGTGAAGAACGAGTTCGTACCCGTCACCAGCTTTATCCATACCCTGCAGCTCGACAACTACCGCAGGATATACCAAGCCTATGCCACACCCGAGAATTATTATCTCAACACCTATTTAGATAACGAGGAACTGGGGGGTGACAGTATCTACGATAAGATGCGGCACCTTGACGTCAAGAACACCTTCGCCCTCTCACTGCTCGAAGGATTCAACAAATGGGCAAAGGCAGGACTGAAAGCCTTCATCAGCTCAGACCTACGGCATTTCTCCATGCCCGACACCAGTGTGGCGGCTTTCAGATCGTTCAATGAACACAACCTGAGTGTAGGCGGACAGATCAGCAAGACCGAAGGTAACACGCTCCATTACAACGCTACATTAGAGAGCTGGATCACCGGTCAAGATGCCGGACAGATGAAGTTAGATGTGGCTGCCGACCTGAACTTTCCACTCTTCGGTGACACCGTACAGCTGGCAGCCAAAGGATTCTTCTATCGGCTGCAACCCACGTTCTACCAGCGGAACTTCCACTCCAAACATCTCTGGTGGGACAATGGCGGGAAAGAAGAGGGAGGCAGTCTCGACAAGGAGATCCGCACAAGGATAGAAGGACTGTTCTCATACCAGAAGACACGCACCCGCTTGCGTGTGGCTGTTGACGGACTGAAGAACCATGTGTATTTCGCACAGCAATATGCTACAACAGGTGAGAAAAAGACGGCCAACACCGTCAGCGTGAAACAGCATTCCGAAGCCTTGAATATGCTCACCTTACAGCTGAGTCAGGACTTCACGTTAGGACCGCTGAACTGGGAGAATCAGATCACCTACCAGCAGACCAGTGACGAGAAGGTGTTGCCTGTTCCGAAACTGAATATCTACAGTAACCTGTATCTGCGTTTCATGATCGCCCGTGTACTGAAGGTTGATCTCGGCGGCGACATCAGGTACTTCACCAAATACTATGCACCTGACTACAGTCCGCTGTTAGGACAATATACCATTCAGGACAACGGTGAGAACAACATCGAGTTAGGTAACTACCCTATCATCAATGTCTATGCCAATATGCACCTGAAGCACACCCGCTTCTTCGTGATGATGAGTCATGTGAACGCTGGCGACGGCGGAGAACGATTCTTCGTACCCCACTATCCGCAGAACGGGATGATTCTCAGGCTCGGTGTATCATGGAATTTCTTCAATTAATCGGGAAAATCCTTTGTGGTTATCACATTTTATCGTAATTTTGCAACGAATTAGTAAATTTCTATAAGATGCCTCAAATATCAGTGCGCGGATTGGAAATGCCAGAAAGTCCAATCAGGAAGCTTGCACCTCTGGCAGCAGCAGCAAAGAAACGCGGGACAAAGGTATATCACCTCAATATCGGTCAGCCAGACCTGCCCACACCGAAAGTGGCACTCGATGCGATCAAGAATGTTGATCGCAACATCCTGGAGTATTCACCCTCACAGGGCTATCTCAGCTATCGGGAGAAATTGGTTGAGTACTACGCGAAATATGACATCAATGTAAGTGCCGACGACATCATCATCACGTGCGGAGGATCGGAAGCGGTGCTCTTCGCCTTTATGTCATGTCTGAACCCCGGAGACGAGATCATCGTACCCGAGCCGGCATACGCCAACTACATGGCCTTCGCCATCTCCGCCGGTGCCAAAATCCGTACCATCGCCACCACCATCGAGGAAGGGTTCTCCCTGCCAAAGGTGGAGAAGTTCGAGGAACTGATCAACGAACGCACCCGCGCCATCCTCATCTGTAACCCGAACAACCCCACAGGCTATCTCTATACCCGACGGGAAATGAACCAGATTCGTGACTTGGTAAAGAAATACGACCTGTACCTGTTCTCCGATGAGGTGTATCGTGAGTATATCTATACCGGCTCTCCCTATATCAGTGCCTGTCATCTGGAAGGGATCGAACAGAATGTGGTTTTGATCGACTCCGTATCGAAACGCTACAGCGAGTGCGGTATCCGTATCGGTGCGCTGATCACCAAGAACAAAGAGATCCGTCAGGCCGTTATGAAATTCTGTCAGGCACGCCTCTCCCCTCCCCTCATCGGACAGATTGTGGCCGAGGCTTCCCTCGATACACCTGAGGAGTATCTTCGTGAGGTGTATGACGAATATGTAGAACGCCGAAAATGTCTGATCGACGGTCTGAACCGTATCCCTGGTGTGTATTCACCGATTCCCATGGGTGCTTTCTACACCGTGGCAAAACTGCCCGTTGATGACAGTGAGAAATTCTGTCGCTGGTGCTTAGAGTCGTTCGATTACGAGGGTGAGACGGTGATGATGGCTCCTGCCAGCGGTTTCTATACCACTCCCGGCGCAGGCATCGACCAGGTGCGTATCGCATACGTGTTGAAGAAAGAAGACTTGAACAGGGCCCTTTTCATCCTGCGTAAGGCATTGGAGGCCTATCCGGGCAGAGTGGAAGGATAAACGATGAACTTTCCCTTATACATAGCAAGGAGGATCTACAATGATCAGGGCGACAAACATAAAGTGAGTCGTCCTGTGATTCGTATTGCCACTCTGGGTGTAGCCATCGGACTGGCTGTGATGATCATCTCGGTGAGCGTGGTATTCGGCTTCAAGCACACCATCCGCGACAAGGTGATCGGTTTTGGCAGTCATATCACCGTGGGGGATTTCACTACCCTCCAGGGTAACGACCAGTATCCCATCGAGATGGGTGACAGTATGATGAAGGTGCTGAAAAGCATCAAAGGAGTTGACAAGGTGCAGCGCTACGCCATCAAACAAGGTATCCTCAAAACCGATTCGGATTTCTTGGGAGTGATGTTCAAAGGGGTGGCACAGGAATATGACACCACCTTCATGCACAAGAACATGGTGGAAGGTCATTTCCCGGTTTTCAGTGATCAAGCCAGTAAGCAGCAGATAGTGATCTCAAAGATGATCGCCGATCAACTGCATCTGCATGCCGGTGACCGGATCTTCGCCTATTTCTTCAGTAATGATCAGGTCCGGCCGCGCAGATACACCATCGCGGGAGTCTATCAGACAAACCTCACGATGTTTGATAAGGTGATGTGCTTCACCGACTTATACTCTGCCGTCAAGCTGAACGGTTGGGAAAGTGATCAAGCCAGCGGAGCAGAACTGACAGTAAAGGATTTCAGTCGTCTTGACGAGGTGGAGGATATCCTCACCCATCGTGTGAACCGCTCGGTTGACCGTTATGGCACCACCTATTCATCAACCACCATCCAAGAGAACTACCCGCAGATCTTTTCGTGGCTCGACCTGCTCGACCTGAATGTATGGATCATCCTCGCACTCATGGTTTGTGTGGCTGGGTTCACCATGATCAGCGGACTGCTCATCATTATCCTCGAACGTACCAATATGATCGGCGTGCTGAAGGCCTTAGGTGCAAAGAACAAGACGGTGAGACACACCTTCCTCTGGTTCGCCGTGTTCATCATCGGGAAAGGAATGCTGATCGGAAACCTGATAGGTATCGGACTGATCCTTATCCAGCAGTTCACGGGTGTCATCAAACTCGATCCCACCACCTATTATGTAAGTACTGTTCCTGTAGAACTGAATATCCCTATCATCCTTTTGATCAATATCGCCACACTCATCGTGAGCATCTTTGTCCTCATCGCTCCCAGCTACCTCATCTCACATATCCATCCTGCCAAATCCATGAGGTATGAGTAAAGAAATTGATAATTTATCATATACAATTAACAACTCATAATTTGGTATTTTACTAATATGAAGTTTATTTTGCGCCAAAGAAAAGAATGAAAAATGAAGTTCCATTTGCGCCAAAGAAAAGAAAACAAGCCCAATATATCTGTTGATTGAAAGAAAACGATATGTTTCAATAAAATATTGCACAAAAATTTTGGGAATGTGCAGATAAAGCATTACCTTTGCACAAAATTTTGAAAATTGTGCAATGGAATCAACTATAAGTTTCAATTCATACATTGAACAATCCATTATCAAGAACTGGGATCAAGATGCCCTGACCGACTACAAAGGGGCAACTTTGCAATATAAAGATGTAGCGCGTAAGATTGAGAAGCTGCATATCCTGTTCGAGAACAGTGGCGTGAAGAAAGGTGACAAGATTGCCGTATGTGGCAGGAACAGTGCCCACTGGGCTGTCACATTCCTCGCAACGCTCAGCTACGGTGCCGTTGTCGTTCCCATCCTGCATGAGTTCAATGCAGAGCAGATCCATAATATCGTTAATCACAGCGAGTCGAAGCTGCTCTTCGTGGGAGATGTCGTGGCCACCATGATCGACGAGAAGGAGATGCCCCATTTGGAAGGCATCGTCTATTTACCCGACTTCTCCCTTGTGGTCAGCAGAACCGATAGTCTGACCTATGCACGAGAGCATCTGAATGCGATGTTCGGACAGAAGTATCCCAAGTATTTCCGTAAAGAGCACGTAAACTATCATCACGACTCGCCGGAGGAGTTGGCACTCATCAACTACACCAGCGGCACCACAGGGTTCTCCAAGGGAGTGATGCTGCCCTACCGGGCCATCTGGGGAAACTTAGATTTCTGTCTGAAAAGACTGGGTATCCACTTCAAGTCGGGCAGTAACATGCTGAGCATCCTCCCCATGGCGCACATGTACGGACTGGCCATCGAGTTTATCTTCGGTTTCTGTCATGGCTGTCATTTGTTCTTCCTCACCCGTCTGCCGAGTCCGGCCATCATAGCCCAGGCTTTCGCAGACATCAAACCCGCAGTGGTGATCTCTGTGCCCCTTGTCATAGAAAAGATTATCCGCAAGAATGTGTTCCCCAAGATTCAGAATAACGTCGTTCGCCTCCTTCTGAACATGCCCGTTGTGAGCAAGAAGGTGAAACAGAGGATTTGCGAGCAGGTCTATCAGGCCTTTGGCGGTAATGCCTACGAGGTGATTATCGGTGGTGCCGCCCTGAATCAGGAGGTAGAAGAATTCCTTTATAGTATTGAATTCCCGTTCACGGTGGGCTATGGCGCCACGGAATGTGCACCACTGATCACCTACAGCGACTATCACGACTTCGTACCAGGGTCATGCGGAACTGCCGTTGACCACATGGAGGTGAAGATCAACAGTGGTGATCCTGAAACAGAACTGGGAGAGATCCTTGCCCGAGGCTGCAATGTGATGCTCGGCTACTACAAGAATGAGGAAGCCACCCGTCAGGCACTCGATGAAGACGGATGGTATCACACGGGCGACCAGGGTGTGATGAGTGCCGACGGACATGTGTTCATCAAAGGACGTATCAAGAACATGCTCCTCGGAGCCAGTGGACAGAATATCTATCCCGAGGAGATCGAAGACAAACTCAACTCGATGGCTTTGGTATCTGAGTGTGTGATCGTGCAGCGTGCAGAGCGGTTGGTTGCCTTGGTACATCCCGACTACGATGAAGCCAAGAGCATGGGATTCTCGGAGGATGAGATAGCAGGAGTGATGGAACAGAACCGTCATGCCCTGAACGGTTCCCTTCCCGCCTATTGCAAGATCTCTGCTATCGAGATCCATCAGGAGGAGTTTGCCAAGACACCGAAGAAGAGTATCAAACGATACCTCTATCAATAAACATTCGAATAAACTAATCAAACTATCAATACCATATTGTATGCAAGTACCAAGTTTTAATGCGATCATCCAAAAGAGCATCATCGACAACTGGGATCTTGATGCACTGACCGATTATAAGGGAGCGACCTTACAATACCATGATGTGGCTCGCAAGATTGAAAAGCTGCATATCATGTTCGAGAACAGTGGTGTGAAGAAAGGTGATAAGATTGCTTTGTGCGGCAGAAACAGTGCCAACTGGGCCGTTGCCTTCCTTGCCACACTGACCTATGGTGCGGTGGGAGTGCCCATCCTCCATGAATTTACTCCCGATCAGGTACATAACATTGTGAACCACAGTGAGGCAAAGCTTCTTTTCGTGGGTGACGTGGTGGCCACCACCATCGATGCCACCAAGATGCCCGCACTCGAAGGTATCATCTATATCCCCGACTATAGTATCGTTGTCTCACGCACAGATAAGCTCACCTATGCCCGTGAGCACCTGAACGAGATGTTTGGAAAGAAATATCCCAAGTATTTCAGGAAAGAGCATGTGAACTACTGTATGGATGAGGATCCGAACCAACTGGCACTGATCAACTATACCAGTGGTACCACAGGATTCTCCAAGGGAGTGATGATCCCCTACCGTGCCTTGTGGAGCAACTACGACTTTGCCGAGGATGTGTTGGGAAAGACGATCAAGAAAGGTGACAACACCATCAGTATCCTGCCCATGGCACACATGTACGGCATGGCCTTCGAATTTATCTTCGAGTTCCTCCATGGCTGTCATGTGTACTACCTCACCCGTATCCCCTCCCCCGCCATTATCGCACAGGCTTTCGCCGACATCAAGCCCGCAATCATCATTGCCGTGCCGTTGATCATTGAGAAGATCATCAAGAAGAAGGTTCTCCCGAAACTCCAGAACAATCGTATGCGACTGCTTCTGAACATGCCGGTGATTAACAAAAAGGTTCGCGAGAAGATCTGCGAACAGGTGGTGAAAGCCTTCGGTGGCAACTTCGAAGAGGTGATCATCGGCGGTGCCGCCTTCAACCAGGAGGTGGAGCAGTTCCTGCACCATATCGAGTTCCCCTATACGGTAGGATACGGTGCTACCGAATGTGCACCCATCATCTGCTATGAGGATTGGAAATATTTCGTGCCTGGTTCATGTGGCAAGGCTGCCCTCCACATGGAGGTGAAGATCAACAGCAGCGATCCCGAGAATGTTCCCGGCGAGATCCTTGCACGCGGTCTGAACGTGATGTTAGGCTACTACAAGAATGAGGAGGCTACGGCACAGACACTCGACAGTGAGGGATGGTATCATACAGGCGACCTCGGTACGATGGACAGCGAAGGCAATGTCTTCATCAAAGGACGTTCAAAGAACATGTTGCTCAGTGCCAACGGACAGAACATCTACCCCGAGGAGATCGAGGATAAGCTGAACTCCATGGCCATGGTGGTGGAGAGCATCGTGATCCAGAAGGAGGATAAACTGATCGGACTGGTGTTCCCCGACTTCGATGAAGCCAAGAACTTAGGACTGAGCAACGATGATATTGAGAAGATCATGGAGCAGAACCGACAGGAGATCAATGCCACCCTTCCCGCCTACTCCAAGATCTCTGTCATCCGCATCCATGAGGATGAGTTCGCCAAGACTCCGAAGAAGAGCATCAAGCGCTATCTCTATCAGGAGGCATAGGGAAGGATAATCCATCCATTTCGTTCCAACGGCAATTACAAATCGTTCCGCCGTCATCTATCACATGTTCCCAAGTCATTTAAGAAGATAAGATGACGGCGGAACGAGTTATAGATGACGGCGGAACGTATGTTAGAACCTATCGGATTAACACCACTTAATCCAACAATACCGTACTCCTGACACGACTCAATGTCTCGGGAGTCATCTGCAGGTAACTGGCGATGAACAGTAACGGAGCACGAAGAGCCACCTGCGGAGAGAGCTTGCACATTCTGCGGTATCGGTTCTCGGCACTCTCGAAACGCACGAGGTCGGCATGCACCTGTGAGACAATGAGCGACTCCTCCAGGATCTTCCTGTAGAGGATCTGGATGTTCACGTTGTGTAAGGCCACCTCTTCCAAGCGTTTCTTGGGAAGTTCATAGACGATGGTTGGTTCGATCGCCTCGATCTGCTGGACGGAAGGCACCTCTTTGAACAAGCTCTCGATAGACATCATGATCGTCCCTTCCACAGCAAGGTATTCCGTTACCTCCTTACCATTTTTCAGGTAATACTGTCGGAGCAGTCCTTTGTCAATATAAAGGATGCTTTTACATATCTCCCCCTCCGAGAGTACCATCTCGCCCTTTGCATATTTCTTGGGTACAAGGACACTCTCAAGGATATCCAGTTCATCATGTGTCATTGTACTGTATCTGCGTGCCAGTTCACGGGCGATATCCCGTGTGGTGTTTGTCAGTTCTTTCATTTTCTACCTCCTTTGGATTCTTAATTAGTTATAGTTATATTTTCCGGTGCAAGGAAATCAGTCGAGTTTGAGAACGGCGAGGAAAGCCTTCTGCGGTACTTCCACGTTTCCGATCTGTTTCATTCGTTTCTTTCCCTTCTTCTGTTTCTCCAGTAGTTTGCGCTTACGGCTCACGTCGCCGCCATAGCATTTTGCTGTCACATCCTTTCGCACCTGTTTCACCGTTTCACGTGCAATGATCTTCGCGCCGATAGCCGCCTGTATGGCAATATCGAACTGTTGTCTCGGTATCAGTTCCTTCAGTTTCTCGCACATCCTTCTGCCGAAGGCCACGGCATTGTCGGCATGCGTCAGCGTGGAGAGAGCATCCACCGGTTCCCCGTTCAGCAAGATATCCAGTTTGATGAGCCGTGACGGTCGGTAGCTGTCGATATGGTAGTCGAACGAGGCATATCCCTTCGAGATGCTCTTCAGCTTATCGTAGAAGTCGATCACGATCTCACCTAATGGGAGCATGAAATGCAGTTCGATGCGGTTTCCACTCACATATTCCTGGTTGATCAGCTCACCCCGTTTGTCAAGGCACAGCTTCATGATCGGTCCGATGAAGGTGCTGGCGGTGATGATGCTGGCCCGGATATAAGGTTCCTCGATGTGGTCGATCATCGTCTGGTCGGGCAGTCCTGACGGGTTATGTACTTCCTTGCTTCCCCCCTGTTTATCATATACCATATACGAGACGTTGGGCACAGTGGTGATCACATCCATATTGAACTCTCTATCGAGCCGTTCCTGTACGATCTCCATGTGGAGCAAGCCTAAGAAGCCACAGCGGAATCCGAAGCCCAGGGCCACCGACGACTCCGGTGAGAATGTCAGCGAGGCATCATTCAGCTGAAGTTTCTCCAACGACGCACGCAGGTTCTCATAATCTGTGGGATCGATGGGATAGACACCCGCGAACACCATCGGCTTCACCTCTTGGAATCCCTCGATGGCTTTGTCACAAGGTCGGGCGATATGCGTGATGGTATCACCCACCTTCACCTCCTTCGAGTCTTTGATACCGCTGATGATATAGCCTACGTCGCCCGTGCCGAGTTCCTGTCGTGGAATCATGTCCATCTTCAGCACACCGATCTCATCGGCATCATACTCCATGCCAGTATTGAAGAACTTCACTTTGTCACCCTTGCGGATGCTGCCGTTCTCGATCTTGAAGTAAGCAATGATGCCGCGGAAGGAGTTAAAGACAGAGTCAAAGATCAATGCCTGCAATGGAGCCTGCGGATCCCCTTTCGGACAAGGGATGCGCTCCACGACGGCATTCAGGATCTCTTCCACCCCTTCGCCAGTCTTTCCACTGGCCCGGATAATATCTTTCCTGTCGCAGCCGATCAGTTCCACGATTTCATCCTCCACCTCGTCGGGCATGGCACTCGGCATATCGATCTTGTTAATCACCGGGATGATTTCCAGGTCGTGATCGATGGCCATATAAAGATTGGAGATTGTCTGGGCCTGCACACCCTGTGTGGCATCCACCACGAGCAAGGCTCCTTCGCAGGCAGCAATACTTCGTGACACCTCGTATGAGAAGTCAACATGTCCCGGAGTGTCGATCAGGTTCAGCGTATATTTCCCGCTTTTCACCTCCTGATCAGGGGCGGCGGTATAGTCGTATTCCATCTGGATGGCATGACTTTTTATGGTGATGCCGCGTTCTTTCTCCAGGTCCATGTCATCAAGCATCTGTCCTTCCGTGATCTGGATAGTTTTGGTAAACTCCAGCAGTCGGTCGGCTAACGTTGACTTCCCATGGTCGATATGGGCGATGATACAGAAATTTCTGATATGTTGCATGTATGTGATTACTCTTTTGGGATGCAAAGATAGTGAAAAGACGGCAAAAAACAAAATTCATCCCTAAGTTTTGTATCATTTGTACTTTTTTTCATACAATTTGTTGTCAGTACGGATTATTCTTACTACTTTTGCATCCGAATTTTAACCGAGCAACATCCCTCATCCGTTAGAGGGCGCTCAAATGTATTTAAATCAGAAATGAAAGTTTTGAAATTTGGCGGAACGTCCGTAGGTTCCGTGAAAAGCATTTTAAGCTTAAAGAGAATTGCAGAGGCAGAGGCTCGGACGCAACCTGTCGTAGTAGTAGTAAGCGCTTTAGACGGCATCACCGATGAGCTGATAGCAACCTCGCAGATTGCCCTTCAAGGTGACGAACGGTGGAAAGATGAATACGATGCGATGGTCACACGCCATCATCAGATGATTGACACCATTATCACCGACAACAAGAAACGCGTAGATTTATTTAATAAGGTGGATGCCCTCTTCGAACAGTTGAGAAGCATCTACTACGGGGTGTTCCTGATTCACGACCTCAGTGGGAAGACGCTGGATGCCATCGTCTCGTATGGTGAGCGCCTCAGTTCGAACATCGTGGCCTCGCTTGTGAAGAATGGTGTGCGCATGAATGCCCGTGACTTTATCCGCACGGAGAAAAAGAACGGTAAGCACACACTGGATTCGGACTTGACCATCAGACTCGTGAAGGAAGCGTTCAGTAACGTCACAAACGGTACGGCTGTACCGCAGAAAGCGGTATATGTGGTTCCCGGCTTCATTGCCAGGGACAGAGACACCCACGAGACCACCAATCTGGGACGTGGAGGCTCTGACTACACAGCTGCCATCATCGCAGCGGCCTTGGATGCAGAGATCCTGGAGATCTGGACGGATGTGGATGGTTTCATGACCGCCGATCCGAAGGTGATCAAATCGGCCTATACCATCAACGAGCTCTCGTATGTGGAGGCCATGGAGCTTTGTAACTTCGGTGCGAAGGTAATCTACCCACCGACCATCTATCCCGTGTGCGTCAAGAATATCCCGATCAAGGTGAAGAACACCTTCAACCCCGATCATCCAGGAACACTGATCAAAGAGAAGATCGACGACGACAATAAGCCCATCAAGGGTATCTCAAGTATCAAAGGCACCACCTTGATCACGGTGACCGGTCTTTCAATGGTGGGAGTGATCGGTGTGAACCGCCGAATCTTCACCACCCTGGCCAACAAAGGCATCTCGGTGTTCATGGTATCTCAGGCATCCTCTGAGAACTCCACTTCTATCGGTGTGCGCGATGAAGATGCTGCCGCAGCCGTGGAGGTACTGAACCATGAGTTTGCCAAGGAGATTGAGACAGGTGCTATGTTCCCCATGCACGCAGAAAGCGGACTGGCAACTATCGCCATCGTGGGAGAGAACATGAAGCACACGCCGGGTATCGCCGGTAAGCTGTTCGGGACATTAGGACGAAGCGGTATCAGTGTGATCGCCTGTGCACAGGGTGCCTCCGAGACAAACATCTCGTTTGTCGTTGACGGACGGTTCCTGCGCAAATCGCTCAACGTACTGCACGACTCTTTCTTCCTCTCGGAATATAAGGTGCTTAACCTCTTCATCTGCGGTATCGGCACCGTGGGCGGTATGCTCCTTGAACAGATACGCACCCAACAGCAGATCCTGATGCAGAATAAGCGTCTGAAACTGAACGTGGTGGGTATCTCCGACGTGAACAACTTCGTATTGGACCGTGACGGCATCAACCTCGACAACTACGAGACAATCCTGCGTGCAGGATTTGAGGCCAACACGGAACACATGCGCGACGAGATCGTGAAGATGAATATCTTCAACTCCGTTTTTGTGGATTGTACCGCCAGCAAACAGATTGCAAGTCTGTACCAGACTTTCTTAGAGCATAATATTTCTGTGGTGGCTGCCAACAAGATTGCAGCCTCCAGCGACTACGACAGTTACGTCAAACTGAAGCAGACAGCCCGTGACCGTGGTGTGTGGTTCCGATATGAGACCAATGTGGGAGCCGGACTGCCAATTATCAATACGATCAACGACCTGTGTAACTCAGGTGACAAGATTCTGAAAATCGAGGCGATCCTCTCTGGTACCCTCAACTTCATCTTCAATGAAATCGCTGCCGATGTGCCATTCTCTGAGACAGTACGCCGTGCCAAGGAACAGCGCTACTCAGAGCCCGACCCACGTATCGACCTCAGTGGTACGGACGTGATCCGCAAGCTGGTGATCCTGACACGCGAAGCTGGATACAAGGTGGAACAGGAAGATGTGGAGAAACATCTCTTTGTACCCGACAGCTATTTCGAGGGTAGTCTGGATGACTTCTGGAAACGTCTTCCTGAACTGGATGCCGACTTCGAGGCACGTCGCCAGGTGCTGGAGCGTGAGGGCAAACGCTGGCGCTTTGTGGCAACCATGGAGAACGGTAAGACGAACGTTGCCCTGAAGGAAGTGCCGTCGAGCCATCCGTTCTATCCCTTGGAGGGTTCAAACAATATCGTGCTGCTTACTACCGAACGCTATAAGGAGTATCCCATGCTGATTCAGGGCTACGGTGCCGGTGCGGCTGTGACCGCTGCCGGTGTGTTTGCCAACATCATGAGTATTGCGAATATTTAAATCCATCATTATGAAGCACATCATTATTCTTGGTGATGGAATGGCGGATCTTCCTGTCGAGCGTCTCGGCGGGAAGACCCTGTTGCAATATGCCCATATCCCCATGATGGATTTTCTGGCACGTGAAGGGCGTTGCGGAAGACTGATCACCGTTCCTGAGGGTTTTCCTCCCGGATCGGAGGTGGCCAACACCGCCATTCTCGGATATGACCTGAATAAAGTATATGAGGGTCGCGGTCCCTTGGAGGCTGCTTCCATCGGATACGAGATGGCCGACGACGACTTTGCCATTCGTTGTAATATCATCACATTGGATAACGGTAAGATTATCACACATAATGGTGGTAACCTGGAAACACAGGATGCCGATGTATTGATCAGCTATCTGAACGACACTCTGGCCAAGCCTATCAACGAGCGGGAGGGTGTTGAACGCGTGAAGTTCATCACCGGTATTCAATACCGTCATCTGTTAGTCATCAAAGGGGGAAACAAACACATCATCTGTGCCCCACCCCATGATCACCCGAATGAAGAATGGCGCCCGTTGCTGGTTCAACCAGAACAGAAGAGCGTGGATGATCCTACCCGACTGACACCTCAACAGACTGCTGATCTCATTAATGAGCTGATCCTGAAATCCCAGGAACTGCTGGCACAGCATCCCTTTAACATCGAAAGAGCTAAACGTGGGGAACGTCAGGCCAACAGTATCTGGCCGTGGAGCGGTGGCTATCGTCCGTCTATGCAGACACTGATGGAACAATATCCGCAGGTGAAATCAGGATCGGTGATCTCTGCCGTTGATCTGATACGCGGCATCGGCCACTATGCCGGACTGAAGATTGTAGAGGTGGAAGGAGCCACAGGACTGGCCGACACGAACTACGAGGGGAAGGCACAGGCTGCCATCGAAGCACTCCGCCATGATGATTTCGTGTTCGTCCACGTGGAAGCCAGTGATGAAGCAGGGCACGACGGTGACCTGGAACTGAAGCTGAAAACCATCGAGTATCTCGACCAGCGTCTGATTGCGCCGATCTATCATGAGGTGAGACAATGGGAGGAGCCCGTGTGCATCGCTGTTCTCCCCGACCATCTCACTCCTGTAGAGATGCGTATCCATGTGGGACAGCCCGTACCTTTCCTGATCTGGCATCGCGGGATCCAGCCCGACGAAGTACAGCAGTATGATGAGGTGAGTTGTGTTAGTGGTTCCTATGGTCTTCTCAAGCTGCAAGAGTTTATGCAGACGCTCATGAGCGAGGGATAAGTCTAATAAAATAAGAAAACAAAATGAAATATTATTCTACCAACGGGAAAGCCCCGATGGCCGACCTACAGAAAGCGGTGGTGAAAGGACTGGCAGAAGACCGTGGTCTGTATATGCCAGAGAGAATCAACAAGATGCCCAAGGAATTTTTCGACCATATCCAGGAGATGTCGTTCCGCGACATTGCCTATAATGTGGCCAGTGCCTTCTTTGGCGAGGATGTTGACTTAGATGCCTTGAAAGAGTTGGTATTCGATACCCTGCCCTTTGAATGTCCGGTGGTGAAGATTAAGGAGAATATCTATACCTTGGAGCTGTTCCATGGACCTACCCTTGCCTTTAAGGATGTCGGTGCACGTTTCATGGCTCGCTTGCTGAGATATTTTACAAGTGGCACTGATACCAACAAAACCGGAAAAAGCAACATCAACGTGCTCGTGGCCACCTCCGGTGATACAGGTAGTGCCGTGGCCAACGGATTCCTTGGCGTGGAAGGCATCCATGTGTATGTGCTCTATCCCAAAGGGAAGGTGAGTCCGATTCAGGAGTGCCAGTTTACCACTTTGGGGAAGAACATCACGGCTATCGAGGTGGATGGTGTGTTCGATGACTGTCAGGCACTGGTGAAGAATGCTTTCATGGATGCAGAACTGAATGCCCATATGAAGCTCACCTCCGCCAACAGTATCAACGTGGCACGCTTCCTGCCCCAGGCTTTCTACTATTTCAATGCCTACGCACAGATGAAGAAACTCGGTCTGGCCGACAACCTGGTGATGTGCGTGCCCAGCGGTAACTTCGGTAATATCTGCGCCGCCCTCTTTGGACATGAGATGGGACTGCCCATCAAACGTTTCATCGCGGCCAACAATGCCAATGACATCTTCTACCAATATCTGCAGACTGGAAAGTACGAGCCGAAGCCATCGAAGCAGACACTGGCTAACGCCATGGACGTGGGTGATCCGAGTAACTTCGCCCGTATCTATGACCTCTACGGAAAGAGTCATGAGCGCATCACATCCGTGATCAGCGGGGCCACCTATAGCGACGACCAGATCCGTGAGACACTGAAACAGTGCTACGACGAGACAGGCTATATCCTCGACCCCCATGGCACCTGTGGCTACCGTGCTCTGCAGGAAGGGTTGAAGCCTGGCGAGATCGGTGTGTTCTGCGAGACAGCCCATCCGGCGAAATTCAAGGATACCGTGGAAGCTATCATCCAGACCGAGGTTCCTATCCCCGACCGTCTGGCAGCCTTTATGAAAGGTGAGAAAAAGAGTGTTCCGATGACAAAGGACTTTGCCGACTTCAAGACATATCTGCTTCAGCAGTAGTCATGGGCAACTCTATATCCTTAAAGAGAATATCACGCTGCAAACGCAGATAATCCTTTCGATGCCTCACAGCCTCCATCAGCTGTGGGGCATTGATGTGTTTAAGTACAGGTAACAGTTTCCAGTTCCCTTCCGCCTCCAAACGGTCGATCATCATCCCGATACTCAGGTTGGCAGTTGACACAGCCGGCTGGTACATCGACTCGGCACCCTTCTCGTCTTTCGTCACTTCTGTCAGCAGGTTGATGCGTGTCAGTCCTTCCAACAAGTCGTGGGTGATACGGATGGGAATATGGGTAAGGAGTTTCAGTTCCAGTGCCGTGTAAGGCTTCTTCCCCTCCTCAAAACGATGACAGATCAGTGTCATGAGATAACCGCTGAGCAACAGACGGTAGCGATGACTGAGATCCTCGGTCTTGGCACGGAAGGCAAACTCCTCTAAGTTCTGATTCGTATAAGAAAGTTCGGCGCCGAACAGACAGATGGTCCAGGAAATCTGCACCCACAGCATAAACAAGGGTAAGGCGGCGAAAGAGCCATAGATGGCATTGTATCCTGTCACCCAGATCTGTGAATGGATATACACTAACTGCAAGCCCTGCATGGCCACACCCGCTAAGATTCCCGGGATGATAGCACTCTTTACCCGTACCTTCGTGTTCGGCATGAAGACATACAGGGCAATGAACACCGCCGACATGATGATATAGGGTAGCAGCCGAAGGACGAAGCGTAAGGTGGGACCGATTATCATATACTCCCCTATCCCATTGGCGAAGGTCGCCATCATGATCGAGATACCCGAGGTGACCACAATGATGATCGGTGCCAAGAGGAACATCGCCATGTAATCCGTGATGGTACGGAAAATACTCCTCGGCGTACTCACCTGCCAGATATCGTTGAATGCCTTCTCGATGTTACTGATCAGCATGATGACCGTCCAGAGCATGAAGAGCAGACCGATTCCCAAGAAGATGCCACTCTTGGTGTGCACAAGGTAAGAGTTCACAAAGCCGATAATCACCTCTGCCGCCTGTGGCTGTGAAGACAATGTCTCGCGGAACCATGACTCGATATACTTGTTGTATCCGAAACCTCGGGCGATGGCAAAGACCACCGCCATGATCGGCACGATGGCCAACAAGGTGGAATAGGTCAGCGCAGCGGCAGAATCCATCATCCGCTTGGTGGTGAAATACTCCACCGCGAGCATCACTTTCTTGATGATCTCATACAACAGATAACGGAGCGGAGAGATATCCTCACGCTGTACCTGCCAGATTCCCACTTTCAGGAACTGATACAGCCTTTGAAACACAATGAACTTTGTACTAAGAATGAAGACTTGTCAATTATGAACTATGAACTATGAACTATGAACTATGAATTTTGAACTATGAACTATGAATTAAAAATCCAGTGCCCCTATAAGCCGGGTTCTGTCCAGACCGAAATCTGTGTCTGTCATTTATCTACGACGCATGTCACCATACGCCTCCAGCATTCTACCCTCCGTCGCATCAGTCACCGTAGTGCTGAACTCGGGCGGGCAACCCTCCGTCAACGGTTTACGCGAACTTGCAGCCCCCAGCTGGCACAGCCCGTTGATCACCCAACGACTGGTGGTCTCTTACACCACCTTCTCACCCTTACCCCTGATGGAATCAGTGCTCTGACCGGAGTCAGAACATGGGCGGTTATTTTCTTCTGCCTACACCTACTGTCACCAATAGCTTCTATTTTCGGAAGTGGGGCGCCCTGTGCTGCCCGGACTTTCCTCTCGTGCCATGAAGGCACCAGCGACAGACCGGGGCACTGGATATCTGTTATATTTTATAATCCTGCTTCCAATAACTGGTTGCAGATACTCTTCATGCCACTGATTGACGGATGACCGTTCTGTTTCTCAATATCACGGAGCTCGACGAGCTGTACATGATAATGCTTGCATACCTCACGCATCGACTCATTGATAGGCTCTCTCAACTCCGAGTTCAGGATGAAGACGATCTTTGCCTTGGCATAACGCTTCTGTAGCTTATCTATCAGACAGGCAAGAGCAGGTCGGAAATTCTTGCAGTCTTCGTTCGTCCAATCCGAATACTGATACTCACCGATGGGGGAGTTAGCCCACGCATCATTGGTTCCGCCGAAGACAAAGATGATGTCAGGACTGCCCAGACTATCCACACGTGCAATGAAGTTGGTGCGCGATGTATCCATTCTGCCATATCCCGTACCGCAGATGGTTGTACCACCCCATGAATCGTTCTTCTCCAACGTGTAGCCCTTTGCCTTGATGTACAGATCCCACCATGTCTGACTCACCTCCGTCACGTCATTGCGATCGTTAGGATAGAATGTAGCATAATTGGCGGGTATGACTCCAATGAAAGTTGAGTAAGAGTCACCAAGAACCGATACTTTCTTTGTCTGTGCCGACACACTGACCGTCATGGTCACCATCAGCATAAGGAAAATTAGTTTCTTCATCTTATGATTGTCAATAATAGTTATTCGAAAGGAAATGCAAATTAACACAAAATCCCTGAAACAACCAAATAAACGCCTCATTTTTCCATCTATGTTTCTTAAATTTCTTTAATTCATGCATCTCATCCCCTATTCATTTCTGTTTTTTATGTACATTTGGTTGTGATGTTCTTGTACATTTGTTTCCATGAGCGTGAAGCTTTTACAATAAGCGAGAACAAAACTATCAATTATAACTGAACAAGAGAGCTGGCAATCGTTGCATAGCCAGCTCTCCATTTTAGACTATTCTATGGTAATCCACACCCCTTCGCCCTTTTCTTTGGCTTCCACGATTTTATCTTTCAACCGTTTCAGCCAGGTGTTGGAGTTCAACACCATGCCCTCCTTCAGGTTTTGTCCCACAAGGATGCAGCCCAAGGTATCTTTGGCCGTATTACCAGCATGAATGCGTATTCCCTCAAACATCGGCACACCCAGCAAAAGCGGCAACCATTTCTGCTTTTTAGGCGAGAAAGTAATCACTACAGCATAGCGCCCTTCGGGTATGGCAAAAGGCTTTAGCCCCTGCGACTTCTTTTTAGAGCGGAGTACGATTTCCTTCGCTAAAGATGTCTTCTTTTCCAATGCAGGCGGTTCCAGTGTATCGCAGAAATACACCATACTCTCACCCGCCAAATACTCGTCATCTACTTTCTCCTTGATGGAGAGTTTGCCAATGGTATAACCAGGCTTCTTTGCTATTCTTGTCAATATCAGTTCCATATATTATACACCTTAATGTCACAAAGTCAAATGTCACAAAGTCAATTCCACTTATTTACTTCTCATCACTCGCTATTTTTTTCCAATGCGCCTTGTCGGTCTTCTCAATCCATTTGTCGCGATACCAGCGTGAGATGATTTTCCTGAGAGCTGCCTCACTGCAGAAGCCGCGCTTCAATGCCCGAAGGTCGCCCATGCTGAAGGTGGGAGGCAATTGGTCATAGACAGAGTGGTTCGACCCATACCTCTGACACTCGCTGCGTGCATCGGTAAACTGACCTTCCAGTGTCTCACCAAAGGCGGCTATCTGTTGCTGGAGCGTATAGTCGGCCATCATCAGAGCAAAGTCCTGACACGCCTTCGACTCGCGGGTGCAACCACTAAGCAGATGGAACACCACCCCACAACGGAACCCGATGACCGCCGCACGCTTGCGGTAGGTGTCCTTCACGCGGTCGATGTCCTTGGCCGCCTCTACGCGCTTCTCTTCCACCCACGTCTCTATGACCTTACGGAGGCGGGGCGTATCCACAAAGCCGCTATACGAGCGGAGACGTGTCACGGCCTCCTGAATCCTCGCCTCGTCCTCTGCCGAGCGACGTGCGAACTTAGGCATCTTGGCGAACGAAGAGTCAGGCATTTCGGCCACAAGGATTCGCGAGGAAAGACCATTCTCGATATTGTCGGCCTTGAAGCACTTGCGCATAGCTCCGTTGGTGCCCAGCATTGTCCAGTTGTATGCCACCTTCACCACACCCGACTCCGCTTGGTCGGAGTTGTAGTCCTGTCCCCATTCACCCCGGTCGAACGAGAGGCGATAGATGTCATACTTCGACGACCACGAGCCGGCTCCGTTGGTCTTGCGAAGCGTGTCAAGCTCCTCGCCAAATGAATAGAGCGTATGCCCATTGGAATTCTTGAAACGCTTCAGGAGCGTGGAGCACGACACCGTGACGGGCACCATACGAATCAGCACTTTCGGGTCGTCGGGAGCCTTCTCGTTGGCCTTGCGACTTTTCTTCCGCTCCTTCCATTCCTCCTCACGCTTGCGAGCCAGTGCGTCTTCTTCATCGAACTGACGCTTCCACACATCCACCGCATTCTTGCACACGCTCTTACCAGAAGCTTGCTCGCCACGGATAATCGACATCAGCCCAAGCCGTTGGCGCATCCCGTCACAATACTCCACCTCCACCTGGTCGGCGTAAGCCGCCGCAATGGGCAACACAGAGCAGAGCACGGGCATGTGCATCGATACGGGCACACCTGTCAACGACTCTTTCAAACCCATGGGAAGAAGCCTTTTAAGTGATGAGTGAAGAGTGAAGAATGAAGAATCGACTTGCGCATCCTCTGCGTCAGCATCGAGTTCAGGGTGAGCGGCAGCAAATTCTTCACTCTTCACTCTTCGTTCTTCACTTTCAACGATGCTTTGCATCAACTTCGACACGCCCTTCGGCTCCTCCTTACAAGCCGAGTCCACGATGCTCTTCAGTTCCCCTTCCGAGAGTCCGAAGCGAGGCATCACCGCCAGCAGCACCTCACGCTTGTTGTCGCAGATGGCACGAAGGTTCACCGCCAATTTATGCAATTTCACGTTGCGCTCACCCTCCTGAGGTTCGCCACCCGTGCGAAGCCACCATTCGCGGATGATGTCCTCATAGGGGATGCCCTTGAAAGTAAGTGAAGAATGATGAGTGAAGAGTGAAGAATGAGTCGCGGATTCCATCTCCTCTCCAGTAGAGTGAAGCGCTTCGTCATCTCCCTCCTTCTCCTCTGTGCCCTCCTTCTCCTCTGTGCCCTTCGTCTTCTCCGTGGGCTCTGTGCTTTTCCTGTCAAGGAAAAGTTCTTGCTCATCCAAATAGAGAATATAGTCCCTTGGTACCACAAACGAGCAACGCGCCAAGTCCTTTACGCAACCGTCATAGTCGGCATCGCCCAACTGACGTGACATCCACCTCTGAGCTTCCTCCAAGTTCATGCCATCGGGCATTACAAAGAACAACCTGAGACCTTCTGTAGAGGGAGTGACATGTGCCAGCACAATGCCCAGTTCGCCTGCCCTATCGCCTATCATTGACTGGAAATATCCGCGTGGGGCGGGAATATGGTCCACGTCATACATCGACAATCCGCTCGGCACGGCATCCTCGTTCACCCTGCGCCCCTTGGGGAACATCGCATGGGGCGTGAAAATCGCCAACCGCTTCTTCTGCTCCGCCTTGTACGTCTCGAAGTCCTCGCGGCTCATCTCGCCACGCCTCACCTTCTCCAGCGCGTCCTCAATCTCGGCACACACGCGCGCCGTCTGCTCACTATCAACCACCTGGTTGAAGAGAGCGGGTGTGCACTCGCGCACCCTGCTCCTTACTGATAAAGCTATTCCGAAACTCATAGAACCTGCTTGTTTAAGAGTTAGCATACACGAAATCGCTTGCCTCCTGCGACTCCAAGTCAATCACCTCATACGGCACCACGTGAGTCTCCCTTCGGTCGATCCTCAACGTCAGCGACACTCGGTTCTCCGTCACGCTCGCCCGTCCATGCGCCAGCTTGATATACCTCGTGTCGGGATGTTCACCCAATAAGCGCCGATGGGCATTGAAGTTGCCCTCTGTGGGGCTCACCAGTCCTATACTCCCCTGAATGCGGTTGCCACCTGCCAACAGGGCTTTGTAAACACTATCCGATAATTGTAATTTAATATTCATAATCTTAAGTTGTTTGCGAGAGAAGTTTCAGAAATCCGATGGCCATCTTCACGTGAAGACTTCATCCGCTTCAACTCAGATTAAAAGAATTATTTGTTACATTGTCAACGCCGTTAGTGGTCTGTTGACAATGCAAAGGTAATAAGTGTTCTTCGTGACCGGATGGCTTTTCAAGTGGCCTGTTCTAACATAATCCGAATTGTTCCGCTTTGTTCCGCATTGTTCTGTTCCGCTCACCGCAAGGCATAAAAAAAGCACCAGAACCATGCCGTTCTGATGCTTGCCGTCATCAAGCGTATCGCGCTTTCATTTCTTGTTATAGTACTTTCTGAAAGTGATTTCGTTGAAACCCTCGCCAGTGGACATTCCCATCCTGACGAGTTCATTGTAGGCTGCCGATGGGTTGGGTGGCAGCAGCACCTTATTCTCCTGCTTCAGCTGCGAGAGGTACTGGCAAATCATCTGTATCCCCTGAAGCTTCACCACGCGCTTCACGGCATCGTGAATACGCCATGCCTCTTCATCGCCGAGCTCAGGGTGGACGAAATGGAACAGTTCCTCGTCCCGTTCGCCCTCGCCCTTCGTCTCTGCCATTGCATTGGCCTCCTCTACCACGTCAGCCTCCTCGGCATCATCCTTCCAGAAGTCGCTCAGCAGCTTCCCCAGATTGTCGCCCCTGATGTGGTCAATATTTATCACCCGCTTATGGTCGTGGTGAACGGCTCCGTCTTCATAATGGTATGTGTCACTCATTGCTTAGTCGTTTTAATTGTGGATATTTCTTTTCTATTTCTCCCAGCGTCATTTGCTTGCGCTTGTCATCATGTACAGAACCGTTCGCGTAATACGTACCGAAAGTAGGGCGCTCGGCCACTTTCATCAAAGCATCCGTCAAGTCCTTCTGCTGATAAATGGGCTGCATCAGCTGCTCACGGTACTTCTTCAGTAGCACCGGATAATGCTCTCGCCACGCTTCTTGTACACAGATAATGGGATTGGCATTGAGGTCTTTCAGCATATCCCATGCCATACCTGGAGGGTATTTCTCCAACTCTGCATCCACATCCTCGATGGGAATGGCAGATAATATCATCTGCTGCAACACATCCTTAGTCCTTTCAAGTTCGGTATGCAAATGCTTTTCATGCTCTTTCAACTGCCTGATAAGCTCATCTTTCTTCATACTCTCATCTTCCACCTCCCTATAACTTTTGGGGCGATGCTCACGAAGCATGCGCTGGAAACTTTCAGGGAACAGCGTGTCGCACAGTTCATAAAGCAATTCGGACTGTTCGGCCCTGTTCATTTCCTCCTGCATCAGAGAAATGATTCTGTCCATCTCACGTTGATGTTTCCGGTCAAGGTGCAGTTCGTCCACACAGTCTATGAGCCCGCAATAGAAGATGTGCATGTGGGGCTTGAACGACTGACTTGCTGTCAGTACCGTCTCGGCAACCTTGGAGAATCTTGTCCACTTCACGCCGATAATGTGCCTCGTCATGACCGAATAGTAGTGTTTCAGGAACAGCCAGTGCTGACGTAGCAAATCAAACGACGTGCGCTTCTTCTCCTTCGGCCACTCCTGCTGCATGATCATCGTAAAGCCATGCAGCACACACAGCACCTCATCGGTCTTGTAGTCGTAGCACACCTCCGACTTGAAGAGCATTACCTTGAGCTGTTCAGACAAGCTTTTCCAGTCTTGCCGGCAATCGGACTCCAACAGCCCCTCCAGCACATGAAAGAAGCGGTAGATACGCCTTGACTCCTTCTCAAAGCTCTTCAAGTTGTCACCCCAGTTTTCAGCCGCATTTATCAGGTCTTGTTCTGATGCCCAGCTACCAAACTGATCGTCATCTTCTATCACGCGCTGCATCTCACGTCCAATGAATTCGAGTTGGTTACCTGCGCAGCACAACCTGATGTCGCCGTACAGATACCAGTTGTAATAGGGCAGCATCATGGTGTGTAGCGTACTACGATAAATGGAGTCTTTTGGCGGATATCCACCGTTAAGAAAGTACTTTTCATAGATTCGTACTTCCTTAACATCATTTCCCATTAAATGTTCCAGGCGGTTCACGACACTATCCTGGATAAATTCTTTGTAATTTGTAATGATCATTTGTTAGTTAGATATATCGACTGCAAAATTACAAAAAATCCCGCTCATTTCAATGACGAACGGGAAAAAAGTTTCTGTAAATGATTCAAAATTCTGCTAACGAAAGAACGACAAAAGGATGTTATCAGACTGGAACGAGACTTCGGAGCAAGCATCCGACAGATCGAGAGGTTGACAGGAATCAGTTTTCTATCATCTACAGGAACTAGGACGTAACAAAAGAACCGTCCCTCTGTTACCTCCCTCTGTTACTCTTATTTGCTTTCTATATTTAACACACCCTCCAAGCTACTAATAAATTCATTTTCATTAGATAGATTATAGAAGGGTACACCCGTAATAAGATACTTGTCTGTATCTATTGACATGGTACGTCTTTCTTTTCTCATCTTTTCCAGATATTCTTCCTTCCACTTATCCTTTCCCTTCAGATGATTGCCCTTGGGCTCAATAAAGATTTGGAACATCAAATGTTCCTCTTCCCTTTGTCTGGCAAATAGCAGGAAATCTGGTTCAAAAACACGTCCCTTCGCATCTACTATTTTAACCACTTTCTCATTCCTGATGACGTATATATCGTCATATTTTTTCTGGAAACTACTGTACCTACGAGCGAACATCTCAATAAACGCCCGCTCCTCACTCGTACCGTAATTGGCATTATAGGCATACCAATGTTCTTCACGAAGCATGTCAATTTGGCCTTCCTCACGAGCTTCATCTTTGGGGAATGTGACAGGTTTAGTTTTGAATACGTCACGAATGGGTTTGCAGAAGAAATCAGAGCCTTCGTATTCAACATTATTCGCCTTGATTTCCTTTTCAATCTGAGAAAGCAGCCCTTGAACACCCAGCAAGTAGTCATAATGGTTCATTGCCTCAAGACGTTCTCGTGTTCCTTTGAATGTAATCTCTAAACCTCCCAAATAGGCATTATCTTCTACAAACTCTTTTGAAGATTTCAGATTGGGACAATAGCGACGGATATTATTAAATCGATAGAACGGATTCGTGGTGAGTGCATAACGGATAATATGATACGGAATATCATTTAGAGAAACGTCTTTTTCAATAACCTTAGGTTCTTTTTCGTTTCCTTGTTCTCCAAATACGCCAACCACAGAACTTGACATACTCGTCAACTGATGCCTGTAATTAGTTTTTCTAACAGACAAATCTGCCAACGACTTTACACTTTGGTAATCTTTAGGCTTCTTTGTATTAAAGACGACTTTCGCATTCTTATAAAAATCCGTTTCCTTAAACTCCAATTTCAGTTCGAGCGTCTTGGTAACTGACGTTGGGTCAATAGAGCCTTGTTCGGCCAAAGCCTTCTTGATTTCCGCAATATATCTGCTTTCGTCGATGGTATGGTAATAGAGGGTTTCCAAAATACGCAGATCATTACTTCGGTCGTTATCATACTTGCGTGTGAACAAATCTTGCCCCTCCTCTATTCGGAAAGGGAAGTATCGGGCACCACGACCTATCAATTGAGCCTCGGCTCTGGTGGTCTTACCAATACGCCCATCCCGTTCCTCATTTCGCTCGTCATACATTCGAACGATATCAAACAGGTTCAGCACGTCCCATCCCCTGTCGAGCTTGTTCACGGCGAAAACCGCACGAATGGGGTTGTTCTCATCTTCCAGAGAATTGAGCAACATTTGGTTTCTCTCTTTCTCTGCATCATTGTTTGCACTAATACAATTCTCCTGTCTGAAGTTTGACTTCGTGCGCAAAACTATCTCTGGAGTAGATATCTGTCTCTTATCAAAGTAGGCAAAGGCCCGCTTCACAACTTCATTTACCTCCGTAGCATCGCGAAGCTGGTCAATATCTTCAGCCGATAATTCTTCAATCCATTTGTGGAACGATGCCATGTTCCGTTCGCTCTCTGCTATAGTCCTCTTTGCCTTAAAGAGAATGACCGGCTTTAGATTGATACCATATTCCGCTGCCAGCACTTGCCGATAAAGATTCAAAATCAAAGCCTGATAAACACGAAAACGTTGTTCAGAACGAGACTTCATGATTTCTATCTCCTTGGAATAGCCATCCACACGAAACTCCTTTAAGTCGTACTTGAAGATTGTCTTGTTTTCATATTTTTGGCGAATCTCCGGTGTGTCCAAATCCATCGTGGCAGTAAATTCAAGCAGCACATTCCCGTAATTCATCTCATGAATACGCCGGATGGTGTTCTCCCAGTTACCGTCAAGCGTGTTCTGGTTTCTGGTTGCCACGTTAAAGTTGTCCGCTTCATCAGCCAGCATAACGATTTTCCTATCTGTGAAGTCATCATAGCAGAGCGAATTTTCTTTTGGATTCTCCAAGTCGATATGCAACTGCTGAATGGTAGTGAACTTGATATTGATGTTGTCAGGATCACTCTCATCGAACGTTTCCACCTCCTTCACCTTCACTTCACGGGAATCAAACGTAATACTTTCGTTAAAGACATATTTTGCAGAACGCTCATTCAGGAAATTGTCTCTTGTCTTTTCAATAACCGCATTGCTGTTCACAAAGAAAAGGAAGTCGCGATAACCCTGCTGATACATATATAGCACCAGGCCAGCCATGATGTTCGTCTTGCCGCTTCCCGTTGCCATGTTGTATAGCAAATGGTAGGGACGAGACTGTTTCTCGCTTGTTTCATCGCGCTCCCAGAAATAGATAAAACGCGAAAATGCCTCTATCTGATAAGGCCGCAATGCGAAACGTGGACGGAGATTGTCAATCAGATAGCGGGGCAGGTTCTTGTCGATTGCCCCAAATTCTGACAGAGTGTTGTATTTCTCGTATAGAAAAGCCATCGCTTAAGCCTCCTGATAAATATTCTTGGTTATTCTCTTTTCCTCTTCGGTCACTTTCGCCGTCTCGTCTTCCATATCCGAACGGTTCACATAGAGTTGGTTAAGGTCAAGCATTTTGCAGAGGCATTCTTTTTGTTGCTCTAATGCCAGGACTTTAAACTCCTCAATCCCTTCATCAAACTTCTGCATATCAACATTAAAACGGAAGAAAGCCTTTTGCTTCATCTTCTCCCATACCGTCAACAGTTCCTCTGTTTTTGTCGCAGATTCTATTTCATCGATAAACACTTGATTGTATTTCTTCAACTCCAGATATACGAAACTTCCGCCACCTCGCCAATTAACAGCATTTGAAACACCAGTATTATCTCCATTGATAACGTTTGATAACCTTGAATTAGCCAATACAATTTGAGAGTTAATTTGCTCACAACCTAAATATTGACGGCTCATCTTATGAGCAACTGCCGCAGTTGTTCCACTTCCTAAGAAGAAATCAAGAACGATGTCCCCTTCTTTAGTTATCATTTTTATGAGTCTATACAAAATCTTTTCTGGCTTTTTTCCATTGGGCATTTGCACACCCCCTTCGTTAGCTATAGCGCCTGTTGTTTTTATATCTTGCCAAAAGTCACATGGATTTTTATATAAATTCTCATCTGAGAAAATAACCTGAAGTCTTGGCTGGCGAGTATTGCGATTGAAATCGCAAATATAATAAAAAAGATTATTACTCCTATTTAAAAAAGTTGCTACTTCCTGATTGGGTACTTTATCTTCATTAGCTCTAATTAGGTTGGCCAAACTAGTTGAACCTGCTGTTTTGATTATTCTATATGAGTTTTCAAACAACCATTCTTCTCTTTCTTCATCGGATTGAAATGATAGGGTATTTAACACCTCAGACAACGATTTTTTGCGAACATCTTTCAATATTCCATTTGCAAAATTAACATCATTCATGTCCTGTGTTTCTTTGCTCTCAATTTCAATTAATTTGTCTCTATCTTCTTTTGTTAACCCTTCTAATAAAATATTGTTTTCATTATCCCATTGCCCTTGTCTGTATTTATCAATAGTAACAAATCCGTTAAAATCGGGTTTCGTGTAAATCAATATGTATTCCTTCAATTTAGGAAACCTCCCTCTTGCGTGATTCATCTTTACACCACTAGCTTCACTCATCTTAACAGCAATATTATTTAAGAACGATAGTCCTTTGATTCCATCTAGTAACACCTTTAAATACGCTTGTTCGTTATCATCGCATTGTACACAAAGGACTCCATTTTGACTTAATAAATCTTTAGCTATCTCAAGTCGATTTTTCATAAAAACAAGCCAAGTAGAATGATTAAAACTATCATTATAACCAAAACTGTCATTGCCAGTATTATATGGAGGGTCGATGTAAATCAATTTCACCTTCCCAGCAAACTCCCGTTTCAGAGTATGCAGAGTTAATAAGTTGTTACCCTTGACAATAAGATTGTCCGTTATAGTGTCTTTAGGCAACCCACGCTTCTCATTGATTTCAGCATCACGCGCAAAATCTTCCAATGGGTGTTCGCCCTCTAAATCATATCGTTTTCCACCCGTCAAAACCTTAGGCTCCAATAGTTGGGTAATCTCATCTTGCGCCAACACCTCGTTGAAGAAAATCTCTTGCCGTTTCTGGTCTTCCTTTGTCTGCCCTCCTTCAAGCACACAATCTTTATGAGGGAAAACAAGTTCCACTTCACTTCGCTGGTTCAGAAACTTCCCGCCTATTTTCAATCCAACTTTTTGAGAGAATTGTGTATAGCCGTCGTTCAGATAATTCTTTTGCTCTACGAACAACAAGAACTTATCAAGTTTGAAAACTTCCGTTCCATTTACATTCACGAAGAATGCATTTCTAAGTAATTCATCTTTAAGTAATAAAGAAATGACATCAGCGGAGTAGGCCCTGGCGGCTTCTGCCACAACCCATTTCTTCAACTCGCCATCATCCGAAACAAAATTTGGCTCACACTTCAGCTGTTCTATTAGACGCAGATACAGTTCACCTGCGCCTTGTTCTTCTTTGTTCATAGATCGTTATGTTTTTAGAGCATCGCCACTACCTAAAAACATGTAGGTTTATCGACAAGTACCTAATATAAAGACGCAGAAGCGCAGACATTCTTTGTCGCTCATCTACGTCCTTAGGTACTTGCCGGTAACCTGATATATGAAGATAAGCAGAACGTCCACGCTATCGCGAACGTTCACTTATTTATTCTTCATATATCGTCACCTATCTACCGGCAAGTTTCAAGGACGTTTTTAGAATAAATAGCAAACGCTATGTTTAACCCACAAAAATCAGGCACTCGCACACCTGCCGCCCCTACAACGCAAAGTCTATTGCTCCACGATGCATTTGCAAAATTACAAAGAAAATCCGAGACTGCTGCAAGTGCATATATGATTTTACACATTATTAATAGAATACACCATAATTGTACTTTGTGACATTAAGGAGGTTCAATAGGTACGGAAATAGTAAGAATAGAATTTTATTATTATAATTATAATAATAACTTAAAAAAATAGCCTTTGCACTTTCGCAAGGTGCTTATGTCACAAAATCACAAGTCACAAAGGCAATTGTTCACTGAAAAAACATGGGGACGGTTCTTCTGATACAGAAAAGAGCGTGTAACAAAAGAACCGTCCCTCTGTATGTGCAAAGGGATGTTATCAGACAAGCACGAGACTTCGGAGCAAGCATCCGACAGATCGAGAGGTTGACAGGAATCAGTTTTTCTGTCATCTACAGGAACTAGGACGTAACAAAAGAACCGTCCCTCTGTATGTGCCAGATCAAATGGCACAATCTATTCCTTTCCGTTTTCTTCTTCCTTTATTATATCCACAGCTTTCAGTTTCCCTTCACTTTGCAGTTCCTGACAGTCAAGGCCCATATCTTTAATAATCTGCCGAACCACATTCATCTTGATGTTGCTGGCATCGGATTTGTCGTAAAGCAGCAAGAGTATGACTACACCATTCTCCTCGTCAACCCAATAGGTAAACGTGATAACACGAGCACCGCCCGACTTGCCACGACCTTTCGACTCGATGGTAAGACGGACTTTGCGTATACCGGGTGAAAGTTCCGTGCCCTGAAAGGGGTTCTTCAGAAGGCTATCTCGGAAGTCTTGCAAATCATCAATGAAGCTACGGTGACGCTTAGCCAGTCGCTTGGCTTCAGTATCAAAATAACTAGAGGTTTGAATCTCGAAGTTCATTGATCAGATTGTCGAGTGTGTTCAACTTCCGTTTGCCTTCTATTGACTCTTTCGCCTCTAAGAGCGCCCCACGAAGTTCGGTACTGAGGTCGCGCTTGTTGACGATGATGTCATCCTCGCTGATGGGAACGACACGGAAGCTGCCTGCACGTGATTTCACCACCACATCCTCGCCACGAAGGGCTACACCTACGTACTTAGCTGTGTTTGCCCTGAAATCTCTGCCTGTTACTACTAACATAATCTTTCTTCTATATGTATGTTCGGTTGCAAAGATACAATAAATATGTGAATTGTGTACCATTTTGGCTAACTTTTTTTAACTGACATCTTCTTGAAAACATGGGGACGGTTGTTTTGTTACAGAAATTAGCATGTAACAAAAGAACTGTCCCTCTGTTAAAACCTCTGTTAAAAACTGTCATTATAGCAATTGCAATATTGTCTTGGGTGATGCCTGCATCTTCGTAACTGCACACATACCAACACCCATGTCTTTCACGCTGGCACCAAGTAGATAGACATCATCGTCGATAATCAAGAATCTATCGTGGTTCTTGTGTGGAAGTTGCACAAACTGGACTTCACGATACTGTTCATTATGTTTCTTCAAGTCTGTTTGGAACGACTCGTAATAACGACTGTGAATCGTAGCCTCCACATTATCAGCTCGCTTATCCAATAGAGACAGCACGCGGTCATCCACGAAGTTGTCAATCAGTATAATCCGCTGCTTGGCACTCCTCACCAAATCTGATACGTAAGTCCATGCATCCCATACACACCCTGTAGCGAAAATCTGCTCTGGCAATAGTTTTGGCGATTGTTTGTCCATCTTGTCGAGAAGCATGTCCATCTTCTGGTCTGTTTCTATTTGGTGTTTCTCCAGATGAGCAATTCTCATCAATATTCCAGCATTCTGAACCATAAACCGTCGCATAGCCACAAAAGCATTCATAATCATAATGCTCCGTTCAATAGCTATTTTGCTATGCACAACGGTTGAAAGTTGTCCTATACCCTGCTCTGTGAAAACATAAGGTAAAGTGGGGCGATATTTCAAGGACTGGAGGTGGTCGCAATTTGCGACTACCTCGCTCACTTCTTCCTTGGTTAATTCAAAACGGAAAGAACTTGGGAACCTTGCAATATTACGTTTTGCCTGTTGATTTAGACGTTTTGTCGTTACACCATAAATCCTTGCAATATCCTGATCTATAAGCACTTGCTCACCTCTGACTGTAACTATCAGCTTCTCAATATCATATTGACTGAGAGAAGTTTCTTGAGGGTTGTCACAATTTGCAATAACCTCTTCAGGGTGGTTGCAAAATGCAACCACCTCGCTAGGGAGGTCACATTTCGCGACCACCTTTTTCGGTTCGTGCTCTTTATTGTTGATTTTCTTTGCCATATTCTTAGACTAAACAGTTAACTGCCTGCAAAGATAAGCAATTCTCATGATACCACCAAACAATACAGAAAAAATGGATCAGTTACAGAGAAAAGTACCTCGATAATTTGGAAATTCAAGAAGGAGCATGTACCTTTGCACCGCAAAACCTGAATATGATTGAACGGCTTTCCGCGGAGCCTATTCAACAAAAACAAGGGTTAAGAGAAAATCATTCAACTTCTGCCAGGGATAAGGATTAAGGTACCCAACAGGCATTCAACCTATGGCAGGGTTAAGGTAAAAAAACATTCAACTTTTTCTAGGGAAGACACCATTTTGTACTTTGTGACTTGTGATTTTGTGACATTAAGGAGGTTCATTAGGTACGGAAATAGTCAGAGTAGAATTTTATTATTATATATAATAATAACTTAAAATATTAGCCTTTGCACTTTCGCAAGGTGCTTATTGTCACAAAATCACAAGTCACAAAGGCACATTATCTCAGTGCTATTCCACTCCACATTCCTCACTCCTCACTCCTCACTTCTCGTAAATATCGCGCCCACTAAGAGTGAGAACGTCATTCACTGGGAGCGTTTGGCGTATTCAATATTTTTTAACGGTATTGGTATGGTTTCTTAACAGAAATTTGCACGCTACGGGGGGCTAAATTTGGAAAGTGGTGTTTCTTGTTGTAACTTTGCAGTGTGAAAGGTGAAGAGACGACAGGTAGTGCGCAGACTTGGAGAATCGGAGACCATTGCACAAATCGTTAACCCTATTTATTAACTTTAAATCTAATTACTATGGCAAGACTGACAATTAAGAAGTACAAGAACAACAACAGTAAGAACAACGGCTACGGTAAGACCTACGGACGCCTGGTGTATCAGGACACGATGAACACCAGCGACCTCTGCCGCCACATGATGAAGCACGGCACGATCTTTACTTCGGATGTGGTGAAGGGAGTGGTGGAACGATTCATCATGTGTTTCGAAGAACTGCTCCTGGAGGGCTACAAGATCAAGCTCGACGGACTGGGCACCTTCTACCTGACAGCAAGCACCGAGGGCGTGGTTGATGAGAAGGACTTCTCTGCCAGCAACGTGAAGGCCATCCACGTACGATTCCTGCCCGACCAGAGCAAGGAGAGCGAGTACACCACCCGAATGCTCACCTCAAAGGCCCGCTTCCGCTCGGTGAACGGGGAAGAAATGCCGGCCGAGGAGGAGGGCGGCGAAGGCGAGAATAACGGCTAACCGTTATTCGAGGAGTGTGGAGTGTGGAATGTGGAGTGAGATATGCTTCAAGTACAAGTGGTTCAGTATATGATAACAGTATCTCAGTTCTATTCTCACTCCTCACTCCTCCCTCCTCGAAAACAAAGGTAATCATAAAGTTCAAAGTTCAATGTTCAAAGTTATGAAGAAGGAAACTTGGAAATTCATCATTCAGACCTTAGCGGCCATCTTGACCGCCATCGCCACCAGCCTGGGAGTCACCAGCTGCATTTGCTAAGGGGGGAGCCCACCCCTAACCCCTCCCAAAAGGAGGGGGACTGAGAAGAAAGAGGATGATTGCTCGTCCTCTTTTAATATATAAGACGACAAGCTATAGTTATAAGATAATTCTCAAAAAACTTGGAATTCTTAGAAACTATTCATATCTTTGCAACCATGTATATAAATCAGGCAACATTAATAGTAAGGGGATCAGATTAAGAATAAAATGAAGAGACTCACATTAGGATGTTTGCTGCTCATTCAAACTATGGTGATGAGCGCTCAACGCAACGAGGTATATAACAACAGGATTGCATCGTTGCAGGTAATAGCTGGCAACCGATGGACAGCTCTGCCCATTGTCCAGCTGGGCGGCAGTGAGCCTATATGCATTGATTTCGATGATCTAACCCACGAGTACCACCGTTATACCTATAAGATTGAGCATTGCGAAGCCGACTGGACTGTCTCCGAAGACTTGTTTGTGAGTGATTACCTACAGGGCTTCGGTGAAGGGAACACCATTGACGATGCGGAGGAGTCCATCAACACCAATGTGCTCTACACCCACTACTCCCTGCGCATTCCCAATGATCGTTGCCGCATCAAGATGAGCGGGAACTACAAGCTGACGGTGATGGACGAGAACGATGACAATGAGCCCATGTTCACGGCGTGCTTCATGGTATTGGATCCGTCAATGGGGGTTCACCTCAGTGTGTCAACTAATACCGACATTGACATCAACAACGCTCATCAGCAAGTGTCAGCCACGCTCTCCTACGGTAATTCGACCGTGACAGTTCCCAGAGAACAAATCATGACGGTGGTGATGCAGAACCGACGCTGGGACACGGCGAAGATCAATATCCAGCCCCAGTATGTCATGGCCGACGGACTGAGATGGAGCCACTGTCGTGACTGGATATTCCCTGCCGGTAATGAGTATCGCAAATTTGAGGTGCTTGATGTGGATCGCCCCAGCATGGGAATCGACCATATCGAATGGGACGGTGAGCACTACCATGCCTACCCTTTCCTGAGTGAGCCGCGAAACAACTATGTTTATGATGAGGATGCCAACGGTGCCTTCCTGATCCGTAACAGTGACAATGTGGAGATCCATACCGCCTCTGATTACGTGATGGTACATTATACCCTCTCTTGTCCTTCACCAGTCAAAGGTGACGTCTATATCAACAGCGCGTGGACGCACGACCGTTTCCTGCCCGAGTACCGGATGACTTACAATGAAGAAACGAGATGCTATGAGGCGGTACTGATGCAGAAACTCGGATACTACTCTTATCAGTATCTGTGGATGCTCCCCGACGGGACGATCCGCACCATGCCCACCGAAGGAGATTTCTACCAGACAGAGAACAGCTACCAGATGCTGGTATATTTCCGTGGACAAGGAGAGCGCACCGACCGTCTGGTAGGTTTCCAGGAAATCATTTATAAATGAGTGAATAGAAGTTTTGGAGCTTAGAAATTGTCAATCCTCTAAACCCCTCACCTCAGCAGTTTGTCTATTTCCACAAACTTCTTCCCCATGTTCAGCTGCAGGTAGATATTATACAGGGCAGCAGCCCACTTGTCTTTCTCCTCAGGAGCCAGTTCACGATACCGTTCCATATACGGCATCGATTTCCGGTATAGATCGTTCACTAACTGACGGCTCTTCGCATTGGCTTTCATGTCACGTTTGGTGATCAGAGCCATGTTGATATAGGCCAGTCCGGCATTATAGTACGCATCGGCGAACTGTTCGTTCCGGGCAATCAGTGAATCACACAGGGCCACACAGCCGGTATAGTCACCGGTGTTCAGCAGCAGATTGCTCTTCGCAAAGAGATACAGTTCGTTCTCACTGTCGTGTGCCAAGGCGGCATTCACCACATTCATCGCCGAGTCTGGCTGCTGTGTCTCATTATAAAAGTCTATCAGGTAGGTGAAGAAAAACTTGGAGTCGGGAAAACGGGTGAAGCCCTGACGGAGTATCTTCACGTATTCCTCCGTAGCATGCTGTCTTTTGTAGATCTCACTCATGTATTCCAGGGCTGATTCCAGATGGGCGGTATCCTCCAAGGCCACGTCGGCATACCGCAGTGCCTTCTCGTCGTCCTGCATCTTGTAACCGCAGAACAGCGACCAGTAGGCGGCCTCCGCACTCGGTGTATAACGGTAAGAGGCAAAGAGGGGCTGACGGTCACAGTCGATATAGGTATTGAGCATGTCGTATGCGGTGGCATACTGTTGTTTGCGCACGAAGAACAGCCCACCGTTATACAGGTTCAGGCGATAGGTATTCAGAAATGCAGCGTTCTTCTCGCGGTATCTCGGTCGCCTCTCTCCCTTGGCATTCGGACGGTCATCAAGAGAGTCGAGTGTCTCATAGGCTAAGAACATGTTTCTGGTGAGAAGAAAGAACGAGGCTGTATCCTGTTTCTGCCTAAGATACATCTTCATATTCCTTTCCTCATATTGCTTGCGCAGTGCATCACAGAGAATCACATGGATCTTCACATTCTCACGGTTCGCACTGTCTTTGAGCAGGTTACGCATCAGCTGTTCTGCCTTGTCGAGATTCTTGCCGCTCTTAATAAAAGTACGTGCTTGACCGATCTCTTTTCGTTGAGCGTTCAAGCACGGTACCATGATTATTAAGAGAAGCGCGATAGTCAAAAAACGCTTCATTCTTTTGTTGTGTTTAAGCAGGGACACCCGGAAGCATCCCTGCGATGTGTGTGATTACTGAATCAGCGACTCCAGTTCCTTGGCCTTAGCCTCGTCGCCGATCAGGTAGTATGCCTGATAAAGGGTGTATGCCCAGTTCACCTGCTCGCGGTTCGGGTCCTTCTCCCTTACCTTGTTCAGGTTATTGATCGAATCCTGCAGGAACTGCTTTGCCTCGGGAGTGAGCGTACCGCCGCTGGCATCCTTCAGGGTGATAGCCTGGTTGTTCTCGCAGAGGGCGAGGTTGAAACGTACCTGGATGAACTCTGGATCGAACTCTAATGCTTTCTTGTAGGCATCGATGGCATCCTTCCAGTTCTGCTCGTTCATGTCGCTCTCCCCTTTCAGGGCCCAAGACATCTTGCTCGGATATTTCTCGATCTGGTTCTGGATCAGTGCTTTCTTGGCAGCATTGTCATTGGTAGCCTGATAATACTCAGTGAGCAGAGAGAAGATACGCTCGCTCTCCGGCTCCTTCTCATACAGAGCCTTCACGTCGTTCAGGTATTTCACAGAATCCTCTTTGGTCTTCATCTGCGCCTTCATACTGAGGATCTTGATGTCCATGGCATCGTTGGCAAACTCCTTATCACCCTGGCAGATATCAGCATAACTGCTGGCAGCTGCATAGTCCTGACTGTTATAAGCAGCCAAAGAAGCAAAGTAGGCGATCTGTGTGTAGAAGTCCTCTTTGGAGAAGTCGGTCTCTGAGAACAGAGGAGCCTTGCGGCTGTTCACGAATGCTCCGAAAGCATCAGCGGCTTTCTTGTAGTCCTTCTCGTTGTAAGCATCCTGACCGGCATTGATCAGTGAGTTACGTGCTGGGAGCAGACGACCGGCATTCTTCTTGCGGAACTTCGGGGCTACCTTACCTTTTGAATTCGGCATCTGGTCGTACTTATCGCATTCGAGAGCAGCATTGATGGCATTCAGCGCAGCCTCTGCCATACCCACCTTGTCGTATGCCTCATTCTTCTGAGTCACCTGATTGGTCAGCTGGATATTGTTCTCTTTGTCAAATTTCTCCATGGCGAGATCCACGAGTCTGTTATAACCCTGTGCCTTGTCCTCTGCAGACAGGCCACTCAAGTTAGAGTTCAAGATTCCCAATGCCTCCTGGTATGCTTTCGCACCCTTCATCTGCTTCAGGAAATCCTTGTTCTGTGCACCGGCTGAGACAGCTACCAGAGCAGCAACAGCCATCATGATCATTTTTTTCATAAGCTTGTTTATTAATAAAGGTTGTTAAATAGAATTTTCTATCCTCTCACTTTGATGTCATCGAAGAAAAAAGGTTTAATTCAGGATGAGACCTGCGGATTATTCCTCCACAGGCTCATCATCGGCGAAATCTACGATCGGGGGCAGTGCACTGTTTTCCTGCTCACCACCTTCCGCATCGTTCTCAGCAGCACCGGCAGTCACATCCTTGCGGATGGCCTCGCTGTTCTGTGCCCATTCCTCACGACTCTTCTGCTCTACGATCGCCTCTAATTCGGAGCTCATCACCTTACAAACGCTGGCGATGACATCGTTCTTCTTCGTGAGGTTGATCAGTCGCACACCCTGTGTGGCACGTCCCATCACTCGACAGTCGGCCACGGCGAGTCGGATCACGATACCGCTCTTATTGATAATCATCAGGTCATTCTCATCTGTCACATTCTTGATAGCCACCAGACGTCCTGTCTTGTCGGTGATATTCAGTGTCTTCACACCCTTTGTACCACGGTTGGTGATACGGTAGTCCTCTACCTGCGAACGTTTGCCGTAGCCCTCTTCGCTCACCACCATGATGGTCTCTTTCTCCGGGTTGTTCACCACTACCATACCCACCACGGCATCATCCTGATCATCGATGCGCATACCACGCACACCGGTGGCAACACGTCCCATCGTGCGCACAGCATTCTCGTTGAAGCGCACGGCACGACCGTTTCGGTTGGCAATGATCAGTTCGTTCTTTCCATTCGTCAGACGAACATCCACCACCTCGTCACCCTCAAGGATATTGATGGCATTCACACCATTGGCACGCGGACGGGAGTATGCTTCCAGACTGGTCTTCTTCACGATACCGTTCTTGGTAGCAAAGACAATATAATGAGTGTTGATAAACTCTTGGTCTTCAAGACCTTTACCACGCAGTCTCAAGAAGTTGTTCACCGAGTCATCACTGTCGATATTCAGCAGGTTCTGGATGGCACGACCCTTCGAGTTGCGGTCACCCTCAGGAATCTCGTAGCACTTCAGCCAGTAGCAGCGGCCCTTCTTGGTGAAGAACAGCATCGTCTGGTGCATGGTGGCAGGGTAGATATATTCGGTGAAGTCATTGTCACGCGTGCGGGCACCCTTGGCACCCACGCCACCACGAGCCTGCTCACGGAACTCTGACAATGGGGTACGTTTGATATATCCCAAATGGCTCACCGTGATCACCACGGGATCGTTGGGATAGAAGTCCTCGGCATTGAACTCATGCTCATCGGGCACGATCTGTGTGCGACGCTCGTCGCCATATTTCTCCTTCACCTCCTGCAGCTCGTCTTTCATCACCTGCTTACAACGCTCGGGATTGTCGAGGATCTCCTGCAAGTCGGCAATCAGCTTCTGCAGGTCATCGAACTCCTGATGCAGCTGATCCACGCGCAGACCAGTGAGCTGACTGAGTCGCATATCCACGATGGCCTTCGACTGCAGCTCATCAAGGTCGAACCGCTGTTCCAGGTTCCGCTGTGCATCGGTAGGAGTCTTCGAGTTACGAATGATATGCACCACCTCGTCGATGTTGTTCACGGCAACGATCAATCCCTCCAGGATGTGTGCACGCTCCTGTGCCTTCTTCAGGTCATATCTTGTACGGCGGATCGTCACGTCATGACGATGCTCCACGAAGTATTTAACGCACTCTTTCAGCGAGAGCAGACGGGGGCGTCCCTTCACCAAGGCGATGCAGTTCACGGAGAAGGCGCTCTGCAGGGCTGTCATCTTGAACAGCTTGTTCAGGATCACATTGGCGTTGGCATCTTTCTTCACATCGATGACGATACGCATACCCTGACGTCCCGACTCATCGTTGGCATTCGAGATACCCTCTAACTTACCCTCTTTCACGAGGTCGGCGATATATTCAATCAGCTGGGCTTTGTTCACACCGTATGGAATCTCGGTGATCACAATCTTGTCGTGCGCCTCATGACTCTCGATCTCGGCCTTGGCACGCATCACGATACGACCGCGTCCGGTCTCATAAGCATCTTTCACGCCCTGCAGACCATAGATATACGCACCCGTGGGGAAGTCGGGCGCCTGGATATACTCCATCAGTCCTTCGGTATCAATCTCGGGGTTGTCGATATAGGCACAGCAACCGTCGATCACCTCACCGAGGTTATGGGTCGGGATATTCGTGGCCATACCCACGGCAATACCGTTACCGCCGTTCACCAAGAGGTTGGGGATCTTCGTTGGCATCACGCTCGGTTCGGTCAGCGAATCGTCGAAGTTGTTCACCATATCCACGGTGTCCTTCTCCAAGTCGTCCATGATATGCTCACCCATCTTCGACAGGCGGCACTCGGTGTATCGCATGGCGGCAGCAGAGTCGCCATCCACACTACCGAAGTTTCCCTGGCCATCCACCAAGGTATAGCGCATGTTCCAGTCCTGAGCCATACGCACCAAGGCTCCATATACAGAACTGTCGCCGTGGGGGTGGTACTTTCCTAACACCTCTCCCACGACGCGGGCACATTTCTTATAAGGTTTATCGCTGGTGTTGCCGATTCCCGCCATACCATACAGGATACGACGATGAACTGGCTTGAAACCGTCTCTCACATCCGGGAGGGCACGCGCCACGATCACCGACATCGAATAATCGATGTACGATGATTTCATCTCTTCCTCAATGTTGATCTTAATAATTCTGTCGTTGTCGATGGTTTGCCCACCATCAAAGGTCTGATTTTCGTCCATTTCTTATTGTAATCTACTTTAATATTTCATTTCAGCAAACGGTTCCTGGCAGCTTCTTAAAAAATGCCAAAATCCCGTTTAAGGGCATTTAGAGCCCCTCTGGCGGCCTGAGGCCACAAAATCAAAGCAAAATTACGATAAATTTCCGACATACACAAATCTGATGGGGGAAAAAGCAGGCTTTGTGTTTTTTTTTAACATGAATACAGAATTATTTGATGAATGTCTTGCACGGGCTATTGCAAAACCTTCTTCCCCTCTTTGATCAGGATGCCTGGCAGGGGATGCTGCGAACGCAGACCTGAGCCCTTCCCCACCCGTTGTCCTGTCAACGTATAATACACGTCATCGTCATCGTTGCTTCTCACCTGTCTGATTCCCGAGGTGTTCGAGGTGAGTGACAACGTCACGGAGATATTACTCTCCCCGGCCTTCAGGAACCCGCGCAGTTCATTCTCCGACAGTCCGTCGATCTTTCCCAATCGCGTGTAGCTCCAGTCGTTCGATCCATAGAAGATACAGATATTACTGCCGTTGTAGAGGATGACATCACCGGGTTGGGCGGTGATTTGTTGGTTACTGGTTGTCAGGGAGAATCCTAATGATCCCCAGATCTCGAAGCCGCCGCTGGCATTGAGTGTCACCGTGACAGGTCCGTTCTTCAGTTTCTCGGCGAGTTCCTTAGCAGCCTGTGTGTCTGCCAGAGTCACGCTCTGTGTCTTTCCGTCGATGGTAATATACATTTTCGATAAATTTGATGTTGTCTGAAAATTCTGTGTCTTCAGCCATTCGCTCACCAAGCTGGCAGTCCTGCTCCTGTTACCGTTATTGATCCACAGGGCATCACCCATCCAGGTGGCATCGGGCACCAGTCGTTTGCAGTCATCGACGACACCGCTGATCCTGCTGCTGGCACTCGACACGATCAGTCCGATCCTCTTCCCCGCCATCTTCTTGGCGTTGTTGAACAGATAGGTCTGCATGATGGCGGCCATCTGACTCCACCACAGGGGGGTGACGATGATGATGTTCTGATAGCTGTCGGGCGAGACGTTCACCGCATCGATGGCGGGATAGCTGTTGGCACTGTTGGGGTCGTTCTTGATGGCATTCAGCAGCTGGGTGCCCAGCGCATAGTTGTTTGCCTCGTATTTCAGTCCTTTCTCAGCAGGTTGGATCTCCACCACGTCGGCTTCGATCTGACTGGTCAGTGTATTCACGATACTGCGACAGTTACCCGTATAACTGTAATAGACCACTAATGTCTTACCTGTGTTCACCGTCGGCTGGGCGTTCACTTCCCCAGCCTCGTCACTGCTGCATGCCACGGCCAAAAGACTCACAACCGTCAGCAGCAATCTTCCAAACATTGTTCTCTTCATATCACCTGTACTTAACTGTTTTCTCTGCTGCAAAGATACGGGATTTGTTCCGAATACGATGCACGCATTTTACGGATAAATCTACCAGAATTACAGAAAGCGAATACAAGTTACAAGTATCAAGTAACAGATTACAACCATCTCCTACATAGATTGTTTTCAACTCTCTACAGCTTTCGAACATGAAATACATATCAGCCACCTTTCTCGTATCAAAACTGCTCAAGTCGAGAGTCGTCAATTTAGAACAGTTTGTGAACATACTCTACCCGTTCCGACGGCATCTATAACGTGTTCCAACGGCATCTATAACGTGTTCCAACGGCATCTACAATATGTTCCGACGGCATCTACAACGTGTTCGACGGTCATCTATGAGCGTAAAGTGACGGTGGAACAACAGTAAGGAACGTCGGGAGAAAACAAAAACTCTACGAATTAGACTAATTCGACTAATTCGTAGAGTATAGGTTGATCGCCGTAGGCGATTCAGATTCATTTCTTAGTACTCCAGCCACTTCACATAGGCGAAGTCCTGACGATGCGGCAGGTTCTCGTTCTTCGGGAACATACGCACGGCGGCCTTGAAGCTACCGGCATGAGCCGACTGGAACTTGCACTGGAACGTGTAGAGGTTGCCCTCCTTCTTGATCACCTCGAACGGACGGATGGCACCGATGCGCTCCTCACCGTCTTTGTTCATCTTGATGGTAACCAGTTCCAGACCGATGGCATCGTCGAGACCCTGCTCGTCGACCACGAAGGTAAGGGTATAGGGAACACCGCTGATCGGTCCCTCGGCGGGCATCGTATTCTCTTTGCTCACCACATTGATGGCATCCCAGCGCTCGGCCACCGTCTCCTTCCACAGGGCAATGTCCTTAGCCATGCGGTTATCATCGGCAGAGAGTTTCTTGAAGCGGGCGGCCTCCTTGTTGTAGAACTTATCGTAGTAGTCGTCGAGCTGGCGCTTCATCGTATAATGCGGTGCGATGGTGGCGATGGAGTTCTTGATCACCTTGATCCATCCCTCGCTATAGCCCTTGATATTCTTGTCGTAGTACAGCGGTACGATCTCGTTCTCGAGCAGACCATAGATGGTAGCAGCATCGAGACGGTCCTGATACTCCTGGTTCTGGTAGGTGCGCTTCTCGGTGAGTGCCCATCCGGCACCTTCGCGATAGCCTTCGAGCCACCATCCGTCGAGCACGGAGAGGTTCACCACACCGTTCATCTCGGCTTTCTCACCAGATGTACCGGACGCCTCCAACGGGCGAGTCGGTGTATTCATCCAGATATCCACACCCGACACCAAGCGACGGGCCAGACGGAAGTCGTAGTCCTCCAAGAAGATGATCTTACCGAGGAACTCCGGACGCTGACTGATCTCATAGATACGCTTGATCAAGCCCTGACCGGCACCATCGGCGGGGTGTGCCTTACCGGCAAAGAGGAACTGCACGGGGCGCTCGGGGTTGTTCACGATCTTGCTCAGACGATCGAGGTCGGTGAACAGCAGGTGAGCACGCTTGTAGGTAGCGAAACGACGGCAGAAGCCGATCATCAGTGCGTTCGGGTTGATCTTCTCCAACAGGGAGAGCACGCGCGACGGATCGCCCTGGTTCTTCAGCCAATTCTCACGGAACTTCGTACGGATATAGTCGGTGAGCTTATTCTTCAGTGCCATACGGGTGGCCCAGATCTCCTCGTCGGGCACGTTGTAGATAGCATGCCAGATCTCCTCATTGCTCTGGTCGGCCATGTGGTTCTTGTCGAAATATTTGGCATAGAGGTGACGCCACTCAGAGGCAGCCCATGAGGGGAAGTGCACACCGTTGGTGACATAGCCCACGTGGTTCTCCTCGGGGTAGTAGCCTTTCCAGATGGGGGCGAACATCTTCTGACTCACCCATCCGTGCAGCTTACTCACACCGTTCACCTCCTGACAGGTGTTGATGGCGAAGGTTGACATCGAGAATTTCTCACTGTGGTCATCGGGATTCGTGCGACCCATGCCGATGAACTCATCCCAAGTGATGCCGAGCATGGCAGGATAGCCACCCATGTATTTGCCGAACAGACTCTCATCGAAGTAGTCGTGACCGGCGGGCACGGGGGTATGACAGGTATAGAGGCCGCTGGCACGTACCAGTTCGAGGGCCTGATTGAAGGTGAGTCCGCCTTGGATATAGTCGCACAGGCGCTGCAGGTTGCAGAGGGCAGCATGTCCCTCGTTGCAGTGGTAGATATCCTTCTTGATACCTAACTTCTTCAGGGTGAGCATACCACCGATACCCAACAGGATCTCCTGCTTCAGACGGTTCTCCCAGTCACCGCCATAGAGGGCGTGGGTGATGGGTTTGTCGAACTCAGAGTTCATGTCGTTGTCGGTATCGAGGAGGTAGAGGGAGATACGTCCTACGTTGACACGCCATACATAGGCATGCACCTGATAGTTCATATAGGGCACATCCACCACCAAGGGGTTACCCTCGGCATCCAGCTGGCGCTCGACGGGCAGGGAGTTGAAATTCTGTGCCTCGTAGTTGGCGATCTGCTGACCATCCATGCTCAGGCTCTGTGTAAAGTAGCCGAAACGATAGAGGAATCCCACGGCACACATATCGACATTACTGTCAGAAGCTTCCTTGAGGTAGTCGCCGGCCAGCATGCCCAGACCGCCTGAGTAGATCTTCAGTACCTGGTTCAGTCCGTACTCCATACAGAAGTAGGCCACGGAAGGCCGCTTACTGTCGGGTTTCACGTCCATGTACTTGCGGAAGAGCTTATACACGTTCTTCACGCTCTTCATGATCGCCTTGTCCTTCACAATCTCTTCCTTACGGTGATAGCTCAGTCGCTCAAGCAAGAGAACGGGGTTATGGTTCACCTCCTCATAGAGGTCTTCGTCCAGGCTGCGCCACAGCTCACGAGCTTCGTAGTTCCAAGCCCACCACATGTTATGAGCCAGTTCATCGAGGCACTTCAGTTCCTCGGGAAGACTCGACTTCACCGCCAACTCCTTCCAGGCAGGAGCATTGGAATAATCAGCTTTAATTTTCATAATCTCTGAAGTTTTGTTATTGAATGATTAATTTTTCTATTAATACCTATTTTAATACCTAATTATTTTACTTGTTTACGCTCCTCAGCCTTGCGCAGGGCAAAGTCGTAGGCCTGCTGGTAGTAGGCGATGAAATGGCTCCACAGGGCCATCTTCGAGAGCTTGGAGGCGTTGGAACGGGCTTTCTCACGCTCCTTCGTCTTCAGATTGGAATAGAAAGCCACCGTGTCCTTGATCTCATCAGCCACCTCGGAATAATTATAATCGGTGCGATGGATCACCTTCACACCATCCATAATCTCACTATAGCCGCCCTTCACGCTGTTGGCCCACAAGCCGAAGCCGGCCAGGTCGGTTGTGATGCAGGGCACTTTGAAAGCCACAGCCTCAAGCGGTGTGTAGCCCCAGGGTTCGTAATATGACGGGTAAATACACAAATCGTTACCAAGGATCAGGTCATAATAACTTAAATTAATAACTCCGTCATCACCGGTGAGGTAACATGGCAGGAAAATCAGTTTCACCTTGTCCTCCGGGCGGTTTTGCATATCAAGAAATTTCAACATGCCCAACACGTTGTCATGGGTCATGTTATGCAGCCAGTGGGTGATCTCCGGTACAGGTAGCGGCGTATTGTATTGCTTGCCGCTTTTCAGTCGATCAACCAAGTCTTGGCGGGGCTCCCCTACCCATCCGGGCACTTCGATAAAGGCCACCACATTTTTCGTGAGTTCTTTGTCGCGCAACAGACGGTTCATGGCTTCGATATATACATCCACACCTTTATTGCGGAACTCGTAGCGACCACTTGTAGAAACAATTAAAGTATCGTCATCTAAGTTGGTTCCTAACAATGCATTAGCCACATCGAGCAAACGCTTTCTGGCCGTCTTGCGTTTCTTGGTGAACGCGGGTCCTTTGGGAACGAAACTGTTGTCAAAGCCATTGGGGAGGACAAAATCCACCTCTCGGTCGAGCAGTTCTTTGCACTCGTTGGCAGTGATATCGCTCACCGTGGTGAAGCAATCCACATGATGGGCGGTCTGCTTCTCGATAGAATGTTTGCTCTGCATATTCAGCTCCCACGACATCTGGTCGCCGTTATAAGCGAAGAGATAATCATACAAAGGTTTGTTGTTTCCTGCGATGCTACGACCAATACTGGTAGCATGCGTTGTAAAGATTGTTCCTACTTCGGGAAGCTTCTTGTTGATATACAAAACACCCAAGCCTGTCATCCACTCATTACCATGGTAGATCACCTTCTTGGATGCGTCAAGGTATTTGTGATAATAGCTTTCTACGACAAGGGCGGCGGCATAAGAGAACATCGATGCTTCATCATAGTCGCCATAAGCATGAAGCGAATCCACCTGATAGTTCTCCCACAGCCAGGTGTAGATCTGGTCTTTCTGTGCGAAAAAGGGTTGGAAATCAACAAGAATGGCAATCGGCGAACCAGGTATGTCCCATCTTCCAACCTTAAAATGCAGTCCGCTGTCTGCAGCCTCTGTCTTCCATTCCTTGAGCAGAGTTTTATCTTCAGTAAAATACGGACAGCTTTTCTCGCCCCAGCAATCAGGACCAATAAAGATGATCCTATCCGTCATCATCTCTTGAAGCGTTTTGGCTCTTGTGGAAAGAACGGTGTAAATACCTCCTACCTTATTGCATACTTCCCAACTCGATTCAAACACATAGTCGGGTGCTAATATCTCTTTTGTCATCTTGTTATACGTATAATGGGTGCAAAGTTAATATAAAAATCGTTTATTACCAACTTTTCAATGTCATTTTTTCCCGTAATCCCTTGATTTCTTGATTAATGTTAGTTATCTTTGCAGCGTCAAACAGAAATATTTACAAGATGAGTAAAAAAACGATCATACTGTTGTTCATGCAGCTGTTGCTTACACTGAACGTGAAGGCACAGACGGTGCCCGATTCTGCCTTCGTGGGGAAGATCATCAACGACGAACTGAAGATCTATCTTGTGATGAACTTTGTGGAGAAAAACGTCACCGTACCCCAGCAGGAGGTGTTCGGTGAGGTGGACGGATACATGGGGTGCAAGGATACGGCTCATGTGTGGACTATCGTCTCTTCAGAGATCAAGGGGCGCACCGCCCACATCGGGATGATCAACAACTACGGCAGTGAGGACATCACGGCAACGGTCACCTTGGAGAAAGACGGTACTTATACCTACAAGCATATTTCTGGGAGCACCCTGAAGTTTCCCGTAGGACAGAAATGGTATAAGATTCCCACAAAGGTATCGTTCAAGAAAGCCGGGAAGTGACGAATCACTCCTCGGCTTTCTTGTCTTGGAAGAAATAACTGCTGCCATCGAAGCAGTGGGTGCACACCTTACACTTGGGCAGGCCGATGGCATGAATCAAAGTCTCTATCTTATTGAATTTCACGCTGGTAAGACCCAACCGGCGACCGATCTCCTCTACCATGCGACGATACTGCGGACTGTCTGTCGTGGCATATTTATCGAGGTCTTTGTTCACATCTCCTTCAAAGTCCTGAATGATGCGTCGGGTGATCAGTTCCAAGTCGCTCTTTGAAGCAGTGAAGCCGATGAACGGACAGCCATAGACGAGCGGTGGACAGGAGATGCGGGCATGTACCTCTTTGGCTCCATACTCGAAGAACATCTTCACGTTATCGCGAAGCTGGGTGCCACGCACGATGGAGTCATCACAGAACACCACGCGCTGATTCTGCATCAACTCACGGTTGGGGATGAGTTTCATCTTCGCCACGAGGTTGCGCCGACTTTGGTTACCTGGGGTGAAGCTACGGGGCCAGGTGGGGGTATATTTCAACACGGCACGCTTATAGGGGATATGGCGCCCCACCGCATAGCCTAAGGCCGTCCCCACTCCACTGTCAGGGATACCGCACACACAGTCGGCCTCGGTGTCATCTTCTTCTCCCATCACCTTTCCTACTTTCTCGCGCACATCCTCGGCATTGATTCCCTCGTAGTCGCTGGCAGGGAATCCGTAATACACCCAGAGGAACGAACAGATCTGCTCGCGCTTGAAGGGCTGTTGCATCACTTCGATGCCATCGGCACGAAGACGGACGATTTCCCCGGGTCCCACATCGCGGATGGGCTGGTATTCGAGGTTCGGCAGACTGGTGGTTTCACTGGTCACGGCGAAGGCACCGTCTTTCTGTCCGATCACCACGGGTGTTCTTCCCAGGGCATCACGGGCCGCAATGATGCCGTCCTCGGTGAGGATCAGCATCGAACAGGATCCTTTCACCTTCTGATAAACGAGGTTGATGCCATCCACGAAGGTATCACCCATATTGATCAGCAGGGCGATCAGCTCGGTCTGGTTGATGTTGTTCGCACTCATCTCACTGAGGTGCATGCGCTTCTCCAACAGTTCCTGGGCAATTTCTCGGAGATTGTTCACCTTGGCCACGGTGACAAGGGCAAAACGGCCTAAATGGGAGTTGATGAGAATGGGCTGCGGATCGGTATCACTGATCACACCGATGCCTGCAGAACCGGCAAAGCCGTCCAGTTCCTTCTCGAAACGGGAGCGGAAATAGTCACGTTCCAGACTGTGGATGGAACGTGAGAACCCTTTGTCGCGATCGAAAGTGGCCAAACCGGCGCGTTTTGTTCCTAAATGAGAATTATAATCCGTTCCGTAAAACAAATCGTTTACGCAATCTTTTACTGAAATTGTTCCGAAAAAACCACCCATAAATGTAGATAATCTATTTGAGTTTGCAAAGTTACTTTAAAATGCAGACAATACAAAATTATTAATCACTTATTTTTTGATTGAATTTCAATTAATACAGCAGCGTTCCTCTCACCTTTCCTTCTTCCGTTGCTCCCATAACTCCCAGCTGTTGACGATATTCTGCCACAGGATATAACACCCCGGACCAACCGATGCCACGGGATTGAGATAGGTGTAGGCGATCCAGATGGCGAAGGCCGTGTTCTTCTGTCCCAAGGCCTGTCCGGCATTGATCGTTGACTGGAAGAAGTGTCCGATATATTTCCCCACAGCAAACTGCAGGATACAGAGAAGAAGGGACACGGCGGCGATGCCACCAAGTAATGAAACAGGCGAATGACTGTTCACGATATTCTTCACGGTGGTGCCCGTGACAATTGTCAGGGAGATTCCCCAGAGGTAGAAGCCGAGGTCGGGAATGCTGATGATACGCCGATGGAAACGGTGCATGTGGTGTTTCACATACCAGCCCATGACGAGCGGGACCACCAGTATCAGCACCACACGTTGGAGGATGATCCAGAAGGCGGTGAGGAAGGTGATGTGTGCACTCTTCTCGATCAGCGGGAAGAACGTGGGGATCAGGAGGGCTGTGATAAAGTTCGACATGAAGGTGTAGGTGGTCATCGAACTGAGGTTACCGCCTAACTTCGTCGTGATAACGGCTGCTGCGGCGGCACAAGGACCGATGATACAACACAGGATGCCCTCCCACAGGATCTTGCCTTCTGTGTCACCGTCATCAATGCCGAAGAGGATGATGGCCACGACAACCAGAACGAAGAGTATCTGGAACAGGGAGATCCAGAAATGCCACCACTCCAATCGCATTTGGTGGAAATCCACCTTACAGAAAGTGACGAAGAGAATGAGGAACATAAAGAGCGGGAGGATATCGTTGAAGATCGGCTCGAAGAACCGGCTCGCCGACGCCAACTGCGGTGTCATGGCGAAGATGAGATAGACCACCGTTCCCATGCTCATCGCCACCGGTAAGGTCCAGTTCTTCAGAAAACCCAAGAACGTGGAACCGATATGATGTCTCTTTTCTTTCTCTTCCATTACTGATGAGATCCTTTCCATTTACCTACCCTTCCCTCAACAATCTTTTATTTCCATTCAAAAGAAATCATTGCCATTCAAAAGAAAAAGGACACAAGGCCGTGAGCCTCATGTCCTTCATTCCTATTCTGCTTGTTCCAGTGCCCTGACAAGCTGATCGGGACAGCTGGTGTTCTTATAACCACATCGGATACCGTCAAGACGGCTCTTGACCTCCTCAACCTTCATGCCACGCACTAACTGGGCGATCCCCTGAAGGTTCCCGTTGCATCCACCGAGGAACTGCACATTCTGCACGCGGTTCTCGTCGTCAATGTCCAACTCTATCTGCTTAGAGCACGTGCCGGAGGTCTGATATACGATATGTTTCATTTATTCTTCCTCGGGCTTCATATTGGTGTAAACAGTCTGGACATCATCGAAGTCCTCCAAACGCTCCACCATCTTATCGATGGTCTCACGCTGCTCGGCTGTCACATCCTTCAGGTCGTTCGGGATACGTGTGAACTCTGCACCTGTCACCTCGAAACCGTTCTCCTCCAAGTGTTTCTGGATAGCACTGAAACTCTGTGGGTCTCCGTAGATGGTGATGCTGTTCTCCTCCTCATCCTCGTCATACTCATCCTCCACACCGTAGTCAATCAGATCGAGGATCAGCTCGTCCATATCCAGATCGTCTTTCTTCTTGAAGGTGAACACAGCCTTATGATCAAAGAGGAATGCCAGACTGCCCTGGGTTCCCAAGTTTCCGTTGAACTTGTTGAAGACCGAACGCACATCACCCACCGTACGTGTGGTGTTGTCGGTCAGTGTCTCGACGAAGATGGCGATGCCATGAGGACCGTATCCTTCGTAGTTCACTTCCTTGTAATCACTCTGATCCTTACCCATCGCATTCTTGATGGCACGCTCGATATTGTCCTTCGGCATGTTCTCACGCTTGGCATTGGCGATGATAGCACGAAGACCCGGGTTCATGTCTGGATCAGGACCGCCGGCCTTCACGGCGATGGCGATCTGCTTTCCAATCTTTGTGAATGTCTTGGCCATGTGGCCCCATCTTTTCAGTTTCGCAGCTTTGCGATATTCAAATGCTCTTCCCATATTGTTTTTTATTTTTCGATTTTATTTTCGGTTTTCGACATTTCGATATATCGTTATAAGATTTTTCGACATTTCTATATAACGATATATCGATATAACGATAAAATTACCTCAGCTCTGCTCCCAGTTTCTGCTTGAGATTACTGATCAGCTTCTGCATGATGGCATCGATCTGTTTGTCGTTCAATGTCTTCTGTTCATCCTGGAGGATGAAGTTCACGGCATAGCTCTTCTTGCCCGCAGGCAGGTTCTTTCCTTCATAGACGTCAAAGAGTTCCACCTTCTTCAGCAGTTTCTTCTCACTCTGGTAAGCGATCTGCTCGATGCTGGCAAACTCCACGTTCTCATCGAGGAGCAGGGCAAGGTCGCGGCTCACGGCGGGATACTTGCTGATCTCCGTATAGGTCACCTTGTTCTTCCGGGTCACCTTCATCAGGGCCGTCCAGTTCAAGTCAGCATAATACACCTCATGATCGATGTCCAACTGCTTCTGCAGCTTCTTGGCCACCACGCCTAACTCCACGAGCAGTTTTCCGCCACGGTTCTCGATGGCCATCGCCTTAGAGAAGATCTCGTTGCTGCTCTCCTTGAACACCAGGGAGCCGAACGGCAGTCCGATCCTGCGAAGGATATTCAGCACGTATGCTTTCAGCTCGAAGAAAGTGCTCTCCTCATCAGGATGAGCCCATGAGCCCTCCACGCGCTTACCTGTCACCCACAAGCCTAAGTGGTTCTCTTCCTTATAGGCATTCATCGGGTTCTCCACATCGGCACGCTCAGGTGAATAGAGATAGACATTACCGAACTCGAAGAACTTCAGGTTCGGGTTCTTGCGGTTGGCATTATGGGCGATGCTCTCCAATCCTCCGAACAGCAAGGTCTGGCGCATCACATTCAGATCGGAACTCAGCGGATTCATGACCTTCACCAGGTTCTCGTTCTTATAGCTCTCAGGGGTGTTGTCATAATAGGCCATCTTGGTGAGGGAGTTGTTCAGGATCTCGTTGAATCCACAACCCACCAACTGCTCACCTACCAGGTTCTCTAACTGATGCTTACGGTCTTCCTCCCCTTTGATCACCAACGATGATTTCAGCTGGGTGGGAATCTCCACGTTATTGTAGCCATAGACGCGCAGGATATCCTCCACCACGTCGCAGGGGCGCTGCACATCCACACGGTAGGCAGGAACCAACAGTTTCAGTCCTTCGGCATCCTCACCCTCAATCTTCATCTCCAACGAGGTGACGATACTCTTGATGGTATCCACCGGAATCGACTTTCCGATCAGCTGGTGGACATAGTCATATTTCAGGTCAACGGGGAAATCTGGCAGCGGGTTGGGATACACATCCTTGATCTGCATGCTCACCTTACCGCCTGCCAGCTGCTGACAGAGAATGGCGGCCTGCTTCAAAGCATAGATGGTACCGTTGGGATCGATGCCGCGCTCGAAACGGAAGCTCGCATCGGTGCTCAGACCATGCCGACGGGCACTCTTACGGATCCAGGTAGGATGGAAATAGGCCGACTCTAACACCACGTGTTTGGTGGTCTCGTAGGTACCGCTGCCTTTTCCGCCGAACACACCGGCGATACACATCGGCTCTTCGGCATTGCAGATCGCCAAGTCACGGTCGGAGAGCTTGTGCTCCACACCGTCGAGCGTGACGAACGGCGTACCTTCCGGCATCGTCTTCACCACGATCTGATGACCGGTCACCATATCGGCATCGAAGCAATGCAGGGGCTGTCCATAAGCCATCATCACATAGTTCGTGATATCCACGATGTTATTGATCGGACGGAGGCCGACGGTGGTCAGCTTGTTCTTCAGCCATTCCGGACTCTCCTTGACTTCACAGTCGGTGACACTCACGCAGGCATAACGTTTGCAGGCCTCCTCGTTCTCGATTACCACATCGATGGGCAGCGACTCGTTATCCACGGTGAATGCACTGCAGTCAGGACGGTGCAGGGATGTAGGATAGCCGTTCTGTTTCAGCCAGGCATACAGGTCGCGTGCCACTCCCCAGTGAGAGAGTGCATCGGCACGGTTCGCCGTGATGTCCACCTCGATCAGCCAGTCACTCTCCAGATGATAATATTCGGCAGCAGGTGTGCCCACCACGGCATCGTCGGGGAGGACGATGATCCCGTCATGACTGGTACCCACGCCGATCTCATCCTCGGCGCAGATCATCCCGCAGCTTTCCACACCGCGCAGCTTACTCTTCTTGATCACAAACTCCTGATCACCGTCATACAGCACGCAGCCTAAGTCGGCCACGATCACTTTTTGCCCTGCCGCCACGTTGGGGGCACCGCAAACGATCTGCGAAGGCTCACCCTTACCGAGGTCAACCGTCGTCACATGAAGATGATCGGAATTGGGGTGCATCTCACACGTCAGCACCTTTCCTACATACAATCCTTTTAATCCTCCTTTGATACTCTGTACTTCTTCCAATGCATCGACTTCAAGACCTTCCGACGTCAGCGCGTCGCACACCTCCTGCGGTGTCAGGTCAAAGTCAACGTATTCTTTAAGCCATTTATAAGATATATTCATTGCAATGATGATTATTATTCTTCGAAAACGGTTGCAAAATTACGAAAAATTCTACACCCCTACAAGAAAAACGATGAAAATCAGCACTATCGCAGACGAAGTTCATCACCGATGCGTAACTGGTAGTCCGGACTCAGTTTGTTCATCTTGTACAGATTCTTCAGACGGATGCCATAATACTGCGCGATGGAGTACATGCTCTCTCCGGCCTTCACCCTGTGCCGACGGTTCTTATAGGCTTCATCGGCCTTCTTCTGCTTTTTCTTCAGCCATATCATCTCGTTCTCCTGCAACGGAGAGTGGTAGTCACGTTCGTTGTATTTGGCAATCTTCTTCCCGCTGATACCGATCTCTTTACCGATGCTCTCAAAGGTATCGCCTTTCCGAGCCTGCAGGAAATAGTTCTTGTTGTAGATATGGATGGGATGAAGGAAGCCGTCTTCCCGCTGACCACTGTTCTGCGCCATGAACTTGTCAAAGCTCTTGGCCGTATCATAACGATACAGCTTATACAGTTCGATCAGACCGATGAGCTGTGGCGCATAGTTGGGATTCGTGGCATAGCCGCACGACTTCAGTCCGTGTGCCCAGCCTTTGTAGTCAGTGACAGCAAGTTTGAAGAGGGGTGCATAGCGCTTGTTCCTCCTGAGGAACTGACTATGGTCGTCGTAGCTCTCCCGCGCATTGTTATACGCACGGAAACATTCTTTTTTCGCATCATCATCATGATGGACGGTGCGACCCGTCCATCCATGACATTTGATACCGAAATGGTTGTTTCCTTTCCTGACCAGATCACTGTTGCCGGCACCGCTCTCCAGAATGCCCTGCGCCAGCGTGATACTGGCAGGGATCTTGTTCTTCAGCATCTGCTCGATGGCCATATCGCGATATTGGTCGATATATGTCTGGTAACGCTGGTTCCACTTCATCTGCTGCGCCGTTGCATGGAAAGTGCCAGACAAAGCGAAGACAAACAGGAGTGAAACTCTCAAAATTCTCATTTTTCTCAACATGGCCGCAAAATTACACTAAATTTCGCAGATAACAAAAAAAATAACACAAGATCTTGTGTTATTTTGCTCGGTTTCTTCTGCCTGCGAAACGCTGGAAGGACTGTCTGTGGAAGCGGTCTTCCGCATTAATGGCATCATACACTTTCTTTGCCGAAAGAATCTTCAGGAAGCGCTCGTGATACTTTTTCTGTATCTCCTTGATCTGGAGTTCCAATTCATCGCGCTGTAGAATGGCCTTCCGACACGAGGCATCATCTGTGGGCTTTACAAATCCATTGCGTCCAGCCCGCATATACAATGCACGTTGCTTGTTCAGCATCTCCCGATACACGGGGAAGAAGGCGGAGGCCTCCATAGGTGTCAGACCAGCCTCGCGGGTGATGAACTGTTCCAGATCGGCCTGGAAACGTTGGGGATCGAAGCGCATCTGCGGGATCCTGCCTTGGGCGAAGACCGCAGTTGTCAGCATCAATGCCACGAATAGATTCAGCATTCTTTTCATTTCCGTAGTGATTGATTTTCGTTTGTCAGTTCTCAATCAGATAAGAATAAATCTCCGCATTGTCAATCATAGCGAAATCCACCATCTCTTCCATCATGTAATCAGTCTGGACAGATTTCGTTTCTGTATTCTTCAATGTTGTTGATGCCATCTCCGCCTGGGGGGCATTGTCATTGTTCACTCCAGTAGAGGCATAATATGTGGCAGCGCCGAAAAGCACTGCAGCAAAACTGGCCGCTATGGCGAAGCGCCGCATCGGCGTGATCCATGTTCTCTTGGTAACAGGCATCTCCACTTCCACAGCCTTAGGGGTCTCTTCGGGCAGCTGCTTCATGAAGTTGCTGGCGAAGTTGTCAAAATATCCCTCTGGCACCTTGAAAGGATTCTCCTGACCGAATTTCTGTTTCAGTAGTTCTTCTGTCATGATCTTTCTATTTTGTTATTAGACGTTGTATTCGTAGAATGGTTTAACACATACTCAGAAATTTTTTTCACGGCGATGTGATAGGAGGCTTTCAGCGCTCCCTCACTGGTTCCCATGAGCTTGGAGAGCTCACTGTATTTCATCTCGTCGAAGTAGCGCAGGGTGAACACCGTGCGCTGTACCTCTGGCAGCGCCGCGATGGCTTCCTGCAGCAGAGCCTGAGCTTCGTCGCCGTCGAAGTAGTCGTCGGCCATCAGTCGGTTGGCCACGGCCAGATCGGCATCGGCACTCACCTTGTGTTGCTGTCGCCGCAGGTGGTCAAGACTCTCATTGATGGCAATGCGGTAGAGCCAGGTGGAGAGTTTCGACTTGTTCTGGAAGTCCTTGATACTGTTCCATGCCTTCATGAACGTGTTCTGCAGCACATCGTTGGCATCATCATGATCGAGCACGATACGGCGGATCTTCCAGTACAGCGGTTCCGTATAGAGCTGTACGATCATGCCAAAGGCGCGCCGTTGCTGTCCGGGCTCCATCAGCATGTTCAATATCTGTTCCTCGTCGTATTGCTTGGTCATACCTTATTAAATATATATATATGGTTTCAGATGCTCTTTCAGGGCTTTGTCGTAGCCATAGACATCGTTGTACTCTTTCAACACCCCGTTCTGGTCGGGATACAGTGTATAATAGGTGATGAACACGGGAACAGCCGGTTCCACCTTCACCTGATGCACCAGTCTGTCCTTGTCGATCTCGGGCTGTTCCACTTCCTCTTCCTCCCCTTCATGAGGGCGGAGGTCGGCAGTCATCGAGTATTTGATCTTATCCAACAGCTCGTCATCGGGGTCGTGAAGAAGGAACCTGGCGAGCTCGAACGGCTGCTGCACACGCACACAGCCATGGCTCACTGCCCTGAACGAGCGTTCGAACACCCAGGGCGAGGAAGTGTCGTGCAGATAGACCGAGTGGTTGTTGGGGAAGCGGAAGATGATCCGTCCCAAGGAGTTCCCCGGTCCGCCCCGCTGAACGATATACTGTTTCCCGTCAGCAATCTTACTGTACGATCCCCGGTAATACTCTAATTTCCCTTCTTTCTTGTCAAAGATATACATGTTGTTCCGCTTCAGGTATCCATGACTATAGACGATGCCTAAGGCGATACTTTTCGGGACGAACCACTGCGGGTTCACATCCATGCGTTCGATCTTGCTGGTGAGCAAAGGGGTCTTGCTCTTCTTCGTACCACAGCCCACACGCATCGACAGGGTGGAGTCAGGACAGACCGCATAGAGTCTGAAGGCGGGCACATTCACCAGCACGTATTTCTTATGCTGTTCAGGGGCATCTTCGAGATACCACCGGCACCGCTCGATGTTGCAGAGGGTGGTCAGTTTCTCAGCCTCTGTCAACTTCTCTTCCTTGAATCTCCGGCACAGGGTCTTGTACAGTTTGTTCGTGGGCTGCACCTCGTGGAGGAAGGTGGCCACACTGTCATGACTGATCTTATTGAAGGCACTGCTGAAGAATGCCTCCTTGGGGCGTTTCACCTTCACGTCGAACAGCTGATAATAGGTGACATGCAACGAGTCGCTGTCTTTGACGTCGCAATGGTTCATCACATATTCTGCGTTGAGGTATCCGTACCGCTGTCCGGCACAATAGCGCAGGAATGCCTTCGTGAGGTTATATTCCAATCGGGCCAGTACGGCGTTCAGGTTCTTCACACTGTCGCCCACCTCCAACTGTCTCACTCGCTGCAGGTCGATCTGGATCTGGCGGCGGCGGAACACATCCGGTGAGATACCACCCTCCTCTACCCTGTCTAAGTAGGCCACTAAAGAGTCGGCACGGCTATCCACCCCATGGCGGTCGATCCAGAGCAACGGCTGTCCCTCCAAGTAATGGTTGCGCACATGGCGGTCGGCAGCCAACTCTCCCTGATCCTCCCGGGCGAGCCGTCTGAGCAGCTTCCTGACCTGTTGGGCATCCACCACATAGCCGGACCTCTTCATCGCGGAAAAGGTCTCAAGGGTTAAAAAGCGATTGGGATTTTCTTGCTTCTCCTGACAGGCAACAACCACGCATGTCAGGAGAAGAAGGTATATCGTTACTCTACACACGACAGTGTCAGTAAAACTATTTCACGGAAATCTTGCGAACAACCTTACCTACCTTCACAATGTAGCATCCCTTCGGCAGACTGAGCTCATAGCTGCGCTCCGGGCCATCAACTTTCACACTCATCACGCGCACACCTGCCACATTGTAGATGTACAGCATCTGACCGTTGGAATTAGACACCACCAACGTGTTTCCCTGTAGCACGACAGCAGGCTGTAGGATCTCCTGCTCAATGATCTCGATAGAGCGTGTTGACGACGCAATCATGGTGGCGGGAATGCCAAACATCATTGCGGCGGCGAGGGTTATCGTGAGTATCTTTTTCTTCATAAGCGCTTATATTTTCTGCAAATATACATGTTTTCTCCGAAACAAACAACAAAAAATGTAAAAAAAGCACGATTAACCTCGATTTTTTACAATATTACAGCTCAAACACATCATTTTCGGCTGTCAGGTAAGTCTCTGGAAACACCGCACGCGCTTCGTTGAGCATCACCTGCTCGTCCTCATACCGGGCTGAATAATGTCCCAGCAACAGACGACCGGCACCGGCAGCCTTCGCCACCATCGCGGCTTGTTCAGCCGTACTATGATAGTACAGCTTCGCACGGTCGGCCTGTTCGTTACAGTACGTACTCTCGTGGTAGAGCAGGTCAACACCTTTCACCATCTCTGCCAGTCGCGGCATGTATTTCGTGTCACTGCAGAAAGCATACGACCTCGCCGGATCGGCGGGCGTCACCAGTTCTTCGTGGGGCACCACGTCACCGTTCTCCTTCACCCAGCCGGCACCGTTCTTGATGTTGTTGATCTGACTGACGGGGATCTCCAAGTAGTCGATCATATCGCGCCGGATATGGGGCAGCGTGGCCTTTTCCCGGAACAGGAAACCGCAACAGGCGACACGGTGGTTCAACGGGATACTGCTCACCGTCAGACTCCTATCTTCGTAAATCACCTGCATCACAGTGGTATCAACGGCATGGAACACCACCTCGAACTCAAGTCCCTTGCAGAACAGTTCCATCTGTGCCTGCAGCAGCACCTCCAACTCCTGGGGGGCATACACATGCAACGGGGCGGTGCGTCCTAACAGGCCGAAGGTACTGATCATACCGATCAGACCAAAGCAGTGGTCACCGTGAAGATGGGAGATAAAGACCGCATGCAGACGGTTGAAATGGATATGTGAGCGGCGCAGCTGGATCTGTGTCCCTTCACCGCAGTCGATCATGAACTGCTTGTCACGCAGCTCCACCACCTGCGAGGTGGGCATGTGTTTCAAGGTGGGCAACGCACTCCCACATCCTAAGATATATACTCTGAATGGCTGCATCCTCGACTTATTTCAGACGTTTATAGGCATAGATCCCCTTGTCGTTCTCCAAGAGCAGACTGTCGGCCCCTAACTCATAGATGCTGAAGGTATCGGCAGAGAGCACCAACAGACCATTGCAGATCTTCCAGTCAACCAATGGCTTCGGCTCGGTGATGTCAGACACCACGACACCGCCTTCCTGCAGTTCGAACGACTTGTCGAGACTCACCCATTTGCCCAATAAGGTGGTCATGTTCACCACCTCCTTGGCTTTCGCCGGCTCATCGGCGGTGGCCTCGCGGGCTAACATCACCGCCATGCGGTCACCCACGCCCAGTCCTCCTTTGACGTTCGACACGGAGTCGTCGTTGATACTGATATAGAGGGTGTCGCCCTTGTCGGTAATCAGCTCCAGCGTATGCATGGCCGACCCGTCGCCGCATCGCCCGTAGAGGCTCTTGTCCTCGATGGTTTCTTCTGCAATAATTGTCGTATCTTTTTCAACGGCAGGAGCAGGTTTCTGATCCTTACAGGAGAACGTGAGGGTGATAACCGTCAGTCCTAAAAAGAGATAAACCAATTTCTTCATAATCTACACTTGATTCAATGCTGTTCTACTCTTGTTTCTTTGCTTCATTCCATAATTCATCCATTTCGGATAACGTCATTTCTGTCAATGGCTTACCCTCCTTGATCGAATGGCCTTCTATATAGTTGAACCGTCGGATGAATTTCTGGTTTGTATGCTCTAATGCGTTGTCGGGGTTGAGCTTGTACAAACGGGCGGCGTTGATCACCGAGAAGAGGAAGTCGCCCAACTCTTTCGTGGCATTCTCTTTGTCCTCTTTTTTCAGCTCCGTTTCCAGTTCGCCGAGTTCCTCCCTCACCTTCTTCCACACATCCTGCTTATCCTCCCAGTCGAAGCCCACATTGCGCGCTTTGTCCTGGATGCGGTAAGCCTTGATCAGACTGGGAAGGGCATCGGGCACACCGCTCAGCACGCTCTTGTTACCGTCTTTCTCTTTCAGCTTGATCTGTTCCCAGTTCTGCAGCACCTGGTCGGCAGTTGTCACATGCTCGCATGCCTTGTCTGCCTCCATCGCCTGGTAGCGTGGATCATCGAGGGGCAGCGGATCCTTCTTCCCCACCTGCGAAGGGTCGTAGATATGGGGATGGCGGAAGATCAGCTTGTCGGCCTGCTGGTTACACACATCGGCGATGTCGAAGTCATCGGTCTCTGATCCGATCTTCGCATAGAACAGTACGTGCATCAGTACGTCACCTAACTCTTTCCGGATATTATGGGTGTCGTTCTTCATCAGCGCATCGCACAGCTCGAACGTCTCCTCGATGGTGTTGGGACGCAGACTCTCATTGGTCTGCTTTCTGTCCCAAGGACATTTCTCACGCAGCTGGTCGAGTACATCGATCAGTCGGCCGAAAGCCTCCAGTTTCTCTTCTCTTGTATGCATTTTGATTCATTTTTTCGGGGGTTGCGAGATTACCCCCGTGCTATCTCACCTCCGCATGAAGACCGCGAAAGTTTGTTGCAAATGTCGCAATTATTTCGGATATTACCAAATAAATCGCATAGATTTTTGCAAGCGGTCGGTTGTTCGCAAACCTTTACGTTAAATTAACACGTCAGAACGTATCAACGTTGGCAAGTTTTTTATATCTTTGCATCACAAATCAAAAAACGATCAATTTATAAACAAATCATGAAAAAATTAAAAGCTTTAAACAAACAGACTGCGCCCAAAAGCGTGATGCCTGAGAGAATCATTCAGTTTGGTGAGGGTAACTTCCTCCGTGCATTCGTTGACTGGATTATCTGGAATATGGATGCCAAGACCAACTTCAACGGAAGTGTGGTGGTGGTACAGCCCATCGAGAGAGGTATGGTTGACTGGCTCAACGGTCAGGACTGTCTGTACCACGTGAATCTGCAGGGCCGTCTCAACGGAGAGGCCGTGAACAGCTTAGAGCGTATCGATGTCATCAGTCGTGCACTGAACCCCTATAGCCAGAACGCTGCCTTCATGGCTTTGGCCGAGCAGCCCGAGATCCGTTTCGTCATCTCCAACACCACCGAAGCCGGTATCGCCTTCGACGACACGTGTAAGTTCACCGATGCTCCCGCCAGCAGCTACCCTGGTAAGCTCGTGCAGCTCCTCTACCGTCGTTTCAAGACATTCGACGGTGATCCGAAGAAGGGTCTCATCATCATGCCCTGCGAGCTGATCTTCCTCAACGGTCATCACCTCAAGGAGTGCATCTACAAGTATATCGAGCTGTGGAAAGAAGACCTGGGTGCCGACTACGAGGCATTCAAGGAGTGGTTTACCAAGTACAACTATGTATGCGCCACCCTCGTTGACCGTATCGTTCCGGGATTCCCCCGCAAGGAGATTGCCGACATCCAGCAGAAGATCGGCTACAAGGACAACCTCGTCGTACAGGCAGAGATCTTCCACCTCTGGGTGATCGAGAAGCCGGAGAACATGGACATCGAGGTGCTCCGCGACGAGTTCCCCGCCGAGAAAGCCGGTCTGCATGTGCTCATCGCAGAGAGCGAGAAACCCTACCACGAGCGTAAGGTCACCCTCCTCAACGGTCCGCACACCGTTCTCTCTCCCGTCACCTTCCTCAGCGGCGTGAATATCGTGCGTGATGCCTGTAACCACCCCGTACTGGGCAAATATATCCACAAGGTACAGTTCGAGGAGCTCATGGAGACACTGAACCTGCCGATGGACGAGCTCCGTCAGTTTGCCAGTGATGTGTTAGAGCGTTTCAACAACCCGTATGTGGATCATCAGGTGACGAGCATCATGCTCAACTCATTCCCGAAGTTCCAGGCCCGCGACCTCCCCGGCGTGAAGACTTACCTGGAGCGCAAGGGCGAGCTGCCACAGGGTCTCGTCTTCGGTCTGGCTGCCATCATCACCTATTATAAAGGTGGCAAGCGTGAGGACGGCACAGAGATCGTTCCCAACGACGACCAGAAGATTATGGATCTGCTCAAGGAGCTGTGGGCAACGGGCGACACGCAGAAGGTTACCGATGGTGTGCTGGGTGCCGAGTTCATCTGGGGTGAGGATCTCCACAACGTGAAGGGCCTGGCAGAGCTCGTGAAGAAAGACCTTGACCTGATTCAGGAGAAGGGTATGCTCGAGGCCGTCAAAACGATTTTGTAAAGAGCGAGAGGGGTAATCGAAGGCGCGGGGGTGCGAGGGCACGAAGGCGCGAGATTACTCTCAAGGATAGGTTCTGTATTCGGGAACTGATTTCGCTCTCATTCATTAAAAAGAGTCTGGGTTTCCAGACTCTTTTTTAATTGTTTAGTACTGAAGTGTCGAGAGTTTTTTTATTCCTCTACGAATTAGACGAATTAGACGAATTGCTTTTTTATAATACTCGCGGAAGTTTAGTTTTTATTCCTTTACTAATTAGATGAATTAGGCGAATTGTTTTTTATAGTACTTGCGAAAGTTTATTTTTTTATTCCTCTACGAATTAGACGAATGAGGCAAATTGGTATATAATACTTTCGAATCTTCAATTCAGTTTTATCACCTCTCAGTCCGCATGGCGCTCCCCGCCCCTCAAGGGGAGGGGTTAGGGGTGGGGTCTCTAATATCTCATTTCCATTTAATATTTCATTTCCATTTAATAATTCCTTCTGCATTTTATTACAGACCCCACCCCACTCTTCGAGCACCCCTCCCCTTGAGGGGCGGGGAGTGTCATGCGGAATCCTCTAAAAAGGGCTAATTGAACGTTTATATTTACAATACTATAACTATAAAAAGTTTCCGCATGGAGCTCCCCGCCCCTCAAGGGGAGGGGCAAGGGGTGGGGTCTCTAATATTTCATTTCCAATTAATAACTCCTTCTGCATTTTATTACAGACCCCACCCCACTCTTCGAGCACCCCTCCCCTTGAGGGGCGGGGAGTGCCATGCGGAATCCTTTTTAAGCCCCCTCCCTTTGGGAGGGCTGGGGTGGGCTCCCCTTTTGGGTTGGGGTGGGCTCCTTTTTAATGCTCCGGAACCACCGCGAAGAACGTGAGGTCTTCGCTGCCCTTGTTCATCAGTGTATGTTGTTTTCCCATGGGGTTATAGTGCACCTCACCAGGTAGCGCCACCTCCTCCTGTCCTTCATACACGTATGTGGCCACCCCCGAGAGGATATACATAATCTCGGAGTTCCCCTCATGGGTGTGCAGGCCGATGGAGCACCCGGGCTCCAAGCGGCCATACATAATCTTCACCTTGTCGTCGGTGTAGTGTTTCATGATGTATCGTCCCTCCCCTCCTTTGAAGTTGGGCACGATCGTCTCTTCTATCTGTTTGAAATCAATTTTCATTTTGCGTCACTTCTTTAAGTTTTCTATTTCTCTACGAATTAGACGAATGAGGCGAATTGTTATTCATCAATTAAAGAAATACTTCACACCCACCTGCACCTTCCAGCAGTTGCTGTAGCTCATATTCGTGTCGTAGCTCTTCGTGGGATAGGCACCGTTCACCTTGTACATCGAGAAGACGGGACGGTTGGCATCATCCACACCCTCGTATTTCAGGATTTTACCGTAGTTCGATACCTGGGCATTCTTGGGGATGCCCCAGTGGGAGTTCAGCATGTTTCCTAAGTTGATGATATCGGCACTGAGCTGCAGCTTGTGTTTCGTGGCACCCACCTTGATCTGGAAGTCCTGGGCGATGCGCACATCCACGCGGTGGATCCACGGGGAGCGTGCAGCGTAAGCCTCGGCATACTCACCGCGATGACTGTTCAGGTAGCTGTCCTGCTCGACGAATTTCCAGAAGGCGATGCGGTCGGCCTCTGTCTTGAACTGAATCTCTCCGTCGTTGGCGGGGATATAGATCAGGTCGTTGTTCACGCCGTCGCCGTTGAAGTCGTTGGTATAGAGATAGCTGTTGTTCACTGCCGAGTAGCCCTTATAGAAGATGTTGAAATGGGTGCCCCAATCACTGCCGAACACGCGGTAAGGCAGGTAGTAGTCAACCGAGGCGATCACCTGGTCGGGCGTGACATAGTTCGAGCGGTGGAGCTTGGTGGTGTTCGGACCGTCCACGGTGATGCCGCCCGTCCATGTCGATACGGCGTTCTGTCCAGGCAGTCCCGACACCTCTTTGTTCTCCATGCGCGTATAGGCTGCCATCAGCTTCAGACGGTCCATGGGCTCTGCATTCAGCTGGATGCTGGCACTGTAGCCATAGCCCTTGTGGGTGTTCTTCAGCATGATGCCGTACTTACCCTTGTAGTAGAGGTCGTCATTGCTGTATTTGATACGGTTGTCGGCACCGTTGAAGTGATTCATCTCCTCGGGGTGATCATCTTTGATGTTGATGTTGTCCATATACACGGCATTGATGCTCTTGTTGTAGATGAACTCTCCCGTCACGGTGAAGGGGAAGCTCACGGGCAGCTGGTAGTCGATGGCGATGCTCGACTTCCACACCATCGGCATCTTGAAGTCGGACGATACGCCGGTCATGTTCGCACTGGCCACATGCTTCTCGTTGGTGCGCGGCATGTCGAAGTAGTTCTTCAACTCCTCCACACCGAGGAACTTCCCGGCCAGGCCCTGGATCTTGCTTTCCACATAGGCGGCCTCACGTCCTAAGCCGTCGGCATACGTCTTGGTCTTGTCATTATATCCTGCCTGATAGTTCAGCTGGAACACATCGGCGTTGCCCGGCATGTTGGTGAAATACACCAAGGGGAAACGGCCCTGGAACAGTCCCGTACCGCCGCGCATCTTCAACGTCTTGTCGCCGAAGACATCCCAGATGAAGCCCAGGCGCGGTGAGAACTGCCACGAGGTGTCGGGCCACTTACCCGTATCGATGTGCACACCGTTGAAGTCGAGGGCATAGATAGCGGTGTTGCGCTCCACATCGTCCTCATTGTAGGCGATATTCTCCGCGCGCACGCCGTAGGTGAGCTTGAGGTTCTTCAGGATGTCCCACTCGTCTTGCAGGTAGATACCTAACTGGTTGTAGCGCACCATGCTCGACGGTGAGGCATTGTCGTTGAAGCCATAGGTGAACGACACGGCATTGGGGGCCTCACCATGGAGGAAGCTGTCTATGCTGTCGAAGCGGTAGTAGCCCGTACCGTTACGCATGTAGTTGTTCCTCGCTGCCACGTGCTCGAAGCGGAATCCTGCCGTGATCTTATGACTTCCGGCATAGTAGGTGAAGTTATCCGTCAGGTTCGTGGTCTTCGTATCCACCACGTTGTTGTAGGTGAACAGCTCGTAGCCGGCACTGATATACGGCTCGAACACACCCTTCTCGTACATGATGTCGATGAAGGGGAAGTTACTGGAGTCGGAGCCGCGGCTGTCGTCGAGGTCGGAATAGGTGAAGAGCAGCTGGTTGGAGGCTCTCTCGCCGAACCGACTGTTCAGGTCGGCAGAGAACGACTCCACGTCGTTATGGAAATAATACAGACTGTTGGCGAAGGCCATCGACTTCGGACCGATACGCGAGTCGGTGAACTTCGAGGCTCCCTGCACCACATCGTGCGAGCTGGCATTACATGTGCGCCAGTCAACCACCTTCGTCTTGTTATACCGCAAGGCCAGATGGTGGTTGTCGGTGATGTTCCAGTCGAGACGGGCCAGGAACTTCTCGTTGGAGTCGTCGGCGGGATAGTCGGTCCACGAACCGGTGTTGTATCCGTAGTTGTTCTTCAGATAGTCGGACACGCGCTGCATGTCGCTCTCGGTGGTACGTGAGACATAGCCGCCGGGCTCCTCACCGTCCTTGCGGGGACGATACTGCACCACCTGCTTGGCAGTGAGCTCCTTCTCGTAGTTCACGAAGAAGAACAGCTTGTTCTTGATGATCGGACCGCCTAAGGTGAAACCGTAGGTCTTCACCTCATCGTTGGCACGCGTACCCAAATCCTCACCGTTGATCTTGTTGCCGCGCATGTCCTCGTTGCGGAAATAGGTGTAGGCAGAGCCCTTGAACTGGTTCGTACCCGACTTCGTCACGGCGTTGATGCCACCACCGATGAAGTTCGTCTGACGCACGTCAAATGGCGCGATCACCACCTGCATCTCCTCGATGGCATCGATGGAGATCGGCGTACCACCACCAGGCAGGTTCGACGTCAGACCGAAACTGTTGTTGAAGTTCGCACCATCCACGGTGAAGTTGGTGGAACGGGGATCGGCACCGGCAAGCGTCGTACCGCCACCCGAATAGGGGGAGAGCTTGGCCACATCGGTCAGACTGCGCCCGATGCTCGGCATCGACATCAGCTGCTCGTTGTTGATGTTCATCGCTGCACCGGTCTTCTCACCGGCAAACTTCGAGGCCTTACCGGTCACCACCACCTCGGATAACTCGTTGGTATCCTCCGAGAGCCACACCTGCAGGTTGTAGGTCTCACCTAACTGCAGCACGATCTCCTTGAAACGCTTGGTCTGGAAACCGATGTAACTCACCGTCACGGAATACGGACCGCCGGTGCGCATACCCTGGATGGTGAAACGGCCATCCATGTTGGTCACCGCCTGATAGCGTGTCCCTGAAGGCTCATGAACAGCTTGTATCGTAGCACCGATCACTTCCTCATCGGTGCTCTGAATCACAACTTTACCCGTCATGCCTGACGTGGTGACTTGCGCCAATGCTGCCGACATGACTGTCAGCCACAGCGCAACGAACAATAGCAATCTTCTCTGCATAGGTTTTTAGTTTATTGAATATTTTCCGCAAAGATACAAAAAGTCGGGCGCAATACAAAATAATTTCATCCTTTTTTTTCAAGTCAATGAACGATAGAAGTTTACACAAACAGAAATGGGCGTGGCAAGGGGTGAAGAAAGAAAGGGTTGTGAAAGAAAGGATCGCCGCTGGCGAATTTTTTAAGAAACGAATTATTCTAATTGGAATAATTTATTCCACAAATTAAAATAATAATTCGTTGACATATCTATAATAAAAAATTCTCATTAAAATAATTATTCCAATTTGTGGCTTAATTATTCTAATTTTTCGCATACGCTCAAGGCACTCTTCCAATTCGTTTCCTTAAAAAAATATTCGCCATAGGCGAAGGGATAAAGGGAAAGAAATTGGAATAATTAGAATAATTTATTCCACAAATTAAAATAATAATTCGTTGACATATCTATAAAAAAATTCTCAAAAATAATTATTCTAATTTGTGGTTTAATTATTCTAATTATTCTAATTCGTTTCCTTAAAAATTTAATCGCCATGGGCGACCATCCCCTTCTCATTTACAGATTGTGATAATAGAATTATTATTCTAATTTCTGGAATAAATTATTCTAATTATAGTAATTTCTTTCCCTTTATTCTTTCGCCATGGGCGACCCTTTCTTTCAAGACTCTCATTTCTTTCCTCCTCTTAAAAAAGGCTAAAACATACTGTTAAGAATTCTAAATGTAACAGTCCATGCCTGTCACGGCTCATCTCCCATTCTCTTCGTACCTTTGCCCAATTCTAATTTTATGATTAATTTATGAAGAACAAAGACCATTTACAGAAATTAGTCGATGGAGTCATCGACCTCATCCACAGTCGCAACTGGTCCACACTGTCACGTCAGACCTGTCGCATGAGAAAACAAAAAATGTTGAACCCGAAGAGTCCTAACGACATCGTCAGACTCGTCGCAGCCACCGTCTATATCATCCGTACGCGCGGAAAGAGTGAAGACTTCGAGCAGCTGACGAGGATCTTTCATCGGTGGTTATCATCATTCTACTCCTGTCCGATCGATGAGCTCACGCAGTTCCTCGATGATGCCGCCGAGGAGGAGAAACGACATTTTTTCCATATCATATAGTATAGTTCGGGGGCGCGGGGGTGCGGGGGTACGAGAAAACACCCAAAAAAATAAAACAACTAACATTATTATCAATGAAAAAGCAAAAAGACCAGAAAGTAAAGAGTGAAGAAAAGAAGGTCAAACGACCCAGTAAGACGCTCGACGACTTTAAGTACGACATGGCAGAACGTGTGAAGACACGACTGAACATCATCTCCGGGAAGTATGAATGCCGATGGCTGGAACGAATGGACGGCGACATGCCTGAGGGCTTCGGCGAACATGGAGAGTTCGGTAAGGAATGGCACGAGTTGACCGACCGTGAGGAGAACGCGTTGTGGCGACTGGTATGTCCCAAGCGCGAGGCACGACTGCAGGATGTGATGAATATCCTCAGGTCTGACTTCACGCCGCTCTACAACCCCATCCTGGAATACCTCGCCTATGCCTTCTCCACCTATAACCTGGAGGATGATGCCATCGGCGAACTCACACGACATGTGCACGTCATCACCACCGATGCTGATCCTGACACCGACAAGGACCGCTACGAGAGGCTGTGCCGCGAGGAACAGCGACGGTTCAACGAATATTTCAAAAAATGGTTCGTGGGCATGATCGCTGGGGCTACCAGTCAGCATGTGGTGAACAACGTGGTGCTCGTGCTCATCGGTGAACAGGGCACGTACAAAAGCACCTTCTTCGCACAGCTGCTGCCACCCAAGCTACGACAGTATTTCCATGTGAAGACCGATAACACCGTACTGAACAAGGACGACCGCCTGCAGTTAGCACGTAACCTCCTGATCTGTCTCGAAGAGATCGATGTGCTGTCGAAGAAGGAACTCAACCAGCTCAAGGCGATGGTCACACTGCCATCTATCAACGACCGACCCGCCTACGCACGCAACTTCGTCAACCTGCCACATATCGCCTCACTCTGCGGGACGGGGAACAACGAGACGTTCCTCTCCGACCCCACAGGATCGCGACGCTGGCTGCCCTTCCTCGTGGAGAGCATCGACGACCCACGCAGCTACGAGATCAACTACGAGAGTCTCTACGGACAAGGTATGTACCTGCTCGCCGACAAGTTCCGCTACTGGTTCACACAGGAGGAGATCAAACGACAGAACTCACGCAACAAAGCATTCGAGGCCGACTGTCTCGAAGAACAGCTCATCATGAAGTACTACCGAATACCTACCCTTGCCGAAACAGGGGTGCTCGTAACCGCTGGAGACATCCTGGAAAAGATCAATAAAGGTATCAAAAAACCACTGTCATCTACCGCTGTTGGCACCATCATGAGAAAGATCGGGTTTTCATGGAAAATTGTTCATGGATATAGAAAATACAGGGTGATTGACCTGAAAGACAGTGACATTCAGGAACTTATGAAGAATGAAGCCATAGAAACCGACGACCGTGCGTTCTGACCTAAGTGGGTGGGGGGTGGTGGAGGTGGAGTTTTTTTACATAATCCCCGTGCGCGCGCGTGAGAGAAAAAATACTTTTTTATAAAAGTTTCAAAAAATAGGCCACCACCACCACCCTTCCACCCAAAAGGGGGGGAGCCCACCCCAACCCTCCCAAAGGGAGGGGAGCGCCATGCGGAATGACAAAAGATAAAGGAGCCCACCCTACCCTCCCAAAGGGAGGGGGCTTGTTAAAAAGGATTCCGCATGGCACTCCCCGCCCCTCAAGGGGAGGGGTGCTCGAAGAGTGGGGTGGGGTCTATAATAAAATGCAGAAGAAGATATTAATTGGAAATGAAATATTAAATGGAAATGAGATATTACTGACCCCACCCCTACCCCTCCCCTACATGGGAGGGGAGCGCCATGCGGAATGACAAGAAATAGGGTGATCATTCATTTAATAAGGTGCACATTCATTTAATTTGGATGCACATTCATTTAATTTAGGATGCTAAAGATTACTGACCCCACCCCTTGCCCCTCCCCTACATGGGAGGGGAGCGCCATGCGGAATGACTAAGAATAGGGTGATCATTCAATAGAATGCTAACTCATTTGATTAGGATGATGCCGCATGGCGCTTGATTAGGATGATACCGCATGGCGCTCCCCGCCCCTCAAGGGGAGGGGCAAGGGGTGGGGTCTGTATCTTTATAGATGCCAATGATAACCCTCGTTCCCCCGTCACCTAACACTGGATGATGACGGGGGAACGATGCGTAAGTATCGGAGGAACAAGGTGTAAGTATCGGAGGAACGAGTCATAGGCGGGGTGTCTCGGAGGTGTTTTTCGGGGGCGCGGGGGTACGGGGGTACGAGAATACTACTGATATACAGTTTTCATATTCCAACCACTTGTACTTGAATCATATCTCGCGCCACCGCGCCACCACACCTCCGACAAAAAACATCTCCGCATGGCATCCCCCTCCCTTTGGGAGGGTTGGGGTGGGCTCCTACGGGTGGGCTCTTACTACCTTCTTCCCATTACGTATATACACCCCTTTGGCTTTCGGTTGCCCGTTCAGTTTCCTGCCATCGATGGTGAACCACTCATCACTATGAACTATGAACTTTGAACTATGAACTTCCTCCCCCCCCGTGGTGATACTGTTTTCGGGAATGGTCACCCACAGCGTTACCTGTGCATCGCCGCCGAGACTATAGTTGTAGGATTCTGCTGGTGATTCACTGTTACTGTAGAACACGGCATCGTAAGGAAGACGATATAAGTAATCGCCAGGTGCGGCACTCTTCCATGTCTCCTTGGGGATATACACCCAGATCTTGCCCGTCTCGCCAGTCGCTGTCATGGCTTCCGTTACCCTGTTGCCAACCTCATGTTCGCCAGCACCTCTTGTGGCATGGAAGCTATCGCCTCCCCCTAATTTGTTAAATTGAATATCCGAACTGGCACCACTGCCAACAAAAGGTGTCAGCGCCACGGCATCAGCCACGCGCACTGTACCGCCCTCGTTCTGGAACCATCCTAAGTTAAGACTGTTCAGCGTGACGCTGATGTCCGTCCACTCCTGTCCATAGGGGATGTCGATGCTCGTTTCTTCTGCCGTTGCCGTGACATCGCAGGGAAGTGACCACTTGGCGTAGAGCGTCATGTCGCCCGGCACGATAGTGTCGAAGTTCCATTTGTTGGTGCATTCGGCATCGGTGTACCAGCCCGTAAACGTCCAGCCCTCGGCTGTAGGCTGCACGGGTTCAGTCGCCTTCGCCTCGTTGCTCCACAGGTTGGTCTGCGCGGCAGGAGCCGAGCCGTGACCGTTGGCGTCGAAGGTCACAGTGCAGCGCCAGTGAATCTTCATGGTTTCGGGGGGTCCGTAGTTCCAGCCACGCCCCTTTCCCACATTCTCCCACTGCTCTTCCGTTCCATTGAAGTAAATATCTGCTAATGATGAGCATTCGTAGAAAGAATTACCTCCTAAGTATTTCACGCTTGAGGGTAGTGAAACGGTTTGGAGAGACGGGCAATTACAGAACGCATTGACACCTATCCTCACCAGCCCCTCGTTAACTACCACGTTAGTAAGATTGTCGTGGCGCTCAAATTCGCCTATAAACATACCCCTTCCATCGAGCTCATAGACATGGCTCAGCGTGAGTGTCTTTACTTTCCATGCGTCCCAGCAGTTGCTCTTGATGATCTGCTTCGGTCCGTAGTTCTCGAAGAAGTCGTCCCAGACGATGCAGTCGATGTCGAGGTGCCCGTCGTTGTCAAGTGTCCAGTGCAGGCAGGAGGCATCCTTGTAGAGTTCCATCCCGAGGTGCCACTCATCGCCGCACCAGCCACGGGAACCATCAGAGCAGTTGACCACGAGGTTGGGCGAATACTGATAGTTCTGGTAGCTCCAGTTAGCCATTGGGCCGTTATAGTTGACCGTACACTCTTGGCTGAGTTTCTCAAAAGCGTACTGTCCAATGGTGGCAGCCTTTCCGAAGGTGACCGACGAAAGGTTGGCGCACCCCTTAAAGGCAACGTTGCCTATAGATGTCACACCGGGCATGTCTATTTTCTCGATGCCACTGCCACTGAAGGCATTGCCAATATCCCTGATGGAGGCAGGAAGGATGCCGACTGTATATTTTCCATCAATGAGCAGGGAGACGTTCTTGAAGTTCGTTTTATTCTGCATATAAGGCATGTACTCTATTTGCGCGTCTTTGTAAAAATGTAGAGTTACCAGACTGTTACATTGAGACAGGACATCATCATTGATGCTGACGACCCATAATCCGTTCAATTGCTTGGGGATATTCAAATTACTAACGTCCGTGGCCCCCGTATATCCGGTGATCACGCATCTCTGGCCGTCTGCATTCGGAATATACGTCCAGACCCCATCTTGATCAGCCCACGCCGAGGCTGTGGCCATCACGCTCACGAGTGCCAGGGCGGCACGCATCAGCAGGTTCTTCACATTGTAGTATCTGTTCATCATAATTGTAAGGGTTTTGTGGGTTAATATGCTTGATGTCTGTTGGATTATGTGGACTTATACTTTTCCGACGGCAAATATACGAAAAAGTTTTGAATGTCAATGCCATTCACCCCTTTTTTGTTCTCGCTAAATCGTAACTTTGCTATTAAAACAAAAAAAACAATACTGTGAATGATACGGAATAATCATGATGGAAAAGAATGAAAATGAGATCCAGGCGCTGAAACAGCGCCTGAACGAAAACGGCATTGAATAGCTATAGCATCTATAGTTTCTATAAAAGCCTACGGCTCCCCCAACGCCTCTACAATCGCCCTCACCTGCGGGGGCGAGAAGATGCGCGTGGCAGATGTCTTGCCCAAAGAGGCAAGGGTATCATTGAGGTGCGGGTAGTAGTCGATCCACGACTTCAGTTTCTTCCAGGCCGACCGCGGCTGGATATCAGGACAGTAGAGCTGGGCCAGCTCCATACGACCGTAGCTTCGGATTTTGAATGTCTTTTCCATCATGTTTTTTCATTGTTCTCTTCTGCAAAGATAATCATTTTTTAGCAGATAACCAAGGCTTCCGACAGGAATAAGTTTACGTAACGACACGAAAAATACACCCTGTGGCACACAAGCCGACAGAACGCGTTTCACGACAAATCATTGTTGTACCTTTGTCATCGGAAAGCAAGAGGATGGCGACGGGCGCCCCAAGAGATCTGCCCCCTCTCGGCTGCCAAACAGATAATCTAATTATTTAAAAGAAAAAACTATGAGTCAGAAATTTATCAAAACAAAGAACATGAACAGTAACAACGAGAAATGCTACGGTAAGTTTTACGCCAAGCCGGTGTACGACCAGAAATTCATCGACACCGACAAGATCGCGGAATTCATCCAGTCGCAGGCCACACTGAAGCGCTCAGACATCAAGGCGGCCATCGATGAGCTGGGCAGTGCCATCAAGCACTTTCTCGAACTCGGACAGAAGGTGCGCCTGAGCGGCATCGGTATCTTCAAGGTGGGATTCTCGAGCATTGGCGTGACGAACCCCGACGACTGCACCTCCTCTACCATCACCACGCGCCGCGTACTGTTCCAACCGGAGACGGAACGCATCGTGGTGGGTACGAACAAGGGCGATGAGAAGGTGTCGCAGCGTTACATCAAGGCGAACAGTCTGGTGAAGGATGTGGTCTTCGAGGAGTTGCACAGTAACCCGACAGGCAGTGCCGCAACAGGCAACACACCTGGTAACGACCCCACCGACCATAACCCTGATAACGGGTAAGGAGTGAGAAACTGGATGTTGAACCTAAAAACGTGAACGTATGAAAAAGACAAAATTGATCCGATTCCTGATCCAGACCATCATCAGCGTTCTCTCTGCTGCTCTCACTGCCTTAGGCACCACGAGCTGCATGGGATGATGTTCAGGGCGCGCTCTTTTCAGGGCGCGCTCTTTTTGGGGGCGTTTATCGAATAGTTACCTGAGTAGCCCCATATCCATACTCCTGGAAGGAGGCGTCCTGATAGGTGTAGGATTTGTACTTGTAGGTAAGCTCGTGGATGATGGCACGGCGCAGCACCCCTTCACCCTTCCCGTGGATGAACACGATCTTCTGTCCTTTGTTACCGCCATAGTCGGCAAGAGTGCGGTGGAAGACATCCAACTGATAGTTCAGAATGTCAGAAGAATTCATACCCGCAGTGGTCTCCAACAGCTCCTGCGCATGGAGGTCAACCACCACCGGATCGTCACCGTGGCGATGTTTCTGTATGAAGGGGTTGCCATGCTTCCCGTTGTCATAACGGCGCACATACCCGTTATCGACACGGGTGTGATCGGGCTGCTCCTTGTGGTACATCTCTTTCTTGACGGTATCAGGATCGATCACGAGGGGGCGCATCTCCTTATCGTTCTCGATGATGGTATAAAGCAACGCTTTCTGCTCAAAGAAATCATTCTCCTGGAAGGTGTGGAGCTTATAGAATTTCACCCCATCCACACGGAACTGAGCACTGACGGGTTGCTTTAACATAAACGACTTATCCCGTTTGTATGCAATCAGTTGTACGGCGATGTGCTCCATCTCATTTAATACCTCCCTACCGAACTCCTCGATATACTCTTTGGTGTTGGGCTCCACCTCTCCGATCGCCTTCAGCGTCCAGGAGTTTCCTTCCGCCACTAAATAGCTATAGTGGATATAGTAGTTGCTGTCGTTGATGATGTAGGTCTCGAAACGGGTCTTGGTGACCTCACGGATGTCGATGGGTACGAAGCCGAGATACACCGACAGCTTATCCCCGCCCTTGCGCTCCTCCACCATCGGACGAAGCACAGGTTTCTCCACCTTCTGGGTGGATACCTTCTGTTCGGGTCTGTTCTGGACAGGAGCCTTCGGTGCGGCGGGTTTGTCAGGATTTTTCTGAGTCACCCCTACCCTTTTCTGAGCCACCTTCTCCAGGTTGTAGTTATCCGAATCGATCACCACCACGTCACTGATTCTTGTGGGGATTTGGAACCCATCCTCATCCTCCACCAACACGATGTCTTTACCTTGGAAACCGGCAACGACACCACCGCCGCTCTCACTGAGAAATCTTACTTGATCACCTATTTTCATTATTATAAAGTTTTACTTTGTTCAACTTTCGAGGAGTGTGGAGAGAGGAGTGTGGAGTGAGGAGTGTGGAGTGAGAAATGATTTCAAGAACAATTGGTTATACTTGTGTATTCTTTATCTCAGTACTATTCTCACTCCTCTCTCCACACTCCACACTCCACACTCCTCACTCCACACTCCTCACTCCACACTCCACAAAAAAACCCCACAGGGAGTCAAGGTATCAGCACACTACTGTCTCCGTAGCTGAGGAAACGGAAGTCATGCTTCAGCGCATAGTCATAGATCGTATGCCAGTCGCCTTTCACGAAAGCACTCACTAACAGCAGCAACGTGCTCTGCGGTTGGTGGAAGTTCGTGATCAGGATCTTCACGATCTTGTAATCATAGCCCGGAGCGATGATAATCTGCGTACTGCTATGCAGACTCTGCAGTCCTCGGCGGTCCATCCACGCAAGGATATTCTCAAGCGCCTGCACGGGAGGGATGGGCGTTTGCTCCTGTTGATAGGGTTCCCACTGTTCCACATGCAGTTCCTCCTCGGTGGCCTCGGGGTTCTGCTGAAGCTTCAGTCCCATATAGTACAGACTCTCCAAGGTGCGCACACTGGTGGTGCCCACGGCGATGGCCTGAGCCTGGTGGGCGATGAGCTTCTCGATGGTATGACGTTTCACACAGACATATTCCGTGTGCATCTCGTGACCCTCTATCTCCTCGCTCTTGACGGGTTTGAAAGTGCCGGCACCCACATGGAGGGTCAGCTCCTCGCGATCGATGCCATGGCGGTCGAGTGCCTGCAGCACGTCATCGGTGAAATGCAGTCCTGCCGTGGGGGCAGCCACACTGCCTTTGATCTTGCTGTAAACCGTTTGGTAGGTGGTCTTGTCACTCTCCTGTGTCTCCCTGTTCAGGTAGGGAGGGATGGGCAGTTCGCCGATGCTGTCGATGACCTCTGCGAACGATACGGGGGGCAAGTTGTTGTCATCGGAGAGATCATGCCAGGAGAACGCGATGCGCTGTCCAGTGCCATGCTCCCCCAGACGTACGGCCTTGACCTGCAGGTTGCGCCCTTTCCATGAGAGGTTCCTGACGAGCTCGCCCTCCTTCCATTTCTTCTGGTTACCGATCAGACAGATCCATTCGCACGAACCGGTTGCCTGGAACATCTGTTCGTAGTCGGCTGGCAGGAATGGCTCCAAGAGGAAGATCTCGATCAGGGCACCGGTTGACTTACGGAAATGCATACGAGCCTGGATCACCTTCGTGTTGTTGAACACCATCAGAGCCCCCTGCGGGAGGTAGTCGGGCAAATGGAAGAACACATCATCAGTCACCTCCCCGTGGCGATATACGAGGAGTTTGCTGTGATCGCGCTGTGCCATGGGAAACTTGGCAATGCGCTCATCGGGCAGCGGGTAGTTATAGTCGCTGATACGAATATGCTTGGTATCTATCATGTTTCACTAAATAATCAATGCACGCACCATGGCGTAAATGAGTGTAAGCACCATCACGGCAATCACCGTATCGATGTCGTCGAGGGCATAGCCCGTACTGGAATAATGCGACGACACATAATGGAACTGCGGTGAGATGCGCAGATAGAGTTTCAGATATACCACGTAGGCGATGAAGCCCATCAGACAGCCGAAGAGGAGTCCGCAGAGGATATCAGACGGATAGTGCATTCCTAAGTAAAGGCGGGTGTAGCAGTTGAGTGCCGACCACAGGATCATGGCGATGATGAACAGTCGGTTACGGATCAGCAGGGCGAGGAACATCACCAAGGCACTGGTGTTGGCGGCATGTGCTGAGAAGAAGCTGTAGTCGCGGTTGGAGATGCCCTGCACCACATCAACCGCATATTTGATAAGGAGGTCGTTGCAAGGCCGTGGACGGGCTATCAGGGGTTTCACCAGCAGGTTCGTGATGCCTGCCGTGAGAAGGACACACACCACGGCGCACCCCACGGTGAGCATCACCTGTGCCATCGTCTCGTTGTTCTTCAGGATCAGGTAGAACAGGGCGAGATACAGGGGGATCCAGGTGACTCCGGCGGTGAGCGTCGTAATCACCCCATCCATGAACAGGGAGTCACTGCCGTTGAGCCAGAGCAGCAGGAAGCGATCGATGTCAGCCAATATGCCCATGCTAAATCTTCTCTATTTGTTTGGTGGGGATCCAGCCTTCGCGGCCATCGGCCAGACGGATACCTTTCCAGTCCACCATGGTGTCGTCGGTAATCTCCACCCGTGTACCCTCATGGATCACACCCTGATCGGCACTGTCGTTCTCGGGTGTCTTCTTGATGGTCACTGAGGGCACCACGACGATGGCGCCGCTGCGTTTCATCAGGATTTGTTTCTGCTGGTAGGCGAAGAGGTTACTGAACAGGAAGACGAGGAGGAAGGCCACGCCGCCGAAGAATCCGATCTTACGGAGGATCATGCTCTCGGCGAAGAGATACATCAGTGCTAACACCAAGGTGAGGATGATGCTGAAGATGGCCAGTCGTGCCCAGTTGTCGATGTTCATCAGGTTCACCAACGAGCGATACCAGGTGAAGAAGAACATCTCACTCTCGGGTGTGATCTTGTCGATGGTCTTAGAGCGTGCCATCTGAAGGTTGAAGCGGATATCCTCATCGGCAGGACTGAGCAGCAGGGCACGCTCATAGCTCAAGACGGCCCGTGTGATGTTGTCGGTGCGGTAGTAGGCGTTGCCTAAGTTATAGTACAGTTCGGCACTCTCACCGTTCTTCAGCAGTTCCTCGTAGTCTTTGATGGCCTGCTGGTAGTTGCCCTTGCTGTATTCGGCATCGGCATCCTGCTTGCTGATGGCCATCATGCTCTTGGGGAATGACAGCATGATGACGATGAGGAGCAATGCCGACACACCGCCGTGGCTGTGCTTTGTCTTGTTCTTCTTCATGGCTTCTTCAATCTTCTCGATGGCGGTCATGGCCGAATCGAATGTCTTGTTCATGTTTCCGGCAGGATCACCGGGGGCATAGCGCTCGAACTCACATTCATCGAGGGCTTCCATGAACTTACCGATGGTAGCCTCGTCCACATGCTGGGCTGCCAACTTTTCGGAGATATTGTCGTGTGACAGTTCGGTGACTGGGATATTGAGTTTGTCACCCACATAGCCCCAGAGGGCGCGCAGCACCTCGTCGTAGAACGCATCCTGCTTACCGGCCAGCATCAGCTTGTTAGCGGCACGCAGTCGTTTGGTGGCCACCTTATTGGCTTTCTTTCCTCTCATCTTCACGATATCGGCATTCTCGATGGCGCGGCGACGGAAGATGATCATCAGGGCGATGAATGTTGCGAGCAGCAGCGCCAAGAGGATCCAGTAGGCAGCACTGCCGAAGAAGAGGGCACTGCTGTCTTTCCGTACCGACTTACCCGTCTTGATGGCATGGATATCCTGGTTCTTCTCATCCGTGAAGCTTGCCGAGGTATCGCCGCTGCCGTCGCCTTTCTCCACATTCAGGTCGAACGACTGTGTCTGGATGGTCTTGTAGGCATTGGCATTGACATCGTAATAGACGAACTCCACGGGAGGGATGGTATATTTGCCCTGGTTACGGGGCACGGCCAAGAAATCATATACCATATTCCCCTCCACCCCGTTGGCGGTGAGTTTGGTCTTGTCGGTGATCTTGGCATCGTATTTGTCGAAGTCCTTGGGGAAATTCACCACCGGCTGCTTGATCAGCTTCAGGTTTCCGATGCCGCCTACGACGACACGTACCGTAATGGGATCATTGGCTTTCACCTCCGTCTTGTTCAGCTGGGCAGAGATATTGAACTTACCCACGCCGCCAGAGAAATTCTCAGGACGTTTGGGCAGGGGATCGACATGGATCTTCAGTCCCGGAGCCTTGATGCTGCGCTTCACCTCCACATAGCCGCTGCCGCCGTTGAAGAAGGCCTCGAAGGGATCGACATTGCGGTTCTGCTGGATCACGGTGCCGTTGAAGGTGATGCTGGGGATCTCGAGGTCGCCCGTCATCTGGGGGTACATCACATACTGGCTCCAGGTGACACAACGGTAGTTACGACCGTTCACGCTCTCCACGTGGAACGATTTCTGCTGCGGCATCTTCACCTCCTGAGAGTGGAAGCCGGTGAGGTCGGGCATTTTTCCTTCCAGCTGTGTCAGGTCAACGAGCGTATAGACCTTGTACGTGAGGAGGATCGGCTCCTGCTCATGTACGCGCTGCTTGTTGGCACTCACCTTGATGAACAGGTCACTGCCCGTGATGGGCGTACCTGCGGCCTTAATATGCGGACGGTCTTCATCGTCATCGTGCATCTTGGGTGCATTGCCGTTGTTATTGGAATGCCCCGAGACGGTCACCTTGGCACTGTTCGAGCTGATGGTTTTACCATTGGCATGAACATGTGCCGGCGGAATGGTAAATGTACCGTTCTTGTTGGCACAGAGGATGAAGGTATAGGTGATGGATGATGAGCTGCTGGTATGTCCGTTCACCATCTGGAAGCTCGACTGCTGTGAGGTATAGGGCCCGGTGATAATCTCCAAGGCCTCAGGGATGTCACCCACACGGAAATCACTGGCGTTGGAGGTGTTCAGCGTGTAGGTAAGACGGAAGTTCTCGCCGTTCTGTACGTGCGAGGGTACATTGACCGTCAGCGACTGTGCTGCCAGGACCAGTGTGATGAATAATAATGAAATAAAAAGTAGATATCTCTTCATACGCGTATCTCCGTTTACCAATTCTTCTGTAACTGTTTTCTCTGCGGTCGCTGCATCGCTTTCTTCATGCGCTGCTGCGTGGCCTTCTCATCCTGTACGGCAGCATCCAACAGGCGTTCGGCATTTTCCTTGCTCATCTGTTCCTGCGGCTTCTCCTGTTTCTGCTGATCCTTGTTGTTCTTGTCCTGCTGCTGGTTCTGCTGGTTCTCCTTACTGTCGTTCTTCTCCTCGTCCTTCTTCTGCTGCTGGTTCTGGTTTTGCTGCGGGTTGTTCTTGTTCAGCTGCTTACAGAGCGCGAGGTTATAACGTGTCTCATCGTCTTTGGAATTACAGCGCAGTGCCTGCTCGTAGGCTTTGACGGCATCGCCATACATCTGATGGTTCTGACAGACCACCCCGATATTGTGCCACGACTTGGCCTGGCGCAGTTTGTTCTTCTCTAATTTGGCTGCATTCTGATACTGCACCACAGCGGCAGAGTCTTTCTGCTGCATCATCAGTGCACAGCCGAGGTTATACACAGCCTGCGGGTTGTCGGCCTTCCGTGCAATGGCTTTCCGATAGAGCACCTCGGCCTGTGCATACTGCTTCTGCCGATAGAGCCTGTTGCCCTCGCGGATCAGCTGTCTGTCGTTTTGTGCACTGGCCACGGCACTCACTGCTAACAGGATGATGAGGATATACTGTTTCATTTCTTTCTGAATAGTCTAATATTTTTCAGCAACGGGTTCTTACTCTCGAAGATGCACACCTCGATGATCAGCAGCAGCAAGGCTAAGATACCGAAAGCCTGGAACTGCTCATCGTATTCGCTGTAGAGGGTGCTGGAGATCTCACCTTTCTGCAGCTTGATCAGCTCGTTGTTGAGCTTCGTCTGTGCCACGTTGGTGTTGTCAACATGGATATAGGCACCACCTCCGGCCTCTGCCACCTCCTGACACATCTGTTCGTTCAAGGCCGACATCACCTCGTTGCCGGTATTGTCTTTCATATAACCGCCTTCGCCGTCGGGAACGGGTGACCCCTTGGGGGATCCTACACCTAACACGAAGACACGCATGCCTTTCTTCCGCGCTGCCTTGGCGGCCTCCACGGCACCACCCTCATGATCCTCACCATCGGTGATGACAATGATGGCACGTCCCACTTTCTCCTGCTGGGTGAAGGCATTCATGGCCATGTTAATCGCTGCCGACAGGTTCGTTCCCTGCGTGGCGATCAGTCCGGGATCGATGCTCTGCAGGAACATCTTGGCAGAGACATAGTCGCTGGTGATCGGCAGCTGGATAAAGGCATCACCGGCGAAGACGATCAGTCCCACCTTGTCGTTGGTGAAGTTCTCCACCATGTTCTCGATCAGCATCTTACTCTTGTCAAGACGCGAGGGTGCTACATCCTCGGCACGCATGGAGTTGCTGATATCCAAGGTGATCATCGTCTCGATGCCGTTGCGTTTCTCATGACTGATCTTCGTTCCCATCTGCGGACGGGCAAGCATGATGATGAGAAGGGCCAGGGCGGCCATCGTCAGCCAGAACTTCACGCCGGGACGGAACTTTGACACATCCGGCATGAGCTGCTTCAGCAGATCGAGTTCGCCAAACCGTTTGAGCTTGCCCTTCCGCTGCCGGAGCAGGATGAATCTGACACATGCCAATATCGGGATCAGCACGAGCAGATAGAGGTATATCGGATTTTCAAATCTGAACATAACTTTCTTTTTTTTGATCGCCCCTTACGGGATACGACGGAACCATGTGATACGTAACAGGATCTCTAACAGCAGACAAAGCACGGCGGCAATGGCAAAGGGCTGGTAGGCCTCGTAATGCTTGGAGAACTTCTTTACTTCCATCTTCGTCTTCTCCAGCTTGTCAATATCCTGGTAGATCTTCTTCAACTCAGCCGTACTGGTGGCACGATAGAAATGACCGTCGGCAGTGGCGGCAATCTCACTCAGGGTCTTGGTATCCACATCCACCCTGACATTCACGTACTGCACCGTTCCACCCACCTGCATAGGATAGGGAGCGACGGTCTTGGAGCCCACGGCAATGGTATAGACACGGATACCCAGACTCTTGGCGATCTGCGCTGCGGTGAGCGGGGAGATGTCACCCATGTTGTTACTGCCATCGGTGAGCAGGATCACCACCTTGCTCTTCGTCTTACTCTCTTTCAGACGACTCACCGCATTGGCAAGTCCCATGCCGATAGCCGTTCCGTCTTCGATGAGTCCCCGTTCGGCAATATCCGTCCTGACATTCTGCAACAGGTTCAGCAAAGAGGTATGATCGGTGGTCATCGGACACTGTGTGAACGCCTCTCCGGCAAAGATTGACAGTCCGATATTGTCATCCGGGCGACCGGAGATAAACTCGGCGGCCACAGCCTTCGCTGCCTCGATACGGTTCGGCTTCAGGTCTTGTGCCAGCATACTCGTCGATACATCCATCGCCAGCATGATATCAATTCCTTCGGAGGTACGCTTCCCCCAGCTATCATGAGTCTGCGGACGAGCCAGCACAAGGACAATCAGCACGAAGGTCACCATGCGCAGCAACGCCGGTAGCCATACCAGTCGCTGACGCAGGCTCTTGGGTGCATAGCGATAAGCGAAGGTGTCGCTCATCTGCATGGTGGGCTCGCTTTTCTTGCGGTAGAGCAGATACCATATTATATAAGGTATCAGCAACAACAGCAACAGCAGATATTCTTTATTGATAAACTCCATAATCTTATGAGATCAACAGATATATTCTATACAGTATATAGACGAGCAGGACAACAGCCGCCACCGTGAGCAGCAGCACGCTCCACTTCAGTGTGGTACGGGAACGCATCGAGCGCTTGTCAGCCTCTGTCAGCTTGGGCTCGATACGCTCTGTCGTCTCCATGTTCTCTATCTTCGTCGTATTGATGAATTCGATGGCATTCACTAAGTTGGCATCGTTCTCGTTGATCAGCGACTTATACTTGGCGAACTTCACCAAGTCGGCGGTGGTGAACAACTCCCGCAGCTCGTCGATCATCTTCTTGTCCTCTGCATCCTGCAACCGTTCGATGATCTCAGAGGAGGTCATCTCCATGGCACTGAAGCCGAAGCGCTCCTCGATGTATTTACGCAGGGTGTCGGTCAGACGGGTGTAATAGCCTTTCTGATCTTCCGACATCACCATCTTCTCAGCCTTGATCTTCTCGATCTCGCTCATGGCACGCTGGTGAGGAAGCACCTTCTTCACGATGCGCACACTGGCAATGATCGGTTTGTTCTCCTTCAGGCACATACGCAGGTAGAAAGTCACGACGATCAGCAGGAGCAGCAGGATACTGAGCCAGAACACCCCACTCCATTCTTCCCACAGGAAGGGGTTGTCCTGCACATCCTTCGGCGGAAAGAAATTCTCGGGATGCAACGTATCAACAGGAACTGTTAACACTTTCAGTGCCAAACTCTTACTTAGATAATCCTTACCCCCTACTTTAACCTTCATCGGAGGCAGATAATAAAGCTGTTCGTCGAAGGATGTAAGGGTATAGACCCTGCTCACCTTGATCATGCCGTTATCGAGTTGCATCGTGTCAGCATCCGACATCTCCAGCACCTCCACACCCGGTGTGATATACTCAGAGGGCTTGAACATCGGGAGCTGGACAGACTGTCCCTGTTTCAGCGAGACATCCAACGACAGATGAGCCTGTTCGCCGATGAGGATCTGGATGGAGTCGATCGACGACTCCACCTGTACCTGGGCAGATAAAGACAAAGGAAACAGGATCATCAGGCAGAAAGGCAACCACCTTCTCACCCTCGTCCTATTTTCCTCATATCTTGTTCGTTTCTTCATGTTTGTTTTCTCTTTTCTTCAATTCATGCCAGCCACCCGACCGTAGGCATCCATCATCCCCGCATCTTGAACAAGAGGAGGAGCTGTTTCACGAAATCGTCACTGGTGGCAATGCTCACATGATCTACATTGCTCTTGTTGAACGTATTGGTAAGGGCCTGCTGGCGATCCATCCAATATTGGGTGTGGGCACGTCGCAGCTTCTTACTGCTCGTATCGATGATCATCTCGTGCCCCGTCTCAGCATCCCGCACCTTCATCAATCCCACGTCAGGCAATGTCTTGGCACGCTGGTCATATACCTGAATGGCCACGACATCATGTTTCCTGTTACAGATCGTCAGAGGCTGCTCAAAGTCGTTACGTGTATAGAAATCGCTGAGCAGGAAGGCTGTACAACGACGTTTCATCACGCCTGTGAGGAACTCCACAGCCATCTTGACATCGGTATTTCTGCTCTCCGGATGGAAATCCAGCATCTCGCGGATGATATACAAAATATGCTTCCTGCCCTTCTTCGGCGGGATATATTTCTCGATCTTGTCGGAGAAGAAGATCACGCCGATCTTATCGTTGTTCTGGATGGCACTGAAAGCCAACGTGGCAGCAATCTCCGTCACCATCTCCTTCTTCAGCTGACGCTGCGTGCCGAACTCCAAGGAGCCGCTGACATCAATCAGCAGCATCACCGTCAGCTCACGCTCTTCCTCGAACACCTTGACATAAGGACGATGGAACCGAGCCGTCACGTTCCAGTCAATGTCGCGGACATCATCACCGAACTGATACTCACGGACTTCGCTGAAAGCCATACCCCTGCCTTTGAAAGCAGAGTGATACTGTCCGGCAAAGATATTATTGCTCAGACCGCGAGTCTTGATCTCGATCTTCCGTACCTTTTTTAATATCTCAGATGTCTCCATCAACAATTCGTCAATTATCTGTCGTCAATGAACAAATCCCATCATCAAGGCACTTCCACCTTGTTAATGATCTTGCTGACAATCTCTTCACTGGTTACATTGGTGGCCTCTGCCTCATACGACAAGCCGATACGGTGGCGGAGCACATCGTGTGCCACGGCACGTACATCCTCGGGAACCACATAACCGCGACGTTTGATAAACGCGTAGGCACGGGCGGCCTTTGCCAGGTTGATGGAAGCACGCGGAGAACCGCCGAAGGTGATCAGATCCTTCATCTCTGCCAACTGGTAGCGCTCAGGATAACGGGTGGCAAAGACGATGTCGGCGATATACTGTTCGATTTTCTCATCGATATACACCTGTTGTACCACCTGTCGGGCATTCAGGATCTCCTGGGCAGTAGTGACAGGTTTCACAGTGGGCAGACCGCCCATGATATTCTCCCTGATGATCAGTTTCTCCTCCTCGATGGTGGGATAGTCGATCACCACCTTCAGCATGAAACGGTCAACTTGTGCTTCAGGAAGCGGATAGGTTCCCTCCTGCTCGATGGGGTTCTGTGTGGCCATCACCAAGAAGGGTGTGGGAAGGCGGAAGGTGTCGCTGCCGATCGTCACCTGATGTTCCTGCATGGCTTCGAGCAGGGCACTCTGCACCTTTGCCGGCGCACGGTTGATCTCATCAGCCAACACGAAGTTTGCAAATACCGGTCCTTTTTTCACCTGGAATTTCTCATCTTTCTGAGAATAGATCATCGTACCGATCACATCCGCCGGAAGAAGGTCGGGCGTGAACTGAATACGACTGTAATCGGAGTCAATGAGCTGAGACAAGGTCTTGATAGCCAAGGTCTTTGCCAATCCAGGAACACCTTCCAACAGGATGTGCCCATCACTGAGCAAACCAATCAGAAGAGAATCGATGAGGTGCTTCTGACCGACAATCACCTGATCCATGCCATGGATCAGATTGGTTACGAACGCACTTTGCTGTTCTATCCGGATGTTCAACTCACGGATATCTATTGCTTCTGCCATAATCTTTTATCTTTAATGTATTAATGCCTTTTTTTGAATTTTAGCGCAAAAGTAATACATTCAAGAATCATAGCCGAAATTTAGTGACTAAATAATATTAAAAAAGTTTCTTAAAACTTACTTTTAAGAAACTTTATTACTCATTCTCCTATTTCTTTTTCTTCACTTGGAGTTTAGGGATCTTCAGGCGCATCCCTTCGGTCACCTCGCTCACCCCGTTATAGGCTTGGATATAACACTCCATACCGTCGCCTAAATAAAACTTCGAGATCTTCTTCATGTTCTGTCCGGCCTTCACCGTGATCGTCTCCTGGGTACCCACAATGGTATAGGCCCCGGTGTTCACCATCTGCTTAGCCGTGGCCAGCGCTTTGGAGTTATCTCCCTTGGGCAAAGCGACAGGTTTAGCCTCTGCCTTGGCAGTCTGAGCTGTTTGCTGCGGAGCTGTCTTGGCAGCCGGTGCCTCCACCTTCTTGGCAGATGCCTCGACAGCTCTGTTCTGACGAGCCAAACGAACCGATTCGTTACGTGCCTCATGCGCACGCGTGATGGAGTCAACTTTCGCCTTGATCTTCGCATCCTTAGCTTTCTGAATTGAGTCACTCTCAGAAATCGAATCCATAGCGGTGCTGTCAACGAGCTCGCCCTGGATCATCTCTGTCTTTTCCATCGGGATATACTTGACCGGTGCATATTTCTTACCGAAAAAGAATCCTCCCGCGAAGCCGGCAGCCGTGAACAAGAGCAGGGCCACCAGCCACTTTCCTGTGTTTGATTTGTTTTCTTCCATCTTTGTTTCTTCTGGTATTATGTTGTTATCATTATCATCATCACCCGGCTCTGCTGGTTCCTCCACAACATCCTCCGTGGATTCGTCTTCAGCCGACTCTTCCGCAACCGGTTCTTCCCTCGAGGCTTCTTCTTTTGCCAGTTCTTCTCCCGAGGGTTCTTCCGCAGCAGGTTCCTCCACAACAGTTTCTTCCGCAACCACTTCTTCTGTTGGCACTTCTTCTATCGGCCTACTTTCTTCGTTGATCGGAGAAGTAACTTCTTCAACTGTTGTATTACTGATCACTGTCATCGAAGTGCCTTCTTCGATGGACTCGGGTTGTTCTTCAACAACAGGAGTCTCTTCTGTTGCAGGTGTCTCCTCAACAACAAGGGGTTCTTCTGTTGCAGGTGTCTCCTCAACAACAGGGGATTCTTCTGTTGCAGGTGTCTCCTCAACAACAAGGGGTTCTTCTGTTACAGGAGACTCTTCAACAACAGGAGTCTCCTCTGCGGACATCAGCGGGGTGATGGGCGTCTCCACAACACTCTCCTGAACTTCTGATTCCTGTGTTTCCTCCTCTACAGTTTCTGGGATGTCCTTGAATTCCACGCCATCGTTCAGGATCACGGTCTCGAATTGTGAGAACGGTCTGTTCACCAGTTCCTTCATCGCATTATCCGGCGAGAACGTGATCTTGTTACGTCCTTCGATGACGAACCGTGTACCCGTCTGTACATTGACACTTTCACGATCCTTGATATCGATCACCTTGAACGTGCCAAGACCGGAAATTTTCAGTAACTTCTCGTCCTTCAGGGCTGTGTTGATGAGGTCAACAAGGGTGTTGACGAAGTTCATGTTCTTCTTGCGCGACAACCCGTTCTTCTCCGTGAGCAGGTTCACCAGCTCTTGTTTCGTTCTAACCATTGTCCTCTCCTCCATTCTTTAATTTCTCCTTGATAGAAGGAGTCGGCTTAAAGCCCAATACGAGTTTCGGGGGCACCAGCATACGCTGATGAGAGGAAGGGTTCACAATGATCCTTTCCATGCGTTTCTTTACTTCAAACGTGCCGAAGCCGGGAATCATGAACGGTTCTCCCGCCATGAACTCCTCGTTCATCACCTCAATGAGGCTGTTCACCAGCCCCTGGGCTTCACGCGTCGTACAGTCAAGCCGCTGTGACAATTCTTTGATGAAGTTCTTGTTGGTCATCTTTGTCTCTTTATCTCTTGATTACTTTGGCATAGAGATCAAACTCTTCTGCTCCATACACTCTGACTTGATAGAAAGATCCCACACGCAGAAGTTTATCAGCTACAGGGAGGAGCACCTCGGGATCCACCTCAGGGGAACTGAACTCACTGCGCCCGACATAGTAGGCACCCTCTTTCCGATCGATAATGACCCGCAGCTCACGCCCGATTTGTTCCTCCTGCAACTCTTTGCTGATCTCCTGTTGCAAGGCCATCAGCTGGTTGAGACGTCGCTGCTTCACTTCTTCCGGCACATCATCGGTATAATGCTTGGCGCTATAGGTACCTTCCTCTTCGGAATAGGCAAAAGCTCCCATCCGCTCAAAACGGGCCCAGCGAACGAAGTCCATCAACTCGGCAAAGTCTTCTTCGGTCTCACCAGGGAATCCCACCATCAAGGTTGTCCTCAGACTGATTCCCGGCACTTCCTCACGAAGGCGGCGTACCAAATCATAAGTCTCGGCTTTCGTCACATGACGGTTCATCCGAGTCAGCATACGGTCGGAGATATGCTGCAAGGCGATGTCCAAATACCGGCACACGTTCGGCTTGTTCCGCATAACCTCCAACAGATCCCAAGGGAATTGGGTGGGATAGGCATAATGCAGGCGGATCCATTTCACACCGTGAATATCGGCCATCGCATCAATCAGTTCCGCGATATGCTGCTTCCCATCGATGTCAAGACCATAGAAGGTGAGCTCCTGGGCAATCACCTGAAACTCCTTTACACCACGGGACACTAACTCACGCACCTCATGAAGGATCTCTTCTTGCGGGCGACTCACATGTTTTCCCGTAATGATAGGGATGGCACAATAGGCGCAATGACGGTCGCAGCCTTCACTGATCTTCAGATAGGCATAATGCCTCGGGGTGGTGAGATGCCGCTCGTAGGCATCATCGTCAACCTCCGGCATACCTAAGTCTTTCACTAACTGGCGGAAGTTGAACTTCCCGTAGAAACGATCCACCTCGGGCAGTTCGTTCTTCAATTCCTTGGGGTATCTCTCCGACAGGCATCCCATCACGAAGAGTTTCTTGAGCTTCCCCGCTTTCTTCCGTTCGATGAATTCAAGAATCGTGTTGATACTCTCCTCCTTGGCATCACCGATGAAACCACAGGTGTTGATGACCGCAATATCCCCATGAGGATTCTTGCTGTCGTGCGTACAATGATAACCATTGTCCTCGAACAACTTCATTAGGATCTCACTGTCAACCAAGTTCTTGGAGCATCCCATCGTGATGATATCCACCAGATTACTATTCATTGAACAACGAATCAACAAACTGTTTCTTGTTAAACAACTGGAGATCTTCCATTCCCTCGCCCAGACCGATATACCTCACAGGAACCTTCAGCTGGTCGGAGATGCCGATCACCACACCGCCCTTGGCCGTTCCGTCGAGCTTGGTGATGGCTAAAGAGGTGATCTGCGTGACGGCAGAGAACTGCTTGGCTTGCTCAAAGGCATTCTGACCCGTAGAGCCATCCAACACCAGCATCACCTCATCGGGTGCCTCGGGAAGTACCTTCTTCATCACTTCCTTGATCTTCTTCAGCTCGTTCATCAGTCCTACCTTGTTGTGCAAACGCCCGGCGGTATCGATCAGGACGACATCCGCACCATTGGCCTTGGCGGAACTCAGGGTGTCGAAGGCCACACTGGCTGGGTCAGAACCCATCTGCTGCTTGATGACAGGAACACCGACACGCTCTCCCCAGATGCACAACTGCTCGACGGCAGCAGCACGGAAGGTGTCGGCGGCACCTAAGTAAACCTTCTTCCCGGCTTTCTTGAACTGGTAGGCGAGCTTGCCGATCGTGGTGGTCTTCCCCACTCCGTTGACACCAACGATCAGAATCACATACGGACGATGGTCGGCAGGCAAATCCCAATTGTCATGATCCTCCGAATTATTTTCTGATAGTAGGGCGGCAATCTCATCACGGAGAATACCGTTCAGCTCAGAGGTGGACACATACTTGTCGCGAGCAACACGCTCCTCGATGCGTTGGATGATCTTCAACGTGGTATCGACACCTACATCACTGGTAATCAGCACCTCCTCAAGATCATCAAGCACATCATCGTCAACCTTCGATTTACCCGCAACAGCACGGGCAAGTTTGGAGAACACACTCTGCTTGGTCTTTTCAAGACCTTTGTCAAGCGTCTCTTTCTTCTCCCTGTTAAACAATCCAAATAATCCCATATTGCAATATTTGACGGCAAAGTTACGAAAAGTCGAACGCAAAACAAAGAAACTTGTTTCTTTTTTTGCTGAAACCGAGTAATTTCGCGCTTGTAAAGCGCAAAGTTACAAAAAAACGGGAGCAGAACAAAACAAATTCATTTGTTTTTTATGCTGAGTGCATGGTAACTTCGCGTTTTTATCGAAAAGTTATAAAAAGTCAGGAGAAAACAGAATAAAATCATTCATAATTCTCTACGAATGAGACAAATATCTCACTCAACAAATTGCTTACTCAACGAATTATACGAATTGAACGAATATCTTGATCAACAAATTAATAACTCAACGAATTAGACGAATTGGACGAATTTCTTGCTCAACAAATTTCTTACTCTACGAATTAGACGAATTGAACGAATTTCTCACTCATCAAATTACTAACTCAACGAATTATACGAATTGGACGAATTTCTTATGGTGCCCGGCAGTGCAGAATTGCATATCGGTATCTGTGGAAAAAAATTCGTCTAATTGGTCTAATTCGTTGAGAGAAAAATGATTAATTCGTCTAATTAGTCTAATTCGTTGAGAAAAACATTCCTTCTAATTAGACCAATTCGTTGAGAAAAAAAAGAGCCGCAACCTCGTTGCAGCTCTCCTCATATCGCATATAAGAATTAATTCTTAAAGAAATCTTTAACTTCCTCATTGGGAACCATACGCTCATCGAAAATGTAAGCACCCGTCTTGGGGCTCTTCACCATCTTGATAACCTTTGTGTATGCGCGACCATCCTTCGAACCTTCGTGGAGGGTTGCCACCGTTTTCTTTGCCATAGTCTAAACCAATTATTTAATTTCTTTATGAACAGTCATTCTCTTCAGAATGGGGTTATACTTCTTCAGCTCCATTCTCTCGGGAGTATTCTTACGGTTCTTGGTCGTCACATAACGACTTGTTCCGGGCAGACCACTGTTCTTCATCTCAGTGCATTCCAGAATAACCTGTACTCTGTTGCCTTTAGCTTTCTTTGATGCCATGTTTTTATCCTCCTATCACTTTAATGTCTTTCCAGTCAACATAGCCATTGCTTACAGCCTGTTTCAAAGCTGCATCAAGACCTACCTTATTAATAAGACGCAAGCCAGCGGCACTAATCTTAAGACGGATCCAGCACTGCTCTTCTACATAATAGAATTTCTTGCTGAACAGGTTTACGTCAAAGCTGCGCTTTGTGCGATGCTTTGAGTGAGAAACGTTATTACCCAACTGGGCTTTCTTTCCCGTAATCTGACAAATCTTCGACATTGCTATCTACGTTTTTTACTTCGTTTTTTGATACTTATTCCAAACAGGGTGCAAAATTACTAACTTTTTGCGAAAACACAAAACATTTCTTAAAATAATGTTGCTAATTAAGTTTTTTTTTCGTTTATACATCCTATTCTCCACCCATCAGAACGAACAATCACCTGATTTTTTATCCATTTTATTTGGTGGTCACAGAAAAATGTGTTACTTTTGCACCGCAATTGGGAAGATCAAATCACATTTCTTCCTCTTGTTCGGCCTATTGAGTAAAATCAATGGCACTCACTATCCGGAAGATTGGCAGAGTGACCGAATGCGCTGGACTCGAAATCCGGTATACCCTTTTCCGGGTATCGGGGGTTTGAATCCCTCATCTTCCGCAACACAGGATGATTTCCTGTTCACGACATCCCCGCTATGCCCTGCATGGTGGGGATTTTTTTTTCATAATACTTTTTCGAAGAAACGTCTCCTACGTGTCGTTCAATACGGCGTTTTCACCCGTTACTGCGGCATCTACAAGTGGATGGTGACGGCGGAACGAAGCGTAGATGACGGCGGAACAGGTGTAAGTAAAGTCTGGAACAACGCTAAACAGACTTTAATTCCATCTAAATTTATCCTGACAATATCTCACACAGAGTTAATAGAGTCAACGGAGTCTTTTAAACAAAGAAAGGGCTGAAGAGAAGCTGTCTATTGCCAAAAGTCTGAAGGCGGCAGGAGTCCCCACAGAGGTAATTGCACAAAGCACAGGTCTTTCGGCTAAAGAGGTTCTTGCCTTAGAGTAATCATCTATCGATTACAAAACCTAACTCATCATATGCAAAGGGTACACCGTAAAGTGTACCTTTTTATATAGTTGCCCTTTGAAACAATTTTGAATTATATAATAATAGTGGGATACCGCACCAAGAATCTCACTATAAGAGTTTAGCCAGTTTGGCACGTAGCTTCTCAGCCTGTGACTGTCGGATGCTGAGTTTGATAGTGCATGTGTTATCGAATTGTTGGTCGAGGATGCGGGGATTCATCTCTTTGACGATGCGCATCACCTGGTTCATCAATGGATAGGCGAAGCGATACTCGACGATCTCCTCCACCTGTCGGGAGATGATCTCCGCATGGTCAATGGCATCAGCCGCCGCAGTCCTGTAGGCCACGATCAGTCCGCTGGTGCCGAGATTCACGCCTCCATAGTAACGTACCACCACGATCAGGATATCCGTGAGTTCACGAGAATTGATCTGTCCAAGAATAGGCTTGCCTGCCGTACTACTGGGCTCGCCGTCATCATTTGCCCGGAATTCCGTGCGTCCTGCTCCCAGCATGTAGGCATAACAAACGTGGCGCGCATCGTAGTATTTCTTCCGATAGGCGGCAAGGATCTCCTTGATCTCCTCCACGGTAGAAACAGGATGAGCAAAAGCGAGGAACTTACTACGCTTTTCGGTATAGTAGCCCTCGCTCTTGTTTGCTATGGTTTGATAAACATCCGACATCGATTAAACCAGTTTGTGGATCACCAGTCCTGAACGCAACTTCGGCTCGAACCAGGTAGCCTTCGGCGGCATGATCTTTCCGCTGTCGGCAATGTCCATGATCTGCTGCATGCTGACAGGATAGAGTGCCAGGGCGGCACGCATCTCACCACTGTCCACACGGCGTTTCAGTTCACCCAGTCCGCGAAGACCGCCAACGAAGTCGATGCGGTTGCTGGAGCGCAGGTCTTTGATATTCAAGATTTCATCGAGTATCAGTCGACTGGAGATATCCACATCCAACACACCGATGGGATCGTTGTTGTCGTAGGTTCCTTCCTTGGCCTTCAGACTGTACCACTCACCGTCGAGATACAAGGAGAATTCGTGCAGTTGAGCAGGCTTATAGATCTGTTCCCCTTTCTTCTCCACGATGAAATTCTTCTTCAATGCCTCGATGAATTCATCAGAAGTCAGTCCGTTCAGATCCTTCACCACACGGTTATAATCGAGGATCGTAAGCTGACTGGCCTGGAAGCACACTGCCATGAAGTAATTATACTCCTCATCTCCACGATGGTTGGGGTTCTGTTTCTGCTTCTCGGCACCCACAAGAGCGGCGGCGGCAGAGCGATGATGGCCATCGGCGATATACAATGACGGCATCTTGGCGAATTCATCGGTGATCAATGCAATATCCTTCTCGTCGGAGACCACCCAGAACTGATGACGGAATCCATCGATGGGTGCGATGAAATCATACACCGGTGTGGTAGCGGCATAGCGCATGATCAGCTGATCCAGCACAGGGTTGTCAGGATAGGCAAAGAACACCGGTTCGATGTTGGCATTGTTCACACGCACATGCTTCATCCGGTCTTCTTCCTTGTCACGACGGGTCAGCTCGTGTTTCTTGATAACGCCAGTCATATAGTCATTGACATAGGCACCAACCACCAGGCCATACTGTGTCTTGCCGTTCATTGTCTGGGCATAGATGTAGTAGTTCTCCTGATCGTCTTGCACAAGCCATCCCTTGTCTTGGAACTTCTTGAAGTTCTCGGCAGCCTTCTCATAGACCCGGGGATCATACTCACTGGTTCCTACGGGGAAGTCAATCTCCGGTTTGATGATGTGATAGAGGCTTTTCTCATTATCGCCAGCTTCGGCACGGGCCTCCTCAGAGTCGAGCACATCATAGGGACGGCTCTCTACCTGCTCCACCAGTTCTTTCGGTGGGCGGATTCCTTTAAACGGTTTAATTATTGCCATAATTATCTTTGAACATTGTACTTTGTGCTTTGAACAAAAAGCATAGAGCTTTATAGATACGATTTGATGCGATCGATCATCTCCTGATACTCGGCATCAGAGAGATACACCTTACCGGGATTCATCTGGAAAGTGCCTCCATAATCGGGGCCGTCCACATATTTGGGGGCCAGGTGAAAGTGCAGGTGGGACAGTTTGTCACTATAAGCCCCATAGTTGATTTTCTCGGGGTTGAAAGCTTTCTGCATGGCACGAGTCACACGTGCCACATCAGCCATGAAGGCGTTGCGGTCATCGTCGCTCAATTCGTTCAAGTCGTTCACATGGTCTTTGTAGGCCACGAGACAACGTCCCCGATAGGTTTGTTCCTTGAAGAGGAAAACGCGTGACACGGACAGTTCGCCAATCTCAATCATCAGATCGTGTAGTGTTTGATTGTTTGTGCAGTACAGACACTGCTTAGGATCACTTTGCATAGTTTTTAAGTATTTTAGTTATTGACCTTAGAATAATGAAAATCGAAAATTGATAATGAAACATTGATAATGAAACATTGACCATTGAACATTGGGCATTACCATCTACAGGCAATGGCCAATGATCAATGGTCAATGGTCAATGAATATACTACTTGTTCACCTGGAACTTGGTGTCGCCATCTTTGAAGAAAGCATTGATCTGCTTGGCAGCTGCAATACCTGCATTGATATTAGCTTCAGCGGTCTGAGCTCCCATCTTCTTCGGTGTAGAGAAGTAGCGGCCTTCGAATTTCTTGAAGTCATCGTTGGCATCGGGCATGATGTCGGTGATAAACTTCAGATCATCACGCTCAGTCATCAGCTTCAGCAACTCGGGCTCGTTGATCACTTCCTTACGGGCGGTATTCACAAGGATACCACCCTTCTTCATCTTATTAACCAGTGCGTAGTTGATGCTCTGCTTGGTTTCAGGTGTAGCAGGGATATGCAAGGAAACGACATCGCATGTCTCGAACAAAGCATCCTGGTTTGCCACGGCATGCACACCCGCTTTCTCGATCACCTCAGCGGGGCAGTAAGCATCATAGGCATACACATCCATACCAAATCCTTTGGCGATACGAGCCACGTTACGGCCCACATTACCGAAGGCGAGGATACCCAGTTTCTTTCCCAACAGCTCACTGCCGCTCTTTCCGTTGTAGAAATTACGTACTGCGAAGACCAGCAGACCAAACACGAGTTCAGCCACGGCATTGGCATTCTGTCCGGGGGTATTCTCAGCCACCACATGGTGTGCCGTAGCGGCAGCCAGGTCGATATTATCATATCCGGCACCGGCACGTACTACGATCTTCAGTTGTTTGGCGGCATCGAGGACCTCGGCATCCACCTTATCCGAACGGATAATCATAGCATCGGCATCCTTCACGGCCTCTAACAGCTGAGCCTTCTCTGTATATTTCTCCAGCAGCACGAGCTCATGGCCCGCAGCCTCTACTTCTGTCTTGATGCCATTCACAGCAGCGGCTGCAAACGGCTTTTCTGTTGCAACAAGAATCTTCATAATAACTTATTTTATGAAAGAAATCAGAAAGAATTGGAATAATTATTATCAGAAAAAAAAGATATAATTCTCATTTCTGGATTAAATTATTCTAATTATTCCAATTTCTTTCCTTTATTCTTTACAATATTAATGATTACTCTCGAATTCCTTCATGCAGGCAACCAATGCGTTGCATCCCTCGATGGTCTGAGCATTGTAGCAAGAAGCACGGAAACCACCCACAGAACGGTGTCCCTTCACACCAACCATACCCTTAGAGGTAGCGAATTCGAGGAATTCCTTTTCCAACTCCTTATATTCGGGAGCCATCACGAAGCAGAGGTTCATCAGTGAACGATCCTCTTCCTTGGCAGTACCCACGAACAGCTTATTGCGGTCAATCTCACCATAGACGATCTCGGCACGCTGATGAGCCAGCTTATCCATGGCCTCTACTCCACCCTGCTTCTTGATCCAACGCAGGTTCTCCAAGGCGCAGTAGATAGGAACCACAGGAGGAGTATTGAACATCGAGCCCTTATCCACATGGGTACGATAGTCGAGCATGGTAGGAATCTCACGCGGAGCCTTACCCAGCGCATCGTCTTTCACGATGACGATGGTCACACCGGCCATAGCCAGATTCTTCTGGGCACCAGCGTAGATTGCATCATATTTAGCCACGTCAATAGGACGGCTGAAGATATCTGAAGACATATCGGCGATCAGGCGGACAGGCACATCGAGATCCTTACGGATTTCAGTACCATAGATCGTATTGTTGCTTGTGATATGCAGATAATCGGCATCAGCAGGAACAGTCCAGTCTTTCGGGATAAAGGTATAGTTTGCATCAGCAGAAGAAGCCACCTCAACAACTTCTCCGAAAAGTTTTGCTTCCTTCATGGCTTTCTTTGCCCAAACACCCGTGTTCAGATAAGCAGCCTTTTTGATCAGGAAGTTATAAGGAATCATACAGAACTCAAGACTTGCACCGCCTCCAAGGAAGATCACAGAGTAGCCCTCTGGAACGGAAAGCAACTCCTTAACGAGAGCGACAGCCTCGTCAACAACGGGCTGGAAATCCTTTGCACGGTGGCTGATCTCCATCAAAGAAAGACCAGAGCCATTGAAATCAAGACACTGTTTCGCGGTATTTTCAATCACTTCGCGGGGAAGCATTGAAGGACCGGCATTGAAGTTGTACTTTTTCATTTGGTAATTATTTTTGATAATTATTTAAACTTTGCCGCGAAATTACACAATTTGCATGATACTGCCAAATATTTTGGCATAAATTACATAAAATCTTTGTGTGGGATAACAATTTGACATCTTGACATGTCAAAACGAGAATTTTAGTCTATTTGACAACTTCCACGATGGTTTTAACACCTTTAATTTTCTCTCCCCTCGATAATTTGAGCACAGTGGAAAGTTGCCGACGTGCGATGGCGACATACGAATAGCGTTCTTTCACATCAATTCTTCCAATTTCATCGGACTGAAGTCCTCCTTTTTTACACAGGAAGCCAACGATATCACCTTTCGATATCTTATCCTTCTTTCCCTTTCCGATATAGAGAGTGGTCATCTTGGGCATCGCTGGAGGAGGGAGTTGTTGGGGCAGCTCATAGAAGTCCTGCTCCCCTTTCACATATTCGGGCACTTTCTCTTCAGGAGCTAAGACAAAGAATGTTTTCCCTGTTTTATCCCATCGTGCCGTTCGTCCCACCCGATGCACATAACCATCTTCTGTCTCTGGGAGATGATAATGGATGATATTCTTGATATCGGGAATGTCCAACCCCCTGGATGCCAAGTCGGTGCATACTAAGACATTGGCCGATCCGTTGCTGAAGCGATAGAGCGCATCTTCCCGTTGTTTCTGGTCAAGTCCTCCATGGAACATGCTGAGGGCAAAGCCCTGATGCCGAAGGTAGTCGGCAGTGCGTTCCACACTCTCACGGTAGTTCAGGAACACCACACTGCTTTCCTCACCCACCGACCGCAGTAGTTTGCTCACCGTCTCCAGTTTATCCTTATCCGGACTTTTCACCTTATATATATTGACGCGTGTAGGAACTTGCTCCGTTTCATCGAGGTAACAGATACGTCGTGTCCTTCCCATACGTACGAACTGAGGGATCTCATCCGTTTCCGTGGCAGAGAGCAGGATGCGCCTTTTCACCGAAGGAAGCAAGGAAAGCGCCTTACTCATTTCCTCATGGAAGCCCATGGCCAAACATTTATCAAACTCATCAATGACCAGCCAGGCCACCTGTTCCGTATCGAAGTTACCCTTATTCAGATGATCGTTCAGTCTTCCCGGAGTAGCAAATACCACCTGTGGCATCACCTCTTTGAGCATGCGGTGTTCGTCCATGGTAGGGCGACCGCCATACAAGGCCAATGACCGGATGCCCACCTTCATATCCTTCAAGACCGTTGCCGACTGCAATGCCAGTTCTCTTCCCGGCACCAGTATCACAGCCTGCACCTTCGACGATGTGGTATCCAGACGTTGAACGAGGGGAAGAAGATAAGCCAAGGTTTTACCGCTTCCGGTAGGAGAAAGTACGACAAGATCCTGATCGTTATGCAAGACGGCATCCATCGTGTCCTCTTGCATGGCGTTCAGCTTCTCTATGCCGATTTTATCGAGAATTGCACTTACCTCCATACCGTATTATCCTTCTTCTTCAACCACAGGCATGTGTTCCTTGAGGAAAGCATGGAACATCTGCAGGGCTTTATTTGTAGCCCGTTCCAGGTTCTTATCGCGCCCTTCATCCTCATCCAGCTTGAAAGTGTCGATCTCATCGGATGAGCCGCAAGCCAGCCAGATCGTTCCCACAGGAATGTCCTTCGTGCCGCCACCCGGTCCGGCAACACCCGTGGCAGAGATCGCAAAATCAACATTTAAGGTCTTGCAGGCCCCTTGCACCATCTGCCGTGCCACCTCCTCACAGACAGCCGTCTGTTCCTCCAAGGTCTGGTGATCCACGAAAAGAAGTTTCTCTTTGATCTCGTTCACATACGACACGATGCTACCTTTATAGTAGTTGGAAGCACCGGGTGTGGCAATGATCGCTTCGGCGATACGTCCACCAGTGCAGCTCTCTGCCGTTCCCACTGTTTTCCCTTTTTCATAGAGGAGTTGGTTGATTTCCCTACTCAGGATTTTATTCTCAAATTCCATATTGATTGATGATTATGATTCTACTTGTCAGATATTCTCTTATTGAAATGTCACCTTACTGAAGGCCGGCTTGTCGATAGAGCAGAAGTCATGATCCAGATACTTGAAATATCCGGTGATTCCGATCATCGCTGCATTATCGGTAGTATAGCTGAACTTCGGTATATAGATCGTCCATCCATAGCGTTTGGCATGGTCGTGGAAAGCATTACGCAGTCCGTTGTTCGCCGATACGCCTCCTGCCACCGCCACATGCTTGATGCCCGTTTGTTTCACAGCCAGTTTCAGTTTCTTCATGAGTATATCCACGATGGTATATTCCAGACTGGCTGCCAGATCCTCCTTGTGATGTTCTACGAAGTCGGGATCTTCCTTCACCCAGTCGCGCAGGTTATAAAGGAAACTGGTCTTCAGTCCGCTGAAGCTATAATCAAGTCCGGGGATATGGGGTTCAGAGAACTGATACGCATGTGGATTACCCTGACGTGCCAGTCTGTCGATGATCGGTCCACCAGGATAGCCCAGCCCCATCACCTTCGAGCATTTGTCGATGGCCTCTCCTGCCGCATCGTCGATGGTCTGTCCCAGCACCTCCATGTCGTTATAAGCGTTCACCTTCACGATCTGCGAGTTGCCTCCACTCACCAACAGACAAAGGAACGGCAGGGGCGGTGCACTATGGTCATCTTCGCTCTCCTTGATGAAATGAGCAAGCACATGACCTTGCAGATGGTTCACATCAATCATCGGGATGTCTAAACTTCTGGCAAATCCCTTTGCAAAGCTCACTCCCACCAACAGCGATCCCATCAGTCCTGGGCCACGTGTAAAAGCCACTGCCGACAGCATCTCTTTCCGGATGCCAGCCTGTTTGATAGCCTGGTCCACGACAGGCACCACATTCTGCTGATGGGCACGCGATGCCAGTTCTGGTACCACACCGCCGTATGCTTCGTGCACGGCTTGTGAAGCCGTCACATTACTCAGCAGTACACCATCGCGTAGCACAGCGGCGGAAGTGTCGTCGCAACTGCTCTCAATGGCCAATATATATACATTCTTTTCCACCAGAAATAAAAATTATCAGTTATCAATTATCCATTAGTAAGTCAACACCTCTACCCCATGCTCCGTCATCAGGAAGGTATGCTCCCATTGAGCACTCGGTTGCTCGTCTTCGCTGATCACCTCCCATCCGTACGGATCATCGGCATCGATGAATACACGCCAAGTGCCCATATTCACCATAGGCTCTATCGTGAACACCATGCCCGGCACGAGCAGCATTCCCGTTCCCTTTTTCCCATAATGAACGACATCAGGCTCCTCATGAAACTGATTGCCGACCCCATGTCCGCAGAGATCGCGAACGATGCCATAATGGTATCTCTTTGCATGTTTCTCGATCGCATGACCGATATCTCCCACGAAGCAATAAGGCTTGGCAGCTTCTGCACCAATCTCCAGGCACTCTTTTGCCACCCGTACCAGCTGTTCCTTCTCGGGAGTAGTCTTCCCGATGATAAACATACGTGATGCATCGGCGTAATATCCATCAAGACATGTCGTACAATCGACATTGATGATGTCACCCTCCTGAAGGATGTCATCCGCCTTGGGGATACCATGGCACACCACCTCGTTGATACTGGTGCACACACTCTTCGGGAATCCCTCATAGTTCAGTGGTGCTGGCGTGGCACCATGGGCAATGGTGTAGTTATAGACGATCTCATCGATCTCCAACGTGCTCATCCCTAAGTGGATCTTGGCGGCCACCTCGTCTAACACCCCGGTGTTCACTACACCGGCCCTGCGTATTCCCTCAATCTGCTCAGGAGTCTTGATCAGATCACGCGAAGGGACTTCTTTCCCCTTCCCTTCCCAGTACATCACCTTCTTATCGAGTTCTGTTAGCGGAACTCCTGGGATCATGTGCCATTTCTTCTTTTTCATACTGAACATTCTATTTGAGATAATCATAGATTTCATCGGTCCAGTCTTCACCATTCTTCGGACAGAACGTATGGATACCCAACGACTCTGCTACAGCCACGTTCCTGGGACCGTCATCCACGAAGAGTGTCTCTTCTGGATTGATCTGTTCCTGTTCGATGACATGTCTGAAGAACAGTTCCGACGGTTTCATCGCCTTTACCCGATAACTCATGTAGAGTGCATCGAAATAGTGTTGGATGGGGTTTCCCTTCCCGTCGAATTCCTCACTCTCAGCCCAGTCCATCATGAAAGGATTCGTATTCGAGAGCAGGATCAGCCGGTAATGTTGTTGTTTGAGCTTTTTCAGGGCATCGAGGTTCCGTTGCGGCAGATCAGCCCGATAGCCGTGCCACGCATGCTGGCACTCCCCATACGTCAGTTCCCGTCCTACCATCCTACTGAGTTCCCTTCTGAAATCCTCAGCAGTGATTTTCCCTTCTTCCAAATCACCGAAGATTCCGTTCTGGGTGTAGGGGTCTAATTGGCGTTCAGCATCCTTCAGTCCTAAGCGTTGGAATCGCCTGAGTGCTTCCTGATGACTGATGGTGATGATGACACCTCCTAAATCGAAAATGATATTCTTAATCATACTTTATTAATCCTCATTGAAAAGATTCAGTTTGTTTTTCCGCGCCTCTTCCAAGGAGAGCAGCTTCTCCTGCTCTTTCCCATAGTCATCGCGCATCTGCTCGTAACGTTCTTTCAGTTCCTGTTCGAACTTCGGTTCCTCCTCCTTGTTCAGCAGTCGTGCTGCCAACAGCGCATTTTGTGAAGCATCCTTTAACCATACCACAGGTCCGCCATAGACGGGAGCGATCTTCAGTGCCACATGCAGCTGACTTGTCGTTGCCCCCCCGATCATGATCGGTATGTTCAGTCCTGCCTTCTGTAGTTCATTGGCCACATTCACCATTTCCTCCAAACTCGGGGTGATCAGTCCGCTGAGTCCGATGAGATCGACATTCTCTTCCTTAGCCTTTCTGACAATCTGTTCGGCAGGAACCATCACACCCATATCGATCACCTCATAGTTGTTACATGCCATCACCACAGCCACAATATTCTTTCCGATGTCATGCACATCCCCCTTGACAGTAGCCAGCAGTACCTTGCCTGCCTTGGCAGATGAGCCTTCCGTTCTCTCAGACTCAATCACTGGCTGTAGGATAGCCACCGCTTTTTTCATGGTACGTGCCGTCTTCACCACCTGCGGCAGGAACATCTTTCCCGAACCGAACATTTCACCCACGGTATTCATTCCCGTCATCAACGGTTTTTCAATGATATCTACAGCTCGCGGATATCGTTTCAGGGCCTCGGCCAGATCCTCTTCAAGGTAATCGGGAATACCTTTGATCAATGCATACGCCAGTCGTTCCTCCACGGACTTATTTCTCCACGAAGCTTCGGGCTGCGCTTTCTGTCCATCCATCTTTCCGTCGGCCACTATTCCCTGCTGCGCCTCTTTCAAAGTATCGGCCAAGGCTATCAGCGTGTCGGCAGCCCCTTGTCGGCGGTTGAGCACCACATCTTCGATCACTTCAAGCTGTTGTGCGGGAATATCATCGTAAGTCACTTTTGTAGCGGGATTTACGATACCAAAATCCATACCATGTTGAATGGCATGATAGAGGAACACTGCATGAAGGGCCTCGCGAATATAGTTATTTCCCCGGAAAGAGAAGCTCAGGTTACTCACGCCGCCACTGACATGGGCACCAGGCAGATTCCTTCTGATCCATCCTGTTGCCTTGATAAAATCCACGGCATAATTATCGTGTTCTTCCATACCCGTGGCAATGGCCAACACATTCGGATCAAAGATAATGTCCTGCGGTCGCATCCCCACTTTTTCCGTCAACAGTTTATAAGCTCGTTCGGCAATGCTGATTCTCCGTTCGAAACTGGTGGCTTGTCCTTGTTCATCAAAACACATCACCACCACGGCAGCACCATAGCGCATCACATCCTTAGCGTGAGCAATGAATGTGTCCTCCCCTTCTTTCAGAGAGATACTGTTCACGATGCACTTGCCTTGCACACATTTCAGTCCTGCGGTGATCACATCCCATTTGCTGGAGTCGATCATCACGGGAACTTTCGCGATATCCGGCTCTGCCGCGATAAGATTGAGGAAATGGGTCATCTCTGCCTCAGCATCCAAGAGTGCATCATCCATATTGATATCAATGACCATGGCTCCATCCTCCACCTGTTTCCTTGCAATGGTCATTGCCTCCTCGTATTGCTTTTCCTTGATCAGTCGGAGGAACTTCCTGCTACCAGCCACATTGCAGCGTTCTCCTACATTTGTAAAAGAAGCAGTGGGCATGGCATGGTCGGACAAGACTCCGTCAGTCGCAGCGGGTTCGATTTTCAACACCTCTAATCCCGATAGCCACATATTCTTCGAAGCCTTCACCGGTACATGTGGTTTCCTGCCTTCCGCCATCTGTGCGTAACGCCCGATGAATTCGTCATCCGTCCCACAGCATCCGCCTAAGATATTGACAAGTCCTTCCTCGATGAATTCAGCGATTTGCGGTGACATGCTGTCAACGGTCTCGTCGTACAGTCCCATCGAGTTCGGCAATCCAGCATTGGGATATGCACTAATATAATAAGGTGCTTTTTGTGCCAGTTCTTTCAAATACGGTTTCATCTGTCGTGCACCAAAAGAACAGTTCAGTCCTACCGAGAAAATCGGATAGGAAGACACACTGGCCAGGAAAGCCTCTAAGGTCTGTCCGCTCAGGGTGCGTCCTGCTAAGTCACTTACCGTTACTGAGAGCATGATAGGCAGCCGGACCTGGCGTTTCTCCATCATCGCCAGGGAGGCATCGATAGCCACCTTCGCGTTCAGGGTGTCGAAGATGGTCTCTATCAGGATAACGTCGATACCACCTTCGATCATCGCATCGATCTGCTCACTATAAGCAGCATACAGTTCATCATAAGTAAGCTCGCGGGCTGCGGGGTTACTCACATCAGAGCTCATCGAACAAGTTTTGTTGGTGGGGCCCACGCTACCACAGACAAAGCGCGGTTTCATCGGTGTGGAGAATTCATCAGCAGCTTTTCTGGCAATACGTGCTCCCTCAAGAGCCATCCGCTGTGCCATGTTTTCCATGTGGTAGTCGGCCTGACTGATCCTCTGACTGCTAAACGTGTTCGTGGTGATCATGTCGGCACCAGCCATCAGATACTTCCGGTGAATATCCTCGATAACATCTGGGCGTGTGATATTCAGCACGTCATGATTTCCTTTCATCTGGGAAATGCCCTTTTCACCGATCATCTGGCATTCGATCCCGTTTCCCCAGAAGTCTTTCTCTTGGAGGCCATAGGCTTGAATCATCGTGCCCATAGCACCGTCAAGAATCATTATCCTCTCTTGAACAATCTTTTCTATCCTCATGACTTAGAATCTTTTAAAGGCACGATCCATCTCACGTTTATCTTCCTTTTCCTTCAAGGTGGCCCGTTTATCGTACTGCTTCTTACCGCGGCATAAGGCGATGTCCATCTTCGCACGTCCTTTCCCATCGATAAACACCAATGTAGGTACGATGGTGAATCCCGGCTGCTTCGTGGCTTCCTGCAGGTGATGAATCTCCCTTTTCGTCAGCAGCAGCTTTCTGTCCCGCTTACTCTCGTGGTTGTTATACGACCCATAGAAATACGGACTGATATTCATTCCTTTCACCCAGATCTCGCCATTCACGATATAGCAATAAGTATCCACTAAGGAGGCTTTCCCCATGCGGATACTCTTGATCTCCGTTCCCGTGAGTACAATACCTGCCGTGTAGGTCTCCACGAAGAAATACTCGAACGAGGCTTTCTTGTTCTTCACGTTCACCGGACTTTTCTTTCTGAGCAACTCTTCTTCCTTGTTCATCTCTGCATGTAAATTATTCAAGTATCGTGGCAAACCGCTCGATATGGTCATCCACATATTGTGCCACCATCTCCGTCCATTGCTCCTCGTTTTCTACGAACTCATCATCGTAGTTATCGAATTCCGGAAACTGTTCGAACAGTGCCATAAACTCCTCATCGGTGCAGTCTTTTTCGATGGTTTCATGACTTTTCCAATATAAGTCTTTCACCGAATACACCAGTTTCGACAGGTCGCGTAGTCCCCATAGCTTCATGGCTTTCGCAAAGGGGTTCTGAAAGAAGAAAGCACCGTAACCGTTATGGATGAGTTGTACGAAACCGCCATCCATCACCTCGTCGCGTAAGATCTGGTAGGCCAGCAGTGTCACCTGGTCACTGTTCAACAGTGCCAGCGTTTCTGTCGTCAGTTCTCCGATGGAATCATAGATAGCCTCCGTGAACACATTGATAAAGGCATCCATCCCTTCCCCGGCGGCTTTCTGCAGGGCCGCATCCTTCACGATGATTTCCTTCATACGATCTTATATCTTTGCCAGAGCTTGTTTGATGTCATCGAGAATGTCCTCCACGTCTTCGATACCCACGGAAAGACGGATCAGATCGGGAGCCACACCAGCCTCACGAAGCTGTTCGTCACTCAGCTGGCGGTGCGTATGACTGGCAGGATGGAGCACACAGGTGCGGGCATCGGCTACATGGGTCACGATATTGATCATCTCTAATGAGTCCATCCATTTGATGGCTGTTTCACGGTCGCCCTTCAGTCCGAAGGCAATCACGCCACAAGAGCCATTAGGCAAGTATTTCTGTCCGCGTTCATAATTCACATCATCCTTCAGTCCGCAGTAGTGCACCCAAGCCACCTTCTCATTGTCGTGTAGGAACTCAGCCACACGCTGTGCGTTCCTACAATGCTGTGCCATCCTCAGATGGAGGGTCTGCAGACCCATGTTCAGCAGGAACGAGTTCTGTGGAGCGGGAATAGAACCGAGGTCACGCATCAGCTGGGCAACCAGCTTCGTGGTATATCCCATTTTCCCGAACGCTTTCACATATGTCAGTCCATGATATGAATCATCGGGAGTGCACAATCCGGGATATTTATCTGCTTGGGCCATCCAATCGAAGTTTCCGCTGTCAACGACAGCACCGCCCACCTGGGTAGCCATACCGTCCATGTACTTTGTGGTGGAATGGGTCACGATGTCTGCCCCCCACTCGAAGGGACGGCAGTTGATGGGTGTAGCGAAGGTGTTGTCAACGATCAGGGGCACTCCGTTTTTGTGGGCTATCTTTGCGAATTTCTCTATATCGAGTACGGCACAGCCAGGGTTTGAGATGGTCTCACCGAACAGAGCCTTGGTATTGGGGCGGAAGGCCGCCTGAATCTCCTCCTCCGATGCTTCGGGTGACACGAACGTACAGTCGATACCCAGTTTCTTCATCGTCACCCCGAAGAGATTGAACGTTCCGCCATAGATCTCATTCGAGGTCACGATATGATCACCAGCCTCGCAGATATTGAATACGGCATAGAAATTCGCAGCCTGTCCACTGCTGGTGAGCACACATCCCACGCCCCCTTCGAGTGCAGCAATCTTTGCTGCCACCGCATCATTTGTGGGGTTCTGTAATCGGGTGTAGAAATAGCCCTCTTTCTTTAGATCGAAGAGCTGAGCCATTTCATCGGAGTCATCGTACTTAAAAGTTGTACTCTGAATGATGGGTAACTCAATGGGTTCACCATTCTTTGCCTTGTATCCTGCCTGCACGCAACGTGAGGCAATTCTCAGTTTCTTGTCCATGCGTATCTCATTAAAAATTTCGGCAAAGGTACAAATAAGCGCGCGAAATACAAAATAAAAGGTCACATTTCTTTGTGACAGTGAAGAATAAGTAGGTTTTTCGAGTCTTTTCCTACTGTCTGAAAAACGGATATAATTGTGTGGAATTCAGGTTGGGAGGAGCAGAGCGAATGAGCCCCCCTTCGCCGTTAATTCCAAACATAGAGGAAAGAGCAGATCAGTTGAGCAGCAAAAACATATACCACCCATAGTGGAAGCACGTAGCGGATTCCGATGGTCATCGCATCAAATGCCTGCTGCCACGAGGCGAAACGTCCGCTCAGGGAACCGAACACCAGAGACAGAATCATGACAATAAAGGCGATGATGGGAATAAGGGCACGGGCGAAGCTACTGGGAAACAGACTACCCGTGGCACTGAGCAGTACGGCATGAGGTGTACAGGTGAGATAGACAATCACCGCCACGGCGATGAGAAGGATGATGGTGGTGATGACGATGGCAAAACGCTTACGATAAGGGATGGTCTTCAGATGAAGAACATCACGAACCGTTTCGTATAACCCACTGACATACAAGATCCCGCCAGCGATAGAAAGAAGGATCATCCACACCAGAAACGGCGTGGCAAGGTTTTCCGCATAACGCCCCATAAACCATCGGATACCCTCGCTGCTGAGCAGTGAGCGTACCGTGGTCTGTGGTGACGCAGAACTGATGATCCACGACACAAGAATAAGCAGGATCTGCAGAATCGCCAACCCTGCCGAGAGCCGTGCCCAGAACCTACTCTTCATCGGGGATAAGGTTATCGATGTCGATGATCCGAAGTTCCAAGGCACGCACCACCAAGCGCGTTGCATTGATACCCACCCCACCGTTGCCGTTGGGGAACAGTTTCTGGATCAGTTCATTCTGCCGTTTCTCCAGACTCTTCACGCCAAAGGGCATGCCACGCAGGTTAGTGATCTGTTCCTTGGTGTAGCCCAATGCCAGATGACGGAGGAACCGCTCGTCGTATTCGTCTATCTCATAGTCAACGATCGCCTCCTGCTTGGCCAGCTGACTGCCCACACTGCGTTTGAAACGATCGATGATCTTCTCAAGGATGGGCTGGTTGAACACCATTTTCTTTCCCGACATCACGCTGACAACATCACCCCGTGTGAGCAGTTCACCACTCTTCAGACAGATACCGTCGCAGCCGGCATCAAGCACATCCACCCACAGTTTCTCGTTGAGGATCTCTCCCGTGAAGATCAGCACCTTCACGTCGGGATAAGCCTCCTTGGTGTGGCGACAGATCTCTACTCCCACAGTGGTAGAGCCTCCCAGACCTAAGTCGAGCAACACCAAGTCGGGCTTGTTCTGCTTGATCAACCGCCAGAAAGCAGGTTCGTTCTCTGCCGTTCCGATGATCTCCGCCTCAGGGATCTCATTCCGGAAAATACCTTCGGTGCCTTTCAGTTCAAGTGGCACATCTTCTACGATAATCACTTTAAAGTTGTTCATGACTGTAACAGTTATTAATGAGGACTGCCAACAGCGTGCGCCTTGGCCAACGTGACATGCAGCAGGGTGCTGCCATCAGCAACAGGCTCCGCCGTGATTCCACAGCCTCGCAGGTTCGTCGCACCACCATTGTCGCGGGCTATCTGCCTACAGATGAGAAACGGTACGTTCTGCATCGAAGGCACGAAGAATTCGCGGAAAGGCACGTGCGGCATACTGATATGGTAAATGATATAATGATTGTCTTTTTCCGAGAGTGTCATGGTGAGATTCTTTTCCCCGCTCTGTTTCTGGATCAGTTCGAAGAGATAGCGGAGCATGAAAGGATCGCCCGACAAACGAGCGCCATAGAGTTCCACGGGTGCACATTCCTGTCGATGACTGTCAAGCTGGCGCATGGCCTGAGCAGAGAGAAGAGTGTGTAACTCCTTGTAATAAGACACCAATTCATCGATGGCCATCAGGTGGGTGTCGGTACCATCAATCAACTGATGAATGCGCGAGGGATAGTACATCGTCTCATGTTTCAATGTACTCAGACAGTTGTCAAGGACGTTGTTACTGATGTAGAGTTTCTGGTTTTCGTACTCAGCACGCCGAAGCTCATCCTCGGAGAGTTCGATGCCGAGGTGCTGATTCTGGTTAAAAGCCACACTATCTTGAAGGGCGCCCTGAATCTGCTTTACTACCGACAAGAGGTTTGTAGGCCATTTGGCGTTCCCCGTAGTCATAATTTCATTGAGACGGCTCAGTTTCTGCTCGTCACTCGCTTCACTGAGTAACATCTGGTTGATCTGATCAACCTGTTCCAAACAGAAACGATAGTGGATGAGATGACGATAATAGAGGAAATAATAAGCCACAAGGATAGCCATGAGCAGGAGGATCAGAAGGGCCATGGCAATCTGCTTGTTCGACTCCGATCGCTGCATCACCCTAACATACGATTCCAAACGGTTGTCGGCAGACTTCTCTTTATAAAGTTGTGTATAGACCTTGTTGTTGTATTGATACAACTGCCAGTCATGCAACGCCAATGCCGCCACGGCAATCTCGTTCCTGAGGAACACGATCATATCATAGTCTGTTCGCAGATGCCGATGGAACCAGCTGATTTCAGCAGGCTCCGTTGCGGTGAGATCGAGCATCATCAGGTAAGTTGTCTCATCTGGATACGTCCTGCGGTGAGCAAGGTTCAGATAGGTTATGGCGCTGTCGGCATAGGCAATACTGCGCGAATATTCCTTCCTCAGGTTATTGGCATACACACTGTCGGTGAATGCCACGGCTTTCTTCATCATCGCAGGGGCAGCAACAGATGAGAGCGAGAAGAAGCACAACAAAGGAAGCAACAGTCGGAGAACACCTTTGGGCAAACGGAAAGAGAACCTGCTCCCCTCGCCCAGCTTGCTCTCGGCCTGAATGGTACAGACACTGAATATCTGACTCACCTTGAGGTATTTCTCGATGATACCCTTGCAGTTCAACAGTCCGAAACCATGACCGCCTGAGATCTTGTGTTTGAAGATATCGGCCAGTTCCTGTTCATCCATACCCTTACCCGTATCGGTGATGGCAATCTCCACGGCATCCCCACAGTCGAGACTCTCAATGGTGACGGTTCCCCCTGAGGGAGTAAACTTCCTGGCATTGTCGGCCAAAGTGTTGATCATGAAGAGAGTAAGGGTCTTGTCGGCTTTCACCACATCCTTCGAAGGATCGACAACAAGGTCCACCCCTTTCAGCTGGAACGACATCCGACCTTTTGCCACAATGTCTAACAGATCCTGCACCCGGAAGCTCTCAATGTGTAGTGACAGTTGTCCTTGCTGCAACTGGATCCACTGGGTAAGCACATCATTATATTGATGGATTGTTTCCGACAGCTCAGCCACATAGTCATAACGATGCCGACGGGTGTCCTCATCCTCATGATTATCCTTGAGCTTATTCACCTCGTGAATCATCCGGTCGATCAAGGGAGTGATACTATTTACGAGGAAAAGTTTTGCCCTGTTCTCCACATACCGTCGTTTGTTGGTACTTAGATGGATTTCGCTTAATGCCTTGGCTTCATCTATCTCTTCAAAGCGATCACGTAACCTACTGACATAAAGTTCATTGTTTGACTTCCATTCCTTCAACGGCTCAAGTAGGAGATTCAAGGAAGATGTGTTGTCTTTCCTCCTTCGCAGGTAATCGAAGAGAAGCATGGAGAGTACCATCAGGACAATCATCACCACAACAGCAATCAACATAGCATTGATCTGTCTAACGGAATGATCCAGCTGTTCGGCACGGGCTTCCAACAAACGGTCCTGACGCGTGCTGTCCTGCATGTCGAGATAGCGGTTACGGTGGATATTGCTTTTCTCAATGCTGTCGATGGCGGCATAGGTCATGGACAGCCGTTCATGGATACTGGCCACCAGATCGGGGGCCTGGTTCACAGCACTGTCAGAATGCAGTGCCTGGTCTAAGTAGTAACCGGCGGCATTGTAGTCACCCAGAGCCCAATAGCAGGAGGCCAATGTCCGGAAGGAGCCTGCCACCTGATACACATCACCATATTGGGTGAAGAGCATGTGGGAGCGTTCTGCAAGATAACCGGCCAAAAGGGAATCGGGAAGGTTGTCGGGATTGATGAACTTCATCGCGGGGAAGTTATCACCAATGAGTTTCCGACGGGTATCGGGATCGAAAAGATGCTCACTGAGTGCCTGTAAGGAATTGGCCTCCCAGTAGGTGGAACCGGTATGGATAGCCAAAAGATAACACTTCATCAGGTAGTCCCATTCCTGTTGGTTAATTTCCTCCTTCGTACCCTTAGTGATGATACCACCTGCACCAATCTGGTAGAGATAGTTCAAATACTGTGCTGTGTCTTTCTCGATCTCATCATCACTCTCAATAGCCTGTAACGACTCCACAGACGAACGTTCAAGACCGATATAATAATAATAGGTGGAGCTGACAATAGCAAGTTCGCTGCGGGCATAGATCATCCGCTGCTTCATGCGAGGGGACAGACTCCCTTTCTCCTCCTCTATCCTGCGTAATGAACGGCGTGCTTTCTCATAGTATTCGTAAAAGTCCTTATTGCGTGACACTCGCTGACACAGGCGCATCAACTGGATGTCGGCCACTAAGATCTCTATCTGGTTGTCTGTCACATCCTGCACACTGTCCAACTGTCGGAATGCTTCCTGATATTGCATGCGGGCCAGACTGACAAATGCCATGTTGTTCAGGGCCTCCGCTTTCCCGTCGTCATAATCTTCAGAACGTGAGAAAGCCTGCTGTGCATAGTACCATGTGGAGTCAAGGTTCCGATAATGGAATGCATACGACTTGTCATTCAGCTGATCCACCTCAGGATGATGAGTAGTGGAACATGCTGAAAAGCACAAAAGGCCCAATAGGGAAATGCCTATTGAGCCTTTCGAAAGGAAATATTTAAGCGCGAGCCTTAGCAACGTAGCCAAGAGCCTCCTTACATTTATCGGTTACATACTGCCAGTCACCGGCGGCCACTTTGTCCTTCGGGAACAACTTGGAACCCATACCCACACAATAGACACCGGCCTTGAACCAAGCCTTCAGATTCTCCTCTTCAGGGGCAACGCCACCTGTCACCATGATCTTCGACCAAGGCATTGGAGCCTTCAAGCCTTTCACCATATTTGGTCCAACCACATCACCAGGGAACACCTTAGTGAGGTCGCATCCCAGTTCCTGTGCCTTACCGATCTCGCTGACGGTCATACAACCGGGGCAATACGGAATCAGGCGACGGTTACAGACAGGAGCAATGTCGGGATTGAACAACGGACCTACCACGAAGCAGGCACCGAGCTGGATATACATGGCTGCAGTGGGAGCATCCACCACAGAGCCGATACCTAAGGCGAGTTCGGGGCATTCCTTATCAGCCCACTTCACCAACTCACCAAATACCTCCTGAGCGAAGTCGCCACGGTTAGTAAACTCAAATGCACGAACACCTCCTTCATAGCAGGCCTTCACCACATTCTTACAAATCTCCAGATCCTTGTTGTAGAAAACAGGAACCATGCCTGTATCGCCGATTTTCTTCAGGACGGCTATCTTATCAAATTTTGCCATAATCTTTATTCGATGTTTCGGTATTACGATCATTCAAATTATCTCTGTACACGACCGTTGGCATTACCTCCAGCGAGAGACTCAACCTCTTCGACAGAAACCAAGTTGAAGTCACCATTGATCGTATGCTTCAGTGCTGATGCAGCCACTGCAAACTCAAGAGCCTCACCCTGTGTCGGTTTGGTGAGCAGACCATGAATCAAACCGCCAGAGAAAGAGTCACCACCACCTACTCGGTCGATGATAGGATTGATCTCATAGCGCTTGCTCTGATAGAACTCCTTACCATTATAGATCAAAGCCTTCCATCCGTTGAAGGTTGCAGAGTAACTCTCACGGAGCGTAGAGACAACATACTTAAAGCCAAACTCCTTCATCATCTGCTTGAAGATGCCCTCGTAACCGGCAGCATCGGTCTGGCCACCTTCCACATCTGCATCGGGCTTAAAGCCAAGACAAAGTTCTGCATCCTCTTCATTGCCGATGCACACATCCACATACTTCATCAAAGGACGCATGATCGAAATGGCCTTCTCTGACGTCCAAAGTTTCTTACGGAAATTAAGGTCAACAGATACAGTGACACCATGACGCTTAGCAGCCTCACAGGCCAGTTTGGTCAGCTCTGCAGCCTTGTCGGAAATAGCTGGGGTGATACCACTCCAGTGGAACCACTGTGCACCGTCCATGATGGCATCGAAATCGAAATCCGAAGGATCAGCCTCGGCAATCGAACTATGGGCACGGTCATAGATTACTTTTGAAGGACGCATCGAGGCGCCAGTCTCTGCATAATACAAGCCAACGCGGTCGCCGCCACGAGCCACAAACTGCGTGTTCACGCCATAACGGCGAAGAGCATTCACGGCAATCTGACCGATCTCATGTTTTGGAAGCTTTGACACGAAATAAGCGTCATGACCGTAGTTGGCCACGCTGATCGCAACGTTTGCCTCTCCGCCTCCAGGGATAATGCGGAATGATTCACTCTGGATAAAACGATCGTTACCTTGCGGTGAAAGGCGGAGCATGATCTCGCCCAATGTTACAATTTTTGCCATAATTTGTTGTTCCTTTAAAATTTGATGTTTATAGATTAATTCGTTTGTTTTCTGTTTGCGTGCACAAAAGTACGCATTCGGGTGCAAATATACAAATAAAAAACGAGAATTATTGTGTTTTTGAAAAAAAAAGTGCTGTGTGTTCGCACAATTCAACTTTTATTAGTATTTTTGCACTCGATAACAAAAATGTGTTCGCAAACACACTTGATAACAAAAGCATATTACACAGAAGCACAATGGCGCAGAAAGTAAGAATCAAAGACATCGCAGAGAAGTCGGGCGTATCGGTAGGAACTGTTGACAGAATCCTCCACAACCGTCCTAATGTTTCCAAGGCAGCACGAGAAAAGGTGGAGAAGGTGTTGAAGGAAATCAACTATCAGCCCAACATGTATGCCAGTGCACTGGCCTATAACAAATCCTACACATTCTTCCTGATCATGCCTAAGCATGAGAGTGAAGCCTACTGGCAGGAGATCGAGGAAGGGGCGATGAAAGCCTGTGATGCCCGCCGCGACTTCCATATCGATGTCAAAGTGACCTATTACAAGCGGTTTGACCGGAAAACATTCTCAGAGACCTTCCAGCATGTGCTCGACAACGAGCCCAACGGTGTGATCGTTGTTCCAGGTGAACTCGAACTCACACAGCATTTTACGGATCAGTTGCATCAGCGGAATATCCCGTTTATCCTTCTCGATTCCTACATGCCCGATCTCCGTCCGCTCTCTTTCTTCGGACAAGACTCATTCAGCAGTGGCTATTTCGCAGCCAAGATGTTGATGCTCGTCGCTTCAAGAGAGAAAGAAATCATGCTGATGAAACAGACGAAAGACGGAAAGGTGGCCAGTAAGCAGCAGGACAACCGCGAAGTTGGTTTCCGACATTACATGCGAGACCACTACCCTTCTATCGACATTGTGGAACTGGACCTTCCTTTGGATGAGGACAAGAGCGAATATGACAGTATCCTGGAAACGTTCTTCATGGAGCATCCCCATTTGCATCACTGTATCACCATGTGCTCGAAAGCCCATATCGTAGGTGATTTCATTCTGCGTACCAACCGGCGCGACGTACAGATCATGGGATATGACATGGTAGGAAAGAATGCCAACTGTCTGCGCCAAGGATCCATCTCCTTCCTCATCGCCCAGCATGCCTTCATGCAAGGGTACAACTGCGTGGACACTTTATTCAAAGCTATCGTCTTGAAACAGAAGGTGGAACCAGTGAACTATATGCCCATTGAACTGCTGACGAAGGAGAATGTTGACTTCTACAGGAGAACACAGTTATAACAGCTATTAACAAACAAATTATACAAAAACAGATCTATGGAACAATCAGCATTTATCAAAATCAACCCTGCCGACTCGGTGGTTGTATGTCTGCGCCCGATGAAGAAAGGCGAGACACTGGAAGTAGGAGAAAAAAAGGTGACTTTACTACAAGACACTCCGATGGGACATAAAGTCTTGATTGACGATGCAGCCGCCGGTGCGGACATCATCAAATACGGCTACCCGATCGGTCATGCTCGTGAAGACTTGAAGTCTGGACAGTGGGTGAACGAGAATAACCTGAAGACCAATCTCTCTGGAAAGCTCTCCTACGAGTATCATCCTGTGAACGAAAAACTGAGTATTCCGCTCGACAACCGCACTTTCAACGGGTATGTACGGAAGAATGGTGAAGTGGGCATCCGCAATGAGGTGTGGATCGTGCCCACGGTAGGCTGTGTGAACGGCATTGCAGAAAGGCTCGCCCAGCAGTTAGAGAAAGAGACAGGCTTGGAAGGGATCGATGCCGTACATGCCTGGCACCACAACTACGGCTGTTCACAGCTGAGTGAGGATCATGAGAACACCCGCAAGGTGTTACGTGACATCGTGCTCCATCCCAATGCAGGAGCTGTGCTCGTACTCTCATTGGGATGTGAGAACAACCAGCCGGAGGATTTCATGGCCATGCTTGGCGACTACGATAAAGACCGCATCAAATTGCTTGTCACACAACGTGTGGAAGGTGACGAGGTGGAGGCCGGTATGAAGATCCTTCGCGAATTGTATCAGATTGCCAAAGAAGACAAACGCCAGCCCTGTCCACTGAACGAGCTGCGAGTAGGCTTGAAATGTGGTGGTTCCGACGGATTCAGCGGAATCACAGCCAACCCACTTGTAGGTGAGTTCAGCGATTACCTCGTTGCCCAGGGCGGCACCAGTATCCTCACCGAGGTACCCGAGATGTTTGGTGCAGAGACCATTCTGATGAACCGTTGCGAGACGCCCGAGTTGTTTGATCAGACCGTTAAGTTGGTGAACGATTTCAAGGAGTATTTCCTCAGTCATGGGGAGCCAGTAGGTGAGAACCCGTCACCAGGGAACAAGGCCGGCGGTATCTCCACCCTCGAAGATAAGGCCTTAGGCTGTACACAGAAATGTGGTCGTGCCCCGGTAAGCGGTGTGTTAGCCTATGGTGATCGTCTGCAGGTGAAAGGCCTGAACCTGTTGTCTGCCCCTGGCAATGATCTCGTTGCCTCTACAGCCCTGGCATCCGCAGGCTGTCAGATCGTCCTGTTCACCACTGGCCGTGGTACACCTTTCGGCACTTTCATCCCCACCATGAAGATATCCACGAACAGCAACCTTTATAGGAATAAGCCGAACTGGATTGACTTCAATGCCGGTGAGTTGGTGGAAGGTACGCCCATGAAGGATGTGCTGGCCAAGTTCATCGACAAGATTATCGCAGTGGCCAACGGTGAGAAGGCACGTAACGAAGAGAACGGTTATCGGGAGATCTCCATCTTCAAGAATGGTGTGACCTTATAACCCAATCGGTCGGTGTAGAAATACATGTATAGAATCTCCCATGAGTAACAAGAAAGGATTGTTGGCCCTGTCGCCGTTAATGGTGTTCATCGCACTTTATCTCATCACGAGTATCGTTGCCCGTGACTTCTATAAGGTGCCCATCACCGTGGCGTTCATGATAGCCAGCATCTATGCCGTGGCCACCTCATGGAATTTCCCGCTTCCCAAGCGCATTGACATGTTCAGCAAGGGAGCGGGAACCAATAACATGATGATGATGCTTTGGATCTTCGTACTGGCAGGAGCATTTGCCAATTCAGCCAAAACGATGGGAAGCATCGATGCCACAGTGAACATGACACTTAGTCTGCTTCCTGGCAGCATGTTGATGGCCGGTTTGTTTCTTGCCTCATGTTTTATCTCTTTAAGCATCGGGACGAGCGTGGGAACTATAGTAGCCCTCGTTCCGATTGCCGCAGGACTGGCAACCTCCACCGCATCTAACGTCCCCATGATGACGGCCGTTGTGGTGGGCGGTGCCTTCTTTGGCGACAATCTCTCGTTTATCTCTGATACGACCATCGTGGCCACCAGTACGCAGGGGTGCAGGATGAGTGATAAGTTCAGGGTTAACTCGTTCATCGTGATGCCAGCAGCCTTTCTCATCCTGTTGGTATATATTCTCATGGGAGCCGGTATTCAGAGTCCGACCCACATTCCCGACGTGTCGTTCGTGAAGGTGATACCTTATCTGGTCGTCCTTGCCTGTGCAGTCTTTGGGATGAATGTGATGGCCGTGCTCACCATCGGTCTTACGCTCACGGGTATCATTGGAATGATTGATGGAACCTACGACCTTTACGGTTGGTTTGGTGCTATGGGCGATGGTATCCTCGGTATGAGCGAGCTGATCATCGTTACGATGTTGGCGGGAGGTCTTTTGGAGATTGTTCGTAGCAACGGGGGTATCGACTATATCATCTCCAAGATGTCTGCACATATCAAGACCAAACGGGGAGCGGAGCTTTCCATCGCCGCCCTGGTCTCTCTGACAGATATCTGTACGGCTAACAACACCGTGGCTATCATCACCGTGGGAGGCATTGCCAAACAGATAGGCGACCGCTTCGGTGTTGATAACAGGAAATGTGCCAGCATTCTCGACACATTCTCATGCTGCATGCAGGGCATCATCCCATACGGAGCACAGATGCTGATGGCAGCAGGATTGGCTAAGCTCAATCCCATCGAAATCATCCCCTTTCTGTATTATCCTTTTACTGTAGGTGTCATCGCACTGATAGCCATCTTGTTCAGATATCCCAAACGTTACAGTTAATCGATGTGGCACGAATATGAAACAGTCGAATATCATTAACAGGAATTTCTTCCGGCTCCTCCGCGCTGGAGCGTTCGAGGAGATTGAGGACGTTGAGCCGATGTCCACCTTCAAGTGGAAACGACTGATCCAGATTGCCGACGTACAAGATGTGCTGCCTTTCATTGCACAAGGGTTCCATCGATATGAAAACGATCAGAACCTGACTGTCTCCCCCACCCTCCAACAAGAACTGAAACTATTAAGTAGCATGAGGGTCCCGGATGTCAGCACCTCAACAACCGCCATCGAACAAATGGAGCCTCAGCTCAGTAATTTCTTTCTCAAGCGAAAGCAGAAAAGACTGCTGCAGAAGGAACTGAACAGTGAGGAATATTCACAGGAGACTGTTCAGATGCTACACATTATTATATATAATATCAACCAGACACTCACCAAAGGAATCTCCCTGAACGGAATCATTGAGATGGGTAGATATCTCCGGACCAAAGGGAACCACGTTGACTTCGTCAAACTTGAACAGTGGCTCCATAGCTTAGGGGTGATGCGACTGGCCAGTCTGCAAGGCAGCATCCTCATCGACATCTTTCATTTCGACCTGAGTGAGATCCCTTTCATGGGAAAAGAAGAGAAAGGGGCAGCTAATCTCACCCAGCGCTCATTAACCCACACAGCCTCCGACACTGCCGAGAACTGGCATTTCAGGATGCGTACCAATGGAATGGTGGAAAACAACAGTCGTGTGCTCCGCAGGAATCTTCGCAGGAGTGTCAGGTATTTCCGCTACAACCCTTTTGAGACCACCAGCAATTTCCTGGCAAACTTCGCCAAGAGTCTTTCCGAGATCGAAGAATAATAGTTAAGGTTTTTAAATTCTGACTTCTTGATGATATAATTACAAGATTTATTCGTACCTTTGCAAGTATGAATAGCTTAAAGAAACTAATATCAATACTCTTCACCGCTGTCATTACTGTCAGTGCCCACGCCCAAGATAGCTACATTCTGTGCGAGGACACCTGCACACACATCCACGGCATCGATCTCAGCCACTATCAGGGAAAGGTGTTCTGGGAAACCGTGGGTGATAACACGAAGATGCAATACGTGTATCTGAAAGCAACAGAAGGCGGTGACCGTATTGACGATAAATATGAACAGAACATCGAACTGGCTCACCGATATGGCCTGAAAGTGGGAAGCTACCATTTCTTCCGACCCAAGTCGGAGCTGAAAAAACAGTTAGAGAACTTCAAGACCCAATGTCGTCCGGGCGACCAAGATCTGATTCCCATGATCGATGTGGAATCAACGGGCGGTCTTTCCACCGTACAGTTCTGCGACTCACTGATGAAATTCCTTGAAATGGTGGAAGAAGCCTATCGGCAGAAACCACTCATCTATACAGGTAGGAATTTCTACAACAAACACCTCCAGCGAAAGATCGACGACTATCCCCTGATGGTTGCAATGTATGCAAAGGATCCGCCGGTGCTTGCCGACGATCGGGATTACCTGATCTGGCAATACACAGCCAAAGGTCGCATCAATGGTATTAACACGTACGTAGATAAAAGTAGGTTTATGGGAAGACACAGCATGCGCGAAATCCGATTCCGTCATCGGTAGTCAACCCAGAAGAATGATAAACATCATCAGTTATGGCAATTATCAAATGTCCAGAGTGCGGACATCAAATCAGTGATAAAGCACCCACCTGTCCTTATTGCGGGGTAGAAATAGCGGGTAAGATTGTCAAATGTCCCGACTGTGGAGAAATTTATTTCAGCGACGAGGAACTCTGTCCTCACTGTCTGCGCCCCACACGCCCCCATTCCCATCCCAATGCTACGAATGAGGATATCCCCACCCCCTCTTCCGAAGAAGTTTCCCCTGCTATAGTCTCCCCGACAGAAACAACAGTCAAAGAGAACAAGGCTTCACAACCCGTTCCTCCCACAATTCCCACAAAAGAGAGTAAGCAGGAACCTCCTACTCCCCCTGTCAAAAAGAAAGCCGGTAAGACCGCCATCCTCGTTTCCTTCGTCATCGCGCTCCTTGTCTTCGGCGTATGCTACTACATGTACAACCAGGCACAAGAGAACCGTGAGAATGAGGAGTACGAGATTGCCATGCGCAGCAACGAACCCCTGATCCTGCAAGGCTACCTCGACTCATTCAAAGATGCACCACAAGAGCACCGCGACAGCATCGAGGCACATCTGAAAGCCATCAAACAGGCTGATCTTGACTGGACAAATGCCCTCGTGAGCAATTCTAAGGCAGCACTGATGGACTACCTGAACAACTATCCAGGCACACCTCACCGCCAGCTGGCCATGCATAAGATCGACTCCATCGACTGGGCACAAAGTAACAATATCAATACTCCCGAAGCTTATCAGACCTACATGACCGACCATCCCGATGGCGACCACTATGATGAGGCAGAGGAACTGATGAAGAAACTCAAGGCTCAGGATGTCACACCCGAAGAGAAGTTGTTGGTGACAAACGTATTCCACAACTTCTTCGTTGCCATCAACGAGAAAGATGAGGAGGCCCTGAAGAATACCGTGGCCGAAGAGATGACACTTCTTAACAAAGAGAACGCTACAAAAGGTGATGTCGTGGATATGATGGACAAACTCTACAAGGAGGGTATCGTCAGGATGGTATGGCGACTGCCCGGCAACTACGATATTAAGAAACGGGAGGTTGCCGACGACCGTTATGAACTCAACGTGAGCTTCTCTGCGAACCAGGATGTGGAGTTCATTGAAAGCGCAAAGAACGGTACCAACAAATTCAAGGTGAATGCCACCATCAATCCCGATGGAAAGATTTCCCTCTTTAAGATGATAAAAATCGTGGAATAAATAGGAAAAGTATATTTTTCTGAAAATTTCTCGTAAAAAAATTTGCAGGTATCAAAAGAAAGCATTACCTTTGCACCCGCAATCAAGGAGATAACCCCAAGGTTTGCAGCTGAGACATCTGGAAGGATGGGTGAGTGGCTGAAACCAGCAGTTTGCTAAACTGCCGTACGGGTTCCCGTACCGGGGGTTCGAATCCCCCTCCTTCCGCACCGAGGGGATTTCCTTTGAGAGCATCTTTGAAATGTTGGTCGATTCATCTAATGGTTAGGATACAAGATTCTCAATCTTGGCATAGGGGTTCGATTCCCCTATCGACTACAAATATTCCCTGTAAATCAATGATTTGCAGGGATTTTTTATTTTACACCAGGATACTTTTCTACCACGATTAATACGAATCTGAAATAATTTTTGGCTTTTTACTTACTAATTCGTACCTTTGCACCATGAATCAAGAAAAAAAGACTCCTCATCCTTTAGTGGCGATCATCCCTGTGGTGATCCTCATCGCTTTCCTCGCCACAGCCATATCCCTGTTCGGCAGTGACTCACTGAGCGGTGGCAGTCAGATTGCCCTGCTGATGGGTATGGCGGTCTGTGTCATCATCTCCATGGCGCTATACCGCACCCCATGGCGGGTCTTCGAACAACAGATCAAGAAGACGTTAGGAGAGGTGTCCATCACTTTGCTGATCCTGCTCTGTGTGGGAATGTTGTCCGGTTCATGGATGATCAGCGGCATCGTCCCCACCTTAATATATTATGGGGTGCAGATCATGTCACCTCAGTTCTTCCTCGTGTCGGCAACTATCATCTGTGCCTTGGTATCGCTGTTGTCGGGCAGCTCATGGACGACGATAGCCACGATCGGAGTCGCCCTGCTGGGAATCGGTCATGCGTTGGATGTCTCGGAGGCATGGACGGCAGGAGCGATTATCTCCGGTGCCTATTTCGGTGACAAGCTGTCACCGCTGAGTGACACCACCATCCTCGCCTCGTCGGCCACCGGTACCGACCTCTTCGTACATATCCGCTATATGATGCTGACGACGATCCCCACCTTCCTCATCGCCTTGGTGATATTCTTCATCGCCGGATTTGGAAACGGTGGTGCCACCGAGCTACAGGTGGAGCAATATACCGAAGGACTCTCACGCTCCTTCCATATCTCACTGTGGACCCTGCTTGTCCCTGTGCTGACAGGTGTGCTGATAGCCCGCAGGGTGCCCTCGCTCATCGTCCTCTTCGCCTCGTCCATCATGGCAGGTATGGTAGCCTTGATCCTGCAACCCCATATCCTCTGTGAGGTGGCAGGTAATGGCAATCTGCTACGGGGACTGGCGATGACCTATTACGGTGCAACAGCCATTGATACGGGTAATGCCTCGTTGAACGAACTGATATCCACGGGAGGTATGGCAGGTATGCTGAACACCATCTGGCTCATTCTGTGTGCTATGTGTTTCGGTGCGGTGATGGTGGCAAGTGGGATGATAGAGAGTCTGACGCGAGTGATCGTCAGTTGGGTGCGCCATCGGGTGTCACTCGTCTCCTCGACTGTCGGCACCGGTATCTTCCTCAATCTCACCACGGGCGACCAGTTTATCTCTATCGTGCTGACGGCAGACATCTTCAAGGAAGTGTATGATGACCAGGGGTACGAGACGCGTCTGCTGAGCCGTACCTGCGAGGATGCTGCTACCGTGACTTCGGTGCTTGTTCCCTGGAACACATGTGGCATGACACAGTCAACGGTTTTGGGTGTCCCTACCCTGACCTACCTTCCATACTGTTTCTTCAACCTGCTGAGTCCGCTGATGAGCATCATCATTGCTGCCATTGGCTGGCGTATCGTCAGTAGGAAGCAACAGGTGCGAGTGGTGTGACGGCGAAGTGAATGTTACGAGTGAGTATGCTCACCCGGTCATCGTCAGTAGCAGTTGTGTCCTGCCACATTCAGTGCCTCTGCGATAATGTTATGCTGGAAAGAAATGTCAATAAAATTGATCAGAAAAAATGTATTGGAAAATACCCTCGGAAAAATCTCAGCGGTATTTATAGGATGTATTGAAACACTCAACCGATGATTTTGCGGTTATCGTGTCTGAATGGATTCCTCACAGATTCTTCATTTAATTGAAAAAAAACATGTTATTTATTGAAGAAGAGTCTGTTAAGGGTCGTTCCGCCGTCACCTACGAGTCGTTCGATTGTCATCTACCATTCGTTCCGCCGTCATGTATCGGTGTAAGATGACGGCGGAAAAGAGGAAAGAACCGTCTCGAACAACCCGTAGATTACTTCTCACCGAACAGGAGAATGCTTTTTCAAATCACTAAAACGGCGTTTCCGGATCACAAGAATATCGTTTTCAGATCACAAGTATACTGTTTTTACTACCTAAATACGGTGTTTTTCGTTGTTAAAAACGGCATTTTTAATAAGTCAAAAATCCAATTATTTACTAACACAGTCATTTTCAACGCATTATAAAACCTCGATTTTTTGCGTTATTTTGACCTAAAGTACAGTTGATGACCGTTGACGCTATTCTGGCACGTTAATTTCAGTTAAATCGTCAAGATAATTCACAATTTATTCCGGAAGGCAGTCGCTAGCCTCTGTGCCGACACAGCCTTTTCCTCGTTTAAGATCGTTTAACGTTCGGCGATGCAAAATTTCCCACTTCGCTGCGTTTATAATAGTAGTAGCATTAACAAAAGAAAAGAAATGGAGAAAATGGAAACAAAGAAGATTTGGAGAAAATCACGATTAAGCGAGAGCCATGCAAACCCGCTTGCAGGTGGCCGAGCGAGAGCGATTTATGTAATCGGTTTAGCAATGCTTGCAGCTTTCTCTATTGCCTCTTGCAGCAGCGATGACGGTATGGATTCATCTCTCTCCAGTGTAACCCTGAATGAGTGGCCAATGACTGACTGCTCAACAAGCACTCGTCCTCTTCGTGACTTAGCGGCTTATGAGCTGCTTGATGTTCCCTACAAGTGGGATGAGGACTGGTTGAGTGGAAAGACCTATATCATCCTGCCCGATTTTTCTATGAACAAATCCTCCTTTTCTTATAATGATTATCTCGCCAAGAACCTCTGTAGCGGCACGCACGGTGCCTATACGAATCTCATGGAGGGCAAAGCCGACGTTATCATTGCGAGCCGTGATATATCCAGAAATGAAAAGGCTTCGGCAGAATCCATGGGCATAGAACTGGAGACTGCACCCCTTGCCATCGACGCATTGGTGTTTATCGTCAACCCCAAGAATCCCGTCAAGGACCTGACGGCTGACCAAGTGAGGAAGATATATACCGGAGAGATTACCAACTGGAAGGAGGTTGGCGGCGTTGACCATGCCATCACCCCATATATCCGTGATCCGGACTCCGGTAGTCAGGAGAAGATGGAGACATTGGTCATGAATGGCCTCACTATGATTGACGGAACCTATATGCCGGAAATCATCGGCTCTCAAATGGCATCTCCCTACCTGCAACTTGAAGTCGATGAATACGGCATCGGCTATACGCCATTCTTCTACTGCACGGCTATGGTCCGCGATTTTTTGAAGGTGAAAATGCTTTCCATCGACGGCGTGCCTCCCAGCAAAGAATCGTTGAGTGAAAACAAGTATCCTTTCGTGTCAAGCATATACGCTGCAGTCCGCAAGTCGGAGAATCATGAGAGTACGGCATACAAACTCTTCAAATTCCTCTTTACCAAGGAAGGTGCTGATATGATTGACGAGAGTGGGTACATAGCGATAAGATGACATACGCCGATGGCACTCCGACACCCGAGAATCAATAATTGTAAAACAGTTTTTGGGGTGTTCATCGGTGAAGAATTCATGTGGAATGAGATTTAGGAGGAATGAAAAAGCAAAGATTATTTGAATGATTCAGAGATTATTCGTAATTTTGCAGCACCGAAGTAATATACACAAATAAAGATGAACATACGTCCTTGTGCCAAAATCAATTTGGGACTGAATATCGTGGAAAAGAGAGCCGATGGGTATCACAACCTCGAAACAGTGTTCTACCCCGTACCTCTTTATGATGAGATCACCATCGAGGAATCCACAGAGTCTGCTGCATCTACCTGTCTGCTGACCCTTTCCGGTCAGCAGATTGAAGGTGATCCGGAGAAAAATCTGGTGGTTCGAGCCTATCGGTTGCTGGAGCACCGCTACTCCCTGCCACCCATCCACATTCACCTCACGAAGAGCATACCGATGCAGGCCGGTATGGGTGGAGGTTCTGCCGACGGCACCTATACCCTTCGTCTGCTGAACGAGATGTTCTCTTTAGGCATCAGCAATGCCGACATGGAACGATACGCCGCGACGTTAGGCGCCGACTGCGCCTTCTTCGTCAAGGCCACACCCTCATACGCCAAAGGGATTGGAGAGCAACTCTCCCCCATCGACCTGTCGTTAAAAGATTATTACCTCGCCATCGTGAAACCGCCGATTGCCGTTTCCACCCGTGAGGCATTCTCGCTGATCAAGCCCCAACGACCGGAAAAGAACTGCCGCAACATCGTGAGTCAGCCGATCGAGACCTGGCGCGAAGAACTGAGGAACGACTTTGAAGAAAGCATCTTCCCACAATACCCTCGGATTGGTGAGATCAAGGAACAGCTGTATCATCAGGGAGCACTCTATGCAGCGATGAGTGGCAGTGGCAGTGCGCTGTTCGCCCTCTTCCGTGAACAGCCCGACCATCTCTCCACCCTTTTCCCCGACTGTTTCACTGCCATCAAGAAATTAGAGAAATAGGACAATTAACCGAAACGTGCATGAACAACATGAATGAACTGTTCCCTGTGGTTGATGAACAGGGAAACGTGATCGGATCGATCACCCGCGGTGAGGCGCACAACGGAACAAAGGTGCTGCACCCCGTTGTCCACCTCCATGTGTTTAACAGCCACGGCGACCTGTATCTCCAACACCGTCCTGCATGGAAAGACATCCAGCCCGACAAATGGGATACCGCCTGTGGTGGACATGTGGATTTCGGCGAAGATGTATCCACGGCATTGCGACGGGAAGTGGCCGAGGAGTTAGGCATCACCGACTTCGTGGCAGAATCCCTTGGACACTATGTTTTTGAGGGATTACGGGAGAAAGAGCTGGTCTATGTCCATCAGACGATCTACGACGGTGAGATCCATCCCGACAAGGAAGAACTGGCTGACGGTCGATTCTGGAAACGTGAGGAAATTCTTGCAAACATGGGTCAGGGGATATTCACCCCGAATTTTGAAGACGAATACAAAAAATATTTCGGATAATTTGGTGATGTGAAGAATATTTCGTAATTTTGCAGCCGATTTCAAAACAACCCGTTTCCGAATTATAGCTGAGGAGCCTACGGTGTCTCGGCCAAGGCAAACGGAAAGAATCAAACCATCAGTTTCAATTTAAAATTACACATATTCTACGTATGTATAACATAGACGAATTATCATCGAAGGATATCTCCGAATTGGAAGATATCGCAAAAGAATTAGGTATTTCTATCAACACGAAGGCGTCTCAGCAAGAAATCGTTTACACGATTCTCGACGAGCAAGCCAAGATCGGTGCTGCCAAGACACCCCAGACAACGAAGCGTAAGCGAGTGAGAATCACGAAAAAAGATACAGACCGTGTCTATAGTGTGAACGGGAAAGAAGGCGAGAACTTCGATCTGAAGAAGAACAAGCCCATGACCATGGAGGCAGCTCCCCTGTTTGCCGCCCTCCCCCCCGAAGAGGCTGGTATGGTGGCAGAACCCGAGCAGCCCGTAACCGAAGAGAAAGAAGCTACACCGGAGGCAGAAACGCCCGAGGAGGTACTGGCCAAGTTCCCTAAACACCGCGGAAGGAAATCAAAGGCTGAGCTGGCAGCGATCGCCGCAGCAGAGGCAGCCAAGAAGGCAGAAGCAGAAAAACAGGAGATCATTCCCGAGGATTCTGCTGAGGAACAGCCTGCTGAGGTAGAAGAGACCGACAACATCATTGCTGACGTGCCCGAGGCAGAATTTGCCACCGGGGATGGCAGCAGCGAAGACAGTCAGGAACAGAACGACCTCCTGGCACAGCTCCAAGCCAAGGTGAATGCCCATAACGAGGGTCCTGAGCCCGTCATGATGCCTCTTGACAATGTATGGGAAGGTGATCCCGGCGACGGCACCGATTTCATCCCTGTTGTTGACCTGCCTATTGAAGATCAGTCAGCTCTGCCCAACTTCGACATGTTTGACAACCCCACGACTCCGATGCCTACAGCACAGTCATTCCGTCCTGTGACACCGCAGCCTGCCACCACGGGTGCCAACTATGATTTCTCGGATATTATCTCTGCCAACGGCGTTCTGGAAGTGATGCCCGACGGATATGGGTTCCTGCGCTCAAGCGACTACAACTACCTCTCCTCTCCTGATGATGTGTATGTGTCGGTGGCACAAATCAAGCGATATGGATTGAAGACCGGTGATGTCGTGAATTGCCATGTTCGTCCGCCACATGACGGAGAGAAATATTTCCCATTGACCAGCATCGACCAGATCAATGGGCGTAACCCCGCGGAAGTGCGCGACCGTATCCCCTTCGAGCACCTCACCCCACTCTTCCCCGATGAGAAATACACTCTCTGCGGTGATGCTAAGACAACTAATCTCAGCACCCGCGTGGTGGATCTCTTCGCCCCGATTGGTAAGGGACAGCGTGCATTGATCGTGGCACAGCCGAAGACTGGTAAGACGATCCTGATGAAGGATATTGCGAATGCCATCGCTGCCAACCACCCCGAGGCATATCTGATGATGCTGCTCATCGACGAGCGTCCTGAGGAGGTAACAGACATGGCCCGCACCGTGAACGCCGAGGTGATTGCCTCTACGTTCGATGAGCCGGCAGAGCGCCATGTGAAGATTGCGGGTATCGTTCTGGAGAAAGCCAAGCGTATGGTAGAATGTGGCCACGATGTGGTGATCTTCCTCGATTCCATCACCCGTCTGGCACGTGCCTACAACACGGTGGCTCCCGCCAGCGGCAAGGTGCTTACAGGTGGTGTGGATGCCAATGCTCTTCAGAAGCCGAAACGATTCTTCGGTGCTGCCCGAAATATTGAGGGAGGAGGCAGTCTGACCATCGTTGCCACAGCATTGATCGACACCGGTTCGAAGATGGATGAAGTGATCTTCGAGGAGTTTAAGGGAACAGGTAACATGGAGTTGCAGCTTGACCGCTCACTCAGTAACAAGCGTATCTTCCCGGCTGTTAATCTCGTTGCGTCAAGTACTCGTCGTGATGACCTGTTGCAAGACAAGACAACCCTCGACCGTATGTGGATTCTCCGTAAGTATATTGCCGACATGAACCCCATCGAGGCAATGAATACGATCCATGACAGTATGGAGCGCACCCATAGCAACGAGGAGTTCCTGCTATCGATGAACTCGTAAGGACTCGATAAAAACAACGAAAGAAGGGAGGACATCGGTCCTCCCTTCTTTCGTGATTCCATTAGTAGCAGTTGCTATTTTTGTGGCCGCTATCCTTTTGGGTTTGATGATTTATTACTATCTTTGCACCAATAATCTATACAAATGATCTATGCTGCTACAAAAGAATATCATCAAGAAATACCAGGGACTGCTCAATGAAAGTCAAGTTCTGGAATCGTGGACACGGTATCAGAACTATTTCCTGAATCAAGATATACAACAAAACATCCGCCAGTCGAAAGAAGAACAGTTTCAAGAAGGCTTCCTTCGCGAACTGTTCGTCAAGGTACTGGGCTATACGCTTAACCCTTCGCCTGGCTATAACCTCATTACTGAAAAGAAGAATGAAACCAACTCCAAGAAGGCTGACGGAGCCATCGAGAAGGATGGTAAGGTGATTGGCGTGATAGAACTGAAAGATCACAAGACCACCGACCTCTCGAAAGTAGAGCCTCAGGCTTTCGGATATAAGAGTCAACACCCCAATTGCCGCTATGTGATTATCTCCAATTTTGAGAAGCTACGGCTCTATCTTGACAATGCCGTAGAGTGTAGAGAGTGGGATCTTTTCCATATCACAAAAGATGAATTCAGTGAATTATATCTCTGTCTGGCCTGGCCTCAGATAGAGCGAGGTGTGGCTTTGCAGATGAAGCGAGAATCTGTTTCGAGCGAAGACCAGATAACGAAGGCTCTTTATCAGGATTATTCTCAGTTTAAGAGGGCACTCTTTGCTGATATTCTTGAACGGAATCCGCAACCTTTATCTTATACAGAAGCAGAAACAGGAAATACTGACGCACAGAAAGAGTGGCAGTTGCTTCTGTTCAAGAAGACCCAGAAACTGCTTGACCGACTGCTCTTTATCTTTTTTGCCGAAGACTGCGGGCTTTTGCCTCCCAATTCAATGATGAAGATTATCGACCAATGGACAGACCTGAAAGACGAGTTTGATGAGTATCAGCCACTCTATACCCGTATAAAGAAGTATTTCGGCTATATGAATACGGGCTATCAGGGTAAGCAGTATGAGATATTCGCCTATAATGGTGGTCTCTTTAAAACCGACGAGGTCTTGGATAACATCAAGATTAGCGACGATCTTCTGGTAAAGCATACCCGCAAGTTGTCGGAATACGACTTTGAGAGCGATGTGGATGTGAATATTCTGGGACATATCTTCGAGAACTCGCTTTCTGAGATTGAGGAGGTGACACAGCAGATTAATAGTGGTACAGCACCGCTGACCTCTAAGCGCAAACAGGACGGTGTGTTCTATACTCCTCAGTATATCACCAAATACATTGTGGAGAATACCGTGGGGCGTCTTTGTGCAGAGAAGAAACAGCAACTGAATATCGTTGAGGATGAATACTTCTCCGACCAGCGTCGTCAGATGCAGACCAAGAAACGCCTGATGGATCAGTTGCAGAAGTATCGTGAGTGGCTACTGCAGATTACGATTCTCGATCCTGCCTGTGGTAGTGGTGCATTCCTGAACGCAGCTCTTCAGTTCTTGATGGCCGAGCACAAACTGATTGATGAGATGGAGGCAAAAGTGGCAGGTTCTGCCATTGTATTCCAGGATGTAGAGAACAGTATCTTGGAGCATAACCTCTATGGTGTGGATATTAATGAGGAAAGTGTAGAGATAGCTCAACTGGCACTCTGGCTGCGAACAGCCAAGCCGCATCGCAAACTGAACTCACTGAATGAGAATATCAAGTGCGGCAACTCATTGATAAGCGACCCTGCCATTGCAGGAGAAAAAGCCTTCGACTGGCAGAAAGAGTTTCCACAAGTATTCGAAAAGGGAGGCTTCGATGTGGTGATTGGCAATCCGCCGTATGTTCAGTTGCAAAGCATGGGAGCCATGAGCGATGTTTATGCCAAATGTGGCTATGAAACCTATAACAAGAGTGCCGACCTGTATTGTCTGTTCACTGAGAGAGGTTATAATCTGCTCAAGCCAGGAGGATTGCAATCGTTTATTATGCCAAACAAGTGGATGCTCGTTTCGTATGGCAAGGAGTTGCGTCGCTTCATGGCAAAGAGCGACCTACAGCAGATTATCAACTTTGGCGATGTTCAATTCTTTGACGAGGCGACAATCTATGTTTGCATCTTCGTAACGCGAAAAAGCAACGAACGAAGCGAAGAAGTACAGGCTTTGTCACTCAATCAGAAAACCTATCACGGCGATTTTCTCCAAGAAGTGCCTGAGCAGTTGGCAAACTATCCGTCAGAAATATTCGGAGAAAAGGAATGGATTATTCAACCAAAAGCCCATTTCGATATCTTGCAGAAGATGCAGAAAGGAACGGCTTTGAAAGAAATGCCAATATCCATTAATTATGGTATAAAGACTGGGTATAACGATGCTTTCTTTATCGATGGAGCCACTAAAGAAAAACTCGTCGCAGAAGACCCCAAGAGTGAAGAGCTAATCAAGCCTCTGCTGAGAGGAAGAGACATACAGGCGTGGAAGGCGCAATGGGATGATCAATATCTGTTGTTCGTTCCTTGGCATTTCCCCAATCATTTAGACGACACCATTCAAGGAGCATCTGATCATTCTGAAAAAGACTTCAGGGATCAATATCCTGCTTTATATACACATTTACTGAATCACAAAGAAAAACTGTCTTCTCGCAATAAGGCGGAAACAGGTATCCGATACGAATGGTATGCCCTGCAGCGTTGGGCGGCTGACTACTATGAGGAGTTTTCCAAACCCAAAATCATGTATCCCAACATGACTTCTCTCTTCCCATTTATCTATGACGAGAATGGCTTCTTTGGCAACGACAAGACCTTTATGATTACGGCTCAAGATGACTCTATAAACCTAAAATTCATCACAGCAATTCTTAACTCAAAGTTATGCAAGCTATGGATTTGGTACAATTGTCCAGAATTGCAAGGTGGAACTCGAGAAATCCGCAAAGTATATTTTGAGAAATTCCGCATACCTATTAATGTTGACCAACAACCTTTAGCCGACCTTACAGACTTGCAGATGAAACAAGTAGGACTATTGCAGGAAAAGCGCAGCCGTTTCCTTCGTCGGCTTTCGGAAAACTTCGAGGGCGTGAAGATAACAACGGCGTTGCAGTCATTCGACCATATGGACTTCAAGACCTTCGTGGCAGAGCTGAAGAAGCAGAAGATAAAACTCTCATTAAGTCAACAAGACGAGTGGGAAGACTACTTCAACGACTACGCTAAAGCCTGCCACGACCTCTCAGAGCAGATAAATGCTATTGACAACGAGATAGATCAGCGTGTGTTTGACCTCTATGGTTTGACACCTGAAGAACGAGAAATTGTATTGAATAATCATTAAAATCAATATAACATGGAGATATTATGGATTTTATTAATTATCTTTATAGGTTTAATGATGATGGGGCCTCTTTTTGCTTCTTTAGCGAATGATTCTTCAAAGCCCTCTCTACCATCACAAGAGGACATCCATCTCCGAAACATGGAAGATGCCACAGGACGCTTCTATGTAGATTTTTATAGAGGCCCATATTATGATGGTGATAATTGGGAGGCCACAGTCAAGGCTAAAAAAAGGAAGGGAGGATATATAGAATTTGTTAAAGAAGACAGCCAAAGAGAATTGGAGAATAAGATTGATGAAGCGAGGGAACCACGGGGACAGGTACATGATTCATCAACACAAAATATAGATTTCCCAAATAATTGATTACTTTTGCAAACGAAAACGATATTGAAGATATGGCAAACGAAATGGAGAAAAGGAATAAGGCCTTCCTGATTTATCAGGATGAAAACGGAATTGCACGAGTCAATGTAAGATTCGAGGGCGAGGATGTGTGGCTTAATGTGGAGCAAATGATGGAGTTGTTTGACACTTCGCAGCAGGACATTAGTTACCATATCAAACAAATATATGCAGAGGACGAACAAACACCAGAACGAACTCACAAAAAATTTTTGTTAGTTCGACAAGAGGGCAATCGTAGTGTCAAGCGGCAGATGAGCCACTACAACCTTGACATGATCATCGCTGTGGGCTATCGCGTGAAATCGCAGGTAGCTACGCGCTTCCGTCAGTGGGCTACCCAACATCTACGTGAATTTATCCAAAAAGGATTTACGCTGGATGATGACAGGCTGAAAGGAAAAGGTAATAGGTATTTCCGTGAGTTGCTGCAACGCATTAGAGACATCCGTAGTAGTGAGCGCAACCTGTATCAGCAGGTGACGGACATCTTCATTACAAGCATCGACTACGATCCCAACGCCAATCTCACTCGAAAGTTCTTTGCTACTGTTCAGAACAAACTGCACTATGCTGCTCATCAGCATACAGCGGCAGAGGTGATATATGAGCGTGTGGATGCAGAGAAGCCGATGGTGGGCATGACCAATTTTAAGGGTGATTATATCACCAAGGAGGATGTGCAGATTGCGAAGAACTATCTGACGGAAGAAGAACTGACTTACTTGAATCTGTTGGTATCACAGTATTTGGACTTTGCCGAGATTCAGGCTTTGCAGCAGATTCCTATGAAGATGGAAGAGTGGATACAGAAACTTGACGATCTGATGAAACTCTCTGGCAGACAGTTGTTAGTGGGCAAGGGAACTATCAGTCATGAAGAGGCGAAAAAGAAAGCTATTGCTGAGTTTGAGAAGTATCGTAAGATGGAGATGTTGCAGTATGAGAGCGACTATGACAGGGCCATCAGAGAACTGATACAGAAAGAGAATAGCCTGCCAAAGAATGAGGGTTGATAATAAAATAAATTTGATGATGCAAATGTGTGTGAGATAAAAGAAAAACAAGCAAGTAATTGAGAATCAATTGCTTGCTTGTTTTGTAATGGTGATTCCGTTGGGGTTCGAACCCAAGACCCACAGCTTAGAAGGCTGTTGCTCTAATCCAACTGAGCTACGGAACCAACAATCGGCTGCAAAATTACTGCTTTTTCCGCAAACAGCCAAATTATTTAGCTGAAAATTACGATAACTCGTAGATGTCACTGGGTGTTTTGCGGCGTAACACATCCAGCAGGAAATCTTTCCCTGGGATGATGCCCGCATTCCTGAGAATCATCTCCACGGTCTTCCTTGCCAGCTCCGGATGATTGTTTTCCTGACTCAGATGACAGAGCCACACATGTTTCAGTCTGGGCGTGGCATTTTCCACCAAGGCCTGTGCACAAGCTTTATTACTCAGGTGCCCGTTTTCACTGAACACACGGTCTTTCAAATATTGCGGATAGGGTCCATTGAACAACATCTCCTCGTCGTGGTTTGCCTCGATCACCAGATAGTTCGCCCGCTGGATATACTCTTTCATCTCCTCGGTGACATGTCCGGCATCGGTCATGAGACAGAACGTACAGTCCTCACATTGGATACAATATCCCACATTATCGTTGCTGTCGTGAGGGACATGAAACGAAGTGACGGTAAACTCCCCCAGCTGCATTCTGTCTCCCGTCTCGAAGACATGAGCGTTGATGGGTTGAATCTTACGCCGCACACAATAGTTGCGGTCAATTCCACGATGAACCTCCCGGGTGGCATAAACAGGTACGTTGTACTCACAACTGAACGATCCTACCGACTTGACATGGTCTGCATGATCATGGGTAACCAAAATATGATGGACATCCGACAATCGGAGCCCATGGTCTTGAAAATATCTTTTCAGTGTTCGTACACCAATTCCTGTATCTATCAATAGTCCATCCGTTTCGGTATAGAGAAAATAGCAATTTCCACTGCTACCACTCCCGAAGGATATAAATTTCAGCATTTTAGTTATTATTTTGTGCAAAAGTAGGAAAAAACAAGGGGAAAACCAAAGAATTTACCTACCTTTGTATGATTTTAATGTTTTAATATGAAAATTAATTGTTTGACTCTTCTGTCTGTCCTCCTTCTGACAGCCTGTGGTGGCAGCCGCGACGGCTCGGAGGATCAGCTTCAAGAAACCGTTGACAGCTTCGCCGTGAGTTACTTCAACTACGACTTTAACACGGCACGCCGTTTCTGTACTGATGACTCAGAGAAATGGCTACAGTTTGCGGCAAGCAACGTTCTGCAGGAGGACGTGGATATTCTCCGACAGCAAGAGGAGCCCGCCACCGTTGATGTGGATGAATGGGACTACACCTCCGACAGTACAGCCAGTGTGCACGTCTGTGTCCACAACTATCTGCGTATGGACAGCATTGGTAAGGCAGGGCGAATGACCGATGAGGGTAGATATGTCTTGAATGCTGTTCTCCATCAAGGTAAGTGGCTCATCAGAATGGCAGACCTACCGCGAAGTGGAAAGAGAAGTCACGACTGAACCGGGGATTCGTGATGGGATAATGATCTTTCCGGGTTTCGTAAGCTGGGTTGACAGCTTTCATACCCATATCGAAACGCAGAATGAAATAGTCGAAATTCAGTCTTAGGCCCAGTCCGTATGCCACAGCGATCTGCTTATAGAACTCGTCGAAACGGAATTGTCCTCCCGGCTGGTCAGGGTAGTTACGCAACGTCCAGATATTTCCCGCATCAATGAACACCGCTCCGTCAAATTTCCAGAACAGGAATGTTCTGTATTCAGCATTCAAGTCAACCTTCATGTCACCAGTCTGATTGATAAAGTCGATTGCACCGTTGTTACCCTTGAAACTACCCGGCCCTAATCCGCGCACGCTCCATCCTCTCACGCTGTTGGCACCGCCCGAGAAATATCTCTTCTCAAACGGAAGGATTCTGCTGTTTCCGTAAGGATAGGCGATGCCGAAACCGGCATGCAACGCCAGTTGGTTATGTCGGTCAAAACGGATAAGATGGGTGAAGTCGAAGTCACCTTTCACATACTGAGCATAGGCTATATTAAATAAGGTATATTGCCCACGATCATTCTCTTCGGCACCGAAAAGATGACTGGCTCCGTTCAACAGGTTTCCTGCCGTCTCAACGTTCACACGCATCGCCATGTTCCTGGCTTGGTAAGCCATGGAGAATCCGATCTTCATAATGAACAGATCCTCGTAGTTGTATCTCAGGATCGCATTGCGATTGCTCACACTGTCTAAATAGTCATGCTTAAACGTTGACGAAATCCACGGCATGTGTATATAGTTCAGATCGATGACATCCGCCCTATAGCTGATATTCTGCGAGGCATCTGTCCAACGGTAACGCCACGCGGCATTGAACAGTCGCCGATGGAACTCAGGACGGTTCTGTAGGTTATAGCTAACCAAAAGTTCCGATGATGCAGAGCTTCTCCTTCGGTAACTTTTAGAGACAGGAGCGATGAAACGGGGAAAAGAGAGTTTTGCTTCAACGTTATATTCCTCATAGTCCTGGTTCTGATACCCCTCTAATCCCGTGATGGCTTCGAAGGCACCTCGCAGCTGTACACTGAAAGTCTCTGATCCTTTGAAAAGGTTACGGTTCTCGTAGGTGGCTGTAACCGCTGCCCCCAGGTCGCCGGCGGTGTTCGTTCCCTCGGGTTGGAAACTGAAGGTATTGGGTTTATTCGTGCTGATCTGAACGTTACAGTCTAACTGGGTAGTATCAGGAATTTCGTTGAACTTGATACTGGTATATCTCACAGCCGACAGTCGCCCGAAGGCATTGTAGGTCTTTTGCAGATGAAGGGAACTGTAATTCTTTCCCTCTTCTAACCATGTATTCTCACGCAACACGGAGCGCCGCAGGTGCAACTTCCCATCGTCACCGCTTAAGAAGTTCACACGGCGGATTGTATATCTTGGGTGGAGTGTTTCTTCCGCATCACTATTGGCACGGTATGGCAGCAGCTGCATGGTGAGATCAACCATCCTTGATCCCCTTGTGGTATCGGCCATAAAACGAATGAAATCCTTATGAAAGCGATAATACCCTGATTGGGTGAGCAGCTGGGTGATCCGTTTCCGTTCCTGATCCAGTTCTGCCACCGTAAACCGCATTCCTTCTTTCAGATATTGGTTTTTGGGTTCATCGAGTCTAAGAACTTTTGCTATCGTGTCATCCTGTATGTCGTATTTCACCGAACGGATAAAATAAGGAATGCCGGGATGAAGTGTATAGATGGCAGTAAGCCGATGTCCGTGTGTTTTCGTCTGCAATGTCACATCGGCATTCATATATCCTAAGTTATGCAGCGCATGACGAAGATCGTCGCAAGTGAGGCGGGCCATCACTGAGTCATAGACCACAGGTTCCTCACCGATATTTCGCAGTGTGCGGTTAATCCATTTCGTGGTGTCTCTTCCTGCCAAGGTATATGTGCCCAGAGGAACTTTGAACAGCGAGAACCACTTGGAGTTACTCTGCTGACGGATATAGGGAGACAGCTGCGAAGGGTCTATTTCCTTGGTATCTGCCTCCACTCGCACCTTCTGCAGCAAATACTGGCCATCATCGAGGAACTTCGACGATGAGCACGATGCAGCAAGGACCCCAATGAGACAGACTGCCAGAATCTTCCTAAGCGTCATATTTTTCTCTTTTTGCTTGCAAAAGTAAGAAAAAAAAAGTACTTTTGCAATATGATAAGCAAAAACTTGATGAAATACGTGCGCAGCCTCGAACAGAAGAAAGCCAGGAAACAGGAAGGGCTCTTTGTTGCTGAAGGCACGAAGGTGGTGGGTGACCTGTTGTCAGTGATGCCCCCTACCCGACTGATTGCCGTGGAGGAATGGTACAGGCAGAACGGCATCATCCCCAAGGCAAGCGATGTCGTGGTCACCGAGGATGAGCTGCGCCGTGTGAGTTTTTTGCAACATCCCCAACAGGTGATGGCACTGTTCCCCCTTCCCGAGGGTAGCAAGAATACTGATCTCAGAGAGAGAGAATACTTTTCGTCGTCAGCGAGCAACCTTTTCATTGCCCTTGACGGCATACAGGATCCCGGCAATCTGGGTACCATTATCCGCATTGCCGACTGGTTTGGTATCTCCACCCTGTTCTGCAGTCATGACACCGCCGATGCTTACAACCCCAAAGTGGTGCAGGCCACAATGGGAAGTATCGCCCGTGTGAAAGTGATCTATACTGACTTGGTTACCCTGTTCGCGCAACTACCGGATGACATACCTGTCTATGGCACCTTCCTCGATGGTACGAACATCTATCAGCAACCGCTCTCTCCCAACGGTATCATCGTAATGGGGAACGAGGGGAAAGGCATATCAAAAGAGGTAGCAGCCCATATCAACCGTCGCCTGCTCATCCCCAGTTATCCTGAGGGAAGGGTGACGGCAGACAGTCTGAATGTAGCAATAGCCACGGCGATTACCTGTTCGGAGTTCCGCAGGCAATCACCCCGCCGGTAATGATTTCCCAATAATTGGTCATGCTTCAACGGTTTTTATTTCTCATATACCATGGATGAGTAACAAAGACGTACATCAGTAATGCGACAAAGGCCAGAACGATTCCCGTGCAATAGATCCTGGATGACAAGCACGAATAGCCAAGGAACAATCCCATGCTGATACCCAGTTCCCATGCTAAGAAAAAAGTACTTTGGGAAGTGCCTCGCTGACAGTGACGGCTCAGTTTGATGAAAAAGAGCAGGAAACGGGAGCCGATGATACCAATGCCGAAACCGATGAACACGGGAGGAATGAACTGGTTTACCATCATCGTTTGCGACCGATTCATCATCAACAGAGCAGCAATCATCAAGACCAGTCCGCTTACTGTCTCACTTTTGAGATCGGCATTCACAAAGACAAACTTCTCCGACAACAAAGCCAGCAAGAAACCACCCATCATCATACTGTAGAACATATACGACAATGGAGTTGTAAAAAGCAGTCCTGCTATGGTCGTCACCAATAGAAGGTTGATAAACAGCAACCATCCGTCAGGCAGGAAGAAACGGTCGAGTGAGAAGATCTTCACATTCTCCTCGGGTGCTTTAAAGGGAAAATCCGCGAGTTGGATTAAAAGCATTGCCAACAAACATGTTACGCAGCAGGAAAGTACCATCACCTCCATACCAAAATAATGGTTGATAATCAAGGCGGCTGCCGGTCCTAACGAAATACCAAAACGTCCGAACCAGGAAGCGCTGTGATTCGCTTCAGTGCGCTGAAAGGATTCGCAGATATCGATAATCAACGTACTCATGAGTATCATCTGCGCCAAGCCAAAGGACATGCCTAAGCCGAAACGTAGCACCATGGCTTCCATCCCACTGCGGAAGTGGGGAAGTTTTCCACTGACGAATAAATAAAAGACTGATAAACAGAGGAGCATCAAGAATACAGCAAACAGACAGACATGATTTCTGCGGTAACGCTGAACAAGATAATTGCAGATGGGACCCATCACAAACAAGCCAATGCCATAGACCCCCATCACCCAAGCGGTAAGTTCTGCATCCTCTTGTTGATGCAACCAGAGTGGCAGAACGGGAATCAGCATATATACCGACATCGTGAGCAGCATGTTGGCAATAGCTAAACGCCAGAAATCATGATGCCACAGCTTCACGTGGACAGGTGTATTTTGTGTGTACACGATTCTATTCTATTTGACCCTTTCACTTCTCCTTGCAGGAGTTAACGAAAAGAGGAGGTGAAACATTCGTAATCAGCAATCACCACATCACAAAGGGATGCGATGGAATCGGCAGGATTCGTTGTTGACAAGCCAACGACCGTCATCGAGGCTGCCCTACCCGACTTCAATCCATTAAAGCTATCTTCAAAGACCACACAGTCGGCAGGATCCACCCCAAAACGGGCTGCGGCACGTAAATAGCAATCGGGCGACGGCTTGCTCTCTGCAAAATCTTCCGATGTAAGCACAGCATCAAACAATTGCATAAACTCAGGATGTTTGGCATACACTGCCCGCATCTTTGCCATGTTACTGCTTGTCACCACAGCTGTCTTGATCCCCCTTTCACGCAATGACAGGATAAAAGGGCAGAAGCCTGTGACGTAGATGTAATCCATCCCTGCCTCAAAAGCATTCAACCGCTCAGTAATGACAGTCTGTTCAGACTGAAGATCACCAGAGAAATGGGCATCAAAAATCTGCGTAAGGGTTTGTCCTTTAATACGATGTTCCAAGCCAGGCTGCTCGGGATGATACAATCTGCACTGCTCACCCCAGAACACGGTGTATTGTGGTTCTGTATCAAAGACCACACCATCCAAATCAAACAGGGCAGCCTTGAACCTCATCTCATCAATTCTACTCATATATGCAAGTTGTTGTTTGTCTATACCTCATCCTCTCCCGATCAACAGTCTATAAAGAGACCGTTTTTCGAAATCGCCTGCAAAATTACACAATTTCGAAAATATAATGAAAAATATTTGCTGTTTTCGTATGATTCTTGTATTTTTGCAGGACTTATTTGAAGAAGATTACAATGACAAAGTTAATATATCATCTCTTTGCAGCTTCTGCCATCTGCAGCATCATTGCCTGTGGAGGGAAAGACGTGAAAGAAGGCGAAGATGCCGAACTTGCCTTTGACAGCATTATCAAGGACACCACAGTGAGTCTTACCAACGAGATCTCCTCTCCGAAAGCAGAGATTCACCTGAATATTAAATATGCCACCGGAAAGAATGCAACGGTAGTGAACGACACACTGCTGCGTTCTGGCATCCTCACACCCGACTATCTGGCAAACTGTCAGGCAAAGCAAGGTGTTTCTATGGCTTTAGACTCCTTTTTAATCAAGTATATCGCTGACTACAGGAACGATCTGGGTAGGTTGTATGCCATGGACAAAGAACATAGCACCTCATATCATATCCAGTATTCATGTAACACTGACGTCCGTCCCGGCAGAAAGGATGTCTTCAACTACATTGCTGAGGTGTATAGCTATGCTGGTGGGGCTCATGGCATCAGCATGACCATCGCGAAGAACATCCAGAAGGAAACAGGCAAGATTCTGAAGCTGTCGGATGTGTTCGTTCCAGGCTATGAACAGACATTGAACGATCTCATTGTCAATCAATTCCTGAAGAAATTCGATGTAAAGAGTTTGAAGGAACTTCAGGAGAAGGGTGTCTTCGTGGACATGGAGCCCTATGCGACAGAGAATTTCATCTTGACAGACGATGAAATCAGTTTTATCTATTGTGACACAGAGATTGCACCCCATGCGATGGGACAGATCACCGTGGAGATAGGCAACAAGGAACTGAAACAGATTCTGAAGCAATAACATGGAAAAGATTCTCAGCTATTTCCCCCATCTCACCGAAGAACAACGACAACAGTTCGTAGCCCTCTACGACCTATATGCCGATTGGAACCAGAAGATCAACGTGATCTCACGAAAAGATATCGAAAATCTCTATGAGCATCATGTCCTCCACTCGCTGGCGATTGCCAAGGCTATCACTTTCCGTCCAGGAACACGAATCCTCGATTTCGGAACAGGTGGTGGTTTTCCCGGTATCCCATTAGCCATTCTTTTTCCTGACTCCACATTTAAACTGATTGATGGAACGGGTAAGAAGATCCGGGTGGCAACGGAGGTGGCACAAGCCATCGGCTTGAAGAACTGCCATCCCGCTCATCTTCGCGGAGAGGAGGAGAAAGGATTATACGACTTCGTGGTAAGCCGTGCCGTCATGCCTCTTCCCGACCTCATGAAGATTGTCAAAAAGAACATCACCAAAAAAGATCAGAAGAATGTCCTGCCGAATGGTGTGATCGTGTTGAAAGGTGGTGATGTGCAAGGTGAGACAACCCCCTTTCGGAATATTGTGGAGGTGATGGATATCAGTAATTGGTTCCATGAGGATTGGTTTAAACAGAAGTATGTCATTTATGTACCCGTATAGATACTTAATCAAATAGTTTATGTTATGCTGAAAATCCAACGTTTTGTTTGTAATCCCTATCAGGAGAACACCTATGTGGTCAGTGATGAAACACAAGAATGTGTGATCATCGATTGCGGCACTTATTTCGAAGATGAGCGTCTGGCATTGGTAGAGTACATCAACGGCAATGGCTTGAAACCAGTACATCTGTTATGCACCCATGGCCATTTCGATCATTGCATGGGTAACGACACAGCCTATTATGAGTTCGGACTGAAGCCTGAGATTTGTCAGAAAGACGAGTTCCTGCTGACACATATCGATGAACAGGCACAGTATTTCATCGGAATGGAATACAACAATGAGGTACCACCCATAGGACGGTTCTTAGATGCCGACGATACCATTTCCTTCGGTAGTCATCAATTCACCGTGATTCCTACACCCGGACATACCCCCGGTGGCATCACGTTCTATTGCGCTGAGGAGAAAGTGGCATTCACAGGAGACACTTTATTCCAGATGAGCATAGGCAGGACGGATTTTGAAGGTGGTGACTACACAGCGATGCGGCACACCCTCAAGGAGGTGATAGGGAAATTGCCTGCCGACACAACCATTTGGAGCGGTCATGGTCCGAAAACCACGATTGGTGCAGAAATCAGCATGAACCCTTATATGAGGTAAACCGGAAAACAGTGAGAGGTGGAAAAATCATTCTGGGCATCGACCCAGGCACAAACGTGATGGGCTATGGCTTGCTGAAAGTCGTTGACAACAAGGCAGAGATGCTGGCCATGGGCGTTATCGACATGCGCCGCGAGAATGATCCCTACCTACGGTTAGGTAAGATATTCGAACGGGTAACAGGTATTATCGATGAGTTCCTGCCCGACGAGATGGCTATCGAAGCCCCTTTCTTCGGGAAGAACGTGCAATCGATGCTGAAATTAGGCAGGGCCCAGGGGGTGGCTATAGCTGCTGCTATCCACCACAGTGTGCCCATCCATGAGTATGCTCCGCTGAAGATCAAGATGGCCATCACCGGAAACGGGGGTGCCTCGAAAGAACAGGTGGCAGGGATGTTGCAACGTCTGCTCCGGCTAAAGCCAGAGGACATGCCCCATTTTATGGATGCCACCGATGCGTTAGGGGCAGCCTATTGTCATTTCATGCAAGCGGGAAGACCCGAGAGTGAGGTTCACTATCATGGCTGGAAAGATTTCATCAATAAGAATAAAGACAAGGTGAACAACGGATTATAGCATCACCAGATAACCACATGCAGAAAATCATTTCCATAGAAAACGGGATACCAAGACATCCACTTTGGCGTATGGCAGAGCCAGTGAACTTCGAATTGCTTGACCATGAGCATATAGCCATTGTCGGACCGAATGGCGGCGGGAAGACCATGCTTGTTGATATCTTGATCAACAAACATCCTCTGCTGATCAACGACCCGAGCTATGATTTCCGTCCGAGCACAAAATCCTTAGCCAGCGACAACATCAAATACATCACGTTCCGCGATAATTACGGAGGTGACAATGATCGGCAGTACTTCTTGCAACAACGGTGGAATTCCATGGAGATCGATCCGGACACCCCTACCGTTCACCAACTGTTGGAAGAGGCATACCACCTATGCGGCGACGATTCACCCACACGCAGAGACTGGCAAAAGCATTTGTATAAGCTGTTCCGTTTAGACACCTTGTTAGACAAGTATATTATCTTGTTATCCAGTGGTGAGATGCGCAAGTTCCAATTGGTCAGAGCCTTATTGTCTGAACCGCGCGTGCTGATTATGGACAATCCCTTTATCGGTCTCGATGCGGGAACACGAGATCAGCTCAAAGACCTCTTGAACATCCTTTCACAGGAGAATGTCCTGCAGATCATCCTGGTCTTATCCAAGATCGATGATATCCCCAACATGATTACGCATGTGGTTGAGGTCAGACAAAAAATCGTCGGAAAGAAACAGTCAATTGCCGAATACCTTGCCACTCGTCCCCCTTTCCCACAACGTGTTCTTTCCCCAGAAAGAGAACAGGCGATACTCTCATTGCCAGAAGGGAAAGGTGCAGGAAACGAGGGAGCCGGCGAAATCATTAAAATGAACCATGTGAGCATCCAATATGGAAAGAGGGTGATATTGAAAGACCTTGACTGGACCGTACACCATGGGGAGCGATGGGCTCTGAGCGGTGAGAACGGAGCAGGAAAATCCACCTTACTCTCCTTGGTATGCGCCGACAATCCCCAAAGCTACGCTTGCGATATCTCACTCTTCGGTCACCGTCGTGGTACAGGAGAGAGTATCTGGGACATCAAGAAACAGATAGGATATGTGTCACCCGAGATGCATAGAGCCTATCAGAAGGACCTCCCAGCCATCCGTATTGTCGCAAGCGGACTCAATGATTCCATAGGACTCTATGTCAGACCCACGGAAGACGATTATGAAATCTGTAGGAAATGGATGAAGATCTTCGGTTTGGAGGGACTGGAACAGCAGACCTTCCTGAAGCTTTCGAGCGGTGAGCAACGACTGGTACTCTTAGCCAGGGCCTTTGTCAAAGACCCACAGTTACTGATTCTCGATGAACCACTGCACGGACTTGACAACACCAATCGCCGTTTGGTGAAAGACATCATCGAGACTTTCTGTAAAAGGAAGAACAAGACCTTGATTATGGTGACACATTATCAGGAAGAACTTCCTGCATGCATCACCCATCATCTGTTTCTAAAACGGCAAGACTGAGAAGACCATCATCGGTATAGGTAATAGAACCAATAGGTGTTGCCATAGGTGTCTCTGACAACATTCTCTTGTCGTTGTCTGTCACCGACAGATCTTTCCAACTTCTGGAAATCCTCATAATCGGCGTCCAACACACTACTATGATAAGAAACCAACGGATTGGAGCTCTTATGGGTATATAATGTGAGGGCCTCCCGGTAATGTCTTGGGAGATCAGGGGATTTCAGGTCATAACACTTCCTCACAGACTTGGCAAAACTCACCAAGTCCTTATCCAAGAGATAGGCACACAGCCGATAGTCATCAGCAGCTTTCGTGGAGGCGAAACGTTTGATTTCCATCTCGGGGAACATCAAAGTACTCACATGACGGTCATCGGGAAGAAGAGCGCGTGAACCACTGATGGTGGGGTATGTGAAAAGACTGTCACCCAAGCCATTGGTCTTTGCCAAAGCAAACGCCCTTAACAGAAAGAGGGAGGAATCGCTGGCTCTTGATTTTTTCCCCACCTCCAATGCTTCCCTATATTTCCCGTCCTTCAAAAGCGTCTCCATCTTCATACGGTAATGGAACACATCATCGTGGTTGCTAAATAATCCCACTAACAGGAACATAACTGCCATGGTGAGAAGATTCACCCATGTCATACGGGAGAAAGGCCCCATACTGTTCATCGCTTGCTCGTATGGTTGGTATTTACGCATCATCGACACGACAATTGTATAAACAACCAACAACAACGGAGCCGCCCAGATCCAATGTCCCAAAGTGCAGCCGTCTTCATGGATGCCCACCCCCGTGAGCAGTGTCAATGCCAACAGAGAAGGGAAATAAGTCAACGCATGTGCCCGCTTATACAACCCCGTCACAGCATAAACACCCAGATGAATGAGATACAACACGATAGTGATCAGCACGGCACCGATCAAAGGAGAATAGTGTGTCTTTCCTTCCGAGAGCACATGTTGCTCTGCGGCAAGAATATCTGCCTGATAGAAATACAAAAAGCAGAATGTGAAGACGATAAAGGCAACAGCACAGCTCACTCGTGTAAAGCTTGTTCCGTTGCCGGTGACCTGTTCTTTCAATGTAAGTCTCATTTAATGCACGAAGGCACCAAGTGAACACCCTGTGCCTTCGTGCGTATTATATAAATCATCAATTCTTCTTCAGGACCATAGCGGAACGCGCTGGAATATATAGTTTCAGCCACTCTTTGTGATCCTTCACATACACTGGATCGAAGTTGGTGAAATGAGTCACACTGTCATCATTGAATCCATGACCTCCAAAATCGGTAGAGTCGGTATTCAGCACCACATCATAACTACCTGTGGGAACCAAGAACCCATAGTCGGTGAACGACCTTGTGGGTGAGAAGTTGAAGACGAAGACCAAGTCACCACGCATGAAGGCAAGGATCTGGTCATCATCATTGTGCCAGATTTCCTGAACAGGAGTCTTCTGGAAGTTTTTCTGACTCTTGATGACCTTCAGCATCTCACGGTCAAAATCTCCTAACCAGTGGTAGCAGAGATCCTTGTTGTCAACTAAGTTCCACTGTCTGCGGGCATACTTATAACTCCAGCCATTGCCCTCACGTGGGAAATCGATCCACTCAGGATGTCCAAATTCATTACCCATGAAATTCAGATATCCTCCGTTAATGGCGGCGGCTGTCACCAGACGGATCATCTTATGCAAGGCGATACCTCTTTCAGCCACACCGTTAAGGTCTTTCTTGGCAAAATGCCAATACATGTCGGCGTCAATCAAACGGAAAATGATGGTCTTGTCACCTACTAACGCCTGGTCATGACTCTCACAGTAAGAGATCGTCTGCTCATCAGGACGTCGGTTCTTGACTTCCCAGAAAATAGAACTCGGCTTCCAGTTCTCATCACTCTGCTCCTTGATGGTCTTGATCCAATAGTCTGGAATATTCATGGCCATACGATAGTCAAAACCGAAGCCACCATCCTCGAACTTGGCAGCCAGACCGGGCATGCCACTCACTTCCTCTGCGATGGTGATCGCATTCTTATTCACTTCGTGAATCAGCTTATTCGCCAAAGTGAGGTAGCAGATTGCATTGTCATCCTGACCGCCGTTGAAATAATCACCATAGTTTGTGAACGCCTCACCCAGTCCATGACTATAATACAGCATCGAGGTGACGCCATCGAAGCGGAAACCGTCGAAATGGAATTCTTTCAGCCAGTACTTACAGTTCGAGAGGAGGAAATGGATCACTTCATCCTTTCCGTAATCGAAGCAAAGACTGTCCCAAGCGGGATGCTCGTGCATACCGCCGGCATAGAAGAACTGATTAGGATCACCGGCTAAGTTACCCAAACCTTCCACCTCGTTCTTCACGGCATGACTGTGCACGATGTCCATGATCACAGCGATGCCGTTCTTATGAGCAGTATCAATGAGTTCCTTCAATTCCTCTGGCGTGCCGAAACGACTGCTGGCGGCAAAGAAAGAGCTGACATGATAGCCGAAGCTGCCATAGTAGGGATGTTCCTGGATAGCCATGATCTGGATACAGTTATATCCATCGGCAATCACGCGGGGCAAAACATTCTCTTGGAACTCACGATAGGTACCCACCTTCTCGGCATCCTGTCCCATACCGATATGGCACTCATAGATGAGCAACGGGCTCTTATTGGGCTTGAATGTCTTTTTCTTCCATTCATAAGGTTTCTCAGGATTCCACACCTGGGCAGAGAAGATCTTGGTGTTGTCATCCTGCACCACGCGCTGTGCCCATGCGGGGATACGCTCCCCTTCTCCTCCATTCCAACGAACATGCATCTTGTAAAGATCACCATGTTTCATGGCTTTATTGGGGAGTTTCAGTTCCCAGTTTCCTGTACCAGGAATACGTTTTAGCTTATATTTCTCATTCTCCTGCCAGTTGTTGAAATCGCCTACCAGAAAAATCTCAGTGGCATTGGGAGCCCACTCCCGGAACACCCAGCCACGTGCTGTCTTATGCAAGCCGAAATAGTCATAGCCACTGGCAAAATCCTCCAGTGTTTTCTTACCGTTGCGGGTAAGTTGTCCGATCTTCCATACAGCATGATCGTGCCTGCCACGAATCGCCTGTTCAAAAGGCTCAAGGTAGCCATCATTTTGTACCAGCCCGATATGCTTAGGCGTAGCTTTTTTCACTACGGCCTTCTTGGTTGTTGTCTTCTTTACTGTTGCCATAAAACTTTTACGCTTTCACCTTAAATATTGCTTTCTTGATACCTGCAGCATTGCTGATGCATGGAGCATGACCGTCCTGTGGCCAGAAAATCGCGAACTCACCAGGACGACAAGTGACATAAGTCTCTGCTGCCACACCTGGATATTTTGTGATATCCTTCTCTTCATTATAGGCCTCCTCCGGCAGACTCTCTAAGGGTGAATACCCGTATGTTTCCGGAGTATCCAGCGGAATCTGGATATCAAGCATCACGCGATGCGTCTCCATCACCGCTTCATCGGCAGTCTTTCCCTTAGCAGTGGTGAGGTTTAGGAACACATCACTGCCCTTGATGGGATACTTTCCCTCCTCCATCGTGTTCAGGTCATGCTCTTTCAGAAAGGACAGGACCTCCTTGAACAAGGGATTCAGACTCTCATAGAAACTCAGTTTGTCAAGTGTATCAATTACCATAGCTTTATTAATTTTGATTTGTTAGTTCATCTGTTTTCTTCCATTCACATAAGTACCCGTTTCGGTCACTTTGCCGGTGCGGTCTTTCTCCACATATTTGCCATCGCGCTCATCATTTTTGTAAGAGCCCTCGAAACGGTTTCCGTTTTTATCTTCCTCAATAGCAGCACCATGTCGTTTACCGTTGTGATAAGTGCCGCGGAACTTCGACCCATCATGGAAATGGATGATCACCTCACCTTCCACGACGCCGTCCTTGAAGTTTCCTTCAAACACATCACCCGACATCTTGGTGAGCTTACCTTTTCCGTTCTGTTTGTCGTTTTTCCAACTTCCTACATAGATATCGCCGTTTTTCCACGAGAATGTGCCCTGTCCGTCTTTGTCACCTTCACGGAACGAACCGGTGTATTTATCTCCATTCGCATACTTGAAGATTCCCTCTCCCGTACGTTCCCCCTGTACATAAGCACCCTCATAGCGATCGCCATTCTGGAATTTATAGATACCGCGACCATTCTGGATGTCATCTTTCCAGTCACCGCTATATTCATCGCCGTTGGCATACTTGTTGACTCCTTTGCCAGAGCGCACGTTATTAGCCCACATTCCATCGTAGGAACTGCCGTCACCCCAGTCGTAGAATCCTTTCCCCCATTTCATGTCATCTTTCCACTCACCGTTATAATAGGCACCGTTGGCAAAAGTATATTTGCCCTTTCCCTGCCGTTTGTCAAGTTTCCAGTTGCCATCATATTTGTCACCATTATAATAGTACATGATGCCATGACCGTCTTGATAGTCACGGAACCAGAGTCCCACATATTTATTATTGTTCATGAAATAATAGGTACCACGACCGTGTTGCTGATCCTGGTACCACTCTCCTTCGTATTTCTCACCATCGGAGAATGTGTAGATACCATATCCATGGCGCCTCCCTTTTTGGTACTCACCCTCATAGATATCTCCATTTTTGTAGATGGCACTGCCTTTACCCTGCGGTTTTCCGCTTACCATCTCACCTTTATACTGTCCGCCATCCTTTGTCACGCACGAGCCGAGTGTGATTTTCTGTGCCATGGAGGTGGCGGGAATTACCAATAGAATCAGTGTTAATATTTTATGCTTCACGATATGTCTGTTTTAAATTCATCACCAAAGGTATAAATAATAATCCATACTACAAAACAATTTCTTAAATCTTAATCCTTCTCATCCCTATTTAATGATTTTTAGGAACTGTGCGAAACAACGATAGTGTCTTCGCGGCTCAGGAAAAGACATAATGAAGAATAACGAACACAGATGACGTGGATATGACGGATAAAAAGGACGAAACGGGTTCTACCGTCTCGTCCATGTGGTTTTAAGGAATATGGAAATCCAGGAATAATGCTTTACTTTTCTGGGTTCTTCGGCAACTTCGTTCCGTCTTTCAGTATGCGTTTCTCTTCCTTTGCTACCCTTCGTTCCACCTTCTTTATATCTTCTGCTGGAGGTAACTGCTCAGGGTAGATACTTCTGCTGACCAGTAACAGGCATAACGGGTTAAAAGGATATTGTCAACCTCTCGTTTCGCCCCTTTTGCTAATTCGATCATTTTGCTGACGTCAGCAAAATGATACTGAACGTTTTCACCAGCGTTCTCGCAAGCACTCTTGGCTTTGTCGACAATAGCCAAGAAGTTACGCCACTGGACATACCCCAAGAGTTTATGCAACTCTCGCGCGCTCCAGCATTCCACACCATTGTAATCACACACAATACTCTCAAACTGTTTGAAGAGTTCCTTGATTTCTTCTGTTTTCATAATGATTAAATCTTTATGTTCATAATTTAGACTTAAAGTCTTTAATTGCGTGCAAAGATAAGAATTAATTTGCAAATGACGTTCATGTCAGCAGCATTTTTTTGCAAACATAGTGCGTTTTTCAAACCCATTTCACTTGGCGTAGCTACTCCTTGTCGAGTATCTTTTGCGCACCCAAGGATTTTGTAAGATTTTGAATGAGATTTACAGGATGACTTACACGCTGGCTGTGCAGGTTATCCAGCGGCAATGAACTGTTATCATCATTATTCTAATCGTCAAAAACTGATTCTCGTGGTGATTAGCGCAAAGGGATACAAGAAAGAGGATGCTCATCCTCTTTCTCTGTCCCCCTCCTCTTGGGAGGGGTTAGGGGTGGGCTTCCCCTTCTTCTCAGTCCCCCTCCCTTATGGAGGGGTCAGGGGTGGCTCCTGGCTCCTCCATAGGGGAGGGGGTAAATCAGAATTTGACTTTCCGCCCGTTTTGTATGTAGATCTGCCCCTTTACGGGATGACTTACACGCTGGCCGTGCAGGTTATACAGCGGTAATGAATTATCCATTGTCAATTCTCCATTGTCAATTGCCTCAAGGCCCGTGGAGATTCCAGCAACAAATTTCTCGATGGTTACCCACACACCACTGACGATAGTGCCATTAGCATCTGTCACGGCTTTCTTGGTATTATTGAATTGTATTCCAGAAGGTGCCGTGATCTTTCCTGTTAGATTGTTGATATATACGCAACAACTCGATCCACCTTTCACTCTCACAATGGTGTTATTGCCTTCAACCACAATATCATCATAGAAAACCGTCTGTCTCCTGTTAGTTGATCCCTCAATACCACTTATGTCACCTTCAATATTAGTCGTTGTTCCACCCGTAACTGTGAATACTAAGGGTCTAGCTGATGGAACTCCAAGGCTAACTCCTGTATTCCCCTGGATCGATAGCTTTCCACCTCCTGTGATTGTCACGTTTCTATTTGAGAACAAACCAGTATGATTCGTTGAAGAAATTGTGTTGTTTTGACCTGTCACATTGATCACCAAATCGTCCAATTGGTTATATATGCCAAATTTATCTGTTCCATTCACAGAAATTGTGGCGTTTTTCAATGACAGAACGTTACCGTTGGAAGCATCAAACGACACCTTGCTGTCACCTAAAACATCATCTGCATTCAATTCATTCACCTTCGTTTCTGCCACTTTAAGGTTGTACTCAACGAAGGGAACTATGTCTTTGCATTTGAGCCAGAACCTATACTCTCGATACGCACTCATTGATGCCTCAGGAACATGTAGTGTTACGTTTCCTGGACTGGGAAACACAAAATTATAATCAAGAACATCTGGATCTTGTATCAGACAATAAAAATCTGTTAGGTATTCACAGCCGTCTAAAGCCGCAAAGCCAATCTTCTCTAAGCTCGCTGGAACCGCCAACGTTTCCAAACCAACACAATCTTTGAAAGCATCATAGCCGATACTCTTCGTACCATCCGCAACAACAATCTTCGTGCGAGCCGGCATTGTTCCTTTGTACTTATATAGACACTTTCCGATATATATCAGTCCATCGGTTTGATAATTATACCATTTTGTATCCAAAAAAGCATTAGCTCCTACATCAGAAACACCTTGCGCTCCACTAACTGTTTCCAGGCTAATGCAATTATTAAAAGCATTTTTCCCGATAGAATTGACAGAAGTGGGTATAGTCACTGATGAAAGAGTCCTATAATTTACGAACGCATAATCCTTGATAGCAGTAACAGTATTGGGGACAATAAGATTCTTAAGTTCCGTTCCACCTACGTACAATCTAGGATAAGCCCCTCCTCCAACATAAGGTGAATAAGCATACCTTGCAGGATTGGCCGATTCATCCCCGAATTCGATGTCGCACCATGTTTCTAGATTATCAATATAGACACTTGTCATGTATGTACAATTCCTAAACGCTGAGGTGCCGATAGTTTTAACCGAAGAACCTAAATTGACTGTTTGAAGGATTGAACAACCACTAAAAGCACCTTCTCCTATGGTGGTTATATTAGAATAGTCGTGGTTAACTGTGTCGAAAGTGGGGATCGTAATGCCCGCAAGACCACTACAACCTTGAAAAGCATAGTTACCAATGATACACATATACCGACTGAAAGTAACGCCATAAAGACCAGTACAATTCTTGAAAGCATTATTATTGATGCCCCTTACCGTATACCATTTCCCATCATTCGAGTTATACGCATTGAATGGAAGCTCAAGAGTACCACTGTAGCTCTGACTGATACATGCATTAACACCATCACCAATGAGAGCAGTATTTACAAAGACATTAAGTGGATCATGATCCATTGTCCTGAACGTCATGTTCACACCATTTACTTGATATGTAAAGGTACTGGTAGCCTTTATTCCCAAAATACTGAGAAGGAAAGCCAATATCATTGTTGTTCTAATCGTTTTCATGTTTATGTAATAAGTTTGAAGGATAATCTTATATATTCGGCACAAAGTTACGAAAAATTTTTCATACCACCAAATATGAAGGGGTCACAGCGTGTGAAAATACTTTAATAACGAGGATTTAACTGTTAAAAAACACTGAACGCCGTAGACGCTACCAGCGTTTGACGTTCCCGCTCCCAGAGAATGACGTTCCCGCTATCAGCGTTTGAGGCACTTTCAACAAGAAACTGCCATAGTTTATAGCACAAAGTGCCATAGTTTGCAAAGTGAGGGTTTTGGAACGAACAAACGAACGAACAGTTCGAACAGTTTGAAAAACTATCAACCTGATCAAGGAAAGATTACACAAATTGTACTTTGTGACTTTTGACTTTGTGACATTAAGGAGGTTCGATATAGAGGAAGGAAGATGAGAAAGGAGGATGAGATTATAAATAATAAGTAATAATAATTTATATAAATATATAATATATTATATATTAATATAACTATTCTACTCCGATTATTGGAGGTGCTTATTGTCACAAATTCACATGTCACAAAGTTACATTTTGAGTCAACCAAAATCAGTACGATGTCAACTATTTCAGGGTAAGACAAACTGTTCGTTCGTTTGTTTGTTCGCGATAATGTTTGTTCTCACGCAGCGGCGCAGAGTTCCCACAGAGAATTATTATTTCACACAGAAAGCACAGAAAGCACAGAAATTTATTATTTCCCGCTGATAATGTTTTTTAGTCCCGCTGATAATGTTTTTTTGTCCCGCTTTAATGGCAGAAATTTTTCCGTTATTCCGTTATTTTTCCGTTTCTTCCGTTATAGATAAAGATAATTCTCAAAGCGATTGGCGCAAAGATTTTTATAACAGAAGAAACGGAAATTATCGGAAACGACGAACGAGTGAGAACAGAGTTATACTTGTATAGTCTTTGTCGAGCGAGGAGGAGGAAGGCGATAGTCAAAATAAACGGAAAAGGCTATGTATTCCGTATCAAATAGTATTTCTGGGATAATTATGATAATTATGATAATTTCTTTTGCAATCTGCAGAATCTGCGCAATCTGCATGAGAATCAAATTTCTGTGATTTGACTATTTGGTGAGCTACTCATCAGCAAGCAGACAGATGCCGTGATAGTTGTCTGAGGCAGCAATGATCGTAACCGAAAGGCCAGGGGCTTACTCCAAGCGAATACTGTCAATACGAAGTTTCAGCGTTCCGGCAGGAACACGTACCTCTACCACATCCCCTGCTTTCTTGTTGAGCAAAGCCTGTGCGATTGGTGATTTGATTGAAATTTTCCCTTCGCGGATATTGGCTTCATGCGGACTGGCTATTGTATAGGTCATTTGACTGTTGTTGGCAAGATTGGTCATCTCCACCTTACTAAGAAGCTGTACGGTATCTGTAGCGAGTCTTGACATATCGATCACCCGTGCATTGGCCAATACACGTTGCTTGAAACGGATCCTGCTGAGCAAACGTGCCTGTTCCCGCTTAGCAGCATGATACTCAAAATTCTCGCTGAGGTCACCTTTGTCACGAGCCTCAGCGATTGCATCTCTCACTTGGGGTAGTTCCACTTGCTCCAACTGACGGAGTTCTGCCACGAGCTTGTCGTAGCCTTCTTGAGACATATATTCCATGATCATTTCATCTATAATGGTACAAAAGTAGTGATTCTATATCATAAAACAAAATTCCATCCTTTTTTTTGGCATTGTTTAAGGAAAAGGAGGTAGGAAAAATCAAATTAATTTGTTTTTTCGCTCACTTATCCGTACCTTTGACTTCGTCTAAAGTACTCACGTTCGGAAAAATTCAAATAAATTTGTTTTTTCGCTCACTTATCCGTACCTTTGCATCAAAAGATCATGAAAGATATGAAGTTTATTGGAGTAATCCCCGCCCGTTATGCCTCCACGAGGTTTCCGGGCAAGCCGTTAGCTATTTTGGGTGGCAAGCCTGTCATTCAACGTGTATATGAACAGGTGTCACAAGTACTGAACGATGCCTACGTGGCTACTGATGACAGCCGTATCTACGACACGGTGCTGTCGTTTGGCGGTAAGGCTGTGATGACATCGCCCGATCACAAGAGTGGTACCGACCGCATTGAGGAGGCCGTACAGAAAATCGGTGGAACCTTCGATGTCGTAGTGAATATTCAGGGTGACGAGCCGTTTATCCAGCGTTCACAGATCGAAACAGTATGCCGCTGCTTCGATGATGCCGATACACAGATCGCGACCCTTGGTAAGCCATTCACGGCAGAGCAGCCGCTGAGCGACCTTGAGAATCCCAACTCCCCCAAGTTAGTAACCGACAACCGGGGGTACGCCCTGTATTTCTCCCGCAGCATCATTCCTTTCCTGCGTGGTATAGAAAAGACGGAGTGGGTAGGTAAGTTCCCGTACCTGAAACATATCGGACTTTATGCCTATCGCACCGCCGTTCTTCACGAGATCACCCAGCTTCCTCAGTCATCATTGGAGATTGCTGAAAGTCTGGAGCAGTTGCGCTGGTTGCAGAACGGTTACCGGATTAAAGTAGGGACCACCGATGTAGAGACAGTAGGTATCGATACGCCCCAAGACTTAGCACGTGCCGAAGAATGGTTAGCTTCGCAGAAACTGTAGGAGGCATGCCACAAGAAGATCAAGGATGATCAACGGGTAACAAAAAAGAGAGACTTGACGTCTCTCTTTTTTGCGGTGCGTACGGGACTCGAACCCGTGACCTCCTGCGTGACAGGCAGGCATTCTAACCAGGCTGAACTAACGCACCAATGGTGTTGTTTGCTACAGACTCAGAAGTAAAGCGGTGCGTACGGGACTCGAACCCGTGACCTCCTGCGTGACAGGCAGGCATTCTAACCAAGCTGAACTAACGCACCAGATACCGCTTGTTCTGTTTTGCGGGTGCAAAGGTAGTAATTATTTTTTGTACCGCCAAAAGAAAAAGCATCTTTTTTAGAAAAAAAATTGCATGAAGAGAGCGTGGTGATACTCACGTCCGTCAAAAAGCCAATCTCTCAGTAGTGCCGTGCGTTCGAATCCCACTTTCCGGAACAGACGTATCGACTCCTCATTTTCCGTATCGATATAAGCAAACAACTGGTGGAGGTGCACCACATCACGGGCATATTCGATGATCTCGCCTAAGGCTGCCGTGGCCATGCCCTGATGGCGGAACGCCTCACAGATCACGATACCCACCTCTGCCCGTTGGTGTTGTGGGTCGAAGTTCATCAAGTCGATGACACCCACAACGCGTGACGACTCATCTTCGATCATCATCCGCACCTGTTTGTCGGTGAATATATCCCCCGTGGCTTGGGCAATATATTCATGGAGCATATAGCGTGAGTAAGGAACATTCGTCACCCCCACTTTCCACAGTGAGCGGTTGTTCTCGATCTGGTACAACAGTTCGAGATCCTCCGGTTCCATGGCGCGCAGTCTGATCTTCACCTTCCTGTCGTGAACGTTCTCCCCTTCTCTCATATCACCTCCTTGTCGGTTATCAGTAATTTCGTCTGTGGAGTATAGGTTCCGATGAGCACATTCTCCACCGGTCTGCTTCCAAAAATGCGGAGAATGGAACGGTAGCTGTAGGCATCGGTGTCATAGACCACATAGGTGATCTCTCTCTCTTTCAAGTCATCCAAACGGTCGAGATGTCCTTCCGGTCTGCTCTTCTCATCCCCGACGAGGAAGTCAGCGGAAAGACCTTTCCGCAAGGCCAGTTCCCGGCATGCCTCCAGGGTGTTGCCGTTTCCGATGAAGAGATAGTAGGGCTGTACACTCTTCCGATGTCCGGTGAATCCCAGCATCTTCCTCACCCGTTGCGACACCATCTGTATCAATGCCACCATCGCCTTGAAGTAAATAGCCAGTTTGATGGGAATGCTCAGTAAGAGGCTCATCTGACTGTAATGTTTCCTAAAGAAGATGAACATCGCATCATAGAACACATGGACATAGCGGAAACTGGATTTCTGTGTGCTCTCCCCTTTATAGTGCAGGATCTTCTCGGGCAGGTACCAGTTATGGAAGCCCCCCTTCAGCAACCGGTACGACAAATCGATGTCCTCACCATACATGAAGAAATCCTCATCGAGCAGTCCTACCTTGTCGAGAGCCTTCCTCCGCAGCAGGTTAAACGCTCCACTCACCACCTCAATCTCTGCAGGTTCTTCCCACGACAGGTAACCCATATAATATTTCCCCAGTCGTTTGTGCTTAGGGAAACAGGCACATAGTCCACACACCTTATATAACGCAGTGAGCGGCGTGGGCAGTCCTCTACGACTCTCCATCGCCTTGGAGCCGTCGCTCTTCAGCATCTGCACCCCCATGCCTCCGGCATCAGGATGCTCATCCATGAATGCGATGCCCCGGCGGAGGGTATCTTCTCCCACGATGGTGTCGGGGTTCAGCAAGAGCACATATTCCCCCGTTGATTGTCGGATGGCGATGTTGTTCGCCCGTGAGAAGCCCAGGTTATGGTTACTGGCAATGAACGTCACGCCGGGGAAGCGTGACTGGAGATAGTCAATGGAACCGTCGTGAGAGTGGTTGTCAACCACGAACACCTCCGCCTCGATACCATCGATCGCTTTCTCCACACTGCGCAAGCACTGCTCAACGTAGTGTTTCACGTTATAGTTGACGATGACTATAGTAACCTTTTTCACCTTTTCGCTTTATTCATTTTACACCTCTTTCAATCCTTCCCTGTCTCCTCCTCACATCTTGACTTACTGGGATAGACAAAAGGCATGACGATCAGCAGGACGATCGCCATATAACCGTATGCCGTATTCATCGACATATAATATAAATCGGTGTTTGCCACCAGGGGCACGCCCAACATGAGCAGACGGAGAATACCATAACGGCGCATCGAAGACACGGGGTTGAGGACCAGCTGCTCGTGCACCTTCTTTGTCTTGAACAGATACAAGGCAGCGGGGATCACGGCAAGTGTCAGGATCTCCATCAGGCTCAGTACGAGGAAATTCAGGTTCGCATCCATACGGATGGAACCGGGCAGGATCATGTCCGTCTCATACAGCACCACCAAGAGCAGTGCCAGCACGATCGGAGCATAGAAATATACCTTCAGTGTTTTGACTACTTTATCCATTGAACGGTGTACGGTTAAGAATTGAACGACCTAATGTCACCTCATCGGTGTATTCCAGTTCATCGCCCACGGAGATGCCTCGGGCAATGACACTCAGTTTCACGGGATAGACGGCCAGTTTCCGTGAGATATAGAAATTGGTGGTGTCACCTTCCATGGTACTGCTCAGGGCAAAGATAACCTCCTCTACTCCCCCCGCTTCTACCCTTTTCACCAAGGAGTCGATTTCGAGATCCGAAGGTCCGACCCCCTCCATCGGGGAAATGATACCCCCCAAGACATGATACAACCCATGGTACTGCTGGGTGTTCTCGATGGCCATCACGTCCTGGATATTCTCCACCACACAGATCAACGAGGTGTCTCGGCGCGGATCAGCACATATAGGACACAGTTCGGTATCACTGATGTTATGACAGCATCTGCAATATTTCACCTCATGCTTCATCCTATTCACCGCTTCCGTGAACTGTTCCACTTCGTCTGTGTCGCGGCGTAACAGGTGCAACACCAGTCGCAGGGCCGTCTTCCTGCCAATACCTGGCAACTTGGAGAACTCTTCCACGGCCTTTTCCAACAACTGTGACGGATACTGTCTGTCGCCATAAGCGACTGTTTTGATTCCTTGCTGCATTTTTGATTGCAAAGGTAGTGAAAAGTTGCGACTTTTTTGTAACTTTGCACACAAAAAATCAAACACCTTCAAAATATGGAGATAAAGAAAGCAGAATTTGTCATCAGTAACCCTACCGTACAGACCTGTCCGAAAGACACAAAGCCCGAGTATGCATTCATCGGGCGAAGCAACGTGGGGAAGTCAAGCCTCATCAATATGCTCTGTGGCAGAAAAGGGTTAGCAAAGACTTCAGCCACACCCGGTAAAACACTGTTGATCAACCACTTCATCGTAAACAACGAATGGTATATCGTTGACCTCCCTGGTTATGGATATGCCAAGCAGAGCAAGACGATGCGCAACAAGTTGGAACAGATGATCTCCTCGTATATCCTGCAACGCAAGCAGCTCATCAACGTGTTTGTGCTCATCGATATCCGTCATGAGCAGCAGCTCATCGACAGGGAATTTATCGACTGGCTCGGACAGAGCAATATCCCGTTCTCCATCATCTTCACCAAGGCCGATAAGCTGAGTGCTGCAAAAGGCAAGCAGAATGTGGAGGCATTCATGACGAAACTCGAAGAGTCATGGGAGATCCTGCCCCCCTACTTCATCACCTCGGCAGAGAAAAGGACCGGTCGCGATGAGGTGTTGAACTATATCGAAGACATCAACAATCATCTGAAAGAGGAAACGATCTAAGCACTTATCATGGCTATACCTTATCTTGACGTACAAAATCTGACGAAGTCGTTCGGTGCACAGGTGCTCTTCGAAGAGATATCGTTCAGTATCGCCGAGGGGCAAAAGGTAGGACTGATCGCACAGAACGGAACGGGAAAGTCAACGCTCCTCTCCGTCATCACGGGGAAAGAGGGGTACGACAGCGGCACCATCATCTTCCGCCGCGATCTCCGTGTGGGCATGCTGGAGCAGTCGCCTGTCTTCGATCCTGACGAGACTGTCCTCGACGCTTGTTTCAACCACCAGGGAGAGGAAGAGAAAGTGCTGAAAGCCAAACAAATCCTTACGAAGCTGAAAATCCGTGACCTCCAGCAGCCCATGGGACAGCTCAGCGGAGGACAGCAGAAACGGGTGGCCTTAGCCAATGTCCTGATAACGGAACCCGACCTGCTGATTCTCGACGAGCCCACCAACCACCTCGACCTGGAAATGATCGAGTGGTTAGAAGGATACTTGTCAAGAGGGAACAAAACCTTGCTGATGGTCACCCACGACCGTTTTTTCCTCGACCGTGTGTGTAACCTGATCCTTGAATTGGACAACCGCACCATCTATACCTATCGCGGGAACTACGCATACTATTTAGAGAAACGACAGGAACGGATCGACAACACACGGGCGGAGATCATGCGGGCCAACAACTTGTATCGCAGGGAACTGGAATGGATGCGCAGGATGCCCCAGGCCCGCGGTCATAAGGCCCGTTACCGCGAGGAGGCGTTCTACGAACTGGAGAAGGTTGCCAAACAACGGATCGAAGAACGACAGCTGCGCCTGAAGTCGAACAATGTGTATATCGGATCGAAAATCTTCGAATGCCAGTATGTGTCAAAAGCATATCAAACGCACGAGGATACGGAGATCATAATCCTCAAAGACTTCTATTACAACTTCGCCCGTTTCGAGAAGATGGGCATTGTGGGTAACAACGGCTCCGGCAAGAGTACGTTCATCAAGATGCTGTTAGGACTGGTGCCCCCCGACAGTGGCCGTTTCGATATCGGCGACACGGTGCGCTTCGGCTATTTCTCTCAGGAAGGACTGACTTTCAATGAGCAGCAGAAGGTGATCGACGTGATCACCGACATCGCCGAATATATCGATATGGGCAGCGGGAAACACCTGTCAGCCTCACAGTTCCTGCAATATTTCCTGTTCACACCCGAGCAACAGCACAACTACGTATATAAACTATCCGGAGGAGAAAAGCGCAAGCTCTACCTCTGCACCGTGCTGATGAAGAACCCCAACTTCCTGGTGCTCGACGAGCCTACCAACGACCTGGATATTCAGACTCTGCAGATTCTGGAAGAATACTTAACCGACTTCCCCGGCTGTGTGATCGTGGTGAGCCACGACCGCTATTTCATGGACAAGGTCGTTGACCATCTCCTCGTGTTCAAGGGAAACGGTGTCATCAAAGACTTCCCCGGCAACTACACACAATATAGATCTTTTGCTGAGAGTGATGTACCGGAAGAAGAAAAGAAAGCGAAAAAGAACAAGAAAAGCCCATCTCTTCCCGACTCCGCCTCTTCATCTGCCAGCACAAACAACAATGAGAAGCGACGTCTCACCTATAAGGAAAAGATAGAATACCAGCAATTAGGAAAAGAGATCGAGGAATTGGAGAAAGAGCAGCAACTCATTGAGGAACAGCTCTGCAGCGGCACCCTCTCTGTCGAGGAACTCACCGAGAAAAGCATCCGATTGCCTAAACTCAAGGAGGAACTCGATGAGAAGAGCATGAGATGGTTGGAGCTGGATGAACTCTGTTAGAGAGAGGAGAGAGGAGAGAGGAAAGAGGAAAGATGAGAGATGAGAGATTAAAACTGAGAAGTGAGAGGTGAGAAGTGAGAGGTATGAAAACTGAGAACTGAGAGGTGAGAACTGAGAGGTATGATTACCACTAAGAGCCTGGCCTTGGGGACTCCCCGCCCATCGTAGGGGCGGGGTTAGAAGTGAGAGGTATGATTACCACTAAGAGCCTGGCCTTGGGGGCTCCCCGCCCATCGTAGGGGCGGGGTTGGGGGCGGGGTCAGTAATCACACCTCTCACTTCTCACCTCTCAGTTCTCACCTCTCATCTCTCATCTTTCATCTCTCATCTTTTTACTGATGTTGTTCCCTCAGCAAGTCATTCACGGTTTTCACCGGATTGAATGTCGAAAGGGGTACCTCCACAAAGACAGTGTTCCAGTTGCTCATCGCACCGTTCCACAATCCGGGCAACTCCAAAGCCTTGAGCTCCTTACCACCCTTGCTCTTGCTGCTGATGAAACCAGTTGACTTGTCCACGAAGGCAGGAAGGTCGAACGGCTCACCCTTATAGTTCTTCACGGCGCAGACGAGATCTACGGGGTTGAAGTGCGTACCCTCGGTGAACATCTTCATATATTCCTCGTTGCTCTTGTCGATCTGACTGCTCTCCAAGATCTGTAACGACACCGTACCATCCTGATTATAAGTAAGGAACGGACCGCCACCAGGCTCACCCACGTTCTTCACCACACCACAGACACGCATCGGACGGTTCAGTTTCTCACGCAGGTAGATCACGAGATCGGCATCCTCCAGATCCTTGATGTCGTTCTTCCGACAGCAGAGGTCACGCTGCAAGAAACGGATGATCTCCTGTAACTTTTCATGATTGTACTCACCACTGTCCAACAAACGCAGGTAAGCAAAAGCCTTCTGCTGCAGGGATACCAAGACACCGGCTATCACCTGCTTGTATTCCACGGTGTCACCCTTCAGACGGTCGGGCACCACGTTGTCGATGTTCTTGATGAAAATCACATCGGCATCAATCTCGTTCAGGTTCTCAATCAGGGCACCATGACCACCGGGACGGAACAGCAGCGAGCCGTCATCGTTTCGGAACGGTGTGTTGTCGGCATTGGCGGCCACCGTATCGGTACTGGGTTTCTGCTCAGAGAAAGAGATATTGTATTTGATGCCATACTTCCGTGCGAAACCATCTTTCTTCTCTGCCACTTTCTTCTCAAAGAAGGCGATGTGCTCATGACTGACGGTGAAGTGCACGTTGGCCTCACCATTGCTGGCAGCATAGAGCGCACCTTCCACCAAGTGTTCCTCCATCGGCGTGCGCGGACCTTCGGGATATTTGTGGAACAGCAACATGCCTTTGGGTAGCTGACCATAGTTCAAGCCCTCGGGACGTAACATATTGGCAGCCACGGTCTTGTACTTCCCATCAGCGATGAGGGCCTTGACCCCTTTACCTTCGTTCTTCAGACAGACGGCATCTAATGCATCGTAGAAGGCGAATTTCTCCAGGTTATCAAAATACTTCTTCTCGAAATCAGTGGTAGGCACATCATAGGGTGCATCGACAAAGGCGAACATGTCTTTGAACATACGACTGGCAGCACCACTGGCAGGGACGAATTTCACGATTTTCTTCCCCTCAGCCTTATAGGCGTTCCAAGTGTTTACCATCTGCTGGCGCTCTTCTGCCGTCGGTGCTTCAATGCCATGACCAATGCTGGCAGCTGCTTCCAGTTTCAAGAAAGGAAACCCTGTCTTGAACTCTTCCAGTTGTACGTTAATCTGCTCTTCTGAAATACCTTTCAGTGCGATTTGTTCTAAGTCTTGTTGTGATAGCATAATTATAGTAGTTTTAAAGATTATATATTTCTGCCTACAAATGTAAGCATTTTATTTGAAACACATCACAAAAACCACAAAAACTTTGAAAAAACTAACGCAAACAGAGTCAAAATATGCCGAAAACAGAGGTAATTTACATGGAAAACAGGGCCAAAATGCATGAAAAGTAGAGCCTAATTGTGTTGAAATTAAAGCCTACTTAATGTTTACGTAGGCTCTACTTAATGTTTACGTAGAGTCTGTTTCGCGATCAAACAGAGTCTGTTTACAGACAAATAAGTATCTGACTACCTGACAAATAAAAGCAGATCAATAAACAAGACATCCAATCCGCCATGACAACACTTAGCATCCTTTCGTCTTTACCAATTTACCAATTTACCAATTTCACTTTTTAGATTTTGGGAAAAGAGGAAGAAAAAAAATATATTTATATATATATTATAATATATATATAAATATATATCTATATATCTATATATCTATATTTATATATCTCCTCTTCCTTCCTTCCATACCCAAAAAGGTAAATTGGTAAATTGGTAAATTGGTAAATTTAGGCATATTGACGACAAATGCAATGCTGTCATGAATCAAAGAAAGGGAAAATTTGGTGATGTCGGAAAAAAGTTGTACCTTTGTAGCATGAAAACAGTACGACTGCTACTCACCGTCCTCTCCGTATTCGCAGTATCCCTGCATTCCCACTCGGAAAACGCTGACTCCATGATGGTTGACGCCATGGACTCGGTAGAAATCAGTCTGCTCACCTGCTCCCCCCACGAGGAGATCTACAGCCTGTACGGTCATACCGCCATCCGTATCCTCGACAAGCGCACTGGTGAGGATGTGGCTGTGAACTACGGGATGTTCTCGTTTCAGAAGCCCTATTTCGTCGTGCGTTTCATCTTCGGTCTCACCGACTATGAGATTGGCATCGACACCTTCGAACGCTTCTGTCGGCAATACCAGTATTATGGCAGCAGTGTCACCCAGCAGGTGTTGAACCTCACCAACGAAGAGAAAGGGCGCATCCTCGCGGCGATCAACGAGAACTACATGCCTCAGAACAGGGTTTATCGCTACAACTACTTCTACGATAACTGTACAACACGCGCTGTAGATATGCTCACCACCCACCTTCCAGAAGCTCATGTCACATTCGCTGGCGAGGACGGGAAGTATCCTTCTTTCCGTGAGATGGTGCACAAATGTGTGGATCACCACCCTTGGTACCGCTTCGGCAACGACATGCTGTTAGGAGTAATGGCCGACCGTCCGACCGACAAACGGGGATGGCAGTTCCTGCCGGCGCATGCCATGGCCGACTTCGACAACGCACAGATCATCGGACAGGATGGCAGTCAGCGACAATTAGTGTCACGCCGTGAGACCATTGTACCTGCAGGAGTCCAGACGGTGGAAGAAGATTTCCCCCTGCGCCCGAACAGCGTATTCCTGATCCTCCTGGCCATCACCATGGCTGTCACTGTGGCAGAAGCCTACTCGAAGAAGCTGCTGTGGGGCTATGATGCCCTGCTGATGCTACTGTGCGGCCTGGCAGGCATCGTCCTGTTCCTCATGCTGTTCTCGCAACACCCCACCGTACGGGTGAACTTCCAGCTCCTGCTACTGAACCCCCTACCCCTCTTCCTTCTCTGGAGGATGATCAGACGCTCAAGGAAGGAGATCCCCGACAAGCAATTTGCCGGGTGGACAGTGCTGATCTGCCTGTTCTTCATCGGAGGCATCTGGCAGCACTATGCAGAAGGAATGTATCTTCTGGCATCATCTTTGCTGTTAAGGAACGTGTGGCGGATGTCCCGTCAACATCAAACAAAGACATCATCATAAACATTGGCATTGAATAAAAGACAATTCACCGCGGCACTGATTGCCATCCTCGCCTCAACGATACAGGCGCAGGCACAACAGACTCCCAGACTGGTCGTGAACATCGCCATCGATCAGCTGTGCACCGATTACATGGAAGCCTTCACGCCTTATTTCGGTACTGAAGGATTCAGGAAGGTCATGTCGCTGGGAAAGGTCTATGAGAATGCCGCCTATACGTTCACACCCGTGGATTGTGCCTCTGCCGTGGCCTCCCTCGTCACCGGATCCTGTCCGTTCTACAACGGCATCATGGCAGCACGATGGCTCGACAGGAGTACGCTGCGCCCCATCGGTTGCACCGAAGATCCGCAGTATTTCGGGGTGTTCACCACCGACAAGGCCTCTCCGAAGAACCTGCTGACATCCACCATCGGGGATGAGCTGAAGGTAGCCACGACAGGGAAAGCCCTCGTCTATGCCATTTCCCAGGAAAGGGATGCTGCCATCCTGTCAGCCGGTCATGCCGCCGACGGTGCCTTCTGGAAAGACCGTAACACGCAGAACTGGTGCAGTAGCAGTTTCTACATCAAGAAAACACCCGCCTGGCTCACCGAATACAACAACACCGTGGGTGGCAGGAAGAAGAAAACGGAGTTTGAGCAGCTGACGGAGCTGACGAACCTCGCTATCTTGTGCATCGAACGCTCGGGCATGGGAACAGACAATGTCACCGACCTGCTGAATGTGACGCTTGATGCCACACCAGATATGACGGGGAAGAAAAGCACCGACTGGCAGAATGCACTGACACAGACATACATCAACCTTGACCGTCAGCTGGCTGACCTGATCGCTACCATCGAGAACAAGGTCGGAGCCCAGAACGTGGTGTTCTACCTCACAGGAACAGGACATGTGGAAGATCCCGTTGACGACTACCGACACTATGGTGTTCCCGCCGGAACATTCTATATCAACCGCACCGCCAACCTGCTGAACATGTACCTCGGTGCCTTATACGGTTCTGACAGATATGTGGAAGGCTGCAGCAGGAATCAGATTTATCTAAACCTCAAACTGATTGAGCAAAAGAGACTGAACCTAAGAGAATTACTCTCTCTGTCACGATCATTCCTCCTGCAGTGCGACGGTGTGCTGAACACCCATTCCAAGGAGACACTGTTCGACTCAGAGCAGAGCGAAGTACTCAAGGTGCGTAACGGCTACAATGCCAGTGTGGGCGGAGACCTCCTCGTGGAGACCATCCCCGGCTGGCAGATGTACAACGAGGACACACAGGAAATCAGTGTGAACAGTCTGCGAAACATCTGCTTCCCGATCATTATCTATGGTGCGCAGGTGGCTCCACAGAAGATAACAATACCCGTCACGGTTGACCGTATTGCGCCAACCATCGCAAAAACCATCCATATCAGGGCTCCCAATGCCTGTCCTGCCCTCCCCCTGCCATAGGAAAACATGAGAAGAAAATCCTGTTTTTCCTTTTGCATTTCACTCAACTTTTCGTAACTTTACGCTTTTCAAGCGTGAAATTACTCGGTCTTAGCAAAAAAAGAAAAAAGTTTCTTTGTTTTGCGTTCGACTTTTCGTAACTTTGCGCTTTACAAGCGCGAAATTACTCGGTCTCAGCAAAAAAAGAAAAAAGTTTCTTTGTTTTGCGTTCGACTTTTCGTAACTTTGCACACTCAAATTGTACAGAATAAAATAAAAACAAATATAGAATGGGATTTAACAATTTCTTAAAGTCATTGTTTGGCGATAAGTCAACACGTGACATGAAGCTGATCCAACCCCTTGTAGAAAAGGTGAAGGAAGCCTATCCGGCCATTCAGGCACTAAGCAATGACGAGCTCCGTGCCAAGACCAAGGAGATTCAACAGTATGTGCAGGATTCTGCCAAGGAACAGAAAGAACAGATCGAAGCACTGAAAGCGAAGATCGAAGACACCCCCATCGATGAGCGTGAGGTGATCTTCAACGAGATCGACAAACTTGACAAGGAAGCGCTTGAGATCTACGAGAAAGCCCTCGACGAGGTGATGCCCGTGGCCTTCAGTATCGTGAAAGAGACGGCACGGCGTTTCGCCGAGAATGAGGAGACCGTGGTGACGGCTACCGACTTCGACCGTGAGTTAGCAGGAGATCCTGCCAAGGATTTCATCACCATCGACGGAGACAAAGCCATCTATCACAACCACTGGACTGCCGGTGGCAACGACCTGAAATGGGAGATGATCCACTACGACGTGCAGCTCTTCGGTGGTGAGGTGCTCCATCAGGGAAAGATCGCCGAGATGGCAACAGGTGAAGGTAAGACCCTCGTGGCTACCCTCCCCGTGTTCCTGAATGCCCTGACAGGTAACGGCGTCCATGTAGTGACCGTGAACGATTACCTGGCCAAGCGTGACTCTGAGTGGATGGGACCGCTGTATATGTTCAACGGTCTGAGTGTGGACTGTATCGACAAGCACCGTCCGAACTCACCGGAACGCCGCAAAGCCTATCAGGCAGACATTACCTTCGGAACGAACAACGAGTTCGGTTTCGACTACCTGCGTGATAACATGGCCATCTCCCCTGCCGACCTGGTTCAGAGAAGACATAACTACGCCATCGTCGATGAGGTTGACTCAGTGTTGATCGATGATGCACGAACACCGCTCATTATCTCTGGTCCTGTGCCCAACGGTGATGACCAGATGTTCGAGGAGTACCAGCCGCTGGTGGAGAAACTGGTGGGCGTGCAGCGACAGTTAGCAACCCAGTACCTTGCTGATGCCAAGCAGAAGATTGCCGAGGGAAACCAGCTCATGGAAGCAGGGAAGAAGAAAGAGGGACAGGAGAAACTCGATGAGGGATTCCTGAGTCTGTACCGCTCTCACAAGTCACTCCCGAAGAACAAGCCGCTGATCAAATTCCTCTCTGAGGATGGTATCAAGAGCGGTATGCTCAGAACAGAGGAGATCTACATGGAGAACAACAACCGACGGATGCCCGAGGCCATTGAGCCCCTGTACTTCGTTGTGGATGAGAAACTGAACTCCTGCGACCTCACCGACAAGGGTACCGCATGGTTAGCTCAACAGGTGGGCAACGACCAGCTGTTCGTGCTGCCAGACATCACCACAGAACTGTCGGCCTTAGAGAACGAGAACCTCACGGAGGAGGAGCGCATCCAGAAGAAAGACGAGATGCTGTCACACTATGGTGTACAGAGTGAGCGTGTGCACACCCTGCAGCAGCTGCTCAAAGCCTACACCATGTTCAACAAAGACGATGAGTACGTGGTGATGGACGGTGAGGTGAAGATCGTGGATGAGCAGACAGGACGTATCATGGAAGGCCGCCAATGGAGTGACGGACTGCACCAGGCTATCGAGGCCAAGGAGCATGTCAAGGTGAAGGAGGCCACACAGACCTTTGCCACCATCACCCTGCAGAACTACTTCCGTATGTACCACAAGCTTGCCGGTATGACAGGTACCGCCTCAACGGAAGCCGGAGAGTTCTGGGATATCTACAAACTGGATGTGGTGGAGATCCCCACCAACCGCCCAGTGATCCGCAACGACCAGGATGACCGTATCTATAAGACGGCACGCGAGAAATACAACGCTGTGATCGAGGAGATCGAGGAGATGAGAAATTCCGGGCGTCCGACCCTGGTGGGTACCACCTCCGTGGAGATCTCCGAACTCCTGTCACGTATGCTGAACCTGCGCCATATCCCCCATCAGGTGTTGAATGCCAAGCTGCACCAGAAAGAGGCCGACATCGTAGCCAATGCCGGACAGAGCATCGACGGCAAGGGTGCCGTGACCATCGCCACGAACATGGCCGGTCGTGGTACCGATATCAAGCTGTCGCCGGAAGTGAAGGCGGCAGGCGGTCTGGCCATCATCGGTACGGAGCGCCATGAGAGTCGCCGCGTCGATCGCCAGCTGCGTGGTCGTGCCGGTCGTCAGGGTGACCCCGGAAGCTCTGTCTTCTACGTTTCGTTGGAGGATAAGCTGATGCGCCTCTTCGGTAGTGAACGAATTGCAAAGGTGATGGATCGCATCGGTGTGAAAGACGGAGAGCGTATCGAGAGCGGTATGATGACAAAGAGCATCGAGCGCGCCCAGAAGAAGGTGGAGGAGAACAACTTCGGTATCCGTAAGCGCCTGCTGGAATACGACGATGTGATGAACAAGCAGCGTACCGTTGTCTATGAGAAACGTCGCCATGCCCTGATGGGTGAGCGTATCGGAATGGATATCGCCAACATCATCTGGGACCGCGTGGTCAACATCATCGAGAACAACGACTATGAGGGTTGTAAGGAGGATTTCCTGAAGATCCTGGCTATGGAATGTCCGTTTACAAGTCAGCAGTTCATCGATGCTCCCCGTGAGGAGCTGGAGGAGAATGCGTTCCAGACAGCCATGGAAGCCTTCAAGCGCAAGACCGACCGTATCCAGGCGGTAGCCAACCCTGTCATCAAGCAGGTTTATGAGAACCAAGGATCGATGTATGAGCGCATCATGGTTCCCGTCACCGACGGTAAACGGTTGTACAATATCGCATGCAACCTGAAGGAAGCCTATGAGACAGAGTCGAAGAGCGTACTGAAGGAGTTCGAGAAGAGCATCCTGCTGCATGTCATCGACGACAGTTGGAAAGAGAACCTGCGTGCCTTGGACGAGCTCCGACACAGTGTGCAGAACGCCAGCTACGAACAGAAAGACCCACTGGTGATCTTTAAGTTGGAAAGTGCCAAGCTGTTCGACGACATGGTGGATGAGATGAACAACCGCATCGCCAGTATCCTGATGCGCGGACAGATTCCGGAGATCCAGCAACAGGAAGTGCGCGAGGCAGCACCTGAGCAACGCTCACAACGATACAATGAGCAGAAGGCCGACATCCAGGAGGAGCAGATGGTGGATCGCCATCAGCAGGCTGCTGCCCAGCAAGACACCCGTGAGACGGCTCAGCAAGTGAACAGGGTACCTATCCGCAAGGACAAGATGCCCGGACCGAACGACCCCTGCCCCTGCGGAAGCGGGAAGAAATTCAAGAAGTGCCACGGTCGTGGTATTGTATAAGGTTTTTGGCAGTTCAAGAAGTTGAACAGACTTCTTGAACTGCTTGTTTTTCATATATACGAATCATGAAAATTCAGGTAACTAACTTAAAGAAATGTTTTGGTGAGAAAACCGCCGTAAACATCGACAGCTTCACCATAGAGAAAGGTGATCTGTTAGGTCTTGTAGGTAACAACGGTGCCGGAAAGACCACACTATTCAGAATGATTCTCGACTTACTGAAAGCCGATGAGGGAGAGGTGCTGATCACACTCCCGCCATCCCAACAGGAGAACGGTGAGACGGAGCGCACGGTCAGTCCTGCGAAGAGTGAAGACTGGAAAGCCTATACGGGTGCCTATATCGATGAAGGATTCCTCATCGACTTCCTGACTCCCGAGGAGTATTTCTACTTTGTAGGAAAGGTGAATGGCATGTCGAAGGAACAGGTTGACACTCGCCTTGCCGACTTTGAGCATTTCATGGGAGGAGAGGTGCTCGGACAGAAGAAACTCATCCGAAACCTGTCATCAGGAAACAAACAGAAAGTGGGTATCATCTCCACCTTATTAAATAAGCCCCAGCTGGTGATCCTCGATGAGCCCTTCAACTTCTTAGACCCGTCAAGTCAGAATATCCTCAAGCACAAACTGAAAGAATATAACCAAGAGACGGGTGCCACCATCCTCGTCAGCAGTCATAACCTGGCCCATACCGTGGATATATGTCCGCGTATCGCCTTGTTGGAACAGGGTGTGATCATCCGCGACATACAGAACGCCGACGGTAGCGCAGAAAGGGAATTAGAGGAATATTTCAATCAGAATGATGACTAAAAGAGAGCATCCATGAGACATTTTTTCATCTTTTGCCTGATGGCATTATGCTGTCATACTTCAACCATGGCACAGACAACAGAAACGGTAACCTTGAGAATTATTGAGACCAGTGACGTACATGGGAGTTTCTTCCCTTATGACTTCATCAACAGGAAGCCCAAGAAAGGATCACTGGCAAGAGTTTCCACCTACGTCGATTCCCTCCGTGCCATCTATGGGAAGAACCTGCTGCTGTTCGACAACGGGGATATCCTGCAAGGACAGCCCACCTGCTATTACTGCAACTTTGTCAAGCCCGAGATCGAGAATGTGGCAGCCAAAGTGATCAACTACATGCGTTATGATGCAGAGACGTTGGGGAACCATGATGTGGAGACAGGACATGCGGTGTATGACAAATGGATCAGCGAGGTGAAATGTCCCATGTTGGGTGCGAACGTCATCAACACGGCTACAGGGAAACCGTATGTGGCACCCTATGCCCTCTTTGATCGCGATGGGGTCCGCATTGCCGTGATCGGTTTGCTCACACCGGCAATCCCCAACTGGCTGCAGGAGAGTCTGTGGAGTGGAATGCGCTTTGAGGAGATGACACAATGTGCCCGCTACTGGGTGGATTATGTCAAGAAGAACGAACAGGCTGATATCATTATCGGTCTTTTCCACTCAGGAAAGGAAGGGGGCATCACCACCGATGAATACATGGAGGATGCCTCCCTGAAGGTGGCGAAGGAAGTTCCCGGATTCGATCTCATCCTTTATGGTCATGACCACATCCAACATCAGGATATCATTACAAACGACAAGGGTGATCTCGTAGTGTGCCTTGACCCTTCGGCTAATGCCTATATGGTGAGCGATGCAGAGATCAAGGTAACGCTGAAGGCGGGAAAGGTACGCGGCAAGCAGGTGACAGGGAAGGTGGTGAATATTTCCGAACTGCCTGTCGATGAGCGTTTCATGGAGCATTTCCAGGCAGACATCGACAGTGTCAACGCATTCGTGAACAGGAAAATCGGAGAATTCAAGAACACTATCTATACCCGTGACAGCTATTTCGGCAGCAGTGCTTTCAGTGACTTCATCCAGAACCTGCAGCTGCAAATCACAGGAGCAGATATCTCCTTCAATGCTCCCCTCACCTTCGACACGAAGATCAGCGCCGGTGATGTGACCGTTGCCGATATGTTCAACCTCTATAAATACGAGAATCAGATCTATGTGATGAACCTCACCGGTGAGGAGATTCGCAAGCATCTGGAGATGAGCTATGACCTGTGGGTGAACACCATGACATCGCCCGACGACCATATCATGCTCCTGAATGATGAAGCGAAAAACGACCAACAGCGGTTCGGTTTCAAGAACCTTGCCTTCAACTTCGACAGTGCTGCCGGCATCGACTACGAGGTGGATGTGACAAAGCCCGATGGACAGAAGGTGCGCATCCTGAGGATGAGCAACGGACAGCCTTTCGATGAACACAAGACCTATAAAGTGGCGTTGAACAGCTATCGGGGTAACGGCGGCGGTGAGCTGCTCACCAAAGGTGCCGGCATCCCTCATGAGGAACTGGACAAAAGAATCATCTACCGCAGTGAGAAAGACCAACGCTACTATCTGATGAAAGAAATTGAGAAAGGGGGGGTGATGGATCCGAAGCCTAATAACAACTGGCGCTTTGTACCTGCTGAATGGACAGAGCCTGCCATCGCCCGTGACCGTAAACTGCTATTTGGTGAATAGACATGCAAACATACTGGTTTATATTCTGTAAGACCGATCTCCTCCTTGAGAAACTTCCCGACGGTTCCTATACCATCCCTACAGGTGAGGAACCGCCGGTGGAGATAAAGCCCTGGACAACCATCCATAACATCTCTCCCTTTGAGGATGCACTGGTGAAAACGTTCCGTATCGACTCACCCGTGACCGACCATCCGGCATTTGAGATGTGTGGCTTGCGGGCTTCCTATTACCGTCTGCCCAAGCACCTCTATCTGAAAGCAGGGAAATGTCAGGAGATTCTCTACTGGGATCAGAACACGCAGTTCTGTGGTGTCTGCGGTGCCCCCATGCACAAGAACACCGATATATCCAAACGCTGCGACAACTGCGGGAAGGAGGTATGGCCACAACTGGCCACTGCCGTCATCGTCCTCATCCATCGGGGCGATGAAGTGCTGCTCGTTCATGCCAACAATTTCCGAAGCGATTTCTACGGACTCGTAGCAGGATTCGTGGAGACAGGTGAGACATTGGAGCAGGCCGTGGAAAGGGAGGTGATGGAGGAAACGGGTATCCGCATCCGCAACATCCGATACTTCGGCAGTCAGCCCTGGCCCTATCCCTGCGGTCTGATGGTGGGATTCCATGCCGACTACGAGGAAGGGGAGATTCATCTGCAACGCTCGGAACTGTCGGCAGGTGACTGGTTCAGGAAAGAGCATCTTCCCCATATCCCCGAGAAACTGTCCATTGCCCGCATGCTGATCGATGACTGGTTGGAAAGCGAAGAAAAGGGATGATCTCAGATTCTTTCCAAGGGATTCCCCATTTTTTCATTTTTAATCCTTATTTTTCCATGAGACTATTGCATGTTTCATAAATAATTCCTAATTTTGCAGACAAATAGGAAAGACGAATGAAACTCGTTCTCATGACAAAGCCCACATTCTTTGTGGAAGAAGACAAAATCATCGCATCGCTCTTTGACGAGGGGCTTGACAGACTGCATCTTTACAAGCCTGGATCAGCCCCGATATATGCTGAGCGACTGCTCTCCTTACTGCCAGAAGACTGCTATCGCAAGATTATGGTCCACGACCATTATTACCTGAAAAGTGAATACGGTCTTGCCGGCATTCATATCGAATCTCCCGATGCTCCCCTACCCGATGGCTACCGTGGTCATTTCTCACGCACCTGCATGGATCTGGACATGCTCAAGACAGCCAAGAAGAAATCAGAATATGTCTTCCTGAAATATATCTTCCATAGCCAGAGTGAGAAAGAGGCGGAAGCTACCTTCACGGAACGACAACTGGAGGAAGCATCCAGGAAAGGACTCATCGACCGTCATGTCTATGCCTTAGGAGGAATGAATCTCGACAATATCCGGTTCGCCAAAGACCTGGGTTTCGGCGGTGTGGTGATCTGCGGTGATCTCTGGAATCGCTTCGATATCCATAATCAACAGGATTACAGGGAATTGATTTCCCGTTTCGAGAAACTGCGCAAGGCTGTGGGATAAGAATAATGACTCTAAATATATTATTTATATGATTGATCCAAACTCTTTTATGGTATTCTCCGGTACTGCCACCAAGTACCTTGCTGAAAGAATCTGCCAGAGCCTGGGATGTCCGCTGGGCAAAATGATCATGACCAAGTTCTCTGATGGAGAGTTCGCAGTATCTTACGAACAGTCTATCCGCGGTCGTGACGTATTCCTCGTACAAAGCACCTTCCCCAGTTCCGACAACCTCATGGAATTGTTGCTGATGATCGATGCCGCCAAACGTGCCTCGGCTAAAAGCATCAACGCCGTTATTCCCTATTTCGGATGGGCACGTCAGGACAGGAAGGACAAACCGCGCGTCAGCATCGGTGCCAAGTTAGTAGCCGACTTGCTGAGTGTTGCCGGTGTAGATCGTGTGATTACCATGGATTTACATGCCGATCAGATCCAAGGATTCTTTGACATCCCCGTTGATCACCTGTATGCCTCGGGCGTGATCCTTCCCTATCTGCAGAGTCTGAAACTGAAAGACCTGGTGATCGCCTCCCCTGATGTGGGCGGTTCCAAGCGTGCAAATACCTATGCCAAATATTTAGGGGTTCCCTTAGTGTTGTGTAACAAGACCCGTGCCCGTGCCAACGTGGTGGATACCATGCAGATCATCGGTGACGTAAAGGACAAGAATGTTGTCATCATCGACGATATGGTTGATACGGCAGGAACCATTACCAAGGCTGCAGATATCATGATGGAGGCAGGAGCAAAGAGTGTGCGTGCCTGCGCCAGTCACTGTGTGATGAGCGGTCCTGCCAGCGACCGTGTGCAGAATTCCGCATTGGAAGAGATCGTTTTCACCGACTCGATTCCCTATACCCAGCGGTGTGCCAAGGTGAAACAGCTTTCTGTAGCTGAGATGTTCGCCGATACCATCCGTCGTGTCTTAGAGAACAAGAGCATTAGTGACCAGTATATCGTCTAATCATGGAGCTGCATTTTACAGGAGTAATCATCGCCGTATGCACTTTTCTCATCATCGGTCTCTGTCATCCGCTGGTGATCAAGCAGGAGTATTATTCCGGCACCAAATACTGGTGGGTGTATCTGGTCATCGGACTGATATGTGTCAGTTTGGCCTTTATCGTGCCAAACTGGTTTGAGTCGGAGACAACGGGAATCGTCATTTCCTCTATCCTCGGGGTGACGGGCGCCTCTTTTCTCTGGGGCATCGGTGAGCTCTTTGCCCAGAAGAAAAGAGTACAGAAAGGATGGTTCCCCATGAACCCCAAGAGGAAACATGAATACGACGACATCGCCGATGACGAAAGTCTTTGTCCTGTTTGTAAAGACAAGGTAAAGCATCCCGCCAGTTACAAGCATTAACGATCCTATCGCACCCTCTCTCTGACAGTCATGAAGACAACGCTGATCCTGGTGGGTAAGACCACCGACAAACATATCATGGCCTGTATCCATGACTATGTGGAGCGCATCGGTCATTATATGCCTTTTGAACTGATCACCATTCCAGAACTCAAGAACACCAAGAGTCTGAGTGAGGAGCAACAGAAGGAACGAGAGGGGGAATTGATCCTGAGACAGATACAGTCGCAAGATGTGCTGGTGTTATTGGATGAGCACGGTCAGGAATTCCGAAGTATCGATTTTGCCTCATGGATTCAGAAGAAACAGCAGTCAGTGAGGCGTTTGGTCTTTGTGATCGGTGGTCCTTATGGTTTCTCACGGTCAGTATATCAACGGGGCAATGAGAAGATTTCACTCTCCAAGATGACCTTCTCGCACCAGATGGTCAGGATGATCTTCACCGAACAGCTGTATCGTGCCTGTACCATCATCAAGGGGGAACCGTACCACCATGAATAGCATAAGGCTTTCACGTCAACAGTCAGAAACTTTAATCAACAGCTAAAAATTAATAATATGGAAAGAACATGGAGATGGTTCGGCAAGAATGACAAGATCACTCTGTCGATGCTAAAACAAATCGGTGTGGAGGGAATCGTCACCGCCCTGCATGATGTTCCCTTAGGAGAGGTATGGACTCGTGAGAAGATCCGCGAACTAAGAGAGTATATCGAGAGCTACGGCATGCGCTGGAGTGTGGTGGAGAGCCTTCCTGTGGTAGAAACCATCAAATATGGCGGTCCCGACCGCGATGAGCAGATTGAAGTATATAAAGAAAGTCTGCGGAATCTCTCGGCTGAGGGCATCCACTGTATTTGCTATAATTTCATGCCGGTGCTCGACTGGGCACGTACCGACCTGCTTCACGTAAACCCCAACGGCTCCACGAACCTCTACTTCAACTACGCAGAGTTTGCCTACTTCGACATCTATATCCTCAAGCGTGAGGGAGCACGCGAGGAATGGGCCGCATTCAGATTCCCGGAAGGTGTCGGTGAAGGGCGCAACGTCCTCGAAGAGGCTGATGAGCTGGCCAAGACCATGACACCCGAGAAGGATCATCAACTCGTAGAGACCATTATCATCAAGACACAGGGATTCGTGTCGGGTAATTTCAGTGAGAATGACGAGGCACCGATCCAGAAATTCCGTGATTTTCTCGCACTCTATCAGGGAATCGACAAGGCACAGCTGCGTGCGAACATGAAATATTTCCTGGAGGCAATCATGCCTACTTGTGAGGAATGCGACATGAACATGTGTGTACATCCTGATGATCCTCCTATTGAGATTCTTGGCTTGCCACGTATCGTCCGTACCGAAGAAGACATCGAATGGTTCCTCAATGCTGTTCCCAACAAGCACAACGGACTGACCTTCTGCGCCGGTTCACTGTCGGCAGGAGCATACAACAACGTGGTGGAGATGGCCAAGAAATTTGCTTCACGCACACACTTCGTCCATCTGCGTTCCTGTCATATCTTCCCCAATGGCGACTTCACTGAAGCATCACACTTAGGAGGACGGGCAGACCTGATAGAATTGTGCCGTATCTTTGAACAGGAGAACCCACAGTTGCCCATGCGTGTGGATCATGGTATGACCTTCACCGACCAACCCGGTGGCATCATGGATGAATCAAGTCATGGACACAATGCCGGCTATACCCTTTTAGGAAGAATGTTCGCCCTCGGACAGGTGCAGGGCATCCTCGCCACCGTTGACCGTGAACTCGGCATTGAATACAAACAACCCGGATTCTTTGATTAACGAAACATCGTAATAACGAAACATCGAAATAACGATATAACGATATAACGTTATAACGATATAACGTGATAACGATTTATCAAGATAACGTAATAACGAAAAACAATGAAACTTACAGATATACTGAATGGCCAGTTCAATGCCAACGAATGGGAAGAGAAGGGCTACCAGCTTCCCAAATTTAACATCGAGGCTGTACGCAGGAAGACACATGAAGAACCCACATGGGTGCACTTCGGAGGAGGAAACATCTTCCGTGCTTTCCCCGCTGCCATCCTGAACGATGCCCTGAATACAGGGAAATACGACCGTGGCGTGATTGTGGCAGAAACCTTCGACTTCGAGGTAATCGACAAAGCCTACACACCGTATGATAACCTTTCACTCCTTGTCAGTCTGCAATCTACAGGAACCATCGAGAAGAAGGTAATCGCCAGTGTCACCGAGGCACTCAAGGCTGATCCTCAGTTTCCAGACTGGCAGCGTTTAGTGGAGGTGTTCCGTGCCCCGTCGCTGCAGATGATCTCCTTCACCATCACTGAGAAAGGCTACAGCTTCAACGAAGCCGATCTGGCACGTGGCTTGAAACCTGTCTTCGCCATGGGAAAAGTGACAGCCCTTCTGTTGGAACGATTCAACGCCGGACAGCTGCCACTCACCATCCAGAGCATGGACAACTGCTCACACAACGGTGATAAAGTGAAGGCCGGTGTGTTTGCCTATGCAGAACGCTGGGTGAAAGAGGGTATCGCCCCACAGGCTTTCCTCGACTACCTGAAGGATGAGACCAAGATCACCTTCCCCTGGTCGATGATCGACAAGATCACTCCTCGTCCTCATGTGAAGGTACAGGAAATGTTAGTTGCCGACGGCTTTGAAGACAACAACTATATCGAGACCGAGAAGCACACCTTCACCGCTCCTTTTGTGAACGCAGAGGAAGTGCAATATCTTGTCATCGAAGATCACTACACCAACGGAAGACCCCCACTCGATCTGGGCGGTGCCCTCTATACCACCCGTGAGACCGTGGATCAAGTAGAGACGATGAAGGTGACAACCTGTCTGAATCCCTTACATACCGCCATGTCTATCTATGGGTGCCTGCTGGGATATACCCTGATCTCTGCAGAGATGGCCGACAAAGACCTGCGCGATTTCATCCAGAAGATCGGATATATCGAGGCCATGCCTGTAGTCACCGATCCCGGTGTGCTGAATCCCTATGAATTCATTGGTGCCGTTATCAACCGCCGTCTGCCCAATCCGTTCATGCCCGATGCACCACAGCGCATCGCCATGGACACATCCCAGAAACTGCCGATACGTTTTGGCGAGACCATCAAGAAGTATATTGCCCGTGGTCTTGACATGAGTAATCTGCAGCTCATCCCCCTGACCTTAGCAGGATATGCCCGTTATTTGAAAGGCATCAAGGATGACGGAACACCTTTCGAGCCCTCACCCGATCCGATGTTAGAGGAGTTACAGGCTATCGTAGCCCCCTTGGAGGTAGGGAAACAAGACCAAGACTACAGTTGTCTGCACCAGCTTTACAGCAGAAAGGACGTTTTTGGACTTGACCTCTATGAAGCCGGTCTGGGAGAACAGATCGAAGGTATGGTCAAGGAACTTTATGCCGGGAACGGTGCCGTACGTGCCACCTTACACCGATATGTAGCCGCAAGGTAACAGCCAAAGGATCAAAACAAAATCACGCAGATGGTAAGTATCCTATACTTCTATCTGCGTGATTTATTTTGGCTATTATATACTTTTAAAGCCCATTTTTCAAGAATTAGAGAATGAGAGAATTTATCTCAGCTAGAGCTATTGAATGAACATAGAATGAGAGAATGAATTCTCCAATTCTCTAATTCTTGATAAAGATCTACTTGGGTCAAATCATATATAGTTCCCTTTATTTTTATTCTCTTGGCAAGGGCCTGCCTCCGGGAGGTGGCGGCGGCGGTGTACCATGGGATTTCAATGGGTGCGGAACAGGACCAGAATGATGATGAGGTGGTGGCGGTGCCGGATGGTCTCCATCCTCTATCGGTCTATCTACCGGAGGCTCATCGGGTCTGCGGTCATCAGGCGGTAAGGGCCGTCCCTGAGGATCGTTGGGTGGTGGTCCTCCCGGTCTTCCTTCCTCGCGATGGGCAGAGTCGCGTTTCGCCTCTTCACTCAGAGCCTTCCTCTTTTGTCTTTCTGCCTCATGAACACGGATGACACGGATCTTATTCAGTACCATCACTTTCAGCGTTGTCTGCGTGGCATTTCTGTCACGATTCAGATAGAACATTCCGCGCACTCCTTTGATACCAAGAGATTTGTCATCGTAGATCTCCATCGAGTAGTGTGTGTCGGATGACATGTGCATCAGGCGTGTTGCCACACTGTCGTTGGCAAATCTCACAGCCAGGATCGCCACACCGTCACGCATACCCTCTTGGTAGAGGAACTGTGTATCAAAATCCATTACAATACGGTCACCTTGATGATAAGAAGTATCTACAGGTAGCTCGAACGAGACTTTGTTATAGGGAGCCTGCGGAATAAATGTATAGCACCGCTCACCGATCCATACGTTGGCAGCCTCACCATTTTCCACATTGTAACGGTTCACACTGCCCACATCGGCACCCAAAGCCATCGCCTCGTTTCCCATACGTTCTGCCAACCGCTCGTAAATTTCATGCAGTTTGTCGGCATGACGGGTATAATACACCATCGAGGAGTCGAACTCTGCCTCTGTCACACCATGCTTCTTCAACACGGCCAACTTGTACAACACACTGTTGTAGATACGGGTAGAGTCCATGATTTGGTTAGCCATCGCATCGGCCACATGATAGTCAAAAAGAATATCCTCCATGTCAGCAGGTTGTATGACATGGCGGGGTATTGACGGCTTACATGCCCCAAACACAGCAAGCGCCAGCAAGATAAGAAGGCTATTCAGTTGATGTCTCATGAACCTCCTCCGGCTTTCTTTTCAACGACACCGTTCCCAACTCTTTTCTGAAGAATAAGAGTAACAAGACAACACCCACCGAGATGCAGGCATCAGCGAAGTTAAACACAGGACTGAAGAACACATACGGTTGCCCTCCCCAGACAGGAAGCCAATCGGGTAATGTTGTCTCGATGAGTGGGAAATAGAACATATCGACTACCTTACCCTTGAGGAAGGGTGCGTAGCCATCGCCCCAAGGAACAAGATAAGAAGGCTCGAAAGGGGTTGACTGTGTAAAGCACGTGCCATAGAACATCGAGTCAAAGATATTTCCCGCTGCACCTGCCATCACCATAGCCAGACAGATGATATAACCTCTACGGGCTTTCTCCTTCACCTGCAGCCAGATATAGTATCCGATCACGGTGACTGCCACGATACGGAACAGACTCAGCACGATCTTATTGATAAAGGTCATGCCATAAGCCATCCCGTTGTTCTCTATAAAGTTGATGTAGAACCACGGTGTGATCTCGATGCTCTCATGCAGACACATATGGGTCTTCACCCAGATCTTGATGATCTGGTCGATCGCCAACAACGCTACCACAATCAATACGGCCATCAGGCCTTTTCTTCCAGTGCTGCTACTCATCAATGTTTCTTCCCCATCTTGCTCTGAACACTGAGCGTGGCATGCGGCACGGCACGCAGGCGCTCCTTGGGTATCAGTTCACCCGTCATTCTGTCGATGCCATAGGTTTTGTTCTGTACACGGACAAGAGCGGCCTCCAAGCCTTGGATGAACTTCTGCAGTCGTGATGCCTGCATAATCAGTTCCTCTTTGGTCTGGGTGGCACTACCCTCCTCCAGCACTTTATATGTAGGTGACGTATCATCTACATCATTGCCGTCGGCATTCATCAACTGGCGCATCATCTCGTTATAGTCATGACGCGCAGTGGCTAATTTCTCATTGATAATGACTTTGAACTCCTCAAGTTCCTCGTCACTGTAACGTGTTTTCTCTGCCATAATCTAATCAGATCTTTGATACGGAAATATTCAGATCGAAGTCATCGAACTCCACCACAGGACCGTCGTTCGGTTCAATGCAGATAGAGTCTGCTAACACTTGTGTCTTGATATAGTCGTTAAACACCTTGATAGCCGCATCGGATTGTTCCTGTGACGATACAGTCACATGGATACGGTCGGTAATCTCAAAGCCTGCATCCTTGCGCATATTCTGAATGCGGTTGATCAGTTCGCGGGCCATACCCTCCTGGCGCAGTTCTTCCGTGAGCTCAATCTCTAAGGCCACGGTCAGATTCCCTTCGTTAGCCACGAGCCATCCCGGGATATCCTCACTGATAATCTCCACGTCGGCAGCTTCCACCACAGCTTCCTGTCCTTCCACCACCAGAGTGATCGATCCCTTCTCCTCCAATGCCATGATATCCTCTTGTGAGAGAGAGGTCATCTGGGCAGCGATGCCCTTCATCAGCTTACCGAACTTCTTTCCCATCGTACGGAAGTTACATTTCACCTTCTTCACCAAGATGCCACTGCCTTCCACGAACTTCAGTTCCTTCACGTTCACCTCGTTCATGATCAGGTCTTTCACAGCCTCGATATGTTCGCGCTGCTTCTCGTCAACAGCAGGAATCATAATGCTCTGCAGGGGTTGGCGTACCTTGATGTTCACCTTACGACGCAGGGCGAGCACCATGGATGTAATCTTCTGTGCCATCTCCATACGTGCCTCAAGGTCGAGGTCGATATACGACAGATCACATGATGGGAACATCGTTAGATGGACACTATCCGACTTACCGCCCAGATCCTTGTACAGCTGGTCGGCATAGAAAGGAGCGAACGGAGCCAGCAGTTTGGAAACAGTTTTCAAACAGAGATAGAGTGTCTGGTAAGCACTCAGCTTGTCCGTGCTCATCTCTTTTCCCCAGAAACGCTTACGGTTCAAGCGTACATACCAGTTACTAAGGTCGTCGTTCACAAACGAATCGATTAATCGACCTGCCCGCGTTGGCTCAAAGTCGGCCAAGGCAGCATCCACCCCTTTTATCAGGGAGTTCACCTTTGACAGGATCCATCGGTCGATCTCCGGACGTTTCTCTATATCCACCGCTGCAGCTTTAGGATTGAACCCATCCACATTGGCATAGAGGGCGAAGAAGCTATAGGTATTATATAAGGTGCCGAAGAATTTCCTCCGCATCTCATCTGCTCCTGCCGGATCGTACTTCAAGTTATCCCATGGCTGGGTGTTTGTGAGCATATAGAATCGTACGGCATCGGCACCGTTACGTTCAATCTCAGCAAAGGGGTTCACCACATTTCCTAAGTGCTTCGACATCTTGATACCCTTGGCATCGAGCACCAGTCCGGAAGAGATCACATTCTTGAAGGCCACGCTGTCGAAGATCATGGTGGCGATGGCATGCAAGGTAAAGAACCAGCCACGAGTCTGATCCACTCCTTCATTGATGAAATCAGCGGGATATGCCAATGCCTTGTCTATCGCCTCCTTATTCTCAAACGGATAATGCACCTGGGCGTATGGCATAGAGCCAGAGTCGAACCACACGTCGATGAGGTCTGTCTCACGATGCAAGGGCTGTCCGCTCTCACCTACCAAGATGATGTCATCGACATACGGACGGTGCATATCGATCTTATCGTAGTTCTCCTGAGAATAATCACCGGGAACGAAGCCTTTCTCCTTCAGCGGGTTGTTCTTCATCACACCAGCTGCCACGGCCTTTTCTATCTCGTTGTATAACTCCTCCAATGATCCGATACAGATCTCTTCACGGGTGTCTTTGTTACGCCATATTGGCAAGGGTGTTCCCCAGAAGCGTGAACGTGAGAGGTTCCAGTCGTTCAGGTTCTCCAGCCAGTTGCCGAAGCGTCCTGTTCCTGTGCTCTCAGGTTTCCAGTTGATGGTTTTATTCAGTTCCACCATCCGTTCCTTGCAGGCTGTGGAGCGGATAAACCAGGAATCCAGCGGATAGTAAAGCACCGGTTTGTCTGTACGCCAGCAGTGAGGATAGTTATGAATATGTTTCTCTATCTTGTATGCACTGCCCTCCTGCTTCATCTCCATGCAGATCACAATGTTCAGGTCTTCTGCCTTGGCAGCAGCTTTCTCATCGTATTTGCCATCGACGTTGAACTCAGGAGCGTATGCATTCTTCACATAGTCACCGGCATGACGACTGTATTTCTCCAGATCCACGCATTTCTCAATAAACTCCCCGGCCATCTCATCCGTCAGGTAATATTTACCCTGCAGGTCAACCATCGGTCGGGTTTCACCCCCTTGGTTAATGATGAACAATGAGGGGATACCGGCATCCTTCGCCACCTTGGCATCATCTGCACCAAAAGTGGGCGCAATATGCACGATACCCGTACCATCCTCTGTTGTCACATAGTCACCGGGGATCACACGGAATGCCTGTTCCTCCATCTCCACAAAGGTATCACTACCCACCTGGAACTGTTGGTCTGCATGCTCCGCAGCATATTCCTTCACGAATTCAGCAGAAGTGGCTTCCACCTTCTCACAAGGTTTCACCCATGGCATCAGCTGTTCGTAGTGCATGCCTAACAAGTCAGAGCCTTTATAATTACCTACGATACGATAGGGAATCACCTTATCGCCGGGCTTATACTCTTCCATCGAGGCATACTCTCCTTCCGGCTTCAGGTAACCATCCACGCGGGCAGCAGCCATCACGGCACTGATTTTCGCTCCGTTATAGGGGTTGAAGGTCTGTACACAGACATAGTCGATCTTGGGCCCCACACACAAGGCGGTATTCGAAGGCAAGGTCCACGGTGTGGTGGTCCAGGCCAAGAATACGGGGGTTCCCCACTGGTTCATCTCCGGACGGGGATCCACGATCTTGAACTGTGCAGTCACCGTGGTGTCTTTCACGTCACGGTAACAGCCCGGCTGGTTCAGCTCATGACTTGACAGTCCTGTTCCGGCAGCAGGAGAATAGGGTTGGATGGTGTAGCCCTTATAGAGCAGTCCTTTCTTGTAGAATTGCTTGAGCAACCACCACAAGGTCTCAATATACTTATTATCGTAGGTGATATAAGGATGATCCAGGTCCACGAAATAACCCATCTTCTCTGTCAGTTCGCGCCACTCCTGCGTAAACATCATCACATTCTGACGACATGCTGCATTGTAGTCTTCGATGGAAATATAACGTGGTGAGGAAGGGTTGTCGATATCAGCCTTCGTGATACCCTTCTCTTTCTCCACGCCTAATTCCACAGGCAGTCCATGGGTATCCCATCCGGCCTTACGGTGCACCTGGTAACCCTTCATCGTCTTGTAACGGTTGAATGTATCTTTAATGGTACGTGCCAAGACATGGTGAATACCGGGATGACCATTTGCCGAAGGGGGGCCTTCGAAGAATACAAATTGAGGACAACCTTCACGCTCAGTGATGGAACGATGGAACACATCTAACTTGTTCCATGCTTCCAGAACCTGCTCATTAGTCTCCGCCAGGTTCAGACCATTATGCTCGGCGAATTTCTTTGCCATATTCTTACCTTATTAATTATATGTTTTCTTTTTGGGGCACAAAGGTAAGTAAAAAAATCCTATCCACAAAGAAATTATCATCTTTTAAACCATCTACCAACAAAAAGGCGATTGCATTCACTGCAACCGCTGCTTCTTTCTTCTATGCTTCTTCTCTCAAATTGTTCTTTGTTGTTTCCCTATAATTGAAATCCTGAAAGAATCTTGATACCTTGATTGAAAAACTAAACCTGTACTCTCAACAATACAATCTTCTTTTTTTTACAATGCAAAAGTAGCGATTATCTCCTATTCAGTCTTCATGTTTACGACGAAAACTCTCAAAAAGACAATTATTATTGACGTAAATCAAATTCCGTGTCCGTACACACCATGAATAATCAATACAGAAACACAAAAAAAAACAACTAAAACGACAAAAAACACTTCCTTTTTGAAGAATAAATAAGAAAAAAGTGTATATTTGCAAAGTTAAAACGAAGACGAAAACAATTATTGATCTATTAAACCTATAACATTATGACACTTACTATGGTAATCCAGCTACTCATCGTATTGCTGGCTCTTTGGGTGGGATCAAGATACGGAAGTCTGGCACTGGGTGCTATTTCCGGCATTGGTCTGGCCATTCTTGTTTTCGGTTGGGGTATGAAACCAGGTACACCTCCCACCGATGTGATTTACATCATCATTGCCGCAGTGACATGCGCCGGTGTTCTTCAGGCATCGGGCGGTATGGACTGGATGATTCAGATTGCGGAGAAGATGCTTCGCAAACATCCCGACCGTATCACCTTCCTCGCTCCGCTCACCACCTTCTTCCTTACCGTATTGGTAGGAACCGGGCACGTGGTCTATACGCTGATGCCAATCATCTGTGACATCGCCTTGAAGAAAGGTATTCGTCCGGAGCGTCCCTGTGGTGTGGCCAGCATCGCTTCTCAGGTGGGTATCACCTGTTCCCCCATCGCAGCAGCCGTGGTGGCATTCTCTGCCATCTCTGCCTCCAACGGATTCCATGTCAACAACCTTCAGATCATTATGGTGACCATCCCCGCCTGTCTATGTGGCCTGATGGCTGCCGCTGCAGCATCCTATCGTCGTGGCAAGGATCTTGACAAGGATCCTCAGTTCCAGGAGCGCCTGAAAGATCCGGTACAGTATCAGTATATCTATGGCAGCAGTGCCACCACCCTCGACAAGAAGATTGCCCCGGAGTCGAAGCATGCTGTTTATGTGTTCCTCGGTGCATTAGGTATCATCGTCCTCTTCTCCATCGTACAGATGTTCGGCGGGAACCTGTTACCGTCATACGAAACAGTACAAGCTGTCAAGGGAGGTCCTGCCACCATCACATTGGCGGACGGTGTTACTGAGACAGCCAAGCAACTGGCCAGTGCAGGAATCGTGATGGAAGGTGTCACCGAGACGGTCAAGAAGCCGTTAGCCATGAATCTTGTCATCCAAATCATCATGATCTCTGCTGCCGCCCTGATGATCATCTTCTGTAAGGCAAAGCCCAAGAATGCTGTAGGCGGTGCCGTATGGCAGTCGGGTATGGTCGCCGTGGTGGCCATCTACGGTATCGCATGGCTGGCCGACACCTATTTCAGCAGTTATATGAAGGAGATGCAGCTCATGCTTACCGACCTCGTCTCTGCCTATCCCTGGACCATCGCCATCGCTTTCTTCTTAGTTTCCGTGCTCATCAACTCTCAGGGTGCCGTGGTGGTTGCCATGCTCCCGCTGGGCTACACCTTGGGTATTGAAGGCTGGGTACTGTTAGGTGTTCTTCCTTCGGTATATGGATACTTCTTCATCCCTAACTATCCGTCGGATATCGCCACGGTGAACTTCGACCGATCAGGAACGACCGTCATCGGAAAATACCTGTTAAACCACTCGTTTATGATGCCAGGACTGATCAGCGTGATCACCAGTACCATTGTGGCCTATGCACTGTCGTACGTGTTCCACAACATGTTCGGAATGTACTAAATAACGTATTTTTCGCTCTCATGTTTCCTCGCACCATTGTCCCCAGGAACGTTGAGAGTACAAAACGTGAATTAAACTAATAGAGCAAAGGCCTTGCATTTTTCATGCAAGGCCTTTGTATTGATCGTGCAACGTGTCTGCATAAAGTGTGCAAGACCTTTGCACAAAGTGTGCAACGTATCTGCACAAGTTGTGCAAGCCCTTTGCACAAAGTGTGCAGATGATCAACTTAGAATGTGCATTAATATTTCACTTTCTTGATCTTACTCTCGTTGTGAAGTCTGTCAAGTGCTGTCACGACATAAGTGTCTCGGTTGCCACGGGCAGGAAGACGATAGTAGGTATTCCGTGTGATGGCCATGATGTGTGACGGGTTATCGATATCCACCTTCTCACCGTTGTTGAAACGATACACCACATATTGCACAGCTTCGTTCTTCCATCCATTGCCCTTGGGCTCACGCCAGAAAAGGACCTGTCCATCCTGCTCGGTTTGAATCACCTTGGGCTTACGTACTTTCTTTGGAGCTTTCCCGTCGATGAACTTCATCTGCGGCTGCAAGGCAGGATATTTCCAGTAGGTGTTTCTGAGCAGCGTACCATAGTTGCCGACGTTATCCACTGCAGCCTTGGCATACCACAGCACAGCCCCCTGCACGTTTTTCATCTTTGAGCGCAGGTTCACCTTCGCAGCCATCTGATGGGTATTGGGGTTCTGGGGGTCGGCGTTCTTCACCGTACGCTCCACATCCTCACCGATGAACAGGGGACGTTTGGAAGCATACTTGTTCCACCACCCGATCAGTTCCTGGTAGTCGGCAGCCTTATGTCCGATCTCCCAATAAAGCTGTGGCACGTTATAATCCACCCATCCGTTGTTCACCCACAGCAACACATCGGCATAGAGGTCGTCGTAGTTCTGCAGACCGTTCGTGTTACTGCCGTTGGGATCGTTCTTTTTATTGCGATAGATACCGAAAGGCGACACGCCGAATTTCACCCAGGGTTTGTTCTGATGGATGGTGTCGCTAAGCTGTCGGATAAAGAGGTTCACATTGTTGCGCCTCCAGTCACCACGGTCAGCAAAACCGTTATTATAGCGTTGGAACTCACGGTCGTCGGGAATCTTCTGTCCTGCTACAGGATAAGGATAGAAATAGTCATCGATATGGAGACCATCGATATCGTAGCGGCGCACGATATCCCCCACCACATGACAGATATAGGTGCGGCATTCGGGGATGGCAGGATTGAGGATATACTGTCCGTCGTAGTCGAACACCCATTCGGGATGTCTGATCGCCACATGCCTGCGGTCAAGCTCATGGGTGGTCTTCGTCTTGGCACGGTAGGGATTGATCCAGGCATGCAGTTCCATGCCTCGCCGGTGACACTCTGTCACCATCCACTGTAACGGATCCCAATACGGTGAGGGTGCCAGTCCCTGAGTGCCCGTGAGGAAGCGGCTCCAGGGTTCCAACGAACTCTGGTAGAGTGCATCACATTCCGGTCGTATCTGGAAGATGATGGCATTCACTCCATCTTTCTGTAACTCGTTCAGCTGGTAGGTAAGGGTCTGCTGCATCTGCCGGGTCCCTACCCCCATCCACTGACCATTCACCGCCTGAATCCAAGCACCACGGAATTCACGTTTGTTCTGAGAACAAACATAGCTGCATGCTAAGAGAAGCATGCAGCTAATGAATAAGATTCTTTTATAAACTGTCACGTTGTATCTGATTAGAAATGGTATCCAAGAGTGAAGAGGATCTGATGACGCTGGTTCTCAACCTTCACGTAATTACATACATTGTCGGTCATGTTCTCACCATCGGCTGTCCAATAGCTCATGAACGGACTGAACTCACCGTTGCGCTGACTATACTGATAAGCGAGATCCATGCTCAGCGGTCCGGCATTGTATCCTAAACCGAAGGTGACTCGCGTCGTTGACTTCCAGTTGGTATAGTCGGTGGCCGATGCATAGTAGGAACCCGGACTGTCGAGGGTACCATCCTTGAAGCCATCCTTCTCATAGGCGGAGGTGAGGTAGTTATATCCCAAACGGATGGCGAGGTCATCTGTCAGCTTATACTCTGCACCCACCTTAAAGGTATGTACGCCCTTGAGGGTTGACTCGGTATGGCTGTTCATGATATCATCACTCTCGCTGCTCTCGTAGTAATTGTCATAATACCAGTCGTAATGACTTCCCGTGTTGAAGCGGCTGTCAATACTGCTATAGTCAGAATACTCATAGGTAGCACCGATGGCCAGTTCCCTGCCCACGGTATGTCCTAACGACACACCGAACTTCCACGGCGTGTAGAGTTTGTACTCATAGGTCTCCTCACTCTCCATACCAGCAAGCATTCCCACATTTGTACGATTATTCAAAGTGGTGTAATTACTGGTCTTCAAGTCATACCATGTCGGTGTATTCACATACAGTCCGATACGGAACGGGGAGGTCTCCACCGGACGGAAGATCACACCTGCCTTGACATCAAACCCTGAGCCACTCACCTTGCGTTCATCCGAGAGGGTGACGTTTCCAATCGACTGACCTTGTAAGTCAAGCAACTGCTCGGTATATTCGCTGTAAGTCTTGTAGTTCACATCCTTGATGCCAATGGTCAAACCCAGATACACCCGATCCTGGACGTTTCCACTGATATTGAAGTTATACTGTCCGACATGTCCGCGAGCAGACTTCTGCATCTGGTAAGCAGAGGCATCATTGAAGAAAATATTGTCTTCTTCATCGCACAACAGCGCGTTATAATAAAGGTAGTCAACCTGTGAGAAAGCGTTTGTATTGCCTGTAATGGTGTTGCCGAAGTCGAGGTCGAACAATCCTTCGAATCCTTTCGCATAAGAGAGTTTGTTCTGCGAAGCATTCCCTAACCTGTCCTCCACAGACAACAGATCGTTCAGGTTTCTGCTCTTATGATAGTTGAAGGCGAAGTTCAGGAATGAATTCTCGCCAGAGCGATGGGCATAGACAAAACCGATCTGGTCGAAGCTCACCTTTGTCTTCTTACTCACTCCGAAATCATCAGCTCCTTGTAACATATTCACGCTCAGCGAGGTGCTGGCAGTGGTATGACGGAACAAACCGATACCGGCGGGATTGGTGGCGATGGTGGAGATATCAGCACCCAAAGCCTCCATGGCACCACCCATTCCCACGTAACGAGCCGTACCATTCAGATCCTCGGCTGTGATCTCCACATTCTCATAAGTCTCCTGTGCTGCCATCGGCATTGCAGCCAAAACAAGCGCAGCTATTGTAAATATCTTCTTCATAATCAATTCCAGAAATTTTGGGTTAAAATACTTTATAGCTTTGTTCTGTGAGCCCCTCTGTGGGAGGGGCCGACATGACTTCTATCTTCTTCCGCCAAAGTGACCGCCGCCACCGCCACCGCGGGATCCGCCACCAGCACTGCCGCCACCGCTACGGGAGCTGCCGCCACCACTGAAGCTGCCGCTGCTACGGCTTCCACCACCAGTATTGTATGACGGTGTGGATGGGGTGTAGGTGCGCGTATTGATAATATTGGAACGGTTGTTGCCAAAACGTCCCTGTGTAGTAGCACGACGATTGTTCGAAGCATCATAGGCACGGGTGGTTTGTCCGTTACCGCGATAGCCGCCATAGTTGCCGCGGTTGGCCATCGTCGTACCCGGACGGCCTACAGTACCATGACGACTGGTTCCTGTCACACCATTGTAATGACCGCCTCGGATGGCCACAGGCACTGCCCATGTGGAACCATACCATCCATAGCCCCAGCGATGGTAGGGGTAGCCCCATCCGTAGTATCCGTAATACCAGGGATCATACCAGCTGCCATACCAGCCGAAACCATAATACCAGGGATCGTACCAAGGATCGAACCAGGGATCATAGAAAGCAGAGTAGCGATAACGCCAATAAGGCCCGAAGCCATAATGGCCATACAACCATGGATCATACCAGTAGTAGTCATCGAAACGGCTCAGGCGACGGCTGTAGGTGTAATCATCATCAGCGTTGTATTCCACTTTCGCACCGGGATAGACAGACAAGGTATCTATCACATCCGAGGCACTCGTATGGAACTCGATGATGTCATTGCCCAAAGAGTCGGTACCGATCTTGGTGAAATAACTACCAAACTGTCCACGACGATTATACTCATCTACATTGCGGTCACTGCCAGCAATCTCTGGGATATTGGCTGTAGTGCCCTCAACCACCTTATAAGAGCTCTTCGGCTTCTTCACGCTCTTATCTGGGGTGAAGTAGAGATCATCCTGAGCGGTTATGCTCAGAGATACGGCTCCGAGAAGGAGTGTTGATAAGATTAATTTTTTCATATCGCTCAATGTTTATTTGTTCACAGTGCAAAAATACTGCTATTTTTAGTGCAAATTTAAGGAATTTCCCTAATCGGAAGTAGGATTTTCCCTATTTTTTTATACTTTTGTATCAAATTTAACAAACAACATGAAATATTTAGTCGCAAAGTTCACTATTTCCGATAAGAAAGGACTGGACATTCGTTCCTCCGAAGTGATGCAGACAGCCCGCGACCTGCTGGCTTCACTGGTAGCAGAGGTTGGTTTCGAATCGTTCGAGGACAGTCCGAACGGCCTTGACGGATATGTACAAGAAGGACAGTTCCAACAGTCTTCTTTAGACCAGGTTCTTGAAGATTTCCCCATCCCTTCCCTGCACATCACGTATGTCGTGGAGAAGGTGAAGGACACCGATTGGAATGCCACATGGGAGGAAGAGGGATTTGAGCCGATCGTGATTGACAATCGGTGTGTCATCCACGACTTGATCAGACCCGTGACGGTTTCCTGTCCCTTAGACATTGTGATTGATGCCCGACAGGCCTTCGGGACAGGGACACACGAGACGACACGGATGATCGTATCAGCACTGTTAAACATGGATCTGACCGACAAGCGGGTGCTCGACTGTGGTTGCGGAACGGGAATCCTGTCGATTGTTGCGGCAAAATGCGGTGCCCGTGAAGTGAAAGGATACGATATTGATGAATGGAGCACGCGTAATACCGAACATAATGCCGCTCTCAATGATGTAAGTCAAATCGAAGTACTGCATGGTGACGTACATGTGCTGTCGCATGTCTCTGGTGTCTTTGACATCGTCCTTGCCAATATCAACCGGAACATTCTGTTAGAAGACATGCCCAAGTTCAGGGAGGTGATGACCCACGGTTCCATTCTCATCATCAGCGGCTTCTACCAGGAAGATTCCCACATGTTAGCGGAGAAAGCCGGAACGCTGGGCATGACATTGCGCGACAGCATTTCAGAGAACCATTGGTGCATGATGCAGTTTGTGATTGAATGAGAACGGATCAGTCCTTCGTGATGCACAGCTGCTTCAGGTCATAGTAGCTGCCGTTATAGAGGTTGAAATCGACATACCCTTTGATGCCTGGCAATCGTCCGGCATCGGTATGCTGCCAAAACTTCCACGGACCCTTATAGGCAACCTTTTCTACGTAATAATGAGCAATCCAATAAGGATAGTCATCAAAGACAGGTGTACCTAAATAGTTCATTTTAAACTTATAATAGGTATAGATAATGGGCTTCACATGATATTTATCCTCAACGATGTGGAGCCATGTGAGAATCTCCCGCTGGAAATCCTCCGTTGACATATCCTTCGGTTTATGTTCCACGTCAAGAACCGGAGGTAGATCACCATCCTGAAGATGCACTTTCTTCAAGAAGAAATAGGCTTGTTCACGGGCTGTTGACTTATTACTCCAGAAATGATACGCGCCTCTTATAAACCCATATTCCTGAGCGTTACGGAAATTTTCATTAAAGCTTGGGTCTAAGCGGGTGGAACCTTCTGTGGCCTTAATCATCACAAAACGTATAGGACATTTCTCGATCATCGCATTTCGTAATTGATCCCAGTCGATATGACCTTGATAATGACTGATGTCAATTCCTCTGATCTCATAGCCGTTGGGGTTCTTCGCATCACCATAAATAGCGCGCCAACGGAACCCGTATGGTCCGACAAAGAAATAATAAAACAGCCAGACATACAGACCAATGGCCGATAATCCCCCTATCCACCATGCCCATCGGGGATAGCGGTTCCAAGTGCTCTTTTTCTGAGTCCGTCGGGTGCTACGTTTCTTTTTCGAAGACATGTGGGAAGTGAAGAGTGAAGAGTGGGAAGTGAAAAGTGAAGAGTTAAAAGTGAAGAGTGAAGAGTGAAGAATGGGAAATGGGAGATGAGAAATGATAAATGAGAAATGAGAGATATGATTACCACAGAGAAATAGGCTTTAGGGTCTGTTCCTGAAAGTAATCAAATCTCTCATCTCTCATCTCTCATCTAAAACTACTCCTGCTCTAAAGCAAGCGTCATTGTAGGCTGGTCGCATACCTCTGCTGGTCCCCAATACTGAATAGGTCCGGGATAGACGTAAGCAGTTTTACGAGCCCACTCGTCACGATGAGCGGCAAATTTCTTGAAGGGAGCACCGTCAAGCTCAACGAGAGCCTTACGGATCACAGGCTTCATCTCACCAGCACGCTTCTCCATATTCATCATCATGGTGATGGGCACACCACCGGCTTTCCATTCATCCGTATTGGCTGTGGTATTCTTCACGATAGCCATATAGCCGGTCTTGCCATTGGCGATGAGCTGGGCAGCACTTGTACCTAAGGCATAGCAGTAGTCGGCATCGAAGTTCGACGGAGCGGCGCAACGTCCCTCATAACCGAAGAAGTGGTGCTGAGTACCGAACTTACCAACATACTTCCCTTCCTTTTTCATTTTCTCAAGTTTCTGGGCTACCATCGTAGAGAGCAGCTTCTCTGTCTCAATCAGAGAAACCTGTACGTTTCCATGAGGATCACGATCGAGGGCCAGCTGACGGGCAACACCTACAGGCAGACTGTTGAACACCTTCAGGTTCTCTTCAGTAAGGTGACTCTTAGCAAAGTCAACCTGCTCGTCACGACTAATCTCCTTAGCCTCTGGCAAAGCCAGCACGTCGTTCAGCTGAGCTATCAGTTTCTTAATGGCAGGAATGAACTCAATGACACCTTCTGGAATAATCACAGTACCGAAGTTATTACCGTCGGCAGCACGCTGAGCTACAGCATTAGCAATATAATCGACAATATCATCAAGGCTCATACCCTTAGCTTCCACCTCCTCTGAGATCAGACAGATGTTCGGCTGGCACTGCAGGGCGCACTCCAAGGCGATATGCGAAGCAGAACGGCCCATCACCTTGATAAAGTGCCAGTACTTACGTGCTGAGTTACAGTCGCGTTCGATGTTTCCGATCAGTTCAGCATAGGTCTTACAAGCGGTATCGAAACCAAAAGATGTCTCGATCTGGTCGTTCTTCAAGTCACCGTCGATGGTCTTCGGACAACCGATCACCTGAACACCATAGTTCTTCGCAGCATAATACTCAGCCAGAACGCAGGCGTTGGTGTTTGAGTCATCACCACCGATAATCACAATCGCTTTGATATCCAACTCACGGATAATCTCCAAGCCTTTCTCGAACTGCTCGATTTTCTCTAACTTTGTACGTCCCGAACCGATCATATCGAAACCGCCGGTATTACGATAGTCATCGATAAAATCAGCAGTGATCTCCATGTAGTTATGGTCAACCAAACCGCCAGGACCCAGAATGAAACCGAAGAGACGGTTTTCCGGATTCAGTTTCTTGATCGTGTCGAAAAGACCGGTAATCACGTTATGACCGCCAGGAGCCTGACCACCACTGAGGATCACGCCCACATTCATCTTGGCTGTATTGGCCACATCACTCTGTTCGAACTCGATCAGCGGCATACCGTATGTGTTGGGGAAGAGTGCCTTGATCTCTTCCTGGTTATCCACGCTCTGTGTCGGAGCACCCTCTTTTACCTTCACTGCACCCTGAAGAGCCTTAGGCAACTTAGGCTGATAGGCAGCACGCGCCTGCTGCAATGCACTTTTTTCCATTTTTCTATTGAAATTAAATTGAAATATTTGGTTGTATAATCTTTCTATCTGTCATCAAATCAAGTGCAAAAATACTGTTTTTCTTGGAGATTTGGAAAGATTTATGAATAAAATCAGAGTTTTACTACAAAAATTCTCAATATTTGTATGCTATTTCATTAAAAATTACTATATTTGTCACATGAAGTTAACAAATTTAGAATGAAAGGAACGAAATTTTATGGCAAAGAAAAGGAATTTAAAGAAGACCATTAACTACATCTGCAGTGATCTTTTTGCAGAATGTGTGGCCGCCTCCTTATATGGCGTGAAAACCAACGAAGAAAACGTAGATGCCCTCCTCTCCACGATTTTGCGCATGAACAACGACTATGTCAGCAGGATCTCCCATCCTGAACCTGGAATCCTTCCCAAAGACTATTTCAAGAATGTCATGGAGAGTTTCAACAAGGACGTATCAGAGATCATCGACCAAATCAGTAATATGAACTAAAGTGTGCATCATGGTACGTAAGTTTTGCCGCTGGCTGTTATATAAACATCTGGGGTGGACAAAAGAAGTCACTGTTGCCCACCCCGATAAGTATATCATTTGTTTAGCTCCCCATACCAGCAACTGGGATTTTCTCCTCGGACAACTCTACATGAGGGCCGAAGGATATTCTATCAACTTCCTGATGAAGAAGGAATGGTTCAGATGGCCCTTGGGAAACCTGTTCCGCCGCATCGGGGGCATTCCTGTATGGCGTTCAAAGAAGTCGAGTATGACCGACAATCTGGCTGCCACTGCTGAACGCGAGAAGACATTTCATCTTTGTATCACCCCCGAAGGAACACGTTCCCTCAATCCCGACTGGAAAAAGGGGTTCTATTATATCGCCCTGAAGGCACAGATCCCAATCCTCCTCTATGCCATTGATTATGAAAAACGACTCATCCGCTGTACTCGCAGTATGATTCCCAGCGGAGATATAGACAGCGAAATGAGAGAGATCAAATTGTATTTCAAGGATTGTAAAGGAAAGAAACCCGATCAGTTCACTATTGGCGATATAGACTCATGAGAAAAGGAAAGATTGTATTCGTATGGGCTTGTCTGCTGTTATACGGCTGCGGTGCTCACCGCACGATCGTCCATGAGCAACCAACCCCTACCACTACCCCATCCGCAACGAAGACAGAAGCACCCGATATCACAGAGGCTCAAGGGAAGAGAGTGGAATTTGAAAAGGAACCGTGGGTAAAGAACACGTCCAAACCCTTCGAGATCACCCAAGGTTTGCAAGAACGGCATCTCGCCCTGTGGGCCAGTCATGGCTACTATTACGACATCCCCAAGGCCATCTGGAAGTGGCAGCGCCCCTCATTGTTCGGAACGACGGAGGATCTGTTTACGCAAACGATCGTCGTGCCCTACCTGATCCCGATGTTAGAAAAAGCCGGGGCTTATGTGTTCACTCCAAGGGAACGTGACTGGCAGCGAAACGAGCTGATCGTGGATAACGATCAAGGAGAAGAATCCGGCTATACAGAAATCAGCCGACAGAACAAATGGAGGGATGCCGGTGTCAAAGGCTTTGCCTTCCATTCCGGTGCGTATGTTGATGGCGAGAACCCGTTTGAGGCTGGCACGGCAAGGATGGTGAAGACCACACATAACAACGGTAGTGAGATTCTCTACCAGCCAACCTTCGAAGAATCGGGCAGCTATGCTGTCTATGTAAGCTACCCTACCCTCGACAACAGCATCGACAACGCTCAATATACGGTCTGTCACCAAGGACTGAAAACGACATTCTGCGTGAACCAGCGCATGGGTGGCGGCACGTGGGTATATCTCGGCACATTCGATTTTGACCGTGGGTGCAGTCGTGCCAACTGTGTGATATTAAACAATGTGAGTAACCAGAAAGGTGTGGTGACGGCCGATGCTGTACGTTTCGGCGGCGGCATGGGTAACATCACCCGTGGTGGCAGCATCAGCGGCATGCCTCGCTGTCTGGAGGGTGCACGCTATTTTGCCCAATGGGCAGGAGCACCTTACGATGTCTATAGCAGTAAGGGCGGTCAGGACGATTATGCCGATGACATCAATGTACGTTCTTTCATGACCAACTGGCTGGGCGGCGGTTCCCGTTTCATGCCTAACCTGGAAGGAAAGAAGGTGCCCTTCGAACTGTCTTTGGCCGTGCACAGCGATGCCGGATATGCCAAGGATTTCTCCTCTCTGACAGGATCACTGAGTATCTACACCACCAACCACCACGACGGTCTTCTGAACAACGGGGAGAGTCGCAGTCTGTCCAAGTCTTTCGCCACCTTGCTGATGAACAACGAGAAGAACGACCTGGATCGGTTATATGGCTTAGAATGGCCCGTTCGTGCCATCCGGGATGCCAACTATTCCGAGACACGATGCCCAGAGGTGCCGTCTGCCATCATGGAGACCCTCTCTCATCAAAATTTCCCCGACATGCAACTGGCACAGGATCCGAATTTCCGTTTCTCCCTGGCAAGGAGCATCTATAAGTCCATCCTGCAGTTCCTCTCCGAGAAAAACGGCAAGAACTACGTCATGGCACCCCTTCCCCCTACCGACATGCGGGTGGAGTTTACGAATGTCGATGAAGTCACACTCAGCTGGAGCCCACAAGACGACCCTCTTGAGAAATCGGCCAAGCCCAACTCCTATGTTCTCTATATTGCTAAGGGAGCAGGGGCTTTCGACAACGGACAGGTGATCAAGGGCTCTTCCTGCAGGATCACCTTACAGCCCGGGGTGGTCTATCATTTCCGGGTGTCGGCACTAAACAAAGGAGGAGAGAGCTTCCCCTCGGAGACGTTGTCGGCCTTGCATCATGCCGGTGCCACACGCTCCATCATGATTGTCAACGGCTTCCAGCGACTGGCACCTCCTGCCTCGCGTAACACCACCAACGAACAAGGCTTCGATTTCGACATCGATCCCGGTGTGAGCTACGGCAAGACTGCTGGATGGGCTGGTCAACAGATCTGTTATGACAAAAAACAGGCAGGACTCGAAGGTCCGGGATCCTTTGGTTTCAGCGGTAGTGAATGGGAAGGGAAATTCCTCGCAGGTAATGACTTCAACTACCCCATGACTCATGTCGATGCCATGCGAAGCATGCTACAGTATAACGTCACCAGCTGCAGTGCCACAGCGGTGGAGAAAGGACAGGTGGATCTGATGAAATACCATATCGTTGACATGCTCTACGGTCTGGAGAAACAAGATGGGCATGCACTGCGGACATACAAGACCTTCCCCCCAAAGATCCAGGAAACACTCACCCGATATACTCGCAGTGGAGGTGCCTTACTGGTGAGTGGTGCCTACTTAGGCAGCGACACACGTTCGAAAGCCGACTCTACCTTCATGCGGAATGTACTGAAGGTGAGCTACGGCGGTACCACACGCAGTAAGAACGATTCGATCATCAACGGCATGGGCACTTCACTCACCATCTACCGCATCATGAACGAAGAGCACTATCCTGCAACGTCAACCGATGTGCTCAACCCGCTACAGCCTGCCTACTGTGCATTGACCTACGCCAACGGTTCGTCGGCCTGTGTGGCTTACGACGGCAACGACTATAAGGCATTTACCCTCGGCTTCCCCTTCGAGTGTATCACCTCGTCGCGCAAACGGGCTGCGGTGATGAAGGCCATTATCAATTTCCTGATTCCCTGACAATTAACAACAAACATCATGAACAAGATACAAGCAAACGCATCGGGTACTCGGAGCATAGATGTTTCTGATACCCATTTGGAAACAATCGAGAAATATGCACTGCTCAAGAACCTCATCGACAGCAACGGCATTATCGATGAGCCCGTGCTCGACAAACTGAAACTGAACTGCCGTTCTATCCTGGAATCCATGCCCGAGGTTGACCGCAACCTGATGGATCTCTGCTTAGATGTGATCTACAACAAGAACATGAAGGCTCTCGGTCTGCAAAACCTCCTCCAGCTCTATATCGAATGGGAAGGAAAGAAAGACCGTGACGAGGAGGTATGACAGAATACCGACTCACCGATTTTCTCCCCACCACCAAGAAAGAGATGGAACTGAGGGGGTGGGACGAGGTGGACATCATCCTGTTCTCGGGTGATGCCTACGTGGATCATCCCTCTTTCGGCGCAGCTGTCATCGGACGGGTGTTGGAGGCTCATGGCTACCGAGTGGCCATCGTTCCACAGCCCGACTGGCATGGTGACTACCGCGACTTCAAGAAACTGGGACGGCCCCGCCTGTTCTTCGGTATCTCCCCGGGGTGCATGGACTCGATGGTGAATAAATACACGGCGAACCGACGACTGCGGTCGGAAGATGCCTATAGTCCTGACGGCAGGCACGACTGCCGACCAGAATACCCCACCATCGTTTATAGCAACATCCTGCGTCAGCTGTATCCCGATGTGCCCATCGTTTTGGGAGGCATCGAGGCCTCCCTGCGACGGCTCACCCACTATGACTACTGGCAGGACAAGCTTATGAAATGTATCCTATGCGACTCCCATGCCGACATGATCAGTTACGGCATGGGTGAGAAAACCATTGTGCGCATTGCGGAGGAACTGGAAAAAGGACGATCCATCCACACCATCCACGAGCTACCTCAGACCGTCTTTCTTGCAAAGGAGAAAGACATCCCCGGCGGCATCAGTGACAACGATATCGTTCTCCATTCCCATGAGAAATGTCTCCACGACAAACGTGCCGAAGCAGAGAACTTCCGGCATATCGAGGAGGAGTCGAACAAGATCCATGCCCAACGACTGCTGCAAGAGGTTGACGGCTTCTATGCCGTGGTGAACCCTCCCTATCCCCCCATGACATCCGAAGAGCTCGATGCCTCCTTCGATCTCCCCTATACCCGTCTGCCTCACCCCAAATACAAGGGTAAGCGCATTCCTGCCTACGAAATGATCAAGCATTCGGTGAATATCCACCGCGGGTGCTTCGGCGGCTGCGCCTTCTGTACCATCTCCGCCCATCAAGGGAAATTCATCACATGCCGCAGCAAGGAGAGCATACTAAAAGAAGTGAAACAAGTGGCACAACTGCCCGACTTCAAAGGATACCTCAGCGACCTCGGCGGGCCGTCGGCCAATATGTACGGCATGCATGGCCGTAACCCCAAGGCGTGTGAGAAATGTAAACGACCCTCTTGTATCCACCCCGCGATATGCCCGAACCTGAATACTGACCACTCGGCCCTGCTCGATATCTACCATGCCGTGGATGCCTTACCACAAATCAAGAAGAGCTTCATCGGCAGCGGAGTGCGCTATGACCTTCTTCTCCATCAGAGCAAAGACGAGAAAGCCAATGAGAGCACACGGCAATATACCCGTGAACTGATTTGTCATCACGTCAGCGGACGCTTGAAGGTGGCACCAGAGCATACCTCCGACAATGTCTTGCGACTCATGCGCAAACCCTCATTCCGACAGTTTGAGCAGTTCAAACGTATCTTCGACCGCATCAACCGCGAGGAGCACTTGAACCAGCAGATCATACCTTACTTTATTAGTAGCCACCCGGGGTGTAAGGAAGAAGACATGGCAGAACTCGCCGTCATCACCAAACGACTGGATTTCCACCTCGAACAAGTGCAGGACTTCACTCCGACACCCATGACTGTAGCCACCGAGACATGGTACACTGGATACGACCCCTACACGCTGGAACCTGTGTTCTCAGCTAAGACACAACGCGAGAAACTGGCTCAGCGCATGTTCTTCTTCTGGTATAAACATGAGGAACGAAGGAATATTGAACAGGAACTGCGACGCATCGGTCGTGCAGACCTTATTCCACAGCTCTACACAGCACCATCGCCCTCAACGAATACAAGACGAAAGAGTCTGCCTCCTACCCCATCCCATCGTCAATCACCTACATCACATGACCATCATAGAAAGCCTGACCCAAGGCAAGAGAACCCAAGAAACAAACGAAGACGGACTGGTCATCACGGATAACCATATCGCCGTTATCGATGGCAGCACCAGTAAGACACCCATACGGTTCCATCCGACGATGACCCATGGGCGTTATGCCATGCTTCTCATTGCCGACTTCATCCAGCAGATGCCTGCTGACATCACCTTAGACCATTTCTGCGAAGGGGTGACAGCTGTCATCCACAGGGAATACATACGGCATCACATAGACATCACACAGCTACGCGAGCATGCAGAACAACGCATCACAGCCAGTGCCGTGATCTACAGCCGCCACTTCCAGGAGATCTGGATGGTGGGAGATTGCCAGTGCATGCTCAACGGAGTGATCTACGAAAACAACAAGCCCGCCGAGGCCGTCAATGCAGCTAAACGCAGCAGGTTCATCAAGGATGCACTCAAGAGGGGGATGACAGTACAGGACTTCCAACAGCATGACAGTGGGCGCGACCAGATCATCCACGACATCATCACCTCCTGCCAACAACAGAACATCAGTTATGCCGTCATCGACGGCTTTCCCATCTACCGTCACGGCATCCGGGTGATCCCTGTCCCTCCGTCATCTGCCACGACTCCCACCACCATCATCCTTGCATCCGACGGCTATCCAATGCTCAGATCCACCTTGCAGAAAAGTGAGCAGGTGTTAGACGATCTCATCAAGAACGATCCCCTTTGCATCGATACCTGCCCCGCTACCAAAGGACTGATGCACGATGCCCACAGTTTCGATGACCGCACCTACGTGCGCTTTCAAGTCTGAAAGACCCTGTTTCTTGAGAATATTCAAACGGTATCAGTACAAAAAGTATTAATTTAATTCTACACTCGTTTATTCGTAACTTATCCATAAAAAAAGAAGAGATGAAAACTGCAATCATGAAGAATATCATTACGGGAATGGAGAGGAAGGTGCATCTCACCATGGATCATCCAGCCGTACAATGTGGAATCGCCGTATGGGTGGACGATGAAGGAAAAGCCTATTTCCCCGAGGATGTGCAGAACCCCTTTTATGAGCTCAAAGACATCAAAGAGGTGTAAGGTGATGTGATCCAAGTATAGCATACTTCGCTTGCCCAACCTATAAATAGAAAGAGTGGGAAGAGAACAAAAGCTACAGAAACCGACAACCGCCCATTCTGATCCAAAAGGGTGAGGGGGTGAGGGGGGTGAGGGTATTTTACAAAATCCCCGTGCGCGCGCGTGAGGAAATAAATACTTTTTATAAAAGTTTCAAAAATGCCCTCACCCACCTCACCCCCTCACCCAATTTCATATTTCAACGGCACCTGGAGGAGGGCGCATGGATCATACGACAGCCTACGATAGCCCTCGTTCCTCCGTCACCTATGAGTGGAAGATGACGGCGGAACGATTCATAGGAAACGGTGGAACGAATTATAGACATCAGCGGAACAAACCGTAGGCAACGGCAGAACGATTCATAGGCACCAGCGGAACAAACAGACTTTACTATAAAGCATAGCTGACATCCGATAGAAATTGCTTTTCTCGTTTTCAAATGGCGTTCCGTACCAGATACCGATAATATCTTTCGAATAATCAGTAACCCCTTCACTCTCGCCATCGGCACAAGGTCATTATGAAGTTGCCGAAATAAGACAAATAATGGTGCTACCGACCTAAAGATTCGTCAAAAAAGTCGAAAATGGCAAAATAATTACAAGTTTCGACACTTTATAAGGTGCTATTTTGTACCTTTGAACGCAAAAGCGTGCGAAGATGCTCACGCTCCATGAGTGCGAACAACATATTAGGGCCAAGAAGATTCAGGCCTCGCACAATGACCTGTTGGAATACTACATGGTGTTCGGAGGAATACCTTTTTATTGGTCACTTTTGACACGCTGTTCTATCTGAAAATCGTGAAGCACTATGGTTACTGTGTCAGGGATTGCCCACACTGGATATTGGAGTGAGATACACAACAGCATCACGTCAGAAGACCTATTCAAGGCATAGTCTCAGACGTATTTGTTTCAATGTATAGGCAGTCAGTTGGTATAAA